>Ga0080064_1000154_pt1 | contig 204150 bp, 207 predicted proteins | sample Subgrocontami54m_FD_69260 | JGI IMG/M metagenome (GOLD analysis project Ga0080064, IMG submission 69260) | Subsurface groundwater microbial communities from S. Glens Falls, New York, USA - GMW46 contaminated, 5.4 m (SPADES assembly) (version 2) ...
CCCCGGGAATCCCCTGCTGGAACAGCTCCACACCGTCGACGTCAACGGTGACCACCGCGTCGACTTGGTGTTTGAAACTGGCGCAAACCAGTTTCAACTGTCCCTAAATCAATCGGACTTCTTTCTGGGGTAGGCGGGTGCCAAGTCGCCGCTCGACATCGTGGGGGACATTTCTCTCGGAGCGAGATCGACCGGAATGATGAATAGGCGGATCGAGAAACACGCCGAGGCGCCTCGAGTGGTTTGATCGGATGCTCATGGGTTGGCTTCAAGGGTATGCCGCGTCGTATACCGCTTGACGGTGTTTTGCTCGGCCTCAGATCACACGATTCTCCGCAAGAACGGAAAGCTCGCCGCAGGACAGCCCCAATTCGTCACAGAAGATTTCCGTGTTGTGCTCGCCGATCAGCGGCGCTCGTCTGAAGATCCGCCAGGGCGAGCCGCTATAGATGGCCGCCTCGCCTGGATAGATAAAGCTGCGACCGAGCTCCGGGTGCTCCACCTGCTTCCAGAAACCGCGATCATGCAGATGGGCGTCGTCGAGGAGCGCTTCCGGGGCACGCACCGCCCCCCAGGTGAAGCCGCGTTCCTGGGCGGCGTGGTAAACCTCCTCCGCCGGCAGGCTGGCGATGAAGCCCGCGACGAGATCGTCGATGATGTGAGGTGTGTTCGCCGCGATGAATGCCGGGTCCTGGTATTTCGGGTCTCTGAGGTCGCCGGCCATGCCGTTGCTGTCCAACAGGTCCGCCAGCTCCCCGATGTATCTAGGGTTGAGCCGACCCGCCACCAGCGCGCAGACGTAAATGCCGTCCTTGGCGCGGAACTGGGTGCGGGGCGTCGGACCGGGCGCATGATGGCGACCGGTCTGGCGCCGCAGCACCTCTCCTCGATAGACGTAGTTGGCGATCGCCCCTTCCGTCGTCAGCGCGCAAGCCTCGTGGATAGACGCGTCGATATACTGCCCTTGCCCTGATACCGTTCGGTAGACCAGGGCGGCCACGATCGCCATGTAGGCGAAATGGCCGCCCATGTGCCAGGCGTTGCCGCCACCGGGAGCGATCGGCGGCGCATTCGGCAATTCGGCCTCGTCATAGCCGCTGGAAGCCATCTCGCCGCCCGCCGCCATGTGGAGCAGGTCGCTGGAGGCGTAATCCCGCCACGGGCCGGTCTGCCCGAACGGGGTCAGCGCGCACATGATCAGCCCCGGGTTTTGCTCGCGGAGAGACTTGTAATCGAGCCCCAGCGACGCCAGGAAGCCTGGCCGGAAAGTTTCCAGAATGATGTCAGATGTCGCCGCCAAACGCTTGAAAAGCTGGCGGCCGTCCGCAGTTTCGAGATTGAGTGTAATGCCGCGCTTGGACGTATTGTAGTACCAGAACGACAGGCTGCGATCGGGATGCGGGATGTCGTCGACGAATGGCCCGACATGGCGGCTGGGCTCGCCACTTGGCGGCTCGATCTTGATTACGTCGGCCCCGAGGTCGCCGAGAAGCTTGCCGCAGAACTGGCCCGTTTCGTCCGCGAGCTCCAGGATTCTCAGGCCTGCCAGCGGGCCCGGCAGAGGCTGGGCATCGGTCCCTGGGGCATCGGTCACTGGAGCATTTCCTCCATGTAGGCAAAGCGTGCCCGCTTTGTCGGCCAGAACGTGCCGTCCGCGAAGCCGGCGCGGAGCTCGTCGTGGCTGTAGCCCAGCAGGTCTTCGACAATTTCCCGAGTGTGTTGACCGATCAGCGGGCTTGGCAGGTGGTTCGACGCCGGGGTCTCCGACAGTTTGAACGGCGCATTCTGCACCTTGTGCACGCCGAGCGCCGGATGCTCCATCGCCAGATACATCTCCCGATGGCGCAACTGAGGGTCATGTTCCACCCGGTCTTCGGCGCTTTGCACGGGAAGGGCGCGAACCCCGGCGGCTTGGCATCGCTCCGTCAGCTCGTACTTCCCCAGAGTCATGCTCCACGCTTCGATGTGCTCGTCCAATTCCTCCTGGTGCTGCAGGCGTCCGGCGAGGGTAGCGAATTTCGCCGAGGCGGCCCACGACGGAGCGCCCATCACCCGCACCAGACGCTCCCACTCCCCGTCGGAGTGGCAGACGATGACGCACCAGTCGTTATACTCGCCGGGGTCGGTGCGATAGGCGTTGTGGGGCGCGACCGTCGGGCCCCGGTAGTTGTTGACCAGTGGCGTGCCGGGCCAATGCGCGCGGTTGCCGGGAGGATAGCCGGCCCGGCGCGACCCGCGCCCGTTCACCGTGAAGTCCAGCAATGCCGGACCGTTGAGGGGCACGCTCGACACCATCTGGGACTGATCGATGTGCTGGCCTTGTCCCGTCATGTTGCGATGGTAGAGGCCGGTGAGGGCGCACATCGCCCCGTACATGCCGCCGGTATCGTCCATATACGACCAGCCCCAGCCGGCCGGCGGTTTGTCGGGCAGGCCGGAGAGATAGGTCAGTCCCGAGACCGCCTGGGCGACGGGACCGAACGTGGTGTAATGATGATTCCGACCGGTATGGCCGTAGCCCGACATCGACACATAGACGATATCCGGCTTGATTTTGCGCAGCTCGTCATAGCCAAGCCCCCAATTCCGCAATACCCGCGAGCTGAAATTCTCAATCACAATGTCGGAGGTGGCGATCAGCCGCTTCACGATCTCCAGGCCCTTGGCGCTGCGTACGTTCAGACTGAGGCTCTTCTTGTTGACGTTGGTGTCGTTGAAGTTCCCCGAGGTGTTCAGATTGACTTCGAGGTTCTGCGGCGTGGTCGTGCTCGGCAGCCTGCCGCGCTCATTCTCGGGCCACTCGATTTTGATGATCTCCGCCCCGAGAGCCCCGAGCCAGCGCGTGGCCCATGGTCCGGCCCGCACCCAGCTGAAATCCACCACGCGTATGTTGTCCAGGGCTCGCGTTCGAGACATGGCATCGTCCTCCTGCGGCGTGGATCGCCGTCCGCTTGCTTCAGAGCTTGCTACGGCAGGACACGGCGAAATAACGGCGCCCGAGCTCCAATTACCGTATGGCTGATCCCAGGACCTTGATGGCGGTCAAGGGACTTGCCATCGGCCGAGGGCCGCCATCAGCTCGCCCGGCGGCGGAACGCGTCGAGGCTGCCGGCGTGGATCAATTCGCCCGGCAGTTGGTGGCCGACGATCTCCTCGGCCATGCGCCCAACCTCGATCAGCGCGTCGAGATCGACGCCGGTATCGATGCCCATCTCCTCGCACAACAGCACGAGTTCCTCGGTGCAGATGTTGCCGGCCGCTTTCGGCTGACCGGCGAACGGGCAGCCGCCGAGCCCGCCGACCGTCGAGTCGAACTGGGTGACGCCCATCTTGAGCCCGGCATGCGCGTTGGCGACGGCGAGACCGCGGGTGTCGTGCAGATGCAGCGCGACCTGCATATCGGGCCAGCGGCTGCGCACCTCGCCGAGCACCCGTTCGATCCGCATTGGCGTCGCCCAGCCCATCGTATCGGCGAGCGAGAAGTATTTGATGTCGGCGCCGGCCTCCTCGGCGATCGCGAGCCCGTCCTCCAAGGTCGAGATCACCTGTGCCGGCGCGATATCGCCCTGGTAGTTGCAGCCGAACGCCGCCATCACCCCGACCCGCGGCACGTCGACGGCGTTTTCGAGATGAAGCGCGGTCTGCTTCTTCATCGCCTCGACGTTTTCGGCGTGGCTGCGGTGCAGGTTCTTCTGCGTGAACCCCTCGGACGCGGTCAGCGAGATAGCGCCGGTGATCGTCAGTTTGTTGCGGAATACCAGCGCGCGGTTGAGGCCGCTGGCGTTGAACCACAGCCCGGTATAGTGCACGCCCTCCTTCGGGGTGAAGCCGGCGACGACATCCTCCGCGTCGGCCCAGCCCGGCACGATCCGCGGGCTGACGAACGAGGCGGCCTGGATGTGATGCAGCCCGGTCTCGGCGAGCGCCTCGATCAACTTGATCTTGTCGGCGGTGCTGATCGGGCCGGGCTCGATTTGAAAGCCTTCGCGCGGGCCTTCCTCATGGATGTCCACATGCTTCGGTAGGTCGCTCATGGTGTCGCCGCCTCGCTTTCCCGGATCGAGGTCATCGCGCCTCCGTGGCGGGTGACCATCGGAAATTCATGTCATTCCGTCGGTTCCGAAACAAGCCCCGACGGGTTGGCCGCCTTGCGCCGATCTTCACGCCGGCGGAGCGCTCGCGTCATGGTCGGCGACCAACTCGCGCAGGCGTGGGATCAGTTCCTCGCCGTACTGAACCGCGTCCGGCCGCGGATCGTAGCCCCGGATCAAGAGGCTGGTGGCGCCCAGCCTGTAGTATTCGAGCATCGCTTTCGCGACCGTCTCGGGCGTGCCGACCAGGGCCGTCGAGTTCCCCGACGCGCCCGTCGCGACAGCCAGGGAGGTCCACAAGCACGTATCGTGCACCTCACCTTTCGCGGCCGCCTCAAGCAGTCGTTTGGAACCGACGTTCTGGCGGCTCGGCGCGGGAATGCCGCCGCGATTGATCAGCACCCGGTCCAGAATTGCCCGGGCCCGGTCCCAGGCTTGGCCTTCGGTTGCCGCCAGGATCGGGCGGGTCGACAGGCTGAAGGTCGGCGCGCGGCTGGAGAGTGCCGCCTCGCGTCGAACCCGGTCCATGAACAGAGCGGTATTCTTCAACGGTTCTCCCCAGAGCATGAAGACATCGACATGCGGCGCCAGGGTCCGGATCGCCGCATCGGAACCGCCGCCGCCGTATATCGGGATATGCGGCATCTGCCGGCAGCGGATCTCCGAATAGGTCCCCCGGGTCCGATAGAACTCGCCCTGATGGTCGAACGGCGCCGGCTCGGTCCAGGTCCGACGCAACAGGGAGATGTACTCCGCCGAGCGCCGATAGCGGGTCTCGGGGTCGGTCCAGTCGCCGTCCTTGGCCTGATCGGCGTCGCTGCCGCCGGCAATCATGTGCACCGCCAACCGACCCTCGCTCAGCTGGTCCAGAGTGGCCAATTTGCGCGCGGCGACCGGCGGTGCCACAAACCCCGGCCGATGCGCCAGCAGAAAACCAAGCCGCTCGGTGACCGAGGCGGCGTGCGCCCCGACCAGGAACCCGTCGGGTGCATCCGAGAAATAGCCGATCAGCACGCGGTCGAACCCGGCGCGCTCGTGAATGCGCGCCGTTTCGGCGACCACGGCGGCATCAAAGGGCGGGCCGGACGCCGGGATCAGCTCTGAAGCCACCCGCGGCGCGATCCAGCCGATCATCTCCACGGGCATCACAGCGCCTTTCCGAACCGAAGCGGCTTAGCCTCCGCCCCGAGCGGCCGCTGTCAACCGGCTTTTGGATCATGTCTGCCAACCAACCGCTTGTTGCGCTGCGGGCTAGGTAACAAACTAGCCGCGGGCACCGGGAGGCGCTGCACGACAACAGCGCGCGCTCGCAAAGAGGAGAGAGCCGATGGACCTAAGGGGCGCGGTAGCGCTGGTGACGGGCGGCAATGGCGGGCTCGGGCAGCGCATCTGCCACGCACTGGCGCGGGAGGGCGTGCATGTCGCCGTCATGTACGCGCAGAGCCGCGACCAGGCGGAGGGCGTCGCCCAAGACCTGACATCGCGATATCAGATCAACGCCGCCGCGTTCGCCTGCGACATCACCGACGGCGCGGCGGTGGAGCGGCTGGTTGGCGAGATAATCGCGCGCTTCGGCCGGCTCGATATCCTCATCAACGACGCCGCCTACAACAAGGCGATCCCGTTTACGGACCTCGACAATCTGACGATGGAGGTGTGGGACAAGATTATCGCCGTCAACCTGACCGGGCCGATGCGCCTGACCAAGGCGGTGGCGCCGGTCATGAGGACCCAAGGGCGGGGCCGCATCGTCAACATCGCCTCGGTGGCCGGGGTAGGGCCGACCGGCTCGTCGATCGCCTACGCGGTGTCGAAGGCGGGCCTCATTCACCTGACGAAATGCATGGCGGTGGCCGTGGCGCCCGAGACATTGGTCAACTGCGTCGCGCCGGGCCTGTTGGAGGGCACGCGCGCGACCTCTAACCTGCGCGCCGAGCAGATCCAGAACTCGGCGGCCACCTCACTCCTGAAAAAGCCCGCCGACAAGGACGACTGCGCCGACATGGTGGTCACCCTATGCCGCACCGAGACGATGACCGGCCAGACGATGGTCATCGATTCCGGCCGGTATTTCCATTGAGAGGGCAGTACCGTAGGGCGGAAGAGCGAAGCGTATTCCGCCGAGAGCCAAACGATTTGGTGGAATACGCTGCGCTTTTCCGCCCTACCTTCTCCGCCCGCCGAAAAAGCCCACCGCCCAGGTCACTGCGCCTCGACTATGGCCTCTCGCGATCTCGCAGGTGCGCCGGCAAGGGCATTCGGGGCAGCAGCGGTTCGGCGGGCGGCTTGGCTCGGTTCGAAGCCGGAGATTCCGGTGCGGGCGGGGTCCTATCGAGCTCTTCCGCCACGATCTTGCGTATATCGGGAAGACCGAGGGGCGCGGTAAGACCGAACCGGAAAATCTGTCGGAACGAGTCGGGGTGGTTCCAAATCGCCGCCAACACGGCAAATCGCATATTCGGGGTAGGATGCCGGATGGCGCATTCGACCAGTTTGGCGACGTCGGTACCGTCGAGGATTACTTCGGTCGGTGTTTCCGGCTGCATCGGACGACCCGTCGAGTCGACGGTCAGTCGGATTTGCGGAAGCTGTGTATAATAATCGCTCGTCACCACATCATCGATGGCTTCCGCTTTTACCCGCGCCTTGACATAAGTGCGGTCGCCTTTTCTAACCAGCATCGTTCATCGCCTCCGAGGGGAAACCGATCTTCGGCGCAACCGTGAGATCAGCCGCCCTGCCCGGTTGGGGTGAACTGGAAATCTTCCACCGGTATCTCGGCGAAGAACGCTTTGTGCTCGTTCTGCGGCAGCGGCCACAGGATCGGCATGCCCTGATCGCCGGTGTACCAGTTCTTGCAGCCGCCGACCCAGACGGTGCCGGGAAAGGCGGCGCCGAGGCGGGCGACGAATTTTTCGGTCGCGTCCACGGTCGGCGCGACCGCGGAGCGGCGGGAGCGGGCCTCGGCGATCAGCCTCATGATAAAGCTGATCTCCTGGTCGAGGCCCAACGGCACCGGCACGTTGTTCACCGGGCCGAACGGTCCATAAAGCATGAACAGATTGGGGAATCCGGGGAGCGCGACACCACCATAGGAGTATATTTTCTCCTTCCATGCCTCGTCGATCGTCGCGCCGTTGAGGCCCGTGACATTCATCGGACGCATATAGGCATGGGCGTCGAAGCCGGTGGCGTAGACCAGTACGTCGACCTCCACCCGGGTCCCGTCCGTCATGACGACGCAATCCGGCTCCATATGGTCGATCTCCCCCTTGACGATGTGCGCGTTGGAAAGCTGTACCGCCTCGTAATAGTTCCTGTCCGATTTCGGGATGCGCGTGCACCCGAGATTGTAGTCGGGCGTCAGCTTGCGCCTCAGTTCGGGGTCCTTGATGCAGTCGAGGAAGGTCTCGTACTCGCGCTCCATGGCCTCGCGTTGCGGCCCGGGCCTTAGGCGCCACCCGTCGCCCTCGATGATCATTTGCCACAACCGGCGCTGCTCGCGCGCGTAGGCAAACGGCAATCGCAGCTTCAGGCGCTCGCGCCAGGTCGAACGGGGATTGTCGCGGATATGGACCCACTGCGCGCGCCGGATGAACTGGGTGACGTCGCACCCTGCCCAGGCTAGCGCCTCGGTGATCTGCACGCCGCTGGCACCGCTGCCGATAACGCCCCAGCGCCTTCCCGCATAGGGCACATCGTGGTTCCAGCGCGCCGAGTGGAAAGACGGGCCGGCGAAGCTCTCGCGACCTGGAATCTCGGGGAAGAGCGGCTTGTGGAGAAAGCCGGTGGCGCAGATGAAAACGTCGGCGATATCGGTATCGCCCTTGGCGGTCTCGATATGCCAGCTTCCGTCGGTGAAGCGGGCGGCGACGATTTCCTCGTTGAAGCGGATGAATTTAGTCAGGCCGCGGTCGCGGGCGACCTTCTTGATGTAGGTCCAGATCTCGGTTGCCGGTGCGTATTTGCGCGACCAGTCGTAATTGGGCTGAAACGGAAACTCGTATTGGCGGGACAGAACATCGACGAAGAGCCCGGGGAAAGTGTTGTCGCGCCAGGTCCCGCCGACGTCGCCGGCCTTTTCGTAAACGGTGAAATCGACTCCCGCGCGCTTCAGCGTCTCGGCCATGAACAGCCCCGCCACGCCGGCGCCCGCGACGACAATCCGAAATCTCCGATCGGCCATCACACCTCACAGCAGCGATCCGCGTGGCCCGAGTTTAAGTCGCCCGCCGGGGTTTCGACAACCAACAGGTCCGCGCGGCAATGAGGCCTTCCCCGCGATCGCAGGAGGATGAACCCGCCAATACGCCAAGAGCCGCGGCCTTCGCGGCTCTCGTGGATACGAAGGCGCTCCGGGGATTGATTCTGACGTTCGTCTTGCTGCGGGTGCGGTTGGGCGCGGGCTAAAGATGCTACAAACGACCGCGGCCGCTGCTGGCTGCGATTGCGCTTGGCGGTGTGGTGCCAGCCGCGGCACGACCAGCAATTCGGCACATGACAACCTCGGGAGACAGAAATGAACCGCCTCGATGGCAAGGTGGCACTGATATCTGGGGCAGCACGCGGTATCGGCGGCGAGACCGCGCGGCTGATGGTCGAGGCTGGCGCCACGGTGGTCATCGGCGACGTGCTCGACGAGCGCGGCCGCGAGACCGCTCGCACGCTCGGCGACGCGGCTCTCTATGTCCATCTCGACGTAACTAGCGAGGAGGATTGGAACGCCGCCGCCGCCAGTGCCGTCGGCCGTTTCGGCAAGCTCGACATCCTGGTCAATAATGCCGGGCTGTTTCTCGGCAAGGATATCGAAGCCGCCAGCCTCGCCGAATGGGAGCGGCTGTGCGCGGTCAACCTGACCGGAGTGTTCCTCGGCACCAAGCTGTGCCAGCCGGTGCTGCGGGAGGCGGCGCAGCAGAGCCCTCACGGGAGCGCGATCGTCAACCTCGCCTCGACCGCCGGCCTCGTCGGTTCGACGCAGGACCCGCTCTACTCGATGACCAAAGGCGGGGTGACGCTGTTCACAAAATCCGCCGCACTGGAATTCGCCCGCAAGGGATACCGCATCCGGGTCAACTCGATGCACCCCGGCACGATCGACACCGATATGGGCGACCAGGTGCTGGTCACCCGGGCGCGCAACATCGGCACCAACGACATCGAGGCGGCGCGCCGCCAGGTCATCGAGCGTCTGCCGATCGGCCGCATGGGCACGCCCAACGATATCGCCAAGGGCATCGTGTTCCTCGCCTCGGACGACGCCGCCTTCATGACCGGCGCGGGGCTCGTTATCGACGGCGGCATCACCGCGCAATGACCTTGGAGGGTTAATCGACCCGCGCCGGCATTATCGGGACAACGGAGTTGAGCGCGAGCACGGAGGGGAGGCATCCGACGTTTTACACGGCGGGTATTTCTCCGCCGAGGCCGGAGATGGCGCGGGTAATCTTGCTCCGCGGCCCGACCAGGGATAATGATGACTGTGTCTTGCCTCACCGATAAAGCTAACAGTCGGAGGGAAACCTCGGGCTTCAGGAGGGACCCAGTGAGACACCCGGTCCCCACTATGCTTGGCGCTCGCCTTGGTGTGCTTAACTGCCGCCGCCAGCACGGCACGAGGTCGCGCGGGTGACGACAGCGAAGGCCCCGATACGCCTGGGCTTTTTCACCCGCCTGCTCGATCAGGCGGACGCGGCCGAGCGCTACCGATTGGCCATCGCGCAGATCGTACATGCCGAGCGCTGCGGCTTCGATTCTGCCTGGGTGGCACAGCACCATTTTCACGAGGACGAGGGCGGCCTGCCGGCGCCATTCGTGTTCCTGGCCCAGGTCGCCGCGCAGACCGCGCGAATCCGCTTGGGGACCGGGATCGTCACCCTGCCGCTGGAGTTGCCGATCCGGGTGGCGGAGGAAGCCGCGGTGCTCGACCTGATGTGCGGTGGCCGCCTCGAGGTGGGGGTCGGGCCCGGCGGCAACCTGTCGGCGTACGAGGCGTTCGGCCTGGACAGCGCCGAGCGCACGGCACTGCTCATCCGGCATCATCGCGTGCTGCTCGACGCCTGGGCGGGGCGGCCGCTACTCGGCGGTGACCGATTGTATCCGCCCAATCCCGGCCTGGTGGATCGCGTCTGGCAGGCTACCTTCGGCGTGGAAGGCGCCCGCCGGGCCGGCGCGGCGGGCGACGGGCTGATGCTGTCGCGCACGCAGCCCAGGCCCGCCGGGGCACCTCACCTGTCGCTGCCCGAGATACAGCATCCGATGATCGACGCCTATTTGGAGGCCCTGCCGCACGGCCGCGCGCCGCGCATCCTGGCCTCGCGCACGGTGTTCGTCGCCGACGACCGTGAGGAGGCGCTGCTTCTGGCTGAAATCGGCCTGGCGCGGCAACGGGCGCGGTACGCCGCGATCGGTCGCAAAGTGTTTGTCGAGGGCATGTCGGTACACGACCAGATCGCCGCCATGGATATCCATATCGGCAACCCGGACGACGTGATCGCCTCGTTGCGAACCGACAGCACGCTGGCCCGTGCCACCGATCTGACCGTTCAGTCGCATTCGATCGATCCACCGCATAAATTCATCCTGCGGTCGATCGAACTGGTCGCCGGCGCAGTGGCGCCGGCGCTGGGCTGGGTACGGAACAGCGGCGCGGCCGCGCGGTACGTCGCCTGACCTCGGGGCCGTGAGGGCGGGCAAGGGAAGCATGGGCATGCCAGGGATGGACACGGACGTCATCGACACGCTGGCCGGGATCAAGCCTGGCTCCGCGTTGGACGCGATCCGCGACCGACGGCCGGACGCGCGCAACCAGGCGCAGGCCAGCTACCGCGCGCTGTTCGCGCCGGAAGTTCCCGGCGAGGTCTCCGCAACCGAGCGTTTCGCGGTGGCCGCCTTCGTCGCCGGCCTGCACGGCGAGGCCGAGACCGCTGCGTTCTACGCCGCCGGGCTGGCCGCCACCGGGGCATCGGCGGAATTGAGCGGCGCGGTCGACAAGGCGATCGCGGCAGCCAAGGGGCAAGGCCCCTACGGCTCCTATCCCGCCGGCCCGCTCAGCCGCGAGGACACCGCCGGACCGATCCATCGTGTCGCGTCGGAAACCCGCGACGGGTTGGGGCCGCGCTTGGCCGCGGCGTTCGATCACATGCACCTGCTGGTATTTCATCCGCGCGATGCCGCGCCGGCGGCATTGCGGGCCTTGCTGGATGCCGGGTGGTCGACAACCGACATCGTGACGCTGTCGCAGATCGCCGCCTTTCTGTCGTTCCAGGTCCGGGTGGTCGCCGGTTTGCGCGCCCTGTCTTTGCATACCCTGGCCGGCGCCGCCTGACACACGAGGTTCAACCATGCCCGATGCGATCCTCGAACCGCCGCCCCACACGGTTCCTGTCGTCTTTACCCGGGCGCTGCTCGATTGGCTGCCGTGGCTCGAACCGCTGGCGGTCGAGACGTTGAGCGAACGGCACGTGGCCGCTCTGGTGGATGCCGCGCGGGTAAAATCGCCGTATTTCCGCCTGCTGGCGCGCGACCCGGATGCACTGCGGGCCCGCACGCTGGCCGACAAGGACATCTTTTACAACGCCGATGCCGGCCTGCCGCGGGCGGAGCGCGAGTTGGCCGCCGCCGCGACATCGCGCTTCAACGGCTGCATCTACTGCGCCTCGGTGCATTCGCGGTTCTCCGCGACCTATTCGAAGCGCGAGGCGGACGTGCAGCTTCTGTTGGATGACGGTGTGAACGCCGATCTCGGTGAGCGCTGGAACGCCATCGTCGCGGCCGCGGTGGCGCTGAGCGCGACGCCGATCACATTCGGATCGCAGCATGTGCAGCGCCTGCGTCGCGCCGGGTTGGACGACCTGGCGATCGCCGACGTGATCCATGCCGCGGCGTTCTTCAACTGGGCGAACCGGCTGATGCTGTCGCTCGGCGAGCCGGCTGCAGCAGCCTGAGCATAGCACCCGGGCCGCACGCGCCAGTCAATCCGAGGTGACCATGTCGACCGGGCGTTCTAGCAGTCTCAGGGCTGACGCCCGCCGGTCGGTTCCCTTCGGTTGCCGCGCCGGTCGACCCGGGCATCAGCCGTATGGCGGACGCTTTGTTCGCGGCCGACGCGCGTCGCGGCACCGTCGCGTGCAGCCCTAACTCGGTGGCCATTTTGCCGACCGATATTGGAGCGGGCGAAGGGATTCGAACCCTCGACCCCAACCTTGGCAAGGTTGTGCTCTACCACTGAGCTACGCCCGCGTCCGGGGTTCCATATCACGCCGGGGGAGGGGGTGTGCAAGAACTTGCGTCAGCCCGCACTTGCGTCAGGCTGGCGCGCGGTTCCATCGTGCGTCGATGCCGCCGCCGCCCGCCACTCCCACCGCGCTATTCGCGCGCCTAGATGCGCTCGGCATTCCGCATCGCACCTACAGCCATAGCCCAGTCTTCACCGTCGCCGAGGCGGTGGCGTTGCGCGGCGGGTAGTGGGTCAGTTTGAAATCTTTTTCTTGTAGGGGCCGCGCTTGCTGGGTTTTGGCTCAGCGGCCTCTAACAGCGTCACGATATCAGAAACTTCCCAAAGCCGGGTAGATACGCCAGCGGCCATCGCCGGGGTTACGCGCAGCGTCTTATGGATGCGAACAAAGTTGTAGTAGGTCATAAACAGCGCGACCGAGTGCGCGTGGTTCTCGACCTTCTTCGAGAAGCCATTGGTCAGCCGCGTGAAGCGGCGCATGTGCATCCGCATCGTGAGGTTGGCGCGTTCGGCATAGCTGGTCGAAATGTGTTTCGGATCAGGGTTGCCCTCGACGGGCATCTTGCGCGCGCCGACGCAATCGGCCGGGCTGTAGCGGCCCTTGGCAGTTTCGGGCGAAGCGCCATAGAGCTTCACGAGCATCGCATAATCGATATCGCCGCCAAACGCGCCCTCAACAGCTTCCAGGTAGGCTTTGTGGCCGTCGCTGGTCAGCTGCACCCGGTTGGCGAGCTGACGCGCTAGGTCATCCATGAACCACATGCCGCACTCGCTGTCGCGTCCGCCGACAAACCACGAGGCGATGAACTTGCTGTCGGCGTCGATCGCCGTCCAGGTCCAGGTATCGCCCGCACCATCGGGCGCAGCCTTGGCCGTCGCGACGTTCTTCTGCTTCGCGTATGTGAAGCTCCAGATTTCATCGACCTGGACGCGCCTGGATTTGAGGTCCCGCACATGCTCGTCATGGTAGGCGGCGCACGCTTTCCCCGCGTCGATCATCAGCTTGATGACCGTGTTCTTGCTCGCGCCCGTCAGCCGCGTCACGGCACGGATCGAGCTTCCTTCGCATAGCAGATGGAGGATGTGGGCGCGGTCAGCAGCGGGAAGCTTTTTCATACTGACGATTATGCGTGACCGCTCTTGTTATGTCAATCTCATATGATCCTCGTTTGATGATAATGGGCGAAATTTGATTCATACCCTTGGCGGCCATCATCAGGCACCGCGCAAAGATCATGAAACATTTTTTTGACGAGGCTCTACGGCATCGCGAGGATTCGAATCGCTAAGCTGGGGTAACCCAGTTTGGGCGGGGTGGTGCCCCCTGTGGGATTCGAACCCACAAGTCCGGAGGGACGGCGGTTTTAAAGACCGCTGTGTTTGCCAGTTCCACCAAGGGGGCATGAGCGGCTAGGAAAGAGGTTTGGCAAAACTGTCTCCTCCTAGTCGCTCACCACTCACTCCGCTTTCGTATCACCTTTTTGGGCAGCCAATACTTGCGCTAGACCGCCAAAGAACGCGGTGATCCGATCGGGTCTCCATCGCGCTATTTGCTCCAAATCAACATTGATGGTCACGGCGAGGTGGATCGCGCCCTTTTGGGCCAAGGCGGCATCGTCAAAATCCGCTTCCTCCCGTGGGATCGGCTTTGATGGGGGCGCGATGGTCGCCTCCTGTGTATTGGTCTGACCGCGGCGATTGAGAAAAATCAGGGAACCCTCACGTCGGATTATCCCCGTCTTCTCCATGTAGTCGAGCAACGCGCGTATCTGGGGCTGGTAGTGCTTATCGGCCATTGCCCGTTGTGCAAGATCGGCTATCGCCTCAGTCTCCTCGACAGAACGCATTTCAAGCTTCGGCCGTAGGGTTTGCGCAAACCAAGAGCGCTCAATGAGCGGCGCGAGCTTATGCGCAGCATCAGCATCGTTCCAGTCGATCGCAAGCTTGTATTCGAGGACTTCCTTAGAGGGAATATATTCGCGTCCCGTGCGAGACAAAAAGCCCATCTTAAGAAAGAATGAGTTGGCCAATGAGACTGTTGATGCCTTCATCTTTACGACGTCAGCAATTGTCTCATTCGAGACAGAACGCTGCCCTTTGTCGCTAGCTCCCGCATAGGCTGCGAGGTATTCAAGTTGCTTGGGAACGGAAACGCGATCTGTAGGAAGTGGCTCTTGTGGCTCCGGGCGCTTTGCCTTCTCTATATTGACGGCCGCCGGCTCGGCCTGCGGCCGGGCGTTTTCCGGCTGCGACGATGAGAAATTTACGCCATCTTGGGGCATAGACTGTCTCCATATGAGGTTTGGCATTAACCATCATATGGAAGCCTCATACGGCGGTCAATCGCTGAATGCAGCGACCGCGCTTATGATGTTCCGTCTTTTCCCCAACGGGCGCGGGCAGCGCGGCGGGCGCTTTCTCGACGCTGCTCTGAGGTCATTTTCTCAGCGCGGGCTTTGCCCCCCTTCAAGCCGCCGCGCCGGCCCAATTCCACGGCTGCGGCATCTTTTGTGTCACTGACGCGATCTTCAACCTGGCCCGTCGCGATATCGACGATCAGTTTCGCGAGTTGGGCGGGGTCGCGTGGGCGGGGGAGTCGCTTGGTTGCCATGCTGGTAATATGGCATGGCGCGAGGCAGTCTGAAACCCGATGTCAAGATGGACAGATTTCATACTGACCCACTACCGCGCGGCGCCTTGCCGGGCGGCCATACCAAGAACCTGTTTCTGAAGGACAAGAAAGCCGGGCTGTGGCTCGCGGTGATGCTCGAACAGCGCCGTACCGACCTGAAGCGCCTGGCCGACGCGCTCGGCGCGCCGCGCTTCTCGTTCGGCAATGGCGAGTTGTTGTACGAGGTGCTCGGGGTCAGGCCCGGGAGCGTCACCCCGTTCGCCGTGATCAACGACCGCGCGCGGCGTGTCGGCATTGTGCTCGACCGCGCGATGCTGGAATGCGACCCGCTCAATTTCCACCCGCTCGAAAACGACCGCACCACGGCGATCGCACCGGACGATCTGTTGCGCTTTATCGCCGATTGCGGGCACCGGCCGGTGATCCTCGATCTCGATCCGCTGGAGCGGGCGGCGGAACCTGGCTAGGGCCGGAAGGTCACTCGCAAAACCGCTCTTGCGCTTGTCTTCGCGCCGGGGTGAAGCCATGTTGTGGGGTGAATCCCGGGAGGCGTGCGAATGGCGAATGAACCTTTGATCGGCGGGGCGGGCAACGGCGCGGCCGGCGCGCCGCCGGTGATGGACGTGACCACGGCCAATTTCATGACCGAGGTCGTCGACGCGTCCTTCGACCAGCCGGTCATCGTCGATTTCTGGGCGCCCTGGTGCGGGCCGTGCAAGCAATTGGGGCCGATCCTCGAAAAGGTGGTGCGCGCCGCCAACGGCGCCGTGCGCATGGTCAAGCTCAACATCGACGAAAACCCCGAGGTTGCGCAGCAGATGCGGGTGCAGTCGATCCCCGCGGTGTACGCCTTCAAGGACGGCCGTCCTGTCGACGGCTTTGTCGGCGCGGTGCCGGAAAGCCAGGTCAAGCAGTTCGTCCAGCGCTTGGGCGGCGGTCGCGGCGGGCCGTCGCCGATCGAGGAAGCCCTGGGGATGGCCAAGGGCGCGGCGCAGAGCGGCGATCATGCCAGCGCCAGCGCGCTCTTTGCCCAGGTATTGCAGCACGAACCTGATAATGTCGAGGCGGTCGGTGGCTTGGCCCGGGCGATGGTCGCGCGCGGCGATCTGGCCAAGGCAGGCGAGGCGCTAGGCCGCGTGCCGAAGGAACACGCCAACCACGCCGACATCGTCGCGGCGCGTTCGGCCCTTGATCTCGCCGAGCAGGCGCAAAGGGCGATGGGTTCGACCGGTCAGTTGCGCGAGCGGCTGGCGCTGAACCAGGACGATCACGGTGCCCGCCTCGAACTCGCCACCGCGTTGTTCGGCTCGAACGAGCGCGAGGCCGCGATCGATGAATTATTGGCGCTGTTCAAGCGCGACCGCGAGTGGAACGAACAGGCGGCCCGCAAGCAACTGGTCAAGTTCTTCGAGGCGATGGGCCCGACCGATCCGCTGACCGTGTCGGCGCGGCGGCGGCTGTCGTCGCTGATGTTCTCGTAAGGGCCGCGGAGTGATCAGCACCCCGGACACCCCCTCGCTGCCGGAAACCTTGCCGATCTTTCCGCTGACCGGCGTGCTGCTGTTGCCGCGCGGGCGCTTGCCGCTGAACATCTTCGAGCCGCGCTATCTGGCGATGATTCGCGACGCGCTCGGCGGCGAGCGGCTGATCGGCATGATCCAGCCGAGCGACCCGAGCGAGGGCGGGATGAACCCGGCGCTTTACGCCACCGGCTGCGCCGGCCGCATTACCTCGTTTTCCGAGACCGATGACGGGCGCTACCTGATCACCTTGACCGGGGTGTCGCGCTTTCGCGTCCGCGAGGAATTGCCGCTGTTGAGCGGCTATCGTCGGGTGGTGCCGTCGTGGCCGGAATTCGCCGCCGATCTCGCGCCGGCCGAGTTGGGGATCGACCGCGAGCGGCTGATCCGCGGGCTGCGCCTGTTCTTCGAGCAGCGCGGGGTCGAGGCCGATTGGACCATGATCGATAAGGCGCCCGGCGAGCATCTGGTGCATTCGATCGCGATGCTGTGCCCGTTCGCGCCGAACGAAAAGCAAGCCTTGCTCGAATCCGCCGATCTCGCTGCGCGCGCCGAGTTGTTGACGAGCCTGGTCGAGATGGCGGCGATCAAGCCAGGCCCCGAGGGCGGCGCCACGCGGCATTGAGCGACCCTTGACCCTCCCATCGCTTTCGCGATGGAAGGTGAGGGTGGCTCCCAAGACCGCCCGCGTGGGAGGGTGAGGGAAGGTTGCGGAGGAACAGGTGGAAGGCGTATCGGAAATCGATCCCAAACTGCTGGAAATCCTTGTTTGCCCGCTGACCAAGGCGCCGCTGCGCTACGACCGCGCGGCACGGGAATTGATCAGCGACGAGGCCGGGCTCGCCTATCCGATCCGCGACGGCATCCCGATCATGCTGGTCGACGAGGCCCGCCCGCTGCGCGAGGACGAGACCGCGCCCAAGCAACTGCCGTCGGGATAGGGAGCAGCGCGTGACCGCCGGCAAGGGCAATCCGTGGCCGACCGAGCTGCGCCTGCAGCGGGCGGAAAAGCAGATCGTGATCACCTTCGACGACGGCAGGCGCTTCACCCTGCCGGCCGAGTATCTGCGGGTCGAGAGCCCATCGGCCGAGGTCCAGGGCCACGGACCGGGGCAACGGAACATCGTGTCCGGCCGCGCCCATGTCGGCATCATGGAGCTCGAACCGGTCGGCAATTACGCAGTGCGGATCAAGTTCGACGATTTGCACGATACCGGTATCTATTCCTGGGATTATTTCTACCAGCTCGGCACCGAGCAGCCCCAGCGCTGGCGCACCTACCTGCTGGCGTTGGCCGAGAAGGGGCTGAAACGGGAGCCGTAAGCGCGGTCGAGAACACCCCCAACCCCGCCCTCTCCGTGGAGCGTGCGAAGGTGAGGGGTTAGCGGTGGCAACGGCAACCCCCCGTCAACTCCGGCACACATAGGGTCGAGCCGCGTCGAGCAGCCGTTCGGACGGGGCGAGGCGCGGTCCCTCGCCGTCGTCGACCGGCGGCACGATTGTCACCCCCCAGGTCGGCAATTTGCGCAATGATTCCTGCGCCTCGGGGTGAGCCAGCAGCGGCGCGTTCAGCGACGGCCCGACGATCACCGGGGTGCCGCGCCCGATCGCCTCGGCGACGACCGAGAGCGCGAGGTTGTCGGCGATGCCGTGCGCCAGTTTGTTGAGCGAGTTGAAGCCGCAGGGCGCGAACAGTACCACCCCACGCGGCGGCCGCGGGCGGATTCCCAGATCGAAATACGATTCGACGACCCGCACCCCCTCGACGTCGGCGAGGTCGCGCGGCGCGATCACCCTCGCGGCGTTTGGCGTCGGCAGTGCGAAGACGGTCGTGAACCCTAGCCCGACCAGCCCCCGCAACAGCTCCGGGCACCGCGCCGCCGTCGTCGAGCCGCTCAGCACCAGATACGCGATTTCAAATCGTTCGTCCCCAGAGCGCATCTCGTTCCCCTACAGGCAGGCTTTCCCCGCACCAACCTGGGGCGGTCGCCAAGCGCCATATCGCGTGCGGCATCAACAGCTATTTCAGGGCGCCAACCTGTTGACCGCGGCCACCGCCCGTCCGCCCGCTCATAGCGTCGCGGTCACCTCGCGCAGGATGTTACGAACCCAGGCGATCGCCGGCTGCTCGCCGAGTTCGCGCTGCCAGATCGACATGATCTCGAACGAAGGCGAGGGATAGGGCGGGTCGACCAGTTTCAGCCGGTAATGGCCGGTGAACATCATCGCCAGCCGCCGCGGCAGCAGCGCCGCAACATCAGATTGGGTGATCGCGGCGAAGGCGGCAAGGAAATGCGGCGTCGTGATCGCGACCCGGCGGCGCAGGCCCCGCGCGGCAAGCGCACCCTGCACGATGCCGGCGTCGCTCCGGGTCACCATCCGCTCGAGACCGTGATCGACGACATAGCCGTCGATCGCCCGTTCGTCGTCGCCGGTCGCGGAAATCACCAGATGCGGCAATGCCGCCAGCCTCTCCAGGGTCATCTCCTCGCGCGCGGCGGGGTGGTCGGCGCTGAGCACCCACACTCGCGACTCACGCATCAGCGGCTCCGCCCCGGCCCATTCCGGGATCCGCCGATAGCTGCCGATCGCCAGATCGGCGCGTCCGGCCCGCAGCGATTCGGCGACGCCGAGATTGCTAGGCAACACCCTGACCTCGGCGTTCGGGGCCTCGGTACGCAGCCGGGCGATCAGGCTCGGCAACACCACTGCCCCGGCATATTCGGTACAGGTGAAGGTAAAGCGCCGGTCGGTTGTCGCCGGCACGAACTCGCTCGGCGCCAGCGCCAATTCGAGCTGGCGCAGCCCCTGGCGCAGCCGCGGCGCGATCTCGGCGGCGCGCTCGGTCGCTTGCATGCCGTCCGGGCCGCGCACGAACAGATCGTCGTTCAGCACATAGCGCAGCCGGTTCAACGCATGGCTGACCGCCGACTGGGTGAGGCCGATCCGCTCGCCCGCGCGGGTGGCGCTGCGTTCCTCGATCATCGCGTCGAACACCCGCAGCAGGTTCAGATCCAGGTTATTAATATGAATTGAATTCATTTATACCCTTACAAAATATCATTTGCATCATGCTGCGGCGCAGCAGGAAAGTGAAGCGGTTTCTTCAAAGTCCACCGATCGGAGTTTTCCATGTCGATTTTCGTCAAAGCGACCGTGCTGAGCTTGGGGTTGGTAGCCGGCATCGCCGTCGGCGCCCAGGCGCAAACCAATTCGCCCTATCCCGGCCCGAAGGCGGGGTCGATCCACTCGGTGCCGAACATGACCGCGCAGACCGCGGTTCTGCCCCCGTCGACGGCGTATCCGGGCCCGGCCCTCGGCGGCGGCGGCGCCTATCAGTCGCAGCAGTTCCAAAAGCCGGCCGGCTACGACCAGGATCCTGGCATGAAGCCATACGACAAGGGCTATGGCCCGCGGCCCAACTAGAATCTGAACTTTGGTTGTTGCTCGGGCCGGTCGTGTCGCGCGGCCGGCCCGATCTATTTCAGGGGGCGGTCGCGACGATGAACATCCGACGAAACGGGAACAGCGTCTTGCCGTCGGCGCGGCGCGGATAGGCGCGGTCGACGAGCTCGGTATAATGCGCTTCAAATTGGCTCTTCCACGGCTCGTCGAGCGCTTCGAGCAACGGAAACAGCCAGGTCGATTTGGTGAATTCCTTGACCGGGTGCTCGCCATCCAGCACCTGCAGATACTCGGTTTCCCACATGTCGAGGCGCTTCGCCCGCGCCGCCAGAAGCCCGTAATAGACGGCGGGCTCGGCGACCGGCGCCGGCCGCAATAGCGGCTCCAGGATCGCGCGCCAGGGCCCCGCCAGCGCCGCCTCGCTCATCGAGGTATGCGAAGGCGCCGAGAAGTTGCGTGGCATCTGCACCGCCAACACCCCGCCTGGCGCCAGCGATTCGAACAGCGCGGTGATCAGCCGGTCGTGCCCCTTGATCCAGTGCAACGCCGCATTCGAGTAGATGATTTCGGCGGGCTGCTCCGGCCGCCACGTCGCGAGGTCGGCCTTCTGCCATTCGAGCTGCGGTAATTCGGCGGCGGCCTTGGCGAGCATCTCGGCCGATCCGTCGACCCCGACGATGCGCGATCCAGGCCAGCGCTCGGCGAGCATCCGGGTGACGTTGCCGGCGCCCGCGCCGAGATCGTAGACCAGACGCGGCGTTTCCGCCTCGATCCGCTGCAGCAGGTCGATCGCCGGCCGCAGCCGCGGTCCGGCGAATTTGAGGTATTGGGCGGGATCCCAGGGCATCAGTCCGTCACCAGAAATCGGTTACCAAAAAGGTTTCAGGCCGGGTCGAAGGCCGAAATTCCGACGCGCGCGTGCCACGGGTGCGGCTTGATCCCGGCCCGCGCGAGCAGATCGCCGATCCGCCAGCCGATCAGGCTGCGCCGCGCCAGTCCGGCGCCGGTCCACGGGTCGAGCGCGCTCCACGGCACGAACGGGCTGCGCCTGCCATAGGCCCACACCTCGACGCGCAACGAGCGTCCAGCGCTGGGGCCGCGCGCGTGAAAGCCGAACGTGTCCGCGACCACCAGCGTGTTGGCGGGTACCGCGAAACTGCGCGGCTGCGGCAGGCCCAACGCGGCGAGCGCGTCGTTCTCGATGCGGAACGATCCCCGGCGGATTTCGCGGTCCGGCGAATGGCACGCGTCTAGGCTCATCCGGTATTCCCACGCCAGCCGGGCTTCGGTTAGGCGGTGCGAGCCGGGAACGTAGGTAAACGGGCCGGAATCCTCGGCGATGTCGGTCAGGAACAGCCACGCCTTGACCGTTGGGTGGAACGTGTCGGCGTGGAGCGCGGTCTGCGGGTCGGGCGGGCCGTCGACCGCATGGCGCAAGATGCTCTGGATCCATACCACCGGCTCGGCGTCGCGGCTGCCGACATAGCGGATCAAGCCTCGCCATTCGGGTGAGTGCAATACCGAGCGCAACGCGGGCAACGCCGCCAATGTCTTCGGATCGAGCGCGAGCTTGCGCATGATCGTGTCGCCCTCGGCGATCTCGCGCAGATTGCCGCGATAGGCGGTGAGTTGGGCGCGCAGAGCGTCGAATTCCGGCGGCGGCAGAAAGTCGCGGCGCACGACAAATCCGTCGCGGGCGAACGCATCCCGGTCCCCGGCCGATACCAGCCCGGTCAGCCGGCGGCGGCGGGCGGCGGCGATGCGGTGGGCGAGGGTGACCCGCGCCGTATGCAGGCCCCATTGGTTGAGCCGACGGCTGCCGATCACGCCATTGCGCTCGAATGATTTGACCGCCGTCGGCACCTGCGCCGTCCACAGCGGCACCATCGCCGCCCGGCTGATCCGTGCCAGCATGTGTCCTCGATTTGCCGGGATCGCCATGATCGTCTCTCGCCGCCGGCGGATCTAATCGCCCTGTGTCGATTTGGGCGACAGCGGCGCTTTGCCGATTTCGGGGGCATCAGCGCCGGACTGCCGCAGCACGCGGCGCGGCCATTCGCGCAGCCATGCGGGAGCCAGACGCACCGCCCGGAGCGCTATCGTCAAGGCCCCCGGCAGCGCGGTCAACCGGTCGCCGCGCTCGATACCGCGGCGGATCAGCGCCGCGGCCCGGTCGGGGCTGAGCGCGACCAGGCGAAGGTCGCTTCCATGCGCGGCGAGCCGGTTGGCGAGCCATCCCGAGCGCGCGACCGAAACCGTCACGTTGGCGGCGGCGAGGCCGTAGCGGAGCGATGCACCATAGGCCAGCAACCCGGCCTCGCTGGCGGTATGCGCCGGAAGCCCGGCGAGCCCGGCGCGGCCGGCCAGCGCGCTGACGATCGCGATGCGGCCGCGCTCGCGCCGCCGCATACGGCCGGCGAGCGCGCCGACCGAGGTCATCGCGCCGAACAAATCGAGCTCGACGATCTGGCGGTCGCTGCGGGGTTGGCCAGGACTCGGCGGCGGCGTCAGATCGCCGGCATGGGCGACGACGACATCGACCGGCGTGCGCCGATCGAGCGCATCGAGATAGGCGATCACCGCCGTGGTATCCTCTGGATCGATCTCCGGCGCGTCGACGATGGCGCCCCGGCGCCGGCAATCCGTGGCGGCGGTCGCGAGCGCGCCGGCGGGAGCGCCGATTAGGCACAGCCGTACCCCGGGCGCGGCATAGCTCCGCGCCAGGGCCAGCCCGACTCCGCTCGCCGCGCCGGTGACCACCACGGTCCGCGCCGGCGGCCGAACCTGCCGTCGAACCAGTTCCTCCTGCGACAGCGGCGGCAGCGGGTAGAGCCCTTCCTCGAGCCGTCGCACGATGCCGTCGAGGGCTCGCGCCGTGGCCGCCCGCTCGTGGAAACCGCCCTTGACCTGCGTCGTCCCGGCCAAGGCGCGCAGGAACGCGTCGGTCAATTCCCGGTTGGGAGGCACCGGCTCGTGCCAGAAACGGTCCAGCCGTCCTTGAAATGTCAGCCCCTGAATATCGAACACCGCGTTGCCGAGCACCTTGACCGGCAGGTTCTGGTGCAACGCGGTGATGCCGACCGTGCTGTTGATCGTGACGATGCCGGCGGAGGCGCATAGCAGCTCGGTCGGAATGCCGCCCTCGAGCACGATCACCTGGTCCTCGGCCCGGGTGCCGCGTACCAACCCCTCGACCAGCCGCCGCCAATTGATCAGCCCGTTATCGAGCGGGTGGACGACCACCACCAGCCGCTGCCGGCAGCCGCTAGCGGCGTACGATGCTACCACCTCGCGTACCGCGTCCCGTGCATCGGCGAATGGCGAGTGGGCGCGGATCTGGAAGTCCGTCGCGAGTTGGAGCGGAAAGACGAAATACGATCCGGGGTCGCCCAGCAATCGTGCCTTAGCCGCCTCGGTAGCACGAGCGTTGAGGCGGCGGCGGGCGAGCGAGACCAGCCAACCGCCGTATTCGGCGAAGGGGTGGAAAATGCCGTGCCAGCGATAATGCGGATATAGCGGCCGACCGAGTACCTGCGGCACGGTGAAGGCGACGTCGAGCGCCGCAACCAGGGAAAACCGCGCGTGGTAGCGCGGCCGCAGGTCGGGCGGCGGGAACCGCTCGGCTAGGGCGCGGATCGCGTCCGGATCGCGTGGAAAGCGCGAATAGGTCGTCATGCCGTCGTATTCGAGCGTGATCCAGTCCGGGCGCAAATAGCCCAGATCGGTGCAGATCACCGCGATCCCGCGGGTCCGCGCCTCCTCGGCGGCGACCAGATGGTACGGCCGGCGGTCGCCGACCATGATCAGATCGGTCACCTCGTGGGCGGCGAGCACATTGCCGATAAATGCGCGCCAATCGTCCGGCCGGCCGCGGAAATGCGTCGCCGGCAAGCGCCAGAACAATTGCTCCCCGAGATGGAGGTTGACCTTGTGGACGCGATGGCCGCGAGCCTGCAACTCGCGGCCGAGCCGGTCGAAAAAAAACGAGAGCGGCCCCTGCAGGAACAAAAACGACCGCTTGCGGCCGGGCACATCACTGTCCGGTCGGCTGTGTTCGGCGGCGTTCGGGTTCACCATCCGACCGGCGGCGTCAGGCGGCGGGGTCAAAGGCCGAGACGCTGGCGCGCGGGTGCCAGCGTTGCCGCCCGAGGCCCAGCCGCGCCAGTATGTCCAGCGATTTCCAGTGCATCAGCGGTTTGCGGAGGCCGAGCGCGGGGATCGACCACGGGTCGAAGCCGGCCCACGGCAGAAACGGATTGCGCCGGCCGAACGCCCAGATCTCGACTCGCAGGGTGGGCAGGATGCTCGCGCCGCGGGCGTGAAATCCGTAGGTGTCGGCGACGACCAGGGTGTTGGCGGGCACCGGAATCGCCTGCGGCGGCGGCAGCCCCAATGCCGCGATCGTCTCTGGCGAGATAGAGCGGATCAGCCGCTGGTCGGGCTGGCGATAATTGTCGGCGGTACTCGCGGCGATGCTCATCCGCCGCTCCCACGCCAGCCGCTGCGGCGTCAGGCGGTGCGATCCCGGCACATAGACGAAGGGCATCGCTTCGGCATCGACATCGCTCAGAAATAGCCACGCCTTCACGGTCGGATGAAACGTGTCGGTGTGGAGGTCGGTCTGCGGGTCCGGCGGCCCGTCCCGCGCGCCGCTGAGGATCGTCTGGATATAGATCATGGGCGCGGCGGCGGCGGCGCCGGCATAAAAGATCAGGTCGCGATAAAGCGGCATGTCGATCAGCCGGCGCGCCGCCGGCACCTGGCGCAATACCGACGGGTCGAGCGCGATATGCCGGGTGATCGTGTCACCTTCGAGCATTTCCCGCGCCGGCGCCCGCAATGCCCGGACCTCGGCGACCAGCTCGGCGAACAACCCCGGTGGCAGAAAGTCGCGCTTGACGATGAATCCGTCGCGATCGAGCACCTGGCGATCTTCGGCGGGAAGCCGCGACGCCAGTCGCCGCCGCCGCGTCGTCGCCAACCGGTGGGCGATCCGCACCCGCGCCGTGTGCAGCCCGCGCTCGTTCAGGCGACGGCTACCGATCACCGGATTGCGGGCAAAAAACTTTTCCTGCGTGCCAACCTGGGCAAGCCAGAACGGCATCAGCAGTGTCCGGCGCAAAAGCGACCGCATCACCTATCCGAACCTCAATCTGGGGCGCCCAATCTTGACCCTCTCGCTGGCGCTGTCCACGATTTTCTCCGCGCCTTCGCCGCGACTGATCCTCGGCCCGGCAGGGCGGGAGGCGGCGGATCAGATCACTCGGGCGGCGCGCAAGCGGGCGATCGCCGCGGAATCGTAGCCCAGCCCGTCAAGCACCGCCTCGGTGTCGGCGCCCATCTCGGGCGGCGGGGTTTCGATGCTCGGTCCGCCATGGGCGAACTTGAACGCCGCGAGCGGCACCCCGAACGTGCCGTCGATTCCGGGGGCATTCTGGTGGTGATGGAATACCCCGCGGCTCTTGAAATGCGGGTCGTTGACGGCTTCGGCCATCGTGCGCACTCGCGCGGCAGGCACGTGACGGGCCTGGAGATAGACCTCCCATTCGTCGGCGGTCCGGGTTTTGATGATGTCGGCCAATACCCCGGCCTCGCGCTCGCGGTCGGTCTCGCGCGCCTCGTTGTCGGTCTTGATCATGTCGGGCCGCTCCAGCACGGTCCACAGCCGCTTTTGCTGGCCTAGATTGCTGGCGCCGATCATCAGCAGCGCGTCCTTGGCCTGATAGGCGCTGTTGGTGGCGAAGGGTTGCTTGTTGCCGTGCGGCTTTGGCTCGCGGCCGTTGCGCATATAGCCGGTCAGGTGCGAGCCCATCAGCATCATCGCGACACCGAGCATCGACAAGTCGATATGCTGGCCCTCGCCGGTGCGTTCGCGCTGGAACAACGCGCTCGCCAGCGCGAAGGCGCCCATCGTTCCGGTCGCGTAATCGACCGCTGGAGCGCCAAACTTGATCGGGTGGACCTCTTCGGTCCCGGTCATCGCCATCAGCCCCGAAGTCGCCTGGATCACATGGTCATAGGCGGTCTGCTCGCGGCGCGGCCCGTCTTGGCCAAACGCCGAGATCGAGCAATAGATCAGCCGCGGATTGATCGCGCTCAGCGCCTGGTAGCCGAGACCGAGTGCCTCGAACGCGCCGGGCCGGAAATTCTCGACCAAGACGTCGGCGCCAGCGACCAGCCGCTTCAAAATCTCGCGTCCGTCCTCGGTCTTCAAATCGAGCGTGATCGAGCGCTTGTTCGAGCCCTGGGTCAGAAACGACGTGCCCATGTGGTTCTGGTTCAAGGCGCGGTCGGTGCCGCTATCCCGGCTCTGGTCGGGTTCGTCGGGGTGCTCAACCTTGATCACGTCGGCGCCGAGCACGGCGAGCTGATAGGCGGCGAACGGGCCGGCCAAGACATGGGTGATGTCGATGATGCGGATGCCCTCGAACGGTCGTGTCATGGCGGTATCCCGAATTGGCGCGAACTGTCGGCGCCAGCTGCGCCGGCCGGCCACCATCGTGTCATCCAATCGCCCAGACTGCAAAAGCCGATTGCGCGCGAGCGCGCGGCCCGATGGGGCTACTTCACCGGGCCGGCGCCCGTGAACAGGCGGCCGAGCTGGTCGGCGTGCAATTCGGTGAACCAGATGTTGCCGTCCGGGCCTTGCCTGATGCGGTGCATGACCGTGTCGCTCGACGGGGTACGGTAATAGGTGATCGGCACTCCGGACAAATCGCCCGGCGCGGCCGCCTGCACTGTCTTGTCCAGCTTGACGATATGGTCGGTGTCGCCGAACCGGTTTGGCTGGTTCGCGTACATCTGGGTCCACAGATTGCCGTCGCGGTCAAAGGCGAGGCCGGCCAGGATCACGTTCTCTCCATTACGCGGGATCGCGTATTCGGTGATCTTGCCATCCATGTCGATGCGGGCGAGATTGTTGCCGGCTTCTTCGCTGAACCACATCGAACGCCCGTCGGGTCCGGGGACGATGGCGATCGGACGGCTGTTCGGCGTGGGGATTGGAAATTCGGTAATGGCGCCGTCGGGCCGAACGCGCAGTATCTTGTTGCCGACCAGCTCGGTGCCCCAAATATTGCCGTCCGGGCCGCTCGCCAAGTAGATCGGCACGGGTCCGACCGTCTCCAGCGGGAAATGGTGCACGGTGCCGTCCGGGTCGATCCTGCCGATCGTCCCGGTCTGCTTGCCGGTGAACCACAAGGTCCGGCCGTCCGGACCAAAGGCGATGCCGTGCGGCGAGGTGTTGATCGGCCGCGCGGCGCCCGGTGGGTGCAGCGTCACGTCGATCTTTTGCGTGATTTTGCCCTTCTCGTCGAGCCGCACGACCAGACCGGCGAATTCGAGGGAAACCCACAGCCGACCCTGATCGTCGAAGTCGATCCCGTGGGGACCGCTCCCCTTCGGCATCTCGAAATATTCGGCGGTGCCGTCAACCGCGACCCGCGCGAGGTAGCCCTGGTTCTGGCCGGTCACCCAAAGCGTCTGGCCCCCCTTGATGTGATAGGCGAGCTCGTGCGCCGAATGATGCACGTCGACCGGCCAGGCGAGCCTGAACTCGGAAATATTGCCGGATGATTCGGCGGCAGTCGCCAAATCGATGGATGAACCGAATGATAATAAAATCAAGGCCGAAGCGATCAGACGCATGACTTATGTCCTCGCTGCTTGATGCGCCCTAGCCGGGACCAGTGTGCAATGATCTCGGTTTGTGCCAAAATCGCAATAAAAAACCTCGGATTGGGATGAATGCGGCCAATAGTCGCCAGGACAAGATTTGAACAAAGTACAGTGGATCTCTCGCGCGGTCGCAAAGAAAGCGGTTGACAGCTCACCGCGCGCTCGATTCAAGACGGTAAGCCTTGGGTAAGGCCGGATTGGGGATCACAGGACGTCTCGGGGCACGCCGTCGCAATGTCATCGCGACCTTTTCGTTTGAACTGGCGGGTTGCGCCGCGCTGGGGCGCGGCCGTCTTCGCCGCGGCGGCGATCACGTTTGCCTGCACCGCTGCCGCCAAGGCCGAGCCGTCCCCTGCTGGCCGTGCCATCGTTCCCTCTGTTCGGACCGACGGACCGGGAACGCGCACCGACATCGTGCATTTTTCGACCCCGGGGCAAATGCCGGTGCGAGTCGTGCGCGGACCTTCCACCGGACCTTTGGCCACCGGTCCTTCGGCCGAAGCACCGCAGCGTCCGCCGGGGGTCGAGGTCGTCGGTTTTGGCGAGGGTCGTTCCCGCACCGTCACCGTGGTGCGCGGCACCGCGAGCCTCGCGGCGTTCGCGGCATTGCCGCCGACCCTGCGCGCTCGCGGCGAGCGCACCGAGACCGTGACCTTCGCCGACCCTCGGCATTCCGCCGTGACGATCGTGCGCGGCGCGATGTCGCTCGCCCGCGAGGTCGGACTATTCGACCCCGCCACCGGCGGCGAGCTCGACCGGTTCGCCTTCGCGGTCGACGGCGTCGAGTCGGGCCATGGCAGGAACCCGCGCATGTGGCGGCCCGAGCTCGACGGGCCGCAGGGCCCGATGCAGGTCAGCGCCGCCGCCGCGCTCGACGTCGGCGGCGGCAACCGCTTCGACATGCGCGAAAACCGCCTGCTCGGCCGGGCCTATCTCGCCCGCATGTATCAGCGCTATGGCAATTGGCCCGACGCCCTTGCCGCCTACAATTGGGGCCCGGGCAATCTCGATGCCTGGATCGCCGCCGGCCGCCTCGCCGAGCGCCTGCCGCTCGAAACCTCCCGCTACATCACGCTGGTATTGCGCAACGCGCTGATCGCCGCGCCGCGGTTGTAGCCTCTCTCAGGGCTCGTGGAACAGCATCGTGTCGCCGATCGCGGCGGGGAGCGTGATGGCGAGGCCGTCGCCATCACCGGGGAGCCGTACCCGGCGGCAATCCGTGCCCGAAGCCTCCAGCAGCGCCTGCACCCGAGCCAGGCTCGCCACCGCGATCGCGGTCGCGACCAGGCACGGCACCGTCCCTCCCGGTACGATCCCGAGCGCGTTGCCGAGGAACTCCGGGGTGGCGATGTGGATCGCCCCGCGTTCGAGCATAACCGTCGCGACCTCGCCGTCGCGCCGGGCCGCTCGGCCGGTAAAGCGAGCGAAGCGTTCGGCCGGCTCGGCCGGGTTCGGGGCGGCGAGCCACAACCCAGTCAGTGCCTCCGCCCCGTTCGGATGGGCGAGGTAATCCGACCGCCATACCAGCCGCTCGGTGTGGTGGGTCAGGAACTGGGCGCGGCCTTCCGGCATGCTGCCATGGGCGACGCGGACGATGGTGAAGCGCGCGTCCTCCTCGATCCCGTCCAGGGCGACCGGCCGGCGCATGTCGACCAGCGGCAGTGTGTCGAACCCGGAATTCGCCAGCCGGCGATGCTCGGCCGCCGCGTCGGCGGTGCTGAACGCGGCTAGATGCAATCCGACATGATGCGCCAGCCGCTCGCGCAATTGCCGAGACAGCGGGGTGTCGCCAGCGGGACTTGGCGTCGCGGCAAGGATCTCGACATACCCGCGCCGCAGCATCGCGCAGCGATTGCCGGTGCCCGACGGCACGGTCGCGCCGTCGATCTGGTTGGTCTGCGCGGTATAGGGCGTCAGGCGAAAGCCGTAGCGTTCCAATGCCGCCGCCGCGCCCTCGATGGCCGGCACGAAATGGGCGACATGATCGAGAAACACCGCGCCCGGTTGCGGCAGTTGACCCGCGACCCGATCCCGATCCGCCATCACCCCGCTCCCTCTCGATAGATTATCGCGAGCCAAACCGTGGCTTGAGCCGGGTCGGTCCACTCGACCCGATGCCGGCGATGCGCCGCGATCGGCAGCGAGTCGCCGGGCATCAGCGAACGCGGGCGATCCTCGTCGGCGAAGCGCAGCCGCGCCGCCCCGGCCAGCAATACGACGAATTCGGCTTCCGCCTGGTCGTACCAGAACCCGGCCGGGCTGCATTGCCCGTGCGAGACGATCCGCTCGATGCGCACGGCGGGGCCGACGACCAAGGTGTCGACGACCTCGCCGGCACACGCATCCGGCAGGCCGCGCAACAGATTCACCAACGGACTCACCAAGCCGCCGCGAGCACGCCGGCGACCGCCCGCCTCCAGCCGGCATAGCGCTCCTCGCGCTCGGCCGCCTCCATCGCCGGCGAGAAGCGCTGCGCTGCCGCCCAGCGCGCCATCATCGCCTCGGGCGCGGGACAGATGCCGCGCGTCAGCCCGGCGACATAGGCCGCGCCCCAGGCGGTTGTCTCGACCGATGCCGGCCGCTCGACCCGCGCCGGCACGATATCGGCGATGAACTGCATCGCCTGGTCGCTGCGCGCCATGCCGCCGTCGACCCGCAACGTCTCGACCGCGATGCCGCTATCGCCCGCCATCGCGTCGATCAGGTCGCGGGTCTGGTAGCCGACCGCCTCCAACGTGGCGCGGGCGAGCTCGGCGCGGCCGCATTCGGCGGTCAGGCCGACCAGCGCGCCGCGCGCCGCCGGTGCCCAATACGGGGCGCCGAGCCCGGCGAAACCGGGCACGAGATAGACCCGCTGGGTGAGGTCGGCCTGCTCGGCGAGGCGGTCGCATTCGGCCGCCGATTCGATCACGCCGAGCCGGTCGCGCAGCCACTGCACCGCGGCGCCGGCGATAAAGATGCTGCCTTCGAGCGCATAGGCGGTCTCGCCCTCGAGCCGATAGGCGATCGTCGTCAACAGGCGGTGCCGCGAAAACGCCGGCTGCGCGCCGGTATGGAGCAGCGCGAACGCGCCGGTGCCGTAGGTCGATTTGACCATGCCCGGGCGAAAGCACGCCTGGCCGATCAGTGCCGCCTGCTGGTCGCCGGCCACTCCGGCGATCGTGATCGCCTGACCGAACAGCTCGGCCGGCATGATGCCGTAATCGCCGCCGGTATCGCGCACCTCGGGTAGCATCGCGCGCGGGATGCCGAACGCGTCGAGCAATTCATCGTCCCATCCGAGTCGACGTAGATCGAACAGCATCGTCCGCGACGCGTTGGTGACGTCGGTCGCGTGCAGTTTGCCGCCCGACAACCGCCACAGCAAAAAGCTGTCGATCGTGCCAAAGGCAATCTCGCCGGCGCGGGCGCGCTCGCCGAGACCGGGCACATTGTCGAGCAGCCAGCGAATCTTGGAGGCCGAGAAATAAGGGTCGATCACCAGCCCGGTGCGACGGCTGACGAGGTCGGCGAGCCCGTCGCTCCGCCAGCGCTCGCATAACGCGGCGGTACGCCGGTCCTGCCACACGATCGCGTTGTGAACCGGGCGGCCGGTCGCGCGCTCCCACAGCACCGTGGTCTCGCGCTGGTTGGTGATGCCGAGCGCGGCGATCGGCCCCCGGCTTAATCCAGTGGCAGCCACGGTGACTGCCTCGCGACAGGTCGCGACGACGCTCCGCCAGATCTCCTCCGGGTCGTGCTCGACCCAGCCCGGGCGAGGGTAGATCTGGCGCAATTCGACCTGTGCGGTGTGGCGCGCATTGCCGTCGGCGTCGAACAGGATCGCGCGGGTGCTGGTCGTGCCCTGGTCGATCGCCAACAGGTGATCGGCGCCCCTCATCGCCCGGCTTCCCTCTCCAATCCGCTTCCCTCTCCCACAGACCCGCCGCCGCGGGCGCTCAGCTGCCGCTGGAGCGCGCCGGTGCCGCCGCTTCGAGATGGGCGCTTGGCGGTGGCAGGGTCAGACGGAACACCGTGCCGCCGCCGGTCGTCGCGACCAGCACCAGGTCGCCGCCCTGCGCGCGCATCAACTCCCGCGCGATCGCGAGGCCTAGTCCGCTGCCACCCGGTCGCGCCGAGCCGAAAAACGGCCGGAACAGGTTCTCCTGCGCCCGGGGCGGCAGGCCGTGCCCGTCATCGGCGATCTCGACCACTACGGCTCCGGCGTCGAAGCTGGCGGCAAAGCGCAGATGGCGCGCGCCGGCCTCGATCGCGTTGCGCGCCAGGTTAAGCAACACCCGGTAGAGCTGGTCGCGGTCGGCCCGCACCGATAGTCCGGGCGCCACCGACAGTTCGATCGCCAACTCGTGCTCCGACACCGCCAGGGCCGGCGCGATCTCCTCGATCAGTGGCAACAGCGCGAATTCACTGGGCGCGAAAGGCGGCGCGCCCTCGCGCGAAAAATCGAGGGTGCGAGTGCACAGCGCCACCGCCCGGTCGATCGCGTCAAGCAGCCGCGGCGCCACTCGACGGACTTCGGGCGCGGCGCTGTCGGCGAGCCCATCGCTGACCAGTCGCGCGGTCGCGAGAATGCTGCGCAGATCGTGATTGATCTTGGTGACCGCGGTGCCCAACGCCGCCAGCCGCGCCCGCTGCGCCAACGCCTGGCGCACGGTCTCCTGCAATATCGCCAATTCGTTTTCGGCGCGGCCGATCTCGTCGGTGCGGCCGCTGGGAGCGATGCGGCGGGAGGCGTCTTCGGGGTCCTGCCGGAACGAGGTCATGCTGTCGGTGATGCGCCGCATCGGCCGCACCAGCAGCCATTGTAGGCTCAGATAGACCAATGCCGCGGTGGTCAGCGAGATGATGATCGACAATTGCAGGATGCGGCCGCCGAACTCCCACATCTCCTGGCGCAGCGGCGCCTCGTCGAGCAACAATTCGACCGTTGCCCCCGGCTCGAACGGCGAGCGGCCGAGCACCCGCATGATCCGGTTGCCGTTACTGAACAGTGTCTCAAACGATTTCTGTATCCACAGCGGCACGTTACCCTTCGACAGATCGAAGGTGACGTCGGCCGCCGGCGGCATCGCCGCGTCGAGCATCCGCACGACGCCGTTGGGGCGGTGCACGATGATGCCGTGCGCGCCGACCTGGGCCAGAAGCTGGTTGGTCAATGCCTGGTCGATCTTGCCGGTCGGGCTGGCCTCCAGCGCCAGCGAGGCGAGCTGCCCGGCGGCGATGTGGTTGTCGAAATAGGTCATGCGATAGCGTGCCACCGACGGCACGAAGATCAGCACCTCGCTCACCATCACGAAAAAGATCGTCAAAACCAAGAGCCGGGCGGAGAGGCTTTTGATCGGCACGGCGGCGGCCTCAGCCGAACCGCGCGATCAGGCGCACCAGGCGCCGCGTGCGCGGTGAAAACAGCGTCGGGGTGTAAAAACTGCCGGCGGCCCGCTTGCCGGCTTCGCCGCGGGTCGGGTAGGGCACGATCAGGTTGGCGAGCGCGCCGATCTTGAGCTTCTGGGCGATCGCCAAGGCCCAGGGCAGGATTAGATCGCCGGCGGCCTTGCCGAGGATCGTCGCGCCGAGAATGCGGCCGTTGGCGCGGGTCACGATCTTGACCGTGCCGCCGGTGTCGCGCTCGGTGTGGGCGCGGTCGTTTTCGGCGAAATTCCAGCGCAGCACGCGCACCCCTCGCTGGCCGCGGGCGGCGGCCTCGGTCGCGCCGACCTGGGCCAGTTCGGGATCGCTGTAGGTGACCCAGGGCAACGCGCGATAATCGACCCGCGCCGGCAGGCGGAACAACGCGTTCCGGATCACGATGCCGGCGTGATAGAGCGCGACGTGGGTGAATTGCGGGCCGCCCGCTACGTCGCCGATGGCAAAGGCGCGGCGGTTGGTCGTGCGCAACCGGCGGTCCACGACGATCCCGCCGGCATCGGCGGCGATCCCGGCGGCGGCGAGGTCGAGCGCGGCGAGATTGGCGCGTCTGCCGGTGGCGACGAGCAGGTGCGAGCCTTCGATCGCGATGCCGGAGGCGAGCAACACAGTGATCATCGCGCCGCAGTGCGCGATGCGCGCCACCGCGGCTTGCGGGTGAAAGACGATCCCTTCCGCGGCAAGCCGGGCGGTCAGCAACGCGACCAGCTCGGGGTCGTCGCGCGGCAGCACCGGGCCCGCGTCGACGACCGTGACCTCGGCGCCGAGCCGCCGGTGCGCCTGCGCCATCTCGATCCCGATCGGCCCGCCGCCGATGACGATCAGATGGCGCGGCAGGTCGCGATTGGCGAACACGGTCTCGTTGGTCAGGTAGGGCACGCCGTCGAGGCCCGGGATCGGCGGCACCACCGGCACCGATCCGGTGGCGATGACAAAGCGGCGGGGGCGGATCAGCGCGTCGCCGGCGGTAATCGTGCGGCGGTCGACAAACCGGGCCTCGGCCCGCACCACCCGCACGCCGAGCCCCTCGAACCGCTCGACCGAATCCTGCGGGGCGAGGCGCGCGATGACGCGTTCGACGCTGGCGCCGATCTCGGCGAAATTGATCCGCGGTGGCGCGTAGGCGATCCCCAGCTCCGCGCCGTGGCGCCACGCGTGCGCGAGATTGGCTGCGGCGAGCAGCGATTTCGACGGCACGCAGCCGTAATTTAGGCAATCGCCGCCCATCGTGCCGCGCTCGACCAGCACGACGCTGGCTCCCATCTGGACTGCGCCCGCCGCCACCGCCAACCCGCCGGCGCCGGCGCCGACAACGCACAGATCCGGGGCAAGCGCGGCGCTCACGGAAGCGCCTTCGCCGACTGGTCGCGCCGCCTCTCGCGCCAGCGTCGGTAGACCACCGGCACCAATGCCAGCACGGCGAGACCGAGAATCGGCAACAGCACGCCGGGGTTGAACAGGATGCTCAGATCGGGGGTGCGCCCCTCGGCGACGATGTTGCCGAGCCCGTTGCCGAGGCTGGCATAGACGAAGGTCGCCGGGATCACGCCAAAGAACGTCCCCAGCACATAGGCCGGCAACGGCATTCCGGTCGCGCCGGCGACCAGATTGACCAGCCAGAACGGAAAGATCGGCACCAGCCGCAATACCAGCAGGTAGTTGAACGCGTTTTCGCGAAATCCGGCCTCGATCCGGCGGAGCTGCGGCCCGATCCGCGCCAACAGCCCGGCCAACCCGGCGCGCGCGGCGAGAAACACTGCCGTCGCCCCCAGCGTCGCGGCGATGACGGCGTAGACCGTGCCGAGCCAAGGACCGAACAGAAACCCGCCGGTGATCGTCAGCAACGCAGCGCCGGGGACCGACAACGCGACCAGCCCGGCATAGGAGACGATGAACGAGAGGGCGGCGAGCGCCGCGGCGCCCTTGACGAGGCCGCATAGCCACTCTCGGTTGGCCGCCAGGGTCGCGAAGTTGAGATAGCGATGGCCTCCGAGGGCGATGAACAGCCCTCCGGCGCCGAGCAGGAACACGAGCGGCAACAAGCGGCAGGACGAAGCGGCGCGCGGGGTGACATCGGGCATTGCGGTACTTTGGCGCCGCGCCCGGATCGATGCCAGTGCTTTGCCCGCGACCAAGGTCACCATCGTGTGAACCCGTGCCGCAGCGACGCCCTCCGATAGACCATCCCCTGCGATTGACAGCGCGCGACGGCGTTCCGTACGGTGTCGGGCGGGGTTACCCTGGTTGCAGGCGGTGCGTGCCGTTTTCGACGATTTGAACGCGGCGGCGTGGCGCAAGGCGACGGACTCTACGCGGTGCTGATCGCCGCCAACCTGCTCGCCTGGGGCTGGACCTGGGTCGAGTTTCACGACAACCCCGTGATGCTGGGAACCGCGTTGTTGGCATACGGGTTCGGCCTGCGGCACGCGGTCGACGCCGACCACATCGCGGCGATCGACAACGTCACCCGTAAATTGATGCAGGACGGCAAGCAGCCGATCGCGGTTGGGTTTTTCTTTGCCCTTGGCCATTCGAGCGTCGTCGTCGTCGCGTCGGTCGCGATTGCGGTGACCGCCGGCGCCTTGCAGAGCCGTTATCCGGGCATTGTGGCGGCCGGCGGGGTAATCGGCACCGTCGTGTCGGCATTGTTTCTGTTCGCGATCGCGACCATCAATATCGTCGTGATGGTCGGGGTCTGCCGCCTGTTACGGCGAGTCGGGCGGGGCGGGTATTATCGAGAGCACGAACTCTACGAATTTCTGGCGCGGCGCGGGATCATCGGGCGGCTGTTTCGCTGGCTGTTCCTGCTGATTTCGCGTAGCTGGCACATGTACCCGCTCGGGTTGTTGTTCGGGCTCGCCTTCGACACCGCGACCGAGATCGGATTGCTGGGCATCTCCGCCGCCGAGGCGGTGACGGGGCTGCTGCTATGGTCGATCCTGGTGTTCCCGGCCCTGTTCGCCGCCGGCATGGTCATCGTCGACACGACCAACGGGATATTGATGCTCGGCGCCTATGGCTGGGCCTTCGTCAACCCGATCCGCAAGCTCTATTACAATTTGACGATCACCGGCATGTCGGTGGTCGTCGCCGTGATCGTCGGCGGCATCGAGACGCTCGGCCTTATTGCCCGCAAGTTCGGCCTCGAAGGCGGTGTGTGGGATGTGGTTAACGCCGGAACCGGGAATTTCGGCATGATCGGTTACGCGATCATCGGCGTATTCGTGATCAGCTGGCTGGTGTCGTTCCTGATCTACCGGGTCATGGGCTATGACAAATTGCGGCCGTCGTCGAATTAGCCTGCTCTACCGCGTCAACCCGAAGCGGATCGTCAAAGTGACGTCGATCTCGGCGGCGGTCATGTCGGGCGTAAACGCCGGCATCGTCGCGCCGTTCATCATCCGGTTGAGCGAAGCGTCTAGTTCGGGGTAACCGGCGCTCTGGACCACCGCGAAGTCGAGCACACGGCCGTTGCGGGCGACCCGGAACCGCAGTACCGCCCTGCCTTCTTCGCCACGCTGGCGCGCGCCATCGGGATAGCGCTTGTGGGCTTCGAGCCAGGCGCTGAGCATCGATCGATAGGTGGCGCTGATGATCGGCGCGCGCTGAGCCGGCAGCGGCGGTGTAGGGATCGCGGCGGTCTGGGGCGGGGCCGCCCGCGCGACGAACGCGGGCGCCGACTCGGGTGGCGGGATCCGAGCCGGTTGCGGCCGCGGTTTTGGCGGCGGTTTGGGAGGCACCGGTTTTTCCGGCGGCGGTGGCGGGAGCGGCACCTCGACGATCGCGGTCTGGCCCGGCGGCGGCGGTTCCGGTTCAACGATGGGCGGCGGCTCGGGTGGCGGAATCTCGGCCACCGGGTGCGGCGGCTCCGGCTCGGGGGGCGGTGGCGTCGGCTCGGGTTCCGGCGGGGCCACGACCGGCTCGGGCGGCGGCGGCGCGACTGGAACAGGCGGCGCGAATGCCACCTCGATCGCGTTCTCGGGCTGGAGCGGCGGCACCGGCACCGACGGCGTCGGCACCAGCCAAATCAGCGCTGCGATCAGCCCGGCATGGCCGATCGTCGCGAGCGAGAGCGGGAGCCTGAATTCACGCATCCTAGAATTTCTGGGTCAACCCCACGAGAATGGTGCGGCGCGGGCCGAATTGCGATGCGCCGACGCCGACGCCGCTGCCGGTCCTGATCTGGTATTTCTGGTCGAACAGATTGACCACGTCCAGGCGCAACTCCATGCCCTTTAGCAACGGCGTATTGATCGGCTGGACTACGCTCAGATTGACCTGCTGGTAGTCGGGCAGGCTGTTGCCGTTGGGGTGGTCGCCGTCGGACCGCAGGCCGCTGCCATAGAGCAGCGAGGCGGCGACCCGGGTCTCGGTGCTGAACGTGTAGGCGGCGCCGGCCGAGGCGGTATAGGTCTGGTCGTGGTCGGTGTGGATGTACTGGCCGGAAATATCTGCCAGATCGGCCGGGTCGATGTTGAACTGGCCGGAGACGATCTTTTTCCCCAGCGCCTTGGCGGCGGCGAAATTGCCGTAGAACGACCAGTTGTCCTTTTGGTAGCTGATGCTGAACTCGGCGCCGCGATTGATGCCGTTGGCATAATTGAACGGGGTCAGGATGATCGGCGAACCGAACTGACCTTCGTCGATCAGGTTGCGCGCGATTTTGTAGTAGAGATCGACCCCGACCTTGAGGCCCGGCAGGACGATCTGGGTTACGCCGATGTCGAAATAATGGTCGCGCTCGGCCTTGACCGGACTGTTCCCCGTGCCGGGCGGGGCGCCGCTGGTGCTGGCGGATCGCGCGAGCGAGTTCGGTGTCACCAACTCGAACGGCGGCGGGGTGAAATATCGCGAGTATCCGGCCTTTAATGTTGTCGTAGCAGTAGGTTGCCAGACGATGTTGATGCGAGGGCTGATCTGGTTTTCATGCGTGTAGGCGTCGACCACGTCGAAACGGGCGCCGAAATTGATCGTCACGCTGGGCAGGACATTCCACTCGTCCTGCACATACAGCCCGTATAGCCAGCCGGTCTTGCCGCCGCTGTCGATGATAGGCATCGGCGTATCGGATAGCTGGCTGCCGTCGGGCGCAAGCGGCAGCACCAGCGAATTGGTCGCGCCGGTCGAGCGTTCGCCCTGGATTAGGAACCCGGCCCGCAAGGTATGCTCCGGCGACAGCCGATAGCTGCCGTCGCCCTGGGTCCCGGTCGCGATGCTGCGGCGATAGGCGGTCTGGGCGATGCCGTTGAACAACAGATCGCCAAACGGGTCGGGCGAGAAATAGATGCTGCTGTAGCGATTGAACACCGATAGTTGGAAGTCGGCGCCCGCGAGCTTCTTCTGCAACGCGCCGATCGCGTAATGGGTGATCTGGCGCTGGTTTTCGTTGAGCAGGCTCGAATGGAAATCGGTGATGCCGTTGACCGCCAGTCCGCTCGTCGCCTGTCCGGGGTTGTTCGGGATCTGATATTGGCCGCGCGACGTGCCGAGGATCGCGGTCACTCGCGTGGTCGGGTCGACGATGCCGGACAGATAGGCAAAGCCGCGCCCCTGTTGGGTATCGTCATGGATCGCGCGATAACTGCTGGTCGGGTTCTCGATGCCGATCGCGTTCTGGAGATATTCGCCGGTGACGAAGTAGTCGATCTGCCCGACCCGGCCGCCCCATTCGAAGCTCGGCTGAATCCAACTCTGCGTGCCGCCATACATCGACATCGAGCCGCCGGGCAGCAGGGATCCGGTCTTGGTCTGGATGTCGATGATCCCGGCGGTGCGAAACCCGTATTGGGCTGGCAACGCGCCGGTGATCAACGCCACCGAAGTGGCCAGGCGGGTTTCGAGCGTCTGGCCGAAGAGGTTGATCCCCTCGGGCAATTGCACCCCGTTGAGGCGGTATTGCAGGTTGGCGTGGTCGCCGCGCACATGCAATTGGCCGAACGAATCCTGCGCGACGCCCGGCGCTTGAAGGATCAACTGGTTGAGCGGCGTGTTGTCGCCCTGCGGCTGAGCTTCGATGTCCCGGCGGCGAAACTCGTAGACGCTGGCGCCAAGGCTCGGCTGGATCTGCGTCCGCGCGATGTCGAGCTGCTGGGCGATGACGTCGAGTTCGAGCGTTACCCCGGTGTCCGAAGGCGCGGGGTCGGCGGCATCCGCCGACGACAGGGGTAGCAGGGTGAGGCCGGCGATCAGCATGGCGGCGCGCGGGGTCGACGCGCGCGCGGCGCGCCACCGCGGGCGAACGGGAAAGAGCATGAAACACCTCGTATTGAGATCGGCCGCGACAGTCGCGGCGACGAATCGGCGGAGGGCGATCTCAAACGCGAGGCGGTGCGCGGGAATGGAAGGCGCGGTAATCGGGGGGGGCGAGGGCGAAACGGGCGGGCCCGGGGTGGGACACGGCGACGAGCGGCGGCACCGATTGCCCGATAGGCGCGGCCGGGGCGGCGGCATGGTGGTGCAGCGCGACGCAGATCTCGCAGGCGCTGTCCACCGCGGCGGGCGAAGTCGCGCCGCCGGGCGCCGGGGCGGAAAGGGTGGCAGCCGTGCCCCGTGCTGGAAACAGTTGGGTATGGTGGTGCCACCCGAGCAGAAATGTCTGGAGCAGAATCGCGGCGATGCCGAGCCATGCCAGCCGGCGGCGCGGTGCCATCAGGGGTGCCCCGCGGAGGCCGCCCGGCAATTCCAGCACAGCCCGCTGAGGACGATGCTGTGCGCGCTGATGGCGATGCCGGTGCGGGCTTCGAGCGCGGAAAAGGCGGCGCGGTCGATCACGCACGGCACCGGCACGAGCGCGTCGCACCCTGTGCAGTGCAGATGGTCATGATGCGCCCCGACCAGCTCGAACCGGGCGCGCCCGTCATCGAGCACTATCTTGACCACCGTGCCCCCGGCCGCCAATTTCTCTGCGGCGCGATAGATCGACGAGAAATCCGCGGCGATCCCGACCCCGGCGAGGCCGGAGCGGAGTTCTTCGAGGGTCCAGGCATGATGCTCGCTCGCTTCCATCAGCGCGAGAAATGCGGTCGAGACACGAGGTTTCCGGGCCATAGCGCGGTCTATATCTCGGCCGTGCCGATTCCGCAACCTGCTTGCGTTATTGCGGCGGTTCGAGCGTGGATTCGTAACCTTATTTCGGAAATAGCAGCTTTGTGATCGTCGCGCCGGTCGATTGTATGACCGTCACCGAATCCTCGACCGCCATGTTTTGCAATATCATGGCCCATGCGGCGCGGGTGCGCCCGTCATCGACCATCGACACGATGATTCGGCCCGGTGGAGTCAGGAATTCGGTATATCGCAAAATAGTTTGCCTCGGGTCGTCGAAATAATAGGCGCACTGGTTAAAAATAATCGTGTCGAATGTTCTTTCTGGAACGAAATCGGTTGCCTCGGCTACGGCGAATTTTGTCCGGTTATCTGAATATGATTGTGTCGCTTGGCTAACGGCCTCGGATGAAATATCGATGCCGAGGTAATATTGATAATCCAATACGCGAAGGTTTTTTGTTAGGCTACCCGAGCCGCAACCAACATCAAGAATCGACGCGGGAGCCAGGAACTGACAATAGCCCATGATGAGGCTCAGGCCGCCGATCTGGTTGATATCATTCAGGTGCTGCCATTCTCCCGAGCGGAATTGCCGGTCCCAGGCCGCGGCAGGCACCAGCAACGGGCGATACCCGGCCAGTTTGTAGAAGGAAAGCGCGAGAATAGACTTGATACTCAACTGACGTTCCCCAACCGAGCGCGTCAATCTCGCCGCGGCGAGTCCGTGCTGGCGCTGGGTACGACGATCGGGGTCGGCGTGCCCGCCCTGCGCTGCCACAACCGCCCGCTCTCGATCACCTGCCACGCGACGATCGTCGGCACGCCGATTACCAGATCGCGGGCGCGCTTCAACAGCGACAGGGCCAATGCCATCTCGGGGCTGAGGCCGAATGCGGTGCCGAGCAAGATATAAGCGCCTTCCTGCACGCCGACTGCGTTGGGGACAATGAACGCGGCGGTGCGCGCCGCGTGCAACAGGGTCTCGATAATCAACACCGTGCCGAACGGCAAGGTCTCGCCGGCGAAATACAAGATCAGCCATGCCTCTAACGCGCTGGCGATCCAGCAGGCGAGGTGCAATGTAAACGACACCGACAGCCCGGCACGCAGCCGATAGATCGCGGCGAGGGCGTCGTGCAGCGCCGCGGCGCCGGCTGCGGTGCGGTCGGCCCAGCCGCGGCCGAGAATGCCGGCGAGCCGGTCGAAATAGCCCAGGCCGCCCCGCTGCACCGCGAAGAACCCGACTGCGGCGATCGCCGCCAGCCCCAGCCCGATCATCGTCGGCAATGCCGCGGCGCTGTCGGGCTGGAGCTCGATCAGCCAGACCAATCCGAGCGCTGTGTAGGCGAGTTGGGTGACGAATTCGAGCGTGACGTCGACGATCGTGCTGGCCGCCGCGAGAGTGCCGGAAATCCCGGCCAAGGTCAGCGCGCGGGCGCCGAGGACATACCCGCCGACTTGCGATAGCGGCAGGAATTCCGACCCCGAATCGCGCACCAGCCGGCCCCACACCAGCACCCAGGTGCGTGACCCGGGCAGCAGCACCTTCCAGGCGATGCCCATGATCACGACAAAGACGAGATGGATCAGGCACAGCGAGGCAAACCCGACCGCGCCGACCGCGAGCACCGAGCGCACCACCGCGCCGGCGCCGAAATAACCGATCAACGCCACCGTCAATGCGACGCCGATCGCCGCCGCGAGGATCGCGACGAGCCTCATGCGGCGGCCTTGCGGCGCGGGATCAGGCGCATTCCAGATAGCGCGACACCGGTCAGCGCCGGCAACAGCCGGGGACGGAGCAATTCGGCCTCGAACTCCGCCATGCGCCGACTGTTCTCGGCATAGCAGGCCTCGATGAACCCGCGCACCGTGAACCCATCGAGGAAGATGCCGGCCTGGGTAGCCGAGAAATCCTTGCCGTCGTTTTCCTTTTGCCCACGACGGACGGTGCCGACCAAGCGGCCGATCGCACGGCCGTAATACCACATCGAGGTCACCGCGCGCAGCACCGCCGCACCCTGGCCGCGCGCTACCTTTTGCCAGGCCATCCAATTGACGAAAAACACGATGTGCCGGGTCTCCTCGACCATCAGCCGGTCGAAGATCTGGAACAGCGGCTCGGGCAGAAACTGTGCCTGCCGGGCGATCTTGAACACGCCGAAGCCGAGGAACGAGTCGAGGCATTCGCCATAGCCGAAATCGGTGAACGCCGCGTAGGGGTCGTCGCCGAGCGGGTCGAGCGGATGCTCCTCGGCCGGCAATCCGTATCGCCGGATCATCACCGACAGCAGTTCCGAGTGGCGGGTTTCTTCGATCCCCTGCAGCTCGACCGCCTCGCGCACCAGCGGGTCGCCGACCGTTTGCGCGAAGGCGGCGACGATCGCGCCGGCCCGCTTTTCGGTATGGGCGACCTCCTGCCAGAACGGGATCGCGCGCATCCGTTCGAGTGCCGTCGCGTCGAGCGCGGGCCAGGGCAGAGTTTCCGGGTCGAAATGCTGATGGCTGCCGATGAACTGCCGGCAAAACCGTTGTTTGTGGGCTTCGGAACCGATCTTCATCCGGATTTTCTTTACCGTGCCGTGGCCAGGGCGGGTTTGGGGTCGCGCAGAAAGCGGCGGATCAGGCGCACCAGCCGCGGCACCACCGCCGGCCGCAACAGGCGCGGATCGTACCCGGCCATGCGCTTGTCGTTTTCGGCGAGGCAAATGTCGAACAATTCGGCCACCGAAATGTCGACATTACCGACCGCCTTGCTGCCGGTCAGGGTGAAATTGTTGTCCTGCGGCGCCTCGTCCTTGGCGGCGCCGATGCCGCGCGACAGCCCGATCCGCTCGTGAATGAGGCGAGCCCACACCGCCGCGACCCTCGCCCAGAACCACGGCCGCCGCCACCATGCGAGATTGCGGCGATGCCACGCCACCCAGTTGACGAAAAACAGGATATGCCGCGCCTCCTCCTGCATCACCGGCTCGAAGGTATCGACCAGATCGGACGGGAAATAGCCCGAGCGCTTGGCCACCGTGAACAGGCCAAAGGCGAAGAAGCTGTCGATGCACTCGCTGAACCCGGTGATCATGAAGGCCCATTCCGGGTGGCGCGGCGGCGGGTATTCGGGCTCGGGGCCAAGCCGGATGCCATAGGCCGCGACCAATTGGGACAGCACCTCCTTGTGGCGGCCTTCCTCGAATCCGTCGAGATCGATCGCCTGGCGCAATAGCGGGTCGTCGATCCGCGCGGCATAGCCGAGCACCCGGGCGCGCGCCTTGCCCTCGGTCTGCACCGCGATGTCCCAGATCGGCAGGCTGACCAGCCGATTGCGTGCGTCGTCGTCGAGCGCCGGCCAGTCGATGACCGCGGGCTTGTACGGGTTGTGGGTGTCGAGCAGCATGCGGCAGAAGCAGGTCTTGTGCCGCTCGCTGCCGGGCTCGATCGATCCTCCCGAAGGTGCCGCCCAATGGCGGGCGGTCTGGTCGGCTTGGGCCACGATGGCGTCGTCGGTCACGGTGTCAGGCTCCTCTCGAATGATCTACGCGCCGCGGCACCGGACGGCCCGTTACTAGCTTGGCCGTCGTTGACTTGCCAAGGCGGCTCCCGTATACAGCGGCCTCCGCCAAACCCAGGCACTCGCCGCTGGAGCCGGTATCGTGAAGCGCACTTACCAGCCGAGCAGGCTCATCCGCAAGCGCCGCCACGGTTTTCGCGCGCGAATGGCGACTCCGGGCGGCCGTCGGGTCCTGGCGGCGCGCCGCGCGAAGGGCCGTAAACGGCTATCCGCCTGATCCGGCCCACCGGCGCCGAACGCGCGCGCCTACTGAATTCCATGGCCATAGGGCTTGCACGGCTCAAGACCCGAGCCGATTTTCTGCGCGTCGCGGCGAGCCGCCGACGTGCGGTGCGGCCCGGTTTGATCCTGCAGGAAGCGCCGCGCCCGCCGACCAACATGCCGGAGGATGGTGGCGGCGAAATGGTCCGGGTCGGCTTTACCGCCAGCCGCAAGGTCGGCAACGCGGTGGTGCGCAATCGGGCGAAGCGGCGATTGCGCGCCGCGGCGGCTCAGGTGCTGACCGATCGGGGACGGCGCGGGCTCGATTACGTGCTGGTCGCCCGTGCCGCGATCGCCGAGCGGGCTTACGGTGATATCGTCGCCGATATCGAGACGGCGTTGCGCCAGCTCGAGCGGCCCCGCAACCGGCCCGGCGGCGATGCGGGGCACCGCCGCAGCGAGGAGACATGAGATGACAGGCCGCGTCGCGCGGACCGGAATTGGCTGGGGCTTACGGGCAATGATCCGCGCCTATCAGCTGACGCTCGCGGGAATTTTACCGCCATCCTGCCGGTTCGAGCCGAGCTGCTCGCATTATGCCGCCGAGGCGATCGCGCGGCATGGCCCGTGGCGCGGTCTGGGAATGGCGCTGTGCCGCCTCGGGCGGTGCAACCCGTGGGGCGGCAGCGGGTACGACCCGGTCCCCGGCGTCCCCCGCCGCTGACCCGCGCCGACACCAAGCGCCATGGACCAAAAGAACCTCCTGCTCGCGATCGTGCTGTCGGTCGTGATTCTGCTCGGGTTTCAGTTTCTGTTCGAGGCCAATCGGCCGCCGCCGGCGCCCACTCCGGCCTCCGGGACCGCAACCCCAGCACCAGGAGCCGCGCCCGGAACCGCGCCCGGGGTAACCATGCCGGGGGCGGCCGCGCCCGCCGCGCCGACGGTCTTGACCCGCGCCGCGGCGGTCGCCGACCCGGCTCGGGTCAAGATCGACACGCCGCGCCTGCACGGCTCGCTGGCATTGACCGGCGGGCGGATCGACGATCTTTCGCTGGCCAATTATCACGACACCGTCGACCCGCGCAGCCCCGAGGTCGTGCTGCTCGAACCAACCGGGACCAAATCGCCCTATTTCGCCGAGTTCGGCTGGATCCCGGCCAGCCCGGAGATCAAGCTCAAACTGCCCGACGCGACGACGCGCTGGGCCGCCTCGGGCGGCCCGCTGGCGCCGAACCATCCCGTCACCCTGACCTGGGAGAACGGCGAGGGGCTGGCCTTCACCCGGATGGTGTCGATCGACGAGAACTACATGTTCACGGTGCGCGACGCGGTTCGCAATACCGGGACGGCACCGGTGAGCCTGATCCCCTATGGCCTGATCAGCCGCACCGGCACCCCGGAGACCGCCGGCTATTTCATCTTGCACGAAGGCCTGATCGGCGAACTCAACGGTTCGTTGCAGGAGGTCAAATATTCCGGGCTGGAGAAGCCGATCGACTACACCTCGACCGGCGGTTGGCTCGGCTTCACCGACAAGTATTGGCTGACCGCGCTGGTGCCGTCGCAGGAGCAGGCGATCAAGGCGCGGTTCCGGCACACCGTCGAGGGCGGTATCGACCGCTATCAGGCCGAATTTCTCGGCGCCGTCATAGTGTTGCCGGCCGACGGCACCGGAGCTGCCACGACCCGGTTCTTCGGCGGCGCCAAGGAAGTCAACCTGCTCGACGCCTATGCCGAATCCGGCATCCCCAAATTCGACCGGGCGATCGATTTCGGCTGGTTCTATTTTTTGACCAAGCCGATCTTTCTGACCTTGCAGTTCTTCTTTGGGCTGCTCGGCAATTTCGGGCTGGCGATCCTGTTGCTGACGTTTATCGTCAAGTTGCTGTTCTTTCCGCTCGCCAATAAATCCTATTCGGCGATGAGCAAGATGAAGCTATTAGCGCCGGAAATGCAGAAACTGCGTGAGCGCTATCCCGACGACAAGCCAAAGCAACAGCAGGAGATCATGGCGCTGTACAAGCGGGTCGGGGCCAACCCGCTGGCCGGTTGCCTGCCGATCGTGGTGCAGATCCCGGTGTTCTTCGCGCTCTACAAGGTGCTGTTCGTCACAATTGAGATGCGTCACGCGCCGTTTTTCGGCTGGGTGCATGATCTGTCGGCGCCCGACCCGACCTCGTTCGTCAATCTGTTTGGTCTCCTCCCGTTCAACGCGCACGGGCTAATCCCGTTCGCGCCAGACTTGCTGATGATCGGTGCGTGGCCGTTGTTCATGGGCGTGACCATGTACCTGCAGCAAAAACTCAACCCGCAGCCGGTCGATCCGGTGCAAGCCAAGATGTTCATGGCCTTGCCGGTGGTGTTTACCTATATGCTGTCGGCGTTTCCGGCGGGTCTGGTCATCTATTGGGCGTGGAACAACCTTCTCAGCATCACCCAGCAATGGGCGATCATGCATCGCGCGGGCGCGGCCTGAGCGAAGCGGTCGGATCGCCGCCGGGCGATCTGTTTCCGCCACGCGCTATCGATCCCGAACTGATCGAGGCCGGGCGGCTACTGTTCGCGCGCGAATGCCGGTTCATCGCGGGCGCCACCGGCGCTTCCGCGTTGCCGCCCGAGACCGTGCCCGAGATCGCGTTTCTGGGCCGCTCCAACGTTGGCAAATCTAGCCTGGTCAACGCGTTGACCGGACGCCGCATGCTAGCGCGTACCTCGAACACGCCGGGGCGGACGCGGCAGATCAACTTTTTCGAGCTCGGCGGCCGGCTGATATTGGTCGACCTGCCGGGATACGGCTATGCCGCCGCGCCGAAGGAGACGATCCGCGCCTGGACCGGGCTGATGCAGCGCTATCTGCGCGGGCGCGCCAGTCTGGCCCGAGCCTGCCTGCTGATTGATTCGCGCCACGGCCTCAAGGAGTCCGACCAGCCGCTGATGCGGCTGTGCGACGAGGCCGGCCTGTCGTACCAGGTGGTGTTGACCAAGGCCGACAAGCCCGGCCCTGTCGCCCTCGCCGCGACCCTCGACGCAGTAATCCGGGAGTTGGCGCGGCACGGCGCGGCGCATCCCGAGATCCACCTGACCAGCGCGCTCGACGGCGGCGGCGTCGCCGCGTTGCGCGCGACCTTGGCCGGCTTTGCCGACATGGCCCCGGCCGGATTTGCCGACATGGCATTGTCACGAGGGCCGCGCTAGACTGGGCGCAGTTATGAGTTCCGCCGTCACCCCTCCCAACCCCGATGTCGCGCTCAACGCCGATCCGGCATTGAAAGCCGCGGTATTGGCCGAGGCGTTGCCCTATCTGCGCCGCTATGCCGGCCGGACCATCGTGGTCAAATACGGCGGCCACGCGATGGGCGCGGGCGGCGAGACCTTTGCCCGCGACATCGTGCTGTTGCGCCAGGTCGGTATCAACCCGATCGTCGTTCATGGCGGCGGGCCGCAGATCAACCGGATGCTCGACCGGCTTGGGATCAAGAGCCGCTTCGTCAACGGGCTGCGGGTTACCGACGGCGAGACGATGGAGGTGGTCGAGATGGTCCTCGCCGGGACTATCAACAAGCAGCTCGTCGCCGCGATCAACACCGCCGGCGGCTGTGCGATAGGGTTGTGCGGCAAGGATGGCGGCCTGATGCGCGCGCGCAAGATGACCCGTAACGGCGAACTCGGCTTTGTCGGCGAACCGGAGCGGATCGACGAGGGCGTGCTCGACGGGTTTCGCCAGGCCGAGATGATCCCGGTGATCGCGCCGATCGGCGTCGGCGCGGCCGGCGAGACCTACAACATCAACGCCGACACGGTCGCCGGCGCGGTCGCCGCCGCGGTCAAGGCGGCGCGGTTCCTGCTGCTGACCGATGTTCCCGGCGTGCTCGACGGAGACAAGCGTCTGATGCCGGAATTGACCGCGAACGAAGCCCGCAGGCTGATCGCCGACGGCACGATCAGCGGCGGCATGATCCCCAAGGTCGAGACGTGCCTCGATGCCGTGGACGGGGGTGTCGAGGCGGCGGTGATCCTCGACGGGCGGGTGCCGCACGCGATACTGCTCGAGCTCTTCACCGAGGGCGCGGGAACCTTGATCAGCGGCGGCTGAGTTCCCGATGCCTTACACGACAAGGCGCGAGGGCTGTCCGCTCGGGGCGATCGAGACCTGGATCTTCGATCTCGACAACACGCTCTACCCGGCGTCGTGCCGCCTGTTCGACCAGGTCCAGAATCGGATGAACGAGTATATCTGCACCCGGCTGTCGCTGAGCCTCGAAGCGGCGGGCGAATTGCGACGCCGGTATTTCCTCGATCACGGCACGACAATGAATGGGCTGATGGCGGTCAACCGCATCGACCCGCACGAATTTCTCGACTTTGTCCACGACATCGATCTCAGCCTGGTGCCGCCCAACCCGGCGTTGGTGGCGGCGTTGCAGACGCTTTCCGGCCGCAAGCTGGTTTATACCAACGGGTCGGTGCCGCATGCCGAGCGATTGCTTGAACATCTCGGCATCAGCGCCGCGTTCAGCGGGATTTTCGACATCGTCGCCTCCGAGTTCATGCCCAAGCCGGCGCTGGCCCCGTATTACCAATTCCTGCGCCGATATGGGGTCGAGCCGACCCGCGCGATCATGATTGAGGACATGGCGAAGAACCTGGCGCCCGCCGCCGCGCTCGGCATCACCACCGCCTGGGTACGCACCAACGTTGATTGGGCCGCGATCGAGTCCGATTCCGACTATATCCATCACGTGGTCGAGGATCTCGCCGGGTTTCTCGGCGCCGCGGTCGAACTGGAGCGTGGGGAACGCCGATGAGCGTCGCGGCGACGATGCGGGCCAAGCTCGACGCCCGGTTCGCGCCGACTCGCCTCGATATCGTCGACGTGTCGAGCCGCCATGAAGGACATGCCGGCGCCCGCCCGGGCGGCGAGACGCATTTCAACGTGACCATCGTGTCGGGGGTATTTGCCGGGCTCGGTCGGGTCGCGCGCCAGCGCCTGGTCTACGACACGCTGGCGCACGAACTGGCGTCGGGGGTGCACGCACTGTCTCTGACGACGCTCGCGCCCGACGAGGGGCGCGGCTGAACGATTCTTGCCGCATGGCCGCACATACAATCGTAGGATGCGAGTGTTTTTTTATTCACGCTTTAATTGTAATTCGATCGTCTCCGGCCAATCTTCACAATGGCCCCGATTGCTGGACGGTCGCTCGCATGCAAGACGCACCCCTCTCGACCCTTGTTATCCGCAATATCGTCGTGGCCGGGCGACGCACCAGCGTGCGCTTGGAGCCGGTGATGTGGGACGCCTTGCACGAGATCGCGCGGCAGCGCAAATTGAGCGTCAACGCGCTGGCCACCGAGATCGACGACCGGCGTAGCGCTTCGAGCCTGACTGCGGCGATCCGGGTCTATATCGTCGATTTCTATCGCGCCGCCGCCGTCAGGCGGCCGGCCGCCGCCGAGCCCGCACCGGTGTGGGCGCCATCATCATTGCCAATGTGACGCGCGGCTAATTATAGGCGCCGAGGAACGCGCGTAATTCGTCGGCGGGGGCGTCGCGCATCACGAACACATCGCCGATCCGCCGAGGCAATATCAGGGTGATACGGCCGTCGCGCACCTTTTTGTCCTTGCCCATATGGGCAAGGAGCCGGTCAGCCGCCGCGCCCGACAGCCCGGCCGCTTTCAATTCGGTCGGCAGGCCCGCCGCCTCCAGGTGATAGCGCACCCGGCGGGCCTCGTCGGCGGCGACGAGGCCGAGCCGGGCGGCGAAATCGAACGCGAGCACCATGCCGAGCCCGACCGCCTCGCCGTGCAACAGCGCGTCGCCGAACCCGGTTTCGGCCTCGAGTGCATGGCCGAAAGTATGGCCGAAATTCAGCAAGGCCCGCTCGTCGCCGGTTTCGCGCTCGTCGGCGGCAACGATCTCGGCTTTCATGCGGCAGCTCGTCAGTACCGCGCGGGTCAGCGCCGTGGCATCGAGATCGTAGACCGCGTGGTTCTCGGCATCGAGCCAAGCAAAGAACTCCGCGTCGCGGATCAGCCCGTATTTGACCGTTTCGGCATAGCCGGCGCGCAATTCGCGCGGCGGCAGGGTCGCTAGCGTGTCGGTGTCGGCCAGCACCAGGCGCGGCTGATAGAACGCGCCGAGCAGGTTCTTGCCGGCGGCGGTGTTGATCGCGGTCTTGCCGCCGACCGAGCTGTCGACCTGGGCGAGCAAGGTGGTCGGGATCTGCACGAAGTCGATGCCGCGCAACAGGGTCGCCGCGACGAACCCGGTGATGTCGCCGACCACGCCGCCGCCGAGCGCGACCAGCATCGTGCCGCGCTCGACGCCGCAGGCCAGGATGTCGTCGACAAGGCGACCGTAATGGCCCAGATCCTTGGTTGCCTCGCCGGGGGCCAGGATGATCGCCTCGTGGCTGATTCCGGCGGCCGACAGGTTGTCGCGCAACGGCGCGAGAAAATGCCCGGCGACGATCTCGTCGGTGACCACGACCGCCTGGCGCCGTCGCATCAGCGGCGCGATCGCTTCCCCGGCATGCGCGATCAGACCGGGGCCGACCAGAATTTCGTAGGCGCGCTCGCCGAGCTCGACGCGCAGGCTCTGGGTCGCGGACGCAGTTGCGAAGGCGGTGGTGCCGGTCATGTCGCACTCTCCGGATCGGGCGGGCTCAGCGCGCCGGGGCAGGCGGCGAGGGCGGCGATCACCCGGGTCGCGGTGGTTTCCGGCGGCCCTTCGCTGCTGTCGACGATCAAATCCGCCTCGGCGTAGATCGGGTGGCGGCGCTCGATCAATTCGGCCAATACCGCGCGCGGGTCGCGCGCTTTCAATAGGGGTCGATTGCCGCGGCGCGACACCCGCGCCACCAGCACGTCGAGATCGGCGCGCAGCCATACCGAGACGCCGCGTCGTCGGATCGCCGCGCGCGTCGCCGGATCCATGAAGGCGCCGCCGCCGGTGGCGAGGATATGGGGCGGCTGCGCCAACAGCCGGGCGATGACCCGCCGCTCGCCGTCGCGAAACACGTCCTCGCCGCGGTTGCGGAATATCTCATCGATGGTCTCGCCGGCGGCTTCCTCGATTTCGCCGTCCGAATCGAAAAAGGGCAAATTGAGGCGCGCCGACAGGCGCCGTCCGATCTTGGTCTTGCCGGCCCCCATCAGGCCGACGAGCACGACGGTCCGGCTCGGTGCAAAGCCGCGCGATGCCGCCGTTTGTCCCCGCACCCGCTCCGTCTGGAGGTCCACCACCCTGGGTCCCGCGTCCTCGCCGCTGTTTTTCGTCGCGGCGAGAGGGTACTAGCATATTGCGTAGGCGGGTGTCAGGCGGTGCTGCGGGAGTTCGATGCGGGAATGCGAGTTTCGGTATGGCTAAGCTGACGCTCCTTGTCGTCATGGTGTTCATCATGGCCGCCGCCGCCGGCGGCCTCTTCCTGGCCTACTGGGATTTTCCGGTGCCATCGACGACCGTCGAGAAAACTCTCCCCGATGCCCGCTTCCCGAAATGAGCGTGAACTGCGGGCCGAAGCCGGAGCGGGGATGAGCGCGCCGTCGCGCCGGCTCGAGGCGTTTCTCGAAATGCTGGCGGCGGAACGCGGCGCGGCGCGGCTGACCCTTGCCGCCTATCGCAATGATCTCGCCGATCTGACCGGGTTTCTCTCCACCCGCGGCCTCGCGCTCGAAGATGCTGACGCGGCGGGCCTGCATGATTACCTCGCCGCCGCCGCGACCCGCCGCCTGGCGCCGCGCACCGTGGCGCGGCGACTCTCGGCGATGCGGCAGTTCTTTCGCTTCCTTCTGGTAGAAGGCGCCCGCAGCGATGACCCGACCGCCCGGCTCGATTCACCGCAGCTCGGCCGGCCGTTGCCGAAAATCCTATCGGAGGCGGAGGTGGCGCGGCTGATCGCTACCGCCGAGGCGTGGCCCGCCGAGGAGGGCGCGCGGCTGCGCTGCCTGCTCGAACTGCTCTACGCCACCGGAATGCGGGTCTCCGAACTGGTGACCCTGCCGCTCGCGGCGGCGCAGCGCGATCCGCGCTTTCTGCTGGTGCGCGGCAAGGGCGGCAAGGAGCGGGTGGTGCCGTTGAGCCCGCCATCGCGACAGGCGCTGATCGCGTACCTCGACTGCCGCCGCCGGTTCGTGCCAAGGGGGCAGGCCTCGCGCTGGCTGTTTCCGTCGCGCGCCGGCGGCGGCTGCCTGACCCGGCAGCGCTGCGGGCAGTTGCTAAAGGAGCTGGCGCTCGGCGCCGGGCTCGACCCCGCGCGCCTGTCGCCGCACGTGTTGCGTCATGCCTTCGCCAGCCATCTGCTCGACCACGGCGCCGATCTGCGCAGCGTACAGCAGATGCTCGGCCATGCCGATATCGCGACGACCCAGATCTATACCCATGTCCAGGGCGATCGGCTGCGCCGGCTGGTCGAGAGCGCGCACCCGCTGGCGCGGCGCAAATGAGCGCAGCGGTGGCCTGACCTGACCCGGCAACGGGGCGCGGCGTTGACAAGCGGAAGCCGGTTATCGAGATTGCCGCCTCTTGAGATTGCCTGTCGCTGATGCGTCATTTCCTCGAATTCGAACGGCCGATCGCGGAGCTTGAAGGCAAGATCGAGGAGCTTCGCCACCTGTCGACCGATAGCGGGTTGAACATCGCCGAGGAGGTCGGCCGACTCGAAGCCCGCGCCAACACGCTGTTGCGGCGTACCTACGCGCGGCTGACTCCGTGGCAGAAGGTGCTGGTGGCGCGCCACCCCGAGCGGCCGCATTGCCTCGATTACATCGCCGGCATGATCGGCGATTTCGTGCCGCTCGCGGGTGACCGCGCATTTGCCGAGGACGCCGCGATCGTCGGCGGCATCGGCCGGTTTCGCGGGCGCAGCGTGCTCGTGCTTGGTACCGAAAAGGGGGCTGACACCGAAGCCCGGGTCAAACGCAATTTCGGCATGGCGCGGCCCGAGGGGTATCGCAAGGCGCGCCGGCTGATGCGGATGGCCGAGCATTTCGGCCTGCCGGTCGTGACCCTGGTCGACACCGCCGGCGCCTACCCCGGAGTCGACGCCGAGGCGCGCGGGCAAAGCGAGGCGATCGCCGGCGCGATCGAGGCGGGTCTCGATATCAGGGTGCCGTTTGTCGCCGCGGTGATCGGCGAGGGCGGCTCGGGCGGAGCGATCGCGCTCGCCGCCGCCAACACGGTATTGATGCTGGAGCACGCGATCTATTCGGTGATCTCGCCGGAAGGGTGCGCCTCGATCCTGTGGCGCAGCGCCGAGCATGCCCAGGACGCGGCCGAGGCGTTGCGCCTGACCGCGCAGGAATTGCTGCGGCTCGGGGTGGTCGACCGCGTCGTGCCCGAGCCGCTCGGCGGCGCGCATCGGATGCCGGCCGAGGCGATCGCGCGGCTCGGCGACGCACTCGACGAGGCGCTGCGCCCGCTGTCGACGGTCGACGGCAACATTTTGCGGCGGCAGCGTCGGCAGAAATTCCTGGTGATCGGCGCGACCCCGCCGCCGTGAGCGGCAAGCGGTATTGCCGGGCTGCTCATTGACCAGGCGTTAGCGCTCCCCACATGTTGCGCGATGCGGCCCATGGCGCCGCGTTGTTTCGCGGGAAGGTAGCAATGGTTCCCCAGGAAAGAGATCTGATCACGACCCTGCTGACGCGCCTCAAGAGCGCGGCGTCGCAGCCCAAGGACGCCGAGGCCGACGCGCTGATTCGTCAGGCGATGGCTGAGCAGCCGGACGCGCCGTACTACCTCGTGCAGACGGTGCTGATCCAGGATCTGAGCCTTCACTCGGCGCAAAACCGGATCGTCGAGCTCGAAAAGCAGGTCGCCGACGCCCAGGCAGCCAGGCCGACGAGCTTTCTCGGCGGGGTGTTCAGTTCTAGCCAGCCTGCGGCGGCGCCGCCGAGCGTGCCGGCCGCAGGTCCTTGGACTCGCGGCCCGCAAGCACCGCCTTACGCCCAGCCCGGTTACGCCCAGCCCGGTTACGCCCAGCCTTATGCACAACCCGCGCCCGCCCAGGCCGCTCCCGCCCAGCAAGGCGGCGGGATGTTCGGCGGTGGTGGCGGGTTCTTGCGCGCGGCGGCGGCGACAGCGGCCGGTGTCGCGGGGGGGGCGCTGTTGTTCCAGGGCATCTCCTCGATGTTCGGCCACGGCTACGCCAACAGCCTCGGCGGCGGCATGGGCGGTTTCGGCGGTATGGGCACGCCCGGCCTCGGCGAGACCGTGATCAACAATTATTACGGTGATTCGGCCGGCGGCGGCAGCGACTACGCCGGTGGCGGCTACAGCGGCGGCGGCAGCGATTACGCCGGCGGTGGCGGCGATTACGCCAGTGGCGGCGGCAGCTACGGCGGTGGCGGCGACTATGGCGGCGGCGGTGACTACGGCGGCGGTGGCGATTATGGTGGCGGTGGCGACAACTCATCCTGCTGACCAAGGCGAATCGCGCGCGATTCGCGGATCGCGACCCTCTCGCCGCTCAACCTCTTGAAATGTGGAGGCCGGGGTTTTGCCCCGGCCTCGTTGTTTTACAAGTGCGTGACAGTTAGCCGGCGCACCTTGGGAGCGGCGCTTGCATTCGACCAGTAAGGGAATTTAAATGGTCGACGATCGCGCAACGGCTGCGTCGCCCATCGGGCAAGCACAAAGGGGGAATAAAATGAACGACTTCCTTAGATTCGAAACGATGATCACGCCGGTCGTCATCCAGGTGCTGTTCTGGATCGCTGTTGTCGCTGTTGTCATAATGGGCTTTATCACGATGGGCAATGGCGGCTGGTCCGTGCCTCTCGGGCTCATCATCGTGCTGATCGGGCCGATCTTCGTGCGCGTATACGCCGAGCTGGTGATCGTGATGTTCCGCATCAACGGCCACCTGCGCGAGATCGAGCACAATACTTCGCGGGGCTGACCCGATTGAGGGGCGTCGCTTCCTGTCGCTGCGCGCGGGTTCGACGCCCCTCCACTACCTTTGGTTACGTGTAACCAATAATCCGGCCGCCAGGCCGATCGGTCAGGCGGCCTTGCCGCGGTTGGTCGCCAGCCGTGCGTCGACCGTCGCGACGGTTTGATCGACAACCGGGTTGCGCATGCCGAACTGGGCGCCGATCGTCTGCACCAGCCGGTCGGTTCGCTCGATGTTCGGCACCCCATTGTTGAGCGCGCGCGCGGCCGAGGACGGGCGTACCAGATCGTTCGCCGCGGCGGCGTATTTCTCGAACGGCACCAGATCGTCCGGGTCCGCGCCGAGCTTGACGCAAACCTCGCGCACCCAGTTGTAGACCGAACGCGAGGCCTCGATGTCCGCGTGCACCGCGTCCTTGATGTCGATCGCGCTGTCCTTGGTGACGCAGCGGTAGTTGCCAGTCAGCAGCATCGCCCACTTGGCGAGCGGCACGAAGATCGAATCGTGCACCTTGAGCTTGACCGGTAGGTCGATTGGATGACCGTCGCCCGGGTCGTAGCGGATCGCGTCGACATCGGCCTGCAGGCTGCGCAGAATCGCGGTGTCGGCAGCGGACGCGAAGGCGGCCGATTTGAAATTGGTCGGCAGGGTGACCAACAGGAAATTGATCTTTTCCCCCGGCGGCCGGATCGCTTGCGGGTCCGGGCTGCACAGGGTCAATTTGCCCGGCTCGAAATTGTCCCACACGCTCGCATCGGTGTAGCAGGATTTGAGCGCTTCGGTCGCTAGGCCCGGGATGCGCTTCATATAGGGCAGCGGCGGCATGTTCATGATCGACATGCACGGCACCTTGGAGCGGGCGACCGCGTCGAGCAATTCGCGTACACCGGGCGAGCGGTATTGCGGCTCCTGCATCGCCAGCACGACGAGATCGTAATCGGCCGGGTTGACGTCACCCGGGCCGGCCGCAGTCAATTTGCCAGGCAATTTGCGGGAGTCGAGGTCGATCGGTTCCTTGCGGCCGCGGATCGGCATGCGCACATGGGCGCCGTCAGTGTTGAACGCCTCGATCTCGACCGGCAGGCACACAAGCGTGATCTTGTGACCTCCGAACAGCAATTTGGTTGCCAGCAGCGACCCGTAGGAGGCCCCCATCATCAGCACATTGTAAGTCATCGTCGCTCCTCCCTGGTCGGGCCGATCGCCTGAATTTGTCGGAAGGGCTGACGATGCCGGACCCAGCGCGTTTCGGCAAGTGCCGGGTTCGGCCGGCGATTGGCGTGGGTCAGCCGCCTTCCGCGAGGATCGCCGCCAGCCCGGCGCGGTAATGGGGGTAGCGCAAGGTGACCTCAAGCTCGCGCTTGATCAGCGCGTTCGCAACCCGCTTGTTGTCGTCGTAGAAGCTGCGCGCTATCGACGACAAATCCGCTGCGGCGAATGGGGTCAATGGCGGCGGCGAAACGCCCAGCAGCCGGGCGGCATAGGCGATCACCGCTTCCGGCGAGGCCGGCTCGTCGTCGCACACGTTGTAGACCGCGCCCGGCCGCGGCCGGGCAATCGAAGCGAGCAGCACGGTGGCGATGTCGTCGACATGGATGCGCGAAAAGAACTGCCCCGGCTTGTCGATCCGCCTGGCGGTACCGGCGCGCAATGCCTCGAACGGGCCGCGGCCCGGCCCGTAGATCCCGGCGAGGCGGAAGATGTGGACCGGGACGCGGCGCCGATGCCAAAGACCGAGCCAGTTCGCCTCGGCGCCGACGCGGCGGCGGCCGCGCATCGCGGTTGGGTCGAGCGCGGCGGTTTCGTCGACCCAGTCGCCGTCCCGGTTGCCGTAGACCCCAGTCGTCGACAGATAGCCGAGCCAGGCAAGTCCGGGGAGCGCGGCGATTTCGGCCGCATGGGTGTCGAGGGTCGGGTCGCCAGCCTCGTCCGGCGGCACCGATACCAGGACATGAGTGATTCCGGCGAACGCCGCGAGGGCGAGCGGGTGGTCGCGGTCGAAGCGCAGGCAGCCCCCACCCCCGGCGCGGCTCGTCCCGATCACCGTCCATTCTTCCCCTAGCCGCGAGATCAACACCCGCGCGCTATAGCCGAGCCCAAAACACAGCAGCCGCGTGGCCGTCATGGGCGGGTCTCGGCCGGCGCCGGCTCGGTCTCCAAGGTTTCGGCGATGCGCTTGTGCTGGAGCCAGGCCCAGGCGCAGAACCCCGCCGAGACCAGCGCGCCGATCGCGAGCGGAATGCGCAGTCCGAACCACTCGCTGGCCCAGCCCATCAATACCGCGCCCAATGCCGGGCCGGCGCGAAAGATCATCCCGTATAGCGCCATGACCCGGCCGCGCATGGCGGGCTCGACCGCCGCCTGGATCAGGGTCTGCGCCCCGATGCCGGTGATCACCATCGCCGCGCCAGCGACGAACACGCACGGCAACGCGGCATAGAACATGTTGGTGGCGGTGAACGCGGCGATCGCCAGCGAGAACAATAGCGTATTGCCGAGCACCACCGAGGTCAGTCCGGCGATCGCCGGCCGCCGCAGCATCCACGCGCCGCCGCAGATCGCCCCCAGCCCGACCGTCGACACCATGATCGACAGCCCGGCCGCGCCGCGCTGAAACACGCTGTCGGCGAAGCCGGGAAACAATTCGACAAAGCAGCGGGTGCCGATCGTCGTTACCGCGAACAGGAACAGCATCGGCGCGATGCCGGCGTGGCGGCTGGCATAGGAATAGGCCTCGATCGACGCCCTCAGCACATTCTGTCGTGTACCCACCGGCATCGCCGGCACCCCGCGCAGGTTGGAGATCGCGACCAGAAAGCACAGATAAGTCACCGCCTTGGCGGCAAAAGCGGCGCCGACGCTGACATGAGCGATGATCACCCCGGCGATCGCCGGGCCGATGAACCGTGCCGAATTGAACACGATCGAGTTGATCGCCAATGCCGACGGCAGCGAGGCGCGATCGACCAGGCTCGGGATCAGCGCCATCCGCGCCGGCTGCGCCATCGCGTTGGTGAGGCCCAGCAACAGGCTCAGCGCGAACAGCAGCTCGATCGTGATCATGTCGGTGTAGACCAGCGCCGCCAGCAGGCTCGCCTGGATCGTGCCGATGATCTGCGTTATCCGGATGATGCCGACCCGGTCGCGCCAATCAGCCAGCGCGCCGGCCAGCGGGCTCAGAAACATCACCGGGAAGAACTCGGCCATCGCGACGAGTCCGAGCCATGTCCCGGAGTGGGTCAGGGTCCAGGTCAGCCACCCGACCGAGACGCGCTGCATCCACGTACCGATCAATGAGATAGCGTTGCCGCTGGTATAAACACGGTAGTTGCGATGGGAAAACGCGCGGGCGATGTTGTGCAACCCGCCAGCAGGGCGGTGTAGGCGCTCGAAGGCCAATGAACGCGAACCCCGATCAGCGGACCCGACAATCGCCTATGGTAATGCCGAGAGCGATTCGGCCGCAACCGCCGCGGTCAGCGGCCGCGTGGGCGCGCCGAGCCGCGGTGCTGCTGGGATGGGCCGTGCTCGGGATCGCGACCGCACTGGCAGCCGAGCCGGCCGGGCCGCCATTGTCAGCGGCGCCACGGACCAGCGCCCCGCCATCGTCGGCCGAGGCCGATTCGGCGACCTACGAGCGCTGTCTGAAACTGGCCCGAACCGACCCTGGGGCGGCCCGGGACCTGGCCGAGAGCTGGCACGATCGCGGCGGCGCGCATCCCTCCGACCATTGCTTCGCGCTCGCCTTGATCGGGCTGGGACAATACAAGCTCGCCGCGACTCGGCTCGAACAGCTCGCCCAGGTGATGGTGCGGGCACCGGTGTCATTGCGCGCCCAGGTGCTCGACCAGGCGGGGCAGGCCTGGCTGCTGGCCGGCGATGCGGGGCGCGCCTACGCTACCGGCGGCGCCGCGCTCGGGCTACGGCCGGACGACCCGGACCTCCTGGTCGACCGTGCCGAGGCGGCCGGGGCGGCGGGCTGGTACGACAAGGCGATCGCTGATCTCGACCGGGTGCTCAAGATCGCGCCGCGCCGGGTCGACGCGCTGGTCTTCCGAGCCTCCGCCTTCCGCGTGCAGGAGCGGCTCGATCCCGCGCTCGCCGATATCGACCGAGCGGTGAGCCTGGCCCCGGATTCGGTGCCCGCCCTGCTCGAGCGCGGCAATATCCGCCGCCTGCGGGGAGATATCGACGGGGCACGGCAGGACTGGGTGCGGGTGTCGATCCTGGCGCCCGGCAGTGCCGCCGACCTGGCGGCGAAGGCGAATATCGAACGCCTGGAGACCAAGGGGGATCGGGCGCCGCCGCCATCGCCGCGCCGGTGAGCCTCGGGATCGCGCCGGCTCGCGAATCCGGCTCGCGCTAGACGCGATGTCCGCATTATTTTTGGTCGCGGCGGGCGTCGCTCGCGGGGAGGGGGACATGCAGATCACGATGCCGAACATGCCGGAAACCTTGACCTATGCGGTGCTCGCCTCTCTTGGGATCGACCTGATTACCGCGTTGCTGCTCGCGGTCAGGTCGGATTGGCTCGGGGTCGTGCTGATGCTGGCGGTGGCCGGCGGCGGCTTCTGGTTCCTGTGCCGCCGCCTAATCACGATGGTGCCGGCCTCCGGCGCGGCGGCGGCCGGCACCGTGCTACTGCTCCTCTGCGCGCTGACCGATTTCGCCTCCGGCCATCCCTATTACGGCCTGCTGTTCATCGTCGCGACGGTCGCGCTAGGGTTTGTGTTCCTGCTGTTGCAACAGGGCGCGACCCCGGCGGAATTGCGGGTCGGCGGCATCGTCGCCGTCGACATGTCGGCCACCGCCGCGTACCTGCAGATGCTCGACACCCTGCGCGAGGCGGGTGTCCTGACGGCGGAAGAGCACGCGACAAAGCGGGCCGCGCTCGGGGGATAGCTCCCCGCAGGGAGTCGCTCAGAAATCCAGATCGGTATAGTGCTGGGGCGGAGTGAGCCCGGGCACGTGGTCGGCGAGGATCGCACGAAAGCTCGGGCGCGACTTGATTCGTGCGTACCATTCCTTGGCCGGCTCGTGCGCCTCCCATGGCACGTCGCCGAGGTAGTCGAGGCTCGACAATTGCGCCGCCGCGGTGATGTCGGCGAGCGAGAAATGATCGCCGGCCAGCCAGCGCCGGCGCTCGACCAGGAAGCCGATATAATCGAGGTGATAGGGCAAATTGCCGTGACCGGCGCGAATCGCCTGCGAGTTCGGGTGGCCGCGGCCCGAATGGCGCTTCATGATTTTCTCGCCGAGCAGGTTCTCGGTTACCTCCAGGTTCATCTTGATGTCGAACCATGCGTTGAGACGGCGCACCTCAGCGCGGTCGACCGGGTTGATGCCGATCAGGATCTTTTCGCGATAGGCCTCGTCGAGATATTCGACGATCGCGTCAGTGCCGGCGAGCACGGTGCCGTCTGGCTCGATCAACACCGGCACCTCGCCAGCCGGGTTGAGCGCGAGAAATTCCGGTCGCCGTTCCCACACCTTCTCGGACTTCATCGTGAAGTCGAGACTCTTCTCGGCAAGCACGATCCGCACCTTGCGCGCGAAGGGAGACAGGGTGAGGTGATAGAGAACCCGCATCCGTCGATTGTACCGGTGGCGACCCCGCCTGAACAATTACGATCGAGGGAGCCGCTATAGCCGCCGGCCCCAGGTGAAGATCGACGTGAGACCATAGTTCAACAACGCGCCGACCACCGCGCCGGCGATTCCCGCGAGCAGCCACATCCCGGTCGACGCGTAGAGATCGCGCGCGACCGCGACGTTGACCAATGCGCCGATGCCGCACACCGCCATGAACGAAAACAGCCCGCGCACCGCGCGCCAGCCGGTCAGGCGGCAATCGCGGTAGGTCAGCGTGTTGTTCAGGAAAAAATTCGAGATCATCGCCAGCACCGTCGCGATCACCGCCGCGTGGGTGAAATCGGCGCCGACCGCCAACAATGCCCGCAACGCCGCCAGGTTGACGAAGATCCCGCTGGTCCCGACCAGCCCGAACAGCACCAGCTTATGCGAGAAATACCGGCTGCTGACCTTCTCGGCTAAAAGCAGGATGTATTCAAACGCGGTAAAGCTATCGAGCTTGCTTTCGCCGGCGTGGCGGGTGCGAAACCGGTACGGCAGCTCGACCACTGACAATCGCCGCGGCGATGATGCCAGGATGTCGATCAGGATCTTGGTGCCGACCCCGCTGAGGCGGGGGGCGACCTGATCGGCGAGCTCGCGGCGCAGCATGAAAAACCCGCTGACCGCGTCGGCCACGTCGGCATTGATAAAATACCGGGCGAGCCGCGCGCCGGCGCGGCTGAGGCGGCGCCGGCGATCGCTCGCCAATCCCTCCGCGTCGCCGGCACCGGCATAGCGGCTGGCGATCACCAGATCGGTCGCGCCGTCCTTGAGGCGGTCGAGCATGCTCGGCAACAGCGCTTCGTCGTGCTGAAGGTCGCCGTCCATGACCGCGATATAGGCGGCCGAGGTCGACAATATGCCCTCGATCGAGGCCGAGCTGAGGCCGCGCCGGCCGATCCGGCGCAGGCAGCGCACCCGCCGGTCGGCGCCGGCCAGCGCGCGCACTCGCTCGGCGGTGCCGTCCGGCGAATCGTCGTCGACGAAGACGATCTCCCAGTCGATGCCGTCCAGCACCTCGGCGAGCCGGTCGACCAGGATCGCGACGTTGTCGCATTCGTTGTAGGTCGGCACGACGACGCACAACTCGGGCGCCGCCGAGCATGCGGGCTGTGCCGCCGCCAGGTTCGTTGTCGCGGGGTTGGGAGTGCCTATCGCGAATCCTCGGTCTTGTCGCGGTCGCGCGGGCCCATGAAGGCGGTGACGACGCCGTGCAACGTGCGCAATTCCTGCTCGGTGCACTGGGCGCGCTGAAACAGATTGCGCAGGTTGCGGATCATGCTCGGGCGCTTGTCCGGGTGGCGGATGAAGCCGCTCTTCTCCAATTCCTCCTCGAAATGGTCGAAGAAGCGCAGCAATTCGGCCTTGTTCGCCGGCCGGCTGTGGCCGGTATGGGTCGCTTCGGGCGGGTGCTCGGCGCCGGCGCCGTACCACTCGTAGCCGATGATCAATACCGCCTGGGCCAGGTTCAACGACGAAAAGGCTGGGTTGAGCGGGACGGTCACGACCGTGTCGGCGAGCGCGACGTCGTCGTTGACGAGCCCGGTGCGCTCCGGCCCGAACAACACGCCGCAGGCTTCGCCCGCGGCGTGAAAGCCCCGCATCTCGGCGGCGGCATGGCGCGGCGTGACCTCGCGCTTGACCATGTAGCGGTCGCGCGCGGTCGCGGCGTAGACATGAACCAGGTCGGCGATCGCGTCCCGGAGCGACGGGAACAGCCGTGCCTTGTCGAGCACGATATCGGCGCCGCTCGCCGCCGCGACCGCCTTCGCCGACGGCCAGCCGTCGCGTGGCGCGACCAGGCGCAGATCGTCGAGCCCGCAATTCCACATCGCCCGCGCCGCGGTGCCGATGTTTTCGCCGAGCTGCGGCATGACCAGGATGATCGCCGGGCCGCCCGTCGCCGCCGGCTGGCTATGATCGGTGCCGGCCATCGCAATTTTGGCCTCTCCGCGAACGATCCCCTCTCCACCCCTTGGGGGGAGAGGGAGGGGCCCAAGCCACGGGCGTGGGAAGGTGGGGTGGGCATGCCTCGACGCCTCTGGCGTCCCCCACCTCACCCCGACCCTCTCCGCCCCCGAGGGCGGAGAGGGAGTGCATTCCGCCCCCCACCCCCCACGTCATCCCGGCGAAGGCCGGGACCCACGGCGGAAGTGGCTCCCGGCCTTCGCCGGGATGACGACGGTGGGGAAAGGGCGCCTTCAAGAGTCTATTCACTACGCCACGCGCCAGATCGTGCCGTTCGGCCCGTCTTCAAGAATGATGCCATTGGCCTCAAGTTCGTCTCGAATGCGATCGGCATCCGCAAAGCGGCGCTCTTTGCGTGCAAGCGCGCGCTCGGCGATCTTCTCAATCGTCTCGGGTCCGCTAAGTTCCTCTCCGTGCGACCACCCTATTGGGTCATCTTTGAGCAAACCGAGCAGGTTGCCACTTGAAACAAGTTCCGCTTGTTGCCTCCCGCGTTCCGTCTCCTCGGTGGTCCGATAGATCAGTGCGCAAAGTGATTGTAGACGGGATAGTGCAAGCGGTGTGTTCAGATCATCGGCAAGTGCTTCAGCGACATCCTGCGGTGCAACGGCGCTTTCCTCCAGGCGCTTACTTGGGAGTGCGAGTGCTCGATAGAAACGATTCAGGATCGCCCGCGCCGATCCCAATCTTGCGATGGTCCAATCCAGCGGGTCGCGGTAATGGGTGCCGAGCAGGGCGAGGCGGATTACCTCGCCGGGCCATTGCCCCAGCAACTCGTGGGCGGTGACGAAATTGCCGAGCGATTTCGACATCTTGGTGCTGTCGACCGACAGGAACCCGTTATGCACCCAGAAATTGACGAACCGTTTGCCGTCATGGGCGCATTCGCTTTGCGCGACCTCGTTCTCGTGGTGCGGGAAAATCAAATCAACGCCGCCGCCGTGGATGTCGAAGCTCTCGCCGAGATGCGCCTCGCTCATCGCCGAGCATTCGATGTGCCAGCCCGGCCGGCCGCGTCCCCACGGGCTGTCCCAGCCGGGTTGCTCCGGGGTCGACGGCTTCCACAATACGAAATCGCCCGGGTCTTGCTTGTACGGCGCTACCTCGACCCGCGCCCCGGCGACCATCTCGGCCCGGCTCCGGCGAGCGAGCTTCCCGTAAGACGGGTATGACGCGACCGCGAACAGTACGTGCCCGTCGGCCGCGTAGGCATGGCCCGAGCCGATCAGCCGCTCGATCATCGCGATCATCTGCGGGATGTGGTCGGTGGCGCGCGGCTCGACATCGGGCGTCAGCGCCCCCAATGCCGCCATGTCGGCCTGGAAGATCGCGGTGGTGCGCCGGGTCAGCGCGTCGATGGGCTCGCCGCTGGCCTGCGAGGCGGCGATGATCTTGTCCTCGACATCGGTGATGTTGCGGACATAGCGCACATGCTCGGCGCCGTAGGTGTGGCGCAAGACGCGATAGAGCTGGTCGAACACGACGACCGCGCGCGCGTTGCCGATATGGGCGAGATCGTAGACCGTCGGCCCGCACACATACATCCGCACGTTTTGCGGATCGATCGGGACGAACGGCTCTTTGCGCCGCGTCAGCGAGTTATAGAGCGTCAGGGGCATGATGGCGGCGAGGGGTAGCAGATTGCGCCGCGCTACTCAAACATCCTCCAACATGCGACATAGGATCGATGCAGGCGACCCTACCGGCGGATCAACGGGGCGGCGCGCTGGCGCTGCTGGTGTCGCGCCGGTTCGGGCCGCTATTCGCGACGCAGTTCCTGTCGGCGTTCAACGACAACGCGTTGAAGAACGCGTTGGTATTGATGATCGCCTATCGCCCGGAGATCGACGGAGAATTGTCTGCCGGGGTGCTGATCCCGCTCGCCGGCGGGCTGTTCATCTTGCCGTTTTTTCTGTGCTCGGCGACCGCCGGCGCGCTGGCCGACACGACCGACAAGGCGTGGCTGATCCGCCTGATCAAATTGACCGAGATCGGCGTCATGCTGGTGGCGGCCGCCGCAGTCATATCAGGCCATGCCGGGTGGCTATTGGCGCTGTTGCTGGTGATGGGGATCGAGGCGGCGTTTTTCGGTCCGCTCAAATACGCGATCCTGCCCGATCTGCTCGCCCCGGGAGAATTGTTGCTCGGCAACGCGCTGGTCGAGGCCGGCACGTTTCTCGCGATCCTGCTCGGCACGATCGCCGGCATGCTGATCGCCGGCTCCCACGGCGCGGCGACCGTCGCCGGGCTGATCGTCGCGGTGGCGGTCGCCGCCTGGGGCATCAGCCGCTACGTAGGCTCGGCGCCGCCCGCCGCCGCGCCCGGCCGACCCGAGTGGAACCTGGCGATCGCGACCGCGCGGCTGATCGGCCAGGCCGCGCGGCAGCCGGTGACATATCGCTCGATGCTGGGGATCTCGTGGTTCTGGCTGGTCGGCGCGATCTATCTGTCGCAATTCCCGAGCTATGTCCGGTTCGTGCTCGGCGGCGAGGAGGCGGTGGTCACCCTATTGCTGACGATTTTCTCGATCGGCATCGCCGTTGGCTCCTTGGCGTGCAACCGGGTCCTTGGCGGCAGGATCAGCGCGCGGACGGTGCCGTGGGGCGCGCTCGGCATGGGGCTGTGCTCGATCGATCTGTGGTTCGGCAGCCCGGCCCCTGCCGAGGTGCTCGGCGCCGACGGGCTGGCCACGGTCGGCGCGTTTCTGGCGATGCCGCGGAACTGGCGATTGCTCGCCGATCTGTTCGGCATCGCGGTCGCCGGCGGGATTTATATCGTGCCGCTCTACGCGCTGTTGCAGGTGGCGAGCGAGGAGCGCGTGCGCGCCCGCACGATCGCCGCGAACAATGTGATCAACGCCGCGGCGATGGTGTTGGCGGCGGTGGCGACGATCGCGCTGGTCGCCGCCGGGGTCAGCGTGCCCGGCCTGTTCCTGTTGACCGGGATCGCCACCCTGGTCGTGGCGGCGGTGTTCTGGCGGCTGCGCGCCGCGCTGGTTCCGAACCCGCCGCGGTAGCACTTCCCTGCAAGCAGGGAAGTTTCCTGATGTATAACCATAATATATTGAAAATGCGGCATAATATGTCCTCGCCGCTGGCGCGTTCAGGGAATTTCTCGCGGTCACCCAGGGAAATAATTCGGCGCCTCAGGGAATTGGTTTCTCCGCTCCAACAATTCGGCGTCAACGCCGCCGGGATTCGGCAATGCGCTCGCAGTATATTACTCCTTATAATATACTACATACTACTCCTTCGCCGTGATCGCGTCGGCGCCCTCGATGCGGGCGGCCAAAGCCGCGGCGAGGAAGCGGTCGATATCGCCGTCGAGCACCGCGCCGGTGTTGCTGGTCTCGACCCCGGTGCGCAGATCCTTGACCATCTGATAGGGCTGCAAGACGTAAGAGCGGATCTGGTGGCCCCAGCCGATATCGGTCTTGGTCGCGTTCATCGCGGCGGTGGCGTCCTCGCGAATCTGCAATTCACGCTCGTAGAGCCGGGCGCGCAGCATCGCGAAGGCGTGGGCGCGGTTCTGGTGCTGCGACCGCTCGCTCTGGCATTGAACCACGATGCCGGTCGGGTTGTGGGTGATGCGGATCGCGCTGTCGGTCTTGTTGACATGCTGCCCGCCGGCGCCGGAGGCGCGGTAGGTGTCGATACGCAGGTCCTTGTCGTTGATCTCGATCTCGATCTTGTCGTCGATCACCGGATAGACCCAGGCCGAGGCAAAGCTGGTGTGGCGGCGCGCGGCAGAATCGAACGGCGAGATGCGCACCAAGCGGTGCACCCCGCTTTCGGTCTTGAGCCAGCCATAGGCGTCGAGCCCGCTGATCCTGACCGTCGCTGATTTGATCCCGGCGCCCTCGCCGGCGCTTTCCTCGAGCCATTCGACCTTGTAGCCGTGCGCATCGGCCCAGCGCACGTACATGCGCAACAGCATCTCGGCCCAGTCCTGCGCCTCGGTGCCGCCGGCCCCGGCATGGGCTTCGAGGTAGCAATCGTTGGCGTCGGCCTCGCCCGACAGCAGACTTTCGATCTCGCGCTTCTGGGCTTCGACGTGGAGCTTTTCGAGCGCCGCCTCGGCCTCGGCGACGATCTCGCGATCGCCCTCGGAATCGCCGAGCGCGATCAGTTCGAGCGCCTCGTCGACCTCGCGCTCGATCCGCTTGTATCCCTCGATCGCGCGGTCGAGCCGGGTGCGCTCGCGCAATAGCGCTTGCGCCGCGCCAGGGTCGTCCCAGAGGCGGGGGTCTTCCGCCTTGGCGTTCAGCTCGGCGAGGCGACGATTGGCCGGTTCCCAGTCAAAGATGCCTCCTCAGCAGCGCCAACGACTTTCTGATGTCGTCGGCGACCGCTTGAATTTCAGCGCGCATAAGTCAGTTTCCTCAACCAATCAGTAAAGTCCGCCGGTGCCGCCGCCCGGCGTCTGCAACGACGGCAACGCCGCCGGATCGAAATTCTCCGAGGTCTGATCCTCGCCCGGAACGCCGTGCAGGCCGAAATCGCGGTCCTTGGTCGGGTCGGTGCCAGGCTTGTAGGCCTCCCAGATCGCCGGCTCGCCCGGGCCGGCCGGCAGCCCGGTGGCGGGGTTGACGCGGAACATCCGCATCCCGGGCGGAATGCGGAACTCGGTCGCCGGCGCGTCCTTTAGCGCGGCGATCATGAAATCACGGAACACCGGCGCGGAGACATGACCGCCGGTCTCGCCGACGCCGAGGCTGACCGGCTCGTCATAGCCGATATAGACGCCGGCGGCGAGGTCGGGGCTGAAACCGACGAACCAGGCGTCGTGCCAGTCGTTGGTCGTGCCGGTCTTGCCGGCGATCGGCTTGCCCACCGCCCGCACCACCCCGGCGGTGCCGCGCAGGACCACCCCCTGCAGCATCCCCACCACCTGGAAGGCCGAGCCGGGGTCGGCGATCTGCTCGCGCATGTCGGGGATCAGCGGCATCTTCTGCTGCCGCCATTCGACATCGGCGCAGCCGTCGCAGGGACGCTGGTCGGCGCGAAAGATCGTCCGGCCGTTGCGGTCCTGGATGCGGTCGATCAGCGTCGGGGTGATGCGCTTGCCGCCGTTGACCAGCATCGCGTACGCGGCGGTGTGGCGCAGCGGCGTGGTTTCGCCGGCGCCGAGCGCCATTGAGTATTCGCGCGGCATGCGGTCCATGATGCCGAAACCCTCGATCGTATTGCCGATCTTGTCCATGCCGAGGATCGCGGCGAGCCGCGCGGTCACCGTGTTCAGCGATTTTTCGAGCGCGACCCGCAACGGGGTCGGCCCGTTGAACTTGCCGAAGCTGTAATTGTTCGGCATCCATTTCGGCATGCCCGGCCCCTGGTCGAGCGCGACCGGCGCGTCGAGCACCAGGGTCGACGGGGTGAACCCGTGTTCGAGCGCGGTCAGATAGACGAATGGCTTGATCGACGAGCCGGGCTGCCGCTTGGCTTGGGTGGCCCGGTTGAACTGACTGATCTCGAAGCTGAACCCGCCGCTCATCGCCAAGACGCGGCCGGTATGCGGGTCGATCGCGACCAGCGCGCCGGAGATATCGGGGATCTGGCACAGATTATAGAGCTTCTGTGGCGGTGCCGCCGGCTCGGGCTTGACCGCGGCGAGCTTGACGTTGGCGGCCGCCTTGGGCGGTTCGGCGGTGAACGGCTCGACCAAGACGACATCGCCGGGCTTGACGACATCGGCGGCGTTCCGCGGGTAACCGCCGAGCGTGCCATCGTCGCGCAATGGCCGCGCCCAGCGCATCTGCGCGAACTGAATCCGGCCGGTCTCGCCGGTCTTGAAGCCGATCTCGGCGCCGGCGGCGTCGGTGCGCAGGACGACCGCGAGTTTCCACCCCATGACCCCGCCACCCGCGGGCATCGTCACTTCGGCGACGCGCAGCGGCCAGTCGCCGGCGGGATCGATCCGCGAAACCGGGCCGCGCCAGCCGCCCTGGGAACGGTCATAGGTGATCAGCCCGTCGCGCAGAGCCTTGTCGGCGGCGGCCTGGAGGCGGGCGTCGAGGCTGGTGCGCACCGACAAACCGGATTGATACAGCATCTTTTCGCCATAGCGGGCGAGCAGTTCGCGGCGCACCTCCTCGGCGAAATAGGCGGCGGTGACGGTCTCGGCCTCCTGGCGGTGCTGGACGACGACCGGTCCGGCCTTGGCGGCGGCGGCGTCGCGCTCCGTGACGTTGCCGTCCTCGACCATGCGGTCGATCACCCAGTCTCGCCGCCACTTGGCCGCTTGCTGCAGGCGCGTCGGGTTGTAGTTGTTGGGCGCCTTGGGCAATCCGGCGAGGAACGCCGCCTCGGGCAGGGTCAATTCGTCGAGCGATTTGTTGAAATAGGTCAACGCCGCCGCGGCCACGCCATAGGAGCCTGAGCCGAGATAGATCTCGTTGAGGTAGAGTTCGAGGACATGGTCCTTCGACAACGCCTCGTTGATCCGGGTCGCGAGCAGGATTTCCTTGATCTTGCGCTCGATCGACAATTCGTTCGACAGCAGCATGTTCTTGGCGACCTGCTGCGTGATCGTCGAGGCGCCGACCGGCCGGCGATTGCCGCGCCACCGGCCGAGATCGGTGATCGCCGCGCGCACCATCGAGATCGGGTCGATGCCGTGATGCGAGTAGAAATTCTTGTCTTCGGCCGACAGGAACGCGCTGATCACGAGTTTCGGAATCGCCGCGATCGGCACGAAGATGCGGCGCTCGGTTGCGTATTCCGCCATCAGCCGGCCATCGCCGGCGTGAATCCGGGTCGTGATCGGCGGCTCGTAACGGGCCAGCTGCTGGTAATCCGGCAGATCGCGCCCGAAATACCAGATGGTCAGCCCGATAAACGTACCCCCGGCGATGGCCAACAGCACCGCGCACACGAACAGGAATCGGACGAATCGGACGAGCTTGACCATCGTGGGCGGCGGCGCGGGCTCCTTTCACAATGGCTACCGGGTCGGAAGCGGGCTCCCGCGCGGCGCCTCTTATGCGCCAACGCAGGGCCTATTCCAAGGCCGTTTTGGTTGAGTTGCGGGCGGTTTGCATCAACGAACCTAACGCGTGACCGCGATCCGCAGTTCCCGGGCTGGTCACGGCGTGGCGGGGGCGGACGAAACCACGACGAAACCATTGTGATAACGAGTGTCGCCCGGTAAATTAGGCGGTGCGAAATTTGCCATCCCGGGCCTTCGCGCCCGGGGGCGCTGCGACGCAAGCCCGCATGATCGGCAAGTCTCTTGCCGCCGCGCCGAGTCGCAACACCAGGCGACGCACATCGGATGAACGTGAAGCCGGGCGTGGTTTTCCCGACGCGACGCAAAAGAAAGATTCCGCGACGCAATGAGCCCATCCACCCTCCGCTTCCCCGCACATGAGATCGCGCCGCCCGCCTTTTTCACCGCGGATGCACGGACGCGATCCGGAGTTCTGGCCGAATGGCAAGACGCATGCTTATCGACGCTGCCCACCCCGAGGAAACTCGAGTGGTGGTGCTCAGCGGTAATCGTCTCGACGAGTTCGATTTCGAATCGTCGACAAAAAAACAGGTAAAAGGGAACATCTACCTCGCCAAAGTTACCCGGGTAGAGCCCTCGCTCCAGGCCGCCTTTGTCGATTACGGCGGCAATCGTCACGGCTTTCTCGCCTTTAACGAGATCCACCCCGATTACTACCGGATCCCGGTCGGCGACCGCGAGACCAGCGGCGCCGCGCTGCCCAGTTTCGGCGGCGCCGTCGAGATCGCCGAAAATGGCGGCGACGACGATGTCGTCGGCAATGGACATGACGGGTCGGTCGAAGCCGGTGATGCCGCGGCCGACGGGGTCGAGGCCGCCGGCCAAGCCGATGAGCCTCGTTCCGAGCCGCCGCCGGCAGAGGAGGCGCCCGCACTTGTCGCCGAGGCCGCTCCCGATCCGGCGGCGCCGGCGGAAACCGACGCGGGGCAGCTGGCGGAGCACCCCGCAGTCGAAACCCACGACGACTCTCCCGTCGAATCTCACGGCGAACCCAACGGCGAGGCGCATTACAGCGCGTTGTCCACGTCGGAGATGACCGTCGTCGGCACCGATTATTTCGAGTCCGGCTCGCAAAAGGACGACGGCACCGCCGAAGGCGAGAGCATCGAGACCTTTGGCGGCGACGAGATGGAGGACGGCGAATCCGATCACCATCGCTCGCGCCCGCTGCGCAATTACAAGATCCAGGAGGTGATCAAGCGCCGGCAGATCATGCTGGTGCAGGTGGTCAAGGAGGAGCGCGGCAATAAGGGCGCGGCGCTGACCACCTATCTGTCGCTCGCTGGTCGCTATTGCGTCTTGATGCCGAATACCGGCCGCGGCGGCGGGGTGTCGCGCAAGATCACCAGCATCAGCGATCGCCGCCGGCTGAAGGAAATCCTCGAGGATCTCGACATCCCCGAGGGCATGGGGGTGATCGTCCGCACCGCCGGGGCGGAGCGCTCGAAGGCCGAGATCAAGCGTGATTACGAATACCTGCTGCGGCTGTGGAACGAGATTCGCGAGCTGACCCTGAGCTCCAGCGCGCCGGCGCTGATCTACGAGGAAGGCAATCTGATCAAGCGGTCGATTCGCGACCTCTATACCCGCGACATCGACGAGGTGCAGGTCGAAGGCGAGGAAGGCTACCGCACCGCCAAGGACTTCATGCGGATGCTGATGCCGAGTCACGCCAAGCGAGTGCAGCCCTACCGTGACCCGCAGATCGGGCTGTTTCACCGCGCCCAGGTCGAAAGCCAGATCGACGCGATCCATTCGCCGGTCGCGCAGTTGCGCTCGGGCGGCTATGTCGTGATCAACCAGACCGAGGCGCTGGTCGCGATCGACGTCAATTCGGGCCGGGCGACGCGCGAGCGCAACATCGAAGAGACCGCGCTGCGGACCAATCTGGAAGCGGCCGAGGAACTCGCGCGGCAATTGCGGTTGCGCGACCTCGCCGGGCTGATCGTGATCGACTTTATCGATATGGAGGAGCACCGCAACAACGGCGCGGTCGAACGCCGGCTCAAGGAGGCGCTGAAGAACGATCGCGCGCGCATCCAGGTCGGCCGCATCAGCCCGTTCGGGCTGTTGGAGATGTCGCGGCAGCGATTGCGGCCGTCATTGACCGAGGCGTCGACCCTGCCGTGCCCGCATTGCGGTGCTACCGGGTTCATCCGCTCGACCGAATCGACCGCGCTCTACGTGTTGCGCTCGATCGAGGAGGAGGGCATCCGCCAGCGCTCGGCCGAGATCTGCATCTACGTGCCGACGACGGTGGCGCTCTATCTGCTGAACCAGAAGCGCGATTCGCTGGCCCAGATCGAGACCCGCTACGGCGTGCGGGTCATCGTCGCGCGGGACGATGCGCTGATCCCGCCGAACTTCCGGCTCGAGCGGCTGCGCTCCTATGCCGCCGGCGAGGCGCCGCCGCTGCCGCGGTCGATCCAGGCCCCAGTCATCGTGGATGACGACGAGGACGAGGACGAGGACGTCGCGGAGGACGTCGTCGAGGAGGCCGCCGCTCCGCGCCGGAGCAAGGCCAAGGCGAAGAGCGCACCGGCCGCGGACGCGAATGGCGACGACGATCGCAGCCGGCGCCGGCGTCGGCGCCGGCGGCCGCGGCGCTCAGACGAGGCAGGCGAGAACCATGCCGCCTCGGTCTCGGCGGAAACCGCCGCCGAGGTGGTCGCGGAGGCGCCGACCGAGCCGGCCGGCGACGAGCCGCATGCCGCGAATGACGAGGAGCGGGACGGCGATGGGGCCGCTCGTCGTCGTCGGCGCGGGCGCCGCGGCGGGCGCTGGCGCGGCCGACGCGAGGACGGCGCCGAGCCGGGGGCGGATGCAGTGCTCACGGTATCCGTCGCCGCCGGGGCCGCGGCGATCGGGGCCGCGGCGATCGGCGCCACAGCCGGCGAATTCGTCGCGACCGAGGATATGCCGTATCGTGTCGCGGAGCCGGAAGTGGCGGAGCCCGCCACGCACTGGCATGAGGATGTCAGCACCGAACCGGCCAGCGCGGTGGCGCATGCCGTCGATGAGTCGATTCCGACCGGGATCGCGGAGCTGCCGGAGGTAGCGGAGCCCGCCGCGCGCTGGCATGAGGATGTCAGCGCCGAACCGGCCAGCGCGGTGGTGCACGCGGTCGAGGGGCCGCCGCCGGCCCGGATCAGGGAGCCCGAGCCGGCCGTCGCGGCCGAGGAAGAGGCGCCGAGCGCAGAGGCGGAGCAAGGAGTTCCCTACGTCAGCGAGCAGGAGCGCGTGTTGGAGACGCAAGGGGTCGCGACCGCTTCCCTGGAGCCGGCCGACGCGGCGCGTCCGTCGCCTTCCGTGCCGCCGGGAGCCGATGTGCACGAGGTCGGCGACAAGCCAGCGAACCCGCGCAGGGGGTGGTGGCAGCGTCTGATCGAATCGTGACGGGGCAAGGGGGCCGGCTGGCGCGCCTGCCCCTTGCTTGCCGCAATCGCGTCGTATCGATCTTGTCGGGCCGCGCGAGGCCCGATCATTCGCGCCTTCCCAGGCAACCGGGGCGGCGCGCGGCCGGGAAGGCGCCAGTGCGATCGTGAGAGCGGTGCCGTTGGCTTTTCTTTGTCGCCGTGTCGCGCAACTCGCGATGCTCGTGCTCGCGGGCGTCTTCGCCGGCGGCCCGGCCGTGGCGGCGGCGCCGACCCTGTTGCGCGATACCGAGATCGAGACCGACATCAAGACGATGGCACGGCCGATCTGGCGGGTGGCCGGGCTCGAACCCGGCGACGTGGCGATCTATCTGATCTCCGACAACGCGCTGAATTCCTTTGTCGCCGGCGGGCAGGCGATCTTTATCAACAGCGGCCTCATTCTGCGCGCCGAAAACGCCAACCAGCTGCTCGGCGTGATCGCCCACGAAACCGGACACATCGCCGGCGGGCATATCTTCCGCGCCCAGGATGCGATGAGGTACGCCAGCATCGAGACCATCATCGCGATGATGGTCGGCGCCGCCGCCGGCGCGCTCGGGGGCAACGGCGCGGCGGTGCTCGCCGCCCCGGGTGTCGGCATGCGCTCGTACTTGCGATTTTCAATCTCGCAGGAGGCCACCGCCGACCATGCCGCGATCAACTATCTCGATCGGACCTGCCAGTCGGCGCGCGGATTGCTGCGGTTTTTCGAGATCCTCGAAGCCGAGGAATTGCTGTCAGGGGAGCGTCAGGACCCGTGGACGCGCACCCACCCGCTGAACCAGGACCGCATCCAGTACCTGCGCAGCCATGTCGAGCGCGGGCGCTGCTCGAAATCACCCGAGCCGCCCGGCGACGCCGCGCTGATGCAGCGCATCCAGGTCAAATTGCGCGCCTTTCTCGATCCGCCATCGCGCACGCTCGCCGCCTATCCCGAGAGCGACCAGTCGGTGCTGGCACGCTATGCGCGGGCGATCGCCTATTATCGCATCCCGCAGCTCAACAAGGCGCTGCCGATCATCGACGGATTGATCAAGCAGTTTCCGAAAGACCCCTATTTCCACGAGCTCAAAGGCCAGATGCTGTTCGAGAACGGGCGGGTGCGCGAGGCGGTCGCGCCCTATGAGGAGGCGGTGCGGATCATGCCGTCGGCGCCGCTGCTGCGGATCTCGCTGTCCCAGGTCTATATCGAGGCCGGCGACCCGGCGCTCAACAAGCGCGCGATCGCCTATCTCAACGATGCCGCCAGGGCAGAGGGACGCGACAGCAATGTGTGGCGTTTTCTCGCGGTCGCCTACGGCCGCGACAATCAGATCGGGATGGCGGCATTGTCATTGGCGGAGAAGGCGCTGGCGGATGGCAAGAAGCGGGACGCAATCCAGCAGGCCACGCGCGCGAAGCAGCTTTTGCCCAAGAACACTCCGCCCTATTTCCGGGCCGACGATATCGCCCGCGACGCGGAAAAACTGGACGACAAATAGCCGCCCCAGGCCGCCGCCGATCCGGCGTCCTCCACAGGAGTTCCGAGCGTCATGGCGTTTCGTGCCCGCCGGCAACAACCGCATATTTCATTCGGGCCCGCCCGCCCGCGCTCATGGGTCGGCGTCCCTGGGGTCGGCGTCGCTGGGGTCGGCGTCGCCGCGATCCTTGTCGCCTCCATCGCGGCCCTGGCGCCGGGCGGCTCGGCGCGTGCCGACGATTTCACTCCCGACCAGCGCAAGGCGATCGAAGCGATCGTCCGCGACTATCTGATGAAGAACCCGGAAATCCTGATCGACGCGTTTCAGGTCGCCGAGGAAAAGATCAAGAGCGATGCCCACGACAAGGCGGCGCAGGCGCTGATCGAGCGGCATCGCGACATCTACGAGGATCCCGATAGTCCGATCGCCGGCAATCCCAACGGCGACGTGTCGCTGGTCGAGTTCTTCGACTACCGCTGCCCCTATTGCAAGCAGGTCGAGCCCGCGCTCGAGGCGCTGATCGCGCAGGACCAGAAACTGCGCATCATCTACAAGGAGTTCCCGGTGCTCGGGGCGCAGTCGGTGGTGGCCTCGCGCGCCGCCTTGGCGGCGCGCAAGCAGGGCAAATACGATGCCTTCCACGCCGCGATGATGGCGGTGAAGGGGCAGCTCGGCGAGGCGACCGTTTTCACGGTCGCCGCGTCGGTCGGAATCGATGTCGAGCGGCTCAAGCTCGACATGGCGGCACCCGAGACCGACCGCGCGCTGAAGGCCACGAGCGAGCTTGCCGACGCGCTCGAAATCCGCGGGACTCCCGCCTTCATCATCGGCAAGCACATCATTCCGGGCGCGGTCGATCTCAACACCCTGCGCCGGCTGATCGCCGAGGCGCGCGGCAAATCGGGCGGTTGAACGAAGCTATGCCGGCGCACCATCGGCGAGGTCGGCGCGCGCGAACTCATAGCGCGTATTGCAGAACTCGCAGGTAACCGTGGTGACCGCGTCCTTGCGCAGATCCTCGATATCGGCTTCCGGGAACGAGCGCAGGATGCCGATGATGCGTTCGCGCGAGCAGCGACAGCGCGCCTCGACCGGGTGGATGTCGAAGACGCGAACGCTTTCCTGGTGGAACAGGCGGAACAGCAGGCGGTGAGGCGACAGGTCGGGGTCGACCAATTCGCTCGGCGTCGCCGAGCTCATCAGCACCATCGCGCGACGCCAGCCGTCCTCGATATCGTCGGCGATGATCTCGTAGCCGCCCTCCGGGGGCACCCGCTGGAGCATCAGCCCGCCGGCGCGCCAAGCCTTGCCGCCCTCGGCGCCACCGACCCGTGAGGCGGATAGCTTGAGCCCGGCCTGGATCTGCTCCGACTGGCGGAAATAATGCTGGGCGCATTCGGCCAGGGTCGCGCCGACCAGTTCGACAATCCCCTGATAGCGCTCGGTGTCCTCGCCCTGGTCGACGGTAAAGGCGATGTAGCCCCGGCCCATCAACTCGGGCACCGACGGGCTCGGTGCGTCCGGCGGCGCCGACCACGCGCGCGGATCAAGCCGGCCGGCATCGTACTGGGCATAGCCGCGCACCGCCCCGTCGGTCGACACGTCGGCGACGATCAGCCGGACCGGGCCGTCGCTCTTGGTCTGCAAGGTGAACACGCCGTCGTATTTGAGCGCCCCGGCGAGCACGACCGCGAGCACGATCGCCTCGCCGAGGATCGTCGCCACCGGGTCGGGATAATCGTGCTGCGACAGGATGCGGTCGACGCAGGGGCCTAGCCTGACCAGCCGGCCGCGCAACGCGAACGGGTCGATCCGAAACGGCTGTACGAGATCGTCGGGTCTGAATCTGCCGTCAGGCGTCAAGGTCGCGCGCCCTCGGCTTCAGTCGAGGCACCAGGCCAGGATGCCCTTTTGCGCGTGCAATCGGTTTTCCGCCTCGTCCCAGACCACCGATTGCGGCCCGTCGATGACCCCCGCCGTCACTTCCTCGCCGCGTTTGGCCGGGAGGCAATGCATGAAGATCGCGTCGGGCTTGGCGTGCGCCATCAGCCGTTCGTCGACCCGGTAGGGCGCGAGCAGGTTGTGGCGGTTGACGCTGGCCTCGGCCCCCATCGACACCCAGGTGTCGGTGACGACGCAATCGGCCCCCGCCATCGCCGCGACCGGGTCGGTGGTCAGGCTGACGCGGCCGGCCTCTCGCCGCGCCCAATCCATCAGGGCCGGCGGCGGCTGCAGGGATGCCGGGCAGGCGAGCTGCAATTTGAAGCCAAAGCGGATCGCCGCGTGGATCCAGCTCGCGGCGACATTGTTGCCGTCGCCGCTCCACGCCACGACGGTCTCGGCGAGCGGCCCCTTCCTCTCCTGCAAGGTCATCACATCAGCCATGATCTGGCAGGGATGCGACGAGTCGGTCAGGCCGTTGATCACCGGCACCGTCGCGTGGCGAGCCAAATCGTCGAGCTTTTCCGCCTGGTTGGTGCGGATCATGATCGCGTCGACATAGCGCGACAGCACCCTGGCGGTGTCGGCGATCGTTTCGCCGCGGCCGAGCTGGCTGCTCGCTGTGTCGAGCACGATCGTGTCGCCGCCGAGCTGTCGCATCGCCACCTCGAAGGAGACGCGAGTGCGGGTCGACGGCTTCTCGAAGATCAGCGCCAGGGTCTTGCCTTCGAGCGGGCGGTCGCGCCGCCCGTTCTTGTAGGCAAACCCGAGATCGAGCATGCCGCGCAACTCGTCGGTCGCGTGCTGGTCGATATCGAGGAAATGGCGGGGCGGGCTCGACGCCCGCCGGCCGCCAACGAGGGTCGCGCTCCGCGGCAGGGCTCTTACTGCGCGGGCCATTCGCTCGCTACCTTGTCGAGGATCGCGGCGGCCTCGTCGATTTCGCGTTCGGAAACGGTCAGCGGCGGCAGGATACGCAGGACGTTGTCGCCGGCGGTCAGCACCAAGAGGCCCTTCTCGCGTGCCTTGGCGACGATGTCGCCGGCGGTAACGACGCAGCGTATCCCGACCAGCATCCCCGACCCGCGCACCCGCTCGAACAGTTTCGGGTACTTGGCGACCAAGCCCTCGAGCTTGCCCCACAGATACTTCGCGGTACGGTTGACCCGGTCGAAAAAGCCGGGTTCCAGCATCACGTCCAGCACCGCGTTGGCGGCCGCGACCGCCATCGGGTTGCCGCCAAAGGTCGAGCCGTGGCTGCCGGCGACCATGCCGACCGCCGCGCGCTCGGTGGCGAGGCACGCGCCGATCGGAAAGCCGTTGCCCAATGCCTTCGCGATCGCCATCACATCGGGCGTGACGCCGGTCCATTGATGCGCGAATAATTTGCCGGTGCGGCCCATGCCGCACTGCACCTCGTCGAAGATCAACAACAGGCCGAATTCGTCGCAGATCGCCCGCAGCCCTTTCAGGTAATCGGGCGACGGCGCGCGCACACCGCCTTCGCCCTGCACCGGCTCGACGATGATGGCCGCGGTCTGGTCGGTTATCGCCGCGCGCATCTCGTTCAAATTGTCCCAGGCGACGTGGTCGAACCCGTCCATCACCGGGCCGAACCCCTTCAAGTAGCCCTCGGCCCCCGCGGCGGCGAGCGTCGCGAAGCTGCGGCCGTGGAACGAGCCGTTGCAGCCGATGATCCGGTAGCGCTCGGGATGCCCGGTTTCGCTCTGGTACTTGCGGGCGGTTTTCAGCGACATCTCGACCGCTTCGGCGCCCGAGTTGTTGAAGAACACGGTATCGGCGAAGCTGTTGGCGACGAGCCGCTCGGCGAGCCGCTCCTGCCCCGGAATGCGAAACAGGTTCGAAGTGTGCCAGAGCTGCCCGGCCTGGGCGGTGATCGCCTCGATCACATGCGGGTGGCAGTGACCGAGCGAGGTAACGGCGATGCCGCTGGTCAGGTCGAGAAACTTGCGCCCGTCGGTGGCGTAGAGGTAGACGCCTTCGCCATGGTCAACGGCGACATCCCACCGACCATAGGTCGGCATAACGGCTGAGATCACGAGAATTCTCCTGTGCGATGAGAGTGCGGAATAGGGAAGCGCGCGAGCGTTATCGTCGTCGCCGTTCCCCCACCGGCGCGAGGCGCCGGGTCCGATCCGCACTCCGGCCGATGGTGCCGGGATACCGCGTCATCGCCACTCTCCCCGCCGCGGCCAGCATAATCCGCCAAGCCCGCGGCACCGAGCAGGAAAGCGGCGGAGTATGATTATGGGCAGGACCCCTGTCAATCGAGGCCCATGCCAGTTTTTTCGGCAATTCGCCCATTGCGGGAGAGCTTCGGCGGTCCTGGCTTACCCGCCGTCGGCGGTGGCGGCGGCGGGCTCGGCGCGCCGGCCGACCAAGAACCAGGTTTCCTGCAATCCGACGCCCTTGATCTCGATCGCGCCGCGACTTTCACAGTCGAACGTCTCGGCCATCGCCTCGCGGGTTTCGGCGGAAACCTGGATGCGCTCGGCCTCGCCCGACGATTCAAGGCGCGCGGCCAGGTTCACCGCGTCGCCCCACACGTCGTAGGAGAATTTGCGGGCGCCGATGATGCCGGCCATCACCGGTCCCGAGGCGATACCGATGCGCATGCGGATCGTGATGCCGAAATGCCGGGCGACCGCGTCCTTCTCGGCCAGCATGTCGAGCCCCATGCGCGCGAGCCGGTCGGCGTGATCCGCGACCCGCTGCGGCAGCCCGGCCACCGCCATGTAGGCATCGCCGATCGTCTTGATCTTCTCGACCCCGTATTTCTCGGCGAGCGCGTCGAACCGGCGCATCATCTCGTTGAGCATCGCCACGGTGCGCTCGGCGCCGAGATTGCGCGACAGCGGCACGAACCCCTGAATGTCGGAGAACAGGATCGAGGCCTCCTCGAACGCGTCGGCGATCGCCTCGTCCGGGTGAGCGCGCAGGCGCTCGACGATGTCGTCCGGCAGGATGTTGCGCAACAACGCCTCGGTCGCCGCCTCGGCGCGCTCCGCTAGGGTGAAGGCGTAATAGGCGAGCGCGCCGCTCAGCGCGAACACGGTCACCGCCGAGGACACGTAAAGCTGGGCCTGAAATCCGCGATCGACCGGCACCAGACCGATCGGAAACAGAAACCACGCGGCGATGTGGAGCGCGAAGCACAGGATGATGGTCGGGATCGTCCAGCGCAGCCGGTCATGGCCGAAGATGAAGAACCCCGCCGCCGCGCCGACGATCAGGTTGAGCTGGATGCCGGAATCGCGCCCCAACATCGCCACCAGCCCGAACAGGGCCGGGCATTCGGTCGCGACGATCACCGCGCCGCCCAATATCTCGTTGACCCGGTGCAGCAGCGGCACGCACAGCCCCATCACCACCAGCGCGGCGTTGATCGCGATGATCCAGCGATAGGTGTAGGCGTCGGTCAGCGCGTAGGAGATCGCGTAGCCCGTCGACGACACCACGATCAGAGCGGCGAAGGCGTTGAGGATCTTGAGCCGGCGCCGCGCGTGCTCGGGGTGGCGGGCGGTGCCGATATCGAGCAGCCGGGCGATGGGGTGCGATTTTGCCAGACGTAGCATGATCCGCCCTTTTCGGTGCCGCCGGGGGTCCGCCGTTGTGCGCGAGGAGGGGGCTGGTTCGCTCGCCGCGATATCTCGGAGAGGTTTGCGGCAGCGGAAAGATAGACGAGGATGCCGTCGCCATTTGCTATCGGAAATCGGGCGACGGGTCGATCGTCGAGGCGGGGTGGATCATATGAGCGAAGGAGACCCCGCCGGCCGGATCGAGTCGGCGCTGATCGAGCGTTGGGCCCTGCACTATCTCGAAAGATTTACGAGCTCGGCGGAAAATCTGCGCCGAGTGTTGTCGCGGCGGGTCCGTCGCCATAGCGACGGAGACCCGGAGAGCGCCGTCGCCGCGGCGCCGCTGATCGACGCGTTGGTGGCCCGCCTGCGCGCGACCGGGGTGATCGACGACGTCGCCTATGCCGCCTCTCGCGCCCGCACGCGATTGCGGCGGGGTCAGTCGCTGCGCACGATCCGGGCCGGTCTGGCGGCCAAGGGCGTCGCCGCGCCCGACCGGGAGGCGGCGATCCGCTCGCTGGGCGAAACCTCAGAGGGCGATGCCACGGACCCCGATCTGGCGGCGGCCTGCGCCTTTGCCCGGCGGCGCCGGCTCGGCCCCTACCGGCGCGGCGAGGAGGATCGTCCGAAAGATCTCGCCGCCTTCGCCCGCGCAGGGTTCGCCCGGCAGGACGCGGAAACGGTGCTGGCCTGCGCCGATCCCGCGGCGGTCGAGGAGCTGCTCCGTGCCGAGGCGGTATGAGCTACCCCTCGCTCTCCCGCTCGCGCATCAGCCGGGCCACGCCGTGCGATTCGGGATCGCCGCGGGCCTCCAGCGCGGCGATTACCCTTGGCCGATCCGCCGCCGGGCGGTTCTGGCTGAGCTTGAACTTTCCCTCGCAGCGCGCGACCGCGATCTCCAGGCCGATGATTCCCCCGAGCATCGAATCGAGATAAGGGCGGGGCAATTCGTCCATCCGCCACGGCGCGGCCTCGCGCGCCTCGTGCCGGTCCGACAGGCGGCGTAACAACCCGCGCAGCCATTCCGGATCGTCTATCGCCCGGACCGGGCCATGGGCGTGGACGCTGGCGTAGTTCCAGGTCGGCACCGCCGGACCGGCCTGATACCAGACCGGCGAGATATAGGCGTGCGGCCCGGCGAATACCGCGAGCGCCTCGCCGCCAGCGGCGAGGTCGGCGCATTGCGGGTTCAGCCGCGCGAGATGGCCCCGCAGGTACAGAGCGCCGTCGCGCCGCTCGGCCAGAACCGGGATTTGGCTGGCGATCATTCCGGCGTTGCCGTGGGTCACCAACAGGGCAAAATCGTACCGCTCGATATGCGCGAGCAATATTTCGGGGCGGGTCTCGGTGAAGTGAGGCGGCAGGTAGACCACGGCGATGGGCCCGTCAGCAGCAATGCTCGACGAACAGACTGCCGATCAGGCCGATGCCGCACAATACCAACAGCCCGCCCGAGCCGCGGTTGACCCATACCAGGTGGCGGCTCTGAAACGAGTGGCGAAACAGCCCGGCGGCGAGGCTCAACGCCAACCACCACGACAACGAGCCGAGCCACACCCCGAGCACCAGCATCGCCACGCCGTCGAGCGGCACGTCTCGCCCTGTCAGGCCCAGCCCGGCGAAGATCGCCAGAAACGACAGGATCGTGACCGGATTGGTGATGGTCAGCACAAAGGTCGAGACATAACCGGCCAGCAGGCTCTCGGGCGCCGGCTGCGACGGCTTGGCCGCCTGCGAATCGGCGAAGAAGGCCGAGATGCCGACGTAGAACAGAAACGCCGCGCCGCCGATGCGCAGCCAATCCTGATAGCCGAACAGCCAGTCCGACACGACGGTCAGACCAAACCCGGCGATGATCGCGAAAAAGGCATCGGCGGTCGCGGCGCCGGTGCCGGACAGCAGCCCGGCCATCCTGCCGTCGAGCAATGTGCGGCGGATACACAGGACGCCTACGGGGCCGACGGGTATGGCAATGACGATACCGACCACAATGCCTTTCAGCAAAAAGGCAAGAAGCATCCGGACCCGACCCCCTGCAAGCGCGGGCGCAGTCTCGGTGAACCACCCCGGCGGCGCAACCGAAATGCACGCCGCGAATTCCCGTGCTCGGAGCCGCCCTGTACGGTGGTCGGAAACGCGCTATGGTAGCCGCCATGACGGGGCGACGGCTCGAATCGAGCTCGCGGACAGGCGCGGTTTGGCTCGGGCTGACCGCCGTTATCGCGTGCGCGGGCGTCATGCCCGATCGCCTTTTCCCTGACCGTCTATTCCCTTGGGCCGGCGTGACCGCCGCCCGTGCCGCAGAGAGGTCGCCAATGCCCGCCGACGCAGCCGATTCGCCAGCCGCCCATCAATTCACCTTCGCGGCGCTCGAAGGCGGCCAGTTGCCGTTGTCGGCGTGGAAGGGCCACCCGGTGCTGGTGGTCAACACCGCGTCGTTTTGCGGCTATACCCCGCAATACCGCGACCTCGAGGCGTTGTGGCGGCGCTATCGCGAGCGCGGCCTCGTCGTGCTCGGCGTCCCGTCCAACGATTTCGGCGCGCAGGAGCCGGGGACGGCGGCCGAGATCAAGCAGTTCTGCGAAACCTATGAGGTCGATTTTCCGCTGGCCGAAAAGGTGCGCGTGGTCGGCGGCAACGCCCACCCGTTCTATCGCTGGGTCGCCGCCGAGCTTGGCGAGGCCGGCGCGCCGCGATGGAATTTTCACAAGTATTTGATCGACCCCGATGGCCGGCTCGCCGGCGCCTGGCCGTCGCAGGTCAAGCCGACCGACGCGGCGGTCACCGGCGAGATCGAGCGACTGTTGCCGCAAAGGTAAGGCGAGGGCGGCATGGCATCGGCGTCGATCGAAGACCGATTCGCGATCAACGATCTATTCGCGCGTTACACAACCGCGCTTGCCGCCGTCGCCGCTTGACCCGGCGGATCATCGCCGCCTGCCTCGGTATCGCGGCGGCCGTCCCCTTGGTATCATAGCCCGACCCAAGACCGCGACGCGGCCCTGCTGCGCGATTGCGTCGCGGTGTCCGAGCCGACGCGATCGGGCACAACGAGCCCTGCTGCGAGAGACCGTGACATGCTGGAGATCCGCAATCTGGTCAAACATTTCGGCCCGCTGGTGGCGGTCGACCACGTGTCGTTCACGGTGCCGCGCGGAGAGGTGCTGGGATTTCTCGGCCCGAACGGGGCGGGCAAGTCGACGACGATGAAGATGATCACTGGGTTTCTCGCGCCGACCGCGGGCACCGCGATCATCTGCGGTCACGACATCTTGACCCGGCCGATCGCGGCAAAGCGCTGTATCGGCTATCTGCCCGAGGGCGCGCCGGCCTATCCCGACATGAGCGCGGCCGAGTTCCTCGATTTCATCGCGCATATTCGCGGCTATTCCGGGCGCGAGGCCAGGCGCCGGATCGCCGCCATCGTCGAGATGATCCATATCGGCGAGGTCCTGCATCAACCGATCGAGACCTTGTCCAAGGGGTTCCGGCGGCGAGTCGGGGTCGCCCAGGCGCTGTTGCACGATCCCGCGGTGTTGATTCTCGACGAGCCGACCGACGGGCTCGATCCCAATCAGAAATACGAGATGCGCAGGATCATCGCCGCGATGGCACCGCAAAAGGCGATCATCATCTCGACCCATCTGCTCGACGAGGTCGAGGCGGTATGCACCCGGGCGATCATCATCGCCCGCGGACGCGTGCTCGCCGACGGCACGCCGGCGGAACTGGCGACCCGCTCGCGCTATCACAACGCGGTGCGGCTCGGCGTCCCGCTCGGCGCCGAGGCGCGGATCAAGGCCGATCTGGAAAAACTGTCCGATGTCGCCGCGGTCGAGGAGGCCGACGACGGCGACGGCCACGCGCTGATGGTGTTCCCGCGCGCGCGTCGGTCGCTGGCTACCGAGATCGGCGATCTCGCCCGCGCCGGAAACTGGAAACTGACCGGGCTGCGGGTCGAGCGCGGCCGGCTCGACGACGTTTTCCGCACGGTGACGATGCCCGAACCGCAACTACCGGCCGCCTGAACCCCGATGCGCAACATCTCCACGATCCTCCGCCGCGAGCTGGCCGCGTATTTCACGACGCCGCTCGCCTATGTCTTCATCATCGTGTTTCTGGTTCTGGCCGGGGTGTTGACCTTTTTCCTCGGCGATCTGTTCGAGCGCGGGCAGGCCGACCTGCAATCGTTCTTCACTTTTCATCCCTGGCTCTACCTGGTGCTGATCCCGGCGTTGTCGATGCGGCTGTGGGCCGAGGAACGCAAGAGCGGCACGATAGAATTGTTCCTGACCTTGCCGATCCGGCTGATCGAGGCCGTGCTCGGCAAGTTTCTCGCGGCTTGGTGCTTTGCCGGGATCGCGCTGGCGTTGACCTTTCCGCTGTGGATCACGGTCAATTTCCTCGGCGACCCGGATAACGGGGTGATCCTTGCCAGCTATCTCGCGAGCTGGCTGATGGCGGGCGCGATCCTCGCGGCCGGCGCCGCGATCTCGGCCGCGACCAAGAACCAGATCATCGCCTTTATCGTCACCGCGGCGGTCGCGTTCGTGTTCATCGTCGCCGGCACGCCGACCGTGCTGGGGCTGTTCCAGGGCTGGGCGCCCGAGGGAGTGATCCGCGCGGTCGCAGCGACCAGCGTGTTCGGCCATTTCAGCGCGATCACCCGCGGCGTGATCGACCTGCGCGACCTGGTCTACTTCGTCTCGATCATCATCGCCTTTCTCGGCGCCAACGCGGTCCTCGTCGACCTCAAGAAGGCCGACTGACATGGCGCTGTTCTCGCGTTCCGGCTTTGCGTCGCGGCGGTCGCGGTCGGTGGCCGCGCTTATATGCATCGGGCTGATGCTGATCTCGATCAACATCATCGCCGGCCGGTATCTCACCGCTCGCCTCGATCTGACCGAGGGGAAGCTCTACACCCTGTCGCGCGGCACCAAGCAGACGCTCGCGAAGATCAGCGAGCCGATCACCTTGCGACTCTACTACTCGACCCGGCTGGGGGAAACGGCCCCGACCTACGGTGTCTACGCCGAGCGGGTGCGCGAATTGCTCGACCAGTACGTCACCGCCGCGCGCGGCAAGATTCGGCTGGAGCTCTACAGCCCGCAGCCGTTTTCCGACGTCGAGGACCAGGCGGTCGGGTTCGGCTTGCAGGGCGTGCCGCTCGACCAGCAGGGCGAGGTCGTCTATTTCGGTCTCGCCGGCACCAACTCGACCGACGATCAGCAGATCGTCCCGTTCTTCTCGACCGAGCGCGAGCGCTTTCTCGAATACGATCTGACCCGGCTGGTTCATTCGCTCGCCTTTCCGCGGCGGAATGTCGTCGGGCTGCTGTCGACCCTGCCGCTCGAGGGCGACATGAACGCGATGATGCAGGGGCGCGCGAGCGAGCCGACCGCGGTGGTCGAGCAACTCCGGCAGCTCAACGACGTCCAGGACCTGCCGACCGACCTCGACACGATCCCGAAAGAGGTCGACGTGCTGATGCTGGTGCATCCGCAGCGCCTGCCGGACAGGACGCTCTACGCCATCGACCAGTTCGTGGTGAAGGGCGGCAAGGCGCTGGTGTTCGTCGATCCGTATTCCGAGACCCAGGCGACGACCCCGAGCCGCGCCAACCCGCCCGGTTCTCCGGCGGGCAGCGAGCTCGAACGCCTGTTCAAGGTCTGGGGCTTGCGGATGGTGCCCGACGTTGTCGCCGGCGACCGCGCCGCCGCGCGCCGGGTCGCGGTGCCGGTTCCCGGGCGCAATGCCCAGGGGCTCGACTACATCGCCTGGCTCAATGTCCGTGCGCCCAACCTGAACCGCGACGAGTTGATCACCGCCGAGCTGGATCGGATGAACCTCGCCTCCGTGGGCATCATCGAGGCGATCGAGGGCGCGACGACCAAGCTGGTGCCGCTGATCACGACTTCGCCCGAATCGACCAGGATCCCGGTCGACAAGATCAAGGGGATGCCCGACGTGGCCGGGCTATTGACCCGGTTCAAGCCGGACGACAAACGCTACATTCTCGCCGCGCACCTGACCGGCATGGTCGAGACCGCGTTTCCCGACGGCCCGCCTCCACCGCCGCCGGAGCCGCCCAAGCCGCACGGTGCCGCGCCTGCACCGCCGTCCGTCCCCGCGGCGCCGGCTCCCGCGGCGAAAGGCGAGTTCGTCAAGAAATCGGCGGCGCCGATCAACATCGTCGTCGTCGCCGATACCGACATGCTCGACGACCGGTTCTGGGCGCAGACCCGCGACTTCTTCGGGCGCAGGGTGGTGGTGCCGACCGCGGGCAATGGCGATTTCGTCGCCAACGCGGTCGAGATCCTGGCCGGCGGCGAGGATCTGGTCGATCTGCGCAGCCGCGGCACCTCGGTGCGACCGTTCGTCGTCGTCGAGCGCATCCAGCGCGCGGCCGATGACCAGTACGCCGCGCAGCAGCAGGCGCTGCAGGAAAAGCTCAACGAGACCCAGAAGAAATTGCGCGATCTGACCAGCGGCGATTCCGGAAGCGCGTCGTCGTCCCTGTCGAGCGAGCAGAGTAAGGCGATCGAGCAGTTCCGCGCCGACATGGTGACGACCCGCCAGCAATTGCGCGCGGTGCAACTGGCGCTGAGGCGGGATATCAGGCGTCTCAAGATGCTGCTCGAATTCTGCGACATCGCGCTGATCCCGATCGTGGTCGCGGTGGCGGCGGTGGTGATCGGGGCGCTGCGGCTCAAGCGGCGCCGCCGGCGTCCGGCGCTGGTCTAGGGCAAGGAAACCCCATGCAAAGACGGAGCTTTCTGCTGCTGGCCGGCGCGACCGCGGTACTCGTGGCGGGGGCGGGGATCACCCTTAGCGGCGGCGACCACCCGGCCAGCCGCGCCGCGCCCGGCGAACGCGCCTTGCCAAAGCTCGCCGCCAAGCTGGGCGACATCGCCTGGATCCGGCTGTCGCGCGGGACGACCAAGGTAAATTTCGCCGATATCGGCGGGAATTGGGCCGTGGTCGAAAAGGGCAACTACCCCGCCGCGGCCGGCAAGGTGCGGCAGCTGTTGCTGGCGCTTTCCGACCTGACCCTGGTCGAGCCCAAGACCCAGCAGCCCGAGTTGTTTCCCCGACTCGAGCTCGACGATCCGATCAACGGCAAGGCGACGCAGGTGGTGATCCAGGACCGCACCGGTCAGATCATTGGCGAGCTGATCATCGGCAAGCGCCGCGCCAACCGGCTCGGCACGGGTAATGACGGCGTCTATGTCCGGCGGGTCGGCGAGACCCGCGCCTGGCTCGCGCGCGGCTCGGCCGATGTGACGGGCGACGTCGCCAGTTGGCTCGACCGCCGCATACTCGACATTCCCGACCAGCGCATCGGCTCGATCGTGCTGACCGGCGCCGAGGGCGGGGTCCTAGTGATCAGCCGGCGCGCACCCGGCGACAAATTCGCGGTCGACAACGCCCCCAGCGACGCCAAGTTCAAGGGCGACGCGGTGCTGGCCGGCCCGGCCGCGGCGTTGGCCGCGCTCGACCTGATCGACGTCAAGCCCGCAGCCGATCAGCCGGTGCCCGATAGCGGGGTCGCTACCGCCGCCTACACCACCTTCGACGGGCTGACCGTTCGCCTCAAGCTGTTCGAGCGCGACAAGGTCGACTGGGTCGCGATCGAGACCTCTGCCGCCGGCGCCGCGGCGGCGGAGGGCAAGGCGCTCAACGACCGGGTCCAACGCTGGTGCTATTCGATTCCCGACTACAAGGCCAAATTGTTGCGGACCAAGCTCGCCGATGTGGTCGAGCCGCCGAAGGGGTCATGAGCGGCGACGGGCCGATCGCCGCTTCACCGCCGCGCGAGCGCGGCCCGGTCTCGCCCTGTGTCGGGATCTGCCTGATGGACCCGGCGACGCGGCTGTGCCGCGGCTGCCTGCGCCAGGTCGAGGAGATCGCCGCGTGGTACCAGGCCAGCATCGCCGAAAAACACGCGATCCTCGCCCGCATCGCGGCGCGCCGGGCCATCGATCACGGCCGGGTAGGACGGCCGTGAATATCTGTCGCACGCTGGGTTGCCTATTGCTGTTGGCCGGGTGCGGAACCAGCGGCGGCTGGAGCAAGCCCGGTATCGATGCGGCCGCGACGGCGCGCGACTATGAGGAATGCCAAACGCTGGCGCGGACCGCGGTGCGAGTCGACGCCGAAATCGACCAGGACATCCTCGCCAGCCGAAGCAGCGATCTGCAGCGCTCCGAGATCGTGCGCAATCAGACCGGCAGGATGCAAGAGACGACGCGCAACCGCGGCGACGCGCTCATCGCCTCGTGCATGCGGGCCAAGGGTTTCACCCCGCCGCGCTGATATCCGTCCCGTCATTGCGAGGCGCTCGCAATACCGGCGGATCGACTCAGCGAAAAATCGCCAGCGCGGCGAGAGCGACGAGGCCGACTACGATGCGGTACCAGGCGAACGGCGCGAACCCGTGGCGGCTGACGAAATCGATCAGCCGCCGCACCACGAACAACGCCGACACGAAAGCCACGACAAAGCCGATCGCGATCAGGATCGTGCCGTCGGCGGATAGGATGGCGCGGTTCTTGTAGAGGTCGTAAACGGCCGCGCCGAGCATCGTCGGGATCGCCAGAAAGAACGAGAACTCGGTCGCCGCCGGCCGGTCGACGCGCAGCAGCAGCGCCCCCATGATCGTCGCGCCGGCGCGCGAGACGCCGGGGATCATCGCCGCGGTCTGGCAGCAGCCGACCCACAGCGCGGTCGACAACGGCATACCGTCGACATCGTGCAGGCGCGGGCGCGGGCGGATCCGCTCGATCACCAGGATCAGCACGCCGCCGACCACCAGGCTAACGGCGACCACCCAGGGCGAGAACAGGTAGTCCTTGATGACCCGATAGAACAGCACCCCGGCGATCGCCGTCGGCACGAACGCGACCACGATATTGGCGACGAAGCGGCGGGAATTGCCCTCGCTGCCGAGGCTGATCGCGGCATGGAACAGCCGCTCGCGATAGACCCAGCACACGGCGAGGATCGCGCCGAGCTGGATCACGATGTCGAACAATTTGCTTTCCGGCCCCTCGATCCCGAGGATCGTGTCGGCGAAGATCAGGTGGCCGGTCGAGGAGATCGGCAGGAACTCGGTCAAACCCTCGACGATGCCGAGGAAGATGGCGGAAGCGTAAGCCGCGAGAAACATCACCGATGCGGTACTGCCGAACGTCGGCAGCGCCTGCCGATCACACGCGCCGGTGTGCCGGTCCGACGCCCGTGTGTCAACCCGGGTTCCGGCGGGGCTGCCCGCTCGGGCGCCTCGGTTGACTCTGTGGGGCTGGCGCGCCCATCTTTCCACGTCCGCGATCCGCCGATTTTCCCCTGGATAGAGCCCCCGATGACCGATACCGACCTCGCCGCGACGATCAATGCCGCCTGGGATGCCCGCGATTCGATTTCGCCGGCGACCAAGGGCGCCTACCGCGAGGCCGTCGAGGCCGCGCTCGAGGGCATGGATGGCGGAACATTGCGCGTCGCCGAGAAGACCGGCGGCGGCTGGCAGGTGCATCAGTGGTTGAAAAAGGCGGTGTTGCTGTCGTTCCGCCTGCAGGACATGGTCGAAATCCCGGGCGGGCCGGTCGATCCCGAGCGCGGCGCCTCGCGCTGGTGGGACAAGGTGCCGTCGAAATTCGCCGGGTGGTCGTCGAACCGGTTTCGCGACGCCGGGTTCCGCGCCGTGCCCGGCTCGATCGTGCGCCGCTCGGCCTACATCGCGCCGAACGTCGTTCTGATGCCGAGCTTCGTCAACCTCGGCGCCTATGTTGATAGCGGCACGATGGTCGATACCTGGGCGACGGTCGGTTCCTGTGCCCAGATCGGCAAGAATTGCCACCTGTCGGGCGGGGTCGGTATCGGCGGGGTGCTCGAACCATTGCAGGCCGAGCCGGTCATCATCGAGGATGATTGCTTTATCGGCGCGCGCAGCGAGGTGGTCGAGGGCGTCATCGTCGAGCAGGGCGCGGTATTGGCGATGGGCACTTTCATCAGCTCGACGACCAAGATCATCAACCGCCAGACCGGCGAGATCCACATGGGCCGGGTACCGTCGTACTCGGTCGTCGTGCCCGGGGCGTTGCCGGGCAGGGCGTTGCCCGACGGCAGCCCTGGCCCGAGCCTTTATTGCGCGGTCATCGTCAAGCAGGTCGACGCGCAGACCCGGGCCAAGACCTCGATCAACGAATTGCTGCGCGAATGAACGATGTCTTGGCCAATGCCGCCGCGCCCAATAACGCGCCGATCGACCCGATCGGGCTGGCCGCCGACCTGATCCGCCGGCCGAGCGTGACGCCCGCCGATGAAGGCGCGCTCGGCATTCTCGCCGGGCGGCTGGAACGGCTCGGCTTTACCTGCCACGAGCTGGTGTTCGGCGAGCCGGGCAGCGAGCCAGTCACCAATTTGTACGCGCGCCACGGCTCGGGCCGGCCGAATCTGTGCTTCGCCGGCCATACCGACGTGGTGCCGACCGGGGAGGTCGGCTCGTGGTCGTTCGACCCGTTCGCCGCGACGGTGCGCGACGGGGCATTGTGCGGCCGCGGCGCGGTCGACATGAAGGGCGCGATCGCCGCGTTCACCGCCGCCGCCGAACGGTTTCTCGCCGCGCGTGGGGCCGGGTTCGACGGCTCGATCAGTCTGCTGATCACCGGCGATGAGGAGGGGGTGGCGATCAACGGCACCAAGAAAGTGCTCGAATGGCTGCGCGGGCGCGGCGAGGTGCTTGACGCATGCATTGTCGGCGAGCCGACTTCGGCGCGGGATCTCGGCGACATGATCAAGATCGGCCGGCGCGGCAGCATGACCGGGCGGCTCGTGGTTGACGGCGTGCCGGGCCATGTCGCCTATCCGCACCTGGCCGACAACGCGGCGCACCGGCTGGTTCGCCTGTTGCAGGCATTGGTCGAAACCGGGCTCGACGACGGTACCGAGCATTTCCAGGCGTCGGGCTTGCAGGTCACGACAATCGATATCGGCAACCCGACGACCAACGTGATCCCGGGGATCGCCCGCGCTACCTTCAATATCCGCTTCAACGATCGGTGGACGAGCGACACGCTTAAGGCGTGGGTGGCGGACCGGCTCGCGGCGGTGGGCACGCCGTACACGCTCGGCTGGGAGATCAGCGGGGAATCGTTCCTGGTTCCGCCCGGCATCGTCAGCGACTGCCTCGCCGGCGCGATTCGGGACGTCACCGGCCATACACCAGAACTCAGCACCACCGGGGGTACCTCGGACGCGCGCTTTATCCACACCCATTGTCCGGTGGCGGAATTCGGCCTGGTCGGGCAGACCATGCACAAGGTCGACGAGCGCGTCGAGATCGCCGACATCACCAGGCTGACCGCCATCTATGGCGGGTTTCTCGACCGCTTCTTCAACCGCGACTGAGCGGCGGTCGCGGGCCGATGGCCGTATCGGCGGGGCCGGAAGCCCGTTTGGCATTGTCCGGCGCGTTATTGCTCGCTCGCGGCGACCCGCGCGGACTCGGCTATTTCGATACCTCGCTCGCCGGGTTCTGGCGGTCGTTCCGCGCCGCGCTGGTCTGCTATCCATTCTACCTGTTGCTACTGCTGTTCCGGGTCACCGTCGTGCAATGGACGGCGGCGGGCGGCATGCGGATCGTCATCGTCGAGACCATCGCCTATGTGATTTCGTGGGTCGCGTTTCCGCTGATTGTCCTCAGTCTCAGCCGGCGCATCGACCGCGACGACCATTTCCTCGGTTTCATGACCGTCTATAATTGGTCGCAGGTGTTGCAGACCGGGCTGTTCGTCGTGATCGCCCTCGCCGGCGCGGTTGGGCTGTTGCCGGCGAAGATCGGCGGGCCGGTCGGGCTGGCCGCGGCGATCGCGGTGCTCGTGTACGAATGGTACATCGCCCGGATCGCGCTCGACGTGCCCGCTCCGATGGCGGCGATCGTCGTCTTGCTCGATCTCGCGCTCGCCACGATGCTGAGCCGGGTCACCGAGGCCCTGTACTGATGGGCGGCGGTGAGAGCATGGTCTGTCCGCGCGGAGACACATAAGTATCTCGCAGCGGAGGGCGCGGCATGGAAGCCGTCAATGGCGCCAGGACGTCCGAGCTGTTGCGGATGCTCGCGGTGGCGGCGCCGGAGCGGGTCAGCCTCGGCACGATCGCCGCGACCCTGGGCGAGCGCGAGCTCGGCATCGTCGTGTTGTGCATGGCCTTGCCGAACACGATACCGGGGCCGTATTTGCCGGGGTTTTCGACGGTGCTGGCGTTGCCGATCATATGGCTTGGCGCCCAGCTCGCGCTCGGCCGGGCGTCGTCCGGGCTGCCCGGGTTTCTGCGCCGGGTGTCGTTTCAGCGACGCCGGTTCGTCGGCTTTGTCGACCGCGCCGTGCCGTGGCTGGTGCGGATGGAGCGATGGGTCGGTCCGCGCCCGAGCTTTCTGACCTCGCCCGCCGGGCTGCGCTGCATCGGCGTGATCCTGGTATTTTACGGCATCGTGCTGGCCGTGCCGATGCCGTTCGGCAATATCCCGATCGGGCTCGGCATCGCGGTGCTGGCCCTGGGCCTGATCGAGGACGACAGCCGCGCGCTGGCGGCCGGCCTCGCGATCGGCGTGCTCGGCTGCGCGTGGCAGTTACTGCTGGTGATTTTCGGGGTCGAGGTGATCAACCGGCTGTAGGCTGCGCTCGGGATAGCGCACGGCGACCAGGGCCAGCCCGCCGGCCGGGGCGGTCGGGCCGCCGGCGCGGCGGTCGCGCGCCGCGAGGGCGGTCGCGACGTCGCCCGGCCGCCATTTTTCGAGCCCGACCAGTTTCAACGTGCCGACCATGTTGCGCACCTGGTGATGCAGAAACGAGCGCGCCCGCGCCTCGATAAGGATATCCTCGCCGCGGCGACTGAGATCCAGTGAATCCAACGTCTTGACTGGCGATTTCGCCTGACACAGCGAATCGCGAAAGGTCGAGAAATCGTGATGGCCGACCAGGTATGCCGCGCCCGCCCGCATCGCCGCGAGGTCGAGCGGCGGCGCCACGTGCCACACCCGGCCGCGCTCCAATGCCGGCGGCGAGCGGCGGTTGAGGATGCGGTAGCAATACACCCTGCCGATCGCCGACAGCCGCGCGTCGAAGCCCGGCGGCGCCGGGTCGACCGCCAGCACGCTGATCGCGTGCGGCCGCAGATGATGGTTGAGCGCGCCGCGGATCGTCTCTGGCGGGGCGGGGCGGGCGAGGTCGACATGCGCCACCTGGGCCAGCGCGTGCACGCCGGAATCGGTGCGGCCGGCGCCATGCACGGTCACCGCCTCGCCGCAAAACCGCGCGACCGCGGTTTCGAGCGCCTGCTGCACCGACATGCCATTGGGCTGGCGCTGCCAGCCGACCAGCCCGGTGCCGTCGTACTCGATCGTCAACCGGTAGCGGGGCATGGCAGGACCGTCCCGACCGGAATCGAAAAGCCGCGCAAAAACGCCGCCGCATCCTGCGCGGTCCGGCCCGGCCGCTGCAAGCGGAGCGGGCGCAACGCGCCGTCGCCGCACCTGATCGACAGAGATTCGTCGAGCACCGTGCCCGGCGCGGCGGGGGCACTTGCGGGGACCGCGTCGGCCGCCAACACCCGGATGCGCTCGCCGGCGTGAGAAAAGAACGCGCCCGGCCACGGGTCGAACGCGCGCACTTGCCGTTCCAGCGCCGCGGCCGGGCGGCGCCAGTCGAGCGGGGCCTCGTCGCGGCGCAATTTCGCCGCGTAGGTGATGCCGTCGGCGCGCTGGGGGCGCGGGTGTAAGGTTCCTGCTGCCGCGTCGGCGAGCGCGTCGACGATCAGGCCGGCACCGAGCGCGGCGAGCTGCCCGGTCAGCGCGTCGGCGGTGGCCTCGGGCGCGATCGGGATCGCCTGTTGCAGCAGGATCGGGCCGGTATCGAGCCCCTTATCCATCTGCATGATCGTGATCCCGGTTTCGCCGTCGCCGGCGAGCACGGCGCGCTGGATCGGCGCCGCCCCGCGCCAGCGCGGCAACAGCGAGGCATGCACGTTGAGGCACCCCAGCCGCGGCGCCGCGAGGATCGCCGGCGGCAGGATCAGCCCGTAGGCGGCGACGATCGCGGCGTCGCAATCGACCGCGGCGAACGCGGCCTGGGTGTCGTCGCCGCGCAGGCTCTCGGGGCAGCGCACCGGGATGCCGTGGTGTTCGGCCAGCGCCTGCACCGGCGATGGATGCAGTGCATGCCCGCGTCCGGCCGGCCGCGGCGGCTGACTGTAGACCGCGCGCAGGCGATGGCCGGCGGCGATCAGCGCGGCGAGGATCGTCGCGGCGAATTCCGGCGTCCCCATGAACACGAGGTCGAGCGGGCGGGAGGCACCTCGCTGCGATCGGACCAACCCCGTCAACCCTCGGGTGCGGGGCGCGGCGACGCGGGTGAGGGTAGCTGTCGCGGGCGCCGACCAGGCTTCATCTGATTTACGCCGGCGCCAACGCGCGGCCGCGCTTGGCCTTGACCAATTTGCGCAGGATAATGCCACGTTTCAGCGCCGAGATGTGATCGACGAACAGCGTGCCGTCGAGGTGGTCGATCTCGTGCTGCAGGCAGGTCGCGAGCAGCCCCTCGGCCTCGATCTCGCGGATCTCGTTCTCGTGGTCGAGGTAGCGCAGGCGGATCGCGGCCGCGCGGGTCACGTCGGCGTAATGCTCGGGAAGCGATAGGCAGCCTTCGTTGGCCTCCAGCGTTTCCTCGGATCGCCACAATATTTCCGGGTTGGCGATGCGCATCGGCCGCGGCGCCTCGCCGTCGCGCGCGACATCGATGACGATCACCCGTCGGGCGACCCCGACCTGCGGCGCGGCGAGGCCGATGCCGATCGCGCGGTACATCGTCTCGACCATATCGTCCATCAGCCGCCGCACCTGGTCGTCGACGGTGGTGACGGGCTTTGCCTTTATTTTAAGCCGCGGGTCGGGCGCGGTGATGATCTGTCGCAGGGCCATGGATGCTGGTTACCTAGGCCGCGCGCCCCGCGCCGTCAACCCGCCGCGGCCACCGAGTCAGAGCTGGTCGCGCAGGCGCGCCAGATCGTCGAGCCCCTCGGGTCGCACCATGCATAGCACGTCGTCGAAACCGACGGCGCGGATGCGCTTCAGCCGGTCGAGCGCTTCCGCCGCGCTGCCGGTCGCCATTACCGTCGCCCGCCCGGCGAGCGGCATGTCCGCGACGCCGCCTTGCAGATCGACGATCACGTTCGACAGCACCGCGCGCTTGCCGCCGGCGTCGCGATAGAACTGGACGCCCTTTTCCAGTTCCTCCGGCTGGCTGTAGAGACCCGACGCGATCCAGCCGGCGCAGCGCTCGGCCGAATAGACGATCCAGCGCTTGTTGCGCCACGCGCCCAGCATCAAGTGCGGGCCGCCTTCCGTTCCCGGCCACGGGGTCAGCGTGCCGCCCGCCAGCGGCTCGCCGCGCCAGGCCTGGCGCATGATTTCGAGCGAGCTCATCAGCGTCTTGAAGCGCGCGTCGTAATCCTCGCCGACCAGGTCGAAATCCGCCTTGGTCGAGCCGCAGCCGAGGCCGAGCATCAGGCGGTCGCCGGTCAGCGCGTGCAGCGACTCGATGCGGTGCGCCAATTCCACCGGGTGCCGCACCGGCACCTGCAACACGCAGGTGCCGATCTCGACCTTCTGGGTGACGGTCGCGATCACGCTCATCAGAACCACGGGGTCCATCGTCGCGCGGCCGCGGCCGAACGAGTCGGTCACCCACAGGCCGTGAAACCCCTTCGCCTCGACATCGCGCGCGAAATCGGCGAAGCGGTCGAGCGTGTGCCCAGCGATATCGGGCGTCCCGCGCATCACATTGACGACATGCACTCTCATTGAATCTTTCTCCGCGTCGATTAGGGCTCGGGCCGGGCCAGGAAGCGTTCCGCGAGCCGGGCGAAAAAGCTCGCGCCGACCGGCAACGCGGCGTCGTTGAAATCATAGCGGGCGTTGTGCAATTGGCAGCCGCCCTCGCCCGGGCCGTTGCCCAGCCACATCATCGCGCCGGGCCGGGCGCGCAGCATGTACGAGAAATCCTCGCCGCCGAGCGACGGCGCGACATTGCGGTCGACCTTGTCGGCGCCGCAGATTTCGGCGGCGACATCGGCGGCGAAGCTCGCCTCGTCGGCGTGGTTGATCGTCGGCGGATAGCCGCGCCGATAGGAAAATTCGACCTCGGCGCCATACGCCGCCGCGGTGCCGCGGGCGACCTCGCCCATCCGCCGCTCGAGCAGATCCTGCACCTCGGGGCGAAAGCTCCGCACCGTGCCGCCGATCTGCAATTCGTCGGGGATCACGTTATAGGCCGAGCCGCCGCGCATGAAGCCGACGCTGATCACCGCAGAATCGATCGGGTCGACGTTGCGCGACGGGATCGTCTGCAGCGCGAGCACGATCTGCGCCCCGATCACGAACGGGTCGTTGCCGCTATACGGGTGCGCGGCGTGGCTGCCGCGGCCCTTGACCTTGAGGTCGAAGCGGTCCGACGCAGCTAGCATCGGTCCCATCGTCGTCGCCATGTTGCCGACTGGGATGCCGGGCTTGTTGTGCATCGCGAACACCGCGTCGCAGGGAAATTTCTCGAACAGCCCCTGTTCGACCATGACGCGTCCGCCGCCGTAGCCTTCCTCGCCCGGCTGGAAGATCAAATGCACCGTGCCGTCGAAATCGCGGGTCGCGGCGAGATAGCGCGCGGCGCCGAGCAGCATTGTCGTGTGCCCGTCATGGCCGCACGCGTGCATCTTGCCGTCATGGGTCGAGCGATGCGCGAACCCGTTCAATTCCTGCATCGGCAGGCAGTCCATGTCGGCGCGTAGTCCGATCGCGCGCAGTGAATTGCCGCGCCTTATCGTGCCGACGACCCCGGTGGTCGCCAGGCCGCGATGAACCTCGCAGCCGAATTCGGCGAGCTTCGTCGCGACGATCCCGGCGGTCCGCTCCTCCTCGAAGCCGAGCTCGGGGTGGGCATGGATGTCGCGGCGGATCTGGGTCAGTTCGTCGGCGAGATCGAGCACCTCGGGGATCAGCGGCATGGCGGCTCCGTGCACCTCTGGCGCATCGCGTCGGCGGGCGAGGTTCGCCGGAGTGTCACATACAACCCGCCCCACCGAAAGCATCGCGCGACAGAAAACGCCGCGCGGGTTAGCCGCGCGGCGCTTGCGGTATCGGCGGACAGGGGCGTCAGCTGCGGCTGAAGCCCTCGAGCTCGGAGGCGGCCCAGTCGATCGCCTGCTGGATCGTCTGACCCTGTACCGTGCATTTCGCGATCATCTTGGTCGCGGTCGCCTGCGCGTAGATCTGGTTGGCGATGCGCGCCGGCGCCGGAGCATAGGGGATCGCCATCTGCACGTCGCCGCGCGGCGGATAGTTGAAGATCGACCCCTTCGGCGGCCCCTCTTCTGCCCAGGTCTTGAAGTTGTGTAGCCCCGCGAACGGCGGGATGTCGTACCCCTTGCTCGCGGCAACCGTCTGCTCGACCGAATCCGCGTCGCACAGATAGGCTAATAGGCTCTTCGCCGCCGATTTGTTCTGCGAGAATTTCCACGTTCCCCAGAAGAACGGCACCGAGGCATCGAACCGGCCTTTCGGGCCCTTCGGGGTCGGGAAAGTCCAGCACTTCTCGGCGACCTTCGGCGCATCGCGCACCGCCACCGCCCAGGCCGAAGGCGGATTGAAGATCAGCGCGCCCTGGCCGGAAATCAGCCATTTGTTGTTCGAGGAATCATCCCAGGCAAAGGCTTCCTTGGGCAGGAATGGCACCAGTTTCTTGAACCATTCCAGCACCTGCTTCACCGCGTCGGACTTGACCGTGATGTTGCCGTCCTTGTCGACGAGCGCGGCGCCGTGGCTGCGGAATACCGGGTCGACCCAGGCGACCGCGTCGTTGGTGACGCCCATCGCCATGCCGAACGCGTGGTTGGCCTTGGCGCATTTCTCCGCCGCCGCCAGGAACGCATCCCAGGTCCATTTGTCGGCCAGCTCTTTCTCGGGCGGTCTTCCCGCCGGGTACATCTTGGTGACGTCGAGACCGACATACTCGTTGAAATAATCGATGCGGGCGCAGGACGGCAGGGTCGGGCTGCCGACGCAGGAGGGCACCGCGATCCAATGGCCGTTCTGCTTGGCGACGGCCTCGATGCCCTCGCTGATTTTGCCGTTCTGGCGGATCAGAGCCTTCATCACATCGTCGACCGGTTCCAGCTTGTCGGCCTGCGCCGCGGCCGCCCACGCGAGGAAGGTCAGCATGTCATGGCCCGACCCGGCCTGTCCTTCGGCCGCCTGGGTCAGGTTGAGCTTGTCGGATTGCGAGGTGATGAAGTCGATCGAGATATCGACCTTTTCCTGCGCCGCCCATTCCTTGCAATTCTTAGCCAAGGCGTCGTTGGCGCCGGGCACCCAGTGGTCCCAAAAGCCGACGCTGAGCTTGCCCGCGGCGAAAGCACCGTGCACGAACGGCGCGCTGAGGGCGGTAGTGGCGGCGGCGGCGGCGGCGCTTCTGAGCACCGTGCGCCGGGTCAGCGACTTTTCCATATTTCCTCCCTTTTCACCGAGCCGGTAGTCCCGGCCATGCTCCCGCCGTAATGGGAATCCCGGGATAGTATCGCAGCCATGCTGAATTGCATCAGTTGTTTTATACGGTCAATTTGGATTGCGCGCGGCGGTGTCGCGCCGATTCCGCCGGGCGCGGCAGGCCGTGATCCCGGTGTTTGTCGAGGATGGCGAGGCCCGCGCAAAGGCATGGTAGGAGACCACCGCGCTAAAACCCCAGCCGGGTGCGGAACACCAACGCCGCGTAGAAATACAATTCAGCGTCGAGCGCGCGCTTGACGTTTTCGGCGCGGCGAAAGCCGTGCTGCTCGCCGTCGAACAACAGATACCCGACCGGGATATGCCGGCGTCGTAATGCGTCGACCATCATCTCGGTCTGGTTCGGGGGCACCACCCGGTCGTCGGCGCCCTGAAAGAAGATCACCGGGCAATCGATGCCGTCGGCATGGGTCAGGGGCGAACGCTCGCGGTACAACTCGGCCTGCTCGGGGTAGGGGCCGATCAGCCAGTCGAGGTAGCGCGACTCGAATTTATGGGTGTCGCGGGCCAGCGCGGCGACGTCGCTGACGCCGTAATAGCTGGCGCCGCCCTTGAAGCAATTCCCGCCGGCGAGCGTGGCCAGCACGGTATAGCCGCCGGCGCTGCCGCCGCTGATCACGATGCGCTCGGCGTCGGCGAGGCCCGCGGCGACCGCGTGGCGGGCGGCGGCGATGCAATCCTCGACATCGACGACGCCCCAGCTTTCCTTCAGCCGGTCGCGAAATTCGCGGCCATACCCGGTGCTGCCGCGATAGTCGACATCGAGCACGGCGATGCCGCGGCTGGTCCAGTATTGGATGCCGAGGCTCAGGGTCGACGACGCCGACGCGGTCGGCCCGCCGTGGCATTTGACCATCATCGGCGGCCGCTCGCCGTCGGGCGCGGCGAAGTCGGGATTGCGCGGCGGATAGTAATTGGCATAGGCGGTCTCGCCATCGCCGGTGGCGACGGCGAGGTGCCGCGGCGTCGAGAAATACCGCCGCAACCCCGAATCCGCCGCGCCGGCGACCGACTGGCGCAGGATTTCGCAGGTGCCGGCGGCCGGGTCGATGCGGATGATCGCCGGCGGGTCGAGCGGCGAGCCGGCGATGCACAGGATTTGCCCGCTTTGGGCCTGCACCGATCCGAACTCGCTATAGGGCAGGTCGAGCGGGGTCAGGATGCCGGAGGCCAGATCGAGCCGCGCGAGCCGGGCGCGGCCGGCCTCGCGATAAGCGCAGGCGATCTCCCCGGCGCCGAGAAAGCCATAGGTCGACTGGCCGAAATTCCACTGCGCCTGGCCGAACTCGGCCGCGCGCGGACAGAGCGCGTGCGCGGAGCCTGCCTCGCCGCAGCGGTAGAGGTTCCACCAGCCGCCGCGGTCCGACACGAAATGCAAAGTCCCATCGGGCGAGTATTCGGGCTGAAAGATCGATTCCGCCTTCCCGCCGGCGATCAGCACCGGATCGGCGAGAGCCCCGTCGGAGGCAATGTCGACCTGCCACAGCTCGGTGCCGACCCAGGGCATGTTGGGGTGGTTCCAACACAGAAAGGCGAGGCGGGTGCGGTCGGGCGACAGTCGCGGCGACGAATAGAAATCGCGGCCCTGGGCCAGTATCCGTCCTGGCCCGGGCGCGGCCAGATCGATCGCGACCAGGGTGTTGACGACGCCGTCGCCACCATGCTCCTCGCGGACGCCGATCCAGCGATCGCGGCAATCGTCGACGACCCCGTCGGCGTAGCGCCAGCGTGCCCCGCCCGAGGGCGCCTTGTCGTCCGGCGTCAATGCCGCCGGGGCACCGCCCAGGGCCTGAACATACAGGCGCTGGTCGGCGAAATTGGCGAAATAGACCGAGCCATGCGACAGGCAGGCGGCGCCTCCGCCATACTCGTGCACCCTCGTGCGCACGTTGAACGGCGCGGGCGTCACGTCGGCGAGGCCGCCATCGGCGAGACGGCGGACCAGGACCGAACGGCCGCCCTCGCCGGGACGGCTCTCGATCCAATAGATGTCGCCGCCATCGACCAGCACTTTCGCCAATCCGATCGCCTCCGCGACGATCAGATCCGAGGTGATCGGCGAGCGCCAGGAACCATAGGGCATCGTCTCGGTCATGCTCAGACCTCTTGCGCCGCCACGCCGGTCCGGATGGCGTCGGAGATGGCGATGAAGGCGTTGGTGACATTGAGGATGATCTCGGGTGGGATCGGGTAAGGGGCCGTCCCGGCCACTGCGTCGGCGAAGGCTTCGAGGTTGATTTGCACGGTATCGGCCGGCGGGAATTTGCGGCGGACCGGCTCGACTCCGCTTTTCCGGACCACGATCTCGTTACGGCCGATCGCCTCGGCCGAACCCTCGCGGCCGAAAGCGTGGACGCGCAGAAAGGTAGGGGTCGAGCGCACCGCCGCGAGCGTGCCGCCGATCCCGGAGGCAAAATCCAACAGGATCGCGAGGCTATCGCGCGGATCGGGCGGCGGCTTGCGCGACAATAGCTGGGCATGGATGCGCCGCACCGGGCCGGCGATGCGAGTCAGAGCGTCGAGGACGTGAATGCCGGTGCCGGTCATCCCCCCGGCCGGGGTTTCCTCGAACGAATCGCGCCAGGCCGCGAACCCCGCGGCGACTTCATTGCTGAAATGCCCCTCGACATGGAGCAGCGGGCCCAATTCGCCGTTGTCGGCGAGCCGGGCGACCTCGGCGATCGCCGGGAAATGGCGCTTGTCGGTGCCGATGCCGAGCACCACTCCGGCGTCGCGGCAGGCACCGACCGCGCGCGCCGCGCCGTCCCGGCTGAGTGCGAGCGGCTTCTCGCAGAAGACTGCCTTGCCCGCGGCGGCGGCGGCGACGACCGCCGCGACATGCTGCGTGTGGGGGGTCGCCAGCACCACCGCGTCGATCGTCGGGTCGGCCAGTATGTCGGCGAAGCGGGTGTCACCAAGCAGCTGGCGCTGTTCCAGAAAATCGCGATGCTGGGTCGGGTCGCGGCTGACCGCGTGGGTGAAACGGATACGCTCGCTCTTGCCCTGCACCGAGTCGACCAGGGTCTTGCCCCAGCGCCCGAGCCCGACGATCGCCGCCTTGATGGGTTGTGCCGGCATCGCGCTCACCCCGCGGCCCGCGCCTGCTGGATCGCGCGCCATACCCGTTCTGGGGTCGCCGGCATTTCGACATGGGCGACGCCGAACTCGGACAGCGCGTCGACGATCGCGTTGACGACGACCCCCAAGGCCGGGGTCGTGCCACCCTCGCCGGCCGGGCGGATGCCGAGCGGGTGGGTCGGACTCGGCACCTCGCTGAGCTCGGTCGCGAAGAACGGCAGCAAATCGGCGCGCGGCATCGCGTAATCCATAAACGAGCCCGACAAAAGCTGGCCGCTGTCGCGGTCGTAATGGCAGTGCTCCCACAAGGCCTGGCCGACACCCTGCACGATGCCGCCGTGGATCTGGCCGTGGACGATCATCGGATTGACCGCGCGGCCGACATCGTCGACCGCGGTATAGCGCGCCAATTCGACCGCGCCGGTCTCGGCGTCGATCTCGACCTCGCAGACATGGCAGCCATAGGGAAAGCTGGCGAGATTGATCGTCTCGTCGCTCTCGGCTTGCAGCGGCCCGCGAAGATCGTCGGGCAAGTCGTTGCGCCGCAACGCCTCGCGCGCGATTTCGAAGATGCCGATATGGCGGTCGGTGCCCTTGACCGCAAACTCCCCGGCGGCGAATTCGACATCGCCGGGATCGGTCTCGAACAGGTGACCGGCGATCCTCAGCCCCTTGTCGACGATCGCGCGCGACGCGTTCCGCATGACGATGCTGGCCAATCGCAATGCCCGGCCGGAATGCGCGCCGCCACCGACCGAGACCCGGTCGGTATCGCCGGTGACGAGGCGGATGCTGTCGAGCGGCACGCCGAGAAACTCGGTCATCAATTGGGCGAAGCTGGTTTCGTGGCCCTGGCCGTTGGATACCGTGCCGACGACGATCTCGACCACGCGTTCGGGCAACACGGTGATTTCGGCCCGCTCGCGCGGCGCCCCGGTCGCGGTATCGACATAGTTGGAGACGCCGATGCCGCGATAGCGGCCGCGCTTGCGGGCGTCGGCGCGCCGCGCGGCGAACCCGCTCCAATCGGCGAGGGCCAGCACCCGCTCCATCGCCTCGTGATAGTGGCCGCTGTCATAGACCATGCCGAACGGGTTGCGGTACGGCATCGCGCTCTCGGGCACGAGGTTGCGCCGGCGCAGTTCGATGCGGTCGATGCCGGTCCGCCGCGCGGCGAGGTCGATCAGCCGCTCCATCACGAACATGACCTCGGGGCGGCCCGAACTGCGATAGGGGCGGGTCGGCACCGTGTTGGTCAACGCCGCACGCGCGCGGAAATGCACCTCGGGCACATGATAGATGCTCGACATGATCTCGACGCCCTTGTTGAGCGGCCCGAAGGCGATCGCGTAGGCGCCCTGGTTGGAGAGGTTCGAGCCGCGCATCGCGAGGAAATTGCCGTCGCCGTCGAGCGCCAACTCGGCGGTAACGGCGAGATCGCGCGCCTGGTAGTCGCAGACAAAGGCTTCCTGCCGCTCGCAGGTCCATTTGACCGGCCTACCGAGCCGGCGCGCCGCCCAGCACACCAGCGCGAACTCGACATTGAACGAGCCGCGGGTGCCGAAATTGCCGCCGACATCGTGCATGACCATGCGCACCCGCTCGGCCGGCACCCCGAGCACGACCGCCAGGTCGCGCCTGGGGCTGACCACCCCGCCGGCTCCGGCGTAAAGCGTATAGCGCTGCGTGTCGGGATCGTAGGCACCGATAGCGGCACGCGGCTCCATCGGCGCCCCGGCGATGCGCTGGACCCAGGTGTCGAGCCTGACCACATGCGCCGCCCGGCCAAAGGCGGCCTCCGTCGCGACACCGTCGCCGACCTCGCCGTCGAGGATGATGTTGGTCATGTCCCGGCGCGCGTCGGGTGCATCGCTCGCGGCGGCGGCGAGGCCGTGGGTCACGGCGGACAGCGTTTCCCAGTCGATCTTCACCAGCTCGGCGGCGTCCTTGGCCGCGTTTGGCGAACTGGCGACGATCATCGCGACGATCTCGCCGACATGACACACCTCGGGCCAAGCGATCGGCAGCTGCTGGGGTCTGCGGGGCGGCGAGCCGTCCTTGTTGGTGATCGCGATATCGGCCGGATGGCGATTGGCGATATGCGGCAGCGGCCGCAACCCGTCCTGCCGGGCTTCCTCGGCGGTCAATACCGCGAACACCCCGGCCGCCGCCGCGGCCGCCGAGGTGTCGAGCGCGCCGATCAGCGCGTGGGCGTGCGGCGAGCGCAGCATCACCGCGTAGGCCTGGCCGGGGAGGTTGACATCGTCGCTGCAATGCCCGCCGCCGGTCAGCAGGCGGAAATCCTCGCGGCGGCGGACCGGTTGGCCAATTCCCTGGCCGCTTCCGTGGCCCGACCCGCTGCCGTTGGAGGCCGCGTCCATCTCTTCCCTCCCGTCTACGCTCCGCTCGACCATAGCATGCCTTGCGGCGCGGGTTGCGTCGCCACGGCTGACGCGGCAACGTGGCACGATGTGCGGTCGCGTGCGCCTTTCCTCCGATGTCAGCGAGATCAAGCTGGTGTTCTCGATCCCGCCGGAGCAGCCGAGCCCCAATTTCGCCCCGACCTGGAACGGCACGCCGACCGACAGCTTTCCGATCGTGCGCTATGGCGGCGCCGCGCGCGGGCGCAGCCTCGACCTGATGCGCTGGGGCTTGGTGCCGTTCTGGGCCAAGGACATCAAGATCGGCTTTTCGACGATCAACGCCAAGGCCGAGGGGATCGAAACCCGTCCCGCCTTTCGCGAGGCGTTCGTTCGGCGCCGCTGCCTGGTGCCGGTCGACAGTTTCTACGAGTGGAAGACAACAGGTAAGGACAAGCAGCCCTATGCGATCGCCCTCGCCGATCGCCGGGTGATGGCATTGGCCGGGTTGTGGGAGATCTGGCGCTCTCCGAGCGGCGAGACCGTCCGCAGCTTCACGATCGTCACGACCACGGCCAACGCGCTGCTGGCCCCGTTGCACGAGCGGATGCCGGTGGTGCTCGACCCGGATGCCTGGCCGCTATGGCTCGGCGAGACACCGGCCGATCCCGCCGCGCTGAAGGCGCTGCTGGTGCCCTACTCGACCGCCGGGATGGTGATGTGGCGGGTGGACAAACGAGTCGGTAACGTGCGCAACAACGACCCGTCACTGATCGAGCCGATCACGCCGGAGTGACCGCCAAATCTCCGCCCGACGCGCAGGTCGGGCGGGAAAGGCGGGCGCGTCAGTCGAAGGTGGCGCTGGTCGTGTCGGTCTGGCGATTGTATTTGATCGTGATCTTCTCGACTTCGCACAAATTGATATCGCTCCATACCGCGCTCGACCCATCATCGGTATAGACGACCTTGAGGTCCCATTTGCAGCTGGAGGTTTTGGCTTTGAAATGGATATTGACAGTATTGCCGTTTTCGAGCGTGTCTTGACCGAGAACGTCTTCCTGCCAATCATCGGCCTTGCCAGGAGAGACGTAAACTTCCTTGATTTCATAGCCGGTGCGGTTCACCAGCGCGAAATCTTGCTTGGCATCCGCCGCCGCCGGCCCGACGAACGCGATCATGGCCAGCGGTAAAGCCAGCAGCAATGTCCTCATGTTCACCCGCTTGACGTTGAATGTTTCGGGATGTGCTAGGGCCCCAATCGACATAGGCGAGGACGGGGGCCGTCATCCCTCTCAAATCGGCGGGTGACCCATGCGCATGGAGGGCCGGGAGACTCAGCCCATCCAGCTGACATGGGCGGCGACCACCCGCCAGCCTTCGGCGAAGCGAACCCAGCTTTGCATCTGGCGCCCGACACGGGGGTTGCCCTCGCGGCCGAACTCGGTGCTGGCGACGGCGAAGTCGTGCCCATAGGTCGTGATCACGGTGCTGCGTAATTCGCGCGTCAGTCCCACCGGCGAACGGGCGGCACGGAAACTGGCGATCTGCTCGTAGCCGTATAAATTCTCGGCGAGGCCGTAGCGGACCGTGTGGGGCGCGTTCCGGAACAATTCGCCGAGCACGGCGATGTCGTTGCCAACGAGCGCGGCTTCGTAGCGGCGAAACGCGGCGGTCACCTCCGCGAGCGCGGCGGGGTTGTTGATCTCGGGGTCAGCCATGAATCGCCGCCGCGTTGGTGATGCCGTCATGCTCGATCGCCCAGGCCGCCCGCAACGCATCCACCTCGCGCCACGGCGCGGCGATGATCTGTACGCCGATCGGCAATTCTCCCGGCGGCAATTCCCCCGGCCGGCGCGGCGGCGCCGCGACGATCGGCAGGCCGATAAACGATAATGGTTGGGTGTACACCCCGATGAACGGTCGCGCCGCGACCGTGACTCCGTCGATCTCCATCGTCTCCTGGCCGATCAATGGCGCCGGGGTCGGCGTCGCCGGCGCGATCAGGATGTCGGCGTCGCGGAACAATGCCAATACCTGGTTTCGATACCAGCGGCGAAAGCGCTGGGCCTGCAATACCCAGCCGGCCGGGATCAGCGTGCCGGCGAGAAAGCGGTCGCGGGTCATCGGGTCGAAATCTCCAGCCCGAGTCTTGAGGTCGGCGAGGTGCAGGTTGGCGCCCTCGGCGGCGGTGATCACAAAAGCTGCGGCGCGCGCCCGCGCCGCCTCGGGGATCTCGACGGTCCGGGTGGCGCCGAGCGCGTCGGCGACCGCGGCGACCGCCGCGGCCGCCTGTCCGCCTCCGGCGAAGTGGCCGCCCAATACGGCCGCGCGCAAGCCGCCCGCGCCGCGGCCGAGCACCGGCGCCGCGGGCTCGACCGGGAATTGCGCGCAGGCCGGATCGCGCGGGTCGGGGCCTTGCATCGCATCATAGGCGGCGGCCAGGTCGCCGACCGAACGGGCGAACGGGCCGACATGGTCGAGGCTCGCGGCGAACAAACGGGCGCCGGCCCGGCTCAGCCGTCCGTAGGTCGGCTTCAAGCCGAAAATGCCGCAATACGAGGCCGGCACCCGGATCGAGCCGTTGGTGTCGGAGCCGAGCGCCAGCGGCACCAGCCCGCCGGCGACCGCGGCGCCCGAGCCGCCCGACGACCCCCCGGCGACGCGTGCCAGGTCGTGCGGGTTGCGCGATGGGCCGTAATGCGTGTTCTCGGTGGTGAAGCCGTAGGCGTATTCGTCCATGTTGAGCGCGCCGACCAAGACCGCGCCGGACTCGGCGAGGCGCCGCACCGCGGTGGCGTCGGCAATTGCGCGCGGGTTCTCGGCGTCGATCTTCGATCCCGCGACCGTCACCACGCCGGCGATGTCGTATAGGTTCTTGACCGCGAACGGGACCCCCGCGAGCGGGCCGGGGTCGTCGCCGCGCGCCCGCTTCGCGTCGACCGCGCGGGCGTCGGCGAGCGCCCGGTCGGCGGTGATCGTGGTGAACGCGTTGAGCGCCGGGTCGCGCGCCGCGATCCGCGCCAGCGTGGCCTCGGCGACAGCGACCGCGCTCGCGGTGCCGGCGCGGATCGCGGCGGCGATCGTCAGCGCGTCGCCGACGGAGATGTCCTCGCCGCTCACGGGCGGAACACCGGCGCCGGCTCGGCCTCGTCCGGGAGTGGGAAATCCATGACCAGCCCGGCCATCTGCGCGATCCGCTCGAAATTGAGGATCACACCGGGGCGGTGCGTCGGGTCTATATCGAGCCCGGCGAGCAGGGCGGCCAGATCGACAAAAGCGGCGAAATCGATTGGGCGATCCATCGCAATCCCCTGGTCACAAATCCCTGGTTACAAGTCCCGGTCACACGGTCACGGCGGCGAGCGGCGGCGTGGCCTCCATCGCGGCATAATGGCATGCCGCGATGCGCGACGGCGCGATCTCGCGCAATGCCGGCATACTTGTCCTGCATTCGTCGGTGGCGCGGCCGCAGCGGCCGTAGAGCGGGCAGATCGACGGGTCGGGGTCGATCGGGCTGCGCGGCTCGCCCGGCAGGTCGATGCGCCGCTGCCGCGCCGAATTGCCCGGGCTGGGCACCGCCGACAACAAGGCTTGCGTATAGGGGTGGGACGGCGAGGCGAACACCCTGTCCGCCGGTCCGCTTTCGACGATATGGCCGAGATACATGACCAGGATGCGGTCGCATAACAGGCGCACGACGTTGAGGTCGTGGCTGACGAACAGATAGGACAGGCCGAGTCGGGTCTTGAGGTCCTGCAACAATTGCAGGATCACCACCTGCACCGACACGTCGAGCGCCGAGGTCGGCTCGTCGAGGATCAGCAGGCGCGGTTCGACCGCGATCGCGCGGGCGATGCCGACCCGCGCCTGCTGGCCGCCGGAGAGCTGATGAGGAAAGCGGCCGAGCAATTCGAGCGGCAGCCCGGTCAGCCCGGCCACCTCCTCGACGCGGGCGCGCAACGCGGCGCCGTTGAGGCCGCGCAACCGGCGCAACGGCTCGGCGATCGCGCGAAACGCGGTAAAACGCGGGTTGAGGCTGTCGGCGGCGTCCTGAAACACCATCTGGATCTGCGCCCGCTGCGCCGCGCGGCCGAACTCTTTCGCCGGCACGGCGCCGATGTCGCCGCCGGCAAAGCGAATGGTGCCCGCGCTCGGGTCGATCAGCCGGGTCACCAGCCGCACCAGGGTCGATTTCCCGCATCCCGACTCGCCGACCAGGCCGACCGTCTCGCCGGCCCCGATCATGAAATCGACCCCGTCCACCGCGTGCAGGTACGAGCGCAATTTGCGGTCCCGCCAAGTGCGCTTGGCCGCGATCGGATAGAGCTTGCGAAGCCCCTCGACGGCGAGCAGCGGTTCGCCCACGAGCGGCGGTTCGGGTGTCATGCCTCCGCCCCCAGCGGGCGCCGGCAGGCGACATGGCCGCCGCCGGCGAGCGCCACGCGGGGTACAGGCGGCATCACGCATATGTCGGCACGGCGCTCGCAGCGCGCGCTATAGCGGCACGCCGGTAAATCGTCGCGACGCAGATCGGGCAGATTGCCTGGGATCGAGGCGAGGTCGTCGAGGCTGGCGGCGTCGCCCGGCGTCGCCGCGATCAATTTCGCCGTATAGGGATGGTGCGGCCGGGTCAGCAACAGCGAAGTCGGGGCGCTTTCGACCACCTGCCCGGCGTGCATCACCGCGATGCGGTCGCAATATTCCGAGGCGAGGCCGAGATCGTGGGTGATCAGCAGGGTCGCCATGCCCTCGGCCGAGGCCAGCTCGGCGATCAGATCCATGATCACCGCCTGGGTGGTGATGTCGACGCCGGTGGTCGGCTCGTCGGCGATCAGCAGCGCCGGCTCGCAGGCGAGCGCCATCGCGATCATGACCCGCTGACACATCCCGCCTGATAATTCGAACGGGTACGAGGCGGCGCGCCGCTTGGGGTCGGGGATGCGCACCTTGGCCAGCATCTCGATCGCGCGCCCCGGCGCCTGCGCCGCGGTGACATTGCCGTGACGCACGAGGATATCGGAGATCTGCTTGCCGACCGCGCGGATCGGGTTCAGCGCGGCACGCGGGTTTTGAAAGATGATCGCGATCTCGCGGCCGCGGATCTCATCGAGGGTCTTGGCATCCGCCTGCAGTAGGGAGAGCCCGCCGAAGCTGATGGTGCCGCCGGCGACGTGAGCGGCGGCGGGGAGGATGCCCATCACCGCGTGCGCGGTCACCGACTTGCCCGAGCCGCTTTCGCCGACCAGTGCCAAGGTCTCGCCGCGCTTGAGTTCGAAGGCGACCCGGTCGAGCGCGCGGACGATGCCGCCGCGGGTGCGGAACTCGATCGACAGATCGTCGATCGCCAGCAATGGCAGCGAACGGCGGTCGATATCGGCGCGCGGCGCGCTCATGTCCGCCGTGCTCTCACGCGCGCCACGATTTCATGTGCGCCTTCTGGGGTCGACGATGTCGCGCAGTCCGTCGCCCATCAGGTTGAAGCAGAATACCGCGGCCATCAGGAACAGGCCGGGAAAGAACGCCACCCACCACTCGCCCGAAACGATAAAGCTCGCCCCCTCGGCGACCATGATCCCCCATTCCGCGGTCGGGGGCCGCACCCCCAGCCCGATGAACGACAGCCCGGCCGCGTTCAGGATCGCATAGCCGAGCGTCAGCGAGATCTGCACCACCATCAGCGGCATGATGTTGGGCAATAGCTGCGCCAATACGATGCGCGCCTCGCTGTTGCCGCATAGCCGCGCGGCCTCGACAAACCCGGCATCGCGCCGGACGTTGGCCTCGGTGCGCGCCAGCCGGGCGTAGATCGGCAGGTTGATGATCGCGGTCGCGTAGATGATGTTGGCGAGCGTGTTGCCGAGCGCGGCGACGATCCCCATCGCCAATACGAACAACGGAAACGCCATGATCGTGTCGACGACCCGGCCGATCACCCGGTCGGTCCAGCCGCCGAAATACCCCGCCGCGAGACCGAGCAGGGTGCCGATCGCGAAGGCGAGCGCCACCGAACTAACCGCGAGGCCGAGATCGAGCCGGGTCGCGACGATGATCCGGCTGAATATGTCGCGGCCGAGCTGGTCGGTGCCGAACCAATGCGCCGCCGACGGCCCGGTCAACGCCATCGCGGTGTCGCTGGCGAGTGGGTCATAGGGCACCAACGCCGGCCCGATCAACGCGCATACCACCAGGAACGTGAACAACGCGAACGAGAACCCGGTGACCGGGTTCTCGCTCAATATATAGCGGGCATGGCGGAGCGCGGCGGTCATGCGGCGATCCGCACGCGCGGGTCGACGAGGCCATAGAGCAGGTCGATCGCCAGGTTCAGCAGTACGTACAAGAGCGCCATCGCCAGCACGAAACCCTGCACCGGCGCGTAGTCGGAGGCGATCAGCGCCTCGATCGCGTATGAGCCAATGCCGGGCCAGGCGAATACCTTCTCGACCAATACGCTGGCGCCGAGCAGAAACGAGAACACCATGCCCAGGGTGGTAATCACCGGCAGCATCGCGTTGCGAAAGGCGTAGGTGTAGATCACGCGGCGATGGCTCAGCCCGCTCGCCCGCGCGGTGCGCACGAAATCGCTGCCGAGCGCCGCCAGCATCGACGCGCGCGTGACCCGCGCCAGTGGCGCCAGCGAGAAGATCGCCAGGGTCAACGCCGGCAAGGCGAGCTGCGCGAGCGCGGCGCGGAAGGTGTCGAGATCGCGCGCGACCAGGCTGTCGATCAGGTAGAACCCGGTCCATTGCCGGGGTGCCGAATAATAGACGTCGAGCCGGCCGAGCGGCGGCGGCGCCAGTCCGGCGAGGTAATAAAAGACGTAGACCAGCAGCAATCCGGTGAAAAAAGTCGGCAACGACACCCCCGCGGTGGCGACGATGCGGCACGTGTGATCGACCCAGGTGCCCGGTTTGGTCGCAGCGGCGATGCCGAGCGGTACCGCGATCGCCACTGACAAGACCAGCCCGAGCAGGGTCAATTCCGCCGAGGCCGGCAGGCGGGTCAGCAATTCGTTGATCACCGGCTGTCCGGTGCTGAGCGAATTGCCGAGTTCGCCCCGCGCGAGCTCGCCGAGATAATCGACGAACTGGCGCGGCAGACTGCGGTCGAGCCCAAGCTTGGCGCGGATTTCCTCGATCGCCTGCTGTGTCGCCGCCGGGCCGGCGAAATACGCCGCCGGGTCGCCCGGCAGGGCGCGGGTCAGCAGGAACGTCACGATGATCACGCCAGCGACGCTCGGCAACGAGCTGGCGAGGCGCCGCAGGATCACCATCGCGGCGACATCTTCACGCCTTCACCAGCGGGCGGTAGTCGAGCTGGCGATGGAACCAGTAGCGGTAGCCGGAGACGCCTTTCTGCATCGCCACGTCGAGCGAGGGCTGGAAGATCGGGATGCGCGGGATCTCGTCAAAGGCAATGCGGATAAAGCCCTCGACCTCGTCGGTGTATTTCTTCGGGTCGGGCTCGAACCGGGCGGCGTCGATCAATTTGTCCATCGCCGGGTTCTGGTACGACATCGTATTGAAGATCGCGTTCTGCCCGTGATAGGTCCAATAAAAGAAATACTCCGGGTAATTGAGCCAGCCGCCAAAGGCGTTGACCAGAAACGGCAGGGTCTTTTTCGAGAATTCGGCCCGCCAGTTCGCGCCGGGGATCTTGTTGATCGTGATCTTGACGCCGATCTGGGCGAGGCTTTCCTGCACCAGGATCGATAGCGGCTCGTTCATCACGGCAAACCCGAGATCGAACGACAATGTTGTCTCGAACCCGCCGGCCATGCCGGCTTCGGCGAGCAATTGCTTGGCCCGGGCGAGATCGGTCTTGTAGGGGCTCGGCTGCGGCCACACCGCCTCGGTCACCTTGCCGGGCCCGCCGAACATCGGCTTGCCGCGGCCGAACATGACCGCCGACATGATCTTGTCGTAGGGGATCGCATAGGCGATCGCCTGGCGCACCTTGACGTTGTCGAACGGCGCCTGCTTGACGTTCATGCCGATATAGATGATCGCGTTCTCGATCGGCGTGCCGATCACGGTCAGCTTCTTTTCGGCGGCCAGCTCGCTGACATCCTTCGGCGGCAGGTCGAACGAGATGTCGGCGTCGCCGCGCTCCATCAGCGCCCGACGGTTGCCGGCCGACGGCACCATGCGCCAGATCACCCGCTGAATTTTCGGCAGCGGCCCCGATTTCCAGTCGTCATGGCGCAGATAGACCAATTCCTGCCCCGGGGTCCATTTGTCGATGCGAAAGGCGCCGCCGCCGGCCTCGTTGTTCTTGAGCCATTCGAGCGCCCATTTGTCCTGCTCGGTCGCGTGCTTCTGGGCCAGCCCGGAATTGATGATCGTCGGCACCGGCACGCCGAGATCGGGCAGGGTCAATTTGTCCTTGCGCAGGAAATCGATACGGAAGGTGTGATCGTCGACGACGACGAACTGCTCCGGGTTCTGCAACGAGCCGGCCTTCATCTGAAAGGTCGGGAACCCGCCGACCGATACCGCGCGGTCGTACGACCATTTGACGTCCTTGGCGGTGACCGGGGTGCCGTCGTGGAATTTCGCGTTCTTGCGCAATTTGAAAGTCGCCGAGTTTGGTCCGACGTTCCATTCCTCGGCGAGTTCCGGCTCGATCTTGGCGTAATCGTAATGGTCGACCCCGTTCGGATCCTTCTTGACGCCGAAGGTGACCAGGCGGTCATAGATGTTCCAAGACGCCTCGTAGCCCGGCCGATTGGTGCCGACCCCCATGATGTCGAGGTTGTTGGGGCCGCTTTCCGACAAGGCGAGGAGCGTGTCCTTGCGGCCTTGCGCGCGCGCCGGGCGCAGATAGGCCGGCGCCAGCGTGCCCGCCACCGCCGCACTCGTGGTCTTTAGAAAATCGCGCCGCCTCATGTTTCGCCCGTCCTTCACCAATGGTCTTGCCCAACGCAGCGCCTGACGCGCCCGAAGGTTGTTCAGCAATGGGCGTGCCATTCGGCGAAGGCGCGCGAATCAATGGCAATCGAAGTAGCCGGATAGCAATTGCCTAATTAATAGGCAATTGGTGCCTGTTGCAGCCGACGCTGCCCGTGATGCTGCTTTGGCGCGCATGTTGCGGCTCTGCTACACACCGCGCATTCCGCCTATGGGACATTCCCGATGAAGACGAGCCTCGACTTCCAGACCCTGCGCCGAGCCTATGCCGAGGACGGGCTGACGCCGAGCGCGTTGGCCGAGCAGGTCCTGTCGCGGCTGGCGTCGCCGGGCGCCGACGCCGTGTGGATCTCGCGAGTTGCCCCGAAGCAGTTGCGCGCGGCGGCGAGGGCGCTCGAAGAGCGGGCCGCGGCGGCGGGCATCGCGGCATTGCCGCTGTACGGGCTGCCATTCGCGGTCAAGGACAATATCGACGTCGCCGGCATGGCGACGACGGCGGCGTGCGCTGAATTCGCCTACACCGCCGCGCGCTCGGCTCCGGTGGTCGAGCTTCTGGCGCGGGCCGGGGCCTTGTTGGTTGGCAAGACCAATCTCGACCAGTTCGCCACCGGGCTGGTCGGCGTGCGTTCACCCTATGGCGTGCCGCCCAATCCGTTCGACGACGGCTATATCCCGGGCGGGTCGAGTTCGGGCTCGGCGGTGGCGGTGGCGGCGGGTCAGGTCGCGTTCGCGCTCGGCACCGACACTGCCGGGTCGGGTCGGGTGCCGGCTGCGTTCAACAATGTCGTTGGGTTGAAGCCGACCCGCGGTCTCATCAGCACCGGCGGAGTGGTCCCGGCCTGCCGCTCGCTCGACTGCGTGTCGATCTTCGCGTTGACCGTGCCCGATGCCGTCGCGGTGCTCGCGGTCGCCACCGGGTTCGACCCGGAGGACCCCTATTCCCGCTCCGCGCCGCCCGGTTTTGTTCCGATGGCGGCCGTGCCGGCGGGGTTCGCGTTCGGGGTGCCGCGCCCCGACCAGCGCGTGTTCTTCGGTAACGACGATGCCGCCGCCTGGTTCGAGGCCGCGATCGCACGCCTCGAGGCTCTCGGCGGCAGAGCGGTCGTGATCGATCTCGCTCCATTTCTGGAAGCGGGGTCGCTGCTTTATCGCGGTCCGTGGCTGGCCGAGCGCAGCGCCGCGTTCGATTCGGCGATCGGCGGCAATTTCGCGGCATTGCATCCGGTGACCCGGAGGATCGTCGACGGCGGCGGCGCGATCACCGGGGTCGAGGCGTTCCGCGGCCACCACCGCCTCGCCGCATTGCGCCAAGCGACCGAGCGCGCGTGGCGCGAGATCGATGTGCTGGTGGTGCCGACCGCCGGCACGATCTATCGCATCGCCGAGATCGAGGCCGATCCGCTCGGCCTCAACGAAAATCTGGGCCGCTACACCAGTTTCGCCAATCTGCTCGATCTGTCGGCATTGGCGGTGCCGAACGGGTTTCAGCGCAACGGTTTGCCCACCGGGGTGACCCTGCTCGCGCCGGCCTTCCATGACGGGCTGCTCGCCGCGCTCGGCGCCGCGTTTCACGCCAGTGCCGGGCTGCCGCTCGGCGCGACCGGAGCGGCGTTGCCCCGATTCGTGGCGCCGGCCCGCCTGGGATCGTACCCCGGCATGCCGATCGCCGTGGTCGGCGCGCATCTGTCGGGGCAGCCGCTCAACGGCGAGTTGCTGGCACTGGGCGCGAGATTTCACCGCGCGACCCGGACCGCCGCCGATTACCGGCTTTACGCCCTGCCCGACGATCGGCGGCCGGGTCTGGTATGCCGGCCCGGCGACGGCGTGGCGATCGAGATCGAGATCTGGGACATGCCGGTCGCGGCGGTCGGCGCGTTTCTCGCCGGGATCGCGCCGCCGCTTGGCCTCGGCACGGTCGTCCTCGCCGATGGCGGCGCGGTGACCGGGTTCCTGTGCGAGGCCCACGCGGTCGATGGCGCCCGCGACATCAGCGAATTCGGCGGCTGGCGCGCCTGGCGGGAAGCCCGTGGGCGGCACGGCGAGGGTTGACGGCCGCGCCGGCGCGGCCGTCGTGCTATTCTCGCGCTCGTTGAGTTGAGCGCTGGCCGGGGGAACGCGGATGCCGGAACCGATCATCGTCATCAATCCCAACTCGACCGAGGCGGTCACCCAGGCGATCGACCGGGCATTGCAGCCGCTGCGTCTCCCGGGCGGGCCGGCATTGGTGTGCCAGACCTTGGCCGAGGGGCCGCCCGGGGTCGAAAGCCAGGCCGACGCCGATGCGGTGATCGCGCCGCTGTGCCGATCGATCGCGGCGCAGGACAACCGGGCCGCCGCCTTTGTCATCGCCTGCTTCAGCGACCCCGGCCTGTTCTCGGCGCGCGAGGCGACCGCGAAGCCGGTGCTCGGCATCGCCGAATGCGGCATCCTGACCGCGCTGACCCTGGGACAGCGGTTTGGCGTGATCTCGATCCTGGCGAAGTCGATCCCGCGCCATCTGCGCTATTACGGTGCGATGGGGATCGGACGGCGACTCGCCGGCGATCTGCCGATCGGGCTCGGCGTTACCGAGCTCGGCGATGCGGACGCGACCTTGTCCCGCATGATCGAAATCGGCGCGGCGTTGCGCGACCGGCACGGCGCCGACGTCTTGGTCATGGGCTGCGCCGGGATGGCGCGCTATCGCCGCGAGCTTGAGCAGGCGGTGGGGGTGCCGGTGGTCGAGCCGACCCAGGCGGCGGTGACGATGGCGATCGGCCGGGTGAGGCTCGGTTGGGGCACGGGGTTGAGCGGATGAGCGCTCCGGTTCCGCTCGTCGATATCGGCCGGGAGGTCGCGGTTCGACAGAACCGCCGGGATTGAATCCGACTAGCCCCGGTCGCCCTCCGACTCGTCCTCCGGCGGCTCGTCGGTGGGGATGCGGTAACCATCCTTGAGCCAGCGCCCGAGATCGATATTGGCGCAGCGGGCCGAGCAGAACGGCTGGTGCCCGGACGTCGCGGGCTTGCCGCAGATCGGGCAGCGCCGCGGGCTGGCGGGCAGGGGGATCACCTGATCGTCGATCATGGTCCTCGATATCGTCACGACGCGACGATGTCAAAAGGGCGGGGGCCCGCGGACGGGCTCTCGCCGGCGGTCTCGATCGCGATCCGCCGCCCGAGGCGCCGTTCCAATGCGGCTAGGCCGGCCGCCGCGGCTCCGCGCAACGCCGCCGCCACCGCCGGCGTCACGACCAGCCGCCAATTCGACTCCGGGCGCGCCCGCGCCTCCACCGCCAGCAATCGCAACGCATCGTGCGCGAGCGCGGTCGCGTGGCGACCCGTACCGCCCGGTTCGAGCATCGCGGCGGCGAGCGAGCGGGAGCGGCGTGGTCGCACGAGTTCGAGATGGCCGAGCCGGGTCCAGCCCAGCACCTGCGGCTGGGCTGGATCACTCGCCAATTCGGCGGCGAGCGCCTGGCGCACCCGCTCGCGCGGACCGCGACCGTCGAGCCCGACGAAATCGATAACGATGCCGCCGCCGAGATTGCGCAATCGCATCTGCCGCGCGATCACCCTCGCCGCCGCCAGGTTGGCCGCGAGCGCGGCGCGCGCGGCCGAGCCGCGCTCGGGATTGCCGGTGTCGACGTCGATCAATACCGCGGCGCGGGCCTCCTCGAAATGCAGGCTGCCGCCATCGGGCAGGGCGAGGCTCGGCATCAGTGCCGCGTCGATCGCCGCGTCGAGGTCGAACGGCCAGTCGGTGGCGGTGCCCTGCGCGATCTCGGCCGCCGGAAAGGTGGCGCGCAGTTCGGGGATCGCCGCAGCATCGTCGGCGACCACGCGATCGGGCGGCGCCGGCACTCTGAGCGCGAGCGCGGCGGCGAGTCCGGGAGCGGGGTCGAGCTGCGCCGGCGGCTCCCGCGCCGCCGCCCGCGCGGATAGCGTGCCGAGGTCGAGACCGCGCGGCACGATCCGCGTCGACAGCCGCGCGCCCTTGTCCGGTTGCGCCTCGCGCCGGATTTGCACCAGTACCCGCGCGCCTTCGTCGAGGCGGATGCCGTCGGCGGCCGCCTCGCGCACCGGCACGATACCGGGACGTTCGTCGCCGATCTCGACAAAGGCTGAATCGAGCCCCGGCGCGTGGCGCGCCACCCGGCCGAGATGAATGCTGCCGGCCGGCCGTATGTCGCCGCGCTCGACGTAAAGCTCGACCGCGGCGCCGTCCTCGACCAGCGCGGCGCGCCACTCGCCGGGACCGGCGGCGATTAGCAGCTCGCGGCGCAAGCGGAGCGATAACCGCGGCCAGCCAATAGCTGCGCGGTCTCGTATAGCGGCAGGCCGACTACATTCGAATAGGAACCCGAGACCCACGGGATCAACGAAGCGGCGCGGCCCTGGATCGCATAGCCGCCGGCCTTGCCGCGCCACTCGCCGCTGTCGAGATAGGCGGCGATTTCCGCCTCGCTGAGCCGCTTGAAGGCGACGTGGCTGATCACCCGGCGCGTGGCGGCTTCGCCATCGGGCGAGATCACGACGACCCCGCCGATCACGCGATGCCGCCGCCCCGACAGCAGCACCAGGCACGCGCGGGCGGTGGCTGGGTCCTCGGGCTTGGGCAATATGCGGCGGCCGCAGGCCACTACCGTGTCGGCCGCGAGGATGAAGGCGCCGGGGTGGCGCGGCCGCACCGTCTCGGCCTTGGCCAGCGCGAGTCGCGCGGCGTGCCCCGGCGGCAATTCGCCGCGCAGCGGGGTCTCGTCGACATCGGCGGGATCGACCCGGTCGGGCACCAGGCCGATCTGCCGCAACAACTCGATCCGGCGGGGCGACGCGGAGGCGAGCACCAGCGGCGCGGTCACGATCGCGGATGCTCCCCGAGCCCGTGCGCGGAAGGGTTCAGGTGGAGCACGCAGATCAAGGTGAACAGCCGCCGCGCGGTGTCGTGATCGATCGCGATCCGATCGGCGAGGCATTCGAGCAGCAGTTCGGCGCCCTCGTCGTGGAGGCCCCGGCGGCCCATGTCGATCGCCTCGACCTGGCCGAAATTGCCGCCGCGGATCGCTTTCGCATAGCTCTCGCAGACCAGGAAGTAATCCTTGATGATGCGGCGGAACGAGCGCAGCGGGATCACGATGGTCTCGCCGGACCCGTCGGCGAGCGCGCGGATATCCATCGCGAGCCGGCCTTCCGCGGTCGCCAAATGCAATTGAAACGGCCCGGCCAGCCCCGAAACCGGGGCGAAATGGTTGCCGTGCACCAGATCGGCGATGGCGGTCGCGCGCTCGTGCTCGATTTCGGCGCTGCGCCGGACGACGGTGCGCTCGTCGAGGGTGATCGCGGCGATGCGCTGGGTCGGCTCAGTCACGGCGGTTCAACCGGATCGACAGCGACAGCGCGTGCGCGTCGAGCCCCTCCGCTTCGGCGAGGCGGATCGCCGCCGGCGCGAGCGCGTCGAAGCCCGCCGCGTCGCAGCCGACGATCGTCGTGCGCTTCATGAAGTCGAGCACGCCGAGGCCGGAGGCGAACCGCGCGCTGCGCGAGGTCGGCAATACGTGGTTGGGGCCGGCGACGTAATCGCCGATCGCCTCGGGCGTGTGGCGGCCGAGAAAGATCGCGCCGGTATGGCGCACCTTCGCGGCCAGCACATCGGGCGCGGCGACCGCCAGTTCGAGGTGCTCGGGCGCGATCCGGTCGATCAGCCCGGCGGCCTCGTCCCAATCGGCGACCAACAGGATCGCGCCGTTGTCCGCCCAGCTCGCGCGGGCGATGCCGGCGCGCGGCAGGCGGGCGAGGTGGCCCTCGATCGCGGCCTCGACCGCGGCGGCGAAATCGGCATCGTCGGTGATCAGGATCGCCTGCGCGGCGGGATCGTGCTCGGCCTGCGACAGCAGGTCGGCGGCGATCCATGCCGGGTCGTTGTCGCGGTCGGCGACGACGAGGATTTCCGACGGTCCGGCGATCATGTCGATGCCGACCTTGCCGAACACCCTCCGCTTGGCGGCCGCGACATAGGCGTTGCCCGGGCCGACGATCTTGTCGACCGCGGCGATCGTCGCGGTGCCGTAGGCCAAGGCCGCCACTGCCTGGGCACCGCCGATCCGGTAGATCTCGTCGATCCCGACCAGCCGGGCGGCGGCGAGGACGAGCGGGTTCAGCACCCCGTCGGGCGCCGGCACCACCATGACCAGCCGCTCGACCCCGGCGACCTTTGCCGGGATCGCGTTCATCAATACCGATGACGGGTAGGCGGCGGTGCCGCCTGGAACATAAAGCCCGACCGCGTCGATCGGGCGCCAGCGCAGGCCGAGGCGAATGCCGGCCGCGTCGACATAATCGATCGGATCGGGCAATTGGCGGCGGTGAAACGCCTCGATCCGCTCGGCGGCGAAGCGCAAGGCCTCGATCTGCTCGGTGGGCGCCGCCGCGGCAAGCTCGGTCGGCGACAGCCGCAGCTTGTGTTGCGTTAACGCGACCCGGTCGAAACGGTTGGTGTATTCGATCAGCGCGGCATCGCCGCGCCGGGCGACGTCGTCGACGATCGCGGCGACCGCCGAATCGACATCGACCGCAGTTTCGCGCTTGTGCCCGAGCAGGCGCTCGAAATCGCGGGCAAAACCGGCATCGCCTGTCGCCAGGGTGATCGCCATCGGCGCGCGATCTATCGCCCGCCGGCGATTGCCGCGCGCGCCGTCGAGGTTGAGACCGCGGCGGCGGCCCGGCGGAACCGCTCGATCCAGCCGCCGACCTCCTCCGGCCGCGTCTTCAACGCCGGGCGGTTGACGATCAGGCGCGAGCTGATATCGGCGATGTGCTCGATCTCCACCAGGCCGTTGGCGGCCAGGGTCGCGCCGGTCTGGACCAGATCGACGATATGGCGGCACAGGCCGAGGCTGGGACCGAGTTCGATCGCGCCGTTGAGCTTGATGCATTCGGCCTGCACCCCGCGCGCGGCGAAATGACGGCGGGTGATCTCGGGGTATTTGGTGGCGACGCGCAAATGGCTCCAGCTGCGCGGGTCCTCATGTCCGACCCAATCCGCCGGCGCCGCCACCATCATGCGGCAATGCCCGATATCGAGATCGAGCGGCGCGTAGATCTCGGAATAATCGAATTCCATCAGCACGTCGTTGCCGGCGACCCCGAGTTGGGCGGCGCCGAACGCGACAAAGGTGGCGACGTCGAAGCTGCGCACCCGGATCAGTTCGAGGCCGGAATCCGATGTGGCAAAGCGCAACTGGCGCGACGCGGGGTCGGCGAAGGCCGGCTCGGGCTCGATGCCCATGCGCCGCAACATCGGCATCACCTCGCCGAGAATGCGGCCGTTGGGCAAGGCCATGATCAGAGGTTCTGGACCCGCGAGGGGCTGTCGATTTGTCATGTCGGCTCGTCCGCGGGATGGGCCGGCTGCCACGAGGTCGGCCAGGGCTCGCCGACATCGAGCGCATGACAGCGGATCGCGGCCACCGTGAGCCGGATCGCCGGCCCGCCCGAGAAATCGAGGTCGATCACTCTGCCTGGGCCGCCGGAGTTCGAGCCGTCGAGGGTTGGGCGGATCGCCAGCAACGAAAGGATGCGGTCGTCCTCGATGCGCCGAAAGCCGCGATAGGCGACGCCATCGACCTCGGCGAACGCGACCGCGCACAGGGTGCGCTCGAAATTTGCGTCGGCCTCGGTGGCCCTCGCCGATTTGCCCTCCCAACGAAACCGGTTGGCGATCAGCACGAAACCTCTGCCCTCGCGGTCATAGGCCAGGTCGCGGACCGCCACGAGCGCGTCCTGCAAACAGGCCGAGATCACCGCCAGATCGGCCGCGTCCTCGGCCCGCAATTTGAGCCCCGCCTCAGGCGGCATTACGCAGCCTCTCGATCCGGGCGCCGCACGCCGCCAGCTTCTCCTCTATGCGCTCGTAGCCGCGGTCGAGGTGATAGACCCGGCTGACCACGGTCTCGCCGCTCGCCACCAGCCCCGCCAGGATCAGCGATACCGAGGCGCGCAGATCGGTCGCCATCACCGGCGCGCCCATCAGCCGCGGCACCCCGCGCACCAGCGCCGAGGCGCCGTGCACGGTGATGTTGGCGCCCATCCGCATCAGTTCGGGCACGTGCATGAAGCGGTTTTCAAAGATCGTCTCGGTGATCATCGAGGCGCCTTCGGCGATCGCCATCAAGGCCATGATCTGCGCCTGCAGATCGGTCGGAAAGCCGGGATACGGTTCGGTCATCACGTCGACGCCGGCGAGGCGGCCGTTGCGCCGGCGCACCATGAGGCCGCCCTCGGTCTCGGTCACGTCGACCTCGGCCGGGGCGAGAATGCGCGCGACCGCCTCGACATGATCGAGTCTGGCCCCGGTCAGGTGCAATTCGCCGCCGGTCGCCGCCGCGGCCATCACATAGGTCCCGGTCTCGATGCGGTCGGGAATGACCCGGTGGCGGGCGCGATGCAGGCTCGTCACCCCTCGGATCGACAGGCGGTCGCCGCCAATGCCCTCGATCCGCGCGCCCATCGCGTTGAGACAGGCGGCGAGATCGCCGATCTCGGGCTCGCGCGCGGCGTTGATCAGGACCGTTTCGCCCTCGGCCAGCACCGACGCCATCAGCAAATTCTCGGTCGCGCCGACCGAGACGCTGGGAAAGACGTACTCGGCGCCGCGCAGCCCGTTCGGCGCGCGCGCCTCGATATAGCCCTCGTGCAGTTCGACCTCTGCGCCGAGACGCCGCAGCCCCTTGATGTGCAGGTCGACCGGGCGCGTGCCGATCGCGCAGCCGCCCGGTAGCGACACCCGCGCCACCCCGCAGCGCGCGACCAGGGGTCCGAGCACCAATACCGAGGCGCGCATCTTGCGCACGAGGTCATAAGGCGCCGTCGTCGACGCGATGTGACGGCCGGAGAATTCGAGCGCGCGGCCGTGCGCCGCACCCGATTCGGAGGGCTCGGCGGGGGACATGACGACGCCGTGCTGGGCCAGCAGATGCGACATCGTCGTGATGTCGGCGAGGTCGGGCAGGTTTTCGAGCACCAGCGGTTCCGCCGTCAGGAGGCTCGCCGCCATCAGCGGCAGGGCCGCGTTCTTGGCGCCGCCGATCGGGATCGTGCCGTGCAGCGGGGCGCCCCCGCGGATCAGGATCTTGTCCATCGCTTCGGCTCCGAACCCCCGCGTGAGAGCGCTGCCCGAGCCAACGCGGCTCGTCCGCTCTCGTGCCGGTTGCTTGTAACGAAGAGGCCGGCGCCGCTCAAGCCGGCGGTTGACCGGGTCGTGTCTCGGGGTCGGCATCCGTGGCCGCCGCGTCGTCGGGTTGCTGGGCGCGCGCCTGTTGCTTGCGGCGGTGCAGATTCTCGCGCAACGCCTTGGCGAGGCGCGCCTCGCGGGCGGCGCGTTCGGCGAGCTTGGCCCGGGTCAAATGCGGCATGTCGCTCATCGGGGGATGGAACGGGAGCGCCGCGCCGATGTCAATCGTCGCGGGGTCAATCGTCGCGCGCCGGGGGAACCCGCTCGCCTTGCCAACCGCCGGGGCGTCGTGTATCCCCTGCCCCCGCCAGCGCGCGACACCGGCTGCCGTAGCTCAGTGGTAGAGCACCCCCTTGGTAAGGGGGAGGTCGTAAGTTCAATCCTTACCGGCAGCACCACCCGCAAGATATTGATTGATAAAATAAAAACGGCGCGCCGTCTACGGCTCCAATTGCAATAGCGCGGCGATCTCGGGCGGGCACGCCGCCCACAAGCGGACGCGGGCGGCTGCGCCGACATCGCGGCGCCAGGCATGGTCGTCCTCGACCGCGAACGGGGTCTCGAAACGCGGCGCCACGGTGTAGTCAGCGAACCGCGCGAAGGCGGGGACGCGGGTGGCTAGGGCCGCGGTGACGCGGCGGATTCCGTGGGCGCGGTCGGTGAAGATACGATCGTGCCGCAGCCAGGTGATCGCGAGCGCTCCGTCGGCGTAACCGATCCAGTCCCGCAGCCACGGGATGAACCGGTCGACGCAGGCCCGTTCGATGTGAGATTCGAGCGCCTGTCCCGAAAGCGCCGTCCCGCCGGGGAGGCCGCGGACCATCGCATGCGCCGCCGCGCGCGGGTCGCGGATCAGCACGAACAGGTCGCGCGCGCCGCGAGCCGCCAGTACGCCGAGATTGAAGTCGCTCGCCGCGAAGCAATCCTCGGCGATCGCCCCGCCTTCGGAGAACATGTCGAGCCATGTCGGCACCAGGTAGCCCCCGATGCCAACGCGCAATACCGGGAGATCGAGCAGCCGGCCGAGCGATTGGCAGAAGGCGGCGCTGGCGGCGTATTGCATCGAGCAGACCAAGATCGCCGGCAACCCGCGCTCGATCCCTTGCAATTGGCGGGTGCGCACGACATGCGAGAGGTTGACATGATCGCTGAACGGCGCGTCGTCGCCGGCCGCCGGCATCGTCCGCGAGCGCTGGATGTGGTCCGCCATCCCTTCGGGGTCGTGCTCATACCCGCAGAGGAGGCCGAGATGGTAATGCAGCGCCTCGGCGAAGTAGCCGCCGCCGTGATCCCGCAATTCCAGCCCGATTCGCTCGACCAGCGCGGCGTTGGCGGCTCGGCTGCCGTCGCGTTCGGCCAGGGCGAGATAATCAGCGGGCGAGGACGGATCGGCGGTGCTCTTACCAAGAAACGGAAACGTGGCGAGCAACCGCGATACGCGCCCGCCCGAGCGCTCGCCTGTGCTGGTCGTCGCGTCGGCATAGGCCGCTAGCTTCAGGCGGAACATGCCTTGCGGCAGCCGCGTTGCCGGTGCGGGCGATGGCGCCGCCGCGCTCGGTGGGGGCGGGTCGCGGGGGAGCCGCGCGCCGTGCATGAACCGGCGTCCGGGCCAGGCGCTATCGAACGCGTTGACATCGGGCGGGGGTGGGTGGTGCGAGTGCCAAATCCGAATGCTGCCGACCGCGTGCTCGCCAAACCCCCGGTAATTATACGAGGGCGACAGCACGTAGGGTCTGAAGCCGAGCCGCTCGAGGGCAAAGCTCAGAAACACCTGATCGCTGGTGTAGCCCCGTTCCGGTCCGATCGTCGCGCACAGATCCCGCCAGGCTTCCAAAAGGTTCCGCACCGCCGCCGTCAGCGAGAAAAAGATCACGCCGGCGTTGAAGACCATTTGCGCCCTTGGCTCGATGCCCAGCTCGGCCATCAACTCGCCAAAGCCGAAAAACGCCCCCAGATCGTAATTGGGGTCGGGGGCGACCGCGATCCCAAAACGCTCGGCGCTCTCGAAGCCGAGCGAGACATCGCCAAGGACCCAAGCGTCGGTATCGAGGTAGAGATAGCTGTCGTAGCCGGGAGGAACGAAATCGACCAATCGCGACTTTTCCAGATTGTTGCGAAACACCGTATCAATCGCGATGACATCGGTGAATGAGCCGCTGGCCGCGGCCGCGGCGGCGCTGGGCCGGTCGACGATCAGGAACCGGTCGGCGGTCACCGAGGCGGCCGAGCGGGCGCTTTCGACGGCGGCGGCGGTGTACGCCTCCCCCCAGCAGAACCAGATGATCGCCCGCTTCATCGAGCCCCCACGGGGCGCCTTCACGGGGCGCCTTCACGCTTGTCGAGACCCGATTCGGGTTCGGACGCGCAACGCGCAATTCTTAACTGGAGTGGGTCAGGGGTGCAAAGGATCGCGGCAGGCGACTTCGCTTATCGGGAGGGACCGTGCTCCTCTTGCCGACAAGAGCGGAGTCGCCGATGCTCCGCCGAGCTTGGCGCGACCGGCGGCTCTTGCGGTCCGGCGGGTTACCGGGAGGGAGCCCACGATGGAATTGCAGATCGAGCGGCTCGCCGGAAACATCACCAGGGCGGTTCCCATCGGACGCTGGGATGTCACCGGAGCGGCGGCGATCGACCTGCGGCTGAGTGCGATCGCCGGCAGCGGCCGGCCGGTGATCATGGACATGACCCAGGTCAGCTTTCTGTCGTCGATGGGTATCCGCTCGATCGTGATGAGCGCCAAGGCGATCACGCTTAGAGGGGCGAAAATGGTGCTCCTCTCGCCCGATGCGCACGTCGAGATGGTGTTGACCACCGCCGGCATCGACATGCTGGTGCCGATCTATCGCGAAATCGAGGCGGCGAGCCTCGCGGTCATCGCGGGGTAGGGTGGGATGGCCCGACCCCGTTCCCAAATTCGCCCGGGAACTCGGTTGTCGTTTACCGCTCGTTAAGTGGGCGACGGCATAGTGGCCCACGCGCCGGCGGTCTGCCGCCGCCGGGATAGTGGCTGACATGCACGGAGACGGCTCGTTTGGCGGCGTGGGCCCAGGCGGCGGAGTTGTCGCCTGGGCTTGCCGCCAGGCGCTGATCTGGGGCGGGGTCAGCCTGGTATTGTATCTCGTCGCCAGCAACCGCGGGATGTTCGTTCCGCACGAAGTCGCGACCAATACTGCCGCCGCGCCTGCTGCCAGATCGGCGTCGCCAGGCGGTGCGGTACGCAATTCGTTGATCCACCGCGCCGACCGCCAGGGTCACGTCGTGCTCGACGCCACCGTCAACGGCGCGAAGGTGCGGTTTTTGGTCGACACCGGCGCGACCCTGGTGGCGCTGACGCCGGAGGCCGCCGCCGCGGCCGGGATCAGCCGCGGCGATCTCGCCTACAAAGTGACCCTGAATACGGCAAACGGCCAGATCCGCGCCGCGCCGGTCACCTTGCGCGGAATCCGCATCGGCCAGCTCTGGCTCGACGATGTCAAGGCGGTGGTCGTCGACAATCTGGCCACCTCATTGCTCGGCATGAGCTTTCTGTCCCGGCTCGAAAGCTGGGAGATGCGCGACGGCATGCTGACGATGACCTGGTGAGGGCTATCGCAGCATTGCTCGCACCGAGGCGAGTCTGCGCTCCGCGCCGGGTCCATCGGCGGCGTCTCGGCTGCTTGCGATCTCGGCGATCAGCCGATCGGCCGCGGCCATGCTGGATTCGCCGTCCTGGGGGCTGAGCCGGCGCTGATCGATCGCCTCGCACAGATTGGCCCGCACCTGCTCCTGTAGCCGGATAAGATCGGGATGCCGCGCCGTCGGCAGGGCGAACCGTTCGACCGCGGCGTTGACGCAATGCGCGTTAGGCAGATAGTTGCCGATCTTGCGGGGAAATTGCCGATTGCAGGCCGCGCGAGCCGTGGCGAGGGCGCCGGCGCGCGTCGCTCCCGCGCGCGGTGGCGGCGGGGGCGCGAAATATGGCCCCGCCCCCGGATAGGGCGGCAGGGCACAAGCGGCCAGCCCGTAGCAGCCGAGTCCGGCCACCAGCGACAGCAGTGTCCGTCCGCCGCGGCCGCCGATCCGCGCCGCCGCCAGGTTCCGTACGTTCTCGTCCATGCCGAACCCCCGTGCCGGGGGTTACCCCCGTGCAGGTTGAACGCATGGCCCGAGCCCGAGTTCACCGCAGCGCGTAGAGATTCTCCGGGCTGGGCGGCGCCTTGCCGAGCTCGACCTGTTTTACCGCCGCGATCAATTTGGCGTGGGTCGGCGCGGGCCGGCCGATCTCGGCGCCGCGCGCCAGGATCACGCCGTTGATGAAGTCGATCTCGGTGCGGCGGCCCTTCTGCATGTCCTGGCCCATCGACGGCCGCTGCGCCTCGCTGCGTCCCTGCGAGTTGCGCAATGCCAGCATCAGTGCCTCGACCTGCTCCCGGGCATCGGAATCGCCCTCGGAAGCGCGCGCCAAGGTTTCGGCGTCCTGCCCGGCGATGTCCTCGAGCTTGTAGCCGAGCGCCTGACCGACGCGCACGCCCTCGCCGCCGAGCTTGATGATCACGTCGCGGATGCGTTCGTCCTGGCGGATCGCGTTGCCGCTGAGGCCGCTCGCCGCCGACACGCCGTTGTGCATGCCGTTGACGCATAGTTTCGACCAGCGCTCGCCCCACAAATTGTCGGTCACCTTGCAGGTGTCGACGGTGCGGATCATCTCGCCCAGTTCCTCGATCCGCGCGGTCATCCGGCCATGCACCTCGCCGACGCGATAGACCTCGTGGCCGGGCGGGTTCTTCGCGCCGGTGCGGCGTATCTTGCCGGGTGCGTACAATTCCGCCGACAGGATCGCGGCGATCGCGCCGACTGTCTTGCCCCAGCCGACGATGCCGGCGATGCGCTCTTCGTTGATGCAGTTCTGCAACGAGACGACATACCCGCCCGGCGCCAGGTACTGCCGCATCATCAAGGTCGCCCACTCGGTGTCGTAGGATTTCATCGAGATAAAGCAGATGTCGATCGGCCGTTCCTTGGCCAGGTTCTGCACCTCGGTCAGGTGCAGGGTCTTGGGCCGCGCGCGCACGAATTCCGCCTCGCTGACGCCCTCGATCGCCAACCCGTCCCTGCGGATCGTCTCGATATGCTCGGGCCACGGGTCGATCAGGGTGACGTCGAAGCCGTTATGCGCCAGATTTCCGCCGGTATACCCGCCGATGGCGCCGGCACCGAAAACGACAATCCGCTTGTCCACAATGGCACTCCCTCTATGACCCGGTTGCCGGCATGATAAGCTGGGATTCGACCACGGCAGAAGATTAAAGCCCCCACCCCGCTCCGAATGGGGCCAAGCGAGGAACGCCACGATGAATTGGACCGAACGACGCGACCGCTTTCGCGCCTTGATTGCCGGCAATCGCTGCGTGCACACCGGCTCCGTCTACGACGCGATCTCGGCCCGGATCGCCGAGGATCTCGGCTTCGAGGTCGGCATCTTTTCCGGCTCGATCGGTTCGATGGCGGTGCTGGGCGCACCGGATATCGTGGTCCTGACCCTGACCGAGTTCGCCGCGCAGGCCAATCGCGTCTGCCGCGCCGGGAACCTCTCGCTGCTGGTCGACGCCGATCACGGCTACGGCAATGCGCTGAACGTCAGGCGCACGGTCGAGGAACTGGAAACCGCCGGTGTCTGCGCGATGTCGATCGAGGATACCGTGCTGCCGCGCCCCTATGGGCCGAACGGCAAGCCGACCCTGATCCCGGTCGAGGAGGGAATCGACAAGATGAAGGCCGCGCTGTCGGCCCGCCAGGACCCGAGGCTGGTCATCGCCGGGCGTACCAGCGCATTGGCGATCACCGGGCTCGACGACGCGATGAAGCGCGCCAAGGCCTATGAGGCGGCCGGAGTCGACGCGATCTTCCTCGCCGGCGGCGTCACCACGGCGGCGATCGAGGCGATCTCGTCGCAGATCAAGATCCCGCTGATCACCGGCGGCGGCGCCGGTCCGCTCGCGGACCTCGATTGGATGGCGGCGCACGGGGTCCGGGTCGCGCTGCAGGGGCACGCGCCGTTCAGCGCCGCGGTGCAGGCGGTCTACAACACGCTGAAAGCCCTGCGCGACGGCACCAAGCCGAACGAACTGCAGGGCATCGCCGCGCCGGAGTTGATGCGGCAGGTCACGCGCGGCGCCGATTACGCGCAATGGACCAAGGATTACCTCGGCGGGGCATGATAAGGATCGGGATCGGCCGGCGGTGCCGGCCCGCGTCGCGGGCGATCGCGGATTGAAAAGGGATTGGGAAAGGGGGTTTTCGGTGCGCGTCCTGCTGCTTTTGGGGATGCTTATCGGCGCCGCGGCCTGCCAGCCGCAACTGCCGCCCACGGCGGCGAACCCGGTGCCGCCTCCGCCGCTGGTCGAGGACGCTCGCCCAGTGCCGCTGATCCCGCCGCCGCGCGCCAGCGCGCCGCCGCCGGCGATGGCGAGCCGGCCGGCGCCTCCACCCATGATGGCTCCGACCATGATTGCCCCGGCGCCGCCACCCGCGCTTCCGCCCGCGGTCGCGCAACTACCGCCCCCGCCCCCGATCGCCCCGCTTCCTCCGGCTGTGGCCCCGGTCGAGCAGGCCCCGGCGCCCGCGCCGGCGGGATCGGGGATGTGGCCGTTTTGGGTGACGCCCGCGTCGCAGCGGCTGACGCTCAGCAATTTCAGCTTCGATCAGGCCCGGGTCGAGGCAGTGGTCACCGCCAACGCCGACTGCAACGAGCGGGAGGTCGGGGTCGTCGCGCGCAGCGATTTCGCGGTTCCGCTCAACGGCACCCGGATCATCGAGGCGCCCCCGGGCGCCGATGTCTGCTGGCGCCGCGATCTCGCCGCCGGCCCCGGCGGCGCGGCGCCGACCGGCTGGTCGGAGTGGAACCGCGCCTATCTGTCGACCGGACGATCGATCGATGCGAGGCTGTGACTTTCGGCCGATAGTGCCGCGATGACCAACCGGCGTGACCTGTTCCTGCCGATCGAGCCCTACACCAGCGGGCATTTGCGGCTCGATGCCCGACACACGATGTATTGGGAGCAGTCGGGCAACCCGCAGGGCGTGCCGGCGCTGTTTCTGCACGGCGGCCCGGGCGCCGGCGCGACCGCCGTGCACCGGCGCTTTTTCGACCCGGCCTATTGGCGCATCGTCATCTTCGATCAGCGCGGCGGCGGGCGGTCTTCCCCGCTCGGCGAGACCGCCGACAATTCCCCCGATGATCTGGTCGAGGACATCGAGCGGCTGCGGCGCGAGCTCGGTATCGCGCGCTGGCTGGTGTTCGGCGGATCATGGGGATCCACCCTGGCGTTGCACTATGCCGAGACCCATCCCGAGCGCTGCGCCGGGCTGGTACTACGCGGCATCTTCCTGTGCCGCGAGGAGGAGATCACCTGGTTCCTCTACGGCATCCGCACGGTGTTTCCCGAGGCATGGCGGGCGATGGCCGGGTTTTTGCCCGAGAGCGAGCGCGGCGACATACTGGGCGCCTTTCACCGCCGGCTGATTGACCCCGACCCGCGAGTCCACATGCCGGCGGCACGGGCGTGGAGCACCTATGAGGGGGCGTGCTCGACCCTGTTGCCCAACCCGGAAACGATCGCCGCCTTCGGCGAGGAGCACCTGGCGCTGGGCCTCGCGCGGATCGAGGCGCATTTCTTCACCCACCACCTGTTTTCGGGCGACCGCGACCTGATCGCGCGAATCGGCCGCATCCGCCATCTGCCCGGCGTTATCGTGCAGGGCCGCTACGACATGGTATGCCCGATCCGCAGCGCCGACGAGCTGGCGCGCGCCTGGCCGGAGGCCGAGTACATCATCGTGCCCGACGCCGGGCACTCGGCGATGGAGCCGGGTATTCGAGAACAACTCGTCCTGGCGACCGACCGCCTGAAACGGCGGTGATCGCTCCGCGCCGTGGTTTCGCTTGCCGCCGCGATGATCGCCCGTAAAATGCGATGGTCCGGAAAACGCGACGGTCTGGGGCGGTTGGCGCCCGATCGCGCTGCGACGGCACGGGGGAGAGCGCGGTGACATTGTCGATCGGGTCGAGGCGGATCAGGTCGGGTTCGGCCGGAGCGAAAGCGGCGCCGATCGTGTTGGCCTGGGCGATTGTGGCGGTGGCTTGCGCGGTGTCGCGTCCGGCCGCGGCGCAGATCACCTTCGGCTCGCCCGGCGACCCGCCCCGCGTCGCCTTCGCCGCCGGCGCCTTCGATGTCACGCCGAGCAGTCACGCGGACAGCCGCACCGCCGCCGATTTCCGCGTCGAATACCGGTTTGGCGACGTGGTGTCGATCTTGTCGCCGTTCGTCGGCGCGTCGGGCACCAGCGACGGCGCGTTCTACGGCTATTTCGGGTTTGGCTTCGACATCAATTTCGGCCCGGACTGGGTGCTGACCCCGAACGGCGCGGCCGGGTATTTCTCGCGCGGCTCCGGCACCAAGCTCGGCTCGTGGTGGGAATTCCGCACCGGTGCCGAACTCGACTACAAATTCGCCAACCGCAGCCGGCTCGGGGTCGCGGTCCACCACATGTCGAATGCCGGGCTGACCAAGCAAAATCCGGGCGAACAATCAGTCGTCCTGGTCTACACGATCCCGCTGCAGTGAGCTGAGCCGCCGCGCCGAGCGGCTGGAATCAGGGCGTCGGCGGCTTGCGGTCGCGCTCGGGGGCGATTTCGTCTATCGCGTGCGCGAGGCGGATGTCGCGCTCGCTGACCCCGTCGGCGTCATGGGTCGACAGGATGATTTCCACCCGATTGTAGACGTTGAAGATCTCGGGGTGGTGATCCATCTTTTCGGCGAGCAGCGCGATCCGCGACAGGAACCCCCAGGCCTCGGAGAAATCGCTGAAGTGGTAGCTCTTGCGGATCGCGTCGCGGTCCTCGACCTCGCTCCAGCCGTGCAGTCCGTGCAGCGCCGTGTGCCGCGCCGCGCCAGTGAGCCTCTCGACCATGCCGCCCTCCCGTGTTGGGTGAATCTAGGAAGTGACCGCGCCACCCGGCGCGGTCAAGCCGGAATAGGGTGATGGCGATGCGGCGCCCACCGTCGATCGCCGAGATCGAGGCGCTGGCCGAGCGCGCCTTGGCGACGATCCCGCTCCGATTGCGGCGGAATCTGGGGCCCTTGGTGATTCGAGTCGAGGATTTTTGCGACGAGGAGACCGAGGCGATGATGGGGCTCGACAGCCCGTTCGACCTGCTCGGCCTCTATAGCGGTGTCGCGTTGCCGCGCAAGAGCGTCAGCGATCCGCACCCCGATATCGACATGGTGTTTCTTTATCGCCGCCCGATCCTCGATTACTGGTGCGAGAGCGGCGACGATCTGGCCGATGTCGTGCGCCACGTGCTGATCCACGAGATCGGCCACCATTTCGGCTTCAGCGACGCCGACATGGCGCGGATCGAGCGCTCGGGCTGAGCACGACGGTCCGCGGAATGCTGGTCCCGTGTTATGGTGGCAGGTAGCCCCATCCAGTTCGCGCGAAGTTGGTTCCCGACGATGACATCAGCGGTCCCCGCTTCCGGCATGCCGGAATATTTCGGTATCCGAGTCACCAGCGCCGACAAGGACAAGCTGGTCGGCGAAATCGATGCGGATCATCGGCATCTCAACCGCGGCGGCCATGTGCATGGCGGTGCGCTGGCGGCATTTGCCGATGATCTCGGCGGGACCTTGGCGGGGCTCAATGTCCCACCGGGTTTTCGGACAACGACGGTCGAGTCGAAGATCAACATCTTACGCGCATGCGCGCCGGGGCGGCTTACCGGAATCGTGGTTCCGGTCCATGTGGGGCGGCGAATGATCGTCGTGCAGACTTCAATCTATCGGTCCGACGGAAAGCTCGCGGCGATGATGACGCAAACGCAGATGGTGCTTCCGCGAGAGCCGGCCGCGTCCGAGGGGTAGCATACGGACGCGACCGTTGATTGCTGTCTTGGCACGTCGGGGCCACCGGCACCGAAATTACCGCGAGAAAAGGCTCCGGTGCGTTCCTGGGTGTTCTCGGCGCTTGATCTCTCCGGGTTGGGCCGACCCAGGTTGACCGATCCGGCCCGAGACACTAGAACTGAGGCCGCATACGCCGTGCACCCACTCATCGGTGGAGGGGTGGCCGAGTGGCTGAAGGCGGCGGTTTGCTAAACCGTTATACGGTTAACCCCGTATCGTGGGTTCGAATCCCATCCCCTCCGCCACCTCGCCGTTCCGGTTTCCGCGACCGCCGCCGCCGTGCCCCGGTCTTGGCCTTGAATCCGCCGCGAAGGGTTTGCCGTTGCCAAACGACACGCATTTCCTCTACCTCTCGAACATCGTCAGGGAGGTGGCTCATGGGTAAGCTCGAGGGGAAAGTCGCCCTGGTAACCGGCTCCGGCCGCAACATCGGCCGCGCGACTGCGCTGAAACTGGCGGGAGAAGGCGCGCACGTCGTGGTCAACGCGCGCACCAACCAGGCCGAGGCCGACGCCGTCGTGCGCGAGGCGCAGGCTCTGGGTGTGAAGGCGCTCGCCGTGATCGCCGACCTCGCCAAAAAGGATCAGGTCGATGCGATGGCGGCCCGCGCCCTGTCGGAGTTCGGCCGCGTCGACATCCTGATCAACAATGCCGCGATCCGGCCGCACAAGCCCTTCACCGAGGTGACGGTGGCTGATTGGGAAGCGGTCCGGGGGGTCGTCCTCGATGGGGCCTTGTACCTGACCCGCGCGATCATCGATTCGATGGTCAAGAACCAATATGGTCGCATCCTGTTCTTTACCGGCGAGGGCGCTTTCACCGGCGGCAGCGGACGCGCCCATGTCTCGGCGGCCAAGATGGGGCTGGTCGGGTTCGCGCGCGCGTTGGCCTCCGAGTTCGCCGCGCGGAACATAAGGGTCAACGTGGTTTCGCCGGGCAGCATCGATACCAGGCGGGACAATCCCGAATGGTATCGGGGGCACGCGCCGAGCGCCGCCGGCATTCCGCTGGGGCGTCAGGGCGCCGTGGATGAGATCGCCGCTACCTGTCTGTTCCTGGTCAGCGACGACGGCGGCTTCATCACCGGCCAGACCATCCACGTCAACGGCGGGACCGGGTATTACTGATTCCCGACCTTGCTTCCGATTCCAGACGAGGCAGCCTCGGCTCAATATTCCCGGTAGGGCAGGAATTTCCCCGACATCGTGATCTTGACCCGATCGCCTTTCGGGTCCGGCAGGCGCTCGATCGCCATGTCGAAATCGATCGCGCTCATGATGCCGTCGCCGAATTCCTCCTGGATCAACTCCTTCCAGGTCGTGCCATAGACCTGGACCAGCTCGTAAAACCGGTAGATCAGGGGGTCGGTCGGCACCGCGGTCGGCAGCGAGCCGCGATAGGGAACCTCCTGCAGCAGCAGTTTTTCTTCCGGGCCGAGGTCGAATAGCGCGGCGGCGCGCTCGGCCTGCTCCGGCCGCAGCGTCATCTGCCCCATCAGTCCGGCCGCGACATAGACCGACGCGCCGCCGCCGATCTCGGCGAGAATCTGTTTCCAGGTCAGACCCTTGAGTCGCTTGGCGCTCAGAACCTTCTGGGTCACGTCCGCGCGGGTCATCGGATAACCTCCATGGTTTGAGGAATGGGGGGTGCGTCGCCGGGCCGTACCACCGGCGGATGCCGGGGATCGCCCGCCGGCGCGTCGCGTGCCTGCTGCGAGCGCTCGATCAGGAAGTCGATAACGTGGTTGCGCAGCGGGTAATAGGCCGGATGACGGTGCAGATCGTGGCGTCTGCGCGGCCGCGGCACGGTGTTGACTACGATCTCCGCGATGCGGGCACGCGGCCCGTTGGTCATCAACAGGATGCGGTCCGCCAGCAGCATCGCCTCGTCGACATCGTGCGTGATCATAAAGGTGGTCTGATTGGTTTCGGCGCACAGCCGCGCGACCTCGTCCTGCAGATTGCCGCGGGTTAGCGCGTCGAGCGCGCTGAACGGTTCGTCCATCAGCAGCATGCGCGGCTCGATCGCCAGCGCCCGCGCGATGCCGACCCGCTGCTTCATGCCGCCCGACAGTTCGGCTGGGCGTTTTTTCTCCGCGCCGGTCAATTTGACCAGGCCGATCGCGCGCTGGATGCGCTGCTGCGTCTCGTCGCGTGACGCGCTGGGCCAGCGCGAGCGCACCGCGAACGCGATGTTGCGTTCGACGCTAAGCCAGGGGAGCAGGGCGTGATGCTGGAAGATCACCGCGCGATCGAGGCTCGGGCCGGAGATTTCGGCGTCGTCGACCAGGACCACCCCGGCGCTCGCCTCCTCTAGCCCGGCCAGCACGTTGAGGATCGTCGTCTTGCCGCAGCCCGAGTGGCCGATCAGGCAGACGAATTCGCCTTCTCCGACCGCGAACCAGACATCCTCGAATACCGCGACCGCGGCGTCGCCGCCCTGCCGGGGCGGGAACCGCTTCGCCAGCCCCTCGACGCTGATCAGCGGCCTCATTCGGCATAGCTCACGAGCCGCCCGCACCACGCCAGCCCCTGATCCAGCGCCATTCCGATGGCGCCGATGAACAGGATCGCGGTGATCACGTTGCTGAGCGACAGATTGTTCCACTCGTTCCAGACGAAGTAACCGATGCCGGTGCCGCCCACGAGCATCTCGGCCGCGACGATGACGAGCCAGGCGATGCCGACCGAAATCCGCATGCCGGTCAGGATCGTCGGCGCCGCCGCGGGCAGGATCACCGCGAGCGAGCGGCGCCACACGCCGACCTCCAACGTGCGCGCCACATTGAGCCATTCGCGGCGCACGCTCGCCACGCCGAAGGCGGTGTTGATCATCAGCGGCCATACCGCGCAGATGAAGATCACGAAGATCGACGACAACGCCGAATCCTTGATCGAATAAAGCGCCAGCGGCATCCAGGCCAGTGGCGAGATCGGCTTGAGCACCTGAATGAAAGGGTCGAGCGCCCGGTGCATCAGCGGCGACATCCCGATCACGAAGCCGAGCGGCACCCCGATAATCACCGCGAGCGAGAATCCGAGCAGGACCCGCGCGATCGAGTACCCGAGTTGGATGCCGATTCCCTTGGTGTTCGGACCGCGGTCGAAGAATGGGTCGACGAGGTGTGAGACGATGGCCACGCCGACATCCCGCGGGGTCGGCATCGCCGATTTGCCCTGGGTCGCGGTGGCGCCCATCAGCTTGGCGTATTCCGGGTCCATCGGCGCGCCGACGGTCGTGGGCAACGTGGCCAGGTGCCAGGCGGCGACGAACACGGCCAGAAACATCACCGAGAGCAGGGCGGCGCGGACCGGCAGCGATCCCATGACCGGGCACTAGCTCCGCTTGATCGCGAAGCTGTCGAGGTAGGGTTGGGGCTGCGTCGGGTCGAATTTCTTGCCCATGATCTGGACCGAGCGGTAGCTCGTCTCGGGGACCGCGAGCCCCATCTCGCGCATGATCTTGCCGGCATCGGTCGCGAGGAACACCTGCTCGGCGACGGCCTTGTAATCGAGATCGCCCTTGACCTGGCCCCAGCGCTTCATCTGGGTCAGGATCCACACCGCCATCGAATGCCAGGGATAGGGCGCGAAGTCGATCCGGTCCGGCACCTTCTTGATGTTGCCGAGCCCGTCGGCGTAGGTGCCGGTCAATACCTGCTCGACCACCGTCACCGGCTGGTTCAGGTAGTTCGCCGGCGCGATCGCCTCGGCGATCGCCTTGCGGTTTTCCGACTTCGACGCATAGGCGGTCGCGTCGATGATCGCCTTCAACAGCGCGTGGAACGTGTTCGGCATCTCGGTGGCGAAGGCGCGGCTCGCGGCGAAGGCGCAGCAGGGATGTCCGTCCCACATCTCCTTCGACAGGATGTGGATGAACCCCGCCCCATCGAACACCGCGCGCTGGTTGAAAGGATCGGGACCGAGAAACCCGTCGATATTGTCGGCGCGCAGATTGGCGACCATTTCGGGCGGCGGCACCGAGCGGATCTGAATATCCGTATCAGGGTCGAGCCCAGCCTCGGCGACATAGTAGCGTAATAGATAGTTATGCATCGAGTAGTCGAACGGGACGGCGAATTTCATCCCCTTCCACTGCTTCGGATCGCGCTTATCCTTGTGCTTCATGGACAGCGTGATCGCCTGGCCGTTGATGTTCTCGATCGCCGCCATAGTCCAGGGCTGCGCCGCCGCGCCGGCGCCGAGCGTGATCGCCAGCGGCATCGGCGACAGCATGTGCGCCGCGTCGTATTCCTTGTTCAGCGCCTTGTCGCGGATCACCGCCCAGCCAGCGGTCTTGATCACTTCGGCTTCGAGCCCGTGCTTGCGATAGAAGCCGAGGGGCTCGGCCATGATGATCGGGGTGGCGCAAGTGATCGGAATGAACCCGATCTTAAGCTGCTTTTTTTCGATCGCCTCCGGCTTAGCCTGAGCGAGCTGCGTAGCCCGCGCCACCGGGAACAGGTCCGAGATCGCCGCCAGCACCGTGCCGAGCCCGATCGCGCCGACGACCGCGCGTCGTGTCCGGGCGGCGGGGAAAACCGCGCGTACCACCGCGGTTTCGATCGCGGCGCCGAGCCGGGCCTCGACCGCGGCGTCGTGCGCGGCCTCGCTTTCGTGTAGGCCGCAGCTGCACCGTGTCATGTCCGTCCCCTTCACGCGTCCTGAGCTTTTGTCGGAATCTGCACAAGCAATGGGCATGCCAAATTCCGGTCACGCGATTGACGGGGTTTCAGAATCTCCGCTTGGGACGAGTCCCCTGTTTATCCAGCGACTCCGAAACAGGCGGTCGCCCGTGTCAAAGGGGCAGCCGCCTCAAGCAATCCCGTCCGCGGGTTTCCGAGAGGAAATAGGCTGCTTGCGCAGGTTGGGGATGTCTGCCGGTATTTTAATCAACTTTGGGCGATTTTCCCCGCAGATGGCGGTGAGGCGGCGATCGATCCGTGCCGGCTGGGGTCAGCGCTTCCCGCCGCGGCGCGATTCGACCGATCCCGCCACCGCGGCGAGCAGGGTGCGGAGTTCGCCCGGGTTGACCCCGTCGCGCTTCATCAACAGCCGAACCAGCGGATCATCGAGAAGTTGTGCGAGCGTCCGCTCCGGAAAGCCTGCGCGGTCGAACCAGCAACCCGGCGTGATCGCTCCGCTGGGTGCGTAGGCGTCGCCGTCGGGACTACCGTCCGCCGGCATCGAAATGCTTGAGGGCGAGGGTCAGAACCCCTCGCTTGACCGGGTCGGTAAAGCGCAATGCTTCCAGCTCGACCTGGCTCGCGAGTTCGCCGCGGATCGCGTCCCGATCGAGGCCCGGCAGGCGCAAGCAATCATCATCGAATTCGGCGAAAATCTCGCGAAGCTTGGACTTCCAGGCCCCGTCGTCGGTCGCCGCTCTCGCCAGGCGCAGGAGCCGGCCGTGGTATCGCCCGTACAGCCCACCCATCGCCGTCACCCCAGTTGCTCGCGCGAATGCACCAGCCTAGCCTCCCTCCCGGTGGCCATGATTTCCAACCATCGAGTATGACTGCCTGTTCGGTATCGTCGATGGATCACACCTCATATGTCAAGACCAGAACACTAAGATTTTCGCCGCGGCGGTTGACCCGGGAAACCGGATGCGCTAGCTATCGGCGAGGGTCAACGCGGCGCCGATTGGTCCTATGCATCCCTGGGAGCGCTCGCTCGCGATGAACTACCGATCCGGCACCCGATACTTCCCGCGCGGCCGCGGTCGACGGCGATCAGTCGCGTAACCGCCAGACGCTTAATCGAAATTCTGTTCCCGGGTTGCCGTGCGCGAATTGATGCTTTCACTCGCTCTGTTGTTTCTGGGCGGCCTGATCGCGATCGTATTCCGGCGACGCGTCGGCCTGGCCCAGTCTTTTGGCCAGATCGGCGCTATCTCGGGCTCCGCCTTGGGACTGTTCGCCGCGATTCGCGTGCTGATCGACGGCGGGGTACAGCAGGTATCGGCGGCATGGCCGATGCCGGGGGGCGGTCTCCACCTCCAGGTCGACGCCCTGTCGGCGTTTTTTCTGCTGCCTGTCTTCGGCCTCTCGGTCGTTACCGGAGTGTACGGCCGCAGCTATCTCGCCGGCCGTGGCGAGGGATCGGCGGCGACCTGGTTCCACCTGAACCTGCTGACCGCGGCGATGGCGCTGGTGATCACCGCGCATGACGGTCTGCTTTTCCTGCTCGCCTGGGAGATCATGGCGCTGAGCCCGTTCTTCCTCGTCATTTTCGACGATCGGACGGCGAGCGTGCGGCACGCGGCGTGGACCTACCTGGCGGCGACCCACCTGGGGACGGTGTTTCTGCTGGTTCTCTTCGTATTGGTCGGCGGGCTGGCCGGCACCTCGGATTTTTCAGGCTACGCGGCGGTCCTGCGCGACAACCCGGCGCTGTCGTCCGCGGTGTTCCTGTTGGCGGTGGCCGGGTTCGGGTCGAAGGCCGGCATCGTGCCGGCGCATGTGTGGCTGCCTGAGGCCCATCCGGTGGCGCCCAGCCATGCCTCGGCGCTGATGTCCGGGGCGATGATCAAGGTCGGCATCTACGGCCTTCTCCGCATCCTGACCTTGCTCGGGCCGCCGCCGACCTGGTGGGGATGGCTGCTGATCGCGATCGGTGCGTCGACCGGCGTGGTCGGCATCCTCTACGCCGTGGCGCAGCACGATCTGAAGCGTCTGCTCGCCTATTCCAGCGTGGAGAACATCGGCATCATCCTGCTCGGCATCGGGGTGGGCCTGCTTGGGCTCGCCGAGGGGACCGTCACGCTGGCCGTCATCGGGTTTGCCGCGGGCCTTCTCCACGTCCTGAACCACGCGATGTTCAAGGGGCTGCTGTTCCTCGGCGCCGGCGCGGTACAGCACGCCGCCCATAGCCTCGAGCTGGATCGGCTCGGCGGATTGTTGAAGCGAATGCCGTGGACCGGCGCCGCCTTCCTGATCGGCGCCGCCGCGATTGTCGGGTTGCCGCCGCTGAACGGATTCGTCGGCGAATACCTGCTGTTCTATGCCGGGTTCTTCGGGCTGGTTCAGGCGCCGGTCAATGTCGGCGTGGCCGGGCTGATCGTGCTCGTCGCGATGGGATTGATCAGTGGGTTGGCCGCCGCCTGTTTCGCCAAGGCCTTTGGCATCGTGTTTCTTGGCACCGCGCGCAGCCGCGAGGCGGAGGAGGCGCACGAATCCCCCGGTCCGATGCGTTGGGCGGTGGCGATCCTGGCGCTACTCTGCGTCGCGATCGGCGCGGCCGCTCCGCTGGCCGTGTCGGCACTCGCCGGCGTCGTGGCTACGGCGACCGGCTTGCCGCCGGCGGGGGTGCGCGCGTCGCTCGCTTCCGTCGCCAATCCGCTGGGCGCGGCGGTGGTCGTGTTTGCCGTCATGGTCGTCGTCGCCGCGCTGGTTTGGGCGCTACGCGCCTGGCGTCTCCGCCGAATGGGGATTCGCCGCGCGCCGGTTTGGGGCTGCGGCTTTCAGCAACCGACATCGCGGATGCAATATACCGCTTCGTCGTTCGCCCAGCCGCTGACGACGCAATTTCGCCTGTTTGTCAGGAATCGCGAAATCCTGATACCGCCGAGCGGTTACTTTCCGGCGGCGTCTTCCTACGCAAGCGACAGCGGCGACCCGTTCCTGCGATTGCTGTTCGCCCCAAGCTTTCGCTGGTTCAGCCGGGTGATAAGCCGGATGAACGTGGTCCAGCCCGGTCACATCCACGTTTACGTCCTCTACCTCGCGGCGACCTTGGTCGCGCTGCTGATCTGGGCGAGCCTCTGAGCGATGCAAAACCATTGGTTCGTCTCGCCCGTTTGCGCGTTGCTGCTGGCGCCGTTGCTGCTCGGAATCGTCAACCGGACCAAGGCCTTTGTCGCTGGAAGGCGCGGCCCGCCTCTGCTTCAGCCCTATTGGGACGTTGCCAAGTGCCTGCGCCGGGGCGCGGTCTACGGCAATGCGACGAGCAGGGTGTTTCGGCTTGGGCCTGTGGTGAATTTGGCGAGTTTGGCGGCCGGGCTGCTGATCCTGCCGTTCGGCGGCATCGCGGCGGCCGCGAGTTTTCCCGGCGACCTGATCGTTCTCGTCGGGCTGTTCGCGCTCGGCCGGTTCGCGATCGTGCTCGCCGCTCTCGATACCGGCTCCAGCTTCGAGGGCATGGGCGCGAGCCGTGAGGTTCACTTCGCCGCCCTGGCCGAACCGGCACTGCTGGTTGCCCTGGCGACCCTGGTGCGGGTCACCGGCGTGTTCTCGCTGACCCCGGTCTATGGCGCGATCACGATCGCCACCTGGGCGCACGCCCTGCCGACACTCGCCCTGGTCGCGGTGACTTTCCTGGTTCTCGAGCTGGTCGAAAACACGCGGATACCGGTCGACGACCCGACCACCCATCTCGAATTGACGATGATCCACGAGGTGATGGTGCTCGATCATAGCGGTCCCGACCTCGCCTACATCCAGTACGCCGCCGCCCTGAAGATGTGGATGCTCGGCAGCCTGTTTGTCGGTCTTGTGGTGCCGGTGCGCAGTGGCAATCCGTGGCTCGACGGCGGGGCGGCCCTGCTCGGCATGGCTGTTCTGGCCGTCGCTGTCGGTATGGTCGAATCGGCGATGGCGCGTTACCGCCTGGTTCAGGTGCCGCAATTCATCGTCGGCGCCGCGACGCTGTCGGCTGTCGCGTTCATCGTGTTTCTGGTCTGACCGCGATGCCGGCATTGCTCGATACCGTCCACGCGATCGGCCTCGTCACGTGTTTCGCACTGCTCGGAACGAGCCGCATCGGCGCCTGCATCCGCTGGCTGTCGCTGCAGGGCATCCTGTTCGGCTTGGTCCCGATCATCACCCATGACGACGGTCTCGGCCTGCGCGCGATATTGCTGGCAGGCGGCAATATCGCGCTAAAGGGGGTGATCTTCCCGTTGGTGCTGCTGCGGCTACGGGCCCGCACCAATTTCCGCCGCGAAGTGGAGCCATTCATCGGTTTCGTGGCGTCGATCCTGTTCGGGATCCTGGCGCTGGCCCTGTCGGTCTGGCTGGGGCTCGCGCTGAAGCCGGCATTGCCGCACGCACCGTTTCGCATGATCGAGGCGTCGATCTTTCTGATTTCGATCGGGCTATTTCTGATTATCAGCCGCCGCCAGGCGCTGATGCAGGTGATCGGCTATCTAATTCTCGAAAACGGCATTTTCGTTTTCGGGGTCGTCACCGTCGTCGAGACTCCCCTCCTCGTCGAACTGGGGGTTCTCCTTGATGCCTTTGTCGCGGTTTTCGTGATGGGGATCGCGATCTTCCACATCAATCGCGAATTCGGCTCGATGGACGTCGATCAGCTCAACGCGCTGAAGGGCTGACCCGGTGTTCTTGGACCATTCGATCCTAGCCTTGGTGCTCGTCGCGGTGACGGGGGCGCTACTGTGCCTGGTGCTGCCGCGGCCGCGGCAGATTCTCGGCCTGACCGTCCTGGTATCGGCCGTCGAGCTGGTTCTCGCGGCCGATCTGTGGGCCAGCGTATTGCGCGACGGGTCGGTGGCGGCTGCGGACGGCTGGTTCTACGTCGATGCCTTTTCCGCGTTTCACATTATCGTCCTGGTCCTCGTGTTTCTGCTGAGCTCGGCCTTCGCTGGCGTCTATTTCGCCAACGAGAGCGGCGAGCATCCGTTCACCTTGTCGGTCGCGCGCCGCTTCGGCGCGCTGTGGCTTGGCTCATTGTCGGCGATGATGCTGGTGCTGGTTTCCAACAATCTCGGCATCATGTGGGTCGGGATGGAAGCGACCACCTTGTTGAGCGCTTTTCTGATCTCGCTGCATCCAAGCCGCCTGTCGCTCGAGGCGATGTGGAAATATCTGTTGATCTGCTCGATCGGTATCGCCTTCGCGCTGATCGGGACGATGCTGGCGGCCGCCTCGGTACAATCCGGCGGCGGGGTGCACGCGCAGGCTTTGTTCTGGACGCACCTCGCCTCCGCCGAGGCGCAACTCGACCCGACCCTGATGAAGTTCGCCTTCATCTTCATCCTGGTCGGCTACGGCACCAAGACCGGGCTCGCGCCGATCCACTCCTGGCTGCCGGATGCCCACAGCCAGGCGCCGACCCCGGTGTCGGCGATGTTTTCCGGCTTTCTGCTCAACACGGCGCTGTACTGCATCATGCGTTTCGTGCCGCCGGCGCAGCACGCGCTGGGCGGCAATTTCGCCAACGGGCTGCTGATCTTCTTCGGCACATTGTCAATCCTCGTCGCCGCCGGGTTCATCGTATTTCAGCGCGATGCCAAGCGGCTGCTCGCCTATCACAGCGTCGAGCATCTCGGCATCATCACGCTCGGCTTCGGCCTCGGCCCGCTAGGCGTTTTCGCGGCGTTGTTCCACACGCTCAATCATTCGGTATGCAAATCGCTGGCGTTTTTCGCGGTGGGGCGGCTGGGACAGCAATTCGGCAGCCACGACATGCATGTGCTGTCGGGCGCGTTGCGTGCCGACCGGTTGTGGGGGATAGCGCTCCTCGGCAGTGTGCTGGCGCTGATCGGGGTCGCGCCGTTTTCGATCTTCATGAGCGAATACCAGCTGTTGCGCGCGGCGGCGAGCGGCGGCGCCTGGCTGGTGCTGGTGCTGTTCCTCGCCGCCAGCAGCGTGGTTTTCGTGTCGGCGTTGCGGCATTTGATCGACATGGCCTACGGGGTTCCAGCGCCGGAGTTTCAGACGGCCCAGGGCGGCCCGGGAGTAGATCAGCCGAAGGCGTATCGGCCGAGGGCTTATCTTATCGTGACGTCGGCGCTCGGCTTGCTGGTGTTCCTGGGATTATGGATGCCGCTGTGGTTCTCCGGAGCGCTTGGCAGCGCCGCCGCGGTAATGGGCGCCCGGCCGTGACCCAGCCTTGCAAGATCGGCAATGCCGTCCCGCTGCCCACCGCCGCCGTGCCGGTCGGTCCGATCGAGGGGTTTCGCCGCGAGATTCTGTCCGCCATCGACGAGGGCAGGCGCCTTTTGCTGCTGGTCGGTCTGCCGGATAAGGGCGAGGGCACGCGCCTGCTGGCCGCCCTCGCCGACGACGCCAGCGGCGAGATCGCCCTCTCGTCGACGATCGTCACCGGAGCGTATCCGTCGCTGACACCGCATTGCCCCGGCGCGCATTATTTCGAGCGCGAAATCCACGAACAATTCGGCGTTCAGCCGTTGGGACACCCCTGGCTCAAGCCGGTGCGGTTTCCGCCCGGCGGCCCGGCCATCGAGGAGACCGCGTTCTTCGAGGTTGCCGGGGCCGAGGTCCACCAGGTCGCGGTGGGACCGGTACATGCGGGGATCATCGAACCCGGGCATTTCCGCTTCAATTGTCATGGCGAGCGGGTCATTCATCTCGAAATCATGCTTGGCTACCAGCACCGCGGCGTCGAGGCGGCGTTGCGAGGCGGTCCTGACAAGCGCGGCCTTCATCTCGCCGAGACCGTCGCCGGCGACACCACCGCTGGTCACGCGATCGCGTATTGTCAGGTTATCGAGGCATTGTCGGATGCCCGGCCATCGCCTCGGGCGCTGGCGCTACGCGCCGTCGCGCTTGAGTTGGAGCGCATCGCCAATCATATCGGAGACCTCGGGGCTCTCGCCGGCGATGTCGGGTTTCTTCCGGCTGCCGCCTATTGCGGCCGGCTCCGCGGCGACGTGCTGAACCTGACCGGGCTATTATGCGGCAGCCGGCTGGGCCGCGGCTGGGTCCGGCCCGGAGGGGTGGCGCGAGAGATCGGCGCGGAAATTCTGTCCGACCTAAAGCGGCGCGTCACCGGGGCCGAGCATGACATGCGCAACGCCGTCGAACTGTTGTGGAAATCATCGTCGGTCAGGGCGCGGTTCGAGAGCACCGGAATCCTCGCCCGGCAGGCGGCCGCGGAACTCGGCATCGTCGGCCCGCCCGCGCGGGCCAGCGGGATCGATCGCGATTGCCGACGGGACTTTCCGGCGCCCGGCTGTCTCCATCTCCGTCCGGTCACGGCGCTGGGCGAGAGCGGCGATGTTTTTGCCCGCGCGCTGCAGCGCTGGCAGGAGATCGAACACTCGGTCGATTTCCTGACCCGCGTGCTCGACGAGCCGGGGGAGGGCGCCCCGATCACGCCGCTCGCGGGGATGAGCCCGAACAGCCTCGCGTTATCGCTGGTCGAGGGCTGGCGCGGCGAGATCGTGCATCTGGGGATGACCGACGCGGCGGGACGCCTGGCACACTACAAGATCCTCGACCCCTCGTTCCGCAACTGGTTCGGGCTCGCGATGGCCATGCGCGGCCAGGCGATCTCGGATTTTCCGCTCTGCAACAAGAGCTTTAACCTGTCCTATTGCGGACATGATCTGTAGAGCCGGCGGAAGATAATGTTCAAGACGCTGCTCGCCCGCGCTCGCCAAGGCTACCGCACCGCGCCCTATCCGGCGTCCGACCCGGCGCTTCCCCCCCTGTTTCGGGGGCGTCCGGCGCTCGTTCCCGAGCGATGCGTGTCCGGCTGCTCCCGGTGTGTGGAAATCTGCCCGACCGACGCGCTCAAGGTGGCGGCCGCCGGGCCGGAGCTGGATCTCGGCCGGTGCATTTTGTGCGGCGAGTGCGCCGCCGCCTGTCCCGCGGACGCGATCACCCTCACGCAGGACTGGCGGTTGGCCGCGTCGCAGCGCGACTTCCTGCTCGTGACCGGTGACCGGGAGATGCGGGTCGAGGCGCTCCGTCGCGAACTGCGCCGGCTTCTCGGGCGGTCGCTGCGGCTGCGCCAGATCAGCGCCGGGGGCTGCAGCGGGTGCGAGGTCGAGGTCAACGCGCTGGGCAACGTCGTGTTCGATTCGAGCCGCTTCGGCATCGAGTTCGTCGCCTCGCCGCGGCATGCCGACGGTGTGCTGATCACCGGCCCGGTCACCGCCAACATGAAAGAGGCCGCGCTGCGCACCTACGAAGCGGTCGGCGAACCCAGGCTGGTCATCGCCGCGGGCGCATGCGCCATCTCCGGCGGCCTCTTCCGGGGAAACGCGGAGGTATGCGATGGCGTCGATGGGATGTTCGCGGTCGATCTGTACATCCCGGGATGCCCCCCGCACCCGTTGACCATCCTCGACGCGCTGCTGCGCTTGCTCGGTCGGTGCTGATCGGCGTGCGGATGAATACCGATGTTCGTTTTTGAGATGCGCCAACCCCCACAATTAAGGGGAAGTACATGAGGCGAAACGCAAGTATGATGGCTCAGCCGTGCGGCAGATTCTCTGACTGAACGGTCATCACAGGATCTTGGAGGGCGACATTGCTCACCGCGGCGCAAATGAGGGCGGCTCGAGCCCTGGTCGGGCTGGATCAAAAGGCCCTCGCCGCTGCATCGGGAGTATCGCTCCCGACCATTCAGCGCATGGAAGCCAGCGACGGCGTCGTCCGCGGCGTGATCGAGAGCCTGATGAAGATCATGGCGGCGCTCGAGGCCGCCGGGATCGAATTCATCAACGATGGCGCGACCAGCACCGGCGGGGGCAGGGGGGTTCGGCTGCGCAAGCGCCCCGAGTGATCGATCACCGGGCCGTTCATCTTCCTATGGCCAGCCGAGGACGGATGGCGCGGCGCCGAGCAACGTCGCCCCGCCGATCAGGAGGATCGGGTGCGCGCCTAGCCGCGCCGCCGCGAACACCGCCGCCGCGCCCAACAATAGGGCCGGGTGTGCGTTGAGTAGCGGCGCGGCCAGAGTGATCAGGGTCACGCCGAGCAGTCCCACCGCGGCAGCGGCGGCGAACCGGCCGAAGGCCCGAAACCAGCGCGCGTCCTTCAGTTTCGCGACGATCCGCGCGGCGAGGCCGGCCAGAACCACCGGCACCGCGAATACGGCCGCGGCCCCGGCCACCGCCCCCGGCACCGCGGCGACGTGATAGCCGACAAACGCGGCCAGGATCAGTACCGGGCCCGGTGTCGCGTAGGAAAGTCCGATCGCGACCGCGAACTGCGCCGGCGAGACCCACCCGGTCTCGGCGACCGCGAGGCGCTCGACCAACGGCAGCGCCGCCTGGCCGCCGCCGAAGGCCAGCGCGCCGACGATGAGAAATCGGGCGATCAGCTCAAGCACGGGTCTTCACCCGATCGACGATGACACCGATCATCCCCGCCACCGCGACGACCAGGGCGGCGTTGACGTAAAGTCCGGCGAGGAAACCCGCGAGCAAAACGATTGTCAGCACCGGCGAGCGGGCTTCGCCGCGGGCGAGGCGCCACATCGCGTCGGCGAGCAATCCGACCACGGCGACCTGCAATCCGGTCAGGGCGCCGGCGACCCACGGCGCGTCGGGCAGCGCGGTGACGGCCGCCGCCGCGATCGTCATGATCGCGAGCGACGGCAGCAGGAAGCCGATTGTCGCGACGATCGCCCCGGGCCAGCGGGCGAGGCGCCAGCCGAGAAAGGTGACCACCTGGACCACGGTCGAGCCGGGTAAGGGTCTGGTGAAGGCCAGCGCTTCGGTCAGATCGGATGGCGTCAGCCAACCGCGGCGATCCACCAGATCGCGCTGCAATAGCACCAAGGTCGGGCCGAGTCCGCCGAAGGCGAGGGACCCCAGCCGCAACAGGGCCCAACCGAGCACGACCAGACCGGGTGGTCGGGCGGCGGGGTGTGAGGTGATGTCGGATGGCGGCAGCGGACGCTCCCGAGATCCCTGGTTCAATTGCCGACGGCCGGCGCCGGCGTCTGTGCGGGTCGCGCGCCGTGCGTGCCGAGGCGGCGCAGCACGAACAGACCGGCGAGGGTAACCGGCGCGAGATGGCCGAAGGCAATGCCCCAGCCTAGGACGCCGTCGCCGGCGAGGTCGAGCACGAGCCCGACCCCGAGCGGTCCGATAAATCCGCCCGCGTAGCCGCACATGCTGTGCAGGCCCATCGTCGCGCCCCGCAAATCCTTATCGGCCGCTTGGACGGTGCCGGCGGTCAAGGCCGAGCTGTCGATATAGATCGCAGCGTTCCACAGCACGACGATCGCGACCGCAACCGGCGCGGAGAACCCGGCGCTCCAGCCCGCGACCAGCGACAACCCCGCCGCCACGATCATCGCGGTCGTGACGACCCGCGCGCGTCCCCAGCGCTGGGCGCTTTCGTTGCCGGTGATCGAGACGGCGATGCCGGCCAGCCCGGCCACGGTGAACAGCACGGTCGGATCGGGCAGCCAGCCCGGCGCGCCCTGGCGCGCGCAGACCATCGCGAGAAAGGTCACGCCCCACGCGCGCAAGGCCGCCAATTCCCAGGTATGCACCGTGTAGCCGGCGATCCAGGCCATCACCGCGCGGTTGCGCAATACCGGTCGGAAATCCAGCAGGCGCCGCGCGGCGGTGGCGGCGGTCGCCGGCCTCGGCAACACCGCCGGCATGACATAGGCGGCGAGCACGACGGCGGCGAGCGCGGTCGTTCCGCCGACCAGAAACGCCGTCGCGGGTCCCGCCCAATTGCCGATCAGCCCGGCGATCGCGAACGAGGCCGCGCCCGAGATGCCGACACCAGCGGCATGCCAGGAGACCGCGCGCGATTGCGCCACCCCTTCGAGCGGGTCGGCGATCGCCTTGAGGCCCGGCATGTAAGTGCCAGCCCAGCCGATGCCGGCGAGAACGCGCAACAGCAATGCCGACCAGAACCCGTCGGCTAAGAGCGCGAAGCCGAAATGCGACAGCGCCGTCAGGCCGGTGCCAAACAGATAGACCCGCCGCGCCGGCACCCGGTCGGTCAATGCGACGAGCACTGGCACCATCACGACATAGGCGGCGAAAAACACGCCGACTAGCCAGCCGGCCTCGGTCTTGGTCAGGTCCCAGCGCGCGATGTAGCCGGGCAGCAGCGCCGGCAGTGCGAACGCGCCGATCTGCCCCAGCATCTGGGCGGCAACGATGGCGCGAACATAGCCGCGACTTCCCGGAGTGGGCGCGCGCATCAGGGCGGAGCGGACCGGCGCAACAGCGGCAGGGCCAAGGCCAGGGCGGCGAACTGCGCGAGGATGAAACCGGGGGCGTCGATCGGCCGGATGCCGGCGAACGTGTCGCTCAGCGCGCGCGCGATCGTCACCGCGGGATTGGCGAACGAGGTCGACGCGGTAAACCAGTACGCGCCGGTGATGTAGGCGGCGACGGCAAAGGCGGTGACCGGCTCGCGATGCGCGCGACATCCCCAAATCACGGTGAGCAGGCCGAAGGTCGCGACCACTTCCGCGACCCATTGCGACGGTCCGGCGCGGACATGCTGCGAGAGCTGCCACAGCGGCAGATCGAACATGATATGCGCGAGCCATACGCCGAGGATCGCGCCGGTGAGCTGGGCCACGATATAGGCCGGCACCGCGTGCCAGCGCAGTCCACCGGTCGCCGCGGCGGCCAGGGTCACGACCGGGTTCATGTGCGCGCCCGATTGCGGCCCGAACGCGAGGATCAGCGCGACCAGCGCGCCGCCGGTCGCAATCGCATTGGCGAGCAGGGCGAGGCCGGTATTCCCGGCGCACAAGCGCTCGGCCATGATGCCCGAGCCGACCACGGCGATCAGCAGAAAGGCAGTCGCGATCAGCTCGGTCAGGGCGTCGCGCACAACCGGGCGGCTCAGCGCGGCCGGCCGGGCCGCTTCCACGGCCGCGCTCATGGGCCCCGCTCACCGCTGGTTATAGCGGCATCTTGTCCGATGCGGTCTGCCGCGCGCTTGATCGCCATGCGGTCGAGCGCTTCGAGCCGCAGGCTGGCGAACAACTTGATGCGGTTCTCCAGCGCGAGATGGGCGCCGCGAAAGGCTTTGCGCCGGTCTGCCATGCTGCCCTCGATCGCGGCCGGGTCGGGCGCCCCCCAATGCGCCGTGATCGGATTGCCCGGCCAGATCGGGCAGATTTCTCCGGCCGCCTGGTCGCATACGGTAAACACGAAATCCATCAATGGCGCATCGGGGCGTGCGAACTCATCCCAGCTTTTGCTGCGCAACCCAGCCGTCGAGAGGTTGAGTTTTTCCAGCAGTTCGAGCGCTAGCGGGTGCACCGCGCCGCGCGGAAAACTGCCGGCGCTGTATCCCTTGAACCGGCCTCGGCCCCAGTGGTCCAGCAACGCCTCGGCCAGGATGCTCCTGGCCGAGTTGCCGGTGCAGAGAAACAGGACGTTGTAAGGTTTATCGTTCATGGGCCGTCTTCAAGAGGCGCAGCACGAGGGTGCGCAGCAGGCATCGGGTGCGACCTCTCCTACCGCTGGCTTCCGCCCCTCGACGATCGCCGACACAACGTAATCCTCGAGCCGCCGCCCCGGCAGCCAGTTCTTGATCAACTCGCGGCTTTCCGGCTTGGCGGTGACGCGGATATCGGTGAACCCGGCGGCGGTGAGCCATGTCTCGATCTGTATCGCCGGCGCGGCGCCGGCGATACAGCCGCACAGCAGCGTCGTGTCGGCCTGCAGATCGGTCGGCAATGGCGCGGCGTTGATCACGTCGGAAATCGCCAGCCGGCCGCCCGGCTTCAGCACCCGGAATGCCTCGCGAAACACCTGCGCCTTGTCGGGCACCAGATTGATCACGCAGTTCGACAGGATCGCGTCGGCGGTGTTGTCGGCGACCGGCAGGTATTCAAGTTCGCCGAGGCGGAACTCGACATTGCCGGCGCCGATTTTGGCGGCGTTGTCGCGCGCCTTTTTCAGCATTTCATGGGTCATGTCGACGCCGATCACGTGCCCGGCCGCCCCGACCTGCCGCGCAGCGAGAAAGCAGTCGAACCCGGCGCCGCTGCCGAGATCGATGACCACCTCGCCCGGTCGCAACGCGGCGATCGCCTGCGGGTTGCCGCAGCCGAGGCCGAGATTGGCGCCATCCGGCACCGCGGCCAGCTCGGCTTCGGAATAGCCCATCTCCAGCGACTTGCTCGCTGGCGTCCCGGCCGCCGACGGTCCGCAGCATGAGGTCGCCGGCGCGCAGCAATCCGTCGCGCTCGCGGCCTCGGCGATGCTGCCGTAGCGGGCGCGCACCATTTCCTTGAGTTCGGCCTGGTCCATGGTTTTTCTCCTGTGACTCGGGTGTGGCGGGCTAACGAGCGCAGCAGGCAGCCGCCGTGGCGGCGGGTTGCTGCGGGTCGGCGATCCAGGTCTTGTCCGACTTGGCATGGCAGCAAATCGCGTCCTTGGCCTCGACCAGCGGCCGTTCGGCACGGCTGAGTCGCTCATAGATTTCGGCGAGCTCGGTCTCGTCCTCGGCCTGAATGGCCAGATGCGAGACGCCGGCGACGCGTCCGGCCCGCGTGCTGATCGCGAAATTGACCCGCGGATCGTCGAGCATCCATTTGACGGAGTCGTCCTTTACCGCCGTCGGCGCCGCAGCGAACAGAATCGAGTAAAACCGCGTCGATTGGGTCAGATCGTCAACGGATACGTGCACTGTGCAGGCGTTTCATCGCTCGCTCCTGTCGCAAAGGCTTCGCTGGGATCGCAGGCGGGTACGCAGGATGCGCCGCGCCCGCAGCAATTTTCGGTCAGGTAGGCAAGCAGATCCGTCATTGCCTCGTATTCGGCCGAGTAGATCAGCTGGCGGCTCAGGCGCCGCTGGGTGATCAGCCCCGCATGGGTCAGCTGCGCCAGATGGAACGACAGCGACGACGGTTGCACCCGGAGCCGCTCGGCGATATTGCCGGCGGGCAACCCCGCCGGGCCGCAGGCGACCAGCAGGCGGAAAAGTTCCAGGCGGGTCTCCTGGGCGAGCGCCCCGAGCGCGGCGATCGCGGTTTTCTGATCCATCGCGGCGGCTAAGCTTTCGATCATTCAACGATCGTCGAATTTTATCGCCGCCGTAGCGCTCATGCAAGCGATATTTCATCGAATATCGAAATAAGGATCCGACGAAAGGTCAGAACGCGATGCGGACCCCGCCATAGACCGACAGCGGCTGGCCGAACACCTCGGTGCGGGGGTCCGTCAACACGATCGGCAACCCCGCATTCGCTGTCGCTGTCGGGTCGAAATAGGCTCCGAACAACGCATAGCGCCGGTTGAAGAGGTTGTTCACCAGCGCGAATATCTGCACTTCCTTGGTGGCTTGATAGGAGGCGTGCAGGTTGACCTGCCAATAGCCGGGCAGCTTTTCATTCTGATTGGCGTCGTCTCCGATAAAGTACCGGCTGCCGACCACGGTCGCATCGGCGCCGAGCTTCCATTGCGATGTGGGCATCAGGTCGAACCCGAATTTCACCTGGTTCCGCGGGATGCCCGGAATGCGCTTTCCCGGCACCACGTGGACGTTGCCGTTCGCGTCCGCCATCGGATTGTTCGGCGATGGGAGGTCGCCGCTGAAGCGATAGGTCGCCTCGACCAGGCTGTACCCGGCGTAGGCGAGCCATTGGCTCGACTGATACTGGATGCTGGCCTCGAGCCCCTGGCGGCGGGTTCCCGGCACGTTCTGGAAAAATCCGCGTCCCTGGATCGTACTGGCGACGTTGATGATGTCGTCGTCGGAATCGGTGCGGAACATTCCGGCTTTCCATTCGAGCCTGCCGCCGTCGAATGGCAGGGTGCTGCGCAGCCCCGCCTCGTAGGTCGCGGCGACCACCTGCTTCAGCGGCGGGTCGGAGACCAGCGTGTTTTCCAACAGGCACGGCCGGTTGGGATTTGCGCACGACAATTCGAGCGGGGTCGGGGCGCGGTTCGATTGCGAATAGCCGCCATAGGCGGTCAGCCCCGGGAGGAGTTTGTAGGTGACCCCGGAAACCGGGTTGAGGTGGGTAAAAACATGGTTGCCGTTCAGTTCGGGGCTGGTGCCGACTTGGTCGCTGGTGGCGATGGTGGCTATATTGAGCCGCGTGCCGGCGGTCAGCGACAGGCGGTCGTCGATGTCGAACGTGTCAAGTGCGTAAAGCCCGTAATAGGTGTTGCGGGCATCGGCGTTGACCGGACCGTAGCCGAGCCCGCCCAGCGTGTGCAGGATCGCGCTGGTACCCGGGATAGCGGGATTGATGGTCACGGTCAGATCGGGATTGATATATCCGAGCGTGCTGTCCGATCTGAAATTGGCGAGGCTGTGATCGATGCTGCCGCCGACCAGGAAATGATTTCCGCGGTCGAATAGGTTTCCAATACGGTCGGCCTGCAATGAGGCGCCCACCGTGGTCGCGCTGTTCGCGGTGCGGTCGATCGTCCCGTATGGGACCGGGGCGCAGGTATTGCCGCTTCCGGGCGGGCAGGGGATCGGATTGTTGTTCTGATCGAGGATGGCGAACTGATCGCGGAACGCGGCGGTGACCGGGTTCGGTCGGGGTATGCCGTCATCTTCCAGGCACAGATGATCTCGGAATTGCGGGCTCGCGCTGTTGCTGCAGCGCTCGATGTCGGCGACGTTGCCGTCGACGTGCTTCTGCCGGTAGCGCCTGACGTAGATATTGCCCTGCAATGACCAGGTGTCGGCCAAGGCGAGCTTGCCGTTCAACGCGAGCAGGCCCGAATCGCTGTCGGTCGACTGCGGCGTCGTGAAGATCGCGCGGCGCTCGCGGTCGAGCAATTGCACCGGGGTCGCGGCGGCCACGCCGAGCGACGACGTGGCGCCTGCGGCGATCAGATGAAGTTCGGCCCCGTCGCTTCTCCAGCCGAGGTCGACGAATACGCGGGCGATGTCGGCTCCAGATTTGAAGCGCCAGCCGTCTTGCCGCACGCCCTGGGCGGCGATGTAGGCGGAGTAGTCGCCGATCTGGACGCCGTATTGCGCGCCCCCGGTAAAATTGCCGAAGGAACCGCCCTGGAGCTCGGTTTCCAGCCCCTGAAAGGTAAAGCCGTTCTTCATCCGTAGGTTGACCGCGCCGCCCAGCGCGTTGAGCCCGAATACCGGATTGTTGGTCCACAAATCAGCGCGATCGATCGCGTTGGTCGGGATCAGATCCCAGTTGATCGTGTCGCCGAACGCCTCGTTGAGCCGGATCCCGCTCATGTACAGCGTGATCCCCTGGGGCGTGCCCTGGAGCGGCGACGCGGCGAAACCGCGATAGCTGAGCTCCTGCGCGGCGCCGTTGCCGCTCGGATCGGACAGCGAGACGCCGGGGATGCGCTGAAACAAGGTGTCGGTGACGCTCAGCGACCCGGTGCGAGCGAAGTCATCGGCGCCCAGGCTCCGCACGGTCCCCGGCATCTTGTCCCGATCGACCCCGGTGCCGGGCAGCGGGCTGGTCGCGATGATGTCGACCGACGGCAAAATCACGGTCGGCGATGGCGAGGTGGGGCCAGGCGGTGGGATCTGCGCGTGCGCTTGGGCCGATAGCATGATCGCAGCGGCCGCCGCCGCCAGCGGCCTATCGCGAAAGTAGGTCAGCCGCAACATCGAAACCCGTTCACATGAACGGCTTGACGCACGGCGTATACCTCACTGAGAAACTGGCGGGTGGATTTGACCGCCTAGTAGCAACCGTCAGCGGGGTCCCTGGTCGAATTCGATTCCGACAGGGGCCCCGCCGATGGCGCGCGAGTGGTGAGGTGGGCCGCCGAGAAAGCGGCTAGCCTTTTACGCCGCCCATCGTCAGGCCGCTGCTCATGCGACGGCGGAACGCGTAGTAGGTCGCGACCGGCGGCAGCGCGTAGATGATCGCGGTCGCCATCATGTAGTTCCACGGTGCCACGTCGCTGTTGATGAACTGGGCGAGTGCCACCGGCACGGTCATGCTCGATTTGTTCGACAGCAGCAGGAACTGGTACAGGTATTCGTTCCACGCGAGCAGTAGCGCGTAAGTGCCAACCGCGACCAGGGCCGGCGCCATCAGCGGCAGGTAGATGCGGAAATAGATCTGGATCGGCGAGGCGCCGTCGATCCGCGCCGACTCGTCGAGCTCGAGCGGGATGCTGCGGCCGTATTCCTGAAAGATGAAGATCGCGTATGGCGTGGCGAAGGTGGTCAGCGCCGCGATCACCGACCACGGATTATCGTGCAGCCCGTAGTGGTTCATGATCAGATAAAACGGGATCGCCAGGAACGACGCCGGAATTACATAGGTCAACAGCGCCGCGTTGGTGATCAGCCAGCCATTGCGGATGCGCATTCTGCCGACCGAAAAGGTGGTCATCGTCCCGATCGTCAGCACCAGCAAGGTCACCATCACGGCGATATAGACGCTGTTGCCGAATTGGAGCCAGAAATACTCCAAATACCAAAAGCCCTGGGTGACGACGATCCAGAAGCTTTCGGGCGCCGGATTCGTGGGCCAAAGATGGTCGCTGAACACGTCGCTGTCCGCCAGCAGCGAGACCATCACCATGTTGTAGATCGGGGTGATCGTCCATACCAGCAGCAGTACGCTGAGGACCGCGGCACCGGCGTTGGTCAGATATTTGCGCCGCACCGCGGCGCGGCGCATCGTCAGGTGTGCGGGCCGGGCCGATGAACCGAGGCCGGCATTTTCCGCGATCGTGCTCACAGTTGTACCTCCGACGTGCGTAATTTCCGCATCAAGATGATCACTAGCGGGATCAGCAGCGGCAACGCCGACAGGACCGCGGCCATTCCAAGCTGGGGATTGCCCATGTCGTACGCGTTGCGGATGCCGAGCGTCGCCAGTACATGCGTCGAGTTGGCCGGCCCGCCGCCGCTGATGAACGTGACCGAGTTGAAGTCGCCGAGCAAGAATATCGTCGCCAGCAGGGTCAGGACCAAATAGAGGTTCGCCAGCAGCGGAAATGACACATGGGCGAAGCGGCGCAACCCGGTGGCGCCGTCGACCTTGGCCGCGTCGTAGACGTCCTGCGGGATCGACATCCGGCCAGCGAGCAGGATGATGGTCCAAAACGGCAGCCACTTCCAGATATGGGAGCCGATGGCCGAACCGAGGGCGAACCATCGCGTATTGAGCCAGGATGGCCCCTCAATGCCGAAGGCATGGTACAGGGCATTGTTGATCATGCCCCACTCGCCGTTCAACATCCAATGGATCGAGATGAACGACGGCAATGCCGGGATCGCCCACGGCAGTACGAAGATCAGCAACAGCCCCTTGACCCACCACCCCGGGCGCATGAAGAAGCCCGACAACAAGAGCGCAAAAAAGAGCTTGAGGTTAACCCCAAAAGCCAGAAAAACCATGGTGTTAACCACGGTCTGCTGATAGATCGGATCAGAAAACAGCTCGGCATACAAACGCGGCTCGCTGCCCATCCAGGCCCCGTAGATAACCGGATAGACGACAAACGCGAAAAACACCCCGACATAGGGCACGATAAAGGCGACGGCCCAGGTAAACTCGGAGCCGTGCAGACCGCCACGCCAATAGCGCCACAGCGATTGCCGCGGCGCCGTGGGGCGACTGAGTTCGACCGTCGACGCACTGGTCATTGATTACTTCTCCGCTCTACGCGATCGGGTATTTGGCGAAGATCTCGGCGGCGCGTTTACACGCCTTATCCGCCGCCACCTCCGCCGTCGACCTGTTCTGCATGATGTCGGTCCAGCCCACGGCCCAGACATGCTCGTTGCGAACCTGGGCCCACGCCGGGTTATAGACGAAAAATTCCGGTATGGTCGGCCCAAGCAGGCCCTGGTTGACGTAGGCGATGCGATGCGGATCGGCGGGGTCGAGCCACCACGGGTCGGTCTTCACGGTCGAGACATAGGGCGGAATATTCCTGGCGAGCCCGGTTTTCAGCAATTCGTTGTTGACCTTCGGCTGGATCATGTATTTGAGGAACTCCTTGACCACCGCGACGTTTTTCGCCCCTTTCGGAATCAGCGCGCAGGCGTTGTTGGCCATGCTGGGGATCACCTTGCCCTCGTTGCTGAGCGGCAGGCCCATCGTGACGCAGTCGTTATAATCCTGCTTGTTGTGGAACATCGCGACTTCGGTCGACAGCGTGCCGTCGAGGTCCATGACGATCTGCTTGGCGTGGAACGCGTTGTTGTCGTCGGCGTCGTTCCAATTGATCGCGCCCGGCGGCACGAAGCCTTCCTTGTAGGCGGTGGTCGGATAGACCATCGCCTTGACGATCGCCTCCTTCACCTGCGGATCGTCGACGTGCAATTTGCCGTCCTTGCTGACGATGTTCCCGCCGCCGTAGGCCATCAGGAAATAGTTGAACACGTTGTTGGGATCGTTGCCGTTGGTGGTTACCTGGAACCCCAGACCATAGACCCGACGGTTGCCCTGGGCGCGCAATTTCTTTTGCACGTCCTTGAAGAAACCGTAATAGGCATCCCAGGTCTTCGGGATGTCCTCCATCTTGTAGCCGGCCTTCTCGACCAGCGGCTTCCAGATATGGTTCGGCAATACCGTGGTCGTGTACGGCACCCCGTAGAAGGCGCGCTTTTTCGTGACGTTGTTGTAGCAGTACGCCGTGGCCAGCGCGGTCTCGGTGTACTCCTCCCGTTGAGTCTCGACCACGTCGGTCACGTCGAGCAGCTTGTCGTCCCAGGCGTACAGCGCGATCAGTTCGGCCGGGTTGCTGGTGAACATGTCCGGTACGATGCCGCTGGTCACCGCCGAGACGATCTTCTGCCGCATCGGGGCGAACGGAATGATCGTGTGGTCGATCTTGTTGCCGCTGGCTTTCTCGTAATCCGCGAAGACCTTGCGGATCGCCACATCCTCTTCCTGGACGAAACCCTGCGGCCACCACACGGTCGCGGTAACCCCCGCCGCGTTGGCGATAAACGGGCGCGCCAGTGTCCCGGCCGCGGCCACCGCCAAAGAGCTGCGCAGCATCGAGCGTCGAGTTACGGTAGCCATGGGCGTCTTCCTTCCCAGTTCGCATCCTGCCCTTTGCGGGTGCGCTCTTTTATTTGTCCGAGGCTACTCTGGGACCGCCCGTTCCGAGAGGTCAACTGTTTATTTGGGCCGCCGACGCATGGCGCTCGCCCGCTCGCGGCGAGTCTCGGCAACCGCCGGGTTCCCAGGCGCGGGAGACGCCGAGTTCGGTTCGGATAGAGACTGCCCCGGCGCTCGCCGATCGGCCAACCCGCGAGCCCGCGCCGGCTCATCGCGCCCTCGCGAGCACCCCCGCACCCGCTTGACAGCGCTCGCGGGGCGGGTTCGTGATGCCGCCGTGTGGAGCGGAGGCCGAGCGTGAAATTCAGCAATTTCCTGTTTCCCGATTGCCGCGACCCCGCGCGCGACGGCGCCGTTATCGACGAGACCCTGCGCGAGGCGATGCTGTCGGACGAGCTTGGGGTCGACGTCGTGTGGCTCGCCGAGCACCATTTCGACGGTATCTGCGCCTATGTCGATCCGATCAGCTTCGCCGGGGCGCTGGCGACCGCGCTCAGGCACAGCGCGATCGGCTTCGCCGTGATCCAGACCTCGCTGCACCACCCGATCCGGCTCGCCGAGCAGCTCGCCCTGATCGACAATCTGGTCAAGGGGCGGCTGATCGTCGGGCTCGGCCGCGGCACCGCCTACAACATTTACGACTACCAGGGTTTCGGCATCGATCACCGCGAGGCGCAGGCGCGGCTCGACGAGGCCGAGGCGATCATGGTCAAGGCGTGGACCGGCGACGGTTTCACCCACGACGGGCATTTCTGGCGGCTCAAGGTGCCGCTGCTGCGCCCGCGCCCCTACACAAGGCCGCACCCGCCGATCATCCGCGGCGCGTCGAGCGAGCACTCGCTAATCGAGTTCGCGCGCGCCGGCAAGCCGTTTCTGATGAACGTGCAATCGCTCGAGACCACCCGCGCCCGCATCGAGCTCTACAAGCGGACGATGCGCGAGGCCGGGCACGACGAAGCGGCGATCACGGGCAATCTTGGGGCCAGCTGGATCTGGCGCAACGTGTTCGTCGCCGCCACCGACGCCGAGGCCGAGCGGGTCGGCATCCCGTTGTTCGAGACGATGACGCGGTCGCGGGCCGAGATGCGCAACCGCATCTACGCCGAGACCGGAATGCGCATCGAGGTGCCGCACGACGATCTGCCGGCGGCGCGCGCGACCACCTCGCACGGGCTGATCCACGGCTCGCCCGCGAGTGTCGCCGAGGCGTTCGCCGGGATCGACACGCTCGGCATCGGCGGAGTCATCGCCAGCTTCCGCCTCGGCCCGATGCCGCACGAAATCGCGGCCGAAAGCCTGTCGCTGTTCATGCGCGAGGTCGCGCCCAATTTTCGAGGATGATGCCCGGCATCTATGACCCGCCGCCAATCTCGACCGGGCGCGGCGATAGGATTAGACTCGGAAGCAACGACGGGAGTCGAGTGCAGGGAGCGGCGCGATGAAATTCGGACTCTTTGGCGGCGCGCGGGCGCGCGGCGGGCCGGCTGACGACAGCAGCGGTTATCACGATTTCATCAATTACGTGATCGAGGCCGAGCGGCTCGGGTTTTCCAGCGTCTTTCTGGTCGAGCACCATTTCACCGGGTTCGGCCAGGTCTCGGCCTCGCTGAATCTCTTGAGCTACCTCGCCGCGCGCACCGAGCGCATCCGCCTCGGCACCGCGGTCGTGGTGCTGCCGTGGCACAATCCGATCCTGGTGGCCGAGCAGGCCGCCACCCTCGATCTGTTGTCGAATGGGCGGCTCGATTTCGGCGTCGGCAAGGGCTATCGCCCCTACGAGTTTTCCGGGTTCTGCATCCCGCAGGACGAGGCGACCGAGCGCTTCGACGAGGCGATCGCGGTGATCCGCAAGGCGTGGAGCTCGCCGGACCGGTTCTCGCATGCTGGCAAGTGGTGGCATTACGACAATGTCGTGGTCGAGCCGGCGCCGATCCAGCAGCCGCACCCGCCGTTCTGGCTCGGCGCCGGCAGCCCGGAATCGATCCGCCGCGCCGCGCGCGAGGGCTACAACCTGTTGCTCGATCAGATCGCGCCGATCGACCTGATCATCGACCGGGTGCGGGTGTTCCGCGAGGAATGCCAATATATCGGCCGCCCCTACGACCCGACGATGGTCGGCGTCACCCGCGGATTGCAGATCATTCACAACGAGGCGGAACGCGCCAAGGCGATCGCCACCCGCCGCGAGGTGTTGAAGAATATCGGCGATCTTGCCCGCGGTCCGGGCGCCGAGCACTACGCCAATATCAAGGACGCGCCCGACACGTTCGAGCTCGACGACGCGCCGCTGCTCGGCACCCCGGAGCAGATCATCGCCCAACTCAAGCGGCTCGAGGCCGGCGGCGTCGAAAACGTGCTGTTCGCGGCGCCCGGCGCCTCGGTGGCCGGGCTGCGCACCTTCGCCGAGGAAATCATGCCGGCTTTCGATTCGACCAGCCCGCTCGGACTGGCCCAGGTGTGATGTCGCCACGGGGACACAACGTCATCCCGGGGCACCGCGCTAACGGCGAACCCGGGACCATGGGCACGGTGACGGAAAAGTGGGGACCTAGCCCGTTCCCCGTGCCTCCGTGGTTTGAACGAGCAAAGGAGCGGCAATGGCAGAAGCGGTAGCGATCGTCACCGGCGGGTTGCGCGGTCTCGGCCTGGCGATGAGCCTGGGGCTGGCCCGCACCGGCCATCCGGTCCTCGCGGTCGGCCATATCGCCGAGGACGCGGCCGAGATGGAGGCCGAGACGGCGTCGTTGCAATTGCGCGACCGGGTGCGGCCTCTGGTCGCCGATCTGCGCCAAAAGGACGAGTGCGACCGGGTCGTCGCCGAGGCGCGCTCCCGCTTCGGCCGGGTCGACATCCTGGTCAACAATGCCGGGCTGACCTTTACCTATATCGACCCGGCGCGGTTTCGGCGGCCGACGCTCCAGCGCTTTTTCGAGGTCGACGACGAAGTCATCGACAACGTGATCACCACCAACTACCTCGCCGCCGACCGGCTGTCGCGGCGGGTCGCGCCGGCGATGGTGGCGCAGGGCTGGGGCCGCATCATCAACGTGACCACCAAGCTCGACACGATGAACCGGGTCGGCACCCATCCCTACGGTGCGTCGAAGGCGGCGTTGGAGATGGCGACCGAGGTGTGGGCCAAGGATGTCGCCGGCACCGGCCTAACGATCAACATCGTCAACCCCGGCGCCGGCGCCAACACGCCCGGCATGGCCGAGGAGATGCGGGAAGCGAGCCGGGAGGGCAAGGTCGCGCGCCTGGTTGAGCCGCGCGAGATGGTGCCGCCGCTACTCTACGTCGTCTCGCGCGAGGCCGATTCGGTCAACGGCTACCGCTTCGACGCCAATGCCTGGGACGCCACGCTGTCGCCGGCCGAGGCAGCCCGCGGCGCCGGCCGCCCGGCCGGGTTCATCTTGCATCCGCAGGAAGGCGGCGCATAGTCGCGCTTGCGCTTGGACGCGACGCCGCGGTGATCGAGTGAACCGACACCGCCCGCGGCGAGGCGGGCGATGCCGGGTGGCCTGATAAGTTATAGCTGACCCGTAAGGTTTGATCGGCTGCCGATTGAAATTTTAAATAATATGCCCGAACTACGGGTAAAAAGCGCCGGCATGCTATTCAATTCCCCGATTTTCTTGTTCGTATTTCTTCCCGCGACCGTGGCCGGCTATCTCGTGCTGCGCCAGTTGGCGGGCACGCGCGCGGTGCTGGGGTGGTTGCTGATCGCCTCGATCATATTTTACGGCTGGTGGAACCCGGTCTACGTACCGTTGCTGCTGGGCTTGGCGCTGTTCAATTTCATCGTTGCTCGGGGCATAACCGCCTGCCGCGCGAGCGGGCGCGCCGATCGGGTGTCGCTGTTGCTGACGTTCGGCGTCGTCGTCGATCTGATGGTTCTCGGCTACTTCAAATATACTGACTTCCTGATCGATACGGCCAATGCCCTATTGCAGACCAATTTTATACTTCAGCACATCGTATTGCCGTTGGGCATTTCATTCTTCACGTTTCAAAAGATCGCCTATCTGGTCGACAGCAGCAACGGTGAGGTCGCCGAACACGATCTGCTCGAATATTGTTTTTTCGTGATGTTCTTCCCGCAGCTCTTGGCCGGACCGATCACCCATCACAGCGAGATATTTTCGCAGATCAAGGGTCCATGGGCGTTCGCGATCAGGCCGAGCAATTTCATGCTCGGCTTGACAATCTTCGTCATCGGGTTGTTCAAGAAAGTGGTGCTCGCCGACAATTTCGCGCCGCTCGTCTCGCCCGCCTACGAAGCCGCGGCCGCGGGGGAGCCGCTCGATTTCTTTCTCGCCTGGCAGGGCGCGATCACCTTCAAGTTCCAGCTCTACTTCGACTTCTCTGGCTATTCGGAGATGGCGCTGGGGGTCGCCCGTCTGTTCGGGATCCAGTTGCCGCTGAATTTCAATTCGCCGTATCGGGCGCTCAACGTGGTCGATTTCTGGCGGCGCTGGCATATGACCCTGACCCGCTTTCTGCGCGACTACGTCTATATCCCGCTCGGCGGCAGCCGCAGGGGCACCCCGCGGCTCTATTTCAACCTGATGGTGACCTTGGCCCTGTCCGGGCTGTGGCACGGCGCGGCATGGCATTTCGTCGTCTGGGGCTCGCTGCAGGGCGCGGCGATGGTTGTGGCCCATGCGTGGCGCAGCGTGTGGCGGCCGATCCATGCCTGGTGGTCGCACGCGATCGCCAGGCTGGTGACGTTCTTTGTGTTGACGATGGTGCTAGTGCTCCATCGCGCGCCGTCGCTCGACGTGGCCTGGGAGATCTTTCGCGGCATGTTCAATCTGCCGAGCACCTGGCGCGGGGCGTTCGGCCCTGTCGCCGGCGCGCTGGGCTGGCTGGGGGTGCGGTTCGACGGGCCGCCGGCATCGATCGACGAGTGGGAACTGGTGGCCTGGCTGATCGTGTGGATAGCGTTCGTGTGGTTCCTGCCGAACACCCAGCAATTGCTGGCCCGCTGGCATCCCGCCTATAATTATGGCATGGTCGAGCGCGAACGCGATCTGCCGCTGCCCGAGCGGATCCCGGCGTTCACGCTGGTGATGCAATGGCGCCCCAATGTCGCCGGCGCCGTGTTCATTGGCGTTCTTGCCGCCCTTGCCTGTCTCAGCCTGCGCCACGTCAGCGAGTTTCTCTACTTCAGGTATTAGAAACACTTACGGTATTGACGGTGAGATCGAACAGGAGGCTCCGCACCTTTATCGTCTGGTTGCTGGCGACCGTCGGCGTGATCGTCGCCGCGTGCTTTACGCTGAACTGCCTGGTCGACCCGCTCTGGTTTTTGCGCGGCAACGTGATCACCGAGATCAACTTTGCCTTCGACGAGCGGCTGGCCAGGATCAATCGGCTGTTGCCGCGGTTAAAGGATTACGATTGCGTCATCTTTGGTACTTCGCGCGCTACCTTGCTGCCCGAAGACAAGATCGTGGGGCACCGCTGCTTTAACCTGAGCTTCTCCGACGGCCAGGCGAGTGAATACCTGCTCTATGCCGAATATCTGCGCCAGCGCGGGTTCGCGCCTGCGCTGCTGATCGTCGACGTCAAGCGCGCGGAATTGATCGGGCCGCTGTTGCCCGCGACCGTGCCCGAGTTCATTCGCACCGGTGAGTCGCCGCCGTCGATCTTCGCCACCTATCTATCGCTCGACGCGCTCAATTTCTCGATCCGCACGTTGCGGGGCGACTCCCCGCATCACCGCTATTACGATAAGGAATTCGCGGGGCATCTCGAGATCAGGAGCGCCAAGCGTCATTACAAGCCGGCCGTCCCGATCAAGGCGCAGCCGGCGCCGTTCGACGTCCACCCCGAACGTGCCGATTTCTACGTCCAATTGCGCAAGAAATTCCCGGCGGCCAAGGCGATCGGCTACATCCCGCCGGAATCCGCCTGGCGCATCGCCGCGTTCAGCCTGACCGGCCAGCTCGATGCCTATCTCGCCGCGATCGGCACTATCGCCGCTTCGTACGACCAGTTTCTCGACTTCTCGTACCCGTCGGCGATGACCGAGAGCAAGGCACCGGCCGATACCTATGACGGGTCGCACTACTCACGCGCGGTCAACGAGCGCGTGCTGGCCGGATTGATGGCCAATAAGAGCGATCAGGCGCTGGATTGGCGCGGCCAGGAGCCGGCGGCGATCGTCGCGCTCTATCGCGAGCGCCTGGCGCAGTTCATCGCCAGGAGCGGCAAGGCCGAGGCGAATTCGGACCGCTAAGGATCGCCCGCTAAAGATCGTTGGCGACGGCGGCGAGCGGGAATTCAATCGGCATTTCCTGGGCAATGCCGAGACGGTTGATTCCATCGAACGCCGCGACCTTGTAACATTCCGCCAGGGTCGGGTAGTTGAACACGGTATTGATGAAATAATCCACCGCCCCGCCGAAGGTTAGAACCGCCTGGCCGATATGGATCAGCTCGCTCGCGCCCTCGCCGATGATATGCACGCCGAGCAGCTTGCGGGTCTCGGCGTGGAAGATCAGCTTCAATAGCCCGGTGGAATCGCCGAGAATCTGGCCGCGGGCGATTTCCTTGTAGCGGGCCTTGCCGACCTCATAAGCGATGCCGGCTTCGGTCAGCTCCTCCTCGGTCTTGCCGACCATCGAGATTTCGGGCACCGAGTAGATGCCGTAGGGGAACAAGTCGGGGAAACTGCAGGCGGCGATGCCAAAGGCGTGGCACACCGACAGCCGGCCCTGCTCCATCGAGGTCGAGGCCAGGGCCGGGAACCCGATCACGTCGCCGACCGCGTAGATGCCCGGCACGTCGGTGCGGTAATTCTCGTTGACGACCAGCCGGCCGCGATCGTCAGGCGAAATGCCGGCCGCCTCCAGGTTGAGCTTGCTAGTGGCGCCGGTGCGGCCGACCGAATAGAGCGCCTTTTCGGTCAGGATCGTCTTGCCGCTGTCGAGGTGCAGCCGGACCTGCGAGGTCGGCCCGCTCTCGGTGATCTCGATCCGGCTGACGCTTTCGTTAAGCCGCAGGGTAACGCGGTTTTCGCGCAGGTGATGGCACAGCGCGTCGGCGATCTCGCTGTCGACGAACGGCAGCAGGCGGTCGCGCTTGTCGATCAAGGTCACCCGCACGCCGAGCGCCGCCATGATGCTGGCGTATTCGCAGCCGATCACCCCGGCGCCAATGACCGCGAGCGAACGCGGCAACTGGTCGAGGTGGAGAATGTCGTCGCTGGTGAAAATCCGCTGGCCGTCGAACGGAATATGGATGTCGCGGGTGGTTTCCGTCCCGGTCGCGATCACGATCGTGCGCGCCTTGACGACACGCGAGGTGCTGCCGTCGACAAATTCGAGACGCAAGCTGTCGGGTCCGCAGAACGAGGCGCTGGCCGAGATCAGTTCGACGCGGTTGCGCATCAATTGGTGGCGGGAGACGTCGATGCCGTGGTGGATCACCTGGTTGGTGCGCACCAGCAGATCCTGCATCGTGATGTCGGGCTTAACCGTATAGGACGCGCCGTAGAACTCGCGCGAGCGGTAGCCGGACAACTCGAGAACAGATTCCCGGAGGGTCTTCGACGGAATCGTGCCCAGATTGACGCTGACCCCGCCGACCACCGCGGTCTTTTCGATGACCGCGACCTTTTTATCGAGTTTGGCGCCTTGGATCGCGGCGCGCTGGCCGGCCGGGCCGGAGCCGATCACCAGCAGATCATAATCGAGACCGCCTTGCGACATGTGTCCCATCCTACTCGCCCGACCCTGTCCGTGGTGCGTTCCAACGACGATACGCGCGTATCGCGCGAACGACCTTCTTCGCACATCATGGTTAAGGTCGTGTTACGGTTTGTCCGCTCGCAGTGCAAGCAACATGCCGCACGTCGCATGCCATCCGCCACATCCCGCCGCGTTCTCCGGAAGGTTGTGCCGGCCAGGAGGTTGTGCCGAACTGAATCCCGCCGGATAATGCCGGCGCAACGGGCGGAACCCCTCGGCGTGGCGCCGAGGGAGCCGAAGCTAATGGGGAGGGTAGAATGGATATCCGCAAGCAACGCGCCGCCGTTACCCGCCGCCGGGTGATCACCGCGACATCCGCGGTCGGACTCGCGGCCAGTGTCGGGCCATTCTTTCACGTCAATCCGGCCCGTGCCGCCGCGACTCTCAAAATCCTGCAATGGAGCCACTTCGTTCCCGCCTACGACAAGTGGTTCAACAACCAGTACGTCAAGGATTGGGGCAAGCAGAACGATACCGAAGTCATCGTCGACAACATCAATGTCGGACTGATTCCGTCGCGCGCCGCGGCCGAGGTGTCGGCGCAGAAGGGCCACGATCTGGTCATGTTTCTGTCGCCGCCTGCGATCTACGAGGAGCAGGTGATCGACATGAAGGACGTCTACGCCGAGGTCGAGAAGAAGCACGGCAAGCCGGTGGACCTGGCGGTCAAGAGCACGCTCAATCCCAAGACTAAGAAATTCTTTGCCTTCTCCGACAGCTTTGTGCCCGATCCGGTCAATTACCGGCTGGACCTGTGGAACGATATCGGCATGAAACCCGATACGTGGGACGACGTGCGTGTCGGCGGCAAGAAGATCAAGGACAAGACCGGCATCCCGGTTGGCGTCGGCCTTTCCGCCGAACTCGACACGGCGATGGCGATGCGCGCGATCATGTACGCGTTCGGCGCGCACGAGCAGGACGGCGACGGCAATATGACGATCAACTCGCCGCAGACCCTGGAGGCGATCAAGTATGTCACCGCGCTGTTCAAGGAGACGATGACGCCCGAGGTGCTGGCCTGGGATCCGTCGTCGAACAATCGGCAGATGCTGGCCGGCCGCTCGTCGCTGGTACTGAACGCGATCTCGGTCACCCGCACCGGCGAGAACGACAAACTTCCGATCCATGAGAAGATCGGGTTGGCCAAGGCGGCCAAGGGGCCGGTGCGGCAAATCGGCCTCGAGCACGTGATGTCGTGCTATGTCGTGTGGAAATTTTCCGAGAACATCAAGGGGGCGCAGAAATTCCTCGTCGACTACATCGACAACTTCAAGTCCGCCTTCAACGCCAGCGAATTCTACAACTTTCCGTGCTTCTCAAACACCGTACCGGGCCTCAAGGAGCTGGTCACGAACGACAAGAAGGGCGTGCCCGCCGGCAAGTACGCGGTCATCGCCGATGCGCTCGAATGGGCGACCAACGTCGGCTATCCCGGCTATTCCAACGCGGCGATCAGCGAGACGTTCGAGACCTGGGTGCTCAATACGATGTTCGCCGAGGCGGCGACCGGTGCCGAAAAGCCCGAGGACGCGTTGAAGCGCGCGGAAGCGAAGATGAAGGCGATCTGGGCCAAGTGGAAAGACCGCAAGATGATTTGATCGTCTTCGCGCCCCTCGCTACCGGGGCCCGGATGCGCCGGGGCCCCGCGCCCAGCCCGACCTGCCGCCCGCTCCGATCCGCGCCGCGGGGGCGGGTTGGGTGTCGACTTGATCCCCCTCCAACAAGGCAATCCATGGCGACGGTTGAAGCACGCGGCGTAACCAAACTGTTCGACGACGTGCGGGCGGTCGATGGCATTGACCTGCTCGCCGGGGAAGGGGAGTTCCTGGTTCTGCTCGGTCCCAGCGGCTGCGGCAAGACCACCTTGATGCGGATGATCGCCGGGCTGGAGCGGCCGAGCGCCGGCGACATCGTCATCGACGGCAAAATCATCACCGACCTTCCGCCGCGCGCGCGCAACATCGCGATGGTGTTCCAGAGCTACGCGCTCTATCCGCACCTGACGGTGGAGAAGAACATCTCGTTTCCGCTGCGCGCCGTCGGCATGCCCAAGAACGAGATCCGCGACAAGGTCGATTGGGCGGCGCGCATGTTCGGCATCGAGCGGTTTCTCGATCGGAAGCCGCGCCAGCTGTCCGGCGGCGAGCGCCAGCGCGTCGCGCTGGCCCGCGCGGTGGTGCGCGAGCCGGTCGTCTTCCTGCTCGACGAGCCGCTGTCGAACCTCGACGCCAAGTTGCGCAATTCCGCCCGTGATGAGCTCAAGCAGTTTCAGCGCGATCTCGGCACCACGACGATCTACGTGACCCACGACCAGGCCGAGGCGATGGGGCTCGGCGACCGAATCGCCGTGCTCAACCAGGGCAAGGTATGCCAGGTCGGCACCCCGCAGCAAATCTACGGCGACCCGGCGGATGTATTCGTCGCCACCTTTATCGGCTCGCCGCCGATGAACCTGGTCGAGGACGGCGAGCGCTATCTCGGCTTTCGGCCCGAGGCGTTCCTGCCCGAGGAGGTCGAGCCGCCCGGCGACAATGTCGTGTTTCCGTTCCGCATCACCCGGATCGAGTATCTCGGCGCCGACCGCCTGGTCTATGGCGTGATCGAGGGGCGCAGCCCCGCGGCGACCGTGATTTCTAAGATCCCGACCAATATCCGGACCGAGATCGACGCGAACCGGACCTATGATTTCGTCGTCCGACGCGAGGACCTCCAATTCTTCGACCGGGCCAGCGGGCGGCGTGTCGCCAGGGCGGCGGCGTGACCCTGGCCACCGCATCGAGGCCGGCGCCTTACACCGGGTTCTTCGCCCGCTTCGCCGACAGCGAGCGCTGGCTGTGGCGCGCGATGCTGGCGCCGGCGATCGTCTACATCGTGCTGCTGGTCGGCTTTCCGTTCTTTCTGTCGCTCTATTACAGCCTGTCGGACGCCTCGGTGGGCACCCGGACCATCCACTTCGTCGGATTGGAGAATTTCCGCCACATCATCGAGAACCGGACGTTTTGGCTGTCGCTGAAAAACACCCTGATCCTGACCGTATTGTCGCAAGTCTTCACTCTGGTCGGCGCCAACATCCTCGCGATGGCGCTGGTCGCCAATTTTCGCGGCAAATGGATCGTACGTCTGTTGATACTGCTGCCGTGGGTGGCGCCGATCTCGCTCGGCAGTATCGGCTGGCTGTGGATCTTCGATTCGATCTACAGCATCATCAACTGGACCGCGCGGGCGGTTGGCATCTTCGGCCCAAATACCTGGCCGATTTGGCTCGGCGATCCGACCCTGGCGATGGCGTCGCTGATCATCGTCCAGGTCTGGCGCATCCTGCCGCTGGCGACCGTGATCATCCTCGCCGGGCTGGCGTCGATCCCGCAGGATATTCACGACGCGGCCGAGGTCGACGGCGCCGGGTTCTGGCGCCATCATTTCCAGATCACCGCGCCGTTGATATTGCCGATCACCCTGGTCGCGTTGCTGTTCGGGATCATCTTTACCTTCACCGATCTGGTCGCGGTGCTGGTGCTGACCCGTGGCGGGCCTTACGACATGACCCAGGTGATCGCGAGCTGGGCCTATTTCACCGGGATTCAGGGCGGCGACCTCGCCGGGGGGGCGGCGATCTCACTATTTTTGTTCCCGGTATTGGTGGCGGTGGCGATTGTCTTTCTGGGCGTCGCGCGCCGGACCGAAGTGACGTGAACGGGGACGAGTTGACATGACCCCGCGATCCGCCCGTGCCCGCCGGACCGCCGGCAACGCCGGTCATGCCGCGATCCTGGTCTTTTTCGTGACCTTTCTCGCCTTTCCGTTCTACTGGATGGTGATCACGACCTTCAAGACGACACAGGATCTGCACGATACCGCCAACAACCCCTACCTCTTCAATCAGCCGCCGACCTGGCATCACGTGGCGGTGTTGTTCGAAGATACCCAGTACGTGCAGTGGCTGTGGAACACCGCCTTTGTCGGCGTGCTGGTGGTCGTGATCACCCTGTTGCTGGCGGTGCCGGCGGGCTACGCGCTGGCGCGGATGACCGGGAAATGGGGCCAGACCCTGGGGGTCGCGATCTTCCTGACCTATCTGGTGCCGCCGACGATCCTGTTCATTCCGTTTTCGCGGATCATCGCGACGTTGGGGTTGCAGGATTCGGTGTGGTCGCTGGTGCTGGTCTATCCCAGCTTTACCGTGCCGTTCTGCACCTGGTTGCTGATGGGGTTTTTCAAGGCGATCCCGCGCGACCTCGAAGACGCGGCGATGATCGACGGGCTGTCGCGGCTTGGCGCGTTTATCAAGGTGGTGGTGCCGATCTCGGTCGCCGGCATGCTGACCGCGGTGATCTTCGCGTTCACCCTGGTGACCCAGGAATTCGTCTACGGAGTCACCTTTATCACCTCGTCGTCGAGCTACACGGTCAGTGTTGGCATCCCGACCTTTCTGGTGCGGGGCGATGTGTACTTCTGGGGCTCGATGATGGCGGCGTGCCTGATCGCCAGCGTGCCGATCGCGATCATCTACAATCTGTTCGTCGACCGCTTCGTCGCCGGGTTCACCGGCGGCGCGGTCAAATAGGGGTTCGAGTGGAACAGCGCAATCTAGGCCGGTCGGGCTTGATCGTTTCGGCGGTCGGGCTCGGCTGCAACAATTTCGGCGGGCGCAACGACATGGCGGCGACGCGTGCCGTCGTGCACAAGGCGCTCGATCTCGGCATCACCCTGTTCGACACCTCCGACACCTACGGGATCGCCGGCAATTCCGAGGAATATCTTGGTCGCGCCTTGGCCGGGCGGCGCCACGACATCGTGCTGGCGACCAAATTCGCCCGCCCTATGGATGCGTCGGGGCGGCAGCAGGGTGCCTCGCGGCGGTATATCATGGCGGCGGTCGAGGCCAGTCTGAAGCGACTCGACACCGACTATATCGACCTCTACCAGCAGCATATCGAGGATCCGCGCACGCCGATCGAGGAGACGTTGCGCGCGCTCGACGACCTCGTGCATCAAGGGAAGGTGCGCTATGTCGGCTGCTCGACCCTGTCGTCGTGGCAGGTGGTCGAGGCGCAGTGGACCGCGAAACATCTGGGCCTGAACCAGTTCGTCTCGTGTCAGGAGCGCTACAATCTGCTCGAACGCGAGCTCGACCGGGCGTTGATGCCCGTCATCGAATCGTATGGGCTCGGGTTGATCCCGTTCTCGCCGCTGTGCAACGGTCTGCTCACCGGCAAGTACCGGCGCAACGCGCCGATGCCCCAAGGCGCGCGCTTGACCACGACCCCGCGTATCGCCGAGCGCACCCTGACCGAGCGCAACTGGGAAACGGTCGAGCGGCTCGCCGATTTCTGCGCCGGGCGCGGCTATGACCTGCTGCAATTATCGCTGGGCTGGCTATTGCGGCGGCCCGGGGTGGCTAGCGTGATCGCCGGGGCGACCAGTGCCGAGCAGGTCGCGGCCAATGTCCGCGCCGCCGAATTCGTGCCGTCACCCGAAGACATGGACGAGATCGACCGGCTGACGGCAAAGTAGGGCATTCATCACAGGAGGAAACTTATGGACATTCGACTGGACGGCAGAAGCGCGATCGTCACCGGCGGCAGCAAGGGGCTGGGCCTGGCGATCGCCCAGGAATTCGCCGCCTCGGGCGCCGACGTGGCGATCCTCGCGCGCGATCCGGCGTCACTCGCAGAGGCCAAGGCGGCGATCCAGGCCAAGGGCGGCAAGGGCAAGATCGCCGCGATCAGCTGCGACGTGTCGAAAATGGGGCCGATCAAGGCGGCGTGCGACCAGGTCATCAGCGAGTTCGGCAAGGTCGACATCTTCGTCAACAACGCCGGCCAGTCGACCCGCGGCCCGTCGGAGACCTTGACCGACGAACAATGGCAGGCCGACCTCGACCTCAAATTGTTCGCGCAGATCCGCTTCTGCCGCATCCTGATGCCGCTGATGAAGCAGCGCAAATGGGGCCGCATCATCAGCGTTCTGAACATCGGCGCCAAGGCGCCGGGCGCCGATAGCGCGCCGACCTCGGTCAGCCGCGCCGCTCAGATGGCCCTGACAAAGGCGATGTCGTTCGAGGGCGCGCCGCATAACGTGCTGGTCAACTCATTGCATGTCGGCGTGATCGTCAGCGACCAGATCGCGCGTCGCTATGCCCGCGAAGGCGCCAACGTCAGCTTCGAGGAGTTCGTCGCCCAGGCCGGCCGCGCCGTGCCGATGGGCCGCATGGGCAAGGCCGAGGAGTTCGCCAACGTCGCGACCTTCCTCGCCTCCGACGCCGCCGGCTACGTCACCGGCTGCGCGATCAACGTCGACGGCGGCCGTTCGCCGGTGGTGTAGGCCTTGAGTGGCGGACGCTTCTGGCATGGGAGCGTCCGCCTTTCGTTGCATCACGCATTAGGGAGAGGACTGCCTTCAAGGGTTTCCCACGCATCGCGATACGCCTTCCACTTCGATACGAAACCATAATTGGGTCGCTCCTCGCCACCGCGTGTTGGCTTCAACCGCAGTGTCCAGTGACCTAAATCCTTCCGAGGACGGCCGTCCCGGCGCGCTTGGTTCAAATAGGCCCGGCGATGCGCGTTGATCTGTTCTCTCAGGATACGCGTGGGCATGATATAGAATTGGTCATCGCCGGGTGCCCTGCCCATCCGGACAAGGATCGTATAGTCGTCGTCAGCAAGATCGGCGGTGGCCAGATCTTGACCCGGCCTTGCGCTGAATTGAAATGCGTCTTGTCCCGGTCCGCACGTCTTAATCCGAAGATGAACTGTGCGGTTTGCTTTAACAGCAATCAAATCATGGTCAGCAGAATTTTTTATGCTGTTGTTGAAATTTGCTGTTCTCCACCCATTCCTCAACAGTTCGGCCTCCGCAGCCTTTTCCCCGAATGCTCCTACTAATTGAGAGTCGATCCCGTCTTTAGGCGCATGGCGCAAACTAACTTCTAGATTGGTCGCTGGATTGTCCTCCACTTCAATTCCGAGCTTTCTGAGACTTGAGGCAGAGAGCACTTCGCGGATAGGACGAAACTGTTTAAAGTCTGCCATCAGCAGCTCTCGGACCTCTCCATCTTCACCAATCAGGGGCTTTCGTTTTCGCATATTTTTTGATCTCTCTTGAGTTCGCTCTGCGAAGGCTGATCACTCGAAAGCCAGTCGCGGTCTCGATATAGCACAGGACGTGTAACCGCCGATCGATATGACCGACGGCAACCAACCGAATCTCGCCATAATCGTGCCGTTGATCTATAGTGATTGCTGCGGTATCGAAGTCGAAATCCGCCGCACGATCGAACGATAAACCCCGCTCGCGGATGTTTCGCGCATCCTTGGCCGCATCATATGTGATGTCCACCATCGGCTAGCAAGCCCTAGCCGATCTTCAAGTACTTCTCCTCGATCTCGCGCCAGCGGGCGGTGCCGACCGCGTCTTCGCGGTCTTGGAATGTCGCCAGTTCGTGCTCAATGCGCTTGACGTCGCCGTCCTCTTTCAACACCGCGAGCACCTTCTGCGCGGCGCGGATCGCGGCGCGGTGGGTCTGCGACGGGTAGATGCCGAGGTGGAACCCCATCGCGCCGAGCTCGCCCGCTCCGATCATCGGCGTCTTGCCGCCTTCGAACACGTTGACGAGGGCGGGGCCGGCGATGCGGCGGCCGACGATGCGCAATTCCTCGACGCTCTGCGGCGCCTCGACAAAGCCGACATCGGCGCCAGCTTCGAGATAGGCGTTGACCCGGTCGATCGCGGCGTCGAGCCCCTCGATCGCGCGCGCGTCCGAGCGGGCGATGATGACCATGTCGGCATCGCGGCGGGTATCGACCGCGGCCTTGATCTTGCCGACCATCTCGGCGCGGGTGATGACCTCCTTGCCTTCGTAGTGGCCGCATTTCTTGGGGCTGACCTGGTCTTCCATGTGAAAGGCGGCGACGCCGGATTTCTCGTATTCGCGCACGGTGCGGATCACGTTGATCGCGTTGCCGTAGCCGGTATCGGCATCGGCGATCACTGGGATCCCGACCGCCTCGACCGTCAGGCCGATCCAGCGCACGTTCTCGGTGAGGGTCAGCAGGCCCAGATCGGGATAGCCGCTGGCCCGCGAATAACCGCCGCCGGTCAGATAGACCGCCTCGAAACCTGCCTGCTCGACCAGCCGCGCGGTCAGTGTGTCGTAGGCGCCCGGCACCATCGTGTAGCCGCCGCGCGCGATCAGATGCCGTAGCGTCTGGCGTGGTGTCATCGCCCTCTCCTCCGGTTTCGATCTTGCGATGCCGCGAAGGGAACCCCGCGCCGCCGCGTTGTCAATCGGGCCGCCAGGCGGAACGGTTTGTTAAGCTCGGCTGGCTCATCCTGGCCTCCCTCTCTCGGCAGATGGCGCCCCGGCGATGAAGCGCTTTCCCGTTGCCCTTTCCCTCCTGATGCTTCCGCTCGCGGCTCAGGCGCAGGACAGGCCGCCGCCGTCGGAATGCGCGCTGGTCTCGACCCTGCTGGTCAGCCAGGATCAGGGCACGGTCACCTTCGCCTGCTCGGGGATCACGTCCGAGTTCGGCGGCCAGCTCGCCATATTGCTGACCCATATCCTGAAGCAGCGGCTCGACCCGCAGGCGGTGCTGGCCAAGCTCGACGATATCGAGGCCGCGCCCGCTTCGGGCGTCGCCCGCGCGCTCGACGAGAAGCAGCGCCAGACCCTTATCAAGGCTCTCGTCGGCAAGCCGGCGCACCGGATCGTGATCGCCGCCGACCCCGCGGTCGGCGACGGCGGCGACTACGCCAAAGGCATCGCCCAGCCGCTGATGATGGTCGGCTGGCAGATCGAGGGCAACCAGATCACCCGCAAGGCCCTGCCTGGCCTCGACCAAATCCGCGGTGTCGCGCTGATCGTGCGCGACCGGGACGCCGCCCCGGCAAAGGCGCGCGAACTCAAGGCCGCGCTGGCGGCGGCGCGCATCGTCGCGCCGATCATGGCCGACCCCAGCCTGCCGCCGGACGCGGTGATTTTGTGGATCGGCAAGCGCCCGATCGCCACCCGGTCCGAGCCGAAATCCTGATCGCCGCCGCCTCGGCGAGAGCCCCGCATCGCGGGTCTCGTTGACGTCGAAACGACGCCGCGAGGCGTTAAGTGGGGCGCGGCGACTTTCGCTCGTGCATTCTCTACCATAGTAGGATCGCAGACGCTTTCAGCAGTGAGGGAGAGAACCGCCATGACATTGCAACTGAGGCGAGTCGTCACCGGCCATGACGCGACCGGTAAGGCGGTCGTCACGATCGACGAGGTCGCGCGCAGCGCCGCCTCGGCCCGCCCCGGCGTTTCGACTTGCGTCGCGTGGACCAGCGAGGGCTTCCCGGTCGATAACAATGGCGCCGCCGACGAGGCTTCGCGGCAGACTGGCACGACCCACGCCAACGGCACCGTCTTCCGGATCATCGAGTTCGGCCCCGGCAACGCCGAGCGCAACCACCGCACCGACTCGCTCGACTACGCGGTAATTCTGTCGGGTGAGATCGACATGGACCTCGATGGCACGAACGTGCATATGAAGGCCGGCGACGTGATCGTGCAGCGCGGCACGATCCACAACTGGATCAACCGCGGCACCGAACCCTGTGTTATCGCGTTCGTCTTGATCGCGGCGCATTCGGCCGTCGCCGGCGGCAAGGTATTGCCAGCGGTCGGTTGATTACGAACGCGCTTCGCCCAGGGAGGCGGCTTATTTCTGAGCGGTCGGGGCCACCGTGCCGGCGCGGGCGGCGTCGACGGCGGCGAGCTGGTTGACGATTTGCTCGCCCGGCACCGTGATCGTCTTTTGCGCGCCGTCTTGCGCGCTGAAGGTCACGGTCAGCCCCTTCGCGCTCGCCCGCAACAATGCGTCGGGCAACGACGCGGCGAATTCCTCGGCATAGGCGCAGCGGTTTTCGCAGGTGATCTCGTCGATGCCGATCGCGATAAGGCGCAGGGTCTGGCCGGCGCCGTCGCGCGCCATGCTCCAGTTGCGCTTGTTGCCGTAATAGCTCTCCTGGACATAGAGCTGGCTGGCGACCTCGCCGGTGCGGGTGTCGAGCCAGCTTCGCAACGCGAAGATGTTGGTGCCGGGTACGCCGAGAAACGGCTCGGCATGGGACAATTTGGGGCCGACAAAGGCGAGAAAGCGCCCGTTCTGCTCCTTGGTGACGGTGATCGCGCTGTCGGGATTGCCACCGGGGGTCGGGATGCGCTCGCGCGACGAAAACAGGCAGCCCGCCAGCGCCAGCGGCAGGATCACGCTGACAAGCAGGGGGCACAGGTGAGAGAGGCGCGGGTAACGCGACATCGCCGCCTACCCGAGCACGGCTTGGTTGTCCTCGCCGAGCGCGGGGGCACGTTTGGCGAAGGGCGGCCGGGCGCCGTCGAAGGATAGCGGCAATCCGATCAGCGCGAGCTCGCTGCCCGGCTGGCTTTGCAGGATGCCGAGCGCCTCGGTCTGGTGATCGGCGACGACCTGGTCGAGCGTGTGGATCGGCCCGTTGGGGATGCCAGCGCGGTCGAGGATCGCCGCCCAATGCGCGATTTTTTCGGTCGCGAAGATGTCGGCGAGGATCGGCACCAACTCGCCGCGATGGACCACACGGTCGCCGTTGGTGCGGAACCGCTGGTCCTCGGCGAGGCTCGGCCGGTCGAGCGCGGCCGCCAGCCGGCGGAACAGATTGTCGTTGCCGGCGGCGACCATCATGTAGCCGTCGGCGGCGGCGAAGGCCTGATACGGCACGATCATCGGCACCCCCGAGCCGTGGCGTGCTGGCAACTCGCCGGTCGCGACGTGGTCGGCGAGCAGGATGCTCATCAATGCCAGCGAAGTCTCGTAGAGCGAAGTGTCGACGATGCCGCCCTTGCCGGTGCGGTCGCGCTCGCGCAGCGCGGCCAGGATGCCGACCACCGACCAGGTGGCGCAGCCCATGTCGATGATCGAGGCGGTGACCCGCGCCGGCGGACGGCCGTCTTCGCCGAGCAGGCTCATCAGCCCGCTATAGGCCTGCATCATCGGGTCGTAGCCGGGCCGCTCGCGCAACGGCCCCGCCGCGCCGAAGGCGGCGAGGTTGCAGCAGACGAGACTCGGCTTGGTCGTGACCAACGCCGCCGCGCCGAGCCCGTATTTGTCGAGCGCGCCGTATTTGAGGTTGTGGATCACGACATCGGCGCGCTCCAGGATCAATGCCCGCAATCGCGCGGCCTCCTCCGGGTCGGCGAGGTCGATGGTGATGCCGCGCTTGCCGCGGTTGACCGCGTGAAAGCAGGTCGCCGCCCCCTCGGTGAACGGCGGCCCCCAGCCGCGGCAGGCGTCGCCGGCCTTGGGGTTTTCGACCTTGATCACATCGGCGCCGAGCTCGCCGAGGATCATCCCGGCATAGGGCGCGGCGATGCTGTGGCCGATCTCGATCACGGTGAGGCCGGAAAGCGGACGGGTGCTGGACATCGGGTTACCACCGGGACTTGTTTGTCATTGCGAGCGCAGCGAAGCAATCTCGGTCGGTCTTCTGGCTCGCCCGGTCGAGATTGCTTCGTCGCTCCGCTCCTCGCAATGAGTATCGTCCAATCACGCCGCCCGGCCGGCGAACATGAACGCCATCGCGCCGACCAGGCAGGCGAAGGCGCCGGCATAGCGCCACGATACCGCCTCGCCGAGGTAGAGCACCGAGAAGGCGGCAAAGACGATCAGGGAAATGACCTCCTGGATGATTTTGAGCTGACCGGCGGAAAATTCGCCGTAGCCCATGCGGTTGGCCGGCACCTGGAGGCAATATTCGAAAAACGCGAGCCCCCAGCTCGCCCCGATCACGATCCACAGCGGGTATTCGCGGAACTTGAGATGGCCGTACCACGCGCAGGTCATGAAGATGTTCGACCCGATGAGCAGAACGATCGTGTGCATGGGCCCCGCTCCCGAAGGTAAGTGATCCGCCTCGGAATATCGGCGCCGGCCGCACCGGCGCGGCTTGTGTCAGATTGCCGCTGCCCTACACCTTGCTTGACCCGTTCCTGGCGGTCTCCGCGTCTCCGGGGTGAATTTGTCGTGCCGCTGCACTATCCTCAACGCCGCCGGCCTCGCGGCCGCGGTGGAAACAGGAGCGCGCGATGCCCTACGGCGATCAATCCGGCGACCCGGTCATGCTGGCGCTCGGCGAGGATTATCCCGAGTTGCGCGAGTCGGTGCGCAGGATCTGCGACAAATATCCCGGCGCCTATTGGCGGCAGCTCGAAACCGAGCAGGCCTACCCGACCGCGTTCGTCGAGGAACTAACCGAGGGCGGTTTTCTCGCCTCGCTGATCCCCGAGGAATATGGCGGCTCGGGCCTGCCGATCCGCGCCGCGGCGGTGATCCTCGAGGAGATCAACGCCTCGGGCTGCACCGCCAGCCAGGGTCACGCCCAGATGTACATCATGGGCACCCTGATGCGGCACGGCAGCGAGGAGCAGAAACAGCGCTATCTGCCCAAGATCGCCTCGGGCGAGTTGCGCTTGCAGGCGTTCGGGGTCACCGAGCCGACCACAGGCTCCGATACCACGAGGCTCAAGACCCGGGCGGTGCGCGAGGGCAATTCGCATTACGTCGTCAACGGGCAAAAGGTGTGGACCTCGCGCGCGCGGCACTCCGATCTGATGCTGCTGCTGGCGCGCACCACCCCGGTCGAGGAGGTCAAGCGCCGCACCGACGGGCTGTCGGTGTTCCTTGTCGATCTGCGCGCGAGCCTCGGCAACGGGGTCGATATCCGGCCGATCGAGGCGATGATCAACCACAACACCACCGAGGTGTTCTTCGACAACCTCAAGGTGCCGGCGGAAAACCTGATCGGCGAGGAGGGCAAGGGGTTCCGCTACATCCTCGACGGCATGAACGCCGAGCGCATCCTGGTCGCGCAGGAATGCATCGGCGACGGGCGCTGGCTGCTGAAAAAGGGCATCGACTACGCCAAGGAGCGGGTCGTGTTCGACCGGCCGATCGGGCAGAACCAGGGGGTGCAGTTCCCGCTGGCGCGCGCCTATGCCGAGCTCGAAGCCGCCGACATGATCTGTCGCCGCGCCGCCGCGCTGTTCGACGCGGGCCGCGACTGCGGCGCCGACGCCAACATGGCCAAACTGTTGGCCTCGGAGGCGACCTGGCACGCCGCCGACGCGACCTTCCAGACCTATGGCGGCTTCGCCTTCGCCAAGGAATACGACATCGAGCGCAAGTGGCGCGAGGTGCGCCTCTACCAGACCGCGCCGATCTCGACCAATCTGATCCTCGCCTATCTCGGCCAGCACGTGTTGGGGATGCCGCGGTCTTATTAGCTCGCCGGCACTCTTTCGGCTAGCATCATCGCTTGCCTGGTCGGGAGGGTCAAAACGCCGCTCGGCGTCAGGAGGCTGTAGGATGGGTTGAGCTTCGCGAAACCCATCTTCACACTATCCGATGACGCGATATCGCCGTAATCTCCTTCCCGGCGCGACCTATTTCTTCACGGTTAACCTGGCCGAGCGCCGCCCGCGGCTATTGACCGATCACATTAATTTGCCGCGCGCCGCGTTCCGGTCCGTGCGAGAGCGGCATCCTTTCACGCTCGATGCCGTCGTGGTGCTGCCCGATCACCTTCATGCGGTCTGGACGCTGCCCGAGGGTGATGCCGATTTCGCGCTGCGCAGGCGTCTGATCAAAACGATGTTCTCCCGTGGGCTGCGCAGCGGGAAGAGGATTTCGCCCAGCCGCATGCGCAAGGCGAGCGTGGTATCTGGCAGCGACGCCATTGGGAGCACACGATACGTGACCCGGGCGATTTCGCGCGCCACTTCGATTATGTGCGCTTCAATCCTGTCAAACACGGTCACGTCGCGCAGGTGAAGGATTGGCCATATTCGTCTTTTCATCGCATGGTGCGCATCGGCGCGTACCCAGAGGATTGGGCGGGCGACAACAGCGAGGTCACGTCTGGGTTCGGCGAACGGGTGATGGGTTTCGCGCCGCTCAACCCATCCTACGGGGCAGTAGGACGGGTTGAGCCTGCGGAATAGAACCGGACTCAGTCGATCGCCGCGTGGACCAGATTGGCGATGCGGTCGAGCCGGGCCGAGTGCCACGGGTCGGTGGCCATGAAGTTGGTGACGTAGGTGAACGATACCCCGCTGGTCGGGTCGGCCAAGGAATAGGACGAGCCGGCGCCGCCGTGGCCGAAAGTCTGCGGCGCGGCGATCGCGCCGAGCCCGCGAATGCGGTCGCTGTCGCCGCGCACATGCGGCCCGAGGCCGCGATGCATCGGGATGCCGCCCATCGCGTCGTCGCCGCGCTCGCCGGTGTGGCTCTTCGTGACGTAGGCGATCAGACGCGGCGAAAACATCCTGACGTCGCCGAGCCGGCCCTGGCCGAGCAGCATCTGATAGAACGCCGGCATGCCGCGCGCGGTCGCATAGCCGCCGCCGCTCGGCATGCCGGCGGCCTTGAACTCGGGCGAGTTGTCGCGCGCCTCGGCCGCGTAGGTGTGGGCGCAGCGCCCCTGCCGCGCGGCCGGCACGCCGACGAAGATGTCGTCGGCGAGGCCCAAGGGCGCCAATACCTTGTCGCGGATCACGTCGCGGTAATCCTGGCCGGTCACTGCCTCGATCACCATCGCCTGGGTCAGATGCGCGGCGCGCGGGTGGTATTGCAGCCGCGTGCCGGGAGTCCAATCGAGCGAGAAGTCGCATACCTCGGCGCGCATCCTCGTATGGTCGGTCCAGGTCGCCGGGGTCACGTCGCCGCTGGGAAAGCCGCCCTGGTGCGTCATCACTTGATGCAAAGTGATATCGCCCTTGCCGCGCCGGGCGAACTCGGGCAGGTGGTCGCTGATCTTGTCCATGAACGACAATTTGCCTTCCTCGACCAGGGCCCATACCGCCGAGCTGGTCAACACCTTGGTCTGGCTGAACAGCAGGAACAGGGTTTCGCCGGTGGCCGGCGCCCGCTGCCCCTCGGTCTTGGCGTCGCCATAGCTGCGATAGAGGGCGAGCTGGCCGTGCCGCGCCAACGCGATCTGCGCGCCGGGATAGCGGCCCTGTTCGATGTGTTCGCGGATCAGATGGTCGAGATGTTCGAGCGGCCTCTGGGCAAAGCCGAGGCTGGCGGGGTTGCTCGACGGCAGCGGATAATCAGGCATGGCGCTCTCCTCGACCGGGTTGGCGGCGATTTCAAATCCTGTCATTGCGAGCGCGGCGAAGCAATCTCGCTCCGTGGGAGTTTCATCCCGTCCAGATTGCCGCGTCGCCGGCGGCTCCTCGCAATGACAGCCTTCAACCGGCCGCCAGCCGCGCCAGGGTGCCGATCTCGGCGATGTCGTCGAGCCCCTGGATCGTCTCGCGCAATTCGCGGGCGCGCGGGGCGCCGAGCACCGGCTCGACCAACGCGGCGAACTTGGCGGCGAGACGGGTGCCCTGATTGGCGATATCGGGGTTGGGGATGCCGGCGTCATGGCGCGTGCGCAACACTAGGCCGTCGTTCAGCGTTACCGCCAGTTCGGCCGCTGCCTGCGGCCAGTTGTCCTGAAAGTCGAGCGTCACGCGCTCGCGCAATCGCACCAGGGCCGGGTCGGTCGCGGTGGCGACGCTGTAGGTCTCCAGGCTCGCGGTATCGACCCCGGACAGCGCCATCGCCACATTCTGGCGCAGGCTGAACTTGGCTTCGAGCCCGTCGGTCGGCGCCGGGATGTTGCACACCCAGTCGCAGCTCTTGTCGAGCGACAGGGTCAGGCCGGCGATCTGGTCCGCGGCGAAGCCGTGTTCCGCGCGCAATTGCCGGGCGCATTCGATCGGCCCGTGCGTCAGGTAGCAGGCGGCGTGATACTTGAACAGATTGGCGTGGAGATAGAAGCCGTTGGGCGGCGGGGCGAGCGCTTTCTCGGCGGCGAAGGTCGGAGCGTGGGTCAAGGCGAAGCCCTGCTCGCACTCGACCAGATCGGGTCGGCTGGAAAACCCGCGCGCGGCGAGGCGCGCCGCCAACAGCCCGTTCTGCGCCGCCTTGCCGGCGTGAAACGGCTTGCACATCGTGCCGAACTGCGATTTGAGCCCGGCCGCCTGGGTCCCGGCGATGCCGAGCGCGCGCGCGGTGGCTTCCTGGTCGAGCCCCATCAGCCGGGCGCAGGCCGCCGCCGCCCCGAACGCGCCGACCGTGCCGGTGGCGTGAAAGCCGCGATCGTAATGGCCGGGCCGCATCGCCATGCCGATCCGGCACGCGGTTTCGTAGCCGGCGACAAACGCGGCGATCACCTCGCGGCCGCTACTCCGCCGCCGTTCGCCTAGCGCGATCAAGCCGGGTAATATCGCCACCGACGGGTGCCCGGGCATCGCCAGATTGACGTCGTCGTAATCGAGCGCGTGCGCGGCGGCGCCGTTGACCAATGCGGCGGACAGGGCCGGCAGTCGGGTGCGATGGCCGATCAGGCTCGCCTGCGGGTGACCGCCGGCCTCGGCCGTATCCTCAAGCAATATGTGCACCAGCGCATCGTCGGCCCCGGCGATCCCGACGCCGAAATAATCGAGCACGCACTGCCGGGCGAGTTCGCGCACCGACCCCGGCAGCGACTCATACGTGATCGCGCACGCCTGGGCGGCGAGGGTTTGAGTCAGGTCCGTCGTGTTACTCACCGTTACGCCGTCCATCTCTTCCTCCGAAATCGTTATTGCGAGCGCGGCGAGCAATCCCGCGCCGATGAGGTCCCTTCGACCGAGATTGCTTCGTCGCTTCGCTCCTCGCAATGACGGCGTTTGCTGGCACTCAACGTCCCTTGAAGCGCGGCTTGCGCTTTTCGTTGAAGCTGGCGATGCCTTCGCGCCGATCCTCGGTCGGGACCATGCGGCTGTACGCCTCGATCTCGAACATCATGCCGGTGGCGAGGTCGGTCTGCAGCCCGAAATGGATCGAATGCTTGGCCTGGCGCACCGAGATCGGGGCGTTGTCGGCGATGCGGCGGGCGGTTTCGATGGTCTCGTCGAGCAGGCGGTCGGGCGCGCACAACCTGTTGACCATGCCCCACTGATACGCGTCCTGAGCCGAAAACGGGCGGCCGGTCAGGATGATTTCCTTGGCTCGGCGCTCGCCGACCGCGCGCGGCAAATTCTGGGTGCCGCCGGCGCCGGGCATGATGCCGAGCGTCACCTCGGTCAGGGCAAAACGCGCGGTCTCGGCGGCGTAGACGAAGTCGCAGCACAGCGCCATCTCGCAGCCGCCGGCATAGGCGGCGCCGTTGATCGCGCCGATCACCGGTATCGGGCAGGAGATAAAGGCGCGTATCATCCGCTCGAATAACAGGTGCTGGACCTGCCAGGCATCGTCGCTCATGCCCTGGCGCTCCTTGAGGTCGCCGCCGGCGCAGAACGCCTTGTCGCCGGCTCCGGTCACGACGATGCAGCGATAGGGCAGCGGGTCGGCGTTGACGGCGTCGAAGAAATCCAGCAGGTCGCGGCCCATCTGCGTGTTCATCGCGTTGGCGGATTGCGGGCGGTTGAGCGTCAGCAGCACCAGCCCGTCGCCGTGATCGTCGACCCGTGCCGTTTCGTAAGTGCGGTTCATGCGATTGTCCCAACTCTGTCCTAAACGGTCCGCAACCCGAGCAGACGCTCCATCGGCTCGAAATCGCGGTCGGAGTGCAAGAGGACATGGCCCCGCTCGATGCAGAACGTGCCGATGATAAGGTCGACCGTTGTCCGTACGGTAACGCCTCGGCGCCGCAGAAGACGGTAGTTTGCGGCCGCGATGATTGCCAGTTCGGGATCGCCCAGCGTGACAAACTCGAATTCCCGCAGGGCTCCCTCGACACGTTCGGCGTCGCGATCCGAGCGCACGCCTTGGAGCACCTCGCACAGCACTAGATCGCCGACAAGCAGATCCTCCTCCTCGTCGACCAAGGCACGAAGCCGCGATACCTGTGCGGTCCGCGCGTCGCGGAAGTGGTCTATCCACACCGAACTATCGACGAAGATCATCGATCGGTCCGGTTGTGGAAATCGTCGATATTACCGGCCCAATCGATCTTGCCGGCGAGATCGAGAATCTTTTTTCGACGCTTAGTCCGGATTAGGGTCTGCAGCCCCGCTTCCACCACGGCGCGCTTGGTCCGGAGGCCGGAGAGTTGCTGGGCTTCCTCCATCAGCTTGTCGTCGATCTCGATATTGGTGCGCATGACCAGGGTCCATAGTGTATAAATTGATGTCACTATACACATAGGCGGTGCGGCGATGCAATCCATCCACAGGCGCTGGAGCGACGCGCCCGGCGCGGTCACCCTGATCGACGCGCATCATCACCTGTGGGATTTGAGCCAGGGCAAACATCCGAACCTCGCCGGCGGGCCGCGCCACGATTCGTTCATCGGCGACAACACCGCGATCCGGCGCGACTACCTGCCCGACGATTACCGCCGCGACGCCGCCGGGCACAACGTGCTGGCCACCGTGCACTGCGAGGCCGAGTGGGACCGCTCCGACCAGCTCGGCGAGACGCGCTGGGTCAGCGCCATGCACGAGCGGTACGACCTGCCCGGCGCGATCGTCGCGCATGCCTGGTTCGATACGCCGAACGCCGAGGAGATCATCGCGGCCCAGGCGGCATTCCCGCTGGTGCGCGGCATCCGCTCGAAGCCGGTGACCGCGCCGTCGCCCGATCAGACGACTCCCGGCGCGCCTGGAACGATGCAGAACGATGCCTGGCTGCGCGGTTTTGCATTGCTGGCGAAATATCGGCTGTCGTGGGATCTGCGCGTGCCGTTCTGGCATCTGGCGGAGGCGGCCGAGGTCGCGCGCGCGTTTCCGGATACGGCGATCGTGCTCAACCACACCGGCTTTCCGTGGGATCGCAGCGAGACAGGGCTGGCTGCGTGGCGGCAGGGCATGGAGGTGCTGGCGCGCGAGCCCAACGTCCATGTCAAGATCTCGGAGTTCGGCCTCAGAGACCGCGCCTGGGATTATCAGGAAAACCGCCGTATCGTGCTCGACGCGATCGCGATCTTCGGCATCGAGCGGGCGATGTTCGCGTCCAATTTTCCGGTTGCGAGCCTGCGGATCGGCTACGCGCCTCTGATCGACGCGATGAGCCGGATATTGGCGGATCGCTCGCCCGAACAGCGCGAACAGTTTTTCTGGCGCAACGCGGCGGCGTTCTACCGTCTGTGAAGGGTCGCGGAAGGCGGCGGGACTGATTGCGTAGGTCGACGCCGCGAAAGCGGAAAAAGCGCCGGCCGAATCGCTACCTCGGCGTGGGTACCGCGCAAGTGCTGGGGCAGGACAGGTCGCACCACACAATATGCTGTGATTCCCGATAGTTCACCCGGACTATCCACAGCCTCGGCAGGGTGTGCTTGGGGCTGCCGGAATGCCCTGTATACAGTGGCGGCTCGCGCGGCAGCCCGTTGGGATTTGTTTGTGTCGTCCCCGCTTGTCGTCATCGTCGACAACAGCATCACCAATCTCAAGATATTGGAAAGATTGGCGACCTCGCTTGCCGATGGGGCGACCGTGATGAATTTCCGCTCGGCCGCCGCCGGCCTCGAATATTGCCGCGGACACCGACCGGATCTGCTGATGATCGCGGGCGAGACCGCCGAGGGCGAGGCGGCCCAGTTCGTGCCGCTGTTGCACGCGCTGCCGGACTGCGCCGATGTGCCGGTGATCGTGATCGCCCCGTACGAAGACCGCGATTGCATCGACCGCGCCTTGGCGGCGGGCGCGGCCGATCATCTGCTGAGCCCGGTCGACCACGACGAATTCCGCACCCGGGTCGGCAATCTGCTGCGCCCAAGGGCCCGGCGGTCCGCCGCGCCGGTCAAGGCGGTGACCGACGGCGAACGCGTCGCGTGGGAGGAGCGTCCGCCGCGCGGCGCCCTGCCCGAGGCGCATGAGCGGCTATTGCGCGTGCTCGACGCGATTCCGGCGATGATCTGCGCGACCGGGCGCGACGGCCGTTATGTCTTCGTCAACCACCATTTCGCCGCGTTCATCGGCATGCGGGCGCGCCAGCTGGTCGGGCGGCGGCCGGTCGATACGCACGACGATCAGCTCGGCCGGCGGCTGATGGAGGACGATTCGAGACTGCTCGGCGGCGCGATCCCGCCAGCCTCGTTCGAGGAGGAGATCGAGATCGACGGCGGCGAGCGCCGAGTATTGCTGACCACCAAATCGGTGTTTCAAGGCGCCGACGGCGAGGACGCGATGGTGGTGACCGCCTCGCTCGACATCACCGAGCGCAAGCGGGCCGAGCGCGGGATGCTGGCGGCCAAGGAGCTGGCCGAGATCGCCAACCGCAGCAAGACCGAGTTCCTGGCCAATATGAGCCACGAATTGCGCACCCCGCTCAATGCGATCATCGGGTTCTCGCAAGTCATGGCGGGCGAGATGCTGGGACCGATCACGACGCCGAAATATGTCGGCTACGCCCGCGACATCCTGGCCAGCGCCGAGCATCTGCTCGGCATCATCAACGACGTGCTCGACGTGTCGAAGCTGGAAGCGGGCGAGCTCGACCTGGCCGAGGAGCCGGTCGACGTGGCAAAGACTGTCGCCGATCTGCTGCAGCTCGTCGATACCAAGGCGCGGGCGGCGGAAATCAAGATCGGGACGCGCCACGAGGGCAAGATCCCGCGGCTCAACGTCGACCCGCGCAAGCTCAAGCAGATCGTCCTCAACCTGCTGACCAACGCCATCAAGTTCAGCCAGAGGGGCGGCGAGATCGACATCGTGTTGCGCTACGATTCCGGCGCGGTCGCGATCGCCGTCAGCGACCACGGCATCGGCATGGACGCGGCCGAGATCGAATTGGCGATGACCCGGTTCGGCCAGGTCGCCAGCACCTGGAGCCGCCGTCATCCCGGTACTGGGCTCGGCCTGCCGCTGGCGATCGGATTGACCGAGTTGCATGGCGGGACCCTGACGATCCGCAGCATCAAGGGAGCCGGCACGACCGTGACGGTCGCGTTTCCGCCCGAGCGCTCGGAGGCGCCGGCGGCGGTCGCGGGCGCGGGCTGGGCCACGGGCCGGGCATAGGAAACCGGCTTGTTCGGCACCGCCAGCAAAATCTCGGGCATGACCCCAGCGCGCGCGGCGACCCCGCCGCCCCGCGCGGCGGCGCGCGGTGTCGACCCGCGCGGCGCGGCGAGCGGCCGGGTCGCGTTCTACGCTACCCTGGCTTTGGCGCTGGGCGGGATCCTGCCGCCGATCGGCTTTATCGCGCTACCCGACGCGCTGGCGCTGATCGGGCCGTTGCCGACCGCGATTTCGCTGATCGGATCATTGCTGTTGGCGCCGGCCGCGATCGGCGTGGTCGCCGCGCTGTTGGGGCTGGAGCGGGTGCGCGGCCGGTTTCGCGCCCGCGCCGACAAGGAGCACGAGCACGCCATCGTCCGCGTGCTCGTGCAGGTGCTGCTGCTCGGCTACTCGTTCGCGCTGGCCGTGTTCGAGCCGGGCGCGGACGCGGTCGCGCCCTGCCTGCTGCTGACCGTGCTGGCGCTGGCCGGCGGGTGGAGCTTTCTGCTGCATGTGGTCCTCAGCCCGGCGCCGTCGGGCCTGCGGCGAAACACGGCGCTGATCGCCGACGTCGCGCTGTTGTCGGCGTTTCTGCATTTCGGCGGCGCGCTGACCGCCGCGTGGTATCCGCTTTACCTGTTGGCGACATTCTATATCGGGTTGCGGCTCGGGCTCGGCGCGCTGGTCGTATCGGCGGTCGGCAGTGTCGCCGGCTTCGCCGCGACCGTCGCGCTAACCCCGTTCTGGCAGCAGCAACAATTATTGGTGGTCGGACTGGTTGTGGCGCTGGTGCTGTTGCCGGTGGGCATGGCGATGTTGATCCGCACGGTGACGCGATACCGCGACGAGGCGGCGGCGGCGGCCGCGGCGCGGGCGCGGTTCGTGACCGTGATCGGCCGCGGCTTGCGTGGCCCGGTCGACGCGATGATGCATGTCGCGGCGAGCGGCGATCCGCCTGATCACGATGAGGCGTCGAATGGGGCCGTGCCATTGGCGCTGCCGACCCGCGCCCTGCTCTCGCAGATCAGCGAGATCCTCGACCTGGCGACAATCGAAGCGGGCCAATTCGCGCCAGCGATCGAGACCTTCGATCTCCACGCCCTGGTCAACGATGCCTTGGCGCTGTTGCGCCCGGCGGCGGCCCAGCACGGCGTGGCCCTGGCGTTGCGGCTCGACCCGTCATTGCCGTGGCGGCTGCGGGGCTGGCCGCGGCAATTCGCCCAGATCCTCAATAGTCTGGTGATCGAGGCGATCGCGGGGAGCGAGGCGGGCACGATCCGGATCGATCTCGGCGCGGTCGACCGCGCCGACGAGATCGTGCAGTTGCGCCTGACGATCCGCGACCATGCCGGCGAAGGTGCGACGAGCGAGCGCGATCCGGCCTACGATCCGTTCGCGGCCGACCTCTCGGCCGATACCGCCGTAACCGCCGGACACGATGGGTTCGGCCTGGCCGTCGTCCGCCGACTGGTCGAACTGATGGGCGGACGGATCACGCTCGGCGATATGCCTTCGCGGCGGCCGGGACAGGGACGGCGGTGGGTTGTCATGCTGCCGCTGGCGGTCGACGACAGCGGCGACGAGCCGGGGCTCGACCTTGCCCAGCGCCCGGTCCTTCTGGTGACCGAGGACAGCCAATTCGCCGGTGAATTGGCCGAGCCGCTCAACGCCTGGAACGCCGACACGCGCTGGGTCGGCGGGTTGGAGGACGCGCTGATCTATGTCGAGCGGTTCGACACGCCGTGTTGCCCGATATTGATTGTCGACGGCCGCGCGCGGGTGCTGCCGGCATTGAGCTTCGTCCACCGCGCGGCGGGGCTGCGCGCGGCGCCGCCGCTGGTCCTGTTCGTCGCCGACGGGGCGCAGATCGGCAGCCTCGCCGAACTGGGCGACGGCGAACTGACCGGGCTGCTGCCAGCACCGCTCAGCGACCGCCTATTGCAGAACGCGTTGCACGCATTGCCGCTAACCACCGATCAGCCGGTGCAGGCCATCGCCGCGCGGAGCCTTGTCGAGGCGATGCCGGCGGACAGCGGCGCGAGGGCCAGCGACGCGGGGGCCAGCGGCGTGGGGGACGACCGGGTCACGCCGATCGCGGCGCACCCGCGCTTCATGCCCGAGGCGGCCGCGGTGGTCGACGCCCGGGTCATGGCGTCGTTGCGCACGCTCGGCGGCGGTGATTTCCTGCGCGAGGTGATCGACAGCTTCCGCGCCGACGCACGCCCGATCATGGAGCGGATCGGCGCCGCCGCGGCGGCTGCCGATTCTGGCGGCTTCGTCCGCGGCCTGCAGGCCCTGCGGCGTAGCGCCGGCCCGCTGGGCGGCGCGCGACTGTGCGAATTATCGGCCTCGTTGCACGAGGTAACGGCGGTGGAATTGCGCCAGCAGGGCGGTGCGATCGTGCAGCGGCTGACGGCCGAACTGGTCCGGCTCGACGCTGCCCTGCTCGAGTTTCTTCCGCGCTCGGAAGAACGCCGAGGCTGACCGAGGGACCGGTCAGCTCCCCTCCACCGCGTCGCGCAGCGCCTGCCAGAGCGCGAGCTTCGCCGCGAAATCGAGCCGCGCATGGGCCGGGCTGGTCGACGGCAGTGGCAGGTACAGCACCGACGGCGGCTGAGGGAAGTGGCGCTCGAACAGCCGCCGCGCCGTGGTACCGTTAAAGGCGACGGCGCGGATCCGGGGATGGGCCGCGATCAACGCGGCGATGTCGTTGGGCTGCTCGCGGCGGATCGTCGAATCGGCGCTGGCCTCGCGCTCGCCGGCGGCGACGACGTCCCACAGCGCGACCCGCCGCCCCGCGACAAAGCGCAGCCGCTCGTCGTAGTCGCCGGTCAATTCCCCGCCGAACAGGGCGAACACGATCGGCCAGAACAGGTTGCGGGGATGCGCGTAGTATTCTTGCCGGCGTAGCGATTCCTCGCCTGGCAGGGTGCCGAGCACCAGCACCCGCGAGCACCCGTCGACGACGGGCGCAAAGCTGCGTTTGGCGGGCGTAATCAGTCGACGAAGCGGCCGAGCCGCACCGCGGTCTGGCCGCGCAGCAGCCGCCGCGACGGCATGATCAAGATGCAATCGTCATAAGGCGTGCGCAATTCGCGCCCGTCGTCGTGGGCGATCACGGTGCCCTGCCGTGGGATCACCTCGAGCCCACGGTAATTGTCGACAAAGTCGAAATTCTGGCTGGCGATGGTGACAGCCTCGGTGACCTCGATGACCCGCTGACGCGGCTGCGCGTCGAACTCGGGCCCGCCGAGCGCGGCGACATCCTCGGGCGTGACCACGCCGAGCGCGATCAGGAAGCGCAGGGTGACGTCGTTGGCGACCTCGGCGGCGCGGCGCTCCCAATGCTGGCCGCATTCGATCAGCAGCGCGGTCTTCGCCGAAACCGGCTCGCCGAACTCGCCATAATCGCGCATGCGCGGCCCGGCGGCGTGGCCGGCGTCGCACATGATCAGCTCGGGGATGCCGATCTGGCGGGCCAACGCGCGCGACTTATCGAGCAGCCCGGCCAGCATCAGCGGCGCGGTGTCGTGCTGCATCGAGTGGAGGTCGAGCAGGTAGTCGGCCGCGTCGACGATCGGCCGCAGGGCGCGGGCGCGGCTCAGCTCGGCCGACTGGCGCGGTCCGTCCAAGGTCGCGGGCGACCACAGCCGGTTGAAATCCTCGTCGATATAGCGCGACGCGATCGGCATGCGCGGATCGAATTCGTGAAAGGCCGCGACATTGTTGAAGCTGAGGGTCAGGGTGCCGCGGCGCGGCCGGATATCCGCCCTGAACAGGCGATCGAGCACGATCGCGCCGCAGATCTCGTTGCCGTGAGTCAGCGCGGCGACGACGACATGCGGGCCGGGCGCGGCGGCGGTAAAGCTGGTGACGTAGTCGATGCCGGTATTGCCCGCGCGATAGGGTTCGATATCGGGCGGGGCCAGCTCGACCCGGTAGGTCGGTTCGGTCACGGGGGTTCCTATCGATCTGCGTGACCAGACATACTGCCCCGATTTGTGCGCTGCGTCATCCGTCCGAATTCAGCGCTTCAAGCCGAAACGCGGTCGATCAGGCGACGCAGAAATGCCTCGCACTGGGCGATCTGGTCGATGTCGATGAATTCGTCGGGTTTGTGCGCCTGCTCGATCGAGCCGGGGCCGCAGACTACAGTCGGGATGCCGGCCTGTTGGAACAGCCCGCCCTCGGTGCCAAAGCTGACCTTGGCGGTGACGTTGGCGCCGGTCAGCGCGGCGACCAACTGGGTCACCTCGGCATCGGCGCGCGTGTCGAGCGAGGGAGCGGCGGTCAACTCCTCGAAGATGATGTCGGTCTCCAGCCTCACAGCGCGCATTTCGGGCAACAGCCGCTCGGCGGCGACCGCACGCAACTCGTCGAGCAGCGGCTCCGGGTCCTCGCCCGGCAACAGGCGGAACTCGAAATCGAAATGGCAGTCCTTCGGCACGATGTTGAGCGCGGTGCCGCCGCGGATCACGCCAGTATGGATCGAGGTGTAGGGGGGCGAGAAATCCGGGTCGAACGGGCCGTGGTCGCGCCTCCGCCGCGCCATCGCCTTGAGGTGGGCGACCAACTCGGCGGCGGCCTCGACCGCGTTGACCCCGAGATGGATCAGCGAGGAATGGCATTCGTAGCCGTGGACATGGCAGCGCAGGCTGCGCTTGCCCTTGTGCGCGACGACGATGCGCATCTCTGTCGGCTCGCCGACGATGCACAGCCGCGGCCGGTCGGGCCGGCGCGCCAACTCGGCGATCAGCCCGCGCACGCCGAGGCACCCGACCTCCTCGTCATACGAAAGCGCGAGGTGGATCGGCGTGACGAGGGCGCGGGCGGTCATCTCGGGAACTAATGCCAGCGCGGCGGCGAGAAAGCTCTTCATGTCGCTGGTGCCGCGGCCATAGAACCGTCCGCGCTTGGCGGTCAGCTTGAACGGATCACTGTGCCAATCCTGCCCGTCGGTCGGCACCACGTCGGTATGGCCCGACAGCATGATGCCGCCGCCGCCCGCCGGCCCGATCGTGGCGTAGAGATTGGCCTTCACCCCGCTCGGGTCGAACACCAATTCGCTGGCGATGCCGTAGCCGTCGAGGTAGTCGCGCACGAAATCGATCAGCGCCATGTTCGAGTTGCGGCTGGTCGTGTCGAAGCCGATCAGCCGTTCGAGCATCGATCTGCTGGTGAGGGCGGTGCGGGCCAACAAATTCTCCCGGATCATGGTCCGTTGCATAGATAAAGGCCGGCGGCCCGGCGAACCAGGGGTTGCTGCGCGGTTGCCAGCGCCGATGGGGTTCGCCACAGTGCCGCGATCAACCGCGATCAGGCTCGGCAAGATGCGGAACTCCGCGACCGGTCTCGAAATTCCCGGCGTGCTGTGGCGCCGCGACCCGAACGGAAGCGAGATTCCGCTGGTGTTGGATTCGCCGCATAGCGGCTCGTTCTACCCGGAGGAGTTTACCTTCAGCTGCCCGCTCACCGTGTTGCGGCGGGCCGAGGACAGCTATGTCGACGAGCTCTACGAAGCCGCGCCGGCGCATGGCGCGACCCTGATCGGGGCGGTGTTTCCGCGCAGCTATGTCGATGTCAACCGGGCCGCCGACGATCTCGACCCGGCGATGCTGTACGGGGCGTTGCCGCCGCATCTGGTGCCGCGGCCGACCAATCGGGTCGGGCTGGTGCGCCGCTTTGCCCGACCCGGCATGCCGATCTACGACCGCAAATTGCACGCCGACGAGGTCGTCGCCCGGGTCGAGCGCTACCACATCCCGTATCACCAGGTGCTCGACGATTCGTGCGACCGGCTGCATCGGAAATACGGCGCGGTGTGGCACATCAACTGCCACTCGATGCCCTCGCACGGCAACCGCAAGGAGGGGCGCAAGGGCGAGCACGGCGATTTCGTGTTGGGCGACCGCGACGGCACCACCTGCGCCCCCGAATTCACCGAGTTCGTCGCCCTTGTGCTGCGCCGGCTCGGCTACGACGTTCGGGTCAACGAAGGCTACAAGGGCGTCGAGATCGTGCGCCGTCAGGGTCGCCCCCGCGCCCACCGACACAGCCTGCAGATCGAGGTCGACCGCTCGCTGTACATGGATCAGCGCACCCTCGAAAAACTACCCGGCTTCGACGTGTTGCAACAGGATCTGGCGCGGCTGGTCGAGGCGATCCGCGACTTCGTCGGCGCGCAATTATGAACGATCCGGCGTAGGCTGGAGCGAGGCCGGCCCGGAGCGCGGTCGGGTCAGCGCGCCTCGCCGACAAAGCCGCGCTGCAACTCGGCGACGCGTTCGAGCGCGGCACGCGACAGCGGTCCCTTGTTGATCGAGGCGGCGGCGTATTCGAGATGCTCCATCGTCGAATAGCCGACCAGTACGGTCGACACCGCGTCGTTCGCGATGACATAGCGCAGCGCGGCCTCGACCAGGCTGTCGGCGTGGCCCTCGCGGATCAGCGGCGTCAGCCGGCGCGCGCGCTCGACATCGGTGCGGTAGCTGCCGCCCGAGCCGATCGGGTCCGGCGGCGGCGAGCCGAGTGGGTGGCGGTCCTCGGTGCCGCTGATCGCGCCGCCGGCTAATACCCTGATGTTGATGACGCCCATGTCGGCGGCCTTGGTGTGAGCCAGCAGATTGCCGTAATCCTGCGCCGGGAACCCCGCCGGGACCGCCCCCCCCGGGCTCGGGTTCAGCAAATTGTAGCTGACCTGGGCGCTGTCGAGCACCTTGGCGTCGACCACGCGGTGCAGCGCCGCGGTCTGGCCGACCGCGGTGATGCCGAAGAACCGGATCTTGCCCTGCTGGCGCAGCCGCTCGAACGCGGGCACGACCTCGCTAAGCACCTCGTCGGCGCTGAATTGGCCGCCATCGGTGGCGTCGACCACCGCGTTGTGGAACTGGAACAGATCAACCCGGTCGAGCTGCAATCGGGCGAGGCTGGCCTCGAGCGAGGCCGCGATCCCGGCGCCGATCTTGCCGCGCTCGGTCGGCGGCAACCGTACCTTGGTACCGACATAGATGTCGGGCTTCAGGCTTTTCAAGACCTGGCCGAGATTGGTCTCGGACTTGCCGTTGCCGTATTGCGACGCGGTGTCGAAATAATTGATCCCCATTTCGAGCGCCCGCGCCACCGCGCGCTCCTGGTCGGCGGGGGCGCCGTTGACCATCAGTCCGCCGACGGCGCCGCAGCCAAAGCCGAGCAGGGAGACTTCGAGGCCGGTCCTGCCAAATTTCCGCCGTTCCATCGCCGTCCTCCGTGGTTGCCGCGCCGCCCGCCCGATCTCGCCGATTGGCGCGGCGGATCAAACAGGCGCGCGCCGGGCAAGTCAATTGTCCCGGCCGGGCGTCGCCGCCTGGCGATTCGGCCCGGATTCCGCGATCGGGCGGCGGCGGGGGCGGCGCTAGGCGAAGTATACCGCCGCGCCGGCGATCGCGCTGTCGCGTGATGCCGTTCGGCGTAAAATGGCATGATGCCTCCGTGGCAGGAGGACCCGACCGATGCATGCCCTGTTTCGTCGTACCTCTGTGATCCCGGTTCTGACGATCGAGCGGGAGGCGGATGTGCTGCCCCTCGCGCGCGCGTTGCTCGATGGCGGATTGTCCGTGATCGAGATAACGATGCGCACCGCGGCGGCGCCGGCGGCGATCGCCGCCATCGCCCGCGAATTGCCGCAAATCTCCGTCGGCGCGGGCACGTTGCAACGCGCCGCCGACGTGGCCGAGGCGCGGGCCGCTGGTGCGCGGTTTCTGGTCAGCCCGGGCACCACGCCGGAACTGGCGGCGGTGGCCCTGGCGACCGAATTGCCCTATCTGCCGGGGGTCGCCACCCCGTCCGAGGTGATGACGGCGCGCGCGCTCGGGATCTGCGTGATGAAACTGTTCCCGGCCGAGGCGCTCGGCGGCGTCACCTTTCTCAAGGCATTGGCGCCGGTATTTCCCGGCATCGCGTTCTGCCCGACCGGCGGGGTCGACGAGCGCACGGCGGCGGATTATCTCGCGCTGCCCAACGTGCCGATGGTCGGCGGCTCGTGGATGGCGCCGCGCGACGCGGTCGCCGCCGGGGACTGGGCGCGGGTGCGCCGGCTCGCCGAACGCGCCGCCGCGATCGGCCGGGCCGAGGCGGCATAGGCAGCGCCACCTACTGCGCCAGCCGGGCCAGGCCGATTTCGGCCGATAACGGCTGGGCTAATAGGTCGCGCGGCCGCCCGAGATGTCGAACACTCCGCCGGTCGAGAACGAGCATTCCTCCGACGACAGCCATGCAACCAGCGCGGCGATCTCGTCGACCATGACGAACCGGTTCATCGGAATCTTCGACAGCATGTAGTCGATCTGCGCCGCGGTCATCTGCGCGAAGATGTCGGTCTTGGCCGCGGCCGGGGTCACGCAATTGACCCGGATGCCGGTCGCGGCCAGTTCCTTGCCGAGCGATTTGGTCAGGCCGATCACCCCGGCCTTGGCCGCCGAATAGGCCGAGGCATTGGGGTTGCCCTCCTTGCCGGCGATCGAGGCGATGTTGACGATGCGGCCCCGATCGCGCCGCCGCATCGCCGGCACCACGGCGCGGCAGCAATTGAACACGCCGACTAGGTCGATCTCGATGACCTGCCGCCACGCGGCGGCCGGGTATTCGTCGAGCGGGTAGTTCGGTCCGGCGATGCCGGCGTTGTTGACCAGGATGCCGGGCGGCCCCAGCCGGGTTTCGGTCGCGGCGAGGGCGGCGTCGATCGAGGCAGGATCGGTCACGTCGGCGGCGAGGGCGACCGTGCCGGCGATTTCGCTCGCGGTGGCGGTCGCCGCTGCCAGGTCGATGTCCCAGATCGCCACCCTTGCATCAGAGGCAGCCAGTCGCGCGGCGATCGCCCGGCCGATGCCGCGCGCCGCCCCGGTGACGATCGCGACCTGGCCCGCAAGATCGATCCGGTTCATGTGCCGCTCCCCGTGAGGCGAATCCCGACGCCGGGTCAGCCTACGCGATATTGCCGGTGGGGGAGAGTGGCAGTTCTCGGGCGAGCAGGGATTGGAATACCGCGGTGAAATGCGCGGCGGCCGAGCGCTCCAATCCCTCGAGCCAGTTCTGGTCGAGGAACGAGGCGAGTGCCGGCTGGCCCAGCGCGGCCTCCCACAAGATGCCGAGCAGCGAGGCGGCGGCCTCGTCGGCCTCGCGGTCGAGCGCGGGCAGGCTGGCTTCCCGCTCTGCGGCGGCGCGGTCGCGCGTGTCGGGTCCCGGCCCGAGTCCGAAATCGACCAGGCCGCGCCGATGCGGCGGCGCCAAGACGAAATGCGCGATCTCATGCAAGATCACATAGGCCTCGGTCGCGCCGTCGAGCGCGGCGCCGTCCCAGTTGAACGCGCATACCGTGTCCTCGGGATGGATCGGCACGCCGAAATTCCCGGCGACCGCCAACGCCTCGCGGCGGTGCCGCTCGGCCGCTTCCGCGTCGGCGCGGTCGGGCGCGGTCGCGGCGATCGCGGCGAAGGCGGTCCGCGCGGCCGGATCGCGCAGTTGCGCCGCGAACTGGTCGAGCGCGGCGGCGAGTCGGTCGCGCGGGATAGGGGTAAGGATCATCGCTCACCCGAGATAATGCCGCGAGCGATTGCGCGCAGCCCCTCGATGTGACGAAATCGCCGCGAACCGGCGATGCGGAGGGAGGCATGGCGCGCGCCCTGTTGTTTTCGAGCCGCCTCGACGATCCGGCGGCGTGGTCGGCCGCGTTGCGCGGGCTGATGCCCGATCTCGACATCCGCGTCTCGCCCGATCTCGGCGACCCGGCTGAGATCGAGACCGCGCTGGTGTGGAAGCCACCGGCAGGCGAGATGGGGAGGCTGCCGAACCTCAAGCTGATCATCAATCTCGGCGCCGGGGTCGACCCGCTGCTGGCCGATGCGACGATCCCGCCCCATATCCCGGTCGCCCGGCTCGGCGACGCGCCGATGGCGCAGATGATGAGTCAGTTCGTCGCCTTCGCGGTGTTGCGTCATCATCGCGACATCGCGCTGTACGAGCGCCAGCAGCGCGAGCGGCGATGGCATTATATGTTGCCGCGACCGGCCTATGAGTGCCGGGTCGGGGTCATGGGGCTCGGTTTGCTCGGCGGGGCGGCGGCGCGCACCCTCGCCGGGCTCGGTTTCGGGGTGGCGGGGTGGGCGCGCTCGCCGCACGCGATCGATGGGGTCGAGACTTTTCACGGTCCCGCCGGGCTGGCGCCGTTTCTCGCCCGTACCGAGATATTGGTCGTATTGCTGCCGCTGACCCCACAGACCCGCCATATCGTCGGGCATCAGGCGCTGTACCGATTGCCGCGCGGCGCCAAGCTGGTCAATTGCGGTCGCGGCGGCACGGTCGACGAGGCGGCGTTGCTGGCGGCGCTCGTCGACGGCCACATCTCCGAGGCGACCATCGACGTGTTCGAGACCGAGCCGTTGCCGGAGGACAGCCCGTTCTGGACATTGCCGCAGGTCTTGGTGTTGCCGCATACCGGCTCGATCGCGATCCCCGAGATCGCCAGCTGCGACGTCGTCGAAAACATCCGCCGCCTACGCGCCGGCGAACCGCTGCTCAACGTCGTCGAGCGCGGGCGGGGGTATTAGGGCAGGGCTCGCTCCCTCACACATTGACCGGCATCGGCGGCTCTCGCCCGCGGATCAGGTCGGCCGCCTTTTCGGCGATCATGATGACCGGGGCGTTGATGTTGCCGCCGACCAGGTCGGGCATCACCGAGGCGTCGACCACGCGCAGCCGGTCGATGCCATGCACCCGCAGTTCGCCGTCGACCACAGCCATGTCGTCGGCCGCGATGCCCATCTTGCAGGTGCCGAGCGGGTGATGGACGCTGATGCCGGTCGCCCGGATATGGGCGTCGATCTCCGCGTCCGAGGTTTTGCCCGGTCCCGGTGCGATCTCGCCGGCGATGAACGGGCGCAGCGGCGCCTGGCTGGCGATTTCGCGCACGATCCGCAGTCCAGCGCGCAAAATCGCCCAATCCTTGTCGGTGGCGAGGAAGTTCTGGCGGATGCGCACCGCCTGGCGCGGATCGGCCGAGACCAGGTCGAGCCGGCCGCGGCTCTCCGGCCGCAACACCACCGCGCGGCAGCCGAAGCTGTCGGCATAGGGCCGGCTGAACGGCGCCAGATAGGGCGTGGCCGCTTGCGGCGCGGCGGCGAACAATAGCTGCACATCGGGCATCGCCGCCGCCAGCGGGCTCTTGAGAAAGGCCATGACCCCGCCCGGCAGATCGGCGGAAAGCCCTGAGCCGAAGAAATAGGTCCGCGCCAGATCGACGGCGATGCGGTCGAGCCGCATCTTGGCGTGGAGCGGGCCGGGCTCGGTGCGGCGCCAGGCGATGCCGGCCGAGATGTGGTCCTGTAGGTTGCGGCCGACCCCCTTCAACGATGCCGCGACCGGGATGCCGTGCCGGCGCAGATCGTCGGGGTCGCCGATCCCCGACAGCATCAGCAATTGCGGGGTGTTGATCACCCCGGCGGCGAGGATTACTTCGCGCTCTGCGTGCGCGGTGACGCTGGCGCCGTGCTTGAGGTACTCGATCCCGACCGCGCGCTTGCCGTCGAGCACCACCCGGGTAACCAGGGCGTCGGTCTCGACCGTCAGTCCGCCGCGCGACAGGGCCGGCCGCAGATAGGCGATCGCGGCGCTGCACCGCCGCCCGTCGCGGATCGTCGCCTGCCAGCGGCTAAACCCTTCCTGCTGGGCGCCGTTATAGTCGTCTGTCGCTGGAAAACCGGCGGCGATCCCCGCCGCGGCAAAGGCGCCGGACAGTGCATCGGGATAGCGCGACCAGCGCGTCGTCAGCGGCCCGTCGGCGCCGCGATACGGGCCGGAGCCGCCCTCCCACGCCTCCTGGCGGCGGAAATAGGGCAATACGTGCGCGTAGGACCAGCGCGGCAAGCCGGCTTCGGCCCAGCGGTCGTAATCGCCGCGATGACCGCGCACATAGGCCATCGCGTTGATCGCGGACGAGCCGCCGATCACCTTGCCGCGGGCGCATTCGATGCCGCGTCCGTCCAGGGTCGCCTCGGGCTCGGCGAAATACATCCAGTCGTGCATGCGCCGCTGCAAGATGCGGCCCCAGGCGAGCGGAATCGTCAGCCACGGGTCGCGGTCCCAGCCGCCGGCTTCGAGCAGCAAGACGCTCGTATCGCCATCCTCGGTCAGCCGGTTGGCGAGGGCGCAGCCGGACGATCCGGCGCCGACGACGATGTAGTCGTAGGCTGGGCGTTCATTGGTCCTCGCGGACATCGCTCGCCTCCCTGCATTGCTTGCGCGCATGCTAAGACTCTCGCGGTCGCGCCGCGAGCGGCATCGCTCGACGCGCGCGTGGGTGGAGGCGGGCGGCGGGACGCGGGATGCAGTCGCGGGAGGGGGCCAAGGGGCTGTCCGGGTGGGTTTCCCGGCATCGTATCGAGCTGGGTCTCAGCCTGCGCATGACTATCGCGGGGCTGCTGAGCTTTGTCGCCGCGCATCTGCTGGGGCTGGTGCAGGTATACTGGGCGGTGTTGACCGCCGTGATCGTGATGCAGACGAGCGTCGGCGGTTCGTTGAAGGCGATGTTCGACCGCTTTGTCGGCACGCTCGGCGGCGCGGCCTGGGGTGTGGCGGTGACGGTGGGGTTGCCGCATCAGGGGGTGGCGGCGACCGGGGTCGCGCTGGCGGTCGCGCTGATCCCGCTGGCGGTGCTGGTGGCGTTTCGCCCGGGGTATCGCGTCGCCCCGGTGACCGCCGCGATCGTGCTGCTCGGCCATCTCGGCCCCGGCGGACTCGGCCAAGACGGGGCGGTCGAGGCGGCATTGGATCGGGTGTTCGAGATCGGCCTCGGCAGCATCGTCGCGCTGCTGGTCGCGCTGCTGGTGGTGCCGGCCCGTGCGCACGGGCTGCTCTACGATGTGGCGCGCGGCGCGCTCGCGTTGATGGCCGACCAGGCCACGCGTGTGCTCGCCGGCGTTGCCGATCCGATCGACTCGGCCGTCGTGCTGTCGGGCAACGACCGCATCCGCGCCGCGATCGAGCGCGCGTCGGCAAGCGCGGACGAAGCGTCCCGCGAGCGGCGCAGCTACGTCACCGAGGCGCCCGATCCGGAACCGCTGGTGCGCGCCCTGCGTCGGCTGAGCCACGATCTGGTCATGGTCGCCCGGGTATTGCGGACTCCGTTGCCGGACGCGGTACGCGTCCCGCTTGCCGCGGCGGCCGGCGAAGTCGCGGCGGCGCTCGCCTCGCAAATGATCGGGATCGGCGCGGCGATCTCCGGCAATTCGGCCTTGCCGGCGCCGGGGCCGCTCGACCGCGCCTTCGACGCCTACGATCAGGCCGTGGCAGGGTTGCGGCGCGAGGGGCTGACGCGCGCCCTGTCAGACGAGGATGTCGAGCGCATCTTCGGGCTGTCGTTCGGGATCGAGCAGATCCGCCGCAACCTCGACGACTTGACCGGCCGTGCCCGCGACTTGATGGCCTGACCCCCGCGCCGATGGACCGTCCCATATTCGTGTTTATTTGTTACGCCGCTTGGCGCGGTTGTTTCGGCATATGTCATTTTGTAACGCCCACCTGACTTGATGCGGAACTTTGTTTACCTTCGTGCGTATCAGTCCAGGCTCGGCAAGCACGGGGAGGGGGCCTTGAAGCCCATTTATCGTCTGATCGGTGGCCTCGTGGCCCTGAGTGTCGTGGTGTTTCTATTCGGAAATCAGGCGGTTGGGTACGTCCAGGCCGGCTACCCGAAGGACATGATCAAGCGTGAGGCATTGGCCCGCTGCGCTGCCGCCGACCCGCATTTCCTGCGCTTTTCGCAGAAGGATCGGACCGAGTGCTACATGACGGCGCACCTGCCGCACGCCATCGCCTCGTCCGAACGCTAGATTATTGCGGCGGCTGACGTCGCCTTAAAGCCCGACCATCCGGGCGCTTTCCCGCCAGACGAATTCCTCCAGCGCCTCGTCGCGCGCGGCCGGGTTGGGCTCGGCGATCGCGGTGCCGATCACATAGGCGCCGTGAAACGGCGTCGGATCGGTCACCGTCGCGAGAAACAAAGAGGTCGCCGCGCCCTGTTCAGGCCGGCCGAGAAACGGCTTAACCACCCGCCAGCCGAGCGCGGCGAGCCAGCCGGCCCGGTTGCCGATGTCGGTGGCGATGACTCCGGGATGCAGGCACGCGGCGGTGACCAGCGCGCCGTCCAGCCTCCGCGCCAATCCTCGGGTGAACAGGATGTTGCACAGCTTTGACGCGCCATAGGCCGAGAGCGGGGTCCAGCCCTCTGCTCGGGTCGGGGTCGACGAGTTGAGCTGGGCGCCGTGATGCGCCTGCGAGGCGACGGTGACGATGCGGGCGGGCGCCGATTCCTTGAGCCGATCGAGCAGCAGGTTGGTCAGCAGGAACGGGGCCAGATGGTTGACCGCGAAGGTCAGCTCGAACCCGTCGTCCGAGAGTTGAAAGCGCGGCGAGATCAGCCCGGCATTGTTGACCAGGATGTCGATCCGCTCGTGCTCGGCGAGAAGCGTTGCGGCGAGGCGGCGCACCGCGGCCAGATCGGCCAAATCGGCGAGCGCGGTGTCGACCGTCGCCGCTCTCGCGCGCTCGCTGACCAGGCACCGCGCCGCCTCGGTCCGCGCCGGGTCGCGACCAACCATGATCACGCGCATCCCGGCGCGGGCCAGGCCGAGCGCGGTGTAGAGGCCGATCCCCGCGGTCGCGCCGGTGACGACAGCGACGGGGGCGGCCAAGGCTACTCCGCCGCCAACTCGTATCGTGCCGGTTGCGCCGTCGTCGGTTTGTCGCCGCCGACCGTGGTGCGCTGCATCAGCCGCTGGTGGCGGATCGTGTCGTAGGCGGTCGCGCGGTGCAGCACCGAGCGGTTGTCCCAGATCACCAGATCGCCCGCGCGCCACGCGTGGCTGTAGCAGTATCGCGGCTGGGTGGCGAACTCGTTGAGCCAGTGGATAAAGGCGCGGCCCTCCTCCCGGGGCCAGCCGATCACATGGGAGGCATGGGCGCCGGCATAGATCGACTTGCGGTGGGTGAGCGGGTTTTCGCGCACCATGACCTGCCAGGCGCCGGGCAACTCGGCCTTCATCTCGGCGGTCAGGGCGGCTTCGGTGACTGTGCCGCGCGAATAGACCAGGCTGTGCTCGGCGACTAGCCCCTCGAGCTTGGCCTTGATCTCGTCGGGCAGCGCGTCATAGGACGCGCCCATCGTCGCGAATTCGGTGTTGCCGCCCTCGGGTGGGACGATCCGGCCCGATAATAGCGAGCACAGTGACGGCACCGCCTTGAACGAGCTGTCTGTGTGCCACAGGTAATTGCCCTTTTGATAGATCATCCGGCGGTCCTCGGCCGGGATCACCGCGCCGGTGGCGATGTCGAGGTTCGATTGCCGGGCGAAATGGGTGCCGACCGCCGGGTTGGCCTTGCCCGCGATCTCGAGCGGGCCAAAGCGGCGGCTGAAAGCGATCTGCCGCTCGTCGTCGAGGCTCTGGTCGTGGAAGATCAGCACCGAAAACTCGTCGAGCGCGGCACGAATTTCGGCGAAGGTGCTGTCATCGACCGCCGAGCTGGTATCGACCCCGCCGATCTCGGCGCAGAACAGCGGGTGCAGTTTGGTGATTGTAATCGGCAAATTACCTCCTCCGCGTTTTGCCCTCACCCGGCTCGCTGTGATCGCCACCCTCTCCCGCACGCGGGAGAGGCAAGGGTGAGGGCTAAATCTCGTCGAGCCGGTTCGACCAGCGCCGGCAGATCTGGTGCGCGATCGCCAGCGGCGGGGGGATCGACACCTGCGTCGGGTCGTCGGGCCCGGTCGCGGCGCGGGCGACCATCGCGCGGATTTCTTCGCGGTGAAACCAGCGCGCCTCGGCGATTTCCTCGGGGTCGACTGTGATCTCCTCGGTCAGGCCCTCGCACAGAAACCCCATCATCAAGGTCGACGGGAACGGCCAGGGCTGCGCGCCCAGGTACTTGACCCGGCCGACCGTGATCCCGGCCTCCTCATGGACCTCGCGGCGAACCGATTCCTCCGGCGTCTCGCCCGGCTCCATGTAGCCGGCGAGGCACGAAAACCGCGAGCCGGCGCGTCGCCGGTTGCGGCCGAGCAGCCCGTACTCGCCGCGCACGGTCAGCATGATCGTGACCGGATCGGCGCGCGGGTAGTGCTGCGCCCGGCAATCCGGGCAGCGCCGCTTCCACCCGGCCTGGTCGATGCGGGTCGGTGCGCCGCATTGCGCGCAGAACCCGTGCCGTACGTGCCAGTCGATCAGCGAGCGCGCCTCGGCCAGGATTCCGGCTTCGCCCGCGGTGACCAGCGGCGCCAGCGCGCGTACGTCGACCGCCTCGGCATCCCAATCGGGCAACGCGTCGGTGCCGGTGATGTCGAGCGCGAAATGGGCGCGGCCGTCGCCCAGGCCGAGAAAGATCAGGGTCGCGCCGGAATCGATCAGCTCGCGCCACAGCGCCACCTCCTGCCAGTCGAGCGTCGGGCGGTTGCCGTCGCGGATCAGCGGTTTGAGGTCGCGCAACGGCAGGACCCGCGTCCGCGGGTCGTCGAGCAACGAGCGGATCCAGGCGGAATCGGGCCGCCGCTCGCTGACCCGGTCGAGCGGATTGCCGGCGAAAGTGTAGATGTCTTCCATGCGGCGATGCTAACCCGTCGCCCCGCTTCGTTCCAGTCTTGTCCGCCGGCCAATCTTGTCCGCCGGCCAGTCTTGTCCGCCGGCCAGTCTTGTCCGCCGGCCAGTCTTGTCCGCCGGTTCGTGTCCACTGGTCTGGGGGATTGTCGGGCGCCCTCCTGGCTGCCGGCCGATGCGACGCTCGACCGGTACGGGGTGAACCCTCTATATGCTCGGGCATTTGGGAGCGGGCGGCGGCCGGTTCCGATCCAGCGAGGTCACGCGGCGATGGAATTCGGCATTTTTCACGAGTTTCTGTCCGCCAAGGCGCAGTCCCAGGCCGAGGCGTTCGCGCAATCCTTCGAGCAGGTCGCGGCGGCCGAACGCTGGGGCCTCGACGTGCTGTGGCTGGCCGAGATCCACATGAACCCGAACCGTTCGCTGTTGTCGGCGCCATTGACCGTGGCGAGCGCGATCGCCGGCCGCACCAACCGCATCAAGATCGGCACGGCGGTGCAGATCTTGCCGTTGGGCCACCCGCTGCGGCTGGCCGAGGAAACCGCGACGATCGACCAGATCAGCCGCGGAAGGCTGATCTTCGGCGTCGGGCGCAGCGCGTTTCCGCGCGCCTATCAGGCCTACGGCATCTCGTACGAGGAGAGCCCGGCGCGCTTCGCCGAAAGCCTCGACATCATCAAAAAGGCGTGGACCCACCCGGTATGCTCGCATTCGGGCCACTATTACAATTTCGACAATTTTACCCTGGTGCCGCGGCCGGTGCAGCTTCCGCACCCGCCGATCCGAATCGCCGCCAGCCAGCCCGAGACCTACGCGGCGATCGGCGCGCTCGGCTATCCGCTGTTTTCGGCGGTGCGCGCCAGCCCGCTGACCGAATTGGCGGATCACGCCCGAACCTACCGCGCCGCCTGGCGCGCGGCCGGCCACCCCGGCGACGGCGAACTCTATCTGCAGGTGCCGATCTATGTCGGCGCGACCCGGGAGGGAGCGTATGCCGCCGCCGAGGCGGGGATGATCCAGTTTTCCCAATACCGCGCCGATTTGAAGCGCGGGCCGATGACTTACGCGGAAATCCGTCAGGAAAAGGGCATCGTCGGCACCCCCGACATGGTCGCCGAGCGAATTGCCGAATTACGGCAAAGCTGCGGCCTCAGCGGCATCTCGGCCGAGATCAACCCCGGCAGCGCGCTCTCCCACGAACAGGTAATGGAATCGCTCCGCCTCTACTGCCAGGAGGTCATGCCTCGGTTCAAGTAAGGGAGGCGTCGATGACCGAATTATCCCCAACAGGGGTTCAAATGGATTGGCCCTGTTCTTGCGGTGTTAATTCTTCTTTTCGCCCCCACCACCTCCAGCAGGAATCGTCGGGTCCCGGAGCCGAAGGCGATGCCGCGAGGCACCTGGTGGCAAGCCGGCCATCATAGTCAAGTGTTCCAGCGCTCGTTCGCTGCGGAAGAGAGAATGGCGCAACTCTTCAATCTGCTCGGCATTCGGTAGTTTGCCGTCCTCCAAGCTGAGGATGCGTTGCTGACGATCAAGCATCATACTAAGCTCGTCAATAACCCTTGGATGAAACGGACGTCGCCGTTCCTCCCGAATCTCGACGATCACAGTTCTGAGATCCTGTAGCATCGTAATTATTTCGGCGTTGCTCTTTTCAAGCGGATTATCACTCTGTCGTAGAGATTGAAGCTCGATCGCTACCGAAATAGGTGTGTCAACGTCGACCGGATTTCTTTCTACCGACCGAATTTGTCTGATTATTTCTTCCTTTGCACGCGCCGCACTATCTAGATCGTGGTGATCCACATGAATCGTGCGGCTCGCAGCGACATCGAAGGGTATCGATTCTGTAGCATGAATTATTTGAACAACCGGTCTCTTAACCGCGTGGCGTAGGGCGAGTTCATAGAATACATTTGGATTGCGACCTGTAAGATCAGCAATTACTAAAGGATCTTCTACTACATGCTGTATGACTTGGGACGTAATCAATCCTGGCTCAGAAATTTGGTCTGCTCGGATGGCTTCGTAATCACACTCTTGCGCCGCTGGAGAAATTATGTGCTTCAATACTTGGTCTGAACGAATGCGAACCTCCGACCCCTCTGCCCCAATGGGAGCGATCACAAAGCATGTCTTGTTAGCGCTGGCCATAACGTCCCTCGGAGTCATTAAGGAAACACTGAATAAACCGCTGCAAATCGGGTAGAATCGGCCAGTCCGGGGGGACGGGGGCGGGGCGATGCAGCGACAGGGGAGCTTTTCGCAGGCGGAATACGCCGGCAAGAAAAAGCAG
>Ga0080064_1000155_pt1 | contig 203895 bp, 176 predicted proteins | sample Subgrocontami54m_FD_69260 | JGI IMG/M metagenome (GOLD analysis project Ga0080064, IMG submission 69260) | Subsurface groundwater microbial communities from S. Glens Falls, New York, USA - GMW46 contaminated, 5.4 m (SPADES assembly) (version 2) ...
CTTTAAGGGTACCGTCAATTTCCGAGATTGTTCACCTCGAAAGGTTTCGTTCCCTCCGACAGAGCTTTACGACCCGAAGGCCTTCATCACTCACGCGGCGTTGCTGCGTCAGGCTTTCGCCCATTGCGCAAAATTCCCCACTGCTGCCTCCCGTAGGAGTCTGGACCGTGTTTCAGTTCCAGTGTGGCTGATCATCCTCTCAGATCAGCTAACCATCGTAGCCTTGGTAGGCCATTACCCTACCAACTAGCTAATGGTGCGCAGGCCCATCTATTAGTGTTAGCTTGCATGCAGAGGCCAACTTTTACCTCATCTTCCGAAGAAAACGTGGTCTTATCCAGTATTAGCCCCGCTTTCGCGGGGTTGTCCCGGTCTTATAGGTAGGTTACCTACGTGTTACTCACCCGTTCGCCGCTTTACTCAGGGATTGCTCCCCTTTCTCGCTCGACTTGCATGTGTTAGGCACGCCGCCAGCGTTCGTTCTGAGCCAGAATCAAACTCTCCAGTTTAAACTTCTGGTTTTATCCACCAACGTTTTAGTGGTGGATGCCAATCATGATCCGCACAAGGCGGATCATGACGGCTATTTTTTGCCCGCCACTACTACTCTGGCGGGCTTGACCCGATAAATCGGATCAAGGAATTAATTTGGGACTCGCTTCATTTCAGCGTTCTATTAAGTTTTCAAAGACCAAAAAAGAACAGCTCGGCTTTTTTAAAGCTAAGCCAATCCTTTAATTTCTATCAAAAAATTAAATTAATTTTTATAGAACGACCCGCTGTTTTTCAACACAGTTTGGGGTGGATTTTGCTCTTCCGTTTTTCAAAGAGGGCGGATCTTAGCCAAAACTTTAATGAAGTCAAGGGCAAAAATGTTTTTTATTGATACAAAAAAATATTTTTTGCGCTTCGTGGAAATCTGATACCTATCTTTCTCTACAAATCAATTTTGACGGCCTTTAGAGAGCAACTCAACCTTTCACTTTGCTCAAAGAGATATTTTTAATATTGCACCTCTTGCCAAAGACGAGTAGTTTTGATGACCTGATTTTTTTAAATGGCACATCCGGAAACTCTGTTTCCTCCACTTTTTTCCAAATGGCTCCACTGCCGCCATTTGGAAAGCCAGATGAATCAAGGATATAAGAAGCAGTAAGGTACTTGATTCATCTGATGCCGTTCCAGAAACAGAGTTTCCGGATGTGCCCATAAAAAAGGAGCTTTTATCTTTTATGAACTCATCCCGACTTCCTCAAAAGAGATCTTTTCTTCCCAAAATTTTTAAACTTATTTTTCTCAGCACTCTGATGGTGGTTCTTTTTACCTTAACAGCAGTCATCGGGGCTTATTACTATTTTTCCAAAGACCTTCCCCAGCTCGATAAAATTGAAGACTACAGACCTCCTCTTGTATCAGAAGTGTTCGATACGAATAATCAAAAGATTGGAGAGTTCTGGAGCGAATGTCGTTTTCTTACCCCTGTCAAAGAGGTGCCTGACAAAATGATAAAGGCTTTTATCGCCACTGAAGACAACCGCTTCTTTGAGCATCACGGAGTAGATCCCTGGGGAATTTTTAGGGCTTTTATGACGAACTTAAAAGCGGGTCATGTGGTGCAAGGAGGATCCACCATTACTCAACAGGTCACCAAGGCCTTGGTACTCTCTCCTGAAAGAACTTATGATCGAAAAATCAAGGAAGCCATTTTAGCCACAAAGATTGAAAGTCATTTTTCCAAAGAACAAATTCTTTATCTTTATTTAAACCAGATTTTTTTTGGAAATCGGGCTTACGGTGTCACGGCTGCAGCCCGAAATTATTTTCATAAAAATTTAAAGGATTTGAATCTCGCAGAAATTGCCATGATTGTCGGGCTGTCAAAGGCCCCCTCCAGCTTTAACCCTCTCATCAATCCGGAGCGTTCCAAGATCAGACAACACTATGTGATCGATAAAATGCTGGAACAGGCTTACATCAGCAAAAAAGAAGCTCTCGAAGCCAAACAAACCCCACTCTCCTTATATAAAGCGGGCACTGACAAAGATTTCAATCTTCAATACGCCCCTTATTTCACAGAACATGTGCGTCGTTACATCCAAGAAAAGTATGGAGATGATCTTCTTTATAAAGGAGGTTTGAAAATTTATACCACGGCAAGTCTCGACACTCTTCAGGCGGCCCAAAAAGCCGTGGATAAAGGGGTTCGGGAAGTAGATCGCAGGCAAGGTTTTCGGGGGCCAGAGCAAAAGTTGGAAACAGAAGAAGCGATTGAAAAATTCAATGCTGAAAATCATTCCAAAATTATAGAAGCCTTTCAAAACCTGGATCGCAGCACTTTTCACAATAGTATCGAAGCTCTTGCAAAAGCAAAAACACCTCTTCTGGAAAACAACTATTATCATGCCCTTATCCTCGGGGGAACTCGTGGTAAAGGTTTTGAAGTACAAGTCGGCAACATCAAAGGGGTCCTCGTGCCCGAAACTACCACATGGGCGGCTTCAAGAGCGGATCAACTCAAGAGGGGGGATGTTGTAGAAGTAAAACTTTATCGCAAACCCACAGAAGAAAAATCCTTAAAGGGAAAAAATAAAAAAGAAGACATTTGGACAGAAAGCAACGCCACTCTTTTTGCCTTGGAACAAGAGCCCACTTTACAAGGCGCCCTTTTTTCTTATGAGCCTTACACCGGTGAACTAAAAGCCTTGGTCGGAGGAGTAGATTTCAGCAAAAGTGAATTTAATCGTGCCACCCAGGCTTTAAGACAACCAGGCTCTTCTATTAAACCTCTCATTTATGCCTCGGCCTTGGATAAAGGGTATACCCCTAACACCGTCATTATGGATGCGCCCATTGTCTATGAAGAATCTCCCGGAAAATTTTGGACTCCCAAAAACTATGGCGGCAAATACTCTGGCCCCACCTCTCTTCGAAGCGGTTTGGTCAATTCAAAAAATGTCGTCACTGTTCGGATGGTGATGGATATTGGCACTCATTATGTAGATGCCTATATGCGTAAGTTGGGCATCACCACTCCCATCTATAAATATTACTCGATGGCTCTGGGAGCTAATGATGTCATCCTTGCAGATCTTTCGAGAGCTTATGGTGCTTTTACAACCGGAGGAGTTTTGCCGGAAATTTATTTCATACGAAAGATGATCGATCCTAGCGGAAAAATCATTGAAGAACACAAACCCATGGATAAAAAATTTATTATTACCTGGGACACTACCCAAAAACCCGAATCGGCTCCCCCAGAATCTTCTCAAACCAGCAAAGGACAAGCCGGCACTTCTGATTCTCAACCGTCCGCAGAATCTCAACCCAATCTCACGACAGCCCGCAAAAACCCGGAAAAAGGAAATAAAATCTCTTGGGATGAAATGCCTTACAACCCGACTCTTCTCAAAACAGGAGAAGACGCAACGCAAAAAGATCAGGTTTCTTTGAGCGAATATGAAAAGAAAATTTTATATGGAAATTATATCCCTCCCGATCATGTGATCAGCCCCAGAACTGCAGCCACCATGGTTTCTTTAATGCAGGATGTCGTGAAATATGGCACGGGTACCCGCGTACTTCCCTTGGGTAAACCCACTGCGGGTAAAACGGGCACCACCAATAATGCAACCGATGCCTGGTTTATGGGTTTTACCCCCACCTTACTCACCGGAGTCTGGGTGGGTCATGATGAAAAAATAAAAACCATTGGCCGAAATGAAACCGGTGGGCACGTTTCTGCTCCTATCTGGCTTTATTACATGACCGAAGCGACCAAAAAGTATCCCACAAAAGACTTTAAACTTCCTCCCTGGATTGATCTTTCCCAATATCAAACTCCCATGGAAGTTGTAAAAATTGATAGTGAATCGGATGACGCGGTAGGCGCTTCAGAAGGCGGATCTTCTTCTGGAAGTGGGGCTGAATTTTTCACAAAAGATCTGTAAATCAAGTGCTGAGGACTGAGTGCTGAGGACTGAGTTGAATTCACTCAGTCCTTATTGCTCATCCCTCAGCCCTGCCTTTATATGTTTGGAATGGGTTTTGGCGAAATTTTATTAGTACTGGTGATTGCTCTTGTTTTTTTGGGGCCTGAAAAAATCCCTGAAACCGCAAGAACTTTGGGCAAGTGGGCTCATGAGCTCAAACGATCGATGGATGATTTAAAAGGTGCTTTTGAAAAAGATGCAAAGCCTCCCGCACAAAATAGTATTGCAAAATTGAAAGAATCCATTTCAAAAGATCCTCCACCTCCAAATCAAACTCCATGAAAGAAAATCCTCAACTCATGAATTTAGCCACTCATCTGACCGAGCTCAGACGATGTCTTGTACATTCGTTAATTGCTGTTGTGATTGGCATGGCCCTTACTCTTTATTTTTCGAAGGAGCTTTTTAAAATTTTAACCCGCCCTTTAGAACAGATTTTACCCCAACAGAGTCATTTCATTGCCACGACCCCTTTTGAATCTTACATGGTCTATCTTAAAACTTCGGCGCTTGCCGGATTTTTATTGGTGAGTCCTTATATTGCCCTGCAAATTTGGAAATTTATTTCTCCAGGACTTTATAAAAACGAAAAAAAAACGATCTTACCCTTCGCTCTTCTTTCAGGTTTCTTTTTTGCGGGGGGAGCTCTCTTTGGCTATTTTTTTGTATTTCCCACGGGCTTTAAATTTATCGTCAATATCTTAAACGACACTTCTATTATCTTTATGCCTAAAATGGAGGATTATTTTTCTTTTAGTACAAAATTCCTACTCGCCTTTGGAATTACTTTTGAACTTCCCATTCTCATTCTTCTTCTTTCCCGGATCGGCCTTGTACAATATCACCATCTTCATAAATTCAGAAAATTCGCCATCGTCATCATTCTTATCCTCTCTGGTATTTTAACCCCGGGCCCTGATATTTTTTCCCAACTCATGATGGCGATTCCCTTGATGATGCTTTACGAGCTGGGCGGGGTGTTTGCTTATTTTTTTGGGAAGAAAACTATTTCATGATTTTACTTTCTGATTCAACTCTCAACAAATATTAACAATACTCTTCCACTTCGACAAATCCCCCGGCAAAAAATCCCACAACTATTATTTTTACTTGGCGATAATTGAGTTATGAAAATCGATCGCTTTCAACTCATTGAAGCCGACCAGCAAGATGGAAAATTGGATGGCTCCCTCACAAAACAGCAACTTCAAGAACTAGATCCTTCTTTGGCAAATCAAGCAGAAGAAAGAGGTCTTCTAGATTCAAACGAAGCCCTACCCTACGCACAATACATAGACCGCTTCGCTGAAGGAGTTTTGGTTTGGGAAGGAATGGGAGCAACCCTTGATAGTGTTCCTCTTTTAGACGCTTTATTGATGGGAAAGAAAACTGAGGAACTTCGAAAAAAAGTTGTTGTTCGTGTAGAAAGTGATCGTCCTGTAAAATCTGCTAGTGAACTCTTAAAGGAAATAAACCAAATTTTGGGCCCTACTGTAACAAATGACATAAACAGCTTAATTCTATTCGATAAAATTATCCATCCCCCAGTTGATTCAATGATCCTCATCCCGGGATCTATATTCCGTCAAGCAGCTGAAGCTTACTTAAATGATCTCCAAGGGCGCTTAAAAAATAAAATTAGCCAAGACAAAATCAAGTCTGTGATGGCTATCAATGTTTTTGAGGACCCAAGTCCTCAAGAAAAACAAGTAGCGATTAATACTGTGTATGCCGCCCTGGTTTATCGAGCCCATTATTTTTTTCCAAAATTAGAAGATCAATTATGGGGAGGGATTGTTCAACTTGTAAACCTCTCTTTTGAAAAAGGACACCTTCAGACATTTAATCCATTTGATCAGGCGATGCAGCCCCCAGGAGAAGCCGCACATTTTGAGGAAGAAACTAAAACAATCTTATTTTATCTACCTTTGGTCTTACCCAATTTAATCGATAGTGCAGCTGAAAAAAACCATGATGAAGTATTGCATGAAATGGGACATGCAGTTTCTAGAATAGATTCTCGCGCGAAAGGTATTGCAACATTTTTTTCAAATTTACCTGCGGCTTCCTATAAAAATATTTTCGGATGGGATTATGGCAATAAAGAAGCTTTCAAAAAAAGAAACAGGAAACTCGATCCTGTGGAAGAAACACACAGTGTGCTAATAGAAGCTACCAAAATAGGCTCGTGTTTTTCTGAAATCTCTGTGGAAGCAGGCAAGATAAAATTAAAGCTTCAAGAGTTTCGTGATCTCATTCAAAATAATTGGGGATATCAAGGCCCACCAGAATGGGCTGTAAGCATGTGGAAGTATTGTCAATCTTCGGTCAAAAAATAAATATTCCCTCTTTACTTCTTAAACATGACGCGGTAATCTTTATCTAGAAAGGATTAGATAAATCATGTCTCGACAAGAAGCTTTTGCTACCAAGTTACCCTCTGATCTCAAAAAAACTCTTGATGAAGTCTGTGAAACCTTGGGCTTAAGAAAAAACTTTATTATTGAAACGGCACTTCGAGAAAAATTGGAAGATCTTTTAGATAGTCATGACCTCAAAGAATCCATTCAAGAGGCCTCGGGTTTTCATGCTTGGAAAGAGGTTAAAAAAATTTCCAAGAAAGGATAACCTTGTCCTACCACATTGAACTTGAAAGCCGGGCCAAAAGAGAATTTCTAGACCTTTCCAAAGAAATTCAAACCCGAATTACTCATGTCTTGGATGACCTTGAAAACAACCCCCGTCCTCCCGGAAGTAAAAAATTATCGGGGATAGAAGGATATCGTATCCGAAAAGGGGATTACCGCATCTTATATACGATTGATGACAAACAAGCTCTGATTCAGGTTTATCGCATTGGACATCGGAGAGAGGTATATCGGTAAGTACTTATTTAAAAACTCGACACATCATTCGAGAGTTCGTTTTGATCTGTGTGATCCCGGGGGAAATAAAGTTTTAGTTTTTCTCCGCACTCATGAATCCCGGCAATGAGTCCTTCTGAAAATTCTTCCTTCTTAAAAGATTCAATCACCGTGTCTCGAATATGATCCCAAAATTCTTTATGTACTTTTTCATGAATTCCAATATCGCCCAAAATCGCAAATTGATGATCCGAGAGAGAAAGAAAAAATAAAATACCGTTTCTCACTTTTGTTTGAGTCATTCCGAGTTTTTCAAAAGTTTCCGTCGCTTCTTCCAGGACTGATTTTTTACAAGACGAAGCCAAATGAACTCGAATTTCCCCCGAAGTTTTTTGTTCGGCTTCCTGGATCGCGTGAACAATTTTTTCTTTTTCTTCTTTTGTAAAAAATTTTTTTGGGTTTTCTTTTCTCATTTTTTTACCAACTCCCACTGGAGCCGCCTCCGCCAAATCCGCCTCCACCGCCTGAAAAACCACCGCCTCCGCTCCATCCTCCCCCTCTTCCAAATCCTCCCCAGCCTCCGCTGAGTCCGCCTAAAAAGAGGCCTGTAGAAGAATAAGTCGCTTCTTTTTTTCCTTTTTTCAGGATGAAAATAAAAGCAAGCCAAAGAAAAATAACCAGAGCCACTATCAGCAGATTAAAGGGAGGAGATGACTCCGTGGCTTGATATTCCCCTTTTGTTGCGGCCATAATTGCCGCAACTCCTGCAAAAATTCCGGCCTTAAAATCTCCCTCCTTAAAATGGGGGGCTATTTCATTTCTGATGATCAAGTTTGAAGTTGCATCGGGCAAGGCCCCTTCCAAACCATATCCCACTTCGATTCGAAGCTTGTGATCATTTTTGAAGACAAGAAGAATCACCCCATTGTCCCGGCCCTTCTCTCCCACTTTCCATTTCTCCGCCAAACGAATGGAAAAATCTTCGAGGGAGTCTCCTTCCAGAGAAGGAAAAGTCGCGACAACCATTTGATTGGAAGTTTCTTTTTCAAAATCTGCCAACTTCTCTTCCAATTCCATTTTAGAGTGGGAATCTAAAAGACCTGCGTAGTCATTCACTCGCGCAGAAGGGGGTGGAGGAATTTCAAGGGAATAAGAAATTGAAATAAAAAATAAAATAGGGGCGATCACAAGGATCGCCCCTACAAATTTCTTTTTAAAAAAAGAAGTCATCTTTAGAATTTTACCTCGGGTGCTTTTGCTGCCCCTTGATCTGCCTGAAAATAAACTTTTTCTTTAAATCCAAAAAAGCCTGCAATCATTGCCGCAGGGAACTTGCGAATCGCCACATTAAACTGTTTTGCGGCTTCATTAAAGCGCATGCGTTCCACGGTAATTCTGTTTTCAGTGCCTTCCAGCTGCGCTTGTAATTCCAAAAAGTTTTGGTTGGCCTTCAAATCCGGGTATCTCTCTACCACAACCATCAACCTCGAAAGTGCAGAAGACAAACCCGCCTGGGATTGTTGAAATTTCTGGAACGCTTGGGGATCATCGATTACATTTTTTAAAGCATCCCCCGAAATTTGAGTTGCCTTGGCGCGCGCTTCCACCACGCCTTCCAAAGTTTCGCGCTCATGAGCTGCATAGCCTTTTACAGTATTGACTAAATTAGGAATGAGATCGAGTCGTCGTTGATACACATTTTCTACTTGCGACCACTGAGACTTCACGCCTTCTTCCAATGTCACCAAATTATTTCTGGCAGACACCAACCAAAAACCTACAACAACAATGACTCCGAGAATGATTAAAAGCACTTTTTTCATTTTTTCCTCCTCCCCCTCACCCTACCCTCTCCCTTGCTTGTCCGCCAAGTTTTAGTGGCGGAGGGAGAGGGGAAGGGAGAGGGGAAAATTTATTCTTAAATCTTGATCCGATTTTAAATTTTTGTTACCGAAAGACTGCATCATTCATTTTTAGTGATTCCCTGTCAATTGGAGGTTTTGAATGTATCCTATTTCCGTCTCTCTACTCTTAATCGCGGCCCTCGGTTTTTTTTCTTATTCCATTTATAAGCGTTACCTCGTGATGAAAATCGCAAAGCCTTCGGACCGTTTGGATCATATCTCCGCAAGAATTAAAGCCCTCTTTAAATTTGGCATTGCCCAACATCGTATGATTGGAAAAGATTTCTGGCCGGGACTTTTTCATGCTTTCATTTTTTGGGGCTTCTGTGTGGTGGCCTTAGAGACAATTATTTCTTTTGGAATAGGATTTAAGGCCGATTTCGTTTTTCCCTTCATGGGAGGAATCTTGGGAGATATCTACCGTCTCACAAAAGATTTTTTCGAAGTCCTCGTAGTAACGGGAGTTCTTTATTTTCTCTACCGCCGACTCATCTCAAAACCTGCCCGTGTGACTCTTTCGGGAGAAGGCGTTCTCATCCTTTGTTTTATTTTCACTTTGATGGTTACTGATTTTGTAAACGACGGCGTTCACTTTGTTCAATTTGGATTTCCTGATCCCCTCTGGGGCCCTATGGGAACCTTATTTGGAAATTTATTTTTACAATGGAATCTTTCTCCCACATCACTTCAAGTCATCGGAGGGATTTCTTATTTTTTACATATCGGAGTCGTGCTTGTTTTCCTGAATTTTCTTCCCTACGGAAAACATTTTCACATCATCACGGCACTTCCGAATGTTTTTCTGCGCAACTTGAAACCTTATGGTGCTTTAAACCCCATCAATCTTGAAGATCCGAATGCCGTCAGTTTCGGCGTGGATAAACTGAATGATTTTAGCTGGAAAGATATTTTAGATGTTTACTCGTGTACAGAATGTGGCCGTTGTACAGCCCAATGCCCTGCTTCGAATACCGGCAAGCCCTTAAACCCTAAAGAGATTAATATTTTTCTTAAAGAAAACATCCATGCTCATACAGGTGAGCTTACGAGTAAAAATCAAGAAACTCGCGATAAAGCTTTAACGCCGCTCGTTCCTGAAGTGATTCATCCGGATATTTTATGGTCGTGCACTACTTGCAGAGCCTGTGAAGAAGCCTGCCCCGTGTTTATTGAATTTGTGGAACGCATTGTGGATATGCGAAGGAATCTTGTCCTCATGAAAGGCGAGTTCCCAGAAGAAGCACAAACAACCCTCCGCAATATTGAAAATAATGGAAACCCTTGGGGCATCGGCTATGACGAGCGCGCCAGCTGGACCAAAGGTTTAAACGTGCCCACTCTGGCCGAGAAAAATGAAGTGGATGTGCTTTATTGGGTCGGCTGCGCAGGATCTTTTGATGATCGAAATAAAAAGGTAAGCACAGCGGTCGTCAAAATCCTTCAAGAAGCCCAGGTGGATTTTGCCATTTTAGGCCCTGAAGAAACCTGCACCGGAGATTCTGCCCGCCGTATTGGCAACGAATATCTTTTTCAAACTCTTGCCAAACAAAACATCGAAACGATGGGAAAATATAAATTTAAAAAGGTGCTCGCCCAATGCCCTCATTGTTTTAACACTCTCAAAAATGAATATCCCCAGTTTGGTGGAAACTTTGAAGTGGTTCATCATACCGATTTTATCGCCGAACTGATTGCCGAAGGAAAAGTAAAACCGGTGAAAGAGCTCAAACAAACCATCACCTATCACGACTCCTGTTATTTGGGCCGTTACAACCAAGTGTACGAGTCTCCTCGAGACATCCTCAAATCAATCCCCGGCGTAGAATACAAAGAAGCCGAACTCTCCAAAGAAACCGGCCGCTGCTGCGGTGCTGGCGGTGGTAGAATGTGGATGGAAGAAAAAATCGGCACTCGTGTGAACCACAAACGCCTGGAAGATCTGCAAACCGTTCAACCCGAAGTGATCGCTTCGGCCTGCCCTTTCTGTAAAGTGATGATCACGGATGCGACACGGGATAAAAATGTGGAGACCCCGGTGAAAGATGTGGCGGAGCTGGTGGCGGAGTCGATTTAGAAGATATGTAGATAAATTTTTATGGACACAAAAACAACCTTAGATCCTACGAAAAATGAAAAATTGTTTGCCTGCTATGCCTTACACAAAACCTCCAATATTTTTTCAGGGGGAAATTTCAACCGTTCATTTTTCCAAAATTTGGCGAATGAGGCCAGATCTGATTGGCGATCTCTTATGCTTTTAGAAGGCCTTTCTTCCATGACAGAAGAAGATTACCGCAGTGATTTCATTGATGGAACCAATAGCAATTTCGCCACGGCTTTTCTTCATAGACCCCAAAGTTTTGAGGAATGCGATTATGAAATGATTCGGGGTTGGGCTCGTGAAACCTTACTGAATTTAGATATCAGTTTGTGGGTAGAAACAGATATAGGCTCGGCTATCGATGCCTTTATCCTTCTTAAAAGAGCGGGGCATCCTCAAGCCCAAACAGCCTTGGATGAAATAGACCTTTCTAGACTTATTTCTTGTGTAAGCAAAGAACCTATCGCCGCAAGACAATCTCAAATGGCTTTTCTCTACCTCTTGATTCTTAATGCCTATCGTCCAGATGTTGCAGAAAAGTTAAGAGCCCTAGATGTTACTCATTGGCTTAAAGCGGCAAACGAAGGAACACCCTTTGAACAACAAATCGCTCTCTCTTATTTAGAAAGATTGGAATCCATCGGAAACCTCCAGGCGATTGCTTTAACAAAAACCACAAAGGCTTGGCTCATACGAGAAGTACAAAAGAATAAAATGATGGAGGCAGGAAAAAGCAGATCTTTCTTTGACTCAAGAGGTTGGGGGTTTAATCTTCAAGCTATTCCGTATGAACAAATAGGAGAAAGTAGAATATTTGCTTTTTCATTCGCTGTCTTTATTTTAGATGAAAAATTTAACAAGTTTAGCAATCTCTCTCTCTTCGGAATGGGTATGGGAGCGGAATTCTTACATACATTCTCAAGTTTAAGCCCAGAAAAAAAACTTATAAAGGGTGGAGTAGCCGGAGCAGGGTTTGTCAGTTTTAAATATGTGCAACCTGCTATACATTATGACAATGATTATAATCCTCATTATCTCTTTTATGGTCTCTCTTTCAATATTCATTTGGGAGGAGGTCGGCTGAGAGAAGGTGTAAATTCTTTTCTGGCCTTCGACGCCCTCTTAGAAGGACGATTGGGTCTGTTAGGCCTTGCCGTTGGAGGAGGAATGGCCCTTGAGAATTTCTCAGAACCTGTTCCTGTTTTCAAGTTAGCCGTAAATATGGGGATTCCTTAGGTCTAACTGGAACACGGTGAGCTCGTCGAATTCATGAAGTAACTTCTACTAATAGTCTGTGTCATCTAAAAATTAAAGTAATTGATACATAAACTATAAAGTTATAGTTTATGTGGGTTTGAAAAGAAGGAATTCTTTATGGCTTTAGAAGGTGCTCAAAATAATACAGCTACACAGCCCTCCGCCTGTGTTTTTTTCAATGGCGTGTGGAGTTTTTTTCTGGGGGATCGATTCAATACGTCATTTTTTGAAAACCTGGTGGAACAGGCTAAAACCCGGAAAGACGCTCTTGTTCTTTTGATCCGTCTTTCTTCCTTATCTGAAGAAGATTATAGACAAAACATCTTATATGCCTCAAAGGACGCATCAACTTCTTCCCTCTTTCGTCGAAAGCCCGGGGGATTCGACCCCTGTGATCCTGAAATTATCCGATATACAGCACGTGAGGCTTTAAAAAAAATCGATGTCAGTCTTTGGATCCAAAAAATTGAAAGAGGATCTCCCGCTGAAATCAAAGAAGCAATAGAGACTCTCTCTTCTCTTCAAAGAACAGAACACCCCCAAGCAAAAACAATGTTTGATTACTTAAGCCTCTCCCATCTGGCGAACAAAGCCAGTGAAGCTTCTCTGGAAGAGATGAAAACCGCCTTGGAGTGTCTTTTTCAACTGGCTGAGCCTGTGAATCATTCGGATGCTTTGCAAATTCTGGGAGATTTACCTCTTGATCAGTGGTTTAAATTTGCAAATCAAGGAACTGCAGAAGAACAAAAAGTGGCTCTTCATTTTTTGGAAAGATTAGAATCCATCACCCAACGTGGAATCACCGGGCTCATTCGAAACACTCAAGCTTGGCGCTCAAAAGAGGCAGAACTGGAAAAAATAAGAGTAGAGACACAAAAAAACAGATCCATTTTTGATTCAAGAGGCTGGGGCTTTAATTTTCAACCGGCCGCTTATCGACGTTTAGGTTCCCAAAATATCCCCTGGAATCCTTCCCTTCAGTTTTTTATCTATGACCAACCCCCCGCAGGCGCCCAACCTCTTTGGGGTATAGGTATTGGAGGGGAGTTTTTATATGGAGGAAATAGCAACCTTGTCGCGGGAGGAGGAATTTTAAGCCTTAAATATGTGCAACCTGTCCCTTATTTTTTCTCTTATGCCTTTTCTTTAAATGCTCATCTGGGAGGTGGAAATTTGGGGGAAGGAGTAAAGCACTTGCTTGTTCTCGATGCCACAGTAGAAGGACGACTTTTAATCATGGGGGTCCTCATTGGAGGAGGTGTCGCTCTGAATAATTTTTCAGAACCCGTTCCCACTTTTAAAGTGGCGCTGGATTTTGGAGTTCCATAAACCTATTTTTTCCCCGTTGATCCAAAGCCCCCATCATGGCGAGTGCTTGCGGAGAGAGTCGTGGATTCCACCCACACCGCTTTTTCAACCGGGTGAATCACCATCTGGGCCATGCGATCTCCACGGTGAATGATAACAGGTTCCTGGCCCAAGTTGATGAGAATAACTCCAACCTCTCCCCGGTAATCCGCATCAATCGTGCCTGGGCTGTTTAAACAAGTGACTCCCTGTTTTAAAGCCAGGCCACTGCGAGGACGAATTTGAGCTTCAAAACCTTCGGGCAAGGCAATGGAAAATCCACTGGGAATCAAAGCTCTCTGCCCAACTTTCAGCAGAACCTCTTTTTCACAAGCGGCATAAATATCCATCCCGGCCGCGTGTTCAGTCATGTAGGTCGGTAGAGGGATTCCTTCTGAATGTTTTCCACAACGCAGAATGGGAATTTGAATAGACATTAAGATTTAAATTTAATCGGACGCACATCGGGTTCCAAGCCAACCGCATCTTTAAGAGAAAGACGAATTTTGCCGTCTCTTCCGATTTCTAAAAGCTTCACGAGCACTTCATCCCCTTCTTGAACGACATCGGTGACCTGATTCACGCGCTTGTTATCCAATTGTGAAATGTGAACCAAACCATCCAGACCCGGAAGAATTTCAACGAAGGCGCCAAACTCCATGATTTTTTGAACCCGGCCCAAGTAAACTTTTCCTTCTTGGGGAATGGCTGTAATGTATTCCACAATTCTTTTGGCTTCTTGCAGAGCTTCGGCTTGGGTAGAAAAAATACTCACGAGACCCGAATCATCCACATTAATTTTTACTCCGGTTTTTTCAACAATCGCCTTGATCACCTTTCCTCCGGGCCCAATCACGTCTTTGATTTTTTCTTTTCGAATTTTGATCGTCTCGACGCGAGGCGCATAAGGAGAAAGTTCCTCACGGGGCTGGGTCATGGCTTCTGCCATTTTAGACAGAATGTGCAAACGCCCTACCCGCGCTTGCTCCAAGGCTCGCGCGAGCAAGTCTTGGGTGAGGCCTTCGATTTTGATATCCATTTGAATGGCGGTAATTCCTTTTTCAGTGCCTGCGACTTTAAAATCCATATCGCCCAAGTGATCTTCATCCCCCAAAATATCAGAGAGGATGGCCGCCTGATCCCCTTCTTTAATCATTCCCATCGCAATGCCGGCGACGGGAGCTTTGGTGTGAATCCCGGCATCCATCAAAGAAAGAGAAGCGCCACAAACAGTCGCCATCGAAGTGGAACCATTGGATTCCAAAATTTCAGAGACAATGCGAACGGTGTAAGGAAAATTCTCATCGTCGGGCATCACTTTTTTCACGGCACGTTCCGCGAGAGCGCCATGCCCTATTTCTCTTCGACCCGGACTTCTTAAAAATTTCACTTCTCCCACTGAAAAAGGAGGAAAGTTGTAATGCAGCATAAAGTTTTTATGCCCTTCTTCCATCAGGCCATCAATAATTTGTACATCTTCGTCGGTTCCCAAAGTAGTCACCACCAAGGCCTGGGTTTCACCGCGAGTAAAAAGGGCTGAGCCGTGGGTTCTGGGCAGCAAGCCTACTTCACAAGTAATCGGTCGAATTTTATCGTGGCTACGGCCATCGATTCTGATTTTGTCTTCTAAAACCATTCGTCTCATGAGAGTTCTTTTTAAATCTTCATGCAGTGCCACTACTTTATCTTTTTTCGCTTCGGCCTCTTCACCGTCTTCAGAAACGAGAGAAGTCACGACCTCTTTTTTAATTTCATCCAAAGTTTCGTAGCGTTTTAATTTTTCGGGGATGCGAAGAGCTTCTTTCAAACGAGTCTCGGAATGTTCTCGCACTTGTTTTAACAATACCTCATCCACGGGAGGAGGAGTCAGTTCGCGCTTGGGTTTTCCGGCCAATTTCCGAAGTTCTTCTTGAGCTTTCAAAATAGGCTGCAAAGCCTCGTGAGCTTTGGCAATGGCGTCTACCATTTCCTTTTCACTCACTTCGTTGGCACCGCCTTCGACCATGACGACTGCATCTTTACTGCCTGCGAGAATGAGATCGATATCCGAATCTAGCATCGTTTCACTCGAGACATTGACCACCCACTCTCCATTGATTTTTCCCACACGACAACCGGCGATGGGCCCCAAAAAAGGAATGTCGGAAATCATGAGGGCAGAAGAAGTACCGATCATGGCCAAAATATCGGGGTCGTTTTCGGTATCGGCGGAAAGCACCGTCGCAATCACCTGGGTGTCACAAAAATAATGTTCGGGAAATAAAGGACGAATGGGGCGATCAATAAAGCGGGAGGTGAGAGTTTCTTTTTCTGTTTGCCGGCCTTCCCGTTTAAAAAAACCGCCGGGGATTTTACCCGCGGCAAAAGTTTTTTCCAAATAATCAACCGTGAGGGGCAAAAAATCAGTGCCTTCCTTGGCGCTATGTGAACCCACGACGGTGACGAGAACAACGGTATCTCCACAACGCACCGTAACAGCACCACTGGCCTGTTTGGCGAGCTTACCGGTTTCAATGATGATTTTTTTGCCACCAATTTCGGCGACGACAGAATGAGGGGATGTCATGAGATGCTCCTATCCATTTAAATAATGATAAAAAATTAAGAATGGTTTTTTCAGAATCAAAAAGAGGAAGGAAGATCTTTTGAAAAATTCTCTGATAATTTAAGAGAGAAAACTTCTCTAAGCCCTCACTCTAAAATTATCAGGTCTATAACCTTCAGCTTCTCTTTAAATTTCTTATTAAACCAGACTTGAAAAACAAACCTATTTTCGAATACCCAAGGCTTCAATCAACTGGGAATATCCACCCCGATTGATTTTCTTCAGATAATCCAAAAGACGACGACGCTGCCCAACCAGTTTGAGTAAACCTCTGCGGGAAGAATGATCTTTTTGATGTCCCTTAAAATGATCCGTAAGACCGTTGATCCTCTCCGTCAAAAGCGCCACCTGCACTTGGGGAGAGCCCGTATCGGAGTCATGAGTTTTAAATTTTCCAATCAGTTCTTGTTTTTGTAACATAGAAAAAATCCTTCTTAAAAAAGTGAAGGCCAGCTTGTAGCATATCTGTTTTTGAGTTGTAAAGGATGTATTCGTGAGTCACTTGCCCTGCTACTCTCTCATCATTTATCCTTTACGATTTTATAAAGCCTACCCAGGGTTGCATTCTGAGGATCTAACTGAAGGCCTTTGCTATAAGCAGATTTTGCTTCTGTCCATTTACTCATCTTGTGAAATACCATCCCCTGACATAAATAAGCTCCTGCATTCCTTTGATGAGTGATTTTAATAGCCTCTTCACAATCTTGAAGAGCAGCCTTCTCATCCCCCAAATGGGCCTCGGCTGCAGAGCGATCGACATAGGCAGGATAATAACCCGGGTTGATCTGCAAAGCTTTTGTGAAATCAGCTTTGGCTTCCTCATGTTTTTTAGAGGAATTATTTAATGATCCTCGAAAATAATAGGCAAAGGATAATAAAAGGGGTCGATGAGCTGCCAAGGGAATGGCCTGATTGATATAAGATAGGCCTTCAGGGGCGCCTTCGTTAGCTGCTGCCATTGCCATCCCCACATAAGCGTCGGGAAGATTAGGATCTAAACGGATTGCCTTTCTAAATGAAGAAACCGCATCATCGGGATGATTCATGGCAAAATGCGCGGTGCCCAAATTCATGGCTGCTTTCGCCTGATCTTGTGTTCTCTGAGCGGCTTCTGCCAGACTGGCCTGCTTTTCAAAAGCAGGTAAACCAGAATCAAAATCTTCCACTCTGATGGCTATATCCCCCTGTGATCCGTAAACAGAAATAGAATCGGGGGTAAGCTGAAAAGCCTCTTCAATGGCTTCGCGAGCAGCAGCAAGGTTTCCGCGATCCAGTTTTTCGTAGGCTTTTGAAACCTCAGCTTTGGCGAGTAAATCCTCCAGAGTCAGGTCTTGCAGTTGGCCGATATCTTTTGAATGATCTGCAATTTGTTTCTCCGCAAAAATCTTTTCGGGACCTGCTGCCACTAAACCATTTTGTCTACCCTGCTCCCAAAGAAGAACGACTTGCTCCCGTCCCTCTTGCAAAGAAACCGGCCAGCCCAATTCTTGGCCTATCGCAAACACCAAAACCGCAGCAGCGGTATTGCTCAAAGCGCCCGTACTGATCTGGGTGGTGAAAGTCAGTCCTGCAAAATTTTCAGAGGATTGATTTCCTGCAAACCCAATGGCCTCATAAGCGAGTTTGATTTTTTGTTCAGGGGTCAAATCGGAATTTGCTTTCCAGCCCGCTCTAACCTGATCTAAAGCCTTGCCTACTTGATCATAAGCCAGCTGAATTTCATCCGTATTAAAACCATCCGACTCCATCGAAAAAATATCATTTAAAGAATTGTTCGGTTTTAAAACAGAGGCCCATTTGAAAATTCCTCCGGGTAAAGCTTCAGCGCTTACTTTGTTTTTAGATAAAAAAGCAGCCCAATCGCCAGGATCAACTCCATCTTTATTAACATCCACCACACGCACAGATTGGGTTTTTGCCTTAGAAGTGGGGTTTAAATTGACCCCTTGATAAAAATTGGCTTGGGGTAAAAGTCGTGAAAATTCTGTTTCAATCCATGAATAAGACATGTGTTCTCCTTAAGCTGTTTAAGTTCTTATACCTATTTAAAGGAGATTATCGGAGGGCTTTGAATTTTGTTGCTTGTTTTTTAAAGGGATGAAGAATTTTTTTGCCCTGCCTCATAAATTTCCATCGCCTGGGGAAGGTATTTTTCCAAAGCTTTGGCGCGTTCTCCATTGGAAGGATGACTCGCGTAAATCGAGGTGGAGTCCCCTTTTTTCTCGGCGGCTCTTTTCCAAAGCTCTACGGCGGCGCGAGGATCATAGCCCGCTTTCGCCATATAGAAGAGGCCTATTTTATCGGCTTCGGCCTCATTTTTACGAGAATAAGAAGGTACGTAAATATTCATTCCCTGGGTAAAAACCTGATCGAAGAGGTTTGCTCCAGCGGCTGAACCCGCACCTGCAATCGCAGAACTGACCGCAACACCCACGAGACCAATCGTCACTTGTTGACTGATGGCCTCGGTGACATGCCGGGCCGTGCAATGGGCAATTTCGTGGGAAAGCACAGCGGCAAGTTCTTCATCACTGTCTTTTTTAACCAGACCTTTTTCGGGATCCCAAAGACCTTCATAGACCATCATTTTTCCGCCGGGAGCCGCCCAGGCATTGACGACAGGAGCATCAGCCAAATGGACTTCGTAAGGCAAATCGGGAATATGGGAAACTTTCCTCACTCTTTCCACAATTTTTTTGATGCGAAGAAGCATGTCCCTGTTTTTTTCAGAATCAATGGAAATATTTTCTTTTTTAAAGGATCCTTCTTGCGCTTGCAAAACTTGGGAGCCCAGTTTCACATCAGTATCCAGCGAAAACCAGTTATAGCTGCTCTTACCCGTGACATAGTCTTTTCCACACCCGCAAAGAGAAGTAAAAACTAGTAAAAGAAATAGAAGTTTGCTGGCTTGCGTCATAAATTCATTTTAAATTCATTTTGACAAAAAATCATCTCTCTCGATACACTGACTCTACTTTATGGCTCGTCTTCACTTTCTTCTGATTGAAGAAAATCTGGATCACGCAGAACTCATTATCCGTACCTTGAGCAAGGCCTTCTCAAAGGCCAAAGTCCATCATATTACCAAATATCAGGATTGCTTAAAGCTGCTTAAAAAAAGAAAGTTCGACCTGCTTCTCATGGATTATTATCTTTCGGATGGGCATGGCGTTCACCTCCTCAAAGACTTGGGTCGCCTTTACCCCGAGCTCCCTGTCATCATTATTACAGGACAGGGGGATGAAAAAATAGCCACGAAATCGATCAAAGCCGGAGCGGAAGATTATATTGTGAAAACAAGAGAGTCTTTGGAAGCCCTTCCCAAAATTATCAGCCGCACTTTACAAAAAAGAAAAAATCACCCTTCGAAGAAAAATAATTCTGTCTCACAATCCCCCCAAATTCGTTCGCGGGTTTTCAAAGAGATTGAGCAAATTTCTTCGGGGATTGGATCCCTCTACAAACATCTTAATAAAAAAGATTCCATGATTCAAAAACTTCTTCCCGATCTCAAAAAGCTTCCCCTGATTGAAAAACAAATGTTGGGGCTTAAAAGTATCATGAAAAAATTATTACGAAGTGATTAGTTGTTTCAAAGAAGCCACCCGGTTTCTGCCGTTTTGTTTTGCAAAATAAAGATATTCATCCGCGACTTTGATCATTTCTTCAAAATTCCTGAAATTTTCCCCCTTCAAACAAGTGACCCCACAACTGATACTCGTGCGGATGGCGTGGGTCTCAAACAGAAAAACCTGGGCCGCAATCAGCTGACGCAGTCTTTCTGCCAGTTTGATGGCATCGCTTTCCAAAGTCTCCCGCATGAGAATCACAAACTCTTCTCCTCCATAACGGGCAAACAAATCTTCGCTGCGAATGGTTTTTAGGGTAGTTTCTGCAATTTTCTTCAACACATAATCTCCGGCAGGATGACCATATTGATCATTCACTTTTTTAAAAAAATCGATGTCAAAAATAATGAGTGACAAAGGAAGAGAACGACGACGGGAGTGAGAAAACTCTTGCTGAATTTGATCCAAAAAATAAGCCTTGGTACGAGCCTGGGTCACAGCATCGTAGTTGGCCATTTTGTAAATCTGGGTTTGGCGTTCGGCTTCGAGATCGGTGAGATAAGAAAAAGTCATGATCGTTTTGGAACTGATCTGAATGGTATCTTTGTCTTGCAACACTTGTTCTGTCACACGAACGCCGTTGACATAGGTTCCATTGGTAGAACCCAGATCCTGGATGGAAACTTCTGCTCCTTTGACAATCACTTTGAAATGATTCCGGGAAATCGTATCATCTGACACCACAATGGAAGATTTTGCTCCCCGACCCACAATCGATTCGCCATTCTTTAAAACATGCAGCTCCCCCTTTGCAGGGCCTCCCATAAAAGACAGGGAAGGCACTTTCTGGTGCAGCCCTTCCAAATCGTGAATCTCGGTGATGATGGTTTCATCTTTGAGCATGATGGATTGAAAAATTATAATGGATGAAGAGATGTCGGTCAAACATTGCAAATCTGTCATTCTTCGCTCAGTGATCAGGATGACACAGAGCTTCACAAGTTCATCAAATAATAGTCAATCGTGGTCACAACGCGCACTTTCTTTTCAATAGATCGGGTTTCATTGTTGTTTCCTCCTCCTTCTCCTGAAGAATCACTCGAGCTTCCCTCACGAGATTCAATCGAAAAAAAACCTTGGTTTGCACGACGAATCGAAGCTACTTTGCTTCCCGAGTCTGCTGCAAACTGTTCGGCTGCTTTTCGTGCATTCTTCGTAGCCGTGGCAATCATCTCGGGTTTAATTTCATTCAAGCCCGTAAAAAAATAAGAAGGATGGCCGGATTGGCTCCAATCATCCGAAAAAACAATTCCTTTTTTTACAATCTCACCCATCTGTGTGCTGACTTTTTGAACTCTACCAACGTGTGTGGAGCGCAATACTACGGGAAAGGTAATGATAAAGCGCCCCTGATTGATATTTTCAGATCGATAATCCTTTGCCATGAGATCCACCACGCTGGGACTAGCTTCCTGGATTTCAGCTTCAGAAACTCCCTGCTGTTTCAAAAATGAAATCAAGTCTTGTTTGTTGTGTTCAATACTCTCCTGAAGAAGAGTCAGGTTATCACCCGTGGCGGTCAATTTGATATTCCAAATGGCCAAATCAGCCACCACGTCTTTTTCAGCAAGACCCTTTACGGTAACGAAACGATCGGCAATTTTGCTGGTGTAAAAACCACGCCCTATGAAATATCCGGATCCTAAAATTCCGATTCCAAGAATAAGCGCCGCGATTAAAACAGGTGTTTTTTTGCTTTCTTGCATTTCCATGTCATCCCCCTTTTTTTAAAAAAATAAACCCGATTAAAAAAGCAAGCCCCATGAATAAAATAATCCAAAGCACTTGATTGATCCCACGTTTTTTTTCGGGTGAAGGAAGCAAAGGAGTGACTGACAAGTCATCAAAATTAGAAAGCAGGGGAATGGAAATTGAAATTTCCTGAAACTCTTCTTTTGGAACTCCTTCATTCAATCCATCTCCCCAACTGATTTCCTCAAAGATGGAATGAAAATCAATCTCCTCGGGATTCACCCGCTGGGTGTCTTCCGGAATTTTCCGGGAAATTTCTTCGACCTCCCCTTGCACATCGCCTTTCAAGGTTCTCTCCTCATGAATATCCCCGGTGACTTCTTCATCCCGTTCAAACAAATGGGCCAGATAATCTCCCAAACTTAAAGCTTTGAAATCGGGGTGATGTTTTAAAAGATATTTCGTGAGATCCAGGGCAATGTCGTGGGCAGAAGCGTAACGTTTTTCAGAATCTTTCTGAAGAGCCCTCAGCACAATCGCATCCAGTTCAGAAGGAATCTCCGGACGAAACTGGGAAGGAGGCAAGGCCGTCATTTTTTTTACAGCCTCGACGGTGTCCAAATTGGATTTCTTTTTAAAAAGTCTCTGCCCGGTGAGTAGCTCCCAGAGGACAACTCCCGCAGAAAAAATATCCGAACGACTATCGATAATTTTTCCCTCTGCCTGCTCCGGAGACATGTAGGCAAATTTGCCTTTTAAAACTCCCACTTCTTTTTCAGCCAGTTTGAAAGTGGCTTTGGCAACACCAAAATCCACGATTTTTACATTTCCTGAATAGCTCACAATAATATTCTGGGGAGAAATATCGCGATGCACAATTTTAAGATCATTTCCCATTTCATCTTTTTTGCGATGCATGTAATCCAGGCCATTACACAATTCTGAGATGACATAAGCCACATAGTCCGAGGGCATTAACACGCCCTTTTCAAAACATTTTTTCTGGATTTGGCTCAGGGATTTTCCATCGACATATTCCATCACAATAAAATAATCGCTGGCCACTTTGCCCAGATCATAAATTTGCGCAATATTGCCATGAGACAGATTGACGGCAATCTTGGCCTCCGCCACCAACATCTTGATAAACTCCGGGTTTGCCGCGATGCGAGGCAAAATGCGCTTGATCACAATCAGTTTTTTGATTCCCGCAAAATCATAGGTGAGGCCTTTAAAAATTTCAGCCATGCCCCCCTGGGCAATTTTTTCGAGGATAAAATAATGTCCGAAAGGACGAGGTTTGGTCACGAAAGTCCCCATTTTAGATGGAATGTGGTGAATGAATTCCCCACTTTCACTTTATTTCAAAGCATGTCTCTCAAAAATTAGCGAGGATTTTCAAGATTTTATTCTTCCCATTTTTTTCAGGAAAGTTGGCACGCAAGCTGCACTCTCTTATAACATCCTCAAAAAAATCCCACCGACTACCCGTAATTAATTTTTTTAATTACGGGTAGTTGCCACCCTCCCTTTCATTCTCCGCTTAATTCTCTTGAACTTCTTTTTACTTTTTTTTCAAAAATATAAAAATATTTTAGCAACTTTTTTTCTTTCATTTCGATAACTTATTTGAATAAGTGATGAAACCGTATTTTAGAGGGAGACTAAACTATGGGGGTACCCGGCACCGCTTCGGCGGGCTATCAAGCAGCTGCCAAAAATTGTGTGAACTGTCATACCCCTGCAGAAAAAGTTTCTCTTCGCCGAGATCCCACCTGCCCTGCAAGACCTGACTGGCCTTCTTACACACACAGCAAGATTTTTGGAATTCAAGAGGACCCTCATTGGCAACAGCGAAATTATCTTTTAGCCCTTATGCAACGGGGTCCTCGCATAGATGCTGCAATAGATTTAGGAATAAATGGAATTCCCAATTCTCAAGCCACTCTTACTTTAGGTTCTTATGTGGTGCGACCTCAAAAAGGGTCTACACTCTCTGCACAAGTAAAAACCTCTTCTTCCACCGTCCCCTTAGAAGGGAAGAGTTTTCTTGATTTAGAAAAAGTAGGGGTGGGCCCTTCATGGCTGAGTTGGGGAAGCGATTGGTGGGGACCCTTCAATGGTCTTAAAAATCTCTTTGATAATTTTCTCACAAAAATATTTGTGAGTGATGGGAAACTCTTCATAGGCGAAGCGAACGGAGGAATCCCATTTTTAAGAAATCCTCAACCCGACCAAGATGATTTAACGGCAGTGATCCTCTCTTTACTTCCTGTGGCATATGACAAAAAAACAGGAGAGCTTATTTCTTCTAAAAGAGAACATTACTCTCTACCCAAAGACTTAGAAGCTTATCATTATATTGACCCTCTCCATCAAATGGCTCTTTCTGGCCGTTTTCCTGAAAAACTTTCTCTCACGGATTTATATATTGTTGCCCGGGAACTGCAAAAAGCTTCGGAGTTACGTGCTGGGCAGGAAGGCCCTCCCCCTTCCCCGGGGCCTTCGGCTCTCGATGCAGTGATTTCTTCTTTGGCAGTTCATCTCAACCTGAATCCCCAACTCTTTTCTGATCAAAATTTATATGTCCGCTTTTCAAACCCAACAGATGCCCATGGACTTCATCTGGATTTTCAAACGCAGGGTTTAAGTGCCGTTCAATCTTTATCTGCTCTGGGAAATTTGAACATTGAAGAACTTTTTATTCCCGGGATTTTAAACTTGGGAAAAACCCGGGCCTCTGTTCAGATGACGGGTGGAAACGGAAATGCTTTCTCCATCATTTTAGATCATCTCCAAAGTGAAATAAGACCGATGGATTATGGGCAAGATAATCCCCGCAAGCCGGGTCTTGTGGAAGTCAAAGAAGGAGGTGTTTTTGATGGAGCCCCCACCACTTTTCAAGGCATGGAATTCGCTCCCGGAATACGTTTTGAAATTTTGGGGGATGGAGATTATCTTCTCACTGCCAACCTGAATATTAAGCTGAAAGCCTCGCTGCCTTTCTTGGGAGAGATTTCTTTTTTCTCTCCTTTTCTTTTTTCGAAAAGAATCCGGACTTCTTCTGAACAAAATCTTTTCCAAAACTCTGATCTGCTGGCCTTGCCCCACTTTAAACTGGAGTGGGGGCCCCAACAAACACCCTTTTGGGTGAGTGGCAACGCCCTGCTGACTGTTCCCAACACAGGCGGAATTTTGGCGAACCTCGAGATGAATGAAACCAATCTGGGAAAATTTACCCGGGGTCATTTGGAAGTTCTGGCCACCCGAGACAGGGAAAACCCTTCAGGAAATCTTTCTTTTCATTCAAACCTCTCTCTCACACGACGCGATGGTACTTTTGTAACGGGAGGCATAAGCGGTTACAGCTCTGATCATTTGGGCCCAAGCTTCGAATCCTCTTTAAAAATTTCTTTGGATCATTTGTCTGCAGAAGGAAATATTCTGGAACCTTTGATTGAAAATGGAGTGCTCGGCTTTTCGATTCAAACCAACACCCTGCAGTCTCCGCCTCTGCAAACTTATACCGGCCAATTCACTGCCGACTCCATCTGGCTGGATCCTCTTTGGGAACCTATTGGGGTTTCTTCTCCTGTGCTGAGATTTTCCTTTTCTGAAATCCAGAATGAAAATGGGGTAAAAGAGTGGATGGGTCATGAATTTCAATTTTCCGGAAATCAGGTGGAACAAGAAGTGAAGCGTCGGGGAATTTTTCAGGGGCCCTTTTCAATAGAGCTCTCCCCTCATCCAAAAGGAGTGGCCTTTGTTTCACTCAACAATTCTCATCACCGTGCTGATTTGAAAAATTTGAAAATAGATTTTGACTTTCAAAAAGTGGTCCCTCCCGGCTTGGAAAAAAGTTTTCCAAAAATATCCAGCTTGGATGCGGAGGGCCGTTGTTTTGCCTCATGGTCTACAGACACAGAAAGCTGGCGAGGCCATGGCAACATCACTTGCAGAGGCACCCCGGAAGGAGATGTGTTCTTTCGGGATTTGACAGGTGAGCGTATGGCCGCGGCTTTGGATCCTGAGCATCGTGAAAGACTTTATGAACTTCCTCCTTTATCCAATAGCATTTTCACCATTCACCGTATCACGGGTATCGACACAAAAAACGAATGGTTCAATGGAAATTTTGATTTAAAAAGTGATATCGACTCCCTTGTTTTAAAAGCCATGGGTTATCAACTGAACTCCTATGGAACCGTGGACTTACCTTTTAGGGAACTCCCTTATACGCCCAAAGGATTTGAAATAAGGAGCAACAAAGCGATCATCAGCAAAAAAAGAGAAAAAGCAGCCCGGCTTACAAGAGGAGTGCCATGAGTTTGGGACCTATAGGACAAATGCTGGCCGAAATGGGGATATCTTCTCTACCCCTTGCAGAGGAGATTCCTTCTGCCGCTCTTTTGCCCATACCTTCTCTCCGACTTCCTTCTTCAGAAGAAAGAATGAGACTTTTGCCCCCGACTCCTTTTTCAATTCATCCCTTGCTGGCTTCGGTGGAAATAGCCCCTCTATTGCCAACGGCACCTGCCCCCTCTAGCTCCTCTGTCACATGGACTTATCAAGAGGTTCTGGATTTACTCGAAAGTTTTTTATTGGGCTTTAGCAATGTTGAAATCAGCATTTCTCGTATCCCCGTAAATGGTCTTCAAGAAGGATGTCGCTATCAGGAAATGACACCTCCTGAAGAGGTTCCTGTCGAAGAAAAAAAATGTACTCTCAAGGTGCAAAAAGACACGTATGCCACTTTTCATGTCTGGGTAAGACCTATTGAAGGAGAAAATGAGAGCAGGATTGGTTTTGAAGGTCTCTACGACAAACCCCTTGTGAAAGATGAAGGGCTTTCGAGCATCCCCCATGTTTGGGGTTTTGAATTTGTTCCAAACTGTCCCAAGGTTCCTTTTTACGAAGAAGTCGATGCTCCTCCCAGAACAGAAGATGGAAAGACAGAAAAAGGCGCCAACATAAAATACATTGTGACTTCCAAAAAAATCCTGAAAAAAAATCTTCCACTCTTGGGGCTTCCTATTGATGAGGGGCTTATCCCCTTTGCTCTTCAACTCTTTCGCGCTTCTCCCAAAGGAAAACTGGACATTACCGAAGACTTTCTCTCTTTTGCAGGGCTTGACAATCCTGCAGGTTACCAAGCCGCGGGAACACAATATCACCGGGCGCCACTCACTGCGAGAGGCTTCTTTGCCCTCATCAGAACCCTGGAAACAGATCGAAGCAAAATCCCTTTGGTGGATATCAATGCCCTCAAAGGCAAACCCGGTCTTTTTGGTTTGCTAGAAACCAATCATATCGACTTTAAAGGGCAACGTTCGCGTCCTGATCCGGTAAAAATTCCACACGTCGGAACCTTGTATTTCTCTCCACAAACCCACAGCGTCGAACGTGACAAAACAGCTTATTATCAAGTGCACGGAAATGATGAAAAGTTAGAGATCACTTACAGAGGAATTGAGTTCTCCTCGGATGAGTTAAAAATGGGCCGCTACAAAGTACGCCTGAAGGGACTAAGCTCAGAAACTGGTGTTTTAGAAGCACCTCCTCTACAAGAGATTCTTAGAGACGGTTTTAACCCCCGACACATTCTCTTAAAGAAAGTTCACGCCGATGAAATCATCCTTTTCGATGAGGAGACAAATCTCGAAATAAAAGTTCCGAATGTGAATTTAAATTCCCTGGAAATACGGGATGGCAAAATTATCCGTCTGGAAGGACTTGAGTCAGAGCAATTTAAAATCTCCAGTACCGATTCTGATTTTAAATTGACAGTTTGGGGCGCCAAAATTCCAAGCCTTTCACTGGAGGGAAAAGACAACGAAACCCGTTTTTCTCTACCCCAAATTCAGGGAGATAAAATAGAGCTTCATCTTGCAGGGTCAGAACTTAAAACCCAGGCCAGTAGCATTTTGGGACTTCGAATTTCCAAAAAATCCGGTCAAACCCATCTGGAACTCGATGAAATTACTTCTTCAGGAGAAATGCATCATGCAATGCCTTCTGCCGGAATGAAAATTGACACCTCCCTGGAAGCTAAAATCACAGACGTTCGAGTCAACGCAAAACCTTTGGATTCAGGGGAAATCGAAGTCACTGTTAAAATGAATGTCAGCGGAACTCTTGAAAATTTCTCATTGGCTCACAATGGCGTTTCTCTTCCTCTTTCGAAAACAGTGATCAAAAATCTTGGCTTCGAAACAACGGCTCTCGTCGATCCCGATTCACTGGAGATGAAAGGTTTAAAATATTCTCTGAAGGGAGAAGTGGAGAGTGCAGAGTTGGATCAAGCCCAAATGGGGCCTGTCACCTTGAGTCACTCTCAAATCCGTGAAGCTTGGGTCAAAGTCACCCATGATTCCTGGGATACTCAAACTCAGCCCAGAATTGAAATTGCAGGAAACCTCAATTTGAATTTGGATCAAATCTTCAATCCACAAGATGTGGAATCTTTCAACGCACCGGGGCTGGGAGTTTCTGCCACACTTCGAGAGGTCAACATTCAGGGAAATGCGGCTCTTGTTTGGGATCAAGACAACTGGTCTTTGCAACGCCTTGTGAATGGCTCTCATCAAAAACTGACTGCAAAAGGCAAAATCATCAAGGCCAAGCTCACCCACGATCTCCACCTCGTGCCGGGAAATACTTTATCCAGAATTCCAGGAAATGAAATTGTCAAAACAGAAATCGTTATCGGATCTGCAGAGATTATTCTTGAAGATATTGAAAGCATTTCCTTTTCGACACAGACTTCCAAAAAAGGGGAAAGTAATCTCTACAATGTTCTCATCCATGGCATCCGAATAGAAAATATTAAAGGAGGTGGAGAAATTTGGGCCATCATTCCTCCCTGGGGTCCCTTACAAGGGCTTTTTCCGGAAATTGGGGAAATTACAAAAAAAGGAAAAATCCATCCCAGTCAAATCAGTATTGAAACTTTTCAAATGACTCAAGAGGATGGAAAACCCGTCACTATTTTTACCAATACTGAAGCAGCCCTTTATGAAATAGGGGGGAAAAACCAGTTTGCAACCTTGAAAATGCCTTATCTTAAATTTTCTCCCCAGGGCTATCCTCTGGTGGATACGGGAGAAGATCCTCTTTTATTCGATATTTATCTTAAAGATGAAGAACGCGGATATTCTATTCAACACAAGCCCGAACGACGCCCTCTTGAACATCGCCGATATCGCCTGATAAAACCCGCTCACTCCAGACCCTGAATTTAAATTTTAATTTTGTAGTGTGTCGACTTTCCTTTTCCCAAGCGCTCTATGAATCCCAACTCCGTTAATTTTTTAAAATCCAGAGCCCGTGTGGCTTTGGCGCGTTTTGTGAGCTTCGCGTAATTTTGATCGGTGATAAAACCTTCTTTCTTGATGAAATCCAAAATCTTATTGTGGTGGATTTGTAAAGCAGTGGAGGGAGAAAGCACTTCCAATTCCAATTCTTTTTTGACTCTTAGTAATTCATCGAGAACTCCATCCGTAAAATATTCCAACCATTCTGTAAAATCGACCTCATTTATAACTTCATAATAATTTCCAAGCAAACCGACCTTTTGAAAATAAGTGCTGACTTTCTGGTTATAATAATTTTCAAAACTAAAAAGTTTGAAAGTATCAAGCCCCATGTCAGCAAGAATTACTTTGCTTGCAAGACGCGCCGTTCTTCCGTTTCCGTCCACAAAAGGATGGATGATCACAAATTGTTTATGAAAAATTCCCGCCAGAATAAGAGAATCCACCTGCCCTCTTTTGGTTTTTATAAAATGGAAAAGATCCTCCATGAGAGTGGGAACATCCTGGTGATCGGGCGGCAAATAAACAGCTTGGCCCGTTTTGGGATCATTTACAAAAACAGGCTCTGTTCTTAATTTACCGCATCGGTGTTTTTCAATCAGATCTACTGTCACCTGTTTTTGAATTTCACAGAGGAGTCGAACATCCATCTTTAAAGGGAGTGTCCCTATTTTTTTATTCAGATTTTCGAGGGCATGATTATAGTTTAAAACTTCTCGTTCCGTATTTCGAATATGAGCGGGCCTGGATTTCAATATTCTTCTCACGTCCGTCAAAGGCAGGGGATTTCCCTCGATACTCGTAGAGGAATAAGCCGACAAAGAGTTCGCTGTTTTTTCAAATTTGGCCAAAACCAGATGTGGAAATGAGCGGTGGTTTAAGTCGGCAATAGCTATCGCTATACCCTTGATATTATTTAGTAATAAGTCACTGACTTTGTATTTTGGTTCGAACATATTGGTCTGATATTAGACGAATATTAGACGAATGTAAATCAAATATTTTTACTCCACCCCCTGAAAAAAAGGCGCCCAATCAATATCCAATTCCAACTGATATTGCAGATGGGTTCTGAGTAAAGGATGAAGAATATTTTCTTCTTCGAGTGTAAAAGAAAAATTCTCAAATTTTTCTGAAGGGATTTCTTGCAGTCGTGCTTTCAGAGAATCTGAAAGTTGAAAGCTTTGTTTTCCATATTGCAGATCTTCCTGAAAAGAGGGCAATACGCCCATGATTTTCAGGTGATGGAGTAAGGCTGACCAGAAAACTTCTTTTTGCCCTTTTTGATTTTCCAGGGCGTAAAGAGAATCTTTTAAAACATGAAAACCGCGCAAATCTTTTTCGCCTTCATGATAAAAACGATAGGCCATTTCTAAAAGTGAAGTGGCCAACATCAAGGCTGCATAAGTTTTTCGGATATTGGGAAAACCACAAAGAAGTTCTGCCTGATCCATCAAAACAAGAGTACCCGACTTCTTGTCTTGATAAGAAAGTGAAATATAAGAAAACAAATCGAGACAACCCAAAAAACGGTGCCGACTGCCTCTGGCACCTTTTGCAATCCCCTGCATGCGGCCATGATCTTTTGAAAAAAAATTTACAATCTGGTCTTTTTCACCGTAGTCCCAGCGTTTTAAGACAATGGCCTCGGTTTGTGTATGTTGTTTCATTCGTAAAACCAAAACTCGGACATGGTGAGCCCCGTCGAACCATCACTTGAGTGTACTCTCTTCATGGATTCGACAAGCTCACCATGTCCAATTATTGTTCTCTCTACTTACTACCCAATAATTATTTTCAATCGATTTTTACTCGCCTGACTTCTCATCAATTTATCCGTCACAATGGCATGGCGAATCGCGTGAGAACAAGGGCAGGTTCTTTCTTCGGAAAGCTCTGGCAAAACTGCAACAATCAATTTCTTGGCCTTTTCAACGTTCGCGAGAAGAGTTTTAACAACCTGAACTGCTGTCACCGATTCATGTTCGGTATGCCAACAATCATAATCGGTAGAAAGCGCAATTGTGGCATAGCAAATTTGCGCTTCGCGTGAGAGCTTGGCTTCTGTGACATTCGTCATTCCAATTACATCGCAATTCCAACTTCTATAAAGATTGGATTCTGCCTTCGTGGAAAACTGGGGCCCTTCAATGCAAATATAAGTGCCTTGGGCATGAGAAGTGAGTTTTAGTTTTTGAGAAGTTTTGGATAGAGTGGCGCGCATAGTCGCACAAACAGGTTCTGCCAAAGCCACATGTGCTACGACACTTTCTCCAAAAAAAGTGGGTATTCGGCGATAAGTGCGATCGATAAATTGATCGACAAACACCAAATGCCCTGGAGCAATTTCTTCTTTAAGAGAACCTACTGCTGAAACGGAAAGGATTTGTCCAACCCCCAATTTTTTCATTCCCCAAATATTCGCACGATAATTGATTTCACTGGGCAAAATGCGATGGCCTCGGCCATGACGAGCCAAAAAAACCACCTCGCGACCGGAGAGCTGACCGAGAACAAATTCATCCGAAGGATCTCCAAAAGGGGTTTCCAGCTTTACTTTTTCAACGATCTTGAGCTCTTCCATTTCATAAAGACCACTACCGCCGATAATCCCAATGCGTTTTTGACTCATAATTTCTTTGCTCCTTTAAAAATACTTTTGTATCTTCCTCATCCTCCTCCCCTTAAGGTAAGGGGAGGCCGGGAGGGGTTATGAGCGTTTGCAATTTCGCCAAGTTTTCATAACGCCCCCCAACCCCCTCTTACCTTAAGAGGGGGGAAATCTGAATAAAATTATTTTATGATCCACAATTATAACCTTTCCAAAATTTTAAAAACCGCCCTTTCCCATGGGGGAGATTTCTCGGAAATTTTTTTTGAAAAATCTGATTCCACTCAAATCCAGTGCGAAGAAAAGCGCCTTGAAAAAATTTTGGCAGGCACTGACATGGGCGTGGGGATTCGCGTCCTTTATGCAGATAAAACCGCTTATGGTTATACGAATGAGATCTCAGAGACCTCGCTTCTTCATCTTGCGGAATCTGTGGCCCAAGCGGTTCAAGGTAAAAAATTTGAAGAGGATATCAACTTAAGCAACCGGACTCCTTCTTGGCAAAATAAAATTCAAACGATTCCTGCCCAAGTCTCTTCTCAAGAAAAAATAAAACAAGTGCTTCAAGCCAATGAAACGGCCTGGGGCTACAACACAAAAATCCGCCAAGTTTCTGTCACTTATCGTGATCATGCACGACAAATTTTAATTGCAAATTCCAAGGGAGATCTTTGTCAAGACGATCAAACCTATACTGTCTTTGTGGTTCAAGTGGTGGCAAACCAGGAAGAAGTAACTCAAACGGGTTACGAAGTGGTCGGTGGAACTTTGGGTTTCGAAATTTTTGACACCACTCCTCCTGAACAAGTAGCCCTCACGGCTGCCGAGCAAGCCATCAGAATGTTAAGCGCCCGCAAATCCCCTGCCGGTCGCATGCCGGTGATTTTAAGTTCCGAAGCCGGGGGCACTATGGTTCACGAAGCGGTGGGACATGGCTTGGAGGCTGATCTCGCCATGGAAGGCCTCTCTGTTTATCAAAATAAAATCGGCGAACAAATTGCGACACCTCTCATTACCATTTGGGAAGACAAAACCGTTCCCAACAAACGGGGTTCTTTTGTGTTTGATGATGAAGGAACACCCGCACAAAAAACAATTCTCGTGGAAAATGGAGTTTTAAAAACTTACATGTACAACCGCCTCTACGCCTCAAAAGCCGGGCTGCCTTCTACCGCGAATGGTCGCCGTGAATCTTATAAATATCGCCCCATCGTCAGAATGACCAACACGATGATCGCCCCAGGAAAAGAAAATCCAGAAAGTATTATTCATTCGGTGGAATCAGGACTCTTTGTCAAAAAAATGGGGGGTGGACAAGTGAACACCGTCAACGGGGATTTCATGTTTGAAGTGACCGAAGGATATCTCATTGAAAAAGGAAAAGTGGGAGAACCCGTTCGCGGAGCCACTCTCACGGGCAACGGCCCCCAGGTTTTAAAAACAATTGATAAAGTGGGAAGCGATTTGGGCTTTGGGTTGGGCACTTGCGGGAAGGATGGGCAAGGCGTTCCGGTGGCGGATGCGCAGCCTACTTTGAGGATTCCGGAGTTGGTGGTGGGGGGAGTGGCGTAAAAAATAGCCATTTGATCACTCAAACTCATTTTAAAACTCTTTTCATCACCCAAGAATAATTCCTTCCCTCTCCTATTTCTCCACGTTTCATCGCACCCCGATAAGAAAAGAAATTTTTTTCATGACAAAGTGTACACTCTTTTCGGATCTGAATGTGAGTAGAAGGCACTCCCACTGCTAAAGCCAATTTTTGATTGGCGAGTTTAAGATCTAATAAATATTTTCCCTTTTCACCTTTTGTCACCCCTGCGAAAGCAGGGGTCCAGTTCGATTCAAATGGGCCCCTGCTTTCGCAGGGGTGACAGCCAGCATCAGTTCCAAGAAATTGCCTTGCCACTTCATCCCCCACTTCATAACAACCCACACAAATCGCAGGACCAACGGCGAGGTGAATTTGAGATAAATCATCATTAAGTATTTCTTTTATTTTCAAAAGCGTCTTTTGCAAAATCTTCGCCCGAGTCCCCCGCCAGCCGGCATGCACTGCAGCGACTAGTCCCAGAGGATGTGCAATCAGAATGGGCACACAATCTGCAGTTCTTACAGCGATAGCAATTCCTGCAACCGTGGAAATGATGGCATCCCCTTCGATCCCTTGCAGGGAATCTAACTTTTTTTGCTGATCTAAAACTATAATTTGATCGCTATGAATTTGTTTGAGTTGCAGCAGAGGTGAAGGAAGATTTTGGATATCGTCTCTTCCTCCAAAAGCACCCGTGACTCCAGAGAAAGGTAAAAAAGGAATCATCCTTCACCTTTCAAGATCTGTTTAATCACATTCTTTTTCAAAATCGCCGAAGCCGTCAGCAGCCCCGCAAACACTGCCCCCGCAATGCCATCGCTCACAATGTCCTGACCCGTAAGATAAAGATTTTTGATGGGGGTATGAGGCCTCAGCCAAGTTTGCTCAAAGCGAGAAGGTGTATGATCCAGGCCATAAATTTCGCCTTTGGAATAATTCGCAAAATGTTGGGTGGAAAGAGGTGTGGAAAGTTCGCTGTAATCTATTTTACCTTCGACCTGGGGAACATGACGATAAACATTTTTTAAAATTTGCTCGGAGAGCTCTTTTTTTAATTGTTCGTAATCCTCTCCCCGTTTTCTCCATTTGGTATTTTCCCACTTTGAAAACCATTCGTAGGGCGCAAATCCAATGGCCTCCATTGTCGCTCGGCCGGGATGCTTTTGTTCCCATGAAGGATCTTTTGCAGAAGGAAATGAAATATAAGTCACCGGCAAAGAAGCCGTAGAGTTCTGACGATACCTGTCAATGGCCAGATCATGATCATCATCTGGAAAAATCCAATAGTTGGTTTGAGGCAGATTTAGTTCTTGGGCCGTGTGTTTTAAACCGATGTATAAACAAAGATGAGCGAATGAAGGATTTACTTTTTTTAATTTTTGATCGTAACCGATACGCTGCACGGTTTCAGGTTTTAAAAGACGGGTAAAAGTATTGACTACTCCGGTATCACTCACAATCAGCGAGGCCTTCAGCTCATCGCCATTCTGCAAGCGAACTCCCACTGCTTTATTTTGATGGGTTAAAATTTCAGCGACATCCGCTCGTACTAAAATTTTACCGCCTGCTTTTTCAATCGTGGGAGCGATTGTTTCAAAAAAACGGGAAGAACCTCCCACGGGATAATTCGCCCCATCCAAATAATGATTCACAATCATGGCATGAATCGCAAAACTACTCTGCTTGGGCGGAAGGCCATAGTCTCCATATTGTGCACAAAGCACCGCGATGAGTTTTTTATTTTGAGTCAGACTCGAGAGCACTTCCCAAGTCGTACGCCGTGAGAGTTTTAAAAAATCAGAAGATAAAAAAGGATGAGCCAGTTTTGCCATCCAGGGAGGCAAAGCCCGCTCAGAAAAAAAACTTTTGGTGGACTTAGTGAGCTGTCTGACCAGAGCCAGATAAGTATCAATGGCTTTTTTTTCTTCGGGAAAATAACCACACATTTTTTCCCGAAAAGCTTCGTACCCTGCCACAAACTCATAACTCGCATCCGGAAAAAAAGCCTTGTCATACACCTCATTCATTTTGGCCCACTGCAGTTGACCATCAGTCAAATAATCCAAAATTCTGCGAAGCGTGGAATTTTTACGATGTACCTCGCCAATATAATGAACACCCACATCCCATTCATAACCCTTGCGCTCAAAGGTGTGGGTAAAACCTCCCGCCACATAATGCCGCTCCAAAACGAGCACGGCTTTTCCAGACTTGGCAAGCAGTGCAGCAGTGGCCAGTCCCCCAATCCCAGAGCCAATCACAATCGCATCAAAAGGGCCTTTTGCTTTTTCAGTTTTGTAAATTTCTGCACTCATATTAGAAGGCCTAACACAATTTTTTTTATAGGCAACTTTTTCTAAAAAGTACCGATCATATAAAAAAGCTCGCCCCTCTCCCCCACCCTCTCCCCTGAGGGGAGAGGGGAAGGGTGAGGGGAAAATAAAAAATGGGAAAAATTACGTATCAAATTTTAAGCAAAAAAGATTTAAATGGAGATGGCATTGCCGATCAGCTCAAGCTCCGTTGTGAAACCAATCATCAGCAACAAAAAGAATGCACCTTGGAATATCAACAAGGTCAGGCCGATGGAACATTTTTCACAGAGTTCAAAAATTATACCCGACAAACCGAACAAGTCATTTTGGGTAACTCTGCGGTTGCGGGTGAGATCATTGTACTCCTTAAAAGACATGGAAAACGCACAGACTCAATTAAAACAACTACCCCCTGGGATGCTGTAAAATTTCCAATCGAAACCCAAATCATCGGTGATCAGGATTTTAACCACGATGGGCATTCTGATTTTCTTTTGATTCGTGCCTTCACCCTTTACGCAAATCCTCAAAAACAGCTTCATCCCAAAACTGTTTTTTTTGTGGGGAAAATTTTAGGGAATGAAAATTCTGACACGACTCAAAAGCCTTCCGACGAATCCATCACCCAGACAGATCTCGTTTGGGAAGGCGCCGATTCCGTAGAAAAACAGTTTGCCGCAGATCGGGCCCTTTTTGGGCAGCTCTCCGAAGTTGCGACTTATGCTTCTAACACAACAGGATATTTTGCCTTATCTAGAGCTGAAAAGGATAAATTTAAACTCACTTCACAAGCGGCTGCCACCTTAATGCCCACCACCTATAATAGGTTGTCATTTGCTTTGAATCGCTTGAAAGAACGTTATCAAGCCATCATCAGCAACCCTGATTTATCTCAATTCTATGAAAAGAAAGATCCCCGGCTTCTTCCGTTTATGAAGGCGCTCGTGATTCAATCGCAAATGTATTTAACTTTTACCGAACAAGAAGAAAAACGCTACGCAGAATTAATCACCCAAGGCACAGACGATCTCTATCAAAAAGCAGCAGACTCTTATTTTCCTTTTCCTAAAAACCCAGAAAAAAAGGTCACACGAAAAGAATGGATGAACCTACTCCGAGAAACATCAAGCCCCAAAGAGCGAGCCCGTTTATTTAGAACCTTTAACGCTCACTTTCATACTTTTCATCAAAAAGAAGGAGGTCTTTTACACGAGGTAAATGGAAGACTTCCTGTAGTGGACGAGCTGAATCAAATGGCAAAAAATCACGGCTTCCTCAACTATCCTGATTTTTTAACTCGGGTAAATTACGCCATACGACTTGAAGACTTTGATGCAGTTTTTGAAAGATACTCACAAGAACATGATGCTGAAATCGCCAGTTTTACTCAAAAACTACGTAAACTCAACGGGGGTAATGATGTTTACGAATGGGATCTGGATTATTTAAAAAATCAATTTGTTCGAGAACAGCTTGGTGGGAAAAACCCTCCCACACTTCGCTTTGACAGTGCTGTGGAGGTGGCAAAAACCTATTTTAGAGATTTGGGATGGGATCTGGACAAAGCTCCTTTTAAAGACAGAATCATTTTCGACACTTCTAAAAGAGAGAATAAACATGCGCTAACTGTCGCTATAGGTGAAGGGGATGGAAGCCGCGCCTGGTTTCATGCCAATTTTTCACCGGATGCAGAAATCACGCTTCAAGATCTGAGCACCATCATTCATGAACTGACCCATGATGTTCAATATATTCTCGCCTCGCAAAAAGCGGGTAAGAGTGCTTTATATGGCTTTGATTCCCAACCTCGCCTTTGGGCAGAAGGCATTGCCATGGCGATGTCAGATGTGGTTTTCGATGAAGCATGGATGGCAAAATATTTAGCTCCCCTTCCCCCATTTGCTGATCCAAAATTAAGAAAAGCGATCAGTGAAGTGGAACAAAAATCTCTTGTATGGGAACAAATGCTCTACCTATGCCGAGCCCGTTGGGAAATTCAACTCTATCAAACGGAGGATGCACATGCTCAGCCCCGATCCGTGGAAGAACGGCTCAAAATTTGGCCAGACTTGGTTAAAAAATATTTACATCTCTCGGCAGAAGATGACCTTTCAACGCTTGCCATCTATTCACAACCACACTTTTATTCTAGTCTTATTGTCTATGTCACCTATTCGGGGAGAGCTGTAGGCACAGAAGCTACCGAGTTACTTCGCCAAGGGATTGCAGAAGGGAATCGGGAAAAAATAAAAGCAGGGGCTTCCAGAATTCGAAATATTTTTGTGAAAGGTGCAAAAGCTTCTACGACTGAAGAGGTTCTAAAATTAATTTCTGATCAATAAGATCAAAAATTTTCTGGAACTCGGGAGGAAGCGCGGCTTCAATCTCCATTTCTTTTTTTGTGACAGGGTGAGTGAATTTCAATTTCCACGCATGCAGGGCTTGATGATCCAGTTTTCGAACTACTTCTTGGAGGGATGGAGAAAGTTTTTGAATCCACTGTTTCCCCCCATAGAGCGGGTCCCCCACTACGGGATGCCCTGCTTCCGCCAGATGCACACGAATTTGATGAGTTCTTCCGGTGTAAGGTTTTACTTCGACAAATGCCATATTTTCATATTGTTTTAAAATTTTGTAAAAAGTTTTGGCTTCTCTTCCGTTTCGTGTTTTTGACGAAATTTTTTTTCGATCCCCGCGACTACGACCCAAGCGGCTTTGAATCTCTCCCTCATTTTTTTTAAAACGGCCGTAGGCTAAAGCAAGATAAGTCTTCTGAACTTTGCGGTCATGAAACTGACGAGCCAGCTCAAAATGAATTTCATTATTCTTGGCGATGAGCATGACTCCCGAAGTGCCTTTATCCAAACGATGCACAATACCAGGCCGTAAATCTCCTCCCACCTGGGAAAGTTTTTTCAGATGATAGAGCAAAGCATTCACCAAGGTTCCTGACGCATGTCCGGCAGAAGCATGAACAACCAGTTCTGCAGGCTTATTGATGACTGCCAGATGCTGATCTTCGAATAAAATTGAAATCGGAATATTTTCAGCTTGGGCCTGAAGCGGCCTCTCCGGGGGAATTTGAATAAAAATTTCATCTCCCGCATGCACTTTCTGAGAAACTCTGGAGACTTTCCCATTGACGAGGATATGCCCTGCTTCAATCAGTTTTTGAATTTGAGAACGCGTGAGTTTTAAATCCTGAGAAGTCAAATAACTATCCAAGCGAATAGGGATTTGATGAGAAACGACAGAAATTTTGTGGGTTACCAGATGGGACACGCGATAAAACTTTTTTCTGTCAGAAGAAGATCGTTTAAAACCGAGTTAAAAACAGAAATGGCTGAAGGAAAATTTTTCACATCTCTCTTCATCAAATATTTTTCTTTTACTTGTTCGAGCGGACTTGCCAAGCGATCCCACAAATCATCCCGCAACAAACCTTCCCGAATGATTTCTTCATGAGCTGAAATAAAAAGCTGAATCAATTCTTTGGCCCATTGTTTTAATTCATCCAAGGTCATGGTTCAATCTCCACATTCCAATAACTAAAGTCGACCAAATTAAAGAAAGGTTTCCAGGCTTCGTGCCGGGCACGCGGATGATGCACATCCAAAAAGAAATTCCAATGGGGGCGTACCGGTTTTTTCTTGAGTGCCATTCCTGCTTCTACGGGCATCTTTCCGCCTTTTTTTCGATTGCAGTCAAAACAACTACAAACCACATTCTCCCACGAACTCATTCCACCCCGCGAACGGGGGATTACATGATCCAAGTTCAGTTCAGAACGATGAAACTGCTTTCTGCAATACTGACAAGTATTGTTATCTCGTAAAAAAATATTGAGGCGTGAAAAGCGCACCGTTTTGCGCGGCATGCGATCAAAGGCAGTGAGCAAAATCACGCGCGGCACGCGAACCATTCGATCCACCATTCCGATGGACTCATGATGAGTCTCCACCGAAAGCGCCGACCAACTCGGAAAATCAAAAGTCCGATACTGCTCATCCACCACCTTGGCGATCTCTTGATACAACATAATAAAGGCGCGCTTCACCGAGGTGATATCGATGGGGAGGTAATTTCTATTTAAAACTAAAACGCTCGTGGATAACATAAGGCGGTAATATCGCTAAACTTGGCCTTTCCCGTCAATAGGTTAATATTTTTTTAAGGTTAACGACTGCCAATCACCTCTCCAAGATCACCCGTATATTTTAATGCATAAGAGTCATATGCGGACAAATCACAACGACTCAGTAAGGTGTCCAGAACGGGGTCGTGATCTATCACTTCGCCCGATTCTAGTTGTGTGGGATTCTTAGGAAGTACTTGAGGTTTAACAATAACAACATGTTCGTTGGGATATTTTATTTTTATTTCTTGCCAAGTATACATATTCACTCCTGTAACATTCTCTCATCATTTTTTCAAAATGATTTTCTGGATTTCCACTCTTTCTGCTCTCTCTTCACAAACACCGTCGGCCTCCACGGATAACGCATAAAAATCGAACCAAAACTCACCGCCTTGGCGCCCAGGTTTCGAAGTTTTTCAATATCTTCGAATTCCCACACACCCGGCCCAATCACGGGAGTTTTTGTGGCTTGAGAAAGTTCTCTCACCATTTTCCATGTCCAAGGTTGAGCGATTTTTCCGGAAACTCCCCCGCCCCCCAAGTGAGACAAGGGGCTTACTTGCTCGGGAAAGGCCAGTTTCCAAGGAACTGAATTAATCGATAAAGCCTCCACAAGACCTTCTGTTTTTCGAGCAATTGTCAGATAATCCTGGCTCACAGAAAGTTTTAACAAAAGAGGATGAGAAGAATTCTCTTTTATTTTTTTAACAGCACAAAGCACGCTCTCTACATTATGATGAATCTCTTGTTCTGTATTCGGGCAAGAAGCATTGAGTTCAATTCCTTTAATCGCAGTAGAATTCAAAGCTCGCGCCATCTGAGATAAAATTTCAGGATCATCCTCTGTAATCGAACAAATCAAATGAAAACCTTTTTGGGGAATGGAAGGAGCCACCGTTTTCATCCACCAATCAAAACCAGGATTTGTGAGCCCAATCGCGTTCACCACTCCCTTGTTTAACATCCCCACACAAGTCCAGGGATGAGACCATTTTAAATTTCCAACTTTCGGTTTTCGGGTGAGAGTTTTGGTAACAATTGTAAAAAGATGTGGATCGAGAAGACCCATCCAACGCAGGGGCCACTCCCAGGGCCAGCCACGGCCATCATAAGCCAGCGCCCCACTTGCCGCCATGTATTCAAAAGAATGTCCGTTCGAAAGAGAGATCATTTTAAAAACATTTAACACAAATTGCCAAGGGGGAGAAGGATTGAGTGTTTTTGCTTAAATGAATCAAAGAACAAATACTCAAAATTTTCGTATCCCTTAATACATCTATTCAATTCCAGGAGGACTTATGAAAACACGAATGGGTTTACATTCCTTCTTTGCTCTTTTAATTCTTCTGTTTGCTTTCGAAACAAGAGCCGACTCTCCTCCTCGAATGGTGGGTTATTTCACCAACTGGTCTCAATATCGTCAGGGGACTTGCAAATTTACTCCTGAAAATATTCATCCTGAATACTTCACTCATATCAATTATGCCTTTGCCAAGATTGGTACGAACGATCAGGTGCAACCCGTAGAATGGAATGATCTCTCCAGCGATGGAGTGGCAGGGCTCTACGACCGGGTGAACCGGTTAAAAATACAATCCCCTCAATTAAAAACTTTAATTTCTATCGGCGGATGGACCTTAAGCAATGCCTTTCCTCCCATGGCGGCTTCTCCCGAGCGTCGGGCTAATTTTATTCGTTCAGCCATTCAATATGCCCGAAGTAATAATTTTGATGGGATTGATCTCGATTGGGAATACCCCGGCTTTGCTGAGCATGGAGGCACGCCCCAAGATAAACAAAATTTCACCGCCCTCCTTCATGAATTTCGACAAGCGATCAACAACGAAATTGTGCCTGCCAATAAAGATAAATTATTGCTGACCATTGCTGCAGCCGCAGGAGAATCCAACTTTAACAATTATGAGCTTTCACAAATCCATTATGATTTGGATTGGATCAACCTGATGACTTACGATTTTCACGGCAGTTGGGATTCTCGCACGGGAGTGAATTCTCCCCTCCTGCACGATTCGACTCCGGGTGGAAATTTTAATATGGATTACACCGTCAGCGCTTATTTGCGAGCCGGAGTTCCTGCTTCCAAACTGGTTTTAGGAATGCCCACTTATGGCCGAACTTTTGGAAGCGTGAGCGGCACCACTCCCAATAGCCCGGTGACCAGCCAGTGGAACCCCAACCCTCCTCGTGGCCGATGCACACAGGAAGCGGGTTTTATGGCGTATTACGAAATTCAAGAATTATTGAACAATCAACAATATCAACTGGCTTGGGATAATAATACTGAGACTCCTTATGCTTATGATGGGCAAGGCAATTGGATCAGCTTCGATAACGCGGAGTCGATTGATCTGAAAGTAAACTATCTGAAAGATCAAAGCCTCAGTGGTGCCATGGTTTGGGCGATGGATTTGGATGATTTTAATCAGGGTTATCCTTTAATTTCTCGAATGAGTAGTGCCCTGGGAATACAGCAAAACCCGGCGCCTCAGGACCCTTCGACAGGCTCAGGGCAGGCACCTTCTCCAGCTCCCACGCCTACGCCTACACCCGAACTTACTCCCATAGCTCCCTCTCCTGATCCCACTATATTGCCGACCCCTTCTCCCGATCCTTCAGGTTCGATGTATTCAGGATCCGTAACGACAGCCGATGGAAGTTTCCCAGAAGGTTTAAGTGTACAAATTACAGAAATTTCCAACTGGGGTTCGGGAGCGCAATATTCAGTGCAAATCACCAATGCGAGTGCTCAAACTTCTTATTCCAATATCAAACTTTTATTGAATGTTCCTCCCCATGCCATCAGCAGTTTATGGGATATGCAAATGAGTAACGCCACAAATGCAGTGGAACTCACTCTTCCCAGTTGGAAACCTTCTTTAGACATGAACACGAATTACAATTTTGGTTTTGTGTTGAGCCAAGCCATTACGCCCAGCATTTCGTTTGGAGGAGCCACAGTTCAAAGCACAGAAGCTGCACCCGCGGTAAATCCAAGCCCTACGCCTGTTTCCAGCCCAACACCCACGCCAAGCCCTGCAACACCTTCTGAAGGCGCTTTGACCCAGATTTTATCTCCGGATGTGACCTTGAATCTGGTGGCTGATTCTGAATGGGGCGCCGGCACTTCTTGGAGTGGCGCGACTTATCGGGCCATCTTGACCAATACCAATCCTGCAAACACGCTCACTCAAATCAGAATTCGCGCCGACGTAGGATCTTCAACTTCTTTTTGGGGAATGCAAACCGTCTCGAGTACCGGCGACGAAACCGTGATGGATTTGCCTTCTTATCAAAATGGCTTAAAACCCAACGAATCTTACACCTTTGGTTTTACCATTGCGCCTCTTTACAAACCCCAGTTTACGCTCGTGGCGTCAGGATCGAATAGCCCCAGCGCTTCTACGACACCGACAAATACTTCTACGGGGAGCGATCCTTCGAATAATAATAGTTCTTCTACCGAATCAGAAAATACGACTTCTGTTTTTATTCCCCCTCCTTATCAAGTTCCTTCCCTGCACTTGGATTCTACGGGATCAGAAGCCTATCAAACCCATCAACTCATGACCCTGATGGATCAAAGTACTTATTATGATCCGGACTATTTTCTCAAATTGGGTTTAGCTGCCGAGCGAGCTTGCTCTGTGCGCATTCCCGAAGCTTTGGCTTTGATGAAAACCCAGATGCTGATTGGCAGACCGATTCAGGGACAAAGCGTGAATATTTCCTACACGCCGGATGTCACGATTCGTTTGCCCGACAAATATTTTGCGATGTTTCTGGCCTATGCCCAAGATCAATATGGATTAAACCCCCATCTGCTGATGAGTTTGGGGGCCAAAGAAACTTTCTTTGGAGCCATTAGTACCAGCAACGACAATTCTTATTTTATTGTGGATCAGCCCAATGATTACTTTCAGGGTTCTTCTCAAACTCCACTCGATCTGAGAGGTTATTTCACCGATGGAAACGGAGACGGCCCCTTCCAGGTAGAGACACCTTCTTTTTCAACGCTGATCAGCGCATTTCCAGAACGCCTGGATATTTTTTCTGCCTGTAATTCTTTTAGTTCAGAAGCCTGTTCTTTTTTGCCTCGGGATCTGGGAAATCCTCTGCTGAGTTTAACGGGTAAAGATGGTTTTAACTATGGTCAGTTACGTTATGGGATGCTCATCACCCCAGATAACTCTCTCGCTCAACCCTTCTACGGCAATATGTTGCGGGGATATCATGATCAACTGGTGCAAGACTACTATACGGCCGTAGCAGTGACGGCTCTCGATTTGCGTTATCGCTATCATGCTTTATTTGGACTTCCCCAAATGGGCTTTCGGGAAGCTTATGATGCCCGGGAGAATCCCGATGAAAAAGAGCGACTCGAATTCGCCGCTACTCTTTGGTCTTACAACCGGGGATTATTTACCGGCATTGATTTGGCCGGATGCAAGCCGGGCATGGACCCTATCCGTGATTGTCGTTTGGATGGTTACGGAGGGCATTCCACCAACATTCAAGAAGCCTGCAATTTCTTGAACAAAGCCCTGGATGAAAATTCCATCTATGATTTTGAATTCAACTCAGAAGATGTGGCGTGGTTCGTGAGCAAACTCCAAAGCACCTATCCTTTTCAAGAAGTGCCTGGCTTACAAAACCCGATCGACTGGAATCAAATTAAAACAGAATCCACTCATGCTTATGAGAATCTTTTAAGCAAATATCGGGTTCAAAAAGCAAATCTTTCTCTCAACAGTTTAAGTTTTCGTTACCATTGGAGAAGCGTGTTAGCCGTCATTCGCGCCCATCTGCCGGAACCTGAAAATGCTTTGGGACCTACGACAAGGGATATGATTCGGTTTTATGGAGATGTGCTGTCTCGGGATTCGAAGTTAGTGACGTGGTAAGTAAATGAAAAAGAACTTGTTTCAAAAGAAACAAAGTTTATAATGAAAAAATGAGAAAAATAAAACTGCTGAAAAAAAATCAACTCCTCCATCGAATTTCCATCAATCCCGATATTTGTTTTGGAAAGCCTTGCATCAAAGGACATCGAATTTGGGTTTCTCTCATACTCGACTTTCTGGCCAATGGAATGAGTGTAAAAGAGATTCTTAAAGATTATCCCCAATTAAAAACAGAAGATATTCTTGCCTGTATTGCCTATGGTGCCGAGATGTCTCGCGAACATTATGTGGAAATTCCCGTGAGTAAAGAACATGCAATTGAAGCTCGATGAAAATCTTGGGAACCGCGGCATGGAACTCCTCCGTAAAGCAGGCCACCAAGTCGCCACAGTTTCTGAACAAAAACTATGTTCTGCAAGCGACAAAACTGTAATCGAAGTTTGTCGAGAAGAAAAAAGAGGACTTGTTACATTAGATATGGATTTTGCTAATCCGCTAGTTTTCAATCCTTCTCTCTATTCCGGTATTGCAATTTTACGTCTTCCTTCTAGACCAACCTTACAGGATTTATTAGAAGCGATTCAGACTTTGATCAACGCTTTAATCAATAAAAATATTGAAGGAAAACTCTGGATCATTCAACGAGGACGAATTCGAGAATATGCGCCTGAAAAATTTTAGTTTTTAAACTTATGTCTTTTTATTTAAAAATTTTTCTGTCCAGTATTACAATTTTTTTATTTTTCACACCCTTCCTATTCGCTGCAGAACCCATAACCATTGAATTAAAACCACCTTCTTCATTCACTGCCCCCCTTTGCCCCATCCCTTTATGGAAAAATCTCTCGGTCATTTGGGAAGGGGTAAAAGATAAACGCTCTGTCGCAGAAGTCGGACAAATCAAAAAAGGAGATCAACAAATTCCCGTCGTTTCGAAGCCTGATTTGTCTCAAATTTTTGAGCCTGCCATCAAAAATGTACTCATTTCTTGCGGAATGACCTTGGTTTCAAAAGGAGATGAAAATACTTTACACCTCTCCTCTCAAATTAATGAATTTGAAGTAAAATTAGACCCTAAGTTTTTTACTACCAAAAGAATTGCCAAAAGCCGCTTGGCTTTCACCGCCACCCGCCCTCTTCAAACTATCAATGCTGAAGTGGGTTATGAAATAGAATCTAAAAAATTCTGGCACTCTTCTGAAAAACAAATGAAAGAAATTTTAGATGAACTTTTGGTGAAAACGTTGGAGCAGATTCCCCTTTCGAAGACATTGAAGGAGCTCAAATAACAATTTTTTTAGAAATTATAAAGCTATGAAAAACTATACTTTCGAACAAGAAAATCCTCTCATCAACACCTGGGCACATGAATTAAAAGTCCGTCCTCCCCTTGGAACTAAAAAACCAATTTCAGCTCTCCATAGTGGTTTTCCTGAAGGAACTGCTCTTTCTCTTCTTAAAGAGGATCGAGAAGAAATACCTCTTGAGAAGAAACAGTGACTTTGTTAACCCTTCTTACTCAACACTTCACACGAAAGGGTTTCTATGTCCGGACATTCCAAATGGGCCACCATCAAACGCAAAAAAGGCGCGGCGGATGCCAAGCGTGGAAAAGTTTTCACGAAACTGATCAAAGCCATCACGGTGGCGGCGAAATCAGGCGGAGGGGATCCCTCGGGAAACCCCCGACTCCGTAAGGCTGTAGACGATGCAAAAGCCAGTAGCATGCCTCTCGACAACATTACTCGCGCGATTAAAAAAGGAACGGGAGAACTGGAAGGGGTTAATTATGAAGAAACTACTTACGAAGCTTACGGCCCAGCAGGCGTCGCCATTATGATGGATGTCTTAACGGATAATAAAAATCGGACTGTATCCGAAGTTCGCCATATCCTGGGTAAAAATGGTGGAAACCTCGGAGAATCCGGTTCCGTCGGATGGGTGTTTCAGAAAAAAGGGGTTTTTAATTTTGAAAAATCAAAAGTGACTGAAGAACGCCTGATGGAAATTGCCCTGGAAGCCGGTGCGGAGGATATCAAAGAAGGTGAAAACGATTTTGAAGTGCTTTGTGATCCTGCAAGTTTTGATCACGTAAAAGCAGCTCTGGATAAGGCCCAACTCCCCTACTCTTCTGCAGAAACATCCATGGTGCCTCAAAACTATATTAAACTGGGGCAAGCAGATGCCGAAAAAATGCTGCGTCTGATGGATGCTTTGGAAGACCATGATGATATTCAAAAAGTGTACGCAAATTTTGATATCCCCGATGAAATTATGGAAAAAATGAGCACATAATCTCCAATCCCCTCTCCCCTTGAGGGAGAGGGTCAGGGTGAGGGGACAATGGATTTAATATGGAATTAAAATATGAGAATTCTAGGAATAGATCCAGGAAGCCAAATCACTGGTTACGGAATTGTTGAAAAAAAAGGATCTCAATTAACCCACATCGATAACGGGGGAATTTTTACAAATCGCAAAGATTCTTTCGGTGCAAAATTAAAAACTATTTTTATGGGAGTTACCGATCTCATTCAACGTTTTTCTCCCGATGCTTTTGCGATTGAAAAAATTTTTTACGGAAAAAATATCCGTTCTGCTTTTCAATTGGGTCATGCCCGGGGAGTTGCCATGGTCGCTGCTTCCAACAAAAATCTGGAGATTTTTGAATATACTCCCCTCACCGTCAAACAAGCGGTGGTAGGCTATGGTCGCGCTTCCAAAGATCAGATTCAACAAATGGTAAAACATCTTCTCAAACTTCCGGAAACCACTTACTATGACGCCTCCGATGCCTTGGCTGTTGCCATTTGCCACTTAAACTCGGTGGAATTTGGTGAAAAATTACGAAAGGCAGGTGCTTTTTCATGATTGCCCATTTAAAAGGAAATCTTTTAAGCAGCGCCGCTGACTCTCTTGTTCTGGATGTCGCAGGAGTAGGGTATGAAATTTACGCTTCTCTTCACACCCTCGATAAAGTCAAAACGGGTACAAATCCTGTTTCTCTCATCATCTACACGGCTGTTCGCGAAGACAATATCAGCCTCTTTGGATTTTTAACCGCGCGTGAAAAACAACTCTTCTTAAGACTCATTTCGGTTTCTGGCATTGGACCCAAACTCGCCATGACCATTCTTTCAGGCCTTCCTTCTGAAAAACTGATTGAAGCCATTTATCATGAGGATCTCATTCGCCTCACTTCGATTTCTGGAATCGGCAAAAAAACCGCAGAACGCATGATTGTGGAACTCAAAGACAAACTTTTGGCTTTAAGCCCCGCTCTTGAAGATTCTTCCCCCAAAAGAGGAGGCGTGTCGGATGATGTCTTGTCGGCGCTTTTAAATTTAGGTTATAACCGGAGTGAAATTGAAAAAACTTTTGATCGAATAAAAGTTCAACATAAAACTAATTTTGAAGAGGCTTTGAAAGAATCGTTACAGGCTTTGGCAAAAAGTTAATTATGAGCATTCGATCTAACCAAGACATTATTACTTTACCCCCCCTAGAACCCGAAGAAGTCGAGTTCGAAAACACTCTGCGTCCCAAATCTCTTGACGAATACGTCGGCCAAAAAAAAGTAAAAGAAAAACTGAAAATTTTTATTGAGGCCACCCAAAAACGGGGGGAAGCCCTGGACCACTGCCTTTTTTACGGTCCACCGGGGTTGGGCAAAACTTCTTTGGCTTACATCATTGCCAAAGAGTTGGGAGTGAATATCAAAACCACTTCGGGCCCTGTCATTGAACGTACCGGAGATCTTGCCGCTATTTTGACCAATCTTGAAAAGCATCAGGTCTTGTTTATCGATGAAATCCATCGCCTCAATACCACTGTCGAAGAAATTTTATATCCCGCCATGGAAGACTATCAGCTGGATATTTTGATCGGCCAGGGGCCTTCTGCCAAAACGGTGAAATTAAACCTTCCCCCTTTTACACTGATTGGAGCCACAACCCGCGCGGGTTTGCTGACATCTCCCTTGAGAGATCGTTTTGGAGTGGTCGCCAGGCTCGATTTTTATACTCCCGAAGAATTGAAAATTATTGCGCACCGCTCTGCGAAAATTCTCAAAGTGACTCTCGAAGAAAAAGGAGCCCACGAAATTGCCCGCAGATCACGGGGAACTCCCCGAATTGTCAACCGTCTGCTACGCAGAGTCCGTGACTTTGCACAAGTACGAGCTTCCGGAATCATCACTGAAAAAGTGGCCGAAGATGCCCTCACTTTGCTCGAAGTCGATGAAAAAGGCTTTGATCACATGGATCGCAAAATTTTACTGACGATTATTGAAAAATTTGCAGGCGGCCCCGTGGGAATTGAAACTCTCTCCAGCGCCATCAGCGAAGAAAAAGACACTCTCGAAGATGTTTATGAACCTTATCTTATTCAGGAAGGTTATTTAAATCGCACTCCCCGAGGCCGAATGGCCACGGTTCTCGCCTATCAACACTTGGGGATTGCTTATCCTACTCCTTCCGATTCACAACCTAGCTTGTTTTGACCCTAAAAATGTCAGATCTTTTTTCGTTCACCCTCTCCCTCGACGGGAGAGGGCCGGGGAGAGGGTGTTACGATTGAAAAGTACATTATTTGGAAGGTTTCATTAGACCACCCGCCCCCCCCCCGCATACGGGGCCGTTCGCGGCCTAACCCCCTCCCGTCAATGGAGGGGGGATATAATCAGAAAAAAGTAAGGTCACAAATTCATCCAATCTTTTATTTCAAAAAAAATATTTTATCCTCAAGATTTTCTTCAAATTTTTTTCGCAATGCGCTATAGTGTGTTTTCTAAATGCCAAAATTTTTAAAACCCCAACGCAGAATTTTCTTTTTTTTAAGCCTGGCTATATTCATGTTCTTTACAGCCCTTTCGGTATTTGGAGATGAAGGTTTGTTAAAGTTGAGACATTTTTATAAATTGCGAAATCAAATCCGCAGCGAAAACCAGGAACTTTTTACACGTAACCAAAACCTGAATACCCAGATCTCCCTTCTCAAAGAATCCCTCTACACTCAGCGGGTGATTCGGGAAAAACTGGGCTATGTCAAAACCGCTGAATACATTTTAATCCTCGATGAAAAAACGGATCCCGAATCTGATAAGCGATAAATTGACAAACCACTCCCCCTTCTGTTACCTCAAGGCCCTTATGAAAAACCCGGCGCTTGGAGATTTTTGGGAAAAAACATTGGGAGTGATTGCAAGAGCCCAGGATGAAATTGTAAAAGTTTCGCAAATGGGTAAAACCCAGATTGATCGTTCTTTTTTAAAACATGAACGCTCGAAGCTTTATCAAAAATTGGGGGAGATGGTTTATCAGTCTATCAAAGAGGAAAAAATAAAATTACCGGATACCGATCGCTTAACCGATCAAATTGACCGCTTAAGCAAGCGCATCAATGAAATGGGAGACCAGGTAAAAGACCTCACTCAGCTTTTAAGTTTCAAGTTGGATGCCGAACAAGAAACAGATTTAAGAAAAGAAGTGAGTCGTAAGAAATTTTTGAGGAAGAAGAAGGATTCTTAATCGAAGAAGATCTGGTTTTTAGATGAACGATATTCGAAGAACGATGAACGAAATTTGCGGCGATTTCGTTCACGTAATTCGTTCTTCGGAAAAAATTTGCTTGCCGCAAATTTTTGGGGACGTAGCTCAGTTGGGAGAGCGCTTGAATGGCATTCAAGAGGTCGAGGGTTCGATTCCCTTCGTCTCCATTCGGGCCGGATTGGCAAAGCCGAGTCCGGCCCTTTAATGAGGGGCCCCGCGTTGCGGGGTCCCCCTGACAACCCCCATCTGGGGTTTTTGGAAAATTAAAATAATTCCAAAATAGTTTTTATCGGAAGAAAAAGTTTTAAGGGCTGATCTACAAAAGGAATGAAACCGTATTTTTGATAAAAAGATTTTGCTGCCTGATCTTTTGCATCCAAAATAACGGCAAACACTCCCACCTCTTTACTCACCTGGGCAATTTTTTGGAGAGCGTGTATGAGAAGTGTTTCTCCCCAACCTTTTCCCTGATCCTTTTGATTCACTGCAAGTCGTCTAATCAAAGCCACTGGCACAGGATATTTGGGTAATTTTTTTCTCAAATTTTCAGGAAAGGAAAGCAGAGCGACAGATCCCATACTCAAGCTATAATAGCCCATCACCTGATTCGGATTTTTCTCGGAGATTAAAACATAGATACGGCAAACATTGCGCGCCTCGTCTTGTCCTGCCTGTTTGCCAAAATAATCATTTAAAGCCTGAACTCCACAGTCAAAATCTTCCCGATTGAGATTTTTGTGAAAAGAAATGACTTTTGTCACAGCAATCGCCATTTCAAAACGCCTTACGTTTAAATTTTTTCATCGCTCTCTTTAAGGCAACATTGGGAGAAGGGGGGGTATCCAGGGCCTTTATAAATGAATCCCGGTCTTTCTCACTTAAACGAATATTCGCGCTGGCTGCATATTCTTCGTAAGGCAACATGGCCACTCTCGGCTTATCATGCACCTCAATAATAATAATTTCTTTCCCATGATGAACCCGACCCAAGAGATCGGAGGTGTGCTGGGTGGCATAGGTAGCACTTACTTTTTTAAGCTTACCGGTTTCTTCTTCCAAATAATTCATAAAATCTCCATAAATTACTAAAATTATAATTATTTATATAATACTTATTTTAAGTAAAAATACAATATTCAAATTACGAGCGTCAATTGAATATTCATATTCAAATAACGAGGCTATAAATCCTTAAGACTCCGTTCATTCTGGTGCTTTTTCCTCCGTGGGAGGTTTGCCATCACCTTTGAGAAAAAACAAAATTCTTTTTTTAAAAAGCTGTAGATACAATAATTCGATCTTTTATTTTGACTCTCGACTTGCCTCCACGGCCTCACCCAATTTGCCACTCAATATTAACTGCCAAATTAAATCATTTTTTTCAGATTGAGCCTTAGGTCCAGCAGATGACTCACTTCTCAATAAGCGCTTCATCACTTCTTCTCCTAAAACTTCCACCATTTTTTCAGCCAGACCTCCGCGCTCGAGGAAAGCTCTTCCTGATTTTTGAGCGATGTGATTGATAATAGTGACGGCTCTTGCACGAACTTCTGGACTTTCCGAAGTAAGTGCAGATTCCACAATCTCGTGGACCACAAAAGAAAATCCCTCTAATGGAAGCCCCTCTAAGCTTTGAAGGGCGGCCTCAGCTACCTGAGGATTTGGGTCACGGATTCTCTCCGTTAATCTTCGAATAATTCCATATTTACTAATCGCGGTGATTGAAGAGTTTAATAATAAAGCAAGCTCCCGAATGGCCTGAATTTTTGCAGTAGAGGAAGTATGATTTCTCGCAGAGCTTAAAGTATCTGCCAGTTCTCTTACTTGTTTTTCATCTTTCTCTGCACTTTCAACGGCTTCTCTTCCAACAACCTCCTGATTGGATACAGATACAGCAGCATTACCTAAGATACGTGCAAATAAAGTTTTAGCCCCCAAAACCGCACCCATCATACTTAAACCTAAGACTCCAAATACAACTCCAAACCAACCGGATTCCTGCGCACGAGGAAGAATTTGCTCAGTCGCTAAATCTGCGGCTTGGGAAACAGTGGGAGAGAGAAGGGATGCGCCTATTAATAATGCACCGATTGCTGCGCCAAGATGAGAGCCCGGAGTTCCACCTTGAGGATTAGAGTCAGAAGAAGCAGAAAGGCCATCCCAGTGAGGAGCTGCCGCTTCTGTCACCTGAGGTAGCACTTGTAAGACACCATCCGAGATTCGAACCGCCGCATCAGAAGCTCCTTCAAAACTAAAAAGAGTAGCAAGGCCGGCACCCATGGCCGCTACAAGGCCCAACACAGGAGAGGAGCCTTTGGGAGGATTACTTTCGCTGGGGCCTACTTTTCTTTTTTCTACAATTTCACCTGAAGTCGAATCCACATACCAAAGCTCAACATCTGAAAGAGCTTGAAGTGCTTTAGGCAAAGGGTGACTTTCAATATCCCCTTTACTAAAATCGCCTTCCACCACAATTAATCCGGCATGAGCAACAATACCTTCTTTTTCTTTCTCACTAATATGCTCTAAATTTTCAGGGTGAAATAAAACACAATCGGCTTGTGGCGCACGATTTTCAGCCATTAATCGCCGATCTTTTCGGGCCCCGCTTAAGGTTAAAGTACGGCCCAAATTCAACTCCAAGGCGGCATTAGAAATCAATTTTCCCCATTTCGATTTTCCTTCTTTCGAAGAGAGAATGAGAATTTTTGAAGGCGCCTCTTGACTCTGAGCGGCCCTCCACTGACTTGCGAGAGCCAGCACACCTTTCACTCCGCCACCCGTTCTTGCTGGATCAGAGTGGGCTTGGTCATGCGCTAACCAACCCATCACTCCTCGAAAAAGAGAAGAACGGGGAGCAGATAAAGGATCGTGGGCTTCTGTTTCAAGGGTGGGGCCAAAATCGAAGTCAGACATCAAAGAGGTCGGGCCTGAAGAGTTCCCATTGGGATCAACATCTGAAGGTTCAGAGGTTTCTACAACAGAGACGCCTCCTTCTGCATCTTCATGCAGACTCAGGGCTCCCTCGTCAGGGGGAGATTCCGCTAAAGACAGGCGTCCGCTTTTATTCTTTGCAAGCGCTTCTGCTGTTAATCTACGACTCACTTCCACTGCTTCAGCAAGCCCACCTTCTATCTGAAGCACCTGCCAAACTAATATTTCTGCTTCTGTAGTTGGATTGGGATTTCTTGCTTCAGCAATCGTTCGAGAAAAAAGTCTCGACCTTATCGGATGTCTTCTGAGAACTTCTTGCAGAGCTTCTTCTCCTAATAAATCTGCCAATTTTTTAATGGGCGCCCCACGTAGTTCAGGATCTATTCCTTCTCCCTCTCTTCTTTGTTCGCCAACACCCAAACCTCTTTCTATAGTCCGAATGGCCTCTGCTTCTGCTAGTCGATGGTATGTCATCAGATATTTAACCATTTCATCGACTACAAAGGGATGCTCTTGTAAAGGCACTATTCTTAGAGAACTTATCGCGGCTCCTCTGATTTCTACATTTGGGTGCTCTATTCTTATAACGATTTCTGTAACAATCGTTTTTCTGTAATGCCTAGGAATACGCTCTGTTTGAAGTAAAGGAGCCAAAGCTTCAATGAGTACCACTTTCATGGAATCGCTTAGGTCTCTACGAGGGAGTAATGCGATCAATGCGTGAACACCCACCTCAAGATCATGATTAGAAATCTGAGAGGCGTATTTTGCTTGAGTAGCAGCTGCCAAAGTTTTGCCAAGGGTCTCGATCGCCGCGAGCTTAAAAACAGGAGGTCCTTCGTTCATTTGAACGCACTCTATCGCTCCTGATAAAATGGAAGATAGTTTTACAGAGGGAGGAAGTTGATCCACAATACTTCCCAAGGTAACCCATGCTTCTGCTCTTTGTTCATAACGCCGTGCAACTCTTCTGGCAAAAATTGCATCTACCAAGCGATGCTGAGCACCCTCAGAAAGTAAATGAAAGCTTGCCGCTAAAGCATGCCTTGCTTGTGATCGTGAGTAAGGGTCTCTTTCTGTATCCATCGCGATGTCAAGCAATTCGTCTAAGAAACGAGCTCTTTCATGTTCAGGAAGTGAACGTACTTTCTCTACAACAGCAAGCTGCATTTTGTTAAAAGATATCAATGGATCAATGATGGGAAGCACATGAGCCACAATCCATTCTCGATGGGTGTCAGAAAAACGCTCTCTCACCACTAATGCGAGTGAAGCAAAAAATCCTCTGACTGCTTCCCCTGCCCTGGCCAATTTTCCAGGCTCTGTTCTTGCGAGGGATTTCTCATTTGTTATTTTTTTCTCTCCTCCCCCTTCTCCACTTTCTGTCGGATCTTCGGGAGAATGGGCTTCATTTAAACCCAAGGCGTCCAGCACTCCTCTAAAAAGTGAAGAAGCCGGACGAGGTAAAGGATCAGTATCAATTCCAGGTTCTGGGAAACGAGCCTCTTCGGAAACTGCTGTGTTAAATTTTGATGGGGGCTCCAACTCGTAAGTAGGTCGGTCCGGTTTAGTTGCACGTTCAGCTTTTACTAGTGGTTTAGTGGGGACTACTACGGGCTGACCTTCTCCGATTTTTTGGAGATTTTCTCTTTCAATCTCTTCGGCGAGTTCAAGGGTTTCGCGCAGTGTGAGTCCTCCAGAAACAATTTGTAAGAAAATATCTTGGCGATCTTTAAGATAGGTTGCAGGATCACTTCTTCTTAAGGCTTCATCTATCAATTTAAAGGCAAGCTCTGCTCTTTCTTCTCCGACTTCTGGGGACATGTTTTCATCCACTTGTCTTAAGAATTTTGGATCTGTAAATCCAAACTTTTTTGCTAAAGCTTGTGCAGCATCGGCAGTTAAAGGCTCTCCGCGTGAAGTATCGGGAAGATGGGGTTCCTCGGCGGACTCTAACTCTTTTTGGGAGGGTGCTTCTTCTTGTGGGCGAAACTCTTCTAAGCGCTCGCGTGCTTCGCGCAACGTTGCCACCCATTTTTCTAAACTTTCAACGGCTTTTTGACGTTGTGCAGGATCTGTTTCATTTTGAACACGATCCAATAGCATTTTTAAACTAGTTCCCCATTCGATTTTCCCACGGGTGGGATCCAGCTTTAAACCCACTGCTCCTATTACACTTTGAGCAAACTCTCCCCGTACAGAAGCTTCTTCGTACCAATCCCCCAATATTTTCAATTCATGCTCAGAAAAATCTCGACAAAAATCGATCATCTGATCCACAGACATTCGTGTTCCTGCAACGCCTCTTTTGCCGAGAGGCTGTGTCACTTCTCGAGGGGGAATCAATTCTGCAGAAGAAAGAATATCTCGAGCTTCTACTTCTAATGTAGCTTCCTCTACCTTGGGAGCTGCAGCAATTTCCTCGACGGTATTTTTCGCCATTTCTCGCTCAAACAAAGGCGGCAACACATTGACTTCTGTATTTTCTCTTCTTGCCTGATCTTTTTCTGCTTTCGCTTGAGCGGCTTCATTAAAAAAATCTTGGAACACAGGAGAGGTTCGTACCGTTCGTTCCGCCACTTCAGGTGAACGAAGCGGAGGAAGAACTGCAGAGTCAACAGAGATAATATTTTCATCCTCTACTTCTCTAAAATGCGCTAAAGAAGTTAATTGAAAAGGATGAAGATTTTGAGGCCTTGCACCTTCTGCTTCTTCCCAAGTGAGTGCTGAAAAAGCAGGAACCAATGTTCTCCAAAAGGCTCTCAAGCGTGGGTAACGCGCTTGTTGTTCGGATTCTTTTCCCCCTCCCAATAAAATTCGGCGCACGTACTGCCCTGCCGTATGATCGTCTTCAGATCGTTTGGCACGTTGGGTGGGAAGCGTATTTAAATCTAAGGTGTGATAATCCGAATCTGCACGAGGGGCTTCAAAACGAAAGCGTTTAAAAAAGCGATCGTAAAAGAAACCAGGAGTTTCTCCCGGATTATTTTTTCGGGCTTGTTGAGCACTGTCTCGAATTCCTTCTACCCGATCAAAACCTTTTTCTCGGCCCCAAACAATGGCGGTGGTGAGCAGCATATCCAGAGGACTCGCCTCGCCCAAAGCTTGCGCCAAAGCATTATTTTTCTCCCCCACTTTTTTGCTCGGCGCCCCTTGAATATTCACAATCTGCAAGGCCCCATTCTCAGCAAAATGAATTCCTATTTTGGCCAGCGCGGGAGTGCTTTCATCCAAATCTTTCCAAGCATTCTCTGTATCAAAAATAGCCAGCTCGAGACCATTTTTGTATTCATGGCGGCCTCTTCTTGCCACTAGAAAATAACCTGTTCCGATGCGTTGACCCGGATGATGAGGATCGGGGCGAGTCATCTCGCAACTCAAAGCCCGACCTTCTTGGAAAAGAAGCCCTGCATCCGCACCAAAAAGTCGCCTGTACCCTTTTAAGTTAGAAATCACCGATCTTAGATAACTATTGGCCGTAGGATGAGAACCCAAAAGAAAATTCTGTGTTAACGATAAATCGTGAGTGAAATGCATGAGGTGATTTTCACTCGGCGGATAATCGCAATAAAAGCTGACTACTTCTGCAATCAACTCTTGCGCTACTGGCAGAGAAATGCCCTCATGCAACAAACCTACTGCCATCAAATGATCCACCCATTTAAGTACTGCCCAATTGAGAAATTCTGGAGGAGGTGAGCCTTCCTTGCCTCGTTTTTTCCATTCCTGTTCTGCGATTCTTCTCAAAACAGCACGGTAAAGTTCTGAATAGGCTTTACTTTGTGCAGCGACATCTAAGGCTTCTTTTTCTCTATTAAATTTTGCCTCAAACTCCTGGTAACGCCTTGTCAACTCTGCATCTGCCACCTGACCTATTAAAGTAGAAAGATTTTCTCTGGCCCCTTCTACCAAAGCCACAAAGTTGTTCTGTTCAATACTTTTAAATCTACTTTCTAAAGCTTGTGCTTCTTCAGAAAGCGCTTCTAGACTGTCAAACAATCTTTCTCTCTCTGATAAACTTTTTGTTTTTTGTCTCCGAAAACGGATTATTTCTTCTTCTAAAGCGTGTAAATGCGAACCCAGTATGCGGGCCTGGATATGTAAATCTTCAATTCCAGAAACAACCGATTGCCCAAAAGCAATGGTACGAGTCAGATAAATGATCCTATCTAACAAGGTCCAGACCTGGCTTTGTAATTGATCTGTTGTGGCGAAAAGATGAGCCTCAGGCGTGATAAATCGTAATTGTCTTCGACTGCCGGAACTTTCGAACGTGAGTCTTTCTCCTTCGGATAATTTCCATTCTTCTCCAGGATTTAATTTTTCAGGCCATGGCCTCACTTCCCAATCTCGACTGAGCTGGGCTGAAGCATTTTCACCGGTTGCAGAATAAGAACATCGATAACTCCCGTCGCTCTCTCTTCGTAGATGTAATGTGAGTCCATTGGCGAGCTGAACAGAGGCACGACCTGCTGCATTAAACCTCACAGAAAGAGGCTCACCCTCACCTTCTTGCAGAACAAGGTCTTCATTTCTGACAAGAGAGGTTCGCACCGTTCGTTCTGCCACTTCAGGTGAACGAAGCGGAGGAAGAACAGGCGACTCTCCAAACTCACGGTCTAAAACTTCATCTAATTCATCAAGTCTTTGTTCGGTCCAATTGGGAACCGTTTTCCCAGTTTCCTGATGAGGCTTTAAAGGAGAAGAGATGACAACAGTATCTTCGGTTTCTGTACGCTCTTCTGGCCGAGCCATTGGAGTTTCCACTTTTCGAGCCATCACTTGAGCTGACGGCTCAGTTCTTATTTTAGAGGGTTCTGGCACAGAAGGCATTTCTTCTGGTACGGATGTTGCTTCTGATTTTGGGGTTTTCCCCTCTCTTACCGCTTGCAAAGCTTGTTCTGCTTCCTTTTCAATTTCATGTAATTGTTCAGGAGGAGCATGAGATCCACGCGCTACGGAAAGTCTTGTCCGATGAGCGCGAAGAATATCCGCTGTTGTTAAAAGAGCTCTCGCCTCTTCTTGAGAATCTTGAAAAGCCTTACGCCTACCTTCACGCCGGGTAGTATTTTCAAGATCTTCCAAAGCCTGCTCTATAAAAGATGTGCTTGCAGAAGGGGTGGCTTGTTTATTTTTTGCCAACTCCGCTTGAGTCTCTTCTAAAAGAGCTTCAAAAGGACGTGCCGGCTTTTCTTCCAAAATATCCTCCGGACCCACTTCTACCGTACGATCTTGCGCAGGCAATTCCGAACTATGTTCGGGCTGTTTTGCAGGCAGGCGCTCTGGAGTAGATTCTTCGGAAGAGAGGGGTGCAGAAGGTTCCAAGCGCATGATGGGAATTTGTTCTTGGGCTCTCTCTGGATGAGCCATGAAAACGGTCATGACACCGTTCAAATCAATTTGAAGAGAAAGACGAGGATCTTTCCGAATCGCTCGAATTTTACTTTCTGCTTCTTCTGGATCATAGCGGTGGATCCTTACAGGAACTGGAGGATGAGGACTTTCCTCAGAGCTTTTTTCTCCCTCAGGCACTACAAGGCTCGCCAACACGGCAACCTTTTCTGGAGTGCTCAGAGGAGCTCCTTTTTGTTCTTCTCTCACATGAATTTCTTGTTCTAATTTTGTCAGTACTTCTTTTTGATTTGCCTGTCCTGCCCCACCCAATTCTGAGAATGCGCCACCCAAGGCTTGAAGAAATCCTTCCGTACTCGATCTCCCCTCCACCCATTCCTCCACAATGTTTTCTCCACCCTCCTGAACAAACTCCCATGCCCGGCTGATCACTTTGAAATTCTCTAAACGTTGCTCCGCGACTCCTCCCAGCACGCCAAAAGCACTGTTTAACATCAAATCATCTAATCCATATTCCCAGTTTTGATAAATTCCTGCGTTGGCCACCCCGATCACGTTGTTTAACACCGCTCGTCTCCACAATTCGCCGTAGTAGCCTCCCCTTGCAAAACCCGTCGTGGTCCCCACTTTACCAATGCTGTACGCCACTTGATCCACCCATTGAGCGCGCTCTCTTAACTGCTCTGCCTTCACCATCATTCCCAAACCCTTCACAGTCCCCATCAGCTGACCCGCCCCAAAACTGATCGCCGCCTGACCTGCGTTTCTCATCGCCAACTGAGCGTGCTGAACTCCTTTCTTGACGCTGGGGCCTTCTCCGGTGGCAAGGTAATCAGAACCGACGCGCACTCCGGTCTCAAACGTGGTTCCTGCTGCAAAACCTACTCCAGTCCCTGCCACTCCTCCCAGAAGAGTCGCCGCTTGTTCTGCAGCAAGGGCTCCTTTCAGCAAACTTGTCCCCATTAACGCTTTAGCAATGACCGCACTTGAAAGACCCGCAGCACCCATCGTCACAATTGAAGTCGCTGCAATTAAAAAAGCTTCCTGTGACGCCTTAAATCGGGCCGCGTAAGCTTCTCGCTCCTCTTCGCTGCCACTCCAATCCACATCAATCTCTCGGTGAAGATTGGCCATCTTCGAGCTCACTCGGTCTAAATCTTCAAGAGTCAAGGGTTTGCCTTGTCTAATCTTTTCAGTGAGCGCATCTCTTGCATCGCGAAAGGCTTGATAGGCGCGACCTACATAATCCCTTTCTGCCTTTGCTCCTCGAAATAAATCTGTTGCATTAATTTCACTTCGAAACCTCTCCATCTGATGTTCTTGCTCAAAATAACTTTGATACGCGGTCTCGGCATTCATACTCGCTGACAAGGCAGCCAGCACCAAAGGACCTGTATTTTGCAACTGCTCCCGGCTAAGGCCTAACTCTTGAATAGCCGCTTCATTGGTCATCTTCTCTAAAGCTCTTGTCTTGATTTGCTGTGCTTTTTCACTCAGTTCAGCGATTGCTTTTCTTGTTTCCTCGGGGCTCATTTGCTGAGGAATTATTTCTCCTCTTCGCTCCGCTTGCTGATAGGCTTTTAGGCTCACATACAAATCCCCTATCCCTCCGTCTCTTCCTGTTCTCACCGAGTGTGCCTTCGCTAAATAATATTCATCTCCACCCAGCCTTAAGCTTCTCACCATCCCCAACAGTCTTCCTTTCAAGCTGCTTTCTGTCTCACTCTCGATTAACTCCTCCAAACCGCTCTTCCCTGCAGCCTGAAAGCTGAGCTCAATCGCTCGGCAGGTGTCTTCAAACGCTTCTCGGTTCTTAAAACTTCGAACCCACTCTTCCAAGCCTTGTCTCATTCCCATTCCCAACACATGTTCTTCCCACAAGCTCCTGCCCCAACCGCTTTTACCCGTCACAGAATCGTGTTTAATAAGATGAAAAAACTCTGCTGCTTTTTTGTAAGCTTGAGGATTTTCTCGCAAGGCTTGAGGATTAAGCGGAGAAACAATCTGGCGCTCTGAATTAAAGCGAATGGTTTTTCCTTGAAATAAACCCACGAGTAAAAAGCTCAGTTGTTTATCTGAAAGATGGGCCCCATTAAATTCAGACCCCATCAGCATCTCTGAAAAATCTTGATATGAAATCTCTACATTACCGAACTCATCTCGGTAGGCCTTTCCTGACGCTACAATCCCGTCGTACAACCAATCCCGAAAAGCTTGATCACTGGGTGAAAAATTAAATTGATATCCCGCGTAAGAAGTCTGACGCCTCTGGGATGATAAATCTGTAATTTGAACAAATTGCTTTTGTTGTGCAGGTGATAATGACGAAGGAGCAACAGGAACAGCAGATACAGTGGATTTGGAAGAAAGAGGTTTGACATCCCTCTGAGAAAAGTCTTCTCCTGATGGCCCCAAAACCCCTCTAGGATTTATTTCTCTTGTCGACATACGAGCAAATTAAAAACAAACATCCCCTCTAAAGTTTTATCGAAAATTTAAGGCCTTAAAGTTGTTACTCGAAATAAACCAAACTATTAAATTGTCTCTGATTTGCAGATATAGATCTAGCGTATATTTGCGGGTGTTAAAGGAGTAAAAAGATGTACAAGATTGTCAAACCCCTCCTTCGCCTCCCCTTTCCGCCAGAGGCGGATCCGCCTTTGGAGGAGAGCTCAAGGGGAGGTTGGGAGGGGTTCAAAATATTTCTGAATTTCTGAAACCAAATTTTTAAGGGTGGCTTTTTGAGGAGTTGCTACAACCTCAAACCCTAAATCTTGAGCAGTTTTTGCAGTTTGGGGGCCAATGCAGATGCATTGTATCTGATGACATTTAAAATCCCCCCCACCCCCCTTTAATAAAGGGGGGCCAGGGGGGATTTTTTTTATCACTTGAAAAAAATTCCTCACTGCTGACGAAGAAGCAAAAATGACAAGATCCATTTCTCCAAGACTTTTTATTTGATCTAATTGTTCCTGAGAAAGCTTGGGGAACTGATTCTCATAGGCTGTTACTACATCCACAGAAATGCCTTTTTGCCGAAGAAGCTCTATTCCCTCTTCGTTTCCTTCTTTCGCACGGGGTATCAATATTTTTTTTACTTTTTTATTTTTTTTCAAAAATTCTTGCACTAAACCTAGTGCAGTAAATTTTTTGGGAACAAAATCCACTGTAAGACACAAGTCTTCCAAAGCCTTGGCTGTAGAAGATCCCACAGCGGCCAAGTGATGCCCGGAAAGATCCCGGATATCTTTTTTACGTTTTTTAAAACGTTCAAAAAAATATTGAACCGCATTCACACTCGTAAAAAATATCCAGTCATAACTTGAGATTTTATCAATCGCTAGGTCCACCTCTTTCCAAGAACGGGGAGGAATAATTTCAATCATCGGAGTTTCCATCACTTCTGCGCCAAGTTCTCTTAAGCTGGCGGATAGCGTACTGGCCTGGGCTTGCGCACGAGTCACCCAAAGTTTCTTCCCAAAAAGGGGCCTTGTTTCAAACCAGTTTATTTTTTCTCTCAAGCTCACCACTTCTCCCACAACAATAATGGCAGGCGGCATGAGATTTGTTTTTTCAACCTGATCCGCAATCGTTTTTATTTTTCCCACGAGAGTTTTTTGCCTTGGATAAGTGCCCCAACGGATGACGGCCACAGGAGTTTTTGGATCACGCCCCGCCTGGATCAGCGCCTGCATGTTCTTGCGAATCGTTTTGACCCCCATCACAAAAACAATCGTGCCCATACGAGCCAGGGCTTGCCAGTCTATTTCTTCTTTTTCCTGGGCATGGCCTGTCACGAATGTAACAGTGTGAGTGAGATCACGATGGGTCAATGGAATTCCCGCATAAGCGGGCACGGCAATAGGAGAAGTGATGCCGGGAATAATTTCAAATGGAATTTTTTCTTGGGCGAGATGAAGAGCCTCTTCCCCTCCCCTCCCAAAAATAAAAGGATCACCGCCTTTTAAGCGGAGCACGCAATTCCCCTGTTTTGCATAAAAAACAATTTTTTCCTCGATTTCTTTTTGATTGGCACTACTGCCCTCTCCCCGTTTTCCGACGTGGATCAATTTTGCCTGGGGTTTTGTCTCTTTCAAAAGTTGGGGATGTATCAGATTGTCATAAAGAATCACATCCGCCGTACTCAGAATCCTCAAGGCCTTCAGCGTAACAAGCCCTGGATCTCCCGGCCCTGCTCCCACCAGATAAACTTTTCCAATTCTTTTTTTCATTTTCAAATGAGCCCATGCACGATCCTCTTCTGGTCTTAACCAATCCTTGGCTAGCGCTTCTTCACTAAGCACTTGGGAAGGCAATTCTTGAACAATTTTTTCATATTTAATTTGAGACATGACTGTCACCCTCTCCCTGACCCTCTCCCATCAAGGGAGAGGGGAATATAAGAAAAAATTTTATTTTTTTACGACACTTTTCTGACAAGCTGCCGATAACCTAAACATGAAGCGCAGATTCGTTCAAACGAGTATTTATTTCCTTTTTGTACTTTTTGTCTACTTCTGGCCTTTTTTAAGCCAAGACCTTATGGCTTCCTGGTGGGAAAAATCCTCAAATAATTCTGTTCTAGTTCTTGCAGATCCTGGGCGTATTCTTTTGCCGTTTCTAGATCAATTTCACCTTTCTTTAACAATTCGATAAGACTTTGCGTCATGGTACGCATCCCCGTTCCTGTCTGACCGGTTTGCATCTGGGAATAAATCTGATGGGTTTTTCCCTCGCGAATCAGGTTACGAATCGCGTAATTGGGAAATAACATCTCGATAGCCAGTTTTCTTCCTCCCGACTTGACAGGGACTAATTGCTGAGAAAGCACCGCTGCCAAAATAAAAGAAAGTTGCGATCGGACCTGAGGTTGCTGAGACGCAGGAAAGACGTCGATGATACGATCGATGGTTTGAACGGCTGTATTCGTATGCAAAGTCGCAAACACCAAATGCCCTGTTTCTGCGGTGGTGATGGCCGCCTGAATCGTCTCCAAATCCCGCATTTCACCCACGAGAACAATGTCCGGATCTTGTCTCAAAATATATTTTAACGCCGTTTGAAAACTCTCCGTATGAGTCCCCACTTCCCGTTGATGCACCATGCAAGTCCCGTGAGAAAAAATATATTCGATGGGATCTTCAACGGTCATCATATGTTCGTGACGGGTATGATTAATTTGATCCAGAATGGAAGCAATGGTGGTGGATTTTCCGGAACCCGTGGCTCCCGTGACAAGCACCAGACCATTGGGGCGATTCACCAACTCTTTTACTTTTTCAGGAAGACCCAAACTCTCCAAAGAAGGAATTTTCCAAGCAAGAGCTCGAAAAGCACCCGCTACCGATTCCTTTTCGAGGTAAATATTCGCGCGAAACCGGGAAAGGCCTTCAATGCCAAAAGAAAAATCAATTTCAGAACGGGTTTTAAAAAGATTGCGATGTTGTTCTGAAGCTTCCTCCAAACACAAGGCCCTGGCCTCTTCGGGGCTAAGCGCAGCTTGATCCAAACGACACATTTCTCCATCGACGCGAATCTGGGGAGGCGAGCCCGCAGACAAGTGAAGGTCTGAGCCTTTTTTCTGGACCATTTCTGTCAACAAGGATTTCAGATTTCTGGAAGAGGACATTAAAAGAAGTGTAATTCAGAACACAGTTCTTTCACAAGTTTTTGTCCTCAATTTTTGAAAAAGAAATCTTATCCTTAAATAAAGAGTCAATAGAGTTTAAAATCGTATAAAACAGATTAATGAAGTTAAAAATAGTCTTTATATATTATATGCTTACATAATAATTGTTATTTACTTCATAAGGTAAGCTCTCTACAATTTCTACGTCATCACACTTCATGATTAATAGGGAAAGGGAACGTTTTATGCAGAACGCTTTGTCTCCCAAGGTAGTGGAACTTGGGAAAAAGATGATTCTGGAGGGTCTTATTACCAAAGACCAACTGGCCGTCGCCGAGGTCACTCAACACACCCGGGGAGGAGATCTTGCCAGTATTTTAATTCAAAAAGGATTCATCCAGGAAAAAACGCTTTTGGATTTCTTTGCGAATCAACTTAAAATTTCTGTCATTGAACTGAAGCAACAAAGCATTCCCCGTTCACTCTTAAAATTTGTTCCTTATCATCTGGCAAAAAAATATACGGTCATCCCTCTTTCGCAGTCCAACAGTCATCTCACTTTGGTGACTCATGACCCTTTTCACTTTTCTAAAATTGAAGCGGAGCTCAACTGTGGCGGGCTTCGCTTTGAGTTTGCAATCGCCCCTCGCCAGCAAATAGAAGCGATGATTATAGACCTCTACCAGTTGCATCGCATCACCAGTACGGGAAGCGAAAAAGTGGAGTTTATTGTCGATGAACAACGAAAATCCAAAACAGATACTCTTCAAAATGTCGAAGAGCTCGCTTCCTCTGTCGGCACTGTTTCTACTGTAAACAATATTATTGAAACCGCTTATGCAGAACATGCGAGCGATATTCACATCGAGCCCCAGGAGAATTTCATCCGCGTACGACTTCGTATCGATGGAGTGCTCGAAGAAAAACACATCCTCAACAAACAAATGCTTCTTCCGGTGGTCTCTCGTCTCAAAATTGTTTCAGGCATGAACATCGCCGAACGCAGGGCTCCTCAGGATGGGCGCTTCACCGTAAAAATTCATGGCGAAATTCTGGATTGTCGTACTTCCACTTATCCAACCATTCACGGCGAGAAAGTTGTCATCCGACTTCTCTCCAAAAGTTCTCTTAAAAAACTGGAACAACTGGGAATGTTTGAAAAAGATTGCGAGACCTTTCGCTCCTGGATTTTAAGACCTCATGGGCTTATTTTTGTGACAGGCCCGACAGGTTCCGGAAAATCCACCACGCTTTATTCTGCACTTCAGCTTTTAAACTCCATCGATCGAAATATCATGTCGATTGAAGATCCTGTGGAAAATGAAGTGGCAGGTGTCAACCAGGCACAACTTAACACCAAGGCCAATATTACTTTTGCTTCTTCCATGAGAAGCATGCTGCGCCAGGACCCTGATGTCATCATGGTGGGAGAAGTGCGAGATGCCGAAACGGCAGAAATGGCTTTAAGAGCGGCACTTACCGGCCACCTGGTCTTGTCCACCCTTCATACCAACACCGCTGCAGGAGTCGTGACCCGACTCATTAATCTGGGAGTTCCCCCGTTTCTGGTTTCTTCCGCATTGATCGGAGCCCTGGGTCAACGTCTCGTGCGCAAAAATTGTGAACATTGCAAAAAGGAATATGTGGATGAGGCGGGAGAAAGCCTGATGATTGGCCTCGAAAAAGGAAGCAAACTTTTCAGGGGACAAGGTTGTGAGCGTTGCAGATCGACCGGGTATAGCTCCCGGATCGGGCTTTTTGAGCTTTTCACAGTGACTTCTTCTCTTCGGGATCTCATCGAAAAAGGAGTCACGGAAGAAGCTTTAACCAAAGAAGCCAAAACACAGGGCTACATCCCCATGATTGAAGATGGACGACAAAAAATTTTGAAGGGCCTCACTTCTGCAAGTGAAGTCATTCGGGTCACGGAGATTTTTTCATGAAAGAAATGTCTTACATCGCCTACGATCCCAAAGGAGAGCTGATCAAGGGAGTCACCCGGGGTGAAACCGAATCAGAGATTGCCCATTCTTTAAAGAGAAACAATCTTTATATTGTCAAACTCTCATCCTCTGAAAACCCCCTGGAACGGGTTCAGCAAAATCTTAAAAAGTTTTTTATGAAGGTGAAACTGGATGACCTGATTATTTTCACACGCCAGTTTTACACCCTTTTCAAGGCAGGCTTGGGAGTCGATGTCGTTTTGGGGACCCTGATCAAACAAGTGCAAAACAAGGCCCTGAAAGAAGCTCTGGTCACCATTCGGGAAGATATTCAAAATGGTTTATCGCTTGCCAAAGCCTTTGCCAAACATCCTTTTATTTTTGATCGCTTATACACCAGTATGTTGCTCGCAGGAGAAGAAGCCGGTATTCTGGAACAGGTTTTAAATGAACTGAATCTTGTTTTAGAAAAGGAAAATAAACTTCGTCAGGAACTTTCTTCCGCCACACTTTACCCCAAAATCGTGGTGGGAGTCATGGGCATGTCTTTGTATGTTCTGATGACTTTTGTGATCCCAAAATTTGCACTTTTCTACGACAAGTTCCAAGCCACGCTTCCCTTACCCACTCGTATTTTGATGGCGATGAGTCATTTCGCCAATCACTATTGGTATCTCGCCCTCGTTTTGGTGTGTGTCAGCGTGTTCCTGATTCGGCGTTTTCTTCAAAGCCCTTACGGCCGTCTCAAATGGGATGAGACCCAACTCAAGCTGCCCATTTTCGGGAATCTTTTTCAAAAAATTGCCATGGCCCGTTTTGGACATCTTTTTGCAGCCCTTTACCGCAGCGGCCTTCCCCTCGTGCGAAGTTTTGAAGTTCTAAGCCAGGTCATTGGCAATGAAGCTTATTCTTTGGAAATTCAACGTTTTCGGGAGGGAATTTTAAAAGGAAAAACCATTGCCGAAGTCATGCGAGACACAAAATATTTTTCAGTCATCATGATAGAAACCACCGCCATTGGCGAACAATCCGGAAACCTCGACGATATGCTTTCGGCCATAGCCACTCACTTTGATCTGGAAATCAGTCACATTACAAAAAATTTGAGTACGCTTTTAGAACCTATTTTACTCTGTTTGATGTTTGGAATGGTCACCTTGATGGCTTTGGGCATTTTTCTACCGATGTGGAATCTTTCAAAGGCGGTCATGAAATAGTTTTAATAAAAACGCTTATTAAAAAGGGAGGTCCTATGAAAAGTAAAAAGAAACATCTGAAGAAGATGAGAAAGGGATCGCGAGGGTTTACGATGATTGAACTCATTCTCGTGATCACGGTCTTGGGCATTTTGGCCATCATGGCCTTGCCAAGCTTCTACGACATTTCGTCTTCGGCTAAAACTTCAGCGAGAGACGGGGTGATCGGCGCCGTAAAAGGCGGCATTAATATGTATAGAGCCAATGCTCTGACTGCCGGTACTTCTCCTACAGTTCCCACAGATCTGGATGCACTCTCGAGCTATCCTTCCACGTGTTCTGCCACGAACACCTGTTTCGTGAATGTGCTCCAAGATGCTGTGACGATCGGAAACTGGGTCAAGTCTGCAGCCCTCACCTATACTTGGGCTCCGACAGTGGGAGGTACCGTGGGCATGACCTGTACTTATAATGCAACGACAGGTGCGTTTAGCTGTTCATAAGCACTTGTTTGGCAATTTGCTTCAGAAGATCGATCTTCTCACTCCCTTTCCGCCTGAAGGCGGAAGGGGAGAGGAATAGCCCGTCTATCAATCATCCGGCGAGCTAATCCCCTCCCTTTAAGGGAAAGAAGGAGGTCGTAAAATGAAGTCGTCTTTTTTTAAGAAAGGAAATTTTTCAAGTGCTCGAGGCTTTAGTTTTATTGAGGCTCTCTTTGCGATTGTGATTTTATCTTTTGCAGCCATCGGCCTCATGAATTTACTCTCGAATATTTCTTACATCCACTATCGGGAAGAGGCCTCTACCTTGGCGGTGCACTTGGCCGAGGAAAAACTGGAAAAAATTATTTCCGATAAAATCAGTCAGGGTTATGCGGCCATTTCGAATTCCCTTTATCCTTCTGAAACCATTACTCTCAATAATTTGAATTTCACCCGAACCACGAATATTGACGAAGTCAGTACTACAGATCTGCTGACGACTTCTGCGGGCTCCGGCCTTAAGCGCGTAGAAGTCACGGTCACCGCACCTGTAACACTGAGTCAAACCGTGAGGGTCACAAGCTTGATGGGATATTATTTATGAAACAAAAAAGAATTCACTCAAGTCAGCAAGGTTTTACAATGATCGAAGTCCTCTTATCGATGGTCCTTTATTCGATCATCAGCCTGACCATTAGTATCTTGCTTTGGGTGGGAGTGAAGAGTGCAGAAAGTACAAAATATCATGGAGAAGTGCTCGCTCAGGCCCGCTTGGGGATGCAGAGAATGGCCCATGAAATTTTAAGACTGAAAACCTCCAATATTTCAGGCATCGCTTCCAACCAACTCAGTTTTACCGATTCAAGTGCTGTCTCGACCGATTTTCGGTTCGCGACCGTCAGTGGCAATACGCGTATTTGGAGAGGCTCGGATATTTTAATTCCACAAGCCACGGCCCTCACTTTCACTTATCTGGATGGAAGTGGAAATACGACAGCGACCATTGGCAGTGTCCGTCGGATTCAATGGGACCTCACGATTCCCCAAACCAATGGCGGAAGTGTGAATCTGAAAAGTGCGGCCTATTTGAGAGGAGAATATTATGCGAGCTTTCGGTAATATTCATTTTCAAACCGGCTATGCGATTATGGCCACCACTTTTCTCATGGTGGCCCTCTCCATGTTGGGCATTGCTTTACTCAGCATGGTCTCCATGGGGCAAGCCATGCGCATGGAAGAAGTTTCATTTAGCAAAGCCCGCTATGCCGCTTTGGGGGGCTTGGAGTGGATCAAACAAGAAGTGGATCTGGGCATCAGCCCTATCGTGACCGGTAAAACACTGGGGAGTGGAACTTTTGATATAGCGATGGACCCTACTACTTACGACATGACTTCTACGGGGCATTCCGGAAATGCGAATGTCTCTTTTTCGATGCACACGCCGGTTTCTTCCGAGTGTTTGATCATTGACACCTCGAATGTTCAGGCAGCGGGTCCCAATATTACACAAATGCACCTTCAACGAAGCTGTTTACAACGGATTACCATTACTCATATTCAAGTGACTTGGTCTCCGGATAATGGAGAAGGGCTGAGAGAAATTCAGCTCAATGGAACCGATATCTATAATAATAATCCGGGTGTCCCTTCGGGAACCAATGTGGATGTGACGGATTACACCCTTTCAAACAGCAGTAATATTCCGGTAAATCACTTTAAATTTAGCGGTAATTTGAGTGGAACCAACATGACTTTTGTTTGGACATTTCAAGACACGACTCAACAAATTACCAGCGTGTTTATTCCAAACTAAGGAGGAGTGAGGAGTGAAGAGTGAGGAGAAAAAGAAAATGAAAAAGAAAAATCAAAAAGGTTTTACGATGATAGAAACTATTCTCGTCTTACTTTTAGTGGGCTTAACTGCCATGGCTGTGGGTTCCACTTATAATGCTGATAATTTTTCGAGCTACAGTGCCTTGCAAAAAGTGATAGGTGACATCCGTTACGCCCAACAAATGGCTTTGGTGAGCGGACAAGCTTATGGATTTCGCACCCTCACCAATCATTCTTATGAAATTTATCAGGGGAGTCCTGGCACTCCAGCCACCGATCCCTTGAATCAGGCGGCCTTTACGGTCGACTTGGCAACAAATTACAAGAACTCCGTGTTTGCGAGCAGCACTTATCAAATTGAATTTGGAGCGGGGGGGGCTCCCACTCTCGGGGGCGCAGCAGATTATACAATCCAGGCAGGGACAACAAGTCTCTCCTTTCATGTCGAATCTTCAACGGGGTACTTAAAATGATATTTAAAGAGATGCTTGCCAATTCAATAAAATGGCTTCAATCCGAAGATTTTCAGCTTTGGTTTAAAAAGAATACCCATTTGATATTTTTAATCGGGCTTATCTTATTGCTCAGCTTTGCTGCACTGATTGTTCATTCCATTCGTGGAAATAATCAGAGTACCGAGCTTTCAGATTCTTCTTCGCGTGCAGTTTCCGAAATTCAGGAACTTCTTTCAAAATCAAATTCAGCCCTTGGGCAAGGGCAATACGATCAAGCCGTCGCGATCCTGGGAGAAGCCCTGCAAAAATATCCCCATCAACAAGACCTGCTTTTACAACTGGGAATGAGCTATCGCAAAATGAAAAGACATGGAGAAGCAGAAGCGATTTACCAACAACTTCTTCAAAAAAACCCGGATTGCATGGAGTGTCTAAACAACCAGGCGGTCAATCTGTTGCAATGGGGAGAAACCAAAAAAGCAGAAGACATCCTCAAACAAGTGACCGGGAAACAAGCCAACTATCCGGAAGCTTTTTTAAATCTGGCGATTGTTTTCGAAAAAACAGACCAGATTCATTCTGCAGTGAAAGCTTATCAGGAATATTTAAAACTGGTTCCGATGAATGACAGTCGTCCCGAGCCTGCCATGGCCCGGGAAAGGCTGCGTCATTTGGAAGAAGGATTATAAAATGCAAGGATTCAACTTTTTTAAAACAAAAAATTTTGTGGGAAGGGGCTTGTCTATTGAACCCGAACGACTCCGACTGGCCACCACGATACTCAAGGAAGATAAAATTCACATCGTGAGTCTTGAAGAAGTCCCCCTCTCTTCCCCTGAAATCACTGATGTCAGCCAGGCGCTTCCCTTTTTTAAAATTCCTCCCCATTCCAAAATTGCAATCAATCTTTGGGATGAAAGTCTTAAAATAAAAAAAGTGAAAATCCCCAAAATGCCCAAGAAAGATATTGCCGAAGCCCTGCGTTACCAACTGATCGAGGATTCTGAAAACACAAATAGCCCCCTGGAAATTCGTTATACCCCCTTTCACAAACCCAATGTTCATACAGACTCACTGGAATTCATGGTCTATGGAATTTCAAAAGAGTTTATTGCCGAAAGAAAAAAATGGTACCAAGACTTGGGTTTGAATGTCGTCGTGGCAGAGCCTCCCGCGGTTTCACTGGCTGCCTGGGAAGTGGCGTTGAATCCGGACTCCCCAAAAATTCGCGGGATTTTCCTGCTTCAAAACAAACGCATCGAGTTTATCGGCCTTCAGGAAAATCATTTGCTGTATTGGAAATATTTCAAGCCGGATGCTTCTCTTTCTCTCGAAGCAGCCTTAAGTGAACTCTCCATTCAATTTCAACAAGCAATCGATGATTTTCTTCTTTATTACCAGTTTCATCGCATGGATGAAGCCGTTTTTGCAGGGGACTGGGATATCCCCACGCGAAATATTCTTGAAACCTCTTTGGGAATTCCCTGCAAACGAATGGGTGAAAATAATTTTTCCCGACTTTGTTTTTCAGAAGAAGCACAGAAAGAAAAAATTTCCTCTTTTGCCGTTACCCTGGGATTGTCGATTTACCCGGAGGGAGAACTTTAATGACTCGAATTAATTTTTTTCAGGAACAAGTAAGGGGATTTAGTTATCAAAAAATGATTCTGCTTTCTGTCAGCATCATCCTGTTTTTTTCGATGATTGTCTTTTTTCAATATTTTCGACTTCGTTCAGCAAGTGAAGATTTGATCGATCTGGAATCGCAAATTGATTTGATCAAAGTGGCACAAGGCTTAAGCACCAAAGGCTCTGAAGTTCAACTCAATCCCGTGGAACAAGTGGCAGTCGCAATGATTAGCGAGCCCGCCTGGTCAGACATGTTGCGAGTAATCTCCAAATCACTCTCTGAAGGGATATGGCTCGAAGCCATACACGGAGACTCCTCTGAAGGCGGCCTCCTCACGATTCAAGGCACAGCGTATCAGGCACGACTCGTTCCCGGATTTTTGGATCGGCTTCGAAGTTATAATGTTTTTTCAAACGTGCTTTTACTTTCTAGTGAAGCAACTTTAAAAGAAGTGGATGCCCCTTTGAAGTTCAAGGTGCAAGCCAAACCCAGATCAAAATGAGCCAGAGTAAAATGAGAAAGTAGAAAAAAATGAAAAATATTCTCAAATTAAATACTGTAAAGGGTTCCGCCTCTCCCCGGGAAGCGGCCATGTGGCTTCTCATTTTGCTTGTCCTCGTCTTCCTGGGAGCCAAACGCATTTTTGCTCCCATGAATGAAGAGCTTCACAACACTCGTGCACAACTGGAAGCCAAGAAAATGGAATTGGATGCTTATAAAAAAATATTAAAAAGCAGGGTGGCTGCAGCCAAGAAATTACCCACTGCGATGGATTTGGGGCGGCAAATGATTGCCCAGCGAGTCAAACAGGCTTTTGAGAAAGCCAATATTATTCCGGATGTCGTGGTTTCAGAACTCATGACGGATCTTACCCTCTCCGAATTTGCAAAATCCGCTCTTCTTGAAAAATTCAACTTTGTGGGAGAGAAAAAGCAGATGGGTTACACCGAAATCAATCTCGATTTAAGACTCATGGGAAGCTATAACGGCATTGCGGAATACCTGAATAAAATCCGGGAACTCCCTTATCTTTTACGCGTGGAAGCTTTTGATCTCAAACCTCACGAAGAAGATGGCAGCAAGAAAGTACAACTTTTGGCAAAAAGTGTTCTCTATGTCGGAAACCCCAAAGAAAAAAATAGTGGAACCTTTTCTGCTCCCCGTTCGGATACCGCCATGGATTTATTATTGGAATCAACACGCGCAAAGTTGGGGAAGGCCCCTTTTGAAGTGAAGAACAGGGAGATTGAAGCCTGGTCTCTTCATGAGCTCAAGCTCACCTCGACCATGGCAGGCTCCAGCCATCCCAGCGCTTTAATTAATGGCCGTATGTTTGAAATAGGAAATGAAATTGCCGACTTTAAAATCATAGAAATAAAACCCCGGGAAGTGGTGCTGCAACGGGGGGATGTGCATTATATTTTAAAAATATATGAAGATAATTATGACAATTCGGCAGAATCAGAACCTGAAACTCCAGCCAAAGAAGAAGTGAAAAAAGAAAATATTTCCACCCAAAAAGTGGAAAAAAAAGAAGAGCCCCCTCCCCCTCCGATTGAAAATAAGGAAGAGGGAGAACCCAAGCCCCCTACAACAGATTAGACCTCTTGCATAACCTACTGCGCAAATCGTCTGCTGCGTTGGGTTTCCCCACAAATGCTCACGTACTTTCGTTGTACGCTCCGCTTTGTGGGTCCCACCCTGCCTTGCAGCCGATTTGCTCGTAACGGTTCTTCAAGAGGTCTATTCAACTTCTCCCTGATTTCTGAAGGACAGATTTCGCGCCCTTCTGAAGAAGTTTTTCTGAAACTTCTTCAGCCAATGTAAGGGCGTATTGCAATACGCCCCTACCTTCTTCTTGAAGAAAGATTTTTCCTTCGGGATCTGCCACAAAGGCTTTTAAACAAAATTGTTTATCGATGATTTTTGCCTCGGCTCCCAAAGGAAATTCACATCCCCCTTCCAAATTTTTCAGAATGACTCTTTCTGCACCGACACAAAGGGCGGTTTTTTCATCGTGAAGTTTCTTTAAAAGATTTTCGAGTTCCGGATCTTCTTCGCGATATTCTATTCCAATCGCTCCCTGACCGGGGGCACAGATGAGCCCAAGCTTTTCGGTGATTTCTGATTCCAGATTGAGGCGCCTCAGTCCTGCAAAGGCTAAAATCACTGCATCGTAGAGACCTTCTTTCATTTTACGAATGCGGGTTTCTACATTTCCCCGCAGATCTTCAATCTGCAAGTCGGGCCTGATTTTCAAAAGCTGTATTTTTCGCCTGAGAGAACTCGTTCCCACCCTGGCTTTTTTGGGGAGTTGTAAAAGTGAAAGATGATTTTTAGAAATTAAAACATCGGCAGGATCTTCACGCGCAAGGATCACGCCGATTTTTAACCCTGGAGGAATCTCGGCCGGCACGTCCTTCATGCTATGCACGGCAAAGTCGGCCGTGCCTGCGATCAAAGCTTCTTCAATCTCTTTTACAAAAAGACCTTTTCCTCCGACTGTTCTTAAAGGACGATCCTGAATTTTATCACCGGAGGTTTTTATTTTAAGAATTTCAACCCTCATCTCCGGCCAATGTTTTCGAAGCTGGTCACAGACTAAAGTAGCCTGAGCCAAAGCCAGTGCAGAAGCTCTGGTTGCCAGTGTGAGTTTTGTTTTCTTAGTAGGCAATTTCATAAATATGATGACGTATTTGATATAATATTTGGTTTACATTTTTCACCCTCTCCCTTGACGGGAGAGGGCTGGGGAGAGGGTGATTCCGAGTACACTCGAGTTTCACCCGCCCCCTAACCCCCTCCCGTCAAGGGAGGGGGGATAATACGTGAGCGAATTTATAAAATTGCCCACTTAGCCACAAAACTCCTCCAAAAGTCGGCTTAATTTTTTCTGAAACTTTTTCGCTTCTTTCACCACATGCTCATGAGAAAGAATATTTTTCTTTTTTGGGGAAAGCAGATTGGTCATGCAAGAAATTCCTGCCACCTTCATTCCCCGATATCGGGCGGCAATCACTTCGGGAACGGTGGACATCCCGACCATGTCTGCTCCCCATTGGCGATACATACGAATTTCAGCGGGGGTTTCATAAGAAGGGCCCGTAATTCCCAGGTAAACCCCCTTGCGAATTCTTGTTTTTGCCCGCTTGGCAGACTGGCTGAGTTGATGGATCAGCGAAGCATCATACACTTCACTCATATTGACAAAACGCGGCCCCAAAGTTTCTTCATTTGTTCCTCTCAAAGGATTCTGACCGGTGCCGTTGATATGGTCGCAAATCAAAACCAGATCTCCTGCCTGATAAAGAGGATTCAAGGCCCCCGCAGCATTCGTCACGATCAGGGTTGTCACCTGAAGACTCGCATAAACCTGTATGGGAAAGACCACTTCTTCCATCGAATAACCTTCATAAGAGTGAAGTCTTCCCTCTGAAACCAAAAGCGGTGTCTTTTGATAATATCCGAAATGCAAACGTCCCGGATGCCCCAGCACGGTGGATTTTTTAAAGTGGGGGATTTCTTCAAAAGCAAATGATTGCAAGATTTTCATTCTTGAAAGAAAGTGCTCCCCCAGTGCCGAGCCAAAGACAATAGCCATTTGTGGGGATAGGGAACAACGGGATTGAAGAAATGTTTTGGCTTCTTGAATCTTATGTAAGATCATTTTATGGCCCCTCCCTCCAAACTGCCGGCGGGCAGGCTCCCCGGCCCTCCCCCTCGAGGGGGGAGGGTGATTCCGTTAATTTACCCTCTCCCTTGACGGGAGAGGGTCAGGGAGAGGGTGAAGATTCTTCATGATAAAAGTTTCAGTAAATGAAAAAGCCCAAAAAAGAATCGTGAGCGGACACCCCTGGATCTTTCGTTCCGATATCGCAGATAAGCCTCCGCTGCAAGCAGGGATTGTTTCGGTATTGGATCTTCAAAAAAAATATCTGGGCAAAGCCTTGTTCAGCCCGCATTCCCAAATTTCTCTTCGCATGCTCACCCGCACTCCGGAAGAAATCGACAAATCTTTTTGGGATCAAAAACTTTCTTCGGCCTGGCGTCTGAGGGAGTCTTTGCAGATCCCCTCCAACGCTTATCGTGTGGTGTATGGAGAAGTCGATGGGATTCCTTCTTTTATTTTAGATCGCTACGCAGAGGCTTATTCTTTTCAAATTTTAAGTGCAGGGCTCGAAACCCGGCGGGAAATTTTGTTGGACCTGATCCGTGAAAAATTTCACCCTTCTCTTTTGGTGGAACGCAATGATGTCTCCGTGAGAAATCTGGAACAACTTCCTCTCACCCGGCAAATCCTTGAGGGGAGTGGCCCTGCCCAAGTTCAGGTTCAGGAAGAAAATCTCGTTTTCGAAGTGGATCTTTTGGAAGGACAAAAAACAGGCGCTTTTTTGGATCAACGCGACAACCGTTTTTTTGCCTCAGTCCTGGCAAAAGGAAAAAATAAAATCCTGGATGTTTTTTCTTATCAGGGCTGGTTCGCCTGCCACATGGCACAAGGCGCCCTAACCGTGACTTGTATTGATCAAAGTCTTGCCGCTTGCCAGCAAATTGAAAAAAATGCCGAATTGAACCGGCTTAAGAATATTCAAATTCTGAATGAAAATGCTTTTGATTTCCTCAAAGAGGCCGATCAAAGAAAAGAAAAGTTTCAAATGATCAATCTCGATCCTCCTGCTTTTGTCAAAAACCGCGCACAAATTTCACAAGCTTTAAAAGGATATAAAGAAATTAATTTGAGGGCTTTGCGTCTTTTGGACAAAGAAGGAATCCTCATCACTTCTTCTTGTAGTCATCATTTAAGTCTGGAAAGGTTTTTTGAAGTGATTCGGGAAGCCGCACAGGATGCAAAACGTGAGCTGCAAATTTTGAAAATAGGAAGACAAGCCCCTGACCATCCTGCCTTATTAAACTTTCAAGAATCTGAATACTTAAAGTGTATTTTTTTAAGAGTATTATGAATGATATTTTTAAGAAAAATTTCACTTCTCCGAATAAAAAGAAGAAATAAAAAATCATTCGTATGAAAATATTTCTTGAGTCTCTGCCTTAAGAGACATATAATTATGTTTAATTTAGTTAATTTGAGTTATTTGTTTAAATCATTTTTTAAAAACTAGGAACAATTAACCGGAGGGGATTATGAGGAAACTGGCTCTTGTCAGTTTAATGTTGTTATTAGGTGTAGTTTTTTTATTCACTGATTTAAAGCCTACACAGGCAGGGGGGACCATTGTACCCGCCACTTCAGATCCTGCAGCTTGTCAGGCAGATCGTAAAAACCGTGAAAAGTGCAAAACATGGTTTGAGCTGACAGAGGCTCCTGATCCAACCGCTTGTCTCTATGTAAGACGTAACCGAAATGAAGAAACCACCTTGGGTTGTGGTCGCTGGTATCATGTCGCGGAAGCCAAACGAGCTCCCAAAGTGGAAGCCAAGAAGATCGTCATCGATCAAATGGTCCACTTTGATTTCAACAAATATAATATCAAACCCGATTCTTACGGTATTTTGGATGACGTCGCGTCTGTTTTACAGAAGAATGCCAAGATTAATAAAGTTCGCGTTGAAGGCCACACCGACGCCATCGGTTCTGAAGCCTACAATATGAAACTTTCCCAGAAACGGGCAGATTCTGTAAAAGACTACCTGGTTAAAAAAGGAATCGACGGATCCCGCCTGGAGTCTGTAGGTTATGGCAAAACCAGACCTATCGCAGACAATAAGACGGAAGCCGGTCGGGCTCAAAATCGAAGAACAGAGTTCAATGTTGTTGAGCAGTAAATTGAAACTTGAGATGAGAAGTGATTTAAAGCCCCGTTCTGCCGAAAGGTGGAGCGGGGTTTTTTATTTTCTACCATTGCTTATTCAGCCCCTTGAAATTCAAAACTTACTTGAGGGACATCTAGCAGATCAACGAGGTCTCCGGGAACTAACTTGGCTTTTGTAAATCCGTTCGGGTCAAGGAATGTCCCTTTCAAAAGAACTTCTCCTTGCTGCACATCCACTTCAAAAGATCCGTCTTCTAATTTACGAACCATAATTTTTGTACTAAAAACAGAATCGGGAGCTGAAACTGTGAACTGATCGGGGCCCAGTGTTACTTCCTCAATTCCTTGAGGCATTTTATAAGTATAAATACCCTGCTTCGCATCCCAAGAAAAACCGTCTATTTTAGGCTTCCAACCTAAACTTTTTGAAACTCCTTGAGGGGCTTGCGCAGGTAAAACAGGTTTTGCTTTGGCAGGTGTAGACTTCAAAACTTCTCCCGCAATCATCAGAGCTTTTTCCCACAAAGGCATTTCTTCAAATCGTTTTTTTGCGAGTAATTTTTCAACCACCTCTGGAGGAGGTTCCCAATAAATTTCGGGGGCCTGGCCGGATTTTTGTTGAGGATTACTTGCCAATGCCCTTGTCAGTTCTTGAATGGCCTCCCCAATCTCATGAGTAAAATGTCTTCTCCAAGCACCCTCTTCATCCGCAGAAGAAGGCCCAGCATTGTGAATTCTAAGGGTTTGGGCAACTTTAATACCGATATTCCTCATAATATCTAAAACGTACTTAAGAACTCCTCTTCTCTGTTCACCTTCTAAATAGTCACTTGCGAAGCTACCCAGGTTTTTTGCAGCTCTTATTATTTTTCCTAAATCACCGACCTCAACACTAGTCGTGACTTTTCCTGCTAAATCAGCAAAGCTCTGTTGCATAAATTCCAAAGCTTCTTGTTTTTGTGCTGGCCTTAAAGGCTCGTGGATGAACTTTAATAAAAGTTCTGGCCTTCTGGAGGCTTTCGCCACTTCAAAAGCCAAATCTAATATTTCCTGTTTTAAATTCACGTCTTCAAATTCTCGGCTAAATTCTATTAATCGATTCAACTCATCTTCAAAATGAATACGACGCCCTTCTCTAAAAATATAAGCTCTTAATTTTCTCAAACCAAAATCAAATTCAGTTTGAATGTTTGCAGTTTCTAGATATCGACAAAATCTTATAAAATTAAAAACCTCATCGAGAGTAAAATCAAAAGACTGCAGAGGTTTTTTAAGAATTCCCATCGCTTGGGCTAATGCCGCTTGTCTTTGTTTAATGGGTAAATATGGACTCAATTGAGCCAAAACAAGAGCTGCTGTCTCAATATAAGAATCAGTAGAATGTAGAATGACTCTCTGCAAAAGATCATAGGTAATTTTAATTATTTTTTGTTTATCTGAACCTTCTAAATATTGAACTGCCTCCACCAATATTGCAGCGGCCTCGCATGATAGAGAAAAAGGATATTCTTCGGCTTTCTGACCTTCTGAAATTTTAAGTGCCTTTAAAATAAGCTCGAACGCTTCTTTTTGTTCTGCTTTTGGCAAATAGGGAATGCCCTTCGCTAAATCAATAATTTCCTCTTTTGGAAGGAAGTATTCAGAAGTTACACCTGGTTTGGGCTTAGAATTAGCAAGTGCGTTTTTAAGTATTCTAAAGCTTAGTCCTAAAGCCTCTTGTTTTTCTACTTCAAGGCACGGACTAATTTTAACTAAGGCAATGGCTCGCGCAGTCGTTTTAGGATGCCTTGGATTTCCATCGATCAATCCTACAATTCTTCTAAACTCGCTCTTTGCTTGCTCACGAATAGACTCGGGAACCTCTGAATCTTTTCCTCCTTTCATCAAAGCAAGAGCAGCCGAAGCCATGACCAACAAATTTCCATTTTCTGTTTGATTTAAAGAGTTGATTTGAGCCTGTAAATCTTCAAGTTGATTTTGTAAAATAGGATCTTGAGGCTTGTAACCCAACAGTTCTTGCAACTGTCTCTGTTGCTGCTCCAGCTGTTCTTTCAAACGCGCGAGTTGCTTTGCTTCTTCGTGTGTTTCAGGGTTGATAATTCCTGGAATAAAAGGAGTGCCCTCTTGAACAAGAGGCGGAGTTTCTAAAACTGCTTTTACATGCGTTTGAACAACTGGAGCAGATTCTAACTCTACAAGCTTGGCCAAGCCTTTCTCCATGATATAGACAGGTGTTCCAGCCGATGGAGAATGAGCTGATGCAACTTCGCGGACAGGAAACACATAAACATTTGAAGGCGTTTCTTGAACAGGGAGTGTTTGAGCTGAATTTTCTGGAACAGATTCACTCCCAAAACCTCTTCCTCCCACTACCTTTAAAATAGGAGGTGGCGCATCCGTAGATTTTATTTCTACCCCTTCCCCATTTTTGAAAACTCTTGCTCCAATTCCAATCGCTAATCCTGTTCCCAAAAGACTTGCCCAACGATCAAAAGAAGAAGGATTTGCAGGATTCCATCCCAATAAATTTTCCGCAGAATATCCTCCCACTTCACTGGCGTGTTCAAAGAAAAGATCCAAGAAACCTTGAGGCGAGGCAGAAGTGAAATATTCCCATCCACTGACTAAGGGAGTTCCCAAAATCGAAATTGCCAAAAATTCCAAATTTGCAGCAAAAGAAACCAGGTTTTTTGCATCTTCATAAAACCAAATTGTATGCATCGCTCGAGCAAGGCTGACTTCTTCTCCTTCTATTCCTTGCCGGATGAGCTCCGCACTGGCCGAATAAGCTGAAACAGGAATTTTAATAACAAAAAGGGATGTCCCCAATACAGTGCCCAGGCCCGCTGCCAATGTTTCTACGAAAGCAGAAGGAGCACTCAAACCAAAGGCAGCAAGATGGGAAGTGTCCCACGTGTCATTTGTTTTTTCATGGAGGACTTGAACTTCGCGAAGTCCCGCATGAAGACCTCCGACTAGATAGGAAGCAATGCCTCCCAAAGAGCGCATGCTTAAAATTCGAGCACCATAAAGATAATGATTTTCGAGCCCACGCGAAAAGGCATAGAGATCTTGTGAAAGCGTGGGTTCGCTCGCTGAAGCAGAGGGAAGACTCGATTCTCCGATGAATCCTCTGTCTCTTGAGAGCATGGAGTCTGTCACCATGCTCATTGTTGTTTTCAGTTTATCCGTCACTTTTTCCTCTAAAAAATAGATCGCCTAAAAACTGTTCTAAAGAACTTATCGGCAAATTCCAAAAAAAGTTGCAGAAAATAAAGATGCAAATAGTAAATTTTGTGAAAAATTTGTAAGAAATTGTAGAGAGGAGTTTATTATTTATGAATCGGCAGATGGGGTTTTTTTATTCCTCTTCTTTTCTCACCAAACGTAAAAAACTTTTTGCCTCTTGGGAAGTTTCGGGTAGCCCCCCTACTCTTCTCAAAAAATTACGCACGATAGGATAAGAAGGTAAAATTTTCCTCAAAACAGGAGCAGTCTCTCTTAAAGCAGCCTCTTCATGAGGTAGAAGATAAGAGGCTTTTCTTTCTAATGCACCAAACAAAGAAAAGTGTCTTGCCCCATTTACTTCTGCCAAACTCTCCTGCCTTTCAGGACTTGCATGACTAAAGGCTTGCAAAGATTGCCCCAGAGATCTTTCCACAAAACCCTGTAAGCTACCTATCTCGGCCTCTAGCGCTTCTTGGTGTTCCGGATCAAATCCCCGATAAATTTTTTCCTTCGCTACATCTTCCCGATAAGCCAGGCCTGCTTCTATCCATTCCAAAAGACCCCTCTGTTGTTCCCTAACAACCTGTTCTACTTGTCTTAGGAAAATTCCCCAAAGCCTTATTCTGCGCAAAGGATTACTTGAAAAAGAAGGGGTCTTGAAAGTTTCATCCATTAAACCTTTATAAACACCCAAGCCCCCAGACCTGCAAAGACTTTGATGGATAAAATCATCCAACCAAAGCTCATGATCTACCACCCCCTCCACTCGTTTATTTAAAACATTTGAAGCATCTTCTGAGCAACCCATGGCTGCTAAAACTTCTGCTTTTCTCAAGGAAATCAAAACCGACAATTCTTGTTTGTATTTTCCCTCAGGCAAATGATCCAAAGCCGTCAAAGCAGTGTCCATCCACTTGATCGTTTCATCAGGAGAAAAAGCCGCAGCCACTCGTGCCAAAGCATATTCAAAAGTGGGTTGAATAGGTCTGATTCTACTTAATGTTTTTTTGATCCATTCCGCAGTAGCTCCCAAATGAATCGCTAAAACCAGATCCAAAGCCTGCCATTTTTCATCTCTCTGGGGGAGAGGAACTGCCTCGAGACCAGCTTTTGCGGCATCAAGACTTTCAGAAGAGTGAGGTAAAATTTTTAATAAAAGACTCGCCGTTCTTGATAAATGTGCTTCGTCATCTCTGGGAGAAACAGATGGCTCTACCAAAGCTTCCTCGGCCGCTTGAGGAGTAGACAAAGCTTCTACTCGCTTTGCTTCCTCACAAGAAAGCAAACCCCGATCCTGTGCTGCAGCAAAAAGGTTCATCAAATCCCGATCTCTTGTTTTTTCAGCCCGTTCCAAAGCCTGATCTAATACTTTCTGTACCAAAACCCTACTTTGATCTTCTGCCTGCACTGCATGCAAATAAGCCCCCTCTGCTTCGAAACGTTTCATTTCTTCTCGCCAAGCCAAGGCTTGCTCTGCAGCAGTGGCGAGATCTGCTCTTTCTAGACAAAAATTGAGCACGGAACGTCGTAAAATCCCCTCTGCTTCTCCGTTTAAATTCATCTGATTCATTCTGATCCATCGATGCATGTCTGCGGCATAAGCGGCGGTGGAATCTGCCAAGTGCGTCAACTTTGTCACCGCCAATTCCAAAATTCTGGGATGAGGCCGCGCACTCATATTTTCTAAAATCCAGGAACCTTCCCCTACCGCTCCCAAGTCCCTGGCTTTTTCCAAACGAGCCAGAATAGCAGTGAGCTCCTCTGTCTCTTGGGAACTTTTGAAAAGGAGCTTTGCTTTTTTTGCCCAAGCCGTAGCAAGCGCAAGCTCTGACTGCATCGAGAAAATCTCAATCATCACTCGGGCAAAGGCAAAAGAGTTGCCGCTGACAAAAACTGCAACTGCATGCTGAGCGTTAGCCATTGAGAACCCTTGATAAATCGCCAACTGGGCTCTTAAAACACACCACCTGGCTTCTGCAGGCTTCCCCTGGCGAGCCGTGGCTGCCATCGATAAAAATCTTTCTGCTTCTTCTAAAAGGATGGGGTTCAACAGGTGAGGAACTCTAAAGAAATTAGTCACCATCTCTAAGCAAACTGCGTAGTGAGAAGGAGAGGATGGCTCTGGGCTCACAGATCTTCCCAATAGACCAGTACGCCCTTCCGCTTCTCCATCAAAAATAGAAAGCAATGGCTGTGAGTTTGTAGGAAGAGGACTCTGCCCCAATTTGATACCTAATGATGCCAAGCCTTCTGAAAATGTGTTTTTTAAATTCTGTCGTAGGGGCGTATTGCAATACGCCCCTATATTTTTTGTTTTGAGACTGATTCTCTGTTCCATCGCACCCAGCACTCCTCCCGTAATCCCTGCGAACATTCCCGATCCAAAATGACAGCGAAGACCCTGAAGAATAGACGCCAGCATTCCCCCCTGTTCTTTTTTGGGATTCCCTGCGCACAGCATTCCCTGACTGACGGAGCTGAGTCCCATCAGCACTTGCAGCACGGCAAAGCTCTGGCCAGCTCCCACAAGAGCCATCGCACGCACAAAGCCCTGGCTGCTTAGGCGTTCAAAAAAAGTTTCATTTTCACTTCCTTCATGACCTTCCAAGAACTGACTTACAAGGCCTGTAAAACCGGTGTCTGCCGCAACTCCGGCCATAAAAGTAAAAGCTTGGGTCAAAAAAGGAAGGGCACAAAGAACGGGGACAGAGCTGAAAAAAGTGGTAGCGGCCAGTCTTCCGACTTCAAAGGCTCCCCCACCGGCGCTCATGGCCACTAAACCTTTCCAGTTGGCCAGTTCAGCGGCAGCGGAATCGAGAGTCAAAGCCAGCTCTTCCTGATTTCGGGTATAAACATTCCTATCCCCGAAGGAGGCGGTGTTGAAAAAAGAAGTGAGAGAAGTAATAGGCATATCGTAAAACCCTCTTCGACCGATCTTGTTTTTAGTTGCTAGTTTCTTCAAAAAATTTAAACAATAAAAAATGAAAACTTCCCGCTTCGTTTCCGGGGATCTCGATGGTTTTTTTGGATTGTTCATCGACAATCTCCTGCAACTCATGTTGATCGTGGTGCTCTGCAAGACAGTGGCAGGGCTGCCTGCAGAATTTGTGACCCATCGTATTTTACCCGGGGCCGCTCTTTCTATTTTGCTGGGCAATTTATTTTATTCCTGGCAGGCCAGAAAACTCGCAGACCAAACCGGCCGCAATGACGTCACCGCCCTTCCCTACGGGATCAACACCGTGAGCTTGCTGGCTTTCATTTTGCTGATCATGGGCCCGATTTATCAGGAAACCCAAAATATCACTCTGGTTTGGCAAGCCGGGCTTTTTGCGTGTTTCATCAGCGGAGTTTTGGAAACCGCCGGTTCTTTTCTGGGAGACTGGATCCGCAAACACACACCCCGTGCCGCTCTTCTCGCCGCTCTTGCCGGAGTCGCCCTCACGTTTATTGCCATGGGATTTATTTTTCAGATTTTTGCTTCACCCCTCATTGCCCTGCTTCCCCTCTTTTTTATTCTGATGACTTATGCGGGAAAATTAAAACTTCCCTTCAATCTTCCCGGAGGCTTTGTCGCCGTGCTGATGGGAGTCGCTCTGGCCTGGGCTTTGAAAGCTTTTGGATTTTCCACTTTTCAACCGCTTGCAGAAAAATATGTTTTTGGAATTCATCTTCCCCAGGCTTACCCGCAGGATTTATTTTCGCTGCTCAGCAGCTCTTGGGGTTGGAAACACATGGCCGTGATTTTTCCCATGGCTCTTTTTAATCTGATCGGCTCTCTGCAAAATCTCGAAAGTGCAGAAGCCGCAGGCGATGCTTACCCCACCAAACCTTCTCTCATCGCGAACGGCTGCTTAAGTATTATTGCGGCTTTTCTGGGAAGCCCCTTCCCCACCACGATTTACATCGGGCATCCCGCCTGGAAAGCCATGGGAGCGCGTACAGGTTATTCGATTTTAAACGGGATCGTGATTTCTTTTTTGTGTCTGATCGGAGGGGTGACGCTGGTGTTAAAAATTGTTCCCCTGGAAGTCACCCTGGGAATTCTGCTTTGGATCGGCATTGTGATGACCGCCCAGGCTTTTCAGGAAGTGCCCAAAAAACATGCCTTGGCGGTTTCATTCGCACTCATCCCTTCTTTGGCAGCCTGGGCTTTGATGCTGATTGAAACCACTTTGAGAATTGCAGGCAGCAGCCTGTTTGAAGCTTTCCCAAAATTTGGAACGGGCCTTTATATTCACGGAATTATTTCTTTGAGTCAGGGCTTTTTAATCACCTCGATGATCTTTGGAGCCGTCTTGGTTTTCATCCTCGAACAAAAATTTTTGAAAGCCGGAGTTTGGATGAGCATCGCCTCTCTCTTTTCTTTCACCGGCGTGATCCATGCGTATCATCTCACTCCTTTAGGTGTTCAAAATAAATTTGGATTTTTTGCAGCGCCTGAGTTTGGGATGGGATATGGACTTGCTGCGCTTTTGTTTTTTATTGTTTATTTATGTCATCGCGAGCGAAGCGCGGCAATCTCCCGGGTACACTCGGGAGATTGCCATGGCCTACTGGCCTCGCAATGACACATCAGTGTTGTCCTGAGTAATTCTAATAGCATAATAATTCATCCTGTTATTTTATCTTGAATAAAATTTTATTGGGTGGTATTTTATCTTTAAATGTATAGAAATGCCTTAGAATTTATCAAAAAATGGGGCCAGAAACAGAATCGTAAGCCCCTTATCCTGAGAGGGGCTCGTCAAGTAGGGAAGTCTTATCTCGTGAGGGAATTTGCTCGAAAAGAATCCCTTTCGCTTTTGGAGATCAACTTTGAAAAAAACCGGGAGCTCGCAGAACTCTTCGACAAACGATCGATTCAAAAAACATTGGAGTTTCTTGAGATTCAGTACAAAACCAGAATCGAACCCAAAACCACTCTTCTCTTTTTGGATGAAATTCAAGCGGCCCCCGAAATTATCCCGATGCTCAGGTATTTTTATGAAGAACGTCCTGAGCTGAAAATTATTGCTGCAGGTTCTCTTTTGGAATTTATCCTGAAGGATCATTCCTTCTCGATGCCGGTGGGACGGATAGAATATATGTATCTGGGCCCGATGACCTTCGAGGAATTTTTGGAGGCTCGTGGAGAAACAGGATTAAAAAAACTGATCGAAGAGTTTCACTTGAAAGATTCGATGCCGCTGCCCTTCCATCAAAGACTGATCGACCAAATCAGAACTTACTGCATGACAGGGGGAATGCCGGAAGCGATTAGTGCTTTTTTAGAAAATTCCTGGGAGGGCTGTGAGTCGATCAAAAAAAATCTCCTCTCCACTTACGAGGATGACTTTTCAAAATATCGGCATCGTGTTTCTGATTTAAGGCTGCGAAAGGTTTTTCAGAAGATTCCGCGACTGATTGGAGAAAAACTCAAATATGTCAATATCGATCCGCTAGAGCGCGCCAAAGATCTCGCACAGGCGCTGGATCTCCTTTGCATGGCTCGTGTCGCCTATCCTGTCTATCACAGTTCTGCGAATGGAGTTCCCTTGGGGGCGGAAATGAACGAAAAGTTTTTTAAGCTCCTTTTTCTGGACGTCGGTCTCGTCAGTTCCGCCTGTGGTCTGAATCTTCTGGATCTCGAAAGAGAAGAAGATCTCAGTCGAGTGAATCAGGGAAGGTTGATGGAACAACTGATCGGTCAACATCTCCTCTATGACCATCCCCCTTACCAAACTCCCGAATTGTACTATTGGGCCCGCGAGAAAAAAAACGCCTCGGCAGAGGTGGATTATGTTGCGCAGCTAGGATCGAAGGTGATTCCTATTGAAATAAAATCAGGAAAAAGTGGATCTCTCAGATCTCTTCACCTTTTTCTCAAAGAAAAGGGGCTCTCCCTCGGAGTCCGTTTTAATTCAGAGCCCCCGAGCATCTTGAAAGAAAAAAACATGATTTTAATTTCGCTTCCCTTTTATCTGGTGGGGCAATGGAGACGTCTTTGTGAAGAAAGTTAGTGGATGTGGATTTCAAAGCCCGCAAAACCAGGGCTCTTGATAGTGGTTGGGAATGACAGGGCAATTGTCTTGATTGTCCAATATTCCATCTCCATCCGAGTCAACCCGTAAAGGGCTGGTTTCCCCCCGATAGGCTTCCCAAATTCCATTTCCGTTTTGATCTTCGCGCCCATCAGAAATCCCATCGCCATCTGTATCAGGATTAAAAGGATCTGTATCGATCCCCACATCATAAATTCCGTCTCCATGAGTTTCTGCCCAATCCGAAAGTCTGTCGTGATCGGTATCGGCATCAAACGCTTTTGTTTCTCTTTCAGTGGGATCCCAAACTCCGTTGCGATTTCGATCTTCTACGCTATCGGGTAAGTCATCGCCATCACTATCTACCAGATGAGGATTGGAGCGTGTTGTGCCCGGTGTGCCATCTCCTGTTTCGTAAGTATCGATCACTGCATCCATGTCTTCATCAGGGCCCACCGGATAATTCCGGGAATATTCCGAAGTGTTGCCTGGGGCATCAAAAGAAAGCAAAGTGAACCAGTCTCCGGAATGAAGAGTGTTCAGTTGTTGGGGACTCACTTCATAATTTCTATTCATCGCGGGGACATCGGCCACAAAACTATTTCCTCCCCCAAATCTGTTTTGCCTGTGTTGCTCTTCAGAACTCACTTGATAAACCTCCAAGTGATCTCCGCTGCGAGCCACTCCCCAAGCCCAATAGCGGGGGCTTCCATCCAAAGAAGGTACCAAAGGAAAAGCCTGAAAAGTATCGGTGAAATTTAAAAGATGATTGGGGCCTTCGTCGGTATCTTGCAGATCATTCAAGGTGATCTCATCATTTCCAAGATCTACATTTACACCGTAATTATTTGAGATCGTATTATGCGTGATCGTATTTTGAATCGTCGTCGCATCTCCTTCCAGAATTACTCCTCCATCATGATTGTATTGAATGATATTTCGATCTTGATCAAAAGAAGGGCCGCCAATCGTGATGTGATTTGAACCTGCAGCGACGAAAATTCCTGCTCCGTGATTAGCACTACTGATGCAGACAAACTGATCGGAAGGGAATCGCTGAGCAGCTGGGCATCCGCCATTTGCGAAGATCTGGTTTTGTCGAATCGTGGATTCAGAGCCTTGAATGTAAATGCCATGACCTCCATTACTGGTAATTTGATTCCCTTCGATTTGAAAGTGAGAACCTTGCAAGTACACCCCATTCCCCTGATTTGCAAAAACCTGATTATTTCTAAAAATATTCTGATCCCCAAAAAGAATGGCCCCGCTGTTCTGTGTAGAATCGGTAATCACATTATTTTGAATCGTATTTCCGTTGGCGTGAATCCAAAGGCCGTGCTGTGAGTTGGAAGTCATTTGGTTGTTGGTAATGATGTTTCCACTTCCATCCATTGCAGAAAATTGCCCCCGAAAGGCATCTGAAACTAAAACTCCATATCGATTAGGAAACTCTTGATTGGCGAGTGTTTTCCCAAAACGATTTCCTTCAATGTGATTGTCTCGTCCAAAGAGGCAAATACCTGCACCGTAAATATTTCCAATCCAAGTGGTATTTCTTATTACATGATGATCGGAGTAAATATTTAACATGCAAGAATCTCCATAAGTACGTCCGATACCCAATAAATCAATATAAGTTCTTCCATCTGTTCGATGGAGTAAGCAACCCTCTGAGCTAGTAAGACAAGGGTCATCATAAACATGAGTACTATCTAAAATAACATCTTTGTCTGAAGGCCCGTCGATCGTAATAGTTCCCTGGCAATCTTGCGGAATGACAAGAGGCGCATGCAAAACAATTGGAATCACCGAAGCACGAAGATCACTAAAAACAATTTGGTCATCTCCGGGCAAACGACAAAGCTCTCGAATAAAAGTTCTTAGAGTGCCTTCCCCATCACTATCTTCAGCGGTTCTCAAATGGCGTTCTTCGGAATAAGCGCGAAATGAAAATATAAAAGAGGTGAAAAACAAAATCCCCAAGCATAAAAAAAGTTTTAATTTTATATTTTTCTTAAAGCTGTTCACTTAAGGTTTCTCCTCTAAAAGATCGGGGGTTGATCTTTCTTCTTTGGAAATGAGATGAGGAACAATTTTGATCACGACAACTTGAAGAGACTGCGCAGCGCTTTCTTCTCTTTCATGTTTTATATCTCCCTCCGGAGAATCTTGGTTACTGAGACTAATCTCCACATAATCTTTAAAATCAGCTTCGGATAAACCTGCTTGCACAAGATATTTTTTAACGGCAAGGGTTCTTGCTTTTGCCAGTTCTAAATTTTTTCTAGGGGATGAAAAATCATTTGCAAAACCTTTCAGAACAACTTCGAATTTTAATTTGTCTTTCAATCCTTTATTTTGAGACCAAGTTTTATAAAGCCCCACCCATTCTTTCAGGACTCGAATGGAATAATTTAAACTCTTATCAATACCCACTTGTGAAGACCCTTGATCAAAATAAATTAAACCGGCAGGTTTCACTTGAGGAATTTTTTCTAAATCTTCTTTTAGATTCTTTGAAAGGACTTCGTAATGTTTAGCTCTCTCACTGGGAACAATATTACTTAATTCGCCAAAGGCTTTTGCATAAGCAAAAAGAATAGGGCCACACGGTTCTTGGTTATAATCTTCGGGGACATCATCTTTCCCTATTTTTTTTGTCTGTCCCTCTTCGTCCAGATAGTTTTCCTCTTCTTCCACAGAAGGAGAGGGTTCTTCTATTGGAGCGGATGGCTCGGGAGAGTAGTCTAGAAGAGCATCCACATCGATCTGCCCTACCAACTCGGGATAACGATGAGAAATATTCACTCGAAGAGCTGCTTTTATTTCTGCTATCAGTCGTGTGGTCAGTTGTGTTCTCAGCTCTGGTTCTAGTTTATGAGGAATTTCACGCCGAAGTTGAATCTCTAATTCTCTCGCAATGTCTTTTCGAAGTTGTGGTTCAAGTGCATCCGTAATCGCTTGACGCAACTTGGGTTTCATCTCCTTTTCAATTTCTCCTCTCATTTTAATAAGAGCCGCTGTTATAAGCCGTATCGTTTCTTTACTAATCAGATCACCCGGAATATTCATGACAGGGGGAGGAACAGAACTTCCAAAATTAAAAGTCGTCAATGGGCCCCAAAAAAAGAGGTTATTATTATAATCAGGGGCATCCTGTTTTATTCCAAAACCGTGTTCGTACTCATAGCCCAATAATACTAAAGAAACGGCAGCCTCTCTATTTACAGGAATCTCAATCCCCAAAAATGCTTTACCGGAAACAGAAAAATAGTCCCTGGCTTCTAAAGGATAACCTTTTCCAAAATTGAACCAGCCATCGGCCCAAGAAAGTTTTAGTTTAGTTTCTACAAATACTTTCCAGCCTCCAAGGGAAAGAAAATATTGTCTCCAGCCCGCAATACCTCCCAGTTGGATTTTGCGAGAGCCCTCGTTGCGATCATCTCCTCCCATCAAGGTAAGCTCCCCTCCTAAAAGATAATGAGAGCTATTCAACAAAGAGTCAGGATTGGCAGAAAGCATAGGACTTTCAACCATAGCCACAAGAGTGCCCTGAAAATAATGAGTGCGATAGTTATCGATTTCGTGAGCACGAGTTAAACTATTGGGACCTAATTCCACCCCTAAATGTAATCTTGTTCTATCTGTTGCAAAGCCTGCCATAGTTTATACCTTCATTAATTTACTACTCTTCCTCTCAACTGAACCTGCTGTGCTCCGCAATACACCGAGTTCACAAATAAAGACCCCTGATAGGTTCCTACACGCGGATGTTGAAACAAAACAGGAACGGTGATTTCTTCTCCGGGAGTCAAAGTGAAAACCCGTAAGCCCGGTGCCATTTCTGGAATATTGCTCATCACAGTAAAAGGAAGAGAGGCATCCGGAGGAAAAATCTCACCGGGCAAAGACTCATTTGAAATATTCACATCTCTTTTTAAAACGTTGTGATCCTGCACCGATACCGTTCCAAAATCCAAAACAGCAGGAGTGATAGTGCAATTGGGAATATGAATTCCCACCCCACTCACCACCACCCGGGGAGTGGGCGTGGAGCTATTGGATTCAATCTGAATCTGGGCGCTGCTTCTGCCTCTCACTTTGGGAATAAATGAAATGGGTAATCTTAAAATATGTCGCGGAACCACGGTGCTTAAAACAGAAGAATAATTTCCTATATGAAAAGCCTGGCCCGAGTTGGGAACAAAACCGTCTTGCACCTGAATAGAATCAATAATCGCAGGGGCATCCCCCTGATTTTCAATTTCCAAAACCCGATGTTGATTGGGCTGCTGACCCAAGGGATCTCCGTTACCAAAGTCAATCGTGGTCACTCGCAGCAGAAGATTGGGATATAAGGCTTGGTTGGGATCCGAGTGATTGGCAATCTCAGTGGCATCGGAAACATGATCTCCATCGGAATCACTATTGTTTGGATCCGTACCCAAGGCATATTCTTGTGCATTGGAAATACTGTCTCCGTCTGCATCTCCCGCAGCAGTCGGAGGAACCGTAAGAATAATTCCACATTGTTGTTGCCAAGGCAAAGCGTTACTTCCGTACACAGGACGAATGCGCACACAATAATCCGTATTGGCTCGCATCGCAAAAATTCCGTTGCGATAAGGCAGATGAATGCGCGCCGCATCGTAAGGCTGGATCTGGATGCTGTAACTTCTCCACGGAGGAAAAGGCAGAGAAGAATTGGGCTTCATCTGCACTTCATAAAAACTTAAATTGGGATCGGTAATGCCCGCCGTCTGCAAAATAACGCCGTGATGCGCAGGCCCTTCGAGGGGGCCTTGAGTGATGCTTTGAATTTGTATTTGAGGATAGGTAAGCGTTTGTGTAGAAGCCAAAACCGGAAATAAAAAAACAATCCAGAAAACCCACTGTCTCATTTGAGGATAAAAACCCTGCATGATTTTGAGCCTCTCTTTGATTTATTTACTCCCAGAAGAGTTATCAGCATTTTCAAGAGAAAGTTGCTAGGTTTTATTCTAAATTATTAAAATACTTTATATTCTAATGACGCATTACGTTAAACCTCTCATTCACACAGAGCAGCAAACAAATCGCCACTCGAAGGGCCTGCAACTTGACAATGATATTTATTTCCACCGGAGATAATAAGCGCATTACCTATTACAGAAATGTGAGTGGCATTGCCTACAACTGTAAGGTCATAAGCCATTTTTGCGCCAAAATGACCTGAAATAGAAAGAGCCGCTGTAAGATGGAGGGTCTGCTGAATACTAGAAATATTCTCGGTATATACAGATGAACCTTTAAGAATAAGGGACCTGCTATGAGCAAAATCTGAATAAGTAATATTCACCGTAAAGTTGGAATTTCCCAAAGTGCTGTTCATATTTCCACTTACAGTTCCTACAGCTCCTCGTTGACCAGAGAGTTGGACATTGTTTTCGTTAATGGTCGCATTTGAAGCTCTCGGACTTCTATTGAAAGCGGTTCTTTCCATCTCTGAAGAATCAGAGAGATTCCCATTCATCACCAGATCTAACTCCCACTCTCGCCCAGCGGATGTAGTGGTGGAATAAGACTCTCCACTTCCTTCTGGAATGCTAGAAAGTTGGTCTTCCAGATTTTTAAATTCTTGAGTTTCAGGGGGAACCTCTGAATTACTTCCTCCACCTTCACCTCCGCCACAGGCAGTGAGGAAAGTTGCTAGGATTAAAAAAGTTAGGATGTGTTTTAAAGTTTTCATAAAAAGCCCTCTATCGACTAACTTGGTTTTCTTGTTTTTTATTTTGATTTTTTCCTTCTGTCTGATTTTTTGTCGTGTTTATTTCTTTAGACGAGCTCACCACTTGCGGTATCCCCGAAAAGTGAGCCAGCAATTCATTTGTACAAGAATCGGCTGCTTGTAAAAGTTCTTCTTTTATTAATTTCCCATTGTCGGCTTTAAATTCAGCAGATTTATGTTTTTTACTTGGAGCACCCTTTTTATTAACGTTACAAAGACCTTGCCATAAAACTTTACCCTCTGGAAAATGGATGAAGCGAGCGCGTACTCCGTAAATTACCTGGTCATTGAAAACACCCCATGAAATTGTCTTGAAATCAAACACAGAACCTTCTTTAAATTTTGATTGCAGAAATTTAATGTCATCTTTTTTGTATTCCTCTGGAACGAGTTGAAAATCAGTCAATAAATTGTTCTTTTTCAAAGCACCCAAAAATTTATCTCTAAGAGTTAAAGTGGGATCAACAAGTTGATACTCCTTCACCATTTTTGCCCCTGCTCTTTGCTCAGAACTCACAGCGGTAAGTGCGCCCACTACCCCAAACAAAACACCAACACTTTCTTTTGCTGTCGATCCCACAACAAATGAAGAAGGAACATCATAAATCACATGAACGGATTGATTTTTTAGATTGCCTCTCTCTTGAGAATTAATTTGAACAAGCTTGGGAGCACAGCCTAAGAGAAAAATGAGAAAAAGAATTGAGATTTTTTTCATGGGTTTTGTTCTCCTTTATTTTCGCTACATTCAGAATCAGTTTCCTATTTAAAAAATAATCTTTTGTTAACTTTAAAAGTTTTTTTATCTACCCAGTATTGAGTTTCCCTACCCATAATGATGCGATTAAATCGTTTTGCATCTTCATCTGATAAAATTTTCCCTGCTAAAAGAATAATGTAGTTTTCATTATCTTCTGAGAAACTAATGTCATAATATTTTAATAGTTTTTGTTCTTCTGATAGATCTTCAATCTTCTTGAAATCTATTGAACAAACTCTCCAAGCTTCTAAATATACCCCAGAAACCGTAACTACACCCTTAGCCTGCTGAAAATTATTGATTTCTTTTGCCATGGAAATCTCCTGAAATAATAAAGTTATGATGAAAATTGCTATACTGATCTTTTTCACTTTAAACAACCTCCTCATTTAGTCTTTACAATACCAATTTGTATTTTTTCGCCCGTATTATGGTTGTAATATAGAAGTTTTCCGAACGGTGTCGCTAGATAACCATCTATATTATTACTATTCGCATAGTTAATATCTGCAGGTGAAAAGACTTCATTTTTATACGCAGGATCATACCCGCCATGCGTATGGTAGTATGCTGTCGCTTCTGTCTCTGATGGCACTGAATTTATTCCACCAGGATTAGATCCATCAGTAGTTCCAGCATTAGGTTGAGTATAAGAGTATGTTCCATCTTTATTACGGTATATCATTCCAGCATATTCTCTATTCTCGCTAATCGATTGAGGATTAATTTTATTTGAAATATCTTTAGCGACATCATGTTGGTCAGAAAATTTACCAGCTATACCACTTATTTTTAAAATTCCACCTCCAGCAAATGCCCCCAACACACCCACACCAAAGGTCACCACCCCTTGCCATCCGCCAGTAGCATAACTGAGCCCCAAACCTACACCTGCTAATATTCCCGCTGCAGCATTCGAAGCAGACTGTTGTGCTGCGGCTCCTGCTCCTGCCCCAAATGCCGGGGTTAACGCAGAAGCTATCCCATGCCCTACCCCTGCGAACAAAGCTCCGCCTATGAATCCAAATAATCCGCCCATCAGGGCGCCTCGCAGTCCGCCAGAAATGGCACCTCCGATCACACCCCCAGCGAGACCGCTCACAGCACCAAAAAGAAGGGCTTCCCCTAAACTTAAAGCAGCAAGGGTAAACCCAACAGGAGACAATAATCCAAAAGTGATAACGGAAATCAATGCCCCAATAAACGCCCCAAACAATTTCCTGAACCAACTCCAAAACCCATGACCCGATGGATCCGTGTACTTCATCGGATTGTTCATCACATACGAATAGCGATTGTGTGCCTGATAGTTTTTCGCATCGGGTACCACGGTATCCGGCTGGATGAAGCGCCCCAGTTGTGGGTTGTAGTAGCGGGCTTTGTAATAATAGAGCCCCGTATCGATATCGTAAATCTGACCGGTGTAACTGGGATCAAATTTTAAATTGGGATTTAAAACAAATTTTTCTTGGCCGAAGGCCGTGTATTCAAAGCGTTGGAGGAGGTCGCCTTTTTTGTAGGTGATGCCGGCGTGCCGGGAATCCACTTTTCCTTCGGTGAGAATGTGAGAAGAACCCAAGTGATCGCCGTGGATGTAGTATAAAAAGTTTTCGTCGTTGGCGTAAGGTGGCGCGAGGCCTTCGTTTCCGGTTGCCATGGCGATCATGGGGATTTGGGTGGTGGAGATGAAGATTAAGATGAAGCAAATGGTTTTGGCGAAAGTGTGGAGGTGGAGTTGGTTGAGGGTTTGGATGCAGGAGTGAACATAGAAGTCCCAAAACAAAACAATTCTCTTGTATCTATTGAAGCATAACGCCCCCCAACCCCCTCTTACCTTAAGAGGGGGGGATTTTGGAAAAGGCCTAAAAGAGGCGATCATTAGGAGAGTGAAAAGGATTAAGAGATATGGGACCACCGTCGAAGGAGACGTTTCGGGATCAATTCCTGAATCGCGCAAAGTGGCGCCGGCGGGGCCGAGGAGTTGTTGGATGCTGCCCAATCCTTTGCTCGCGATGCGTTGGTCTTTGGCGTAGAGATTTAAAAATAAACGGGAACCGCGGATTTCCAAGACCTCTCCCAAATAATGAGTCGTGCCTTGAGAAGTGATGCCGTAAGGGTCGAGGCGTGTGACTTTTTTACTCACCCGCGCGCCAGTGTAGTCGTAGTCGTATTCTGCCACGACTCCATTTTTCATTTCGACACGCACGAGCTGATTTTGCGCATTGTACACCATCCGCTGCCGATCGGGATCAGAGGTCATATTGCCGTTGGCATCGTATTGATATTGTTTGGTACCGATATGGGTCACCGCATGAGGATGGCTGGGATTTAGATATTGATAAGTCTGCGCCCCAAAGCTGGCGCTGTTTTGCAACATGTTGCCTTTGGGATCATAACGGAAACCAATCGCGGTCGTTTGCCCTGCAGGCGTGTAAGTTCCCAAGCGATCAAGAGTGTCATATCCCATTGTGGAAATCCCGCCACTCGTGGGACCCGTAGACGCGACACCATCTCCAATGCCCATCAAATTTGATCGCTCATCATAGGTGTACCCCCGGTTGGAATAAGTCTGGGTCTGAGTCTGGGCCTGCCCTGGTTTAGAAATATATTTTTGCTGCAAGCGGCGAGAGTTGGGGTAATACACATAATGACTTTCCACCCCATTGCCGTAAGTTTCTTGAAGCAGCGCGCCGAACTCGTCGTAAGCATTTGTGGAGTTGATGGAATAATAAACTTCGCCTTGTGTGCCGTCGCAATCCGCGCGCGAACACATTTTTTCAACTCCGCCCGAACGATTGTATTGATAAAAAACAGATTCTCCTCCGGGATAAATCGTGCTCGTCACCCGGCCTAAATAATCATGAGTGATGCGCTGGTCAAAGCTTGCAAGGCCGGGGATAGAACGCGTGATGGTTTGCATGCGTCGATACTCGGGATCGTATCCGTATAAAGTACTGCGTGCGAGGTGACCCAGAGCATCGGTTTCTTCTACCTTGTAGAGCTCGCCAATACGCACATCGTGGGCATTATCGCCCTGATCATAAAAATAATTTTCTTTTTTCTCGAGGATCCCCTGCGGCGTTCGGTATCTTTTTTCCCGGATTCTTCCCAAAGGATCATAACTGATTTCAATCCGCTGGCCTTTGTTGTCGAGCTGCAAGTTCATCTGGTTGAGAGCATTATAATGATAAACCCAAGTCCCCAGATTCGCATCGATCATTCTTTTTTTGCGACCCAAGTTATCGTATTGAATTTCGGTGAGAACGGCAGGAGTTCCGCTTTGCTTGATATAGCGCAGATCTCCCACGGGATTGTATTCGTAGGAAATCAAGCTTCCTTGCGCATCGGTGCGCTGCACCAGTCGCTCCGTTGCATCGTAATATTCTTCTTCGGTTCTATTCCCAGGCGATTTGAGGGTTTTGTGGAGCAAGCCGTTGTCGGTTTGGTAGACATAGGCTTCACTTCCCACGGGAGAAAGAGCATCGCCTGGCGGATAAAGTTTTTCGAGCACTCTGCCAAAAAGATCTTTGCGAGTCGTGTAAGTTGCTACTCCTGCGGGGAAGGCGGGTTGAAAGCTACAGCTCTGATCAAACTGCGGAACCGTTTGCACTTCCTCTCGCCCACCATTGGAAGTTCTGGAAATAATACGGCGGTAATTTCCCCGCTCCGTGTAAGAACATTGCTGCAAGGTGGCCCCATTGCCATCGGCATAACTGATGGATGCAGGATGAGTGCTCGTATCCGGATACCCCGGCTGAGGCTGAAAAACAGAGACTTTGAGCATCCCTAAACTTCCCCAGTTGTTGATAGGACTTGAAAGATATTCATACGTATAAGCTTTAGTCGTTTGCCTTTGCCCACTGGCACTGATGATTTTTTCTTCTTTCGGGCGACCAAAATCATCGTAAATAATTTCTTTACCGACTTGATTTGGGCCAATTTCTAAACTCACTTTTCCGTTGAGGCGATTGTAGAGCCGCTGGGTGGCGAGTTGAAAAGCGCCTGCGCTTAAAGTTTCGGTGACGGGGAAAATTTGATAGGCGCTATCATAGATAAAATCTTTTCGGGTGCCATCCATGTCGCGAATCCACTGCAGGGTTCCGTTTGGATTAAATCCCCTTTCAATTTGTAAGTAAGGAGGAGTGGAGTTTGTAAAAAATCTTTCGAGAGTGGGATTACCGCGACTATCGTATTCAAAATATTTGTGCCGATAGGCTACTCCCCCTTTTCCCTGATACTGGTCACTCGGACGGTCTCGAACCAAAGGCGCATCGGCAAAACTGCCACCGCGATAATATTGGGTCACTTGAGTCAGGATTTCATTTCCACCTCCATCGCTATCGACTCTGCTAATCACATTTCCTACCGTGTCATAGCCAAATTGCACCTGACTTATGCGAACCCCTCCTACTTGAGAAAGCTCCCACACTTGTTTTCTTTCTGTATTAAGACGTGGGTAACAAAGACCATTACAATGGTAATCATCTGGAGGGCTTGAAGAGTTCACAACCCATGTGCTCGTTTCAAGCACCGCCGATTTAGCATTTTCAATAATTTCCTGTTTATAAGTTCTACCTGAAAAAGCAAAGTGTCGATAAGCAGACAAATCCCCTACTCCGGGTAAAGGTACATCTCCCAAAGCTTGATGGTAATAAGTGATCGTCTTAAGCTCCTGATTCAAACCTCGGCTTTGCACTTTCTCCACTTGCTGAAACCCGTTGAACATCGCGAGATGTTCTCCATCCACATCATGAATGTAAAAATTTCCCCCGCGAAAAGTATAAGAAGTTTTTTGGTAACCTCGGTAATGACCCGTATCATCCCAAGAAATCGTGTGGTGGGGAGAAAGTTGAGAGTTTAATTGGTAAACATGTTTTGGCACATAAAGATTAAAAGGTAGAAAACGATGAGGCGAAATATGTTGCTCATAATTTAAGCTGGTAGAAGAAGGAACATATTCGATAAAATTATCGCTTAAAAGTTCAGTAGAACTTGCATAAACCGAAGAAATTCTTTTTAAGGCATAAGTCGGTTGATTTCTGTTAACGGGTGGTTCGCCCTGTGAAAAATTGAGAGAGTCGATTTCAAAAGGATAAATATATAACTGATTACCACGTTCTGGAGTATCTTCGTTCGTGCGACTTAAAGCCACCCGATCAGGATAGCCGTCGGCATTCATATCTTGAAACAAGGCAATGGATTTGTCTTCCCAAAAAGCCCGGAGCTTGCCCTTGGCATCATCCCAGTTGGCATTATTAAAAGCTTGACCATAACGAAGGGGATCTTGAAGAATCACTGGAGCACTCAGCTCAGCCACATTCTGTCTCCACCTCATGCCTTGAAAAAAATAAACACGAAATTCTCCCCTGTCGGGGTCTCCTTCCACATAATCGAGATAACCATCGTGATTCATATCGATCCAGTCGGTAGTATTGGTGAGCATTCCCCCCTTTCCAGTCGGAGTGATAATTCCCAAAACATCGATGCCATTATAAAGTAAATGAGGGAATGGAGGAGGAGATCGTCCTCCTACGAGAGGTGGTGGAGGAGGAGAACTTAATTCAGGCTGAGCCCATTGTTTTCCATTTAAATTCAAGGCCACCAAAATCCCTCTGTTGTTGGGAGGCCTATGATTTGTACCCGTAAAACCCGCTGCCCACACGCGATCGGGTAAACCATCCCCGTTCATGTCACGAATAAAAGCATAATATTCTCCACGTCGTGAATCACCGGCCTGGATTTTTCCTTGAGCACTCGAGAAAGGAGTTCTTTGATTCCTCCAAATAGTCTGATCTGCAATTTTCACAGGATCTGCCCAAATACTCCCCTGAGAATCAAAACCGTGTCCGTTGTTGAAATAAACAGTAAAAGTTCCGCCATTAGGATCCAAAGGATGAGAATGCCCTACTATGCGATCCGGTAAAGCATCGCCGTTCATATCGATCAAGCCTTCATCGGGCCCGGTCTCACCTGGATTGGGGCCAGTGGTATTGGGGTCTTCCCAGCGAACCAAATTGGAATCGAAAAAACCTCCACGATTGAAAGCGATGAGAAAATGAGCATGATGATTAGAATCACGAATTCCCGCCACGCGATCCACCAAACCATCGCCGTTCATGTCTTGTAAAAAAAGAAACTGATGGTCTTCATGAATATCCCCCAAAAGTTTGCCCTGACAATCTTCACGGCGGCATTCGCTGTGTTCAAAGGGATCTGAGAAAACTCGAGAGATTGGATTGAAACTTCTACCTACATTGTAAAAAATTTCAAAGTTCCAACTATTTTCAAAAGCATAAAGTTTATCAGGAAGACCATCTCCGTTCATATCCACTAACTGAAGCCGTTCACCGGGATACCCTGGATTATGATTGTAATAAGCGGGAGATGTAAAAGGTTCAATAAACGAAGAAAAGTGAGGAGAAGCCCCTTGATAATACTCTAAAGCTGTTCTGGGAAGGGTTTCACTATCTGTTTTACCATAGGGAGTCACTCCCATCAGAAGATCCGCCCCCATATAATCAGCAGGGCCATAATTGAGAACATACTTCATCAAGCGATTAGAACCTTCGTGAACCACAATCTCCTGTAAGCGTGATCCTAGTTGAGCGGGATCTAAAAAGGTTTGTCGATAAACAGGATAGTAAACCTTATGCGCTATAACAGAGGGTTGTTTGACAAAATCAATGGTAATCCCTTGCCCCACATAATTGATTTGATCAGGGAGATTATCATATCCATAAGTGATTTCGAGTGTATTGCCATTGGGATCAACGACTTTATCAAGCATCCATCGAAAAACCTGTATGGGACCATAATAAATGGATTGTTCTCGACTCCGGTTATGCCATCCAAACTCATAGCGATTGCCACTCTTATCAAAAACTATCCATTTGAGATCATGAGGGGCAGATAAAAGAAAATATTCGTTAAACGCCGATTCTATTTTTGCATGACAATGAATTAATGCAGTACCCGAAGGAATGAATGAAGAAACCCCATAGTCATTGGGAGAAACTGGATTTTCATCACAAACCACTGCTTCCGCCTGCCCACCAAAACGCACTTCGAAAGACTTTCCATGTTCGTAATCAATCTGCCCTCTTTCGGGAAGCCGGATAATAGAGCCCATGTCGAGTTCCCAACCATAACCCACCCAACTGTTGGGATTTCGCCGGTAACTATTATAGTTGAGATTAATCGAAGGTTGGATGTTGCCACGAGCCGGAGGTACTGAGATTTCAACCCCGTAACTCATGGCTCCCGTAAATTCATCGACCTGAGCACTTTTACCTCCGCCTGTTTGGCTACCCCCTGCCCCCGTTGTTTGTGCGAAAAGTTTTAAAGGAAATAGGTAGAAAAAAAGCAGAGGCAAGAAAAAGAATTTTAAAATTTTATTAAAATTAAAAATCATCCGATCACTCGTTTAATGTTTTTAAATCGCAACCCGGCCCTGGAGGATTATCCTGGCAAGGGTCTATCGCATACGCTCCAGCATCCAGGCGATTGCCACGTTCATCGATGTTCGTGGGGAATCCACTTTTTTTATTGTATTGTTTTTGTGAATTCATACTGCCTCCCCCACTGCCTGTATCTACCTGTGTCCCAGCAGAACCCACACTTCCTGTAGGGGCGCCTGCCAATGGGTCGTGGTGGACGCCGCTACCTGCAGAATTTTTATTTTCTCCTCCACAAGAAATGAATAGAAAACTAAAAAACAAAATCACAACTAATAAAATGCTCCAATTGTATCCACTGTCACCCTCTCCCTGACCCTCTCCCCTCAAGGGAGAGGGGACTCTCATTAAAAAATTCAGCTCTTTTAAGTTTTTGGACATACCTTCACCTTTTCACTTTGATTTTTAAAAAGTAGCACAACCCCATCCGCCATCACGGCCAGCAAATCCTGTTTTCCATCACGATCGTAATCCAAAAAACCCACAAAAATAGTTTTTCCCAAAATAGAAAGATTTAAAGGAAGAGTAATATCCTCATAGTGATCTACGGAGTTCGAGTTTTGATTTAAAAGAGGATAATAAAAACGAGAGGGCTCTTCGAACTTACCCAAAACATGCGAAGGGGTTTGATTATTTAAAATATCTCCCCAAGCCACTTTTGTGTTTTTGCTTTGAGCCCGCAGACCCATGCGATCCGTGCAATCCTCAAAACTTCCACGAGAATTACGACAGTAAAGAATGTTGCCGGGGTCTTGGTTATTCTCATCACTCCAATTGATGACATGCAGAGAAGGAAGTTCTCCCGGCTGACGCAGCACCCACTGGGCATCTACACTGGCTCCCGGGTCTGAGAGCACAAATTGCCCGGTGGTGGAAGAAACACTCGAGGTAAAAGTTCCATCGCCATGATTCACATACAAGCGTTTGGCGCGATCTGAAGGACTGGCCGCGTAAAAATCCAAATCTCCATCCCCATCAAAATCAGCAGCGGGAAGGGCTGCGATATTCCCTGCATTTCTCAAACCAATATCATTCGCCACTTCTGAAAAATGGTCGTTTCCCAAATTGCGATAAAAATACAATCGGTTGTCGGTTGCAAAGAGCAAATCCATTCCCAGAAAAACACCGGTGATGCCAGGATCTCCCAGCAGATGAATGCCCTGGGGAGAAAGAAGAGGAGTGAAAACTCCATTTTCATTTTTTACGAGATCACTGTCTTGTTGCCCCATGCGAAGAAAATATCGATCTCCCCAAACCACATTTTTATAACTGGATAGAACGCTAGAAAAATTCTGGGCCTCTGTAAAAACTCCACCCTGACTCAGATAACAGGTGGAAGAGGAACTTGGATGAAAAAAACAAAGATCGAGGAGACCGTCAGCATTCAGATCTTTCATGGAAACTGTTGAATGATTTTTTCGCTCTTCCAATTCAAGACCTGTCAGCAGGTGCCGCGCATGTTGATCTTTAAATTGAATGCAGGGAGCCATTCCGTTTTGAATACGAGTGCGATCGATATAGCCATCGCAAGCGCCTTCTTGGCACATCATTCCTGCATCCGCAGAAAATAAACTCGCATCCGGTTTAAAGAGATGAATTGTCGCATCGGTTCCCAGAAGTGAACCGCCATCGGGGATAGGATTTTCAGGATTTGAGGAATCAGAAGAGTTATTACATCCGGATAGAGCTGCCGCTGCTACCAAAGCACCCGACAACAACGATAAGGCAAGACCCACACTCATGTGTTCCCCCTCGAAAAGTTTGACCTACTTTTGTGTTCCTAATCCTTTTCTCGTTCTTTTCAAGAAAAAGTTGCCTATAAAAAACATTTTTTCATTTTCACCTTCTCCCCCTGCGGGAGAAGGTGTCCCGCAACGCGGGACGGATGAGGGGAAAATAAAAATCTTCTTCAATTCCATGACGCGTAATGTTAACCAGAAACCATGAATCTTTGGACACGCTACACGGAGTCCCCTCTCTACAAAAAAAGATTTTTGATTTTATTCATTACGCTTCTCATCCCTTATTTGCTGCATCCTTTATATGATGCCGAATGGTTTGGTGTGAAACTGCTCGATTTTTCTTTTTCTCTGCTTTTCGTGGTTGGAATTTTGGCGGTCAGCAGTAAAAAACATTTTGCGTTTGTCGCCTTAAGCCTGCTGGGGCTTGCACAAACGCTTGCCTGGATGTCTCATTCTTTTTCCAGCACTGCGCTCACGCTGACGGCCATTGGACTGAATTGTTTGTATCTCACCTATATTACGGTTTTACTTTTAAAACATATCTTGAGTATTAAAACGGTTAGCACAGAAACTATTTTTGCTTCACTCTGTGTTTATCTGCTGATGGGATTTATCTGGGCTTTTATTTATTCACTCCTCGATGATCTGGTTCCTCACTCTTTTCAAATCAACCCGCTTCTCTTCACTTCATTCCCCAGCAATAATCATATTTACTCGAAGCTGTATTATTTTATTTATTTCAGCTTCACGACTCTTTCCACTTTAAGTTTTGGCGATATTTTTCCTTCTTCTCCGTGGAGCCGGGTGTTTGTTTCTTTGGAAGGAATTACAGGGCCTATTTATCTGGTGTGCCTGGTTTCGCGATTGGTGGGACTGCATATTTCGCAATCAACGCGGTTGAAATCTTGAAAACCTTACTTCCTCATATTCGCCGCCAAAACATTTTTGCGCAGGCGGATATTTTTGGGAGTTACTTCGACTTGTTCATCATCTTTGATGAATTCGATGGCCCGTTCCAGGGTGATGGGCACCACGGGAGTTAAAGTGACGTGTTCGTCTTTACCGGAAGCACGCATATTACTGAGTTTCTTTTCTTTGCAGGCATTCACATTCAAATCGTTATCGCGATTGTGTTCTCCGACAATCATGCCCTCATAGACAGAGACATTGGCCCCTACAAACAAGATTCCGCGCGGCTCCAAATGAAACAGGGCATAAGGAACACTATCTCCCAAACGATCTGAAACGAGAGAACCACTCACACGACTTTTAATTTCGCCTCGCACGGGTTCATAACCTTGCAGATAAGAATTCATCAGGCCCACACCTTTGGTATCCGTTAAAAATTCGTTTCGGTATCCCATGAGCCCCCGTGAAGGAATGGTAAATTCCAGACGAATACGCCCCGTGCCGTGATTCACCATATTGATCATCCGCCCCTGACGCAGAGAAAGTTTTTCAGTAATCACTCCCATGAAAGTATCGGGGATATCGATAAAGAGATGTTCGATGGGTTCAAGCTTTACTCCGTCTTTTTCTTTGAAAATAATCTGGGGGCGACCGACAGCGAGTTCAAAGCCTTCGCGACGCATGGTCTCAATCAAAATTGCCATTTGAAACTCGCCGCGGCCTTTCACGGTAAAACTTTCAGTCGACTCCCCGGCCTCCAGTTTTAAAGCAACATTATGAAGAACTTCTTTTTGCAAACGCTCTAAAATTTTTCGGGATTGAACATACTTGCCTTCTTTGCCCGCGAGCGGAGAAGTGTTCACCATAAATTTCATGGAAACCGTGGGTTCGTCTACGACCAAGCGTTTTAAAGCTTTGGGAGCAAGGCCGCTGCAAATGGTATCTCCAATTTCTACATTTTCTATTCCTGAAAGGATAATGATATCTCCCGGCTCCACGACCTCGATTTCCCTGAATTGCAAGCCCTGATAAGCCTGCACATTGGAGACTTTCAGCGGCTTCGGGATCCCCTCTCTTCCCAAACAAACGAGGTTTTCATTTTTCTTGGCGCTGCCTTGAAAAACTTTTCCGATGGCGAGGCGACCGAGATAATCGGAGTAACCCAAGTTGGTGACGAGCATTTGAAAAGGCTCAGCAGGATCAAAACTGGGAGCTGGAACTTCGCTCAAAATCGTGTCAAACAACACACTTAAGTCTTTACCTTTTTCTTCCAAAGTTTTTTGAACAATTCCCTCCCGGCCAATGGCGTACAACACGGGAAACTCGATTTGAGATTCATCGGCATCCAGATCGATAAACAAATCATAAATTTCGTTTAACACTTCTTTGGGCCGCGCATCTTTTCGATCAATTTTATTCACCACGACAATAATTTTGAGATGGGCCTCCATGGCTTTTCGAAGCACGAAGCGGGTTTGCGGAAGAGGACCTTCGGAAGAGTCGACCAAGAGTACTGCCCCATCCACCATTTTCAAACCGCGCTCGACTTCACCGCCAAAATCCGAGTGGCCTGGCGTATCAATGATATTGATCTTTACCCCTTTGTAAGAAACAGAACAGTTTTTGGAAGCGATGGTGATGCCGCGTTCTTTTTCCAAATCCATGCTATCCATCATGCGCTCTTCGGTGGCCTGATTTTCACGAAAGGTCCCGCTTTGCTTCAGCATGAAATCGACCAGCGTGGTTTTACCATGATCGACGTGAGCGATGATCGCAACATTTCTTAAGTGGGGGTTTTGGGATGTGGTTTTCATTTTTTAGCGAATACCTATAAAGGAATTTTGTAAATTTTGAGTGGGAAAAATTGGGCGATATGAGTGAAGTCTTTATCGTTATGAAATAATTCTGCATCCACCTCAAGAGCCTGGGCAGCGATCAGACAATCCATTGATTTTCGAATTTGTTTCCCTTTTTGCCGACAAGTTCGATAAATAGAAGCCGCTTTTTTAAAAACAGAAGGTTCATTTAAAGAAAAATAAGGAAACGCTAAAAGGTATTTTTCTGTTTTTTTATGCTCTACATCAGAACGAATTCCCTGCAAAATTTCTTGCAAGATCAAACCGGTGAGCAAAAGCTTGTCGCCCTCTTCAAGAAGCTTGTGAAGTTCTTTGCGAAAAGATGTGTCTCTTCCCGTAAGAAAATCAATCCAGACACTCATATCAACGAGAATCAAAACGGCCTTTCCTCATCCGGGCCAAAGAACCCTTCCAATGAATTTTTCCCTCCAATTTCAAAATTTCTTTCTGAGATTCACGGCGAAGCAGATCTTCCAGGGCGCGGTGAATGAGTTCCTTTTTGGTTTTGGCGTGAGTCAATTTTAATGCCTTTTCTACAAGTGTAGAATTGAGATCAATGTTGGTGCGTGCCATATACACCTAAAATATATTTTTTATACACATTCTGTCAATGGAAGAAAAAATCTAATGCGCATGCCCACCCGGGCCATGAGTATGCCCGTGTTGCAGCTCTTCTGCGGTCGCCTCGCGAATACTGACGAGTTCCACATCAAAGACAAGATCCACACCCGCCAAGGGATGATTGGCATCTAATGTTGCATGAGTCTCATTCACTTCAATCACCGTAAAAGGATGGGACTGGGCTTCTGGCCCTGCCTGAAACTGATCGCCCACTTTCACTTCTCCGGGAAGTTTATCCAAAGGGACTGCCACGATATATTTTTGATCCCGCTCTCCGTATGCATCGGTCGCCAGTACTTCTATTTTCTTTTTGTCTCCGACCTCTAGAAGAGCCAATTGCCTTTCAAGGCCGGGGATAATCTGGCCTACGCCTTCTAAGTAAGTGAGCGGTTCCAATCCCACAGAAGAGTCCAGTTTATTTCCTTCGGAATCGGTTAAAGTATAGTGAAACGATATTGCACGAGGATTCATATTTTCTCCTTTGAAAAAAAGGACTACCTTTTCAGACTCTACTTTGACAAGCCGTTTTATTTTTCAAACTTCTTTTCCATCACCAACGCATCTTCATTATTTTCAGAATAATAATGGCGCCGAACACCTATTTTTTTAAATCCAAATTTTTCATACAAATGAATGGCCGCAATATTGCTTTTTCTTACATCCAAAAAAATCCTACCGACCCCTTGCCTGTTTGCCTCTTTTTCCAAGTGTTCCATTAAAAAAGTAGCGAGGCCCTTTTTGCGCCAAGCAGGATGAGTCGCAATACTGATGAGATGGATTTCTTGGGGGATGAGCCAATAATCGAGAAACCCGACAAGGATTTCCCCCACTTTCAATATAGAAGGATGAGCAATATCCAGAGCCAATTCTTCTTCGAAAATTTCACGAGAATAAGGTTGGGAAAAACTGGAGTTTTCAATTTCAAGCACACGATCCAGATGCGCCTGAGTCATGGGGCTTAAAAGCAACTGATCCTTTAATATTTTTGATCGATGATCTTCCAAAGGGTCTTGACCCCCTCTTGGGTTCGGCTTGAAAAATAAATGAGTTGTTCTTCTGGCAACTTTAAAATTTCTTTAATCCTGTTTTTTCTCAAAAGCCACTGACTTTTATTTAAAGTATCGACCTTGCTGAGAGCAATGCAAAAGGGTCTCTCGCTTGAGAGCAACCAATCTTGCATTTGAAAATCAAGGGCGTCGGGGTCTCGGCGGATATCATAAATCCAGACAGTCGCTTTCCAAGTGTGGCGAGCAGAAGCATAAGCCTCAATCACTTCCACCCAAGAAGTTTTTTCTTGTTTGGAGGTTTTCGCGTAACCAAAGCCGGGGAAATCGACAAAAACCAGATTGGGCCTTACCTTGAAAAAACAAAGCCCCTGGGTTCTTCCCGGAGTCGAACTGCTGCGTGCCACTTTTTGACCCAGCAAAGTGTTGATCAGAGAAGATTTGCCGCTATTGGATCTTCCCAAAAAAGCAATTTCCGGCAAATAAGCTTTGGGCAGGGATTCTTTGGTTTTAGCGTGGGCGAGAAATTCAACTCTCATGAAAAACTTTTCTTCCTAAAAATTCTGCCTTGTCTCCCAACTCTTGCTCGATGCGTAAGAGTTGATTGTATTTGGCGAGGCGTTCACTGCGCGAAGCACTTCCTGTTTTGATTTGCCCGGCGTTGCAGGCCACTGCCAAATCGGCAATCGTTGTATCTTCTGTTTCTCCCGAGCGATGTGAAATGACAGTGGTATAAGAATTTTTCTGGGCCAATGAAATCGTTTGCAAAGTTTCAGTGAGAGTTCCAATCTGATTTACTTTCACCAAAATAGAATTCGCCACTTTTTCTTGAATCCCCTGGGAAAGTCTTTCTACATTCGTGACAAAAAGATCATCTCCCACAAGTTGCAAACGACCGCCCAGTTTCTCGGTGAGTTTTTTCCATCCATTCCAATCATTTTCTGCCAAACCGTCTTCGATGGAAATCAAGGGGAAATCTTTTTTGAAGCCCGCGTAATATTCGATCATTTGATCCACAGCATGAGGCTGATTCTTTACAGGATAGTATTTTCCATCTTTATAAAATTCACTCGAGGCGGCATCCAAGGCAATGAGAACCTCTTCCCCCGGCTTGTAACCTGCTTTTTCGATGGCGCGGACAATATATTCCAGTCCTTCGCGATCAGATTTCAGAGAAGGAGCAAAGCCGCCTTCATCCCCTACAGCTGTTGAATAACCCGCATCGTGCAGTAATTTTTTCAAAGTGTGAAATACTTCTACACCCGCTCTCAGGGCTTCAGAAAATTTTCCACCACACACCGGCACAATCATGAGTTCTTGCAATTCAATATTGTTATCCGCATGCGCCCCTCCGTTGATAATATTCATCATGGGAACGGGGAGAAGATAGGGTGAGGTGTGAGGGGTAAGGGGTGAGGAGAGAAAAATATTTCTCAAATAAACATATAAAGGCAAATGCTGGGAAAGCGCTGCGGCTCTCGCGGCCGCAAGAGAAACCCCTAAAATCGCATTGGCGCCAAGACTCGATTTATTTTTTGTTCCATCGAGCTTGAGAAGAGTGTCATCGATTTTTTTCTGATCCAAAACATCAAAACCTTTGAGGGCAGCATCCATTTTTTGATTCACATTTTGTACGGCTTTCAATACCCCTTTCCCAAAATATCGTTTTGGATCTTGGTCGCGAAGCTCCACCGCTTCATGTTCTCCCGTCGAAGCCCCCGAAGGCACCATCGCCCTCCCCATCGTGTGATCTTCTAAATGGACCTCCGCCTCTAAGGTGGGATTCCCACGTGAATCGATGATTTCTCTTGCACAAATTTTTACAATTTTAGACATAAAGTGACAGGCTCCTCTTTTAAAATTTTTTCCGGGATTATCACTTTTATGAGAGAGGTGTCAATTTACAGCTCAAGAATAAAACAGGGTTGGATTAATTCTTTCTCGTTTGATCAAAATGATTCTGGCTGAAAAATTAGAAAAAAAGACTGCTTAAAACCCCAACAAAAACTTTACTCCCTCCACCACTTTTCTAAAATCTCCCACCTCCAACACCCCCAAGTCTTTAATAAAAAGACTACGATCTACCGTGTGGAGTTGATCCATCAAGGCATCAGAAGGTTTTTGAATTTGCAGCTCTTGAGAGGGGCTAATGCGAAGTCTTAAAATATTTTCGTTTTGCAGTTGAGTCGTCAGAGGAATAACGACAACCCCTGGACTTCCAATTTTAAGCGTATCGGAAGATTGAATCACAATCACCGGTCTCACCTTACCGGGTTTGGATTTTCGGGCGGGATTCATATCCACCAGATAACATCGACCTTGCTCAATCATGATTTCATTTGAGTTCAGAGAATTCACGCATCACCGTTTGGGCTTCTTTTTGATAGGATTTAAAATAATTCTTCAAAGATTCCAGTTGGAATTGTCGTTTTAATTTTTGATTATATTCCGCAATCGCATCATTGATGTATTCCGTTTTGGAACGGACCTGGGTCTTGGGAAGTAGTTCATTGATTTCTTCTTCAAGCTCCGGGCGAAGATTAAGTTTAAGTGCCATATTGAGGTTCCTTTTTATACCCCTAAATTATGGCCTCATCAAGGCACTTGTCAAGATCGTTTTTTTTATCACAATAAACATTTTGTTCCATTCTTGCTTCTTTTTGCTATGATGATGACTTCTATGGAAAAACCTCACCGTAAAACACCCCTTTCCGAGCGTGTCATCGCCATCATGGGAGTCTCCGGATTCAAGGGGAGAACGATTCTGCAAGAGCTCGAAAACGACTCTCGTTTTAAAAAAATAATCGTGATTGATCGTCGCAAGCCCACGATCGAAACCAAAAAATCAAAATTTTACAAACTCGATCTGACGGAACCCATGGTGGATCTACGCCTTTCAGAAATTTTCAAAAAAGAAAAAGTGCATACGGTCATTCACACGGCTTTTCCGATTACTCCTCCCCGGCATCAATCTTTGGCACATGAAATTATTTCAGTCGGGTCTATGTATATTTGCAATGCGATTGCCGATGCGGGAGTTAAAAAACTGATTCTCGCTTCTACCACCGATGTGTACGGGGCATTTCCCGACAACCCCAATTTTCTTACAGAAAAACATCCCATGCGCGGCGGAATTAAAAATCGTTTTCTGGCCGATAAAATTGATGCGGAAAAATCAGCCTTGAGACTCGCCCAAAAGCACCCTCAAACGGTTGTGACTATTTTAAGACCCTGTCATATTTTGGGCCCTAATATTCAAAGTTATAAAACCAATTATTTGTCCCGACCTTTTGTTCTGACCATCATGGGCTATGATCCTCTTTTTCAATTTGTTCACGAAACCGATGTGGTGCGTGCCTTTATGAAAGCGGTGGAAGGAGACTATCCCGGCACTTTTAATATCGTGGGTAACGGGGTTTTGCCTCTATCGAGAGTCATTGGCATTTCAGGTAAAATCCAGATTCCCATGTCTGAGTTTGTGATGAAAAACCTTATTCAATTTTTTTGGTATCTCGATATGTCGCCCGCACCGGCCAGTTATCTCAATTTTTTAAAATACATTTGTGTCGCGGATGGAGAAAAGGCCAAAGAAGTGATGGGTTTTACACCCCAATACTCCACGCGCGAAACCCTACTCTCTTTCGTGGGCGCTGAACGCTTAAGAGATGTGGATTTGGCAGAAGCTGAAAGTTAAAAAAGGATCAAATCATGCTACCTCCCAAAGCCCGAACCTCCCGTGTTACCCGCCTTCATCTTTTGCAGGGACTCAAGTCTTCCAAGAATTTGAACGCCGAAGAAAAAGATCTTCTCAAACAAGAACTCGAAGACCGTATCGGCCGGGTGGAAGATGAAATGAAGTCCTCCGTCGAAAAACTCGAATCGGAACTTCGTCAATTACTGAAACAAGCCGGCTTAAACCGTGAAGAAGCCCGGATGAAATCAGACCTTGCAAAACTCACCACCCTGCTCGAAGAAAGAATTCAATCTTTGGGAGAACCCAAAGGGGAAGGAAAAACAATCGTCACTCCTCCCAAAGCCAGTACACTGAGAAAATTTAATTATTATTTAAACCAGCTGCTTTCCATCAAAACCTACAAACAACTTGTTTTCGGAGTGACCCGCTGGGAAAAGCAGGATTTTGATGAATTTGGTCGTGATCCTGCTTTTGAGAAAAAAGTAAAACCTCTTTTTGATTTTTTCTACCACCAATACTGGCGTGTTTCTGCAGAAGGCTTGGAGAATATTCCCGAACAAGGCTCTGCGCTCATCGTCGCGAATCATTCTGGAACTCTTCCATTTGATGGATCCATGATTCGTCTCGCAGTCACCAACGACCATCCGGCCCGTCGGGATGTACGTTTTTTGGTGGAAGACTTTGTGTATTACCTGCCTTTTATAGGAACCTTTATGTACCGCATCGGGGGCGTGAGAGCTTCGCAAGACAACGCGGAACGCTTGTTGCGAAAGGGCCATCTCGTCACTGTTTTCCCGGAGGGAGAAAAAGGAATCGGTAAACTTTACAAACAACGTTATCACTTGCAGCGTTTTGGACGTGGCGGTTTTATCAAACTGGCTCTGCGAACCAACACGCCCATCATTCCCTGCGCCGTGATTGGGGCAGAAGAAAGTCAGCCCCTGCTTTATCGGCTGCATTTTTTGGCCAAACCTTTTGGAATTCCCTATGTGCCTATTACGCCCACACTCCCTTGGCTGGGGCTTTTGGGGCTTTTTGGTCTTCCTTCAAAATGGAATATTTATTTTGGAAAACCCATCACTCTGAAACAATATGGCAAAAACGCCATTGATGATGAACTGCTGATCCACCGTCTTTCAGAAGAAGTAAGACAAACCATTCAAGAGATGATTGTGAAGGGGTTGAAGAAGCGCAGATCCGTTTGGTTTGGTTAAATCACAAACTGTTCCATTTTTTTCTGCGACAGCATCTGCTCCTGATAAAGCTCAAAACTTTTTTTCCCCAAAATTCCTGCGGTGATCTTTTTTCCCAACTCCACTCCGGGTTGATCAAAAGGATTGATATCAAACAAGCCCCCAGCAAACGCTGTCGCCACTTGCAGTAAAAAAAGAAGCTGGCCAATGGCGTAAGGGCTTCGACGGGGAATCAGGAGTGTACTCGAAGGGCGATCCCCTCCTCTTAAGGCTTCTTCTGTGGCTTTGGCTTCTGCCTGCAAAACTTCTTCCATCGAATGACGAGTCAAATGTTTCAAGTCCTCATGAGGAAATAAATCTGCAGGCATTGGAAGAGCCTGCGCGAATTTTTCAACCCTCAGAAAAACCAGAAATTTGTCGGGGGGCCCTTCGATGTAAAGCTGCACTTGTGAGTGTTGATCTCTTGTGCCACAAGCGGCCACTGGCGTAGAGCCGGTGAATACCTCTTTACCTTTCAAAGAAAATCTTTTTCCAATACTTTCTGCCCACAACTGGCAATACCATTCTGCCAAAGGAAACAGGGTGTCTGAATAAGGCATAAAAACCAGAATGTTTTTTTTCTTGAGAAACATCAGGTACTGAAGAGCCGCCAACATATAAGCAGGATTTTCCCAAAGCTCTTCCGTTTGGGTTCTTGATTCTCCCCTCCGCGCCCCTGCCAATAGCTCTTCAATATCGACACCTCCCATGGCTGCGGGAAAAAGACCGACGGGAGACAAGGCTGAAAAACGGCCTCCGACTCCGGGGGGAATTTCAAAAGAAGGCCATTTGTTTTCTTGAACCAACTTTCTTAAAAATCCCTGGGTAGGATCGGTGGTCACCACCAGATGGCGTTTCCAATTTTGTCCGATACGTTCTTGTAAAACGCGTGCCACCACCATCATCTGGGTCATGGTTTCAAAAGTTTTGCCGGACTTGCTAATGACATTGAACAAGGTTTTTTGAAGATCCAAAGTCTCCAGAAGCTGGGAAAAAGAATCGGGATCAATAGAGTCACAAACCAAAACCCGGGCAGCCCCTGATCGTTTTTCAGGGGGAAAATTGTTAAAGTAAGAACCCTTAATGGCAGATAAAATCGCTTTTGTGCCCAGCGCCGATCCGCCAATGCCCAAAACAACCAAAGTGTCAAAACGGCCCTGATAATCTTCTGCTATGTTTTTTATTTTTGAAGCAGACTCTTCAGCATGGGGGAGCTGATAAAAAGGAATCTGCCCCACTTCTTTCATGGCATGCAGACCCCGGTGGACTCCGCGTGTAAGGCCTTCCAAGGCTTCCACTTCTTCCACACGAATGCCTTCTTTTCCCACAAAGGAATCCATCGCAAAATTAAAATCCAACCTCACATCACTATGAGACATATTTCCTCCCACACTCACCCTCTCCCTGGACGGGAGAGGGCTGGGGGAGAGGGTAATCCAATTTAAAAGTACATTATTTGGAAGATTTCATTAGATCACCCGCCCCCTAACCCCCTCCCGTCTAGGGAGGGGGTATTTAGATTAAGTTCCTTTTATAAGTTTTAGCTTTATGAACGCAACAAAGAATTCTATGAAAGAAAAATATGTTCTATCTCTCTTTCCTTCTTTTCATCATTTCTTTTTTTAGAATGGGGATTCTTCTTGCATGGAATGAAGACTATCGACCCGACAACAGACCCGTTGAACGAACGGTTTGCGGAAAAAATATCCGGGAGCTTTCCCAGGGGCTTTCGGCTTTTATTCGCTCCACAGATCCTGATGAGTCGTGCAACGAAGATGAAACGCGTCTTAAATTGATCGTGGGGACCTCTCCCAAAGGGGCTGTGGCTCTCATCCCTTTTGCCTCTCCGGATCCTTCTTCCCAGCCCTGGATTGTTTCCTGGCCCGACCTCTGGCACTTTACCTGTTTTTCCACCACCTCTGGCGAGATTTTGGGAACTCCCATCCAAAAGAAAAATTATCGGGGCGAAGTCACGGCTCCTGTAAAATATCAGGAATGCGCTTCTGCCTTAACCATGGCGACCCAAGTCTGCCAGCAACAACTGGGGGGTTCACAAATTCTGGAACAATGTGGAGCAAATGAGATTTCTCTTCTTTCTTCCTGGAACCCCTGGATTTCAACGCAAAACTCTGCTTCTCTGGGAAAAGTCTGCGTTGCAAAAGCCAACTTAAGTTTTCGGGATTTTCAATTTCAGATCAGATCTGGCAAACAGAATTGTGTAGAAGACGAAAAAGAAATGGAGATGAAAAGAACCCCTCAGGGGGCCTTTTTATTTCTGCCCTTGAAGGTCAATCCCACTCAAATTTTTCCTTCCTTCCCTTGATCAAAAATTTATATTAAGCATTCTTCTATGTCTTTCATCTGGCAAAACCTTCCCCAACCGATTTTTGGGCTCTCTCCCATGGATGGAATCACAGACTCTGTGTTCCGTACCATGGCTTACCGTCACGGGCCACCGGATGTTTTATTCACAGAGTTTGTGAGTGTGGAAGCGCTCTCGCGAAAAATTCCCGCGATTTTCAGGGATCTCCAATACGAAAACCACGAACGCCCGATGATTGCTCAAATTTATGGTTATGAACCTGAAGCTTTTGAAAAGTGTATCCCCCTATTGGCGGAACTGGGTTTTGATGGAGTGGATATCAACATGGGTTGTCCCGCCAAAAGTGTGGTGCATAGCGGAGGCGGTGCAGCTCTCATCAAGACTTGTCCCCATGCCAAAACCATTATCAAAACTTGCGCAAAAGCACTGGATGAATGGCATGACAAAACGGGAAAACAAATTCCTCTCTCCGTCAAAACCCGACTGGGCTATGACCAGATCATCGTCAAAGATTGGATTGGAGAGCTCCTCGAATGCGAAGAAATCTCCAACATCTCCATTCACGGCCGCACTTTAAAACAAGGCTACTCGGGCTCCGCCAACTGGGATGCCATCGCCGAAGCGGCGGAGCTGGCGCGTGGGAGCAAAATATTAATTCTGGGAAACGGCGATTTGCAGTCGTTTGAGGACGCTATTCAAAAAATTGAGCAAACAAAAGTAAACGGAGTGCTCTTTGGAAGAGCGACGTATGGCCAACCCTGGTTTTTTCGGGAAAAGGAAAAATATCGTGTCAATGTAGGGGCACGTTGCAACGTGCCCCTACAAATGAATTCCGAAACCCGCATCCAAACCCTTCTCGAACACGCCCGCCTCCTCGCCGAACGAAAAGACCCCAAACATTTTCCTCAAATCCGAAAACATGCGGGTTGGTATTTAAAAAATTTTGCAGGAGCCAGTGAGCTTCGTGCTCAACTCGTAAGAGTGAATTCACTTGCAGAAATGGAAGCAATCTTAACTCCTTATCTTTCAAAGGCGGCATAATGAAGCTTATTCTCGTCTCCACCTCCGAACGTCGCAAAGAAATTTTAAAATTGTTGGGGCTGCCCTTCGAAATAGTGGCACCTCTTTACGAAGAAGAAACTCTTTCGGAGCTCACGCCTTATGAAGAAGCCAGTCGTTTTTCGAAAGAAAAGGTACGGTCAGTTTTGAAAAAAATGGGGGAGAGGGGAAAGAAAAATATTCTGATTGGCAGTGATACGCTGATCGAGTATCAGGGGATGAAAATCGGAAAACCCAAAGATATAAATGATGCACAAAAAATCCTGAAAACCCTGCGGGGAGAAACCCACGATATTCTCACCGGCCTTACAATGCTCAACACCGAAACCGGTGTTTCTGAAACCCATGTGGAAATTGTACGCATCAAAATGAAAAATGTTTCGGATGAAACCCTCACGCGTTATCTGGAAGAAGATTCTCCCCTGGATAAAGCCGGAGCTTACTCTTTGCAAGGCAAAGGCCGGGAACTGATTGATGAATTAAAAGGGGATTATTTGGCCGCGGTCGGCCTTCCCCTGCGACCAATCGCCAAATTTTTAAACTGCTGTGGAATGCATCCCAAAAATGAAGTAGAAAAAATTTATCAGGAAAAACATTTTATGAATTGGAGGACTTACTCATGAAATCGAAAGTCTATTTTTTTATTTTTTCCATCGCGTTCTTTTTCGCCTGTTCCCCCATCAGTCATACCGAACCTCAAAAAGAAAATACTCAAGTGCTGGTGGAGGGAGAAAATGTATGGCCTCCCCAAGGACCCCGTTGTGATAAGTTTATCGATTGTTGCGTCGCTGCCGAGAAAAAGGATCCCAGCACACAGCTGATGTGCCGCCTCATTGCCGCCAAGAAACCTTTGGATTGTGCAGAAGGAATCCGAACAATCGCCCAATATATGAAGGAAAAGAAAATGGAACCGCCACCGGAATGTATTGAAGTGAGAATGGATATTAAAATGTAAAAAGTCCTGCGCCCCCATCCACTTCAATCACCTGCCCCGTCAGATAACTTGCTTGTTTCGAACAAAGAAAGGCAATCACATTTGCCAGTTCTTCCACTTCTCCCAAACGCCGCATGGCGGCTTTTTTCAGCATGCGATCCAGCATATCCCCGCGAATAAATTTTTGTGCGGCTTCGGATTTCATCACGCCAGGAGAAACAATGTTCGAAGTGATATTAAATCGTGCGCCTTCCAAGGCCAGGCTTTTTGCAAAACCAATCACACCTGCCTTGGTGGTTGAATAGCTGGTCTGCCCTGCCCCACCATGAGTCCCTGCAAAGGAAGAAATACAAATGATTCGACCCCATTTATTTTGAAGCATTTTGGGCCACACCGCACGAGTCACATTCACTGTACCGATGAGGTTGACCTCGATATCCCGATTAAATTTCTTGGGATCAATCTCCGCGAACATTCCCACGGTAGAAAGAATGGAAGCATTGTTCACCAAAATTTCGACAGCCCCCAAATCTTTTTCAATTTGGCTGACCACTTCATTCACCTGAGAGGTGTTGCTAATGTCACACACATATCCTTTGGCCTTCACACCTTTCGCCTCCGCAAGTGAAACGGTTTCTTCTGAAGATTGAATATCCACAATCGCAATTTTCACTCCCTCTTCTGCCAAAGCAAGAGCATCTGCCCGCCCCAGGCCATTTCCTGCTGCACCGGTGATGAGCGCGACTTTTTCTGCAATTTGATAGTTCATAGGTTCTCCTTAAAATCCCCCCAGCCCCCCTTTACAAAGGGGGGTAAGAAAAAGAAGCCCCACTTTAGTAAAGGGGGGTTGGGGGGATTTGTTCTTAAAAAATTTTCTTTGCCATCTTTATTCTAAAAATGGTTTAAGAAGCCATGAATTTCTTTCTCTGGATCAAATCTTTTCACCTCATCTCGATGGTCGCCTGGTTTGCGGGCCTTTTTTATATTTTTCGTTTGTTTGTTTACCACGTCAAATTCAAGGACCAAAAAAATATGGCCGAAGCTTATGGTCTGATGGAATACAAGCTGCTCTATTTCATTATTCATCCCGCCATGTTGATGACGATTGTCTTGGGTCTGATTTTAATGAAACTTCATCCGGAAGTCCTTCAAGCCCCCTGGTTTCATGCCAAGCTCGCAGGAGTTTTTCTTTTGATAGGCTATCAAGTGTTTGCGGGAATCACTTACCGAAAATTCAAAAAAGAAAATTATTTTTTGTCGGAAAAAGCCTGTCGCTGGATCAATGAAGTGCCTACCGTGTTACTCATTGTGATTATTCTGTTGGTGGAATTAAAACCCGGATTTTAAAAAATTGCTCTCAAATACGGCGTCAAGGCCACCAGGCGGGGATGGAAATATTCGAAGACAAACCCAAAGCAAAACCAAAGCGGCGCAAAATCCCAGCGGATATAGCCTTTGAAAGAAAAACGGGAACAAGAATAATCCCAGGGGATGCATCCCGAGATTTTTTGAATGAGCCAGCCACTCACAAACTCTGCAAACCAAATGAGCCACATATAAACCATGCCTCGCAGAAACCAGGGCCAAGCGTCAATCGCATCATGAATGGGTTCTAGAAAAAGCATGCTGCCGTAAATGGGGAGCATCCAAAGAAAGGTATAACCGGCTGCCCGTGGATCTCGACCAGGGATTGCCCACTCTGGTTTTAAGGGAGTCCGTGTCCGGCTGTGCACATTCCAGGAACGCAGAAAGTCTGGATTTACCAGATCGGCCACGGCAGTGAAAATAATTTCAGCCAGCCAGCCAATGGCGGCGTAAAGGGGAAAGCGGATCCAGGGATCGGTTTGAAGAAACAAAGTAAACCACGAAAATTTCATAGTATCTCATCTATCCAAGAAGGCTTTTGAATATTCAACTCTTTTTTACTGCCCCGTCGTCAGTATAGTTTACATATGCGACTGGCCAGCACAACCGTCGGTAGAGATAGCGCTCTCGCGCTGTCGTTTAAACTGCCGACTTGTTAGTAACAAGGGCAAAAACCTGCCCAAGTTTCGGATAGTGATGGGCATGTGAGTTTAAATTCCCAACTCTTGCATAATCAATGCAATAGCGGTTTGAAGTCGTGGGTTTTTCTTGGCTTGTCTGGAAAAGGCTCTAAGCAAGGATCTGAGAGAACCCTGCATGTCGAAAAGGTCGGATTTCCTCAAATAAAATCCTTGATAAATAAATCCAACTCTTTCTTCAGGGAGAGAAAAATGTGCGGCCGAGGCATGTACGAGTCTCACAAAACCTTGAAAGGAAGGATTTTTAGCACCACTGCGGGTGCCTACTAATGACGGAAGATTCTTAAATTCATCAGGAGAAATATCTGCAACAGAACAAAGAGGTGGAAGTAAAGGAGAGGCTAAAACATCCTCTTCTGTTCGACGGCTTTCCCTTGATGGAAGAGCCCCCTTTGGGGGATCCGTTCTTTCTACCTGAGCAGCAGGTGTAGAGGGCAAAGCTGCTTTTTTACCTTTTGCTTTGGGAACAAACTGCACAATTTTTAAAAGCGGCGAAAGTTCTGCCTTTAATGCTGCATTCCCTTCTGCCTGCTCCATTAAAAAAGCGAACCAACGTCCAATGGCCGTGTTGATCTCCACTCGATCAAAAGAACGGCTCCCTGTCACACCCCGGAAAACTTCACTTCTGATGTCTGCTCTGCTCCCGGAGCTCTGTGCAACTTCGACAATCTTTTTAAATGTTGCAAAAGGACATGCCTGAGACACGCGATGACTGCCACTTCCCCTGATTTCTATCGGCTTAAAAACAGGAGTGCTTACTACTACTGAAGAATCTTGTATTGGAGGATCAGGAGTTGCAGCAGGAGGTTTTGGGGCTTCTGCTATTGGAGAAGGCTCTGGAGGAGGGGTTTCTACAACAGGGGCTTTTAACTTTAGTTTATTTAAATCCAAAAGAGTTTTAACCTCTAACAACTTTGGATAAGCCAATGGATAGCTGGAGGGTTTCTTTTCAGCTTGTTTGGCAAATTTTCTGAGAACATTAGAAAGTATTGCTTTAATCTCATCAGGATCAGAACTCTCAGTCGTATAACCCAAGCGACGATAAACAGCTCTTCTTCTTGTAATCTTACTCCATGACACTCTTGCTGTTTCTTCTCGCGTCACATTTTCTAATTCTTCGAAAGTAAGTTCCTTACTTATTTTTTTATTCAACTGAATCGTAACGGGTTTGAAAATATTGGAAGCAGAAGCGCCACCCCCTCCTCCTTGGTGTTCCGGGGAAGAGTCTGCGATTCGCAAATGAATGCCTGTGGCGCCGGCGGCAAGAGGATGGGGAAATAATTTTTCTAAATATTGTAGGGGCGATCCTCCAGCCAAAGGCTGGTGCGCCTCTGGCGCATGCTGTCCCCCTACATTTATATTATTTGTTTTTAATTTAATTCTCTGTTCCACTGCCCCCAGCACTCCACCCGTAAAGCTGGTAAACATTCCCGATCCAAAATAACAGCGAAGTCCTTGGATCAGCGAATGCAAAAATGCCCCGTTTGCGGGGCCATGATCCTGACTGACGGAGCTGAGTCCCATCAGAACTTGCACCACTACAAAGTTCTGGCCAGCTCCCAAAAACCCCATCGCACGCACACCGCCCTGACTCGTCACTTGTTCAAAAAAACTTTCGCTCTCCTCTCCCCCATTTTCCAAAAAATAATTCACCACACGGGTAAGCCCTGTGTCCGAGAGGGCTCCCACAAAAAAAGTAAAGGCATTCGTCAAAAAGGGAATCGCACAAAGGGCGGGAGTCGCGGCAAAAAGAGTACGAGCCGCAAGACTTCCCAGCTCAAATCCCATCCCGCCACTGCTCATGGCGAGCAAGCCTTTCCAATCGGCCAGTTGATGGGCGGCGGAGTCGAGAGTCAGCGCAAGTTCTTCCTGGTTTCGGGTGTAGGTATTTCCATCCCCGAAAGAGGCCGTGTTGAAATAAGATGTAAGAGACGTGATGGACATAGCTTAAAAGACTGTTCGGTAACTCATGAAAGAAGTTGCTAAATTTCAGGGGCTTTCCATAAGTTATTAATCCAGCAGAGCATCCTCATCCACAGACCTTCCTCTTATATTTTCTAGCGGAGCGGAGCCCGCTGTAGACATTGCTTGATAATCCTTTACCAATGCCTGTGCTTCTTCTGCTCCGAATTGATCGGGATGAGTAAATCTTGCCAAATACAAAAATTGATGTCGTTGAAAGGTTTTAAAATCTATGTCTTGCAAACGAGCGGCACTTGCAGCTTCTTGAATCAAGCCTCTCGCCCTTAAAAATCCTTGTGCATAAGATCGCAAACACTCTTGAGAAGCCTCTTCCCAATGAGCAGCCCTTACGGTTTCATCCATGCTTCGGGGATTGATGGCCCTCCAAGCCAATAATAAAAACTCGCTGGGCTCAGGACCTGGAATGGAACTTCCAAGATATTCTTTTTCAAATTTTTCTTGCCCAAAAAGAGCCAAGGCAAATTTTATATGAGAACGCCAACGAATAAATTCACTCGTCCCTTTTCCAAAACATTTACCACCGCCAGAGATCCAGGGTTTTGGAATAAGACGTTGAAAGTGCGGATAAGCCACGAGTCGCGACAAACGATCCACATCTTTTACATCCGGCAAACGCCTCAGCATGATTCTTGTATTTTGTGAAATACGAGAAACAACTATGGCTGCTTTTATATCAAGCCCTAGCGCTCGAACAAGCTCAAGGGCCGCTGCTTTCACCCTCTCACCCAGATCATCCGAAACTTTTCTGGGAGGAGGGCGCCGGATAATAGCTGCTGAAAAACGGGAGGGCACTGGTTCTTGTGCCTTACCCAAAGCAACCTCTGGAGGAGTGTAGGGCCTTACTTCCAACCCGGTATCCACCAAACTTTCAATCCCATCCAAGGTCATATGAGCTTGCACATCTTGGGTTTGTGTCGCTTGTCTTCTGAACTCTTCTATCCAACCTTGCACCACAGCGACCGCGCCCTTAGGTCCAAAATTTTTTCTGGGATAAACTAATCCTCTGATACTTCTACAACGGTCAGAGATTTGCTCATAAGCTTTACTTCTTCTGGCAAATTGAAGAAGTTCAGAAATCGTAAGAGGTTCCCCTTCTCTCATAATCATTGAGATTCCGATCGATTCAAAAGCAGGAGGAACTAGTACTGCTTCAGCAGCTTGTAGGGAAGTATCAGAAGCTGGAGAAGAAATTACCAGAGGCTCTTCTAATTCTACTTTATCTAAATCCAAAGCATTTCTAATTGCTAACAACCTGGGATAAGCGGATGGATGCCCTTTGGCTTGTGCAGCAAAGTCTCTGAGCAGAGAAGAGAGTTCTTTTTTAATGATATCCATATCATCCGTCTTACTCGGATAACCCAAACCATGATAAACACGCCTTCTGCGAGGAATTTTAAATTCCGATTTTTTTTCAGCTTCTTGTACAACACGTTCAAACTCCTCAAAGGCAAGCTCTTTAGTTACCATTGGTTTTTTATTTAATTGAATCGTAACGGGTTTAAAAATATTGGAAGCAGAAGCAGCGCCCCCTCCTCCTGCATGTTCCGTGGAGACTTCTGCAATTCTCAAATGAATTCCTGCAGGCCCTGCCAGTAGGGGCGATCCTCCAGCCAAAGGCTGGTGCGCCTCTGGCGCATGCTGTCCCCCTACCTTTATATGATTTGTTTTTAATTTAATTCTTTGTTCTGCTGCACTCACCACTCCACCCGTAAAGCCGGTAAACATTCCCGATCCAAAATGACAGCGAAGGCCTTGGAGAAGATGATGAATAAATGATGTAGGGGCGCCCGCCAATAAGTCGTGGCGGGCGTCCCTACCACACAGCATCCCCTGACTGACAGAGCTGAGTCCCATCAGCAGTTGCAGCACCACAAAACTTTGGCCAGCTCCCAAAAACCCCATCGCACGCACACCGCCCTGACTCGTCACTTGTTCCAAAAAACTTTCGTTCTCTTCTCCCCCATTTTCCAAAAAATGATTCACCACACGGGTAAGCCCTGTGTCCGAGAGGGCTCCCACAAAAAAAGTAAAGGCATTCGTCAAAAAGGGAATCGCACAAAGGGCCGGAGTCGCGGCAAAAAGAGTACGAGCCGCAAGACTTCCCAGCTCAAACCCCATCCCGCCACTGCTCATGGCGACTAAACCTTTCCAATCCGCTAATTGATGGGCGGCGGAGTCCAAAGTCAGGGCCAGTTCTTTCTGATTTCGGGTAGAGGCGTTCGTATCTCCGAAAGAGGCCGTGTTGAAATAGGATGTAAGAGAAGTAATGGGTGACATAAATTCACAGTAGGGGCGTATTGCAATACGCCCCTACAATTCTTTTCTACACCTCTTCGACAACTCTTGTTTTTAGTTGCTTGAAAAAAAATTTCTGAAAAAAAATCTCATTTCCCAAATTTTTGATTGACTCTCACTCCATTTTCTTACATTTTGTCGCACTAGACTGACATGTCAGTTTACTTTTCATCTTTTCACTTTTGAGGTGACTATGCCCAAAGAACTCATGATTGGTGTGGATGTAGGTTCTACGACAGTTAAAGCGGTTGTGGTGGATCCGGCCACGCAAGAAATTCTTTGGAGCGACTATCAACGCCACGAAACACGCCAGCCGGAAAAGGTGATGGAGTTTTTGGTCCGCATCGGTCACGAGTTTCAGGATATTCCCCAAGAAAAAATTCGACTCTTTATCACCGGCTCGGGGGCTAGCCCACTGGCTGAACCCCTGGGCGGCAAGTTTGTTCAAGAAGTCAACGCCGTCACCATGGCCGTTGAAAAATTACATCCCGATGTCGGATCCGTCATCGAACTCGGCGGACAAGACGCCAAAATCATCATTTATAAAGTGAATGAAGAAACCGGTCAGAAACAGGCCATCACTTCGATGAACGATAAATGCGCTTCGGGAACGGGCGCCACCATCGACAAATGCGTCATTAAAGTAGGTGTGGAATCTAGCCTGCTGGGCAGCCTCAATTTCGATGATTCCAAACTCCATCACGTCGCCGCCAAATGCGGAGTCTTTGCAGAAACCGATATCGTCAATCTCGTCAAATCCGGAATTCCTTCGAATGAAATTTTATGTTCTTTGGCGGATGCCATCGTCATGCAAAATCTTTCGGTGCTCACGCGAGGAAATACTTTGCGTCATCGAGTACTGCTGCTCGGCGGCCCCAACACTTACCTCCCCTTCTTGCAAGAATGTTGGCGAAAAAGAATTCCTGAAACCTGGAAAGAGAGAAACTATCCCTATCCCAAAGACATGCCGATTGAAGAACTGATTTTTGTCCCTGAAAATGCCCAGTATTATGCCGCTTACGGCGCTGTCATTTATGGAACTTACGAGGCTGCTGAAGTGGGCCTTTATAAAGGACTCGATGCCTTAAAGACATTTATCACTCACGGTCGTAAAGCCCAGCTCGGAGCAAAAGCTTCTGCACCCCTCGTGAAAACTCCCGAAGAACTCGAAACCTTTCGCGAAAAATATAAAATTCCCAAATTTTCTCCCAAAGCTTTTAGCGAAGGGGAACTCGTCAAAGGTTTTATTGGTTTGGATGGCGGTTCGACTTCTTCCAAAGCCGTGCTTGTGGATGAAGCCGGTGAAATTATTTTGAAAGCCTATCAACTTTCCAAAGGCAATCCCATTCAAGATACCAAAGAAATTTTAAATCAGATGAGAGATTATGTAGAATCCCAAGGCGCGTCCTTACAGGTTCTGGGCTTCGGTGCCACCGGTTATGCGGCCGATGTGCTCGAAGCCTCGGTGAAATCCGATGTGAATATTGTAGAAACCGTGGCCCACATGATGAGTGCCGTTCACTTTTTCGGGGATGTGGATGTCATCTGCGATATCGGCGGACAAGACATCAAAGTGCTTTTCATGCAAAATGGAGACATCAAAAATTTTCGTCTTTCGAATCAATGCTCTGCAGGCAACGGCATGCTGCTTCAAGCGATGGCCGATCAATTCGGCGTAAAAGTTCAAGATTATGCGGACGTGGCTTTTGGCGCAGGACTTGCTCCCAAATTTTCTTATGGTTGTGCGGTGTTTTTGGATAGCGACCGCGTGAATTTTCAAAAAGAAGGTTATTCGAAAGAGGAATTACTGGCAGGCCTAGCTCAAGTGCTGCCCAAAAACATTTGGCAATATGTCGTACAAATTCCGCGCATGGCAGAACTGGGCAGAAAATTTGTCTTGCAAGGCGGCACTCAATACAACCTCGCGGCCGTAAAAGCCCAGGTGGACTACATCGCCGAGCGTGTTCCCAATGCTGAGATTTTTGTTCATCCCCATACCGGAGAAGCGGGTGCCATTGGGGCAGCGATGGAAACTCGTCGTGTGGTGCAACGTCGTGGCTATTCCACTTTTATCGGGCTCGAGGCTTCCATCAACCTTGAATATATTTCTAGAAATGATGAGAGCACCAAGTGTCACTTCTGCCCCAACAACTGCAGCCGTACTTTTATCGATACCAAAACGCCGGAAGGCGCGACGAGTCGTTATATTTCCGGATTCAGTTGTGAAAAAGGAACCGTGGAATCCAAAGAAGCGATGCTCGACCTCGCCAAGAAACGCAACGAACTCAAAAAGAAATATCCCAACTTGGTGGATTACGAAGCTCACGTGGTTTTCAATTCTTATCCTGTGACTCCTCTTCCTGAACACCATGCAGAGTATGAAGATATTTTGGTGAAAAAAACCTTGCTCGGAAATGTCAAGCGAGTACCCTACAAGCGAGGGTTTATCCGCTCAAGCGCAGAGGCGATCCAAAAAAGAAAATCCATTCGCATTGGAATCCCGCGGGTCTTGAACATTTATAATACAGCGCCCATTTGGAGAACGTATTTCGAAACTTTGGGGATCCCCACAAACCAAATTGTTTTCTCCGATTATACTTCTGAAGAAATGTGGGTCGAGGGCGGAAAATACGGTTCCATCGATCCTTGTTATCCTTCCAAAGTGGGTCAGGCTCATATTCACAATCTTCTTTTCCACAAACACACACCAGAAAAACCTTTAAATTATATATTCTTCCCCATCATCACTCATGTGATTTCTTTTCTTGAAAAAGTGCAAGACAATGCCTCTTGCCCCATTGTGGCGGGAACCCCTGAAGTCATGAAGGCTGCCTTCACCAAAGAAAATGATTTTTTCAAAGAAAGAGGGATTCACTATCTTTCTACCGCAGTGACTTTAAATGAGCCTGCTCTCTTTAAAAAACAAATGTTCGAAGCCTTTGCGCCTCTTCTGGATATCACGGAAGATGAAAGTGATTGGGCGGTGACTCAAGGCTGGAAAGCCCTGGAGACCTTCGATAAAAATCTGCAAGCCAAAGGTCGCGAAATTCTGGATTGGGCTGAAAAAGAAAACAAGATGTGCCTGCTACTTTTGGGCCGACCTTATCATTTGGATCCGGGCTTGAATCATAACCTGATGGATGAGTTCCAAGTTTTAGGCTACCCGGTGCTTTCGATGCGATCGATTCCCAAAGATCGGGAATACCTCTCTCGTTTCTTTCAGAAAGAAATTGACGCCGGAATTATTTCTTCTCCCTTCGATATCAACGATGTGTGGCCTGAAAACTATAGTGCCAACAGTTCTCAAAAAGTTTGGGCGGCAAAATTTGCGGCACGTCATCCCAATGTGGCGGTGATCGATCTTTCCAGTTTTAAATGCGGTCACGATGCACCGACTTACGGCATCATTGATAAAATTATTTCCACCAGTGGCACGCCCTACTCGGCCTTGCATGATATCGATGCCAACAAGCCTGGAGGTTCGATCCGGATTCGGGTGAGAACTTACGCTCACTCTCTTTCCCTGCACGAAGAGATGTTGGAAGATCAAAGAAATAAAAAAGAAGAATTAAAACAACGATTGGCTGCGAAACGAGCGGAGTTGGAAAGTCGGTACACCGTACCCCATCTTCCTACCCATTCGATTGAACTTCCTTCGTTCCAACCACAAACCCAAGAGGAGGTGTCTTATGCTAAAGCCGTCTAATCAAGAAAATTTTTCCAGTAGGGGCGATTCGCGAATCGCCCCTACATCCATCATCGAAGCGGAACTTGCCCGCTTTGAAGAAGAGGAAATTAAAAAAATGGGGATTAAAGAAGGCCGCGCTCAGCAATGGCAAGACAAGATTTCTCGCGAGTTCTACGCCGATCAACGAGAGCACACCACTATTTTGGTTTCTGGCCTCACGATGGCTCACGATCTTTTCGTTCAAGCGGGTCTTAAAGGTTTGGGATATAAAATCAAGGCTTTGGATTGCCCGGATCACGATGCTTTGAGCGCCGGCAAAGAATATGGAAACCGCGGCCAATGCAATCCCACTTATTTCACGGTCGGGAATTTAGTGAAAAGTCTCATTGATCTTCGCGATAAAGAAGGCATGAGCACCCAAGACATCATTAATAAGCATGTATTTTTGACTGCAGGCGCTTGTGGCCCTTGTCGTTTTGGAATGTATGTCACCGAATATCGCAAAGCTTTGAACGACGCAGGTTTTGAAGGTTTCCGCGTGATGCTTTTTGAACCGAATGGGGGCATGCACCAAGCGACCGGTCAGGAACAAGGGTTGAAAATGGATCGCACTTTCTTTCTGACTCTCGCCAAAGCGATTTTTGCGGGCGATGCTTTAAATGCCATCAGTTATCGCATTCGTCCTTATGAAATCGTGAAAGGCAGCACGGACAAGGCGATTGAAGATTGTCGTCAAACCATTATGCATGCCTTGGAAAATAAAAAATCTCTTCTCAGATCTCTTTGGAAGTCGCGCAAGATTCTTAAAAAAGTGGAAATCGATCGCACTTTGGTAAAACCCAAAGTCAGCATCATTGGAGAATTTTGGGCGATGACCACCGAAGGAGAAGGCAATTATTTTCTTCAAAGATTCCTGGAACAAGAAGGCGCAGAAGTGGATATTCAACTCATTGTGAACTGGATTCTCTACAATATTTGGCAAGGTCGCGTAGACACCAAAAACCGAATGCGCCTCAAATCTGCGGATATGAATGCACGCAAGGGTTTGAAGACCACAGAAGTCGGCAAAAAGTTTTTGACTCTTTGGCTGGCAGATAAAGTCTTGCGCGGAACTTTTCAAACTTTTGCTTTCTGCCTGGGACTTAAAAACTACAAACTCCCCGACATGGAAGAAAACGCCCGCGTGGCCGCCGAACATTACAACACCGAACTTCGCGGCGGTGAAGGCCACATGGAAGTCGGCAAACTCATCCAAACCGTCACTCACAAAAAAGCCCACATGGTGATTTCTGTAAAACCTTTCGGTTGCATGCCTTCGAGTGGTGTATCCGACGGCGTACAAAGCGTAATCACCGAACGTTATCCCGATGCGATTTTTCTACCCATCGAAACCACCGGCGATGGCGCCGTAAACGTCTACAGCCGAATTCAAATGATGCTCTTCAAAGCCAAACGCGCTGCTGAAAAAGAGTATGAAGATTTGCTCACCAACAAAGGACTTACTTTGGAAAAAGTAAAAGGAATCATTTCTAAAAAACGCAAACTCAAAGATGCCACCCACTACAGCCCCCACGTGGTGGCGGGAACTGCGGCAAATTTGGTGTGTGAGATGGTGTAAGAGCTGAAAGTGGACGGGGTTTTTTGTTTTTTTAAAAAATCCCCTCTTGTCATAAAACCAAGATTAGTCTAATTTATAAAATCAGAGCGATAAGTCCACTTTAGGCCGTCCAAGGCGTTTCCCTCCGTAGGTGGGTATGAGCCTTGGCAGAACAAGCCTAAAGGGCACGCTCTTTTTCATTGCCAATAAAGCTTTTCAAAATTGATTTTGGATTTAAAGATTTCATACCAAGTGGAATCTTCTTTTTCATATTTCTTAAAAATTCCGTTACAAAACAAATCAACTGCTTGCAAGCCGGCCACTTCATTTGAATGTCTGTGAAAAATTTCAAGTGGGACACGAGGGTCGAGTCGGGCCTTCAGTTGGGTCGTAATATACTCATCAAATTCAGAGATGCCTTGTGAGCCTTTTGATTTATCAATATAAAGATAAACTCTTTCGCGTGCTTTTTCGAAGGGGATTTGGTCAAGGACCAATCTTGCAATGTAATTATAAAAACGATCTTTAGAGTGCGTTAAATATTCAAACACTTTCCGTTTGGGAATAGTGACGGAATACAAACCGAAACGAATATTCTGAACAAGTTTATAAAAATATTCTTTGATTAAAATCGAAGTTTGAGTGCCTTTTAATTCTTGGTTCTTTTGACGTTTGGTTTTTTTGTTTTTTATTAATTTCCGTTGAATTGTTTTGTGAACGGCATATTTTATTTTTTTATGGCTCTCTTCGCCATTGATAGCAAGAAGGGTAATGGTAAAGTGACGGGAAGGTTTTTTGTTAACAAAATCAAATCCTAGATCACCACTTTCATCTAGATAAATGTACCACATGAATTTATTTTTATGCTGTTTTTGATTGTTTAAGCAAGCTGCTTGTACTTTATTACTCCTGAATTGCTCGATGAATCCAATTCTTTAAAACTTCTACTTCTCGTCTTGTAATATTTCGATCTGACGAATGAGCTAATGAGGAATGATTGGCGGATTTTGTGTGAATGTGTTGTGATCTTTTCCAACTTGAATTCCCCTCCCCATCTATGTTCAAACCCTCAAATGCAAATCAAAACCTACAGCCCCCAAGAAGCAAAAGCCTTTGCCGAAAAATGGTTGCCGGCTTGGACGGGAAACAATCCCGAACTCCTCGCCTCCTTTTATACTGAAGATGCTTTTTATTCGGATCCCGTGATTCCCCGGGGAGTTCAGGTATCACAATCAGGTGTTTTTTAATCCTTCAAAACTTCTTGGAAAAAATAATAATCAAAATAAAAAAACCATTCTCAAAGTACTTGCCCAGGCACCAGGAAGATTGGGAGCCGCTCCGGGATTGGGAATATAAGAGAGAGTGGGTTGCAAATATAAACCCGCAACCACATGAGCCTGGTAATAAGCCTGAAACATCAGTTCCGTGCTGGGGACAAAAAGAGTAGGATTCAACCAGGATAAAGACATGCCAAGTCCCCAAGAATCCAAAGGACGATGGGGAACAAGATCAAAGCCCGTAAGCCCCAAACCTATATAACGAAAAATCGGTAAAGTGATAGAAGTGTTGCCACCCAACTGAAAAAAAGCGGAAATACCACTGTTGTTCTTGTGGGGATGTTGAAACCATAAACGTTGTGATCCAAAGAAATAAAATCCGTAAGTGCCGTTTTCAGAAATACCGGGCGCACCTTGAAGCTTTCCTGTTTGATACCAAAAACCTCCCGCCACCATCCCCGGTTTTCTATCTTTTCCAGCATGCCAATTCACACCTGTTTCCCCGATATTAAAATAATAACTGTTAAACTCTGGAAGAACCGCCAAACCTGTTTGTTTTCCTCGCGCAAGATTTCCGTCATAAACGCCATAAGAAAAATACCATTCTTTAATCGGAGCTACATTGATAGTAAGCCCATAAGCAGAATTGTAATAACCAGGTTCTACTCCATACAGGGCGGGATTGATAAAAATGGGGGTATAGATCAAACCACTGACTGCTGGAATGGCAAGATAATCCTCTTTCTCAGGGATGGGTCTCAACACATTTCCGAAATCAAAAGTGGGAATTGTTTTTCCAACCCGAAAAACAAGTTTTCCATCCAGAACTTCTTGTCGATACCAAAGCTCGTAGAGTTGTGAACGATTCAGTGGATTCGGGCCGGGGAGGCTGTTGTAACCCTGAATACTCCCTGCTTGCCCATTGGTGTTTGAACCATTGAATTGTAAAAATTCGGCGCCAAAACTTCCCCCTTTCCAATGGAAAATTTTTTCGGTGTTGATATTCAGATCCAAAATCAGAAGACTATTGAGACTCCATGTGCCAGGTTCTGCTCCACCTGCCATCAGCGCATTCACATCACTTGCCCACAACCCCCCCAAGCGGATACCGTGATCATTTTGAATCCCCAATTGTTTTTGAAAAAAATTCTGGGCATCTCCCGAACCCGTCGTCACATTCACAGCGCCCGGGTTCGAACTAACCCCAAGTCTTGGGGCATCCAGTACAAGAGGAAGGGGCTGTTCTTCTGCTGCTTTTGAAGATTCTGCCGCAAATAAATGGCCCGCCAAAAGCCAAAGTGAGCAAGCAACCAAAATTTTGATGAAGTAAATTTTTACGACCTTACATTTATTATTTTTGAGAGCGCTCATACAAGAGCTTCCCCGCCACGTAAGTTTTATCTACCACACGATCATCTCCCAGAGTCATCATACCGAAAATTTTAACTTCGAGATCGTCCAAATTCTTTGCAGTGGCCGTCTGGTTTCGGAAAGCAAGATCGGGAGTTGCCATCCAATCCAACACCACAAAATCAGCCTCTTTGCCGGGCTTGAAATTTCCCAGCTTATCATCCAGATAAAGGGCATTGGCTCCTCCCAATGTCAGCAAGTAAAGCCCCTTAAAGGCGGATATTTTGTAATCCTGAAGCATTCCCACTTTGTAGGCATCATTCATCACTTTCAACATCGAAAAATAATTTCCACCCCCCATGTCGGTACCCATGCAAACCCGAACGGGTGTTTCAACAGATTTTGCTTTCTGAATTTTAAAAAGACCACTTCCCAAAAACAGATTGGAAGAGGGACAGAAACCCATGGAAGCACCTGCTTTCGACATTCTTTCAAATTCTGAATCATCCAAATGAACGGAATGGCCTGCGGTAAAACGGGGGCCCACCAGGCCCGCTTGTTCATAAACATTCAAATAATCTTTGCTGTCGGGATAAACCTTCGCCACCTCCGCAACTTCTTTTTTATTTTCAGACATATGCGTATTGACATAAATGCCTGGAAATTCCTTGTAAAGCTTCCCGGAAAGATCCAACTGTTGCGGGGTACTCCCCAAGGCAAAACGGGGAGTCACCGCATAAAGATTACGTCCTTTCATGTGCCATTTTCGTAAAAGCTTTTTACTATCCTCATAAAAAGATTGTGCCGTATCGAGATAGCCGGCGGGCGCTTGACCTTTACGATCAAGCCCGGTGAGTCCCGCAATCATTCTGAGATTTAAACGGCTTGCTTCCCCGAAAAAGGCATCCACCGAATCAGGATAAGTAGTTGTAAAAACCTGTGCTGTAGTCGTTCCGTTGCGAAGAAGTTCCTGAAAAAAAAACCTGGCGACGCCGTCAGCATAACTTTTATTTTTAAAATTCATTTCTTGAGGAAAAATATATTTTGCCAACCATTCCAGTAACTGATTTCCATACTCGGCAATCACTTTTGTTTGCGGATAATGGATGTGGCAATCTATGAAGCCCGGCATCATGAGGCGATTGGTATACCGGGTAATCTTCAAGCCGGGGTATTTACTCTGGAGATCTGCGTAAGGACCAAAATCTTTTATCTTCCCTTCTTCCAGTACGAGTAAACCATCCGGAAGATAGCGTGCGGCTTCCTGATCTGTTTTTGTGTAGAAAGGATCTTTCACAAAATCGAGAAAGGCCCCTCGAATGCCCTCTTGTGAAGCGGCAAAAACATTTTGAAGTGGAAGAAAAAACAAAATCCATAAAACCAAAAACCTGAGAGGATTGAACATAAAAAATTCTCCTTAATTTTATTTAGGGAAAAATATAAAACAAACTACAACAATTAGGAACCCATTTTTAAGGCCGGATGTGCAATACCACTCATCACGAGCTTGTAAATTTCACTCGCGATCGCCTAGGCAGCAGGTTTTTCGGTGCCGAGTAAAGACTGGTAGAAAATTTCTTTTATTCCTGAATCGCTTGACGAATCCAATTCTTTAAAACTTCCACTTCCCGTCTTGTGATATTTCGATCTGGCGAATGGGCTAACGAGGAGTGATTAGCGGGCTTCGTGTGAATGTGCTGCTCAACCGTTTTGGCGGCTTCCGGAAATTCTTGTTTTATTTTTTGATGAAGTTTGTGGGATTTCTTTTTCATTTTTATCTTTCTCCAGTAAAGCACTAAGGAAATTAGACTGAAAACGGTGCAATACTCTTCTTCTGGAATTTGAAATACAGAGTAAGAGTTTTTTAGATCAAAATCAATATTTTCTCTGGATCTAATCTTCAACCACTCACTTCTCTGTTTCTCTGAAAGCCACTCATGATAAAACTTATGTCCCCACTCATGAGTCAGAACAATAAAAAAATCTTCTTCGTTCTGAGTAGGATTCCACAGAATGACTTGTCTTGTTTCTAAATCATAAGATCCTTCCACACATTCTTTTCTCACAAAGCGTTTTTCTTTGGAAAAAATAATATCCTTTCTCAAAAAATCCCGGATTCTTTTGGGATATGCCTTCAAAAAATTTTCTATTAATAATTCATGGGGCTTTTGCATGCCACTTATGAGAGCAAATACAATGCCAAAGCTCAGTTCGATTTAAAACAGGATAGACACTTAAAATGTCCAAAAATCGAATCTTCTAGGTACGAATTTTGGACACATTTAAAATTTCTAATAACTGCTGAAAAGAAGACTGGGATTTTTTGTTGTGGATAAAAATTATCAACTCATTATATTTCAACTTCTTGCATTCGTGTCGTATCCAAGTTCAATAAGGAAGTGCACCACTCAGGAGATAGGCTATCTGAGTGCTCATGGGAAAGAGATATAATCATTTTTTTATGCATCCCCTTCAAAAATTTTTAGCAACTCTTTTTGAAAAGGGCCGACAACCCAATTGAAACTGTTTAACAATTTATAAAGGAGCTTATCATGGAACCTCTGCCTCTTAATTTAACAGGATTAGCGAGCTTAAGCTTGGGTGAACCTGCGCAAAGGATATCTTCTGAAATTGAAGATATGAAACACCGTTTATCTCAATCCGAAATAGTAAAGAAAAATTTTGGCGAGATCGATCCAAAAAACCCTTCCAATAAGCGCGCCCAGTATACTTCTCTTTTGACTGCCCTCAGTTTTATCAAGATCTATTTCACGGGACAGGCCGGTTATCGATTTGAAGATCAAATGGAAAGAACCCTCAAACTCTGGGTGAGGGACGCAGGGGATTACCAAGATTCTGTTCACCGAGAAGCCTTGGAAAACGTGAGAGCGGCTCTTGGGGATATTCAAAAAAACAGTGACCCTTCTTCAGAAGAAAAAGTGCGTATGCAGAAAGATGGAAAACTCTCTCCACAAGAAAAAGCAACAAAAGTTTTAGCGCTTCTTCAGGATATAAAACTGGCGCCTTTGACTTCTGAACAAACTGCTCCTTCTACGCTGACGCCACCTCCTCTCGAGCTAGGAGAAGCGGACAGTAAGATTTGGCGGGACGCTCAAGCAGAGCGACAAAAGACCTTGTCTTCTGAAGCCATTCTTGGAGCAGAAAAAACAGATATTGAGGCTGCAGGAGCGGATAAATATTCCATGATGCGTCTTGCAATTATAAAGGTGGGGGAATTTTTTGAAGGGAGAGAAAAAGATGAAAGAGTTTTAGTCAAATTTCTCACCAAATGGCGAACAAATCCTGAATTTGAAAAAGATCCGAACTTAAACAGGCCTTATGCAAGACTGAGTGTTGCTTTAAAACAAGGTGTTGAAGCAGGTGAGAGACAATTTGAAAAAGGCAATAATCAAGCCTTAGCGACAAAAGTGTTGAAATTAATAGAAATCGTTGAGATGGTGGCAAAGGCCGCTTCTCAAAAACTAGCACTTGGAACAAAGCCGCCCCCTCCGCCCACACCGCCTCAGGAAAAAGTTTCTGTTACCACTCCGCTCAACAACAAACACAGCATTTCTTTGAAGCCAGGGTCAGAGGTGGCATGGATTGGACTCGTTTATGAACCTGAAAAATCGGCCCCTATTCCACAAGGTCTCGATGCGGTTCTGGAGGAAACTTTTTTCACCCATCTGAGTACTGCACTCAGACAGTCCAACATCTATCTTCGTGAAAGGCCTTTCGGGGTCAAACCTGAAGCAAAAGAATGTTCTGCAGCAACCTGTGCTGCTGATATTACCGGTGCCATGGGACTTGACGCGGGGATCTATGTCACTGTTCGAGAGGTTCCTGCTTCCGGTGAACAATACTCGACCCTTCAAATGGTGAATACGAGGGGAGAAATTTATTATCAAACTTCTGTTTATGGAAAAATATCCAAATTTAATTCAGTGAGTAATGCCCAAGCTCTCGGTCAGTTTTTAGCAGAACAAATAGTCATAAAGTTGCGTGCGGATGGAGCAATCTGATTAGATGCCGAACGGTGCCGGCCAGCCCATTGAAGCTTACAATCCTCATGTTGTAGCCGGAACTGCGGCGATTTTGGTGTGTGAAATGGTGTAAGAGCTGGAAAGTGGACGGGGTTTTTTGTTTTTTATTCCTGAATCGCTCGATGAATCCAATTCTTTAAAACTTCAACTTCCCGGCTTGTGATATTTCGATCTGGCGAATGAGCTAATGAGGAATGATTGGCGGATTTTGTGTGAATGTGCTGCTCAACTATTTTGGCGGCTTCCGGAAATTCTTGTTTTATTTTTTGATGAAGTTTGTGGGATTTCTTTTTCATTTTCATCTTTCTCCAGTAAAGCACTAAGGAAATTAGACTGAAAACGGTGCAATACTCTTCTTCTGGAATTTGAAATACAGAGTAAGAGTTTTTTAGATCAAAATCAATATTTTCTCTGGATCTGATCTTCAACCACTCACTTCTCTGTTTCTCTGAAAGCCACTCATGATAAAACTTATGTCCCCACTCATGAGTCAGAAAAATAAAAAATTCTTCTTCATTTTGATTGGGATTCCAAAGGATGACTTGCCTTGTTTCTAAATCATAGGGACCTTCCACCGCTTCTTTTTTTACAAAGTGTTTTTCTTTGGAAAATACGATATCTTTTCTTAAAAACTGTTGAATTTTTTTGGGATATATCTGGAGAAATTTTTCTATTAATAAATCATAATATTTTTGCATGCTTCTCATAAAAGCAAACGAAGTGCCAAGCTCATCTCGATTTAAAATGGAGGAGGTAATAAAAATTTCCGGAAAATGGAAAAGGGAGTTCGGTTTCTGGATTAAAGGGAGCTCTATTTCCCTTTTTCATGGAAAATGAGAAGGGTGTGTGGTTTTCTGTGGGAGTAGAAAAATAGACTTGAAAAATTATTAAATTACAAAATCTAAAGGTTAAATTATGCAATTTACCGATCCCATATTAATTGGAGTTCTTGGAGTTTTAGCGGGGGCCTTAATATCAGGGGGTTTTAATATTTTTGTCACATGGAGAAATAATGTAGCTCAAAATAAGCTTCAAACAGAAGCTCATTCATTTGAAAGAGCAACCCGATTTGGAAGTTTAATAAAAGAAGCAATTAATGCAGCAATTGATTGCATGCATACATTATGGATTAAAAAGGCATTCCCACAGGATGTTCCAGCTCGCTTAAACTATTTGCATGCTTGGGGAAAAACATGGGAAGCCTCATGTGAATTAAGAGTTTATTTAGATAACGAAATCGTAGAAAAATATGATCAACTTGTTTCAGAATTACAAATTTTAAAACCAGAAGATTTGACGGTTGATCATGCAAATCCAGCTAGTAGAGACAAGTTTGAGCAAACTATTAAGCCATATCGAAACATGCTAATCGAAATACTTCAACCATCGAAAAAAATCTTGAAGTTAAAATAGAAACTTCAGACGTAAACAGAAAACGCTTGAGCTTTTATTCTTATTCCTCAAGCGGCCCTCTTATGTTGCACCAGCTTAAAATCGATTCCCATCACCAAAGCCACCCGAATCAGAAAATCAAAACTAAGAAATCCGTGTCCCCCACGATTCCAAGGACTTGAAATATAATGAGTTAATTATTTTTATCCACAAAAAATAAATATAAAAAATTCAGACAAAGGGCTGACAAACCTACCCCTCCAACTCCCTCAATTTTTCCGCCACCAGAGTTCGCAGAGTGTCGGAAAGATTATGCTTTCCAATTTTTTCTGAGAGTTTTTTGAGTTTGGTGATTTCATCTTCTGCCAAACGGAAGGTAAAAGTTTTAAATTTTGTTTTGGATTTTTTGTGAAGGAGAAAACGCTGATAATTTTCAGCAGCATTCACACAATCTTGTGCCTCTATCCCAAAAAATTTTGGGGGGCGAAGTTTGGGCTGGAATATATTTTTTACAAACTCACGAACCTTGGATTGTTTCTCCAAATCTTTTACCAAGCGGTAAATGCCAGTGGGTTTAAACAAAATCAGGGCGGGAATTGTTGTATAAATCCTCGCTTCCTCCTTCGCGGCTTCCAACATTTCTTCAAGGGTGATCCGAAGTTTTCGGGGATGAAGGCCCGGCGTCATCAAAAGCTTTTCATAATTGAGCCGTTCTAATATTTTTTGAGTAACGGGTTTCATTTTCCTCTCGCCCTCTTGATGATCTTTTCTTTCTGTTGTGGAAACGCTTGTAAATATTTGGCAATTAACTGCTCATCTTTTTTTCGTTTAAACCGATATTTTGAAGCGATGACATCTTCGGGTGAAGCCACCCAAACCTCGACCAAAGATAAATTTAAAATTTTATCGTACTGTGTATTTCTAGGCATCCAAATCAAATGCGGATCGCTTTCCAAATGCATTCCCTGTTCTAATAATAAGTTTTCCAAAACCTGCTGGACCCAAAAATCAAGTTTTGAAACGGTATCCAAATCCATCGTAGAAGTGGGTGAAAAAGGCAATGAGTTCAAAAGCAAAGCCATTTGCCCCACAATTTTAAGGGTCTGTTTCTTTAACAAAAGACTTCCCATCTTTCTTAATTCTTGATTACGTTCTTCCATCAATTCATTGAGTTGATGGAAAACAGAAAGTAACTCTTGTTTGAAAAAGCTCATATTTTTAGGATATATGATTGAAAGTACAATGTAAATACATATAAAATTATTAGTAATCACATGCAAATTGACGCCTACAGCTCCCAAGAAGCAAAAGCCTTTGCCGAAAAGTGGTTGCCTGCCTGGACGGGAAATAACCCGGAACTCCTCGCCTCTTTTTATACCGAAGATTCTTTTTATTCAGATCCCGTGATTCCCCGGGGAGTTCAGGGGAAGAAAGCACTACTCGAATATTTCAGAAAACTTCTCGCTAAAAATCCCCATTGGGTTTGGACCCAAACCAGCGCCACTCCCCTTCAAGATGGATTTGTCAATTTTTGGAAGGCTGAAATTCCGGCGGGTGATACAAAAGTGATCTGCCATGGGATTTGCTTGGTGCAATTGCGCCAAGGGCTTATCTATCGTAATCAGGTATTTTTTGATCCCTCAGAACTTCAAAAAAGATCAACCCATCTTTAACCCTGGATGCGCAATCCCTCCCATCATGAGTGCGTAAATTTCGCTCACGATGGCTTGGGCGGTGGGTTTCTCGGTGCCAAGCAGAGACTGATAGAAAATTTCTTTGACTGAACCCAAAAGACAAACGGCCAACACATGAATATTGCCTTCTCGTACAAAACCCATTTCCTGGCCCTGATTCAAACCCCGGCGAATGAGTTCCAGAATTTGGCCATAGAATTTTCTCAGGCGAGAATCCAGATCCTGATCGAGACCTACCGACTCACTGAGTAAAATCTTCATCAAAAGAGGATTTCTAAGAAGATATTCAGTGACTCGTTCTAAATTACCCAGAATTTGGAAAGGAATTTCACTCACCGCTTCTTTGGGAATTCGTGTGATTTTTTCCTGAACACTCTGAAAAAGATCGGTGATGATCGCATCAAAAATTTCGCGTTTGCTTTCAAAATACAAATAAAAAGTCCCGCGCGCCACTTTCGCTTTTTTGATGATGTCCGACACCTGGGCCCGGTGGTAACCCTTGTGCCCAAAGGCCCAAATGGCGGCTTCAAGCAATTGTTTTCGACGTTCTTCTTTGGAAAAATAGTGAGCCATCTGGATCAGATTTTAATTTCTGTGGTGGTTTCTGCAGGTTCCAGCACGGTCAGATCCTCCTCTGCGACCTGAACTTTTGCAGGAATCAAGAGAGTAAAGCGCGAACCTTGTTGAAATTCGCTTTCCACCCAAATGACACCCCCGTGCATTTCCACAAATTGTTTGGTCAAAGTAAGGCCGAGCCCTGTGCCCTGATATTTACGCGTATAAGAAGAATCAACCTGACGGAAGGGATCAAACACTTCATCCAAATCTTTTTCTTTGATTCCAATCCCCGTGTCTTCAATCACCATCTTGAAATAGCCCTCTTCAAAAGGAAGAGGGTTCATGATTTGAGGATAAGCCCACAAACCCTTGGCATTTGGGGAATAGCGGACCTGTAAAGTAATCACCCCTCCTTCCGGAGTAAACTTGATGGCATTCGAAAGAAGATTCAAAAGAATCTGCCTCATTTTTCTTTCATCTGCAAACATGGGGGGTAGTTTGCTTGGCATATCCACCTCAAATTCCAAACCCTTCTTTTTAAGAAGGGGGCGAATATTGCCGCGTACTTCTTTCACGGCTTCTGTCAAATTAAACAACTCAAAATTGAGCCCCATTTTTCCGGATTCAATTTTTGAAAGATCCAAAATAGAGTTGATCAGGCTGAGTAAATGTTCACTATTGGCCACCACTTCGCGCAGATATTCTTTTTGTTCCCCATTGAGTTCTCCCACCACTTCTTCCAAAAGAAGTTCTGAAAATCCGATCACTGCCGTGAGCGGCGTACGCAATTCATGACTCATAATCGCCAAAAATTCTCCCTTGATTTTGTTGGCCTTCTCCAAATCTAAATTCTTGGCGCGAAGTTCTTCAAACAATTGGGCGCTTTCAATCGCCAAAGCCGCCTGATTCGAAAAATTCTCCAGGACATCCACGCTACGTTCATCAATAAATTCGTTGCGAGTGATGCCAATCAAGGCCCCCACCACTTTTCTCTCGGCCATGAGGGGAGTAATAATAAATTTTTTAAGCCCCAGGGTTTCCTGGATATTTTTGGAAAGATCCCGCGTGATTTCGGGTTCAATCCCCCGAACCAGTTCATAAAGATCTTGTCTGAAAAGAACCTTGTTTTTTTTGATCGCCTGAAAAACAAAATTTTCTTCCACCCGGGGAAGCTTGAGAGAAGAAACAGACAAGCCCAAAAGAGCTTCAATTTTTTCCACTACTTCATTTTCTTTGGGGGCATAAAAAGAAATATGGGTTTCTTTTTTGGAGGGGACTACGAGCAAGCAGGCATCATAACCCAAACCTTCGATAACACCCGAAAGCACTTGCCGGATCGTCTTCTCCATCGACAAGAGTCCCTTGATGGTACTGGAGATCCGGTTGAGGGCAACGAGTTGTTTGTTGCGTTCTTCCAAAGCCCTTTCTTTGATGCCCGAAAAATAACCTGAAATTTTTGCGGCATAGACGACGATCGGTAAAAAAATGAGAAGCAAAGAAAGATTAAGGAAAAAAAACAGGGGAGAGCCGGCACCGTCAAAATGCGGGGGAACGGGATATTTAAAGGGTTCTACCATTCCAAAAAAAAGCAGAAGGACCAGTGAGGCGTAAAAAATAAAAGAAAGCACTCCCCCGATAACAGCGATGATATCCGAATAAAAAGTTCCTGCCGCAATGGTGTAAATAATATAAATGGTAAAAAAATGGCTGCCTTGCCCTCCCGTCATGTAAACAATCAGGGTGATACAAAAAACATCGGCAATGATTTCCAAAAGAAAAGACGCGACGAGGGCACGCCCTTTCATGATATTGTTGTAACAAATTCCGGTCAGTAAAAAGGCGAGGGAAATGGCGATGGGGATAAAGGGAGAAGCTTGCCAGATCCCCTTGAAATAAACAGCCGACAAAACCCAAAAAACGAGAAAGATCACGAGACGCAACTTCGCCGTAAAAACATGTCTCCCTTTATAATCAGGAAGACGAATCTCTTGCAAAATTCTTTCAGCATTAATGGGCATGAGAGGACCTGTTTTGTATTTCTTCCAAAATTTTCTGCATTTTTTCAGGACCTACAAAGCCACCCACGACACTCAAATCTTTTTGCAGAACCTGATTTTTATCCAAAAAAAGAACGGTGGGCCAACCGATCACCCCAAAACGTCGCACCGCCTCGTTACAATGGGGAGTTTCCAAAGTGCAATCAATTTTAATTTTGACAAAATCCTCCAAAGTTTTTTGCACTTTTAAATCAGCAAAGGTTTTCTGGTCAAGCTCAAGGCAGGGCAGGCACCAGTCTGCATAAAAATCAATGACCATGGGCTTTTGCCCTGTTTTAGCCTGCTCAAGCCCCTGGCTTAAGGAGTGGACCCATCCTGCTTTCTCTTGTTTTCCCAAAGATTGATGAACCAAAATATAACCATAATAGAGGGCGGGCAGAAGAATCAAAAGAGCCAGAATTTTTTTAAGAAACTCGGTGTAACGCCCCCCTCTCAGTCGTGAACCGAAGGTGGAAAAAAAAGTGCCCGTCACAAAAAACAGACTCCCCATCCCCAAAGCATAAACAAAGAGAACCCCTGCCCCCCACATTAAATTCTGGGCTTGAGCCACCCATAAAAGAAGAGGGGCAATGAGGGGACCGACACAAGGAGAAGCAATAAAACCAATCGTAAGACCGGCGAGAAACGCGCCCCGGAAACCATCGCCGCCCACTTTTCCCAAAAAATTTCGCATCGCCAGAGGAAGCTCAAAATGAATCACTCCCCACAAAGCCAGCGACAAAAAAATAAAAAATAAAATCAGAAAAAATAAAAAATAAACACTCTGAAATAAAAAACCAAGTCTCAAACCCAAAAAAGCAGAAAGCAAACCAAGCGCTGCATAAGTACAAGCCATCCCCAAAACAAGGCTCAAAGAAACCCCCATATTATGAACAAGGCTTCGATTTTTTTTCACTCCCACCACTGCAAGAGTCAGCGGAATAATGGGCAAGACGCAGGGTGTAAAATCGGTGAGAACTCCCCCCAAAAAAACAAGAAACAAGAATAAAAAGGGGTTAAGCGAAAGAAGATGTTCCAGCTTGCCTTCTTTCAAAATCTCCCAGAAATTGGCAGGAAACTGAGGACTGAGGGCTGAGCGATGAGCGATGAGCGATGCCTGCCCGCCGGCAGTTTGGTGGGAGGACTGGGGAAGTGTAGGTTGAGAAGGCAAAGAAGAAACCACATCCAAAGGGATGAGCAGGGGCACTTTCATCGGACGATAGCAAAAATCATCGGAGCAACCTTGGTAACGCAACTCGCCTTCAAGAGTTTGTCTTCCCAAAGGTGCTTGAGAAGAGAGTTTCAGAAGAATCATGATTTCAAAATCATGCAAATATACCTGAACGGGTTTTTTGATGAAAGGATCCACATGGGTTTGAGAAGGCGGATAAGTTTTTTGGATGATTTTAAGATCAGGAAGAGGTTTTAAACTGACTTCGGTCTTGTCCCGATAAATAAAATACCCTTCGGGCACATGAAAGCTGAGCTTCAATGAATAAGTATCTCCGGGTTTGAGGGATTGGATGGAGTCGTCCCACTCCACCAAAAATGGATTCTTCCGATCTTGGGCCCATCCGCCTGAAGAAAATAAAAAAAATAAAATAAAAAAGTTAAGAAGCTTTCGCTTGGTCATGATTTATTTTTATTATATGATAATAAAGGTTACGCAATTTAAATCTTCCTTAAAGAGTACTACTGATGAAAAAATTTTCTGCCGAATGGGATGGCCCCTTATTTAAGCAAGTGCAGGCTCAATTTGAAGAAGCCGCCACCACCTTATCCCTCGATGAAAATATATTTTATCGTTTAAGGGTGCCCGATCGTGCGCTGATTGTGTCTGTCCCTTTTCGTCTCGACAACGGCAAAGTGCATGTGGTCCCGGGTTACCGGGTACAACATAACGATGTTTTGGGGCCTTGCAAAGGGGGAATTCGCTATCATCCCAATGTCAATTTGGGTGAAGTGACCGCCTTGGCCATGCTCATGACCTGGAAATGCGCACTCGTCGGCCTTCCTCTGGGAGGTGCCAAAGGAGGTGTGCAAATTGACCCCACCCCGCTTTCGAGAACAGAGCTTCAACGCATGACGCGCCGTTACACCACCGAGATTAGCAATTTTATTGGTCCAGATCACGACATCCCCGCACCGGATATGGGCACCAACGAACAAGTCATGGCCTGGATGATGGATACTTATAGTCAAATGAAAGGTTATTCCATTCCTGAAATTGTAACCGGGAAACCTGTCGTGATTGGAGGATCCCTGGGCCGAAGAGAGGCAACGGGACGGGGAGTGGTGTACACCATTATTGAAGCCGCCAAAAAAATAAATTTGCCCCTGAATGCTTCCACTCGAGTGGTCATTCAGGGTTTTGGCAATGTGGGCCAGGCCGCCATGAAAAAAATGGAAAAAGTGGGTTGTAAAGTCATTGCCATCAGTGATGCCTTCGGGGGGGTCTACAATCCGAAAGGAATTTCTTATGCCTCTGCCATGCAACATGTGACAGAAAATAATACGCTGAAAGATTATTCAGACGCTGAAAAAATTACCAATGAAGACCTTTTGACTTTGCCTTGCGAAATCTGCATTCCGGCAGCCTGTGAAGCCACGGTCACAGCACCCATTGCCGAAAAACTGCAATGCAAAATTCTGGCGGAAGCGGCGAATGGGCCTTGTACTTTGGAAGCAGACAAAGTACTCAACTCAAGATCCGATATTTTTCTTATCCCGGATGTGCTCGCCAATGCAGGCGGAGTAATTGTTTCCTACTTTGAATGGGTGCAGGATCTGCAAAATTTTTTCTGGACTGAAAAAGAAATCAACGAACGCTTGTGGGAAGTCATGACAAAAGCTTTTCATAATGTCATGAAGATGGCCCAAGAAAAAAAAGTAACGATGAGGCAGGCAGCCCTGATGACAGGAATTGAAATCGTCGCAAAAGCCATGTTAACGCGAGGCCTTTATCCTTAAAGTTGTAAGTTGTAAGTTATAAGTTGTAAGGGAAAGAAAAATGTTTACCCTTATAACTTACAACTTATAACTTACAACTTATGCTCCATGAAACTAATTAACAAAACCCTGCTCAAAAACGGTATCGATATCGCCAAAAGCATTCGGGCAAAATCCATTTTTCTTTTTATTGATTGTCTGGAAGAACACAGCTTGCCAGAAACTCTTCCCAAAGGTTGCGAGATGATTTTAGTCACTCAAAAACAGGGGACAGAACTCAAAGAAGTGGAAACTTATAAAAGACCTGTCCTTACTCTTCCCAAAATCACCTTGGGAAGAGTGGGTCTCATCAAACTCACGATGGCTTTGGCCATTTCTCAAAACCGGGTCGCAACAGGAGATCGGGTATTGTTTTTATGTGGAACCCCTCATCTCATGACTTTAGATACCATCTTGGCGATTGAAATTGGCAAAGAGACAGAGCTGATCACTTCCAAAAATATCTCGGGGATTTCAGAATCTGTTCAACCCGAAGTCTTTGAGCATTTACTCTCCCTCGCGGTAGAGCTCGCCAACAAAGGCCGCGAAGGAAAACCTGTGGGAACCATTTTTGTTTTGGGGGATCAGGATCGGGTGATGCAACTTTCAAAACAAATGATTATCAATCCCTTCAAGGGTTACGAAGAGTCCGAGAGAAATATTTTGAATCCCCACCTGAAAGAAACCATCCGGGAGTTTACCGCTTTGGATGGTGCCTTTATTATTGGGGATGATGGAACCCTCATTACCGCAGGCCGATATTTGGGCGCCGCTCATGACGAAGATGAAGTCCCGCGTGGCTTGGGCTCACGCCATATTGCTGCTGCAGGAATCACAGCCTTGACAAATGCCGTCGCCATCGTTATTTCAGAGTCCACCGGAGATTTACGAATTTTTAAGAACGGCAAAATTTTGATGGAAATTGAAAAACCCTAACATAAATAAAAAGGAAATTTGATATGCCTAAAATTGGTGAAAAAACTTTCGATACCCGAACTCTTGAACGAGCCCTGATTCGAGGCGAGATTAAAAAAGCGGAGTATGAAAAATATATGAAGTCTCTTCCCGATGAATCATCCAATGTCAGCCTGACTCGGCCGGGAGATGAAGAATATGAAAACCCCTCTCCCGTATCTGAAGTTCCTCCTTTAAGCCCTGTGGTTTAAATTAGGAAATTTTTGCCTGAAGCTTTTCTGTCCAAGCCAGAGGATTGACCGCCCGGCCTTCAAAACGAACTTCGTAATGAAGATGAGGGCCTGTGCTACGTCCCGAATTTCCAACTTTTGAAATGACTTGTCCTTTTTTAACCGTATCCCCTTCCGAGATCATCACTTGAGATTGATGGGCATAGAGAGTGGAAACACCCTTTCCATGATCAATTAAAACAGTCAGTCCATAACCGCCCTTGCGCCCTACAAAAGTGACAGTCCCTTCCAAAGGAGCCACGATTGAAGTCCCCTTCGGGGCTGCAATATCTACTCCCGCATGATAATGCCCCCGATGACGTCTTCCGCGCCACATCCCAAAACGCCCGGTGATCACTCCTTCTACAGGCCAAAACTGACCCAAGGTGGGAATGGGAGAATCCTCATCTTCCAAGGCATCCAAATCATTTGCATCTTCTAAAAAAAATTGTGAGGAAGAAGCCGCGGGGATTTCACAAGCCTCTTCGTAACACTCCGAGATAGAGGCATAGTTTGTTCTCCCCGAGAGAATCATCAGGAACACCCAAAAGATTGTTAAAACTTTATATTTCATCATAAGAGTAAAGCTCCAAACCTTATATTTATCGGTTTAAAAGTCTGACAGTTGCTTTTTTTCTTCATTAAAAGGAAAGAAAAGCCCCTAGCTCCTTCACAAATCACAACTTGTTTTATAAGATTTAAACATTATTAACATTTAAAACACTTAAGAGTCAATCAATAAGTGATTGATTCAGCTCAATTTTTTTATAAAAAAATAAGCAACTCATTTTAACTCCTGTCGAAAAGCTTTTACTCCTATGTCCATCACTTCTCTTACCTCTTATTTCAATACCGCCTCTTTTGGGGATGAAAACATTTATACTCAAAATCAGACAGAGCTTGCTTTAACTTTAGAGGCGGCTGCCCATGAACTGGCCAATTGGAAAAGTTTAATTTCTATGAGCGCGGGAGGAGGCGCTTTTGAATTTGGAAAACTGGCGGCGAGAACTCTTGTCAGTGCCGTTCCTGTCTTTTGTAGCGTTCCCTTTTTGACCCAAGCGTTTACTTTCTTTTCTGGAACTCTGGCAGACACAGGTCTGACGGGGATTCTCAACCAAGCTTTTGGAAATGCAGAAGAGGAAGAAAGTTTTTGGGAAAAGATGATCGATCAGGGCAGTGTGCGTGGAATAGGATTTTTGGGGATGGGCCAAAGTTTCATCGTGATCCAACTGATGCAGGGGCTCACATCTGTGATGAGTCGGGGGATGCTAAGTGGAGAAAATCAAAAGAAACAAAATGGAATTCTTCCCTCCATGATCCAGGGACTCCAATGTTATTTTGGATCGGGAATGTTTGCGGGTCTTACCAGAGGAGTTGTCAGTGCTGTGGAACAAAGAATTAAATTAAAAACAAATAATATAAATGTAGGGGCGAATCTTGTATTCGCCCAAAACAAAGGGCGATCACAAGGATCGCCCCTACAGAATTTAGGCAAAACAATTTCAAATCCTTTAGAAAAATTAATTCGCAAACCACTTCTGGCAAACGATGTGAACCCCCTCCCTCCTCCCAAAGCCCATGAATCAAGAGGAACAGGAAACAACGGAGGCAATCACGGAGACCTTCCTGATGATCTCCCTGCACCCAAAAAACCTACTCCTGTTCCCCCCTCTGTAGAAACTGCTACTCCATTGGATCCTACAAAATCACTGGGCGACCAACTAGGCCCTCGAACAAAATCTCCAGCGAGACCCGCGGCTCCCCGAAGAGCCTCTTCTTCCAGTAATAAAGTGGTAGAAATAATGGCGGGCCCTGTTCGAAATCGTGCAATGATTGCCAGGCTTCTTGAAGCTTGGTTTAAGATAGAAGGAAATAAAGAGCGTATTGAAAATAATCCTTTCAGGGTTTTCACGCCTTCTTTAATCCGAATCACACTTTTCTTAAATGAGAGAGGAATGCCCAGCGCTCTGGAAGTTCATGAAGCAGATGCTCTTTGGGAACCCCGAGAGGCTCATAAAATTTCTCTCATCGTGGATTCTGAAATCAAGATTGCCTGGCGTGATTCTTTGGAGCATTTAAATGCCCAACAAAAAAAGACGGTTGAAGCACTGTTAGTTCGCCCTGAAGAATATGGAGCATTCACTGTAAGATCTCTCTGCGGAGAGTATTTCGACAATAACGAACTTGCTGTTTTGTTGGCCCGACATCCCCACCGTACAGATCTTAATTTTATGACCGAATCGTTTACGTTCACCTCAGTGGAATTATTCATGGGGGATATAGTGGGGATCCTCATGCGAATTCCACAGGTAGAAGGAAAGTCCGTCATTCCTTTTCGTTTGTTTTACGACGATGAAGACTTTGAAATCTCAGAGCTGCGAACCCCTAGAGCCACTCTCCTACTTCTTGAAGACAGAGGGGGGCCCTTTCGCTACCTTCACTATACTTTTGAGGTGGAAAGAAGAGAGGGCAGATTCATTGCAATCACGAGTGATGTCAGAAGAAGCGGAGTCCATCACGTCTTTAACTGGCTCAATAAAAAAATAGAAGTGGCTCAGCTCAAATCTGTACCTACTCCTTCTGTTCCTGAACTTGCCTCTCCTAAGGAAGCCCCTCCCTCTATTCAAGAAGCAATTTCTGATTATGTGGCGGCAACAGCACCCGCTCCCATTACTGATCTTGAGATTTCTCCTCCTGCAAGAGGAATCAGAGGTTTTTTAAAAAAATGGCTATTCTTTTGGTGGAATTAACGAAGAAGCGCTTTCATTTCCCTCACTGCCTGTTCAAGCCCCACAAACTTTAACAATTTTTATATGATTTGAACTTTTATAACATTCTAAACGATGATGGGCAACTTTTTTTCCTTATCTTTTTCAAAAAGATAACAAATAGTAAGCCAACAAGATATTGATCAAGGAGTTGTGATTCGACTTTCTGATCAGATTGAATTCGAATTTAGGGGAGAGTTACCGGCGAGCAATTGACATCCATATGATATTCATTTATCATGCATATTAAATATGTCATATAGAACCTCTATCATCATACCTGAAAAACTTTTAGAAGAAGCTGTCCGTGTGAGTGGTGTCAGCACCAAAACCATGGCTGTCGTCATGGGGCTTGAAGAACTCATTCGGAAAAAACGTCTTGAAAAGCTTCTGAAACTCAAAGGGAGTGACATTCTTCACCTGACGCAAAAAGATCTACAAAGGATGCGTCATCGGTGATTCTTTTAGTAGACACCTCCATTTGGATTGAATTTTTTAAATCTAAACCTTCTTTAGACCTTCATCCCCTCGAACTCGCGATTGAAGAACGACGAGTAGCGACTTGCCTTCCCATCCTGGCAGAAGTTCTTTCAGGAGGGATCTCTTCAAAAATGAAACCGGTCCTCTTAGATACTTTTGAAGCGATGATTCAGATAGACCTGGATTGGAATTCCAAAACCGTTTGGCAAGAAATAGTTTCTCTTGCTCTTAAAGCAAGAATAAAGGGCTTGGGAATCCCTGGCTTGATCGACAGAATGATACTGCTTGCTGCAAAAGAGTCCCACTCCACGTTGTGGACATTAGATCAAAAATTGAAACGGCTGGCTCTTCTAGAAAAATTAGAAATGCTCTAAGTTAAATCCATTGTAAAAAACATCACTCTTTTTTTTATTTTTCTTGTCTTACAAATCTTGATTTCTTTTCACAGCCTTCATCAAAACTACCAAAAATCTTTGAATCTCCGTATCTTGCTTCAAAAAGATCGCAACATTTTTAAGAACCTTCCGATAACTCCTTTTGATAGATAGATAGATAGATGAACTTTTAAAAAAGAGGATTCAATGTCGGTGACAAAAAATATGAGTTTTGTGGGAGGTTTTTGGATCGACAGTGGTTATAGTTCTCATTTCTGCAACCCGGAAAAATCCCCCTTCATTTTTGTCGACAGCGATGGGGATGGAGAGCCCGATGCCATTGCTCAAGCCAAGCCTGGTCGTGATCCAAGAGAAGGTCTGAATGCTTTGAACATTCTGTTGAGTGGGCAAAAAGCAAAAGATTTTTTCAATAAAAATTCGCATGCAGTACCCAGCCAAAAGTCTTCTCTGCGTTGGGAGTTTGTTCCTGTTTCTCAGGATGAGTTTATCGCACAAGCAAACCCCAAACTTTCTGAAGATAAAAATCCTCCAGAGCTTTGGAAACCGGGTTTTGCAGATTATCTCTGGCGAGATTTAAAAGGGGCACTGATTGGCAAACTCATTCAAAGCGGAGCTGCAGCCCTAGCACCCGCTGCACCCGTACTCATTGAAACAAGCGCAGGAGCTTTGGTGAGCAGCACAGCCACTGCACCTGCTCTCGGTATTCTGGCTCTTGCCTCTGTTGTTACTTCTGTTACTCATGCTTTGGGGGATTGGGTGAGTGGAGATAAAAGTGGCTTTGATGTCGCTGAAGAAATGGCCGCTTTGGCTGTCACGGTTGCAGCAAGTTACGGAGTTTCTCGTGGGGAATCCGCTCTTCTCTCTTGGCGATCGAATGCTCAAGCTAATCTGTTAAGAAATGGTTTTGAAGTGATTGAAGGTGAAGGAGGTTTTAATATCCCTCATAATGTTGTTCCCGGCCCTTGGGGAAGAAGTACGGTGACTTATATCAACGAAGGCGGACCAGCAAGAGTAGCGACTGCTCTTCCATCCCCCCAACCTCAACTGCAGGTTGTTGCGAGTTTAAATCCGGCCCTTGAAACTGCGCCTACTTTCCAAGAAGTACCGCTGATTGTTCCGCTGATGCTGCCTGTAGAAGCAGAAGCTTTGCCCGATCCAAAGCTTCAAATACAAAAGGAGCTTGAAGAACAACTGGCGGCTTTAGAACAATTTCTGCGAATTCAAAAATTTAATGGAGAAGAAATTCTCGCTGCTCTTCTTTCACAAATTGGAGAACTTCAAAACAGTTTAACCACCTCTCTCCGAAATAATCTCGAAGGAGCATTGGGAGTACTTTCTTCGAGTGGTTCAGGAAGTAGCGATAGGGCTTCATCTCTTCCTCCTGAATTAAAAGATCTTTTTAAGAGAGCGAAAAACGATCCCAGAAAAAGCATTAAAGGAGAATGGAATGGAATGAAAATCGAAATTTCTCTCCACTCCAATGGAGAAGAAGAAGCTTTTTATGTTGAGGCAAAAGAAGAGGGCCCCTCGGGCAGAAAAGTAGTTGTCTTTAGAAGAACTTTTCTGAAAGAAGGAGATGTTTTTTATCTCGATGGCCAAAGTTATAAGCTGCAATTGGATGAGCCAGCTTCTGAACAAATCACCGATGTGGGTTCAAGGGATGTGAGTGCTTCTACCCTAGATGAAGGTATCTCTGGAGACAAAGAGTGGGCCCTCATAAAAAAGGAGCCCTCTGTAGAGCCTCCATCGATAGTTTCTGATCAGTATTATAGAATAGAAGAAGACATTAGAAGTAGAAATGGTGAGAATATCTTTCCAATTTATCAAGCAGGCGGTTACAGATTTGTTCTAACCGTTGCAGACTCAATAATGTTTTCTTCTGATGATTATATCCTCATGGCTACTCTAAAGATGGGAGCTGTATGGGTGCCCGTGAAGGATGTATATACTCGAACCCCTACTTTTGATAGATGGAACGGTGTAAGAAGTCTCAAGATAGAGGCCAATACTTCTCCCGAAGATCAAAAAGAAATTACAGGAATGGCTCAACGCCTCAATCACGGATACCCTGCAGGTACCCTGGAAAATGTTGTGGACCCAAGAGAAGTATTAGTACAGAGGATCTCCCCAATTGTAGATCCTGAAATACCCGAACTCCCTGCCCGACCTGTAGAAGAAGAAGGGCCTCCCGCCAAACCCTATATGGGCAACACTCAAGTCTTACCCAATAATCGCGCAAAAGAGATGATGAAACCCCGTGAAGAAGGTGCGCGCGCTCTTCCAGTTGTAGCTCCAAAAATGGAAGGAGGTTTTCTAGGTGGGCCAAAAGCAGCTTGGCACGGATTTTTACGTTTTGTAGGAATGGAAAAAGAAATTGTCGTCGAACCTTTGCCCGCTGCTCCTTTACAACCGGGAGTGGATTATGAAGCCTTTGACAATCCAGGAGACCCTTTTGTTTTTCATCTGATTACTAGTGTTAAATATGATAGCCAAATACCTCTTCACCATGCTCAGATTCCACGCACACAAACAAGATATGCACTTTTTCTAACCGGATCCGAAACCGCAAACATTGGGCGAAATAATTTTAGGGCGAAGGATCCTGAGAACTTAAAAACAATTTCGCGAGATCACTTAACGATCGAACGTCTGCCACCCGCTGTAGAAGGCGACTCTCCTTCTTTTATCATTCGCCAAAATTTAGCTCCTATCTCCATCTCTATCGGCGGGAAACCCACTCCTGAAATTGACGAGGTAATAGTAAGCCAACAAGATATTGATCAAGGAGTTGTGATTCGACTTTCTGATCAGATTGAATTCGAATTGAGGGGAGAGTTGGAAATTACACCTTAAGAAATGATTTTTCTCATCTCCCTCACCGCTTGATCCAACCCCACAAACACTGCACGGGCAATAATTGAAAAACCAATATTGTATTCTTGGATTTCTTTAATTTTTACCAATGGAGAAATGTTTTCATAATCTAATCCGTGACCGGCGAAAATTTTGAGTTGGAGAGCAACGCCCTTTTTCGCAACTTCCTCTATCTCCCCCCTCTTTACAAAGAGCTTGTCCTGAGCTTGTCGAAGGAAGGGGGCCAGGGGGAGGTCCGCATACCCCCCCGTATGCAACTCTACCGCATCGACTCCCAAATCTTTTGAAAGCTGAATATCTTCCAAATGAGGATTAATAAATAAACTCACAGGAACCCCACCTTGCTGAAGTTCTTGAATACTTTTTTTGAGCGAAGAAAAATTATTTTTTAAATTGAGACCCCCTTCCGTCGTCAGCTCTTGCCGACGTTCGGGAACAAGAGTGACTCGATCCGGTTTTATTTCCAAGGCAATCCCCAACATTTCTTCTGTAGCGGCCATTTCCAAATTGAAAGAAGTGGTCACGATCTGTCGTAAGGCTCTGACATCGGCATCCTGAATATGGCGCCGGTCTTCACGAAGATGGCAGGTGATCTGGTTGGCTCCCGCTTTTTCAGAAATACGGGCGGCTTCCAGCAGATCCGGATAATGGGTTTTGCGGGCTTGGCGCAGAGTCGCCACATGATCAATATTAACACCGAGGCGCGGCATTATCCGGCTCCCAACGAACGTTCTACCTCGGCTTTGAGATCCGCCACAATGCTTCGAAGGAGAAGCTCATTCTCTCCTTCCACCATAATTCGAAGCAAAGACTCTGTGCCTGAATAACGCAGCAACACACGCCCCTGGGTTCCCAGTTGTTTTTCTGCCTCGCCAATTCTTTTTTGTAAAAGAGGAAGCGTATTGAAATTTTCTTTTTTGGTGACCTTGACCCCTTCTAAAATCTGGGGAACAGAAGTCATGATTTGTCTCAAACGAGAAAGCGGTTCTTTTTTGCTTTGCAGAATAGAAAGCACCTGCAGGGCCGCCAAAATGCCATCGCCGGTGGTGGAATGATCCAGGAAAACAAGATGCCCGGATTGTTCTCCTCCCAGGTTGTAGCCCCCTTGTCGCATGGCTTCGACGACATAACGATCCCCCACCTGCACTCGCTTCATTTCAATCCCTTCACTTTTCAGAAAACGTTCCAGACCAAAATTACTCATCACCGTGGCAATCACCGTATTCTTTTTGAGTTGATTTTTCTTTTTCATCTCTTGAGCAGTCATGGCGAGAATTTCATCTCCGTTGAGAGCCAGCCCATTTTCATCGCAAAGCACGACCCGATCTCCATCTCCATCGAGGGCAATTCCCAAATGAGCCCCCACCTCTTTCACTTTTTCGCACATCGTCTGGGGATGCAAAGCACCCACGCCTTCATTAATATTCAAGCCATTGGGCGAAACTCCCAGGGCAACAATCGTGGCACCCAGTTCTTCAAAAATAACGGGAGCCACCCGATAAGCCGCGCCATTGGCGCAATCTACCACGATTTTGAGTCCCTCGAGACTCAAGTCTTTGGGGAAAGTGCTTTTGAGAAATTCAATGTAACGACCCGGAGCGTCTTCCACGCGGTAGGCTTTTCCGACTTCAGCTCCCACAGGACGGAAATTTTTCAGTTCTTCACTTTCAATGAGTTCTTCCAAATGTTTTTCTACCTCATCGGGTAATTTAAAACCGGTATGGTCAAAAAATTTCATCCCATTATCCGAAAAAAGATTATGGGAGGCAGAAATGACCACGCCTGCATCCGCGCGCATCGCCGTTGTAATAAAAGCAATGGCAGGCGTGGGAAGAGGTCCCAAAAAAATGGCTTCTCCGCCCGCAGAGCACACGCCGCTCGAAAGCGCATTTTCAATCATGTACCCCGAACGTCGCGTGTCTTTTCCAATGACTACGCGGTGATGCTGAGAACCCTTGTTTCGAAAATGATAGGCAATGGCTCGGCCCAAGGCCAAGGCCACTTCGCTGGTCATGGGAAATCGATTGGCCAAACTGCGTACGCCATCGGTTCCAAAAAGTTTACGAGTCATAAAATTTCTCCTTAAAATCCCCCCAACCCCCCTTTACAAAAGGGGGGTATTGTTTGTACGTTCCCCACTTTGTAAAAGGGGGGCCAGGGGGGATTTGAATTCCTTCACAAATCTGATCGTCTTTTTTGCTGCTGCCACATCATGCACCCGCAACAAATTCGCCCCCTGGGATATCGCCAGTGCATGAGCGACTTCTGTTCCCAGCCCTCTTTCAGAAGGATGTGAGGTCGGGCCAAAATACTCTTCCAAAAACGATTTGCGAGAAAGCCCGACCATCAGCGGACATGAAAACTTTTTCATATAGTGGAGTTGGGATAAAATTTCCACATTTTCTTTGCCTTGTTTTGCAAAGCCAATGCCGGGATCCAAAATAAGTCGTGTGGAAGAAATTCCTTTTTTCTCAAGCTCCACCAATTTTATTTCAAAAAAAGAGAGGAAATTCTCCATGACCCCCTCCCCCTCGATGGGGGAGGGTTGGGGAGAGGGTGGAGCTTCTCGCGAATGCATCAAGATTGCCGGAACCGGATGCCTCTGCAAAACAGAAATCATTTCTGGATCAAACTCAAAGCCACTCACATCATTGATAAGAGCTGCACCCTTTTGAATGGCAAATTCAGCAACCCCCGCTTTTTGAGTATCAATAGAAACAGGAATTTTCAAACGCGGCACCAGTAAATTAAATAGGGGCTCCAGCCTTTTGATTTCGTCTTCTGCAGAAATTGCCACAGCTCCCGGCCGGGTGGATTCAGCCCCCACATCAATAATATCTGCACCCTCCTCTTGCATCTTCAAAGCCTGATCCAAAGCCTGCTGGGGATGTAGATAGCGCCCTCCATCTGAAAAAGAATCAGGCGTCACATTGAGAATTCCCATGACATAAACAGAGTGGGAGAAATCAAAAAGGCGAGAAGCAATTTGCAAGTTAAACCTCTAAGCTTTTCCAGGATGGGGAGTTACCATGATTCCGGGAACTCCTACAGGACTTGCTGAAGCACCGGGCTCGGGAGAAGCTTTTGTTTCGGGAACCGATTTCTTGAAAGGAGGAAGTTTTTCGCCATGAATCACCCGCTCGATCTGCTCTCCATCCAGAGTTTCGTATTCCAAGAGAGCTTCAGCCAAATTTTGAAGTTTGTCCCGATTTTTCGAAAGTAAATCTTTCGCACGTGCATAAGCATTCACCACCAAAAGCTTTACTTCCGCATCAATCTCAATTGCGGTTTGTTCGCTATAGTCTTGATGTTGGGCAATTTCCCGACCCAGAAAAATCTGTTCTTCTTTTTTACCAAAGGCCAGGGGCCCCATTTTTTCACTCATTCCCCATTCGCAAACCATCTTGCGGGCCAAATCGGTTGCCTTTTCAATATCATTTCCTGCTCCGGTGGTTTTGTGATCAAAAACCAATTCTTCGGCGGAGCGCCCGCCCATTAAAACAACAAGGGTATTTTCTGCATGTTCTTTGGATTGGGTAAACTTTTCATATTCCGGCAATTGTTGGGTAAGCCCCAAGGCCATGCCCCGGGGAATAATCGTCACCTTATGAATGGGATCTGTTCCCGGAATCAGCCTCGCCACCAAGGTATGACCGGCTTCGTGGTAAGCCGTGTTTTTCTTTTCTTCTTCACTAATCATGAGCGTCTTGCGTTCGCTGCCCATGAGCACTTTATCTTTGGCCATTTCAAAGTCGACCATCTCGACAGCTTTTTTATTAAAGCGGGCAGCAGACAGCGCAGCTTCATTCACCAGATTTTCGAGATCCGCTCCACAAAAACCAGGAGTTCCCCGGGCCAAAATCATGAGATCTACATTGGGGGATACAGGCACTTTTTTGGTATGAATTTTTAAAATAGCCTCCCGGCCTTTAAGATCCGGACGTGCCACCACGACCCGTCGATCAAAACGCCCGGGACGCAGAAGTGCCGGATCCAAAACATCAGGCCGATTGGTCGCTGCAATCAGGATGACTCCATCGTTGGATTCAAAACCATCCATCTCGACCAAGAGTTGATTCAAGGTTTGTTCGCGTTCGTCATGCCCACCGCCAAGCCCTGCCCCACGGTGACGGCCCACGGCATCAATTTCATCAATAAAAATGATACAGGGAGCATGTTTTTTTCCTTGTTCAAAAAGGTCGCGAACACGACTGGCCCCCACCCCTACAAACATCTCGACGAAATCAGAACCCGAAATGGAAAAGAAAGGCACGCCCGCCTCTCCCGCAATGGCTCGAGCGAGCAGGGTTTTTCCTGTGCCGGGAGGCCCCATGAGCAGCACGCCCTTAGGGATACGTCCCCCCAGTTTTGTAAATTTTTTGGGGTCTTTTAAGAAATCAATAATCTCTTCCAACTCTTCTTTCGCTTCGTTAATTCCTGCCACATCCGCAAAGGTCACCTTCTTTTGGTTTTCGGTAAGCATCCGGGCCTTGCTTTTGCCAAAGCTCATGGCTTTTCCGCCACCCATCTGAATTTGCCGCATGAAGAAGAAAAAGAAGAAAAAGAGTAAAAGCATGGGAAGCCACGAAACCAGGATCTGTTGCCAAACAGGAGCATCTTTTTTCTTTTTATATTCGACCTTGGCATCCGACTTCGTCAGCATTTCCAGGGCTTTTTCAGAATTATTGGGGCCCACGGTTTCAAAAGAAACTCCTTCTTTATAAGCACTTTTAAATTTGCCCGTGTACTCATCTTCCTGAATGCCCACACTTTCCACCTGATTCTTGGAAACAGCCTCTAAAAACTCACTAAAGGTGACGGGTTGAAGAGTCGTGGGTCGAACATTAAAAAAATGCAGAACCGAAATAGAAAGCAAAATAATGGTAATCCAGAGGGCAATGGTTTTATGACTTTGTTTCATTTTAAAAATTCTCCCAAATCCTGAAGTAGCATAGCCTCTTTCAGGGGATCAATAGAAAAAACCCTGCTTGGAGCGAAGTTGTGTGTTCTTTCCTTTTTTGACGACCCATTTTTTTTGATCCAGATGAGTCACAAACCCGCGAGGCAAAGTAATCCGGGTGTGTTTGTTCTGACAAATAACCATCTGATCAATGGCATCCCAATGGCTGCGATGAATTCCCAAAAGCCCGAGCTTCGTCTCTTTCAAGGCATGCCGATAAATACGATAGCGTAAAGGAGAGCTTTGCTTGCAAAGCCACGTCAGATCGACCGCAAGTCCGCAGGGAATAGGAGTGAAATATTTTTTTATTCTTTGAGAAAGCAAGTCTTCCAACCAGTCATTCTCATCCGATAAAACCATTAAAGCATCACTCAAGTGATGAACCACCTGGGGATTTAAAATTTTCATCTCTTTCAGCAAACAATGTCGAATGCGGTTGCGCAAATAATCTTGCCTTGCATTCGAGGCATCTTCTCTCCAAGTGAGTTTTTTTTCTTTTGCATAAGCCAGAATTTCTGCCCGACTGAAAGAAAGCAGTGGCTTCATCAGCCCTATTTTTGTTTTCTCTTTTTGTAAAAAGGGAAGTTCTGACTGAAACTGCATCCCCTTGAGACCTTGGGCCCCTGCCCCACGCATGAGTCGCATCAAAAAAGTTTCGGCCTGATCATCCGCCTGATGGGCGGTTACAATTCGGGTGGCTTTGTATTTTTTGGCGATGGAAACCAAAAAGGAATAACGTTTTTTGCGGGCCTCTTCCTGAAAATTCCCCCCCTTTTTTAAAATTCCTTTTGGAAGGGTTTGAAGTTCAAAAGGGAGATTTCTTTTCTTGGCTTCTTTCGCCACAAAACGAGCATCGGCAAGCGAAGCCTTTCCCCTGACATTATGATTTAAATGGGCGACTACCAATCGAAGTGGAAGAAAGCTTTGCAGGCGATGGAGAAGATCCAGCAGTACAATAGAATCAATACCGCCTGAAACAGCAACCACGAGATGATCGTGGGGAGTGATGAGATTCTTTTTTTGGATAAACTGTTTGAATGAAGAAAACAACGACATGTTTAAGAATGGCACCGGGAACAATAACCATGAATTTCGTGGATATGACTCAGCATTTTAAAATGATGCTCTTGTGTGACCTTTTCCTGAAGTCTTTCAATTTCATCTTCTTCAAATTCAATAATTCTTCCGCACTTTACACAAATCAGATGATCATGATGTCCTGCTGCTTTTTCAAAACGGGAATGCCCATCCCCGAATTGCCACTGATGAGCAAGCCCCAACTCTTTTAAAAGCCGCAAAGCACGATAAACCGTGACATAGCCAATTTTGGGATCCACTTTTTTGACCCGCTCCAGAACATCTTCAATGGTTTGGTGTCCTCCCGAGCGAAAAAAAGTTTCGAGGATCACCTCACGTTTTTTGGAGTGGCGGATTCCTTTATCCACGAGAGTTTGTTTGAATTCTTTGAGAGTGGGTGACACAGTTCCTCCAATTTATTCTACTGCTATGTCATCCTGAGGGAGGCACGACCGAAGGATCTCGTGGAGTCCAGTGGATCCTTCACTCCGTTGCACTGCGTTCAGGATGACACTATTCACTACCATTGATTTACCGCCGGGTAGTTTATTTATGCGAGATATATATAAGGAGGAATGGAAAGAAAAGAAGAATTACTGCCAAAGGAAACTGGTCACTGTAGAAGGCGGTGGGACTGAAGTCATCCAGGTTTCTATTTCTTCCTGAAATTCTTCTTCGTCTTCAGAAGTGAGATCAATCAGGTTGGATCGGCTTTTTCCTGTTACCCGGCTCGGGCGGCCCACTTTTTTGCGTTGACGGGGTTCAAAACGACGATTTTTCTTGGCCATGAGAGCCGCGAGTTCGCCATAAAGTACCGATTGAAAAGCCGATAAATTCATCTGGGGGATTTGAAACAGTGAAAATCCAAACAACACCTGTAAAACAGGAACCAAAAATTGGGTTGCCCCCGCCAAAAAAGCCGGCTGACTCGTCAGTAAAACAAGGCCCTGAACAAAATTTCTTAATGCAAGGGGTTGATCTTTCAAGGCCTGTTGCAAAGTAAGATTTGAAGCCCCCTTCTGGGCTGAAATACCTGCGAATAATTGTTTTGCCTGTTCCGGAGAGAGCCCCAAAAAACTCACCACATTTTGCAACACCGCTTGACTGCTGACCTGTCCGCCCGCCTGAAACAATAAAAGAGAAGCAAGCGCTTCTGCCAACTTTTGGGATCCCACATTCAAAAGATTTCCTTCCGCTGGCAAAACTCCCAAAGTTTGGGCTTGAGCCGTTTGGGTTTGAGAAGAGACTCTGGCTTGAGAGGAGGTCAAAAAAGAGGATGAAGGGATTTGAAGTCCATTCGCAGCTCTTGTTTCAGAAGCCGCCGGCTTTCCTTCTACCGAATGCGCCAAAACAGAAACACTTTTGACAGCCCCCTGAAACAGTTTATCTCCAGAACCCAACACCTTGGCCAACTCCGCCACGGCCTTTGTCAAAAAAGAAAGGGAAGCCGTTTCTGAAAAGTGAGGTGAAGGAATTCCTGTCGACTCACTGAGCGCTCTGATGACTTTGTCAGCAGAAGCAGGAAGAGAAGAATTTGAATGGGCTGAGTCTCGTGTGTCTCCTGATTTTAAATTGGCTCTCTGAAATTCTTCTGAAGGGTGAGCTTGCCACAGGGCTGCATCTTTTTGGAGGGGGCGTTCGGGGGGAGGAAGTTTTTTTTCTACATTCTTTTGAGGAATAAATTTCTCCTCTGGAGGCCGTACAGGTGTTTCTTTCTGGGGAGAATTTTGGGCTACAGCTCCCGTGAGAACAGGAGATTGACTCCTATTATCAGGAGCAACATTATCAGATTTTCTATCAGGAACAATATTATCAGATTTTTTATCGACTGAAACAATATCAACTGGCATTGTGAACTCCACTCCACCAAAATTATTTTCTTACTACAACTCTACGTGTCCGACATCTTTTTGCTCTACACCACATCGCTGCTGTAGAATAGAAAATTGTTCCAAGTTATTTGGAGTCACCACACGAAGGTAGCTACTCGATTGGACAACAGAAAGCGCTGTCTTTGTCTGCCCCCTTCTTTTTAAATGAGGGATTTGGCCAGAATCTGTAAATAAATATTTTACCAATGACACGCCCAATCTCTGTTCTTTCCACGCTTGCATAATTTCAGGCAAATGATTCATATCGGGATAATATATATTTGCTTGTTTTAAACGAGACAACCAATCACGAGCAGCATAGATATTCATGACATCTGATTCTGTATCTATGGTCTCAAAAAGACCCTCCTCCAGTAAAAAGCTTTTTGTATCCAAAGAATCCACCAACTTTGACAATTCTGTATCTAAAGCCAATGCGGCATAATCTTCTTTTGCCAACTCTTTCGCATGATGAGTTTTGATCCTCTGAACTACTTTTTCCAACCTAGAAAGCTCAAGCTCTGGGTTACGAATGACAAATTTTGTGGGCAGGGTAAAAGAAAGGCACTCGGGAAGAATAGTGCTATTAGAAAGAATAGGAGTCGCATCTTTAGCTCCCACAGGGACTGGCGCTGCACTATCTGGCTTCTTACCATCAGAGTCTTTACAAGCGACTCCTGTGCAGGCAGCAGCTATGAGAGTTGCTGCATAAAATCCAAGTCTTGCTAATGCCAGAGACATTCTTGAAATCCTTTTCTAAAAACAAATTTTATTTGAACATTTCCAAATATAAAGAGTCTTCGACGGGTCTGCAAATTAGTTGCTAAAAAAAATGAAAAAAAATGCGGCCCTTTGAGAGCCCTAAATTTCTTCCTGTTTTTGCAAAAAAGCAAAGGCTTTTTCTGGGGAGCCAGAAGCGAGTATTTGAGTGAGCAACCGGGGGTCTTGAAAAAGCCTGGAAATCTTGGCGAGCATTTGAAGATGGTTTTCGAACTGTTCTTGGGGAGAAAAAAACAAAATAACCACTTTTACCAGAATCTGGGTCTGGATATCGAGATACCCCTCGGGGATAATTCCCATACAGGCCTTCACTTCAGTCAGTCCCGGAACACGCGCATGGGGAATTGCCAAGCCATTCTCTAAAACCGTACGCCCTTCTTTTTCACGATCCCAAATGGCCTCCGTAAATTTTTCGAGGGGAGAGAGGTGGTTCACCTCTACCAATTGCCCAATGATGCGATGAAAAATTTCTTCTTTTGTAGAGTGCTCCGGTATCACCAGAATAGAAGCAGGAGTCAAATAATGGGATAAAACAAGAGGAGTACGGGGTGTCGTCATAGCCCCCTCTCAAAAGGTTTGCGAAGCAAAATAGTGGCCTCTCGCGAAGCACCTACTGAAACCAAAACGAGAGGAGTTTTAAGATGCTTCTCGATAAATTTGAGATAATACCGGGCTGAGGTGGGCAAATCCTGTGTTTTACGAATCTGGGAAATATCTTCTTTCCAACCCGCAAGCTCTTCGTAAATCGGTTCACATTTTAAAAGGTCTTCAACTCGCGAAGGCAAAGTTTTTAAAATTTTCGTGCCCAAGCGATAGCTCGTACAAATTTTAAGTTTTTCGAGGCCACTTAAAATATCCAACTTGGTCACCACCAAACCTGTGAGCCCATTCACCTGAACTGCATGACGCAAGACCACGAGATCCAGCCATCCGCAACGCCGTGAACGACCCGTGGTAGAGCCATATTCTCCGCCTTTTTCCCGAAGAGCTTCTCCCGTGGCATCACTCAGCTCTGTGGGAAAAGGCCCTGCTCCCACTCGTGTCGTGTAAGCTTTCAATACCCCCCATTGTTCCTGGAGTGCCGTGAGCCCTACTCCTGAGCCTGTGCAGGCCGCAGAAGCAAGCGTATTAGAGCTGGTCACATAGGGATAAGTTCCATAATCCACATCCAGAGAAGTGCCTTGAGCCCCTTCAAAAAGAATACGTTTTTGATGATCCAACTGGGAAGTCAAAAACTCAGAGCCATCACACACATGTTTTCTTAGTTTTTTTCCCCACTCGAGATATTGAGAACAAATCGCCTCTTCTTCAAAAGGCTCTCCCCCTAAAACGGCTTTTAAATAAAGATTTCTCTCGGGCAAAATTTCTTTCAGACGTGCTCGAAAAATGGCGGGGTCTATGAGGTCTGCCATTCGAATCCCCCGTCTGGCGACTTTGTCTTCATAAGCGGGGCCAATTCCACGCCCTGTGGTTCCAATTTTTCCGTCTCCCTGGGCAAGCTCGCGTTTTTGGTCAATCGCGCGATGATAAGGCATGATCACATGAGCCCGATCCGAGATCAAAAGTTGTTGATCGTTTTTAAGATAGCCCTGGTTTTTGAGGGATTCGATTTCTTGAATACAAACTTCGGGGTCTAAAACGACTCCATTGCCAATCACACAAAATTTTCCGGAATGAAGAATGCCCGAAGGAATCAAATGAAGGATTACTTTTTTGCCCGCGACAACCAAGGTGTGCCCTGCGTTGTTGCCCCCCTGGAATCTCACGACGCCATGAGCATGTTCGGTGAGCAGGTCTACGACTTTTCCCTTTCCCTCATCCCCCCACTGGGCGCCTATGACAACGAGACCTGGCATAAATGAAATTTTTAGAGTTTAATCTGTTTCACCGACAAAATATTCGGTAACTTCAAAAGTTCCTGAACCAAGCTTGCAGAAGCCGGTTGATCCACATTATATAAAGCCACGGCTTCTTCTTTACCTTTTACGAGCCCCAGTTGCATACGGGAAATATTGACCTGATTTTTACCCAAGAGGGTTCCCACATTTCCCACCACTCCGGGTCGATCATTATTATGAATGACCAAAATATTTCCTTCGGGAACCGCCTCGAGATAAAAATCATCCATTCTGACAATACGAGGATTTGAAGTTCCAAAAATAGTCCCCGAAACAGAACGGGTTTCTTTGGAAGATTTTACGGTGATTTCAATGAGACTTTTGAAATCCTTCAGGCGACTGACTTTAGACTCGACCACTTTCACTCCTCTTTCTTTCGCAATAAAAGGAGCGTTCACATAATTCACACTCACATCTTCCAAAACAGGTTCTAAAATACCTTTGAGGATAGAAACGGTTAAAGGGGCCACCGGATAATCTGCAATTTCACCGGAGTATTCGATGTGAATTTCCTGGGGAGAAGAGCTTGCCATCTGCCCCTGCAGCTTACCCAACTTTTCAGCCAGAGAAATATAAGGCTTTAAAACATTCATGAGTTCTGCACTCACGGAGGGAAAATTCACCGCATTTCGGATCACTCCCTTTACAAAATAATCCACCAACTGTTCGGCCACCTCAATCGCCACATTCTCTTGAGCTTCATCGGTAGAAGCCCCCAAGTGAGGCGTACACACCACTTGATCCAGTTTTAATAAAGGATGATCGGGAGAAATAGGCTCTTGTTCAAAGACATCGAGTCCTGCCCCTGCAACAATTCCCTCCTGAATCGCGGCGACCAAAGCCTCTTCATTGACGATCCCCCCACGAGCACAGTTGATCAGGTAAACTCCTTTTTTCATTTTACCAAAAGCCGTTCGATCAATCAGGTTGCGGGTTTTGTCATTCAAGGGGGTGTGGATCGTAATAAAATCGGCACGGTGGAATAAATCATCCAACTCGACCAACTCAATTCCCATTTTGGTGGCAGCCTCTTCCGACAGAAAAGGATCATAGGCAATCACTTTCATCTTAAGGCCCAAAGCACGATCCGCCACGATTTTCCCGATATTGCCAACTCCCACCACTCCCAAAGTTTTGTTATAGATTTCACTGCCGACAAATTTTGTTTTTTCCCATTTGCCGTTTTTCATGCTGGCAGTCGCTTGGGGAATTTTTCGGGCCGATGCAAAAATCATGGCGAGAGCTTGTTCCGCCGTAGTCACCACATTTCCACCCGGCGTGTTTTCGACAATCACTCCACGCTTCGAAGCCGCCTGGGTATCGACATTATCCACTCCAATTCCCGCACGACCGATAATTTTTAATTTGCCCGCTGCAGACAAAAGATCTGCGGTTACTTTTGTGGAAGATCGAATGACAAGCCCCTCATAGTCTCCAATAATTGCCTTGAGCTCATCGGGTTTAAGTCCTGATTTTGTGTGGATTTCCAAGCCTGGAGCTTCTTTTAAAATTTTAAGCCCTGCTTCGGAGAGTTTGTCGCTGACTAATATTTTTGGCATTCTATTTCCTTTTCCGTAGGGGCGATCCTTGTGATCGCCCTTCAATTTGGGCGAATACAAGATTCGCCCCTACAAATTAAGAGGCTAACACCTTGAGCGCCGCCCCGACTCCTTTTCCCAATTCCAACTTATATCCGGCTTTCACAAGGGTAATTTCTATGGCGGAGAGCACGCTGATAATATCCATCGGATCATAATATCCCAAGTGCCCCACTCTGAATATTTTCCCCTTGGCCTGATCTTGGCCACCGGCAATCGTCATATTAAATTGTTCGCGAAGACCTTTGACCACTTTTCCTGAATCGATGCCCTCGGGAGAATAAATGGCGGTGACCGCATTCGAAGGAGAATCCGGCGCGTAAAGCTTAAGCCCCATGGCCTTGGCTCCTTCACGACAAGCATCTGCCAGCATCTGATGTTTTTTGAAAACACCTTCTAAAGTCATTTCTCGCATGGATTTTAAAACTTCGTTTAATCCGATGATGAGAGAAACCGCGGGCGTATAAGCGGTGGTGTTTTCATCGATGGATTTTTTCTCTTTCTTGAAATCAAAATAAAATTTGGGGATATCCGACTTCTCAATCATCCCCCAAGCTTTGGCAGAGACAGAAGCAAAGGCAAGGCCCGGTGGAAGCATGAGCGCTTTTTGCGAACCTGAAACCACAATATCCAGGCCCCATTCATCCATCGGGAGGTTCACCACTCCCAAGGCCGTGATCGCATCGACGACCAAAGCCGTATTGGGATATTTTTTTACAATCTCTGCAATCTCGCGAACCGGATGAGCCACTGCCGTCGAAGTTTCAGAGGCCTGAATAAAGACCGCCCGAAAATCTTGCGATTTTAATTTTTCTTCGATGATTTTGGGATCAACGGCTTTTCCCCATTCCACCTTAATCACTTCATAGGCAAGGCCATAGGCTTTACAAATTTTCCACCAACGCTCGCCGAATTTTCCGCCATCCACGACTAAAGCTTTATCATTTTTAGAAAGAAGATTGATCACCGAACCTTCCATCGCACCCGTTCCCGAAGAAGCGAAAATCAAAACATCTTGCTGGGTTTGATAGAGCCACTTCAAAGAGTCTTTGACTTCTTTCACAATGGCTTCAAAAGCACCCGTACGATGGTGAATAATAGGGTTGGCCATTTGGGTCAGCACTTTTTCAGGAACAGGTGTGGGCCCGGGGGCCATGAGACGGTATTTGTAAAGGGACATAAAGGTGGATCTCCTTTTAAAATAAAATCGGCGCACTACATAACAAACAAAATTATTTTTGCAACAGACTTCTTATCCGCAAACGCAAGGCGTTGAGTTTTATAAATCCTTCTGCATCTTTTTGATTGTAAACCGTGTCTTTTTCGAAAGTGGCAAAGTCGGGGGAAAATAGAGAATGAGCGGATTTCCTGCCCACGACCTGGCAATTTCCTTTATAAAGTTTCAGTCGCGCCACGCCACTGACTTTTTCTTGGGATTCATCAATCATATTTTGAAGAAGTTCCCGCTCGGGAGAATACCAAAAACCATTGTAAATCATGGCCGCGTATTGAGGGATCAAACTATCTCTTATTCTTAAAATTTCCCGATCGAGGGTGATGGATTCTATCGCGCGATGAGCCGTGTGTAACACCGTACCCCCCGGAGTTTCGTAAACACCCCGGCTTTTCATCCCCACAAAACGATTTTCGACCAGATCGAGCCGGCCAATTCCGTTGCTCCCCGCAATTTCATTCAAGAAAGCGAGCAGTGCCGCGGGAGCCATTTTTTTCCCCTCAATCGCAACCGGATTTCCTTTTTCATATTCCACTTCTATATAAGTGGGCTTGTCGGGAGCTTGCTCGGGAGACTGGCTGAGCAAAAACATATCTGCAGGCGGTTCAGACCAGGGATCTTCCAGGATTCCTCCTTCAAAACTGATGTGAAGAAGGTTGCGATCCGAGCTATAAGGCTTGGCCTTACTGACCGGAACAGGGATGCCATGTTTTTCAGCATATTCAATGAGATCCGTGCGAGACTTAAAGCTCCACTCGCGCCAGGGAGCAATCACTTGCACCTCCGGCTTCAAGGCATAATAGGTCAGTTCAAAACGAACTTGGTCATTGCCTTTCCCCGTAGCCCCGTGGGAAACCGCCTGGGCTTTTTCTTTGTTTAAAATATCGATTTGTTTTTTGGCGATGAGAGGACGCGCAATGGAAGTTCCCAAAAGATATTGTCCTTCATAAACGGCATTTGCACGCAGCATGGGAAAAATAAAATCACGGACAAATTCTTCTTTGAGATCTTCGACATAAACTTTGGAGGCGCCGGTTTTAAGCGCTTTTTCTCTGACCGGCTCCACCTCTTCGCCCTGCCCCAAATCCGCGACAAAGGCGACCACTTCACAGCCATAATTTTCTTTGAGCCATTGAATGATGACGGAGGTGTCGAGGCCGCCGGAGTAAGCGAGAACTACTTTTTTGATTTCATTTTTCATTAGAATATCCTCATAAAAAAGAGGCCGCTTGGTAGCATGAGGTGAGATTCGCGTCAATGTTTCAGAGAAACAAACTGATCCAATCCCTTCCAGGGCCTGTCACATGAAGTACAAGCACTTCTGAGGAAATAACTTCGTAAAAAATGAGATGCCTTTGGTAAGAGATAAATCGCAATTCTTGAAAAACATGGCTGGTTTCTACAAAGCGACAACGACTTCCGCGGTGAGGATAATATTTTAGATCGAAAATCTTTTTTTGAAGCCCTTGGACAAATTTTTTGGCTCTTGAAGGATTATCTTTGGCAATCCATTGGTACACTTGATCAAGATCATCCACTGCATCCGGATGCATTCTGACTTTATAAGAGGAGGCCATTTAAAACCCGTACTTTTCATTTAATTCTTTAAAAACTTCATCTACCTCTCTTAATCCTTTCGAACTCTTTTTCCTCTGGATCAAAAGATCTCGCAGGGCCTTCACCTGGGTTGCAATTTCGAGTGTCTCTAAATCACACACCCCAAAGTCGGGCTTGCCTTTATTGGTAATAATAACCGGAGAATCTTTAAGCCTGAGCTTTACTTTTTCAGGATCTATTCGAAGATCAGACATCGGCATAATAGATTTTGACAAGGGAAGAGACATAAGCCGCTCCTTTAAAATAATTTTAAAATATTCTAACCTACTTTTAAAATACTATTTAAATTACTTAAAATCAACTTTATTCATGCTTATTTTGAGGTAAAAAATTTGAGGTAAAAAAATAAGCACCTTTTTTGAAGGATTCCCGATAGAACCTGAAACACACTCTATTGGAGAATTCTTTATGTCTTTTGGTTTTACCCCTGTTACTTTTTCTATTTTGGGTTCTTATAAAATTTCAGACCCCCCAAAATCCAAATCCCCTTCTTTTAAACACGCCCTCCTCCAAGAACCCGGTTTTTGGACAGGAGTTAAATTTCAACTTTCGCAATACATCATCGGGATAGGTGGAAAAGTAGATCATTTAGCGCGGAGTAGTTGGAAAACAGTAGAAGACTTTAGTCCAGGAAATCCCCTGAATGTCCCCATGACTCTTCTTTTTTTTAGCTCACGATTGGCAGTGGATCTTGCCAAGGGAGTATTCTGTTTCCCTTTTCAAGTTCCTTTTCGAATATTTGAAATTGGAAAATTACTCTTCACAGGAAATTCTGAAAAAATCGGCGAAGCCGTGGCGTTAACCGGTATTTTGGGCCTTGAAATCCTTTGCTTGCGAGGAGTATGGCAAGCAGGAAAAAATTTTCTCACTGCAGCGGAAAGTCCAAGCTCTTTCACTCCTGGTGGAGGTCATCCTGGTGCAATCTTGGGATGGCCCACTCCTGCTCTTGCAGGCAAGATTTCTCGTTTCAAATCTCTGGGCCCAGGAATTCAATTTTTTGATAATCCTTTGCCAAGACCGCCTACAGATATAATGCCGCCCAAAATCCCCCATGAATTATTCCCGGCTCACAAGCCACAAGCTCCTGTTCAGCCTGAACTGACACCTCAAAAACTTCCACCCACTCAAACTCCTTCCGGGTTTGAAAAATTTCCCATCCCTCCCTTCTTACACAAAAAAATAAGTACAGCTCCTACAGTAGAAGAAATTTTAAAAAAACATCCTCAACTTCGAAAACTGATAGAGGATGGGAAATGGGAAGAAGTAAAAGAATATTTAGATACGCATGGCCTCACCTGGTGGGATTTAAAAATGAATTATAAAGATTTAAAGCAACTCGAAGAACGACATGGAATAAATTTGGATTCAGATCTTTTAACCCCCTTACCCAACGAAGAAGAAAAATGGGTTCCCCGAACCTTTTACGATCTTTTCCGTGACGATGCTTATCCCACCGAAGGGGGCGAGTCAGGGCCATCCCTTAACAATTCTCCCTGGAATATCCCTGAAGAAACAAGCCCTCAGGATCACATTCAACGGGGTGAAGATTAATTTTAAAGAAAGGAAAACCTATGGCCCCTCATGACAAATTCCACTTATGTGTTCAGCAAAACTCAATCCCTTTCCCTTCTCTTCAAGAAGACGATCTTTTAAGTCAACTTACAAGCTGGGCTAGCAAGCAAGGAAGAATCATTGGCAAATGTTATGAAGGCCAAGCCGCCGCAGAATGCACAAAAGAAGCAGATCATCTTGTAACAAATACTTTTTCCTATCTTCAGCATGAATATTCCCCCTGGCAAAAACTATCCCAAGAAAATCAAACAAACATTCTCACAGCAACACGCAGGGAATTACTCTCAAAGTCTTTGCGTGGAAATGCCCCCCAATTTTTGAAATCCGGCTTTGTTCCCATACTCATTACAGGTGCTATTCTAGGTGGGATAGTTTGTTATGCGACATTAGCGCCTGGCCTGACTTCTTTCTTGATATTAGACAGCTTTGTTCGTCATATTTTAGTGGGCGCAGCAATGGGAGGAGAATTCATGGTTGCCAGCTTGATCACCAGCGCTATTATGGATGGAAATTATAAATGCGGCGAGAAAGTTTCTCTTTGACACTTCAATCAATAAGGCACATCCGGAAACCCTGTTTCTGGAACGGCATCAGATGAATCAAGTACCTTACTGCTTCTCATATCCTTGATTCATCTGGCTTTACAAATGGCGGCAGTGGAGCCATTTGTAAAAAAGTGGAAGAAACAGGGTTTCCGGATGTGCCCAATAATAAAAAGCCCTTTCTTAAAATTCAGAAAGGGCTTTTTTTTAAAAACAACCATCCCTTATTTTGCAAAAGGATCTGAATAAGATCTTTCGTATTTTTTATGCCACAAATACGGATCTTGCTGGGGCTTGGCTTCCATCTGTGCTGCATCTGTGCCACGTTGAGCTTCCGTTTTGTGCTCAAAATGTTTTGATTCTTCTGAATTATTTTGAGGTTGTTTTTGTTCCATAAAATTGTTGCGGTAGCCTACATAATCAATCCCCGCAAACGCACTAGCACTTACCATCGAAAAACCAAAAGCCACTGCAAATGCAACTGCTGCTAACCTTTTCATATGAAACCTCCCTTTAAAGTTATTTTTAATAGGATAATTTTAAAGCGGACAAGTGCTACAAATCAACAGGAATAAGGGTTTGCGGAATATTTTTTCAGCGAAGAGCGGTGAGAAAGTTGAAGTTTTCCAACTTGTTTTGACGATACAATACTTCTCCAGCGACCTTTAAATCACTTTGAGTAACTTTATCAGAATCTTTCAAATGAGCCGATAAGTAGTGCAGAACAGTTCTTACTTTTTCGATACTATAATCCACATTTTTGTTTTGTTTCATTTCATCGATAAATCCTGAAACCGCTTGAAACATCACATCATAGGGATTGTCTCCATGGACAAGCTCTGCATAAAACGCATTCAGTTCCGTATATTTGGCAAACGCTTTACTTTCATGATCAATTTTTTCAGAGAGATCTAATAAATGAGCTGCTTCATGATATTCAATGGTCTTCATGCGAATACGAATAAATTCCTGAACAAAATTTTCTTCCGCTTTTGCCCTGGAAGGGGCGCCAGCCAAAGAGCTGCGATAGAGCCTGACCCACGCCAACTGCTCAATCGAAGATCTCAAATCTGTCAAAGCTTTCTCGTCTTTATCATTTTTCTCCAATTTGTTTAACACGTGAAGGGGAGCTGCCAGAATCACTGCAAGATCTTGTTTCTGAGAAAAATTTTGAAAGAGTTTTTTGGCCTGCTTTTCAAAAAAAGCAGTGTTTAAGACAATATAATAGATGCGTTCTCCCTTTTTAATTTTGCTATATGCTTCCCCATCAAAAGAAACATGGGGGTCTTTCGTGACGATTCGTTGGTATTGAATATGACGCCCCCAAACCGGGAGAACACGGTTTTCACCCTCAGGGCTTGAGTCAGAAGCGAAAGCAAGACTTGTAAATAAAAAGAAAAAGAAAAAAACAAATGATAGCTTCTGATAAGCACGCATCATTTTTATACGGTTGAAAAACATCATACAGTTACTTAAAGCAATCCTGATGCCAAACTGATCTGGATAAGGACTGAATAGAAGCCAGTCATTTCAATAGTTTGGGATTTAGCTTTTTTAGTCCTTCTTATCCAGTGGAGACTCGAGTGCCCAATTTGAAGACCCCTCTCCTCAGCAAAAGCCCCTTTACAAACGGACTCTTGACATCTATATACGACTTAAATAGTCTGATATTAGAGTTTTGTAAATCTTTATAATTTGTATCTTATTGATTATTAAGAACTTATTAAATCTTTTAAATACTACTGTTCAAGACTAAAGAGGTCTTAGTTTTATGTTGCATTTTAACCGCAAAACAGAATATGCCCTGCTCGCCATTGAGCACATGATTCAAAAAGAGTCAGAAGGAACCCCGCTTACCAGCACAAGGGAAATTGCTGAAATCTGTCATATCCCTTATCCCTTGCTGGCGAAGGTCTTGCAAAAGTTGGCGCTCAAAGGACTTGTCAAATCTGTACAAGGAACCAAGGGCGGCTATGTCCTAACCAAGAAGCCTTCGGATATTACAGTGGCCCATATTGTGGAAATTTTTGATGGCCCTTTTGCTGTTGCGGAATGTTTCAACGGAGAAAAAATCACCTGTCCCCAATGGAATGGGTGTTTAATTAAAAGTCCTTTTTATGAACTCAATTACAAGATTTACACCCTACTCTCTCAAACAACGGTTGCCGATTTGGCGATGAAACAAACAAAAGAGTCTTTGGCAAAGGAGCGTGTTCTCTTATGAACGGCCATTCTTTGGAAAAACTGGTTCAAAAAGATTATCAGTACGGCTTTGTCACGGATATTGATACGGACACGGTTCCCCCGGGCTTGAACGAAAACATCATCCGTCTCATTTCTGCCAAAAAAAATGAGCCGGAGTTTATGCTCGACTGGCGCCTCAAGGCTTATCGACATTGGCTGACGATGAAAGAACCCACTTGGGCGAATGTGCATTACCCCGCAATCGATTATCAAAAGATTGTTTACTACTCGGCCCCCAAAGCAAAAGAAAAACTGAAAAGTCTGGATGAAGTCGATCCCGAGCTGCGAAAAACTTTTGAAAAACTGGGAATTTCTCTTCAAGAACAGGAGCGCTTGAGCGGCGTAGCGGTGGATGCTGTGTTTGACAGTGTGTCTGTCGCCACTACTTTCAGGGAAAAACTTTCTTCTCTGGGTATTATTTTTTGCTCATTTTCTGAAGCGGTGCAAAATCATCCGGATCTCATCAAAAAATATCTGGGCTCGGTGGTTCCTTACACGGATAATTTTTTTGCCACACTCAATGCAGCAGTCTTCACCGATGGATCTTTTTGTTACATCCCCAAAGGCGTGCGTTCTCCGATGGAGCTTTCCACTTATTTTCGCATCAACGCTTCCAATACCGGTCAATTTGAAAGAACCCTGATTATTGCAGAAGAAGAAAGTTACGTGAGTTATCTTGAAGGCTGTACCGCTCCCATGCGCGATGAGAATCAATTACACGCCGCCGTCGTGGAACTGGTGGCCTTGGATAACGCCCAGATCAAATACTCCACCGTTCAAAATTGGTATCCCGGCGACAAAGAAGGAAAAGGCGGCATTTATAATTTTGTCACCAAGCGCGGAAAATGCTTGGGTAAAAATTCCAAGATTTCTTGGACCCAGGTAGAAACCGGCTCTGCCATTACCTGGAAATATCCTGGCTGTATTCTTCAGGGTGAAAATTCAGTGGGCGAATTTTATTCTGTCGCGGTGACAAACAACTATCAACAAGCCGACACCGGAACCAAAATGATTCACATCGGCAAAAATACGCGCAGCACCATTGTCTCGAAGGGAATTTCGGCGGGCCACGGACAAAATACTTATCGGGGCTTGGTCAAAATCATGAAGAACGCCACCGGTGCCCGAAATTATTCCCAGTGTGATTCGCTGCTCATGGGCGATCAATGCGGCGCTCACACTTTCCCTTATATTGAAGTGAAAAATAATACGGCCCAACTGGAACACGAGGCTTCCACTTCAAAGATTGGAGAGGATCAACTTTTTTATTGCAGACAACGCGGCATTTCTTCCGAAGATGCCGTGAATATGATCGTCAATGGTTTTTGCAAACAGGTTTTCAAAGAGCTGCCCATGGAATTTGCCGTGGAGGCCCAAAAACTATTGGGAGTCAGTTTGGAAGGAGCAGTGGGTTAATATGCTAGAAATCAAAAATTTACATACAACGGTCGCGGGAAAAGAAATTTTAAAAGGAATCAACCTTTCCGTAAAAGCCGGAGAGGTGCACGCCATCATGGGCCCTAATGGTTCTGGCAAAAGCACGCTAGCTCAGGTGTTGGCGGGACGTGAGAGTTATACTGTCACAGAAGGCTCGGTCACTTACGAAGGAAAAAATCTGCTGCAAATGCCCCCGGAAGAAAGAGCCCGCGAGGGAATTTTTCTGGCTTTTCAATACCCCATCGAAATCCCGGGAGTCGCCAATGCTTATTTTTTAAAAACTGCCCTCAATGCCATTCGAAAACAGCGAGGATTGAATGAACTCGATGCCATGGATTTTCTTTCTCTCGTGAAAGAAAAAATGAAACTTCTGCAAATGGATGCGGCATTTCTCAGTCGTTCGGTGAACGAGGGGTTTTCGGGCGGTGAAAAAAAACGAAATGAAATTTTACAAATGGCGATCTTGGATCCCAAACTTGCTCTTTTGGATGAAACGGATTCAGGACTCGACATCGACTCTCTTAAAATTGTTTCTGAAGGAGTGAATGCGCTGCGCTCTTCCCATCGAGCCATTGTGCTCGTCACCCACTATCAACGGCTTTTGGATTACATCACTCCCGACTTTGTTCATGTTCTCTCCGGAGGTCAAATCGTGAAGTCGGGCGATAAAAATCTGGCGCACGAACTGGAAGCCAAGGGATATGGGTGGATTGAAAAACAAGAAGCTCATATTCAACGAGTTTAATATGATCCAGAATTTTTCAGAACATTTTCAGAAAAACTTTTCGCATCAGGGCCCCACCTGGCTCAAGAAAATGCGCGAAGAGGGGATGGAACGTTTTTCTACTCTGGGCTTCCCCACTCCCCAATGGGAAGAGTGGAAATATACTTCACTGAAATCTTTGCAGGAAAATAGTTTTGAACTGGCTCGTCCCTCTTCTTCTCCCCAAAACCTGAAAGAAAATTTAAAAAATCTGTTTCCACACGAACAAAACCAAATCGTATTTGTGAATGGATATTATTCTCCGGAGCTTTCTTCCCTGAAAGGCCTTCCTTCTGGAGTAATAGTGGCAAGCCTTTCCCAGGTCTTGGAAAAAGAACCCGCAAGGATAGAACCTTACCTCACACAAATTGCAAAAGACAAAGCCCATCCCTTGCTCGCCTTAAACACAGCCTTCATCCAAGAAGGGGCGTTTGTCTATTTGCCTGAAGGGACAATTTTAAAAGAGCCTGTTTCTCTTCTTTTTCTTTCAGACGCACAAAAAACTCCTTTTGTTTCTCATCCCAGAAATTTGATTGTGGCTGAGAAAAATTCAGGGGCAAAAATTGTGGAAACTTATGTGGGAGAAGGCTTGGAGCCCTACTTCACCAATGCCGTGACCGAGATCAAACTTTCTGAAGGCGCAAAGATCGATCATTATAAATTTCAACGGGAAAGTCTTGAAGCCTTTCATTTGGCCACTCTTGCCGTGCAGCAAGAAAGATCCAGCCACTTTACTTCTCATTCTTTTTCTTGGGGGGCACGCTTGGCGAGAAATGATCTCTCTGCACTTCTTGCAGCTGAAGGAAGTGAATGTACTTTGAACGGACTTTATTTGGGACAGGGCAAACAACACATTGACCATCATACTTCCATCGACCACGCCATGCCCCGTTGCACCAGTCATGAGCTCTATAAAGGAATCTTGAGCGACCAGTCCCAAGCCGTTTTCAATGGTCGGATTGTCGTGCAGCCCCTGGCGGCGCATACCCAAGCCATTCAAATGAATAAAAATTTGCTACTTTCCAAAGACGCATCCATCAACACCAAACCCCTTTTGGAAATTTTAAATAATGACGTGAAATGCAATCACGGCGCCACCATTGGGCAACTGGATGAAAACCAGATTTTTTATCTGCGCTCGCGCGGAATTTCAGATCTTAAAGCCCGCCATCTTTTGACTTATGCTTTTGCGAATGACCTGCTTCAAAAAATCAGGGTGGATTCTTTAAGAACGACCCTTGAAAAATCTTTTTTGACCGAATGGGTCAAAGAAGAAAATGCTCTTGAACTGTTGGGAGGATTGTCATGAAAGCCCTGCGTGAAGTTTTTTTTCACCCCACTCCCGAACTTTTTTGCGCGACTTGGAATGCCGAAAAAGTGCGAAGGGATTTTCCCATTCTCAGCCAAAAAGTGAATAAAAAACCTCTCATCTATCTGGATAACGCGGCTACTTCTCAAAAGCCTCAAATCGTCATCGATACTTTGAAACAATATTATGAAAAAGATAATGCCAACATCCATCGCGGCGTTCACTTTTTGAGCGAGCATGCAACCGATCAGTATGAAAAAGCCCGGGAGAAAATTGCCCGTTTTCTGAATGCGAAAGATCACCGGGAAATTATTTTTGCACGCGGCACCACAGAAGCCATTAATCTGGTTGCCCAAACTTATGGAAGAAAAAATATCAAGGCAGGCGATGAAATTCTGATTTCGATGATGGAGCACCATTCGAACATTGTGCCCTGGCAAATGCTTTGTGAGCAGACGGGCGCGGTCTTAAAAATCATTCCCATCAATCTCGCGGGAGAAATTGTTTTTGAAGAATACACAAAGCTTCTTTCCGATAGAACAAAGCTCGTGGCGATTTCTCATATTTCAAACGCCTTGGGAACGATCAATCCGATTAAAAAAATCATCGATCTCGCTCATCAATATAATGCCAGAGTTCTGATCGATGGAGCCCAGGCCGCACCTCATGTAAAAGTGGATGTGCAGGCTTTGGATTGTGATTTTTACGCCTTTTCCGGGCACAAGTGTTTTGGGCCCACAGGAATTGGAGTCTTATACGGCAAGGCAAAAATCCTGGAAGACATGCCTCCTTATCAGGGCGGAGGAGACATGATCAGCCAGGTGAGTTTTGAAAAAACCACCTACAATCATATCCCCTACAAGTTCGAAGCCGGTACTCCTGCCATTGCCGAAGTGATTGGACTCGGAGCCGCCATCGATTATTTAAATGAAATTGGTTTTGAAAAACTGGCCCATTATGAACATGAACTCTTACAATATGCGACGGAAGCTCTTTCAAGAATTTCAGGGTTACGCATCATTGGCACTGCAAAAGAAAAAGCCAGTGTGATTTCTTTTGTTCTAGAAGATATTCATCCCCACGATATCGGCACCGTGCTCGATCTCGAAGGCATTGCCATCCGCACCGGTCATCATTGTGCCATGCCGCTGATGCAGTGGTATCAGGTGCCTGCCACAGCCCGGGCTTCTTTTTCATTTTATAACACCCAAGAAGAAATCGATGCCTTGGTGAAAGGCATCATCAAAGTCAAAGAGGTATTCAAATAATGTCTGAACTTTCAGAACTCTATCAAGAAGTTATTTTAGATCATAACCGCAAACCCCAAAACTTTTTCAAGCTGGAGGGAGCGACCCGGACGGCTGAAGGTTACAATCCGCTCTGTGGAGACCACCTCACTCTTTTTTTAAAATTAAGGGGAGAGAAGATTGAAGAAGTGAGTTTTCAAGGTTCGGGTTGCGCCATTTCCAAAGCTTCCGCTTCACTGATGACCAGTTTTGTAAAAGGAAAAACGAAAGCCGAGATAGAAACACTTTTTGAAAAATTTCACACCATGGTCACCGGCAAACCCCACTCGGCTGTACCCCCTGAACTCGGCAAATTGGCGGTCTTCTCGGGGGTATGCGAATTTCCTTCCCGGGTAAAATGCGCCAGTCTCGCGTGGCATACTTTACGATCTGCTTTGGAAGGAAAAGACGAAGTGGTGAGCACCGAAGAAGATGAGGTGGCATCAGAACCCCAAACTTTTGACCCCGAACCTCTTCGTAACCAAATTGTGGAAGCTTTAAAAACCTGTTTTGATCCTGAAATCCCGGTGAATATTTATGAACTGGGTCTTATCTATAATATCGATGTGCAACCCGATGGCGCGGTCACAATTCAAATGACCCTCACCTCCCCCAGTTGCCCTGCGGCAGCCTCTCTTCCCGCCGATGTAGAAGCCAAAGCCAAAGCCATTCCAGGAGTCAGCTCCGTAAAAGTGGAACTTGTGTGGGAACCTACCTGGACTCCCGAAAAAATGAGTGAGGCGGCGAAGCTTATTTTGAATGTGATGTAAGATTTATTTTAAATTGACTTACATATTGTTTAAAGTAAGATAAAGAGATGCAAAATCGGGTCCCCCAAGAAACAACGACTTTCTCTAGTAAAGGTCAGATTGTCATCCCACGAAATATTCGTGAAGCTTTTGGTATTGAAGAAGGAACTCGCGTGATCATTCAAACAGACGAAGAAGGGATTCACTTGAAACCCGTCACGGGCCACCTCATTCGCCAGGGCTTTGGACGCTTTCGGGGCAAAAATCTTCTTAAAGCTCTCTCCAAAGAAAAAGAGCTGGAACGCAAAAAGTGAGTTCTCCTCGTCACTCACCTCTTGTTTTAGACTCTTGGGCTGTCTTGGCTTATTTACAAGGTGAAGCTCCTGCTCAAAAAGTGGCAGACCTTCTTACTAAAACCTTGGACAAATCCATTCCCGCTCTGATGAGTGTCGTAAATTTGGGAGAGGTTTGGTATATTTTGGCCCGCGAAATTTCTGAACAGGAAGCAAACGAGGCGATACAAAATGTGAGAAGTTGGGGAATAGAAGTGATGGACGTGAACTGGCCTCTCACTCAAACCGCTGCCCGCTATAAATCAGCCCACAAAATGTCTTATGCCGATACCTTTGCTGCCGCACTTGCTCTACAACAAAAAGCGACTCTCGTAACGGGAGATTTTGAGTTTAAAGCTTTGGAAAAAGAAATTGAAATTTTGTGGCTAAGGTAAGAGGATTTTTAATCCCCCTCCGCGTTGCTTCGGGGGACAAGCCTTGCTTGGTCAATTCCCCGTGGCTTGCCACGGATCTTGAGTCCAGGGCTTGTCCTGGGGTTCATACCATTGATTTTTCATGAGGGATCTCTTGCAAGTGCATCCGAAAAAACCAGAAATGAATGCTGGCGTAACTGTTGAACCACTGCAGAGACATGCTGTCCCCAAGCCGCAACGACTTCGTAATTTCCATCACTGAGCCTGCGAATGCGAACCTTACCAGATCTATAACCTTCACGCGCCTTACCCACAGCCACAGGAGTTGGAGCACTTAACTCGTTCCCTCGGGTTGGGAAAAATTGCCAGATGATTTCTTTTGGCCTCACCCCTTCTTTGCGTTCAACTTCTTGAAACCAATTTTCGACATCCCCTTTTCTTAACTCTTGAAGTGCTTCAATAGTTAAAGCCCTAAGGCCTAACCAGCCGTCACTTCGAATAACAAAAAAAGAATGCTGGCGTAATGGCTCGATCATGAAAGAAATATTACTTCCCCATGCAGAGACAACTTCATACCTCTCATCCTCAAGGGCGCGAATTCGAATCTTGCCATAATCTGGCTTGCTATTTTCCTTACCTACCGCGCTAGCCGTTGGGCGGCTTAAGCGTTTGCTGGTGATTCGACTCATTTGACAGATAATTTCGCTGGGCTTCACACCTTCTTGTTGCGCAACTTCTGTAAACCAATTTTCAACATCCTCTTTTCTCAACTCTTGAAGATCTTCAGTAGTTAAGGGCCTGAGGCCCAACCACCCGTCACTTCGAATAACAAAAAAAGAATGCTGGCGTAACTTTTGAACCACTGAGGAGGCGTGAGTTCCACATACAGCAACGACCTCATACTTCTCACCAGCAAGCTTGCGAATTCTGATCCTACCATGCTTATTCCCTTCATCTTCCTTGCCTATAAGGACAGGCTTTGGAGCATTCAAAACACCCTTTTTAACAAACAGAAATTGCCAAATAATTTCTCTTGGCTGCCCCCCTTCTTTTTGTGCAACTTCTGTAAACCAATTTCTAATATCCTCTTTCCTTAACTCTTGAAGATCTTCAGTAGTTAAGGCCCTGAGGCCCAACCAACCATCACTTCGAATATCAAAAAAGGAATGCTGGCGTAACTGTTGAACCACTGCAGAGACATGCTGTCCCCAAGCCGCAACGACTTCGTAATTTCCATCACTGAGCCTGCGAATGCGAACCTTACCAGAGCTACAACCTTCATGCGCCTTACCCACAGCCACAGGACTTGGAGCACTTAACTGATTTCCTCGGACTGGGAAAAATTGCCAGATGATTTCTTGAAAGCGCTTTTTATTTTCTCTTTCCACTACATCAAACCACTCCGCGACCCTTCTTTCATCCAACAGTGCTAATTCCTCCACGGTTCTGGGTTTAAAATATTCTCCTAAGGACTTTGGCCCTAAATATTTCCGAATCAAAGCCCTGCCTCTTGCTTCTCCGTGAGGACATCCAATGATTCTTGCCAAAACTTCTCTGAACCGTTCTCCCCTGTACACTTCGGGCACAACACCTCTCTCTAAATAAGCAGTTAAAGTCTCCGCCAAAGTTCCTTCTACCCCTCTCACATTGCCCCCATAATACAGGACTATTCCATAGCGGGCCGCAGCAATAATGAGTTGTTCCGCCGAAGAAAGGAAGCTAGGCAAGGGATGCAAGTGGTTATAATAATTTGTTCGATCCAAGGCCCATTGACTCAGCAGGTGCCGTGTTTCTACTTCTCCCCATCCTAACACTTCCCCTAATCGTTCCATCACCAAACGAGAGCTGGGGACATGCCGTCCTTCCCATAAATCTTGAAGCATCTCGTGAGACCATCCCATTTCCATCGCGAGGCCTGCCAATGGAAAAATTACAGCATGAGCCTTCAAGCATCGTGATGTTAATTTTCCTACAGCTTCTCCGAATAAATCTAATCTTAACTCGTCAACTCCCCTTAAGGCTTCAGATCCATTTTTTGAAGAGCGACTCCTCATAGGAATCAAGGGAGAGCCTGTCTTCATCCTGCCCTCGTTCAACACATATACTGCCGGATCAAAGCTCATTAAATCGGGATGCCGTAAAAACATGCCGGCCATGTCCACCATGATGAGTGTATTTTCCCTTTCAGCAACTAAATGGGCGCCTACCGATTGAAGCGCATACCTTAAGCCTCCTCCCCGCTCCACTCCGCTATAAATTACTGCATCCTGGGGATGCCGTCTAAATTCATCTACTCCTTCGACCATCGTCTCTACATGGATGGCTATTCTGCGTAGACCCGCAAAAAAATCCTTCCCTTCCTCTAATCGTCGTTTCTCTTGGGGGGAGTCGCCACTGATTAACAAAGCTGTTTTCTTTTTATATCGCTCTATTTTTTCCAGCTCATTTGCTAAAAGTTCTGCTTCCTCACGAGTGCCGCAATACACGACTATTTTTGATTCCCTTTTCTCTCCTTCCGCTTCTAGGGCGGCTATTGTTTCAATCGTTTGATCCACTCTTTCTCGTAACCCCAAATTCGCCCATGCTTCATAGGGATCCAATTCCTCGGGAACATTTTTGGGAAACAAGACTCTCACCTCTGGCAAGGCCACAAAGCCTTGCCTCCGCAAACTCGTAAAGGTATCTGAGACTACCAAGCCTTCTCTCCCCCCATAAACTCGGCCTGCTCCTTCACTCACAGTTTCAGTAAAACCTAATAAATAGCTGCCTTCTTTTTCAGTTCTTTCAAAATCATTATTTAAAAAAGCTCCTTCTACCAAGACTCGAGCGAATCTTTTTCTTTCACCTTCTCCCTCGTGATCAATAACAGGTCTAACGTGATGCTCTTGATCCAAAATAATTAATCCAGATCCATTCATTCGTGCTCTTAAGTTCTCTCCGGGCATCTGGATTAACTCATGGATGGAGGTTAAACGAACTAGCACTCCGTTTTTTTCCCATATTTGTTTTTCCAGGTGGCCTATGCTTCTCTCCATTCCAAATATTTTTTCTAATCGAAGTCGCCATCGCTCTAGGTTCTCCTTTCCTTGAACCACTAGCATTACTTCTTTTCCTTTTAAGTCTTCCCTAAAACTTTCGCCCAAGAGCAGGCGGCTTATCACTTGCTCCGCCATATCCCGCAATCCTAAAGGAGTGGCGACTAAACCCCGATCTTTTCCAGACTGAATGTGGGTGATGATTTGCCCTACACCTCGCTCCACATAAGCTTGATAGCGGATTTCCCGCTCGTTGCAAGACACCTCCGAACCTGAACTTGCCGGATTTAAAGTCTGAGCAAAACACGTACGGGGAGTTTCAAGGGGACCACTGTGAGGAAAAGCAGACCCTGATTCAGTTTGAAGTTGTGGGCCTAAATTTCTTAAAAATCTTTTTATCCCTTTTGTGGGCGCGGTAAGCAGAGTCTCTACATGCATGTTTTTCGATCTTAACGCCAAGCGTTGTTCAAACCCATTCACCATTCCCCCCGTCAAACAAGTAAACATCCCCGACCCAAAATGACATTGAAGACCCAGAATCAAATGATGCAAAAATCCAGAATTTTTATTTTTAGAATTTCCTTCACACAAAATCCCCTGACTCACTGAGGCCAAGCCCTGCAAAAGCTGTATCACCACAAAGTTCTGTCCCATCCCGAGTAACCCCATCCCCCGCACACTGCCCTGACTTGTCATCTGCTCAAAAAAAGTTTCAGTCGCATTCTCAGCTCCTTTCTCCAACAGACGACTCAAAAACCCTGTAAAGGCGGTGTCTGCCGAGGCTCCGGCAAGAAAAGTAAACGCATTTGTCAACAGAGGAACAGCACAGAGGGGAGGAACAGAACTTAAAAGCACTCGGGCTGCCAGCTTACCACCTTCAAACGCCGCTCCCCCGGCGCTCATGCTTACGAGGCTTTTCCAATTGGAAAGTTCTTGGGCGGCTGAATCGAGAGTCAGGGCAAGTTCTGTCTGATTTTGGGTGTAGGTGTTCCTATCCCCAAAGGAGCTGGTGTTGAAATAAGATGTGAGAGAAGTGATGGGCACAGAGCTTCATCGACAAGCTGGAGAAAAAGTTGCTATTAAGTCTTTATAAATTGAAGCTTATTTTGAATGTGATGTAAGATAGTTTAACAGACTGTCAAACTATCTCCAATGTAAAGAAGGTTTTTTTTCAGCCAAGGCACAATCTCTTAAATAAAGATTAATCAGATTTTGATAAGGAATATCCGTTTTTTCTGAAAGAGCTTTAAAATAATCAATGGTTTGTTGTTCAATACGAATAGTGATTTGAGTTTTAAGTTTATTCACATAAGGATTTCGAACTGCTTTTGAAAAATCATATTCTTTTCTCATAAATGCCCCTTTTGATTTAAATATTGTTTTTGTTCATGTCGTGTTGCTTTTCTTGCCGAAATAATTCGAATCACTTCTTCATTTTCACGATAGCAGTGACAGATAAGCAACAAATGTGCGCGACAACTTCTTCCCAAAAGAATAAATCTATCTTCCATTTCTGAATGATCTGGATCGTGAATCAATTGAGCATTTTCATCTAAAAATACGCTCTCGGCCTCCTCAAATAAGATGCCATGTTTCCTTTTATTTAAATTATTTTTGTGGGCATCCCACTCGAATCGAACCATATAATAATTATATTATAATTATTATATAGAAATCTTCAATAGAAAACAAATACTCACTTATCCCTAAAAAGAATCCCGAGATAAAAATCAGATTCTGGCGTAAACCTGAGAGGATCTATTCATCTCCTTGGCATTAATCGGGCACTCTTGGGAGCTCTTGCTTCTGCACGGACTCGAGCGGCTTCGAATACTTTTTAATGCCCTGTAAAAATTTCTACACCCCTTTTGTGACACGCCTTCACCAAGGCATCATCCCGAGTCGCAAGAGGAATTCCAAGGTCTATGGCGAGTTTAAGATAAACAGTATCGTAGGCAGAGAGTTGAAAATTTCGACCTAGGTTCAAAAGATCTTCTTCAATTTTTGGGCTTTTGGAATCAAAAATTTGGATGGGAAGTTTGGAAAGAAAATAAATAAAATCCCCGGAAGCTGTGGCCTGAATTTTCTTTTTTCTCTCGGCCACCAACAAAACATTTGTTATTTCTTGGCACCACAACTCGGGAACCATTGCTTTCTCGTGTTTCAAAGAATCCAATACTTCTTCTGTATAAGCATTGCCCTGATCTTCAAAGCACCAAGCCATGGTAACGGAACTATCCAGAACAAACATTTTTAAGCCCTGCCCTCTTCCATCAAGTTTTTGAGCTTGAGTTTACCCAATTTATTCTTTTTACGAAAAGAGCGGATTTGTTCGATCACTTTTGAAGGTGAAATTTGTTCTTCTGAATTTGCCGGAATCAAATATGCAATTGCCACTCCATGACGGGTAATTTTTATTTTTTCGCCTTTCTTCACCCTCTTTAAAAGGGCGGGAAGATGGGTTTTTGCCTCGTAACTTCCCACTTGTCTCATAAAACCTCCATTCTGGTCTAATACTAGTCTAAATGAGAGGGAGGGGCAAGAAGGGAATTTCTCTCTTTATATTTCAACGGGTTCTATACGTACCCGGCACAATAGATATTGCCATGACGCATCGCTCCGCCCGGAAATGTTGCTTTAAAAGCGGAAAAATGCTTAAGATGCCCCTCTTATGGTGCAGACCCAGACCCTCTCACTCGGAAGATATGTTGTTACCGAACTCTTGGCCACCGGGGGAACCGCTGAAATTTTCAAGGCGAAGTTGATAGGAATCGAGGGCTTTGAAAAACCGGTGGTGATTAAACGCATTCTTCCCCATTGGTCTTCCAATCCCCATTTTATTTCCATGCTGATCGATGAAGCCAATATCATGGTGCGATTAAATCACGAGCGTATTGTGCAAGTGTATGAGTTGGGAAAAGAAGACGAAACTTATTACCTGGCCATGGAATATGTGTCAGGCACTGATCTGCGAAATTTGAGTGAACAGGCAAAAAAAATGGGAACCTCTCTTTCTCCCAAAGAATCTCTTTTGATCATCGGTGAAGTGCTAAGAGGACTCCATTATATTCACAAACAAACCGATGAAAAAGGTCAAAAACTAAAAATTGTCCATCGCGATATTTCTCCCCAAAACATTCTTATTTCGACAGAGGGGGCTGTCAAAATCACCGACTTTGGCATTGCCCATGCCGCCTCGAGGTCTTACGAAACGGCGACAGGAGTCTTGAAAGGAAAATTTTCCTATATGTCTCCCGAACAAGCACGAGGAGGCATCATCGACGAACGTACCGATATTTTTGCCACCGGGATTATCCTCTATGAGCTATTAACCCAACAGCGCCTGTTTTTGGGTCATTCCGATCTTGAAATCTTGGAAAAGGTGAGATTTTTTGATGCAAAAGAAAGTTTGAAAAATGCGAAGATAGATCCCCGCCTAAAATCTTTGCTCCTCAAAGCTTTGCATGCAAACCCGAAAGAACGCTATCCAAACGCCTACGATTTCTTGAAAGATTTAAATGAGTGCCGTCAACAGCTTTCACTGCATTGCGATGCCCATTTACTTTCCAAACGACTGCAAGAAATATCTGCCCAGAATTTTTCTCTCTCACAAAACAATGACACGCTTCTTAAAACCCAAGCTATTCAAACAATTTCTTCTACGGCGATCGTCCTTCGAGAAGAATTTTTTGAGGATACTTTCTCAAGAGAGGAGGAGGAGGTTACACATCCCTTCCCTGAGTTTTCTGCTCTCCTTTTGAAAACCCAAAAAATAAAAAAAGTATTCCCCCGATTTCACCCTCTCCAATCCCTGCGGAACTCGCGGTTATTATATCGCCTTCTCACTCTGGTCCAATCCGCCAATGTTTCGTGGCGGACGATGTTCGTCGGCGATCTTCAAAAGTGCGCTCAAACAGTCCTCGGGATCTCCGAGTATAAAACTGGGGGAATACGAAAAAAGATTTTCAACAAACTTTATTGGTTGGGGCCTTCCATTCTTTTTGCTGTCGGACTGTTTCTTTATTTTTACCAAGCCCCCGAGAAAAAGCCCCCAACGGTTTCCCTCAAAGCGGAAGCGGCTCAAAACCCTGAACCCATCCCCGTCGCAGCAGCTCCGGTGAACCCGCCGGCAAAGGCAGTAGAATCAGAGCCTTCCTCTCCAGAGGAAAACGGCCTGCTCTCAATTCATGCATCACCCTGGGGAAAAATTTCTATTGCAGGAATTATTAGCGGCAGTGAACGCCCTGTTTTAAAAAAATTACCTTTCGGTAATTATCAAGTCACAGCCACTTTTCAGGATACTTCTGGAGGATTTAAAAGTATTTCCAGAAACATAAAAATTTCGAAAGCTTCGACACACTGTGTGGCTTCTTTTGGTCCTGATGGGAATAATGCCATCCAGTGCAAATAAACCTAGATTCCGGAAATCAGACGCAGTCCCCGCTTTATTTTTCCGGAAATCGGACTCTTTAAAAATAAAATCCCCTCCAAAACGTCCTCAATAGATTTAAAGCCTAAAACTCACATGGCATGCCTCCTGCATTCCCTGAGGCTCATGGAAAACCAAAACCTTTCGCAAGAAAAAGAAACGGTAAAAGAAAAAATAAAAGATCTGCAAAAGCTGCTCATCGAGGATTTAAAGCGCGGCCATTATTATGGCGTGACTGAAAAGATCCGAAAGCTGCAGCAGAACCTTTCTCTTTCTCTGCGAATTTAATTTTAAAAGGAGACCGACATGAATCTACAACCTCTTTCCCTGTTAAAATCTTACTGGACGAATTTCTTCCCCTCTATTTTTGTACAAGTGAATCGCCCGCCTTTGTTTTTTCAAATCTCGCAATCCGAAAGAAGCCCTGTTTTTTTTCGCTCCAGTGGCTTGCTCGTGAGTGGCCGCTTTGATCATCTACTGAGTCAGGGGACTTTTGCGACAGCGAGCCTCCCTCCTGCAAATCCGAATACTTCTTTTTTGCAATCGACACGCGCCGAGCTTCAGCAAAAAATTTATACTCCTGAACCTGAAACACAAAAAAAACTGGATGGAATCAATAGAGATCGTGCCAAAGACGGCAAGCCCCCCCTAGATTTTCAAAAAACAACCCAGGACGTCGAAGCCATCATGAACGACCCCAAACTTTCGAAGGACCAAAAAGAAGAAAAAATTAAAAAATTGGCAAAAGAACTGGGTCTGGACGAAGGAGACATGAAAGAACTTTTTACAGAACGATTGGGCAAACTCTATGAACAAGCCGCCGAACAAATCAAAAACCACATTGAAAATCTTGAAAAAGCAGTGAAACAGGCTGAAGAACTTTATGGCGAAAAAAGTCCCCAGGCTTTGGCTGCCAAAAATCGCCTGAGTAAGGCCCGCGCTGTATTAGAGCCCACCTTAAAAAAATGGGAAAGCAAAGCAGAGCAGTACAAAAGCATGTTCCCCAGCTTTTGGCAAAAGTTTTGCGGCTTTTTTAAAAAAATCGGAGAAGTCTTCTCTAAAATCATGGATTTCGTAACGCCATTTTTAAAATTCATCCCCGGGATTGGCCAGATGATCTCTATGGGATGGAGTGTCTTAAAAGGAGTTGTTCAGGCCATTCAGGGAAACTGGAAAGGATTATTGCAGGAAGCCTTTTCTGGCCTTGCCAAAATGATTCCAGGAGTCGGTGATCTTATCTCCAAAATCCCTTCTTGGGTTTCAAAAATAAAACCGATCGCCCAAAGTGTTTATCAAGCCACCCAGGGAAATTTCACGGGTCTTCTGCGAACGGGGTTCGAGTATTTAAAACAGATTCCTTCCGTAAGCAATTTTGTCAATCAGGCGAATGCTTATCTTCGAAAACTTATTTCTCCTCTTCTTCCCACCTCCAATCCTTCCCCAAACGGCGTGCCCCCAGGCGCTATCGGGCTCTAATCCTTTTGCCCAAACCATTTAAGACAAAGCCCCTCCCAGGGGCTTTTCTTTTTTTCATTTTCCGGAAATCAAACACTTTTTCTTTTTGCTGAGTCCGATTTTTGGAAAATTTTTAACTATTTTTTTATCGGCATTTTTTAACTCTTTAAAATCTCTCGTCTTTTCATCCCAAGATTTTTCAGAAACGTGTTGGCACGACTCTCGCATTCTCCTTCATGCGTGTTTGTTTTTTAACCCTTAAGAAAAGGAGATTTTATGGCAACAGGAAATTTCGTATTTGATAATTCAATTTTTTCTCTCTCAAATGCTCTCGATAAAGTCTTGGGTCGTGCTCCACTGCCTCCTCCCAAAAATCTGATAGACATTATCAAGGGAGGGCTTCCCACAGCAGAGGATGTCATCCGTAAAATTGCTGACCTGGCCAAGCTGGAAAGCCGTACCTATGTTGTAGCACCGGTACCCCCCCCTCCGCCACCGCCACTAACGCTTGTGAATCCCAATATCGGTGGAAATTTCTCTATGCCTCAAACAGATTCCCGCCTTTATTGTTTCCCGTCCACAGATACTTTTCCTTTTCCGTTTGCAAGCTACGGGCAAATCGGAGTTGCCGCCAACGAAACCGGCCGGGTATATGGCGATCCTCACTTTGAAGATCCCGATGGAGGCCATTTTGATTTTCAGGGAGAAGCTGGCAAAACCTACACCACCTTCACCGACACGGGCCTTATTTTAAACGCACGTTTCGATGCCTGGAGCGGCAACGGCGGTAAAACAGGCATTGGAGAAACAGGTCTTACGGTTACCGGTTTGGGAGGAACCTCCCAGATTAAATTCTCAAAAGATGGGACTGCCACGATCAATGGCAAAACTATGCAGCCGGGCGCGATGGAATATCTGGCGGATGGCGGAGTTGCGCATCTTTCAGAAGATGGGAAAACTCTCACGATTAAAACAAGAGAAGGTTACACCATTACCCAACGCGCTTTAAATGACGGTGGCGGCCATATCGATATCGATGTCAAAAGCCCCGCCAATGGAGTAGCCACCGATGGCCGCATGCCCGGAGGACTGCTCGGCCAAACTTTTGATGCCGATAAAATCGCGCGCAATGGAAAGGGTCAGCAAGGCGAAGGCGCCATTGCGGGAACTGGAAAAGATTATGAAGTAGCAGGGGGAGTTTTTGGCGGAGCACGAGTTGCAAGGCCCCAAGCTCAAGGCAGCGACTTTTTCATTCAAGAATCCACGCGTCAAATTTCCATGCAACAGACTGCAGAATCCGAGACAAAAATGAAAAAGTTGCAAGCCCTGCTGATGATGCTTCTGCAGACAGGAAATATCGACATGGCCATGTTGGTGATTGCCCAACTGGAAACCAATCAAGCTCGGGAAATGATTAGTGACTTAACCCAGCAACTGCAAAAGGCCCAAGATTCGCGTAGAGGTCTCACCAAAAAATTGGGAGAACTGCAGGGGCAGGAAAAGCAGGAAGGAGAAACTGGCCCTCAAAGTGAGATTGCGGATACCCAGGCTCAAATTCAGGATAACAACGACAGCATCCAGATGCTGACCACTCTGATCAAAGACATCGCGGATCAGAAGAACAGAACCGTGGAATTCGCCAGCAACTTCTTAAATAGCGAACATCAAACCACGATGAGTATTGTGCGAGGCATGAGAGGCTAAGGTTGACAAGCCAACAGGAAACTTGTTAGCAGGGACAAACAAAAGGGGGCGATTTAAAAATCGCCCCCTTGTTTTTCCGATCAACAAACAGCAAGGAGAGAAAAATGGCACGTATTACCGTAGAAGATTGTCTCGAAAACGTCGATAATCGTTTTGGTTTGGTTCATCTCGCTGCTCGCCGTGTCAGACAACTTGCCAAAGGCTCTGAGTGTTTGATCACTTGCGATAACAAAGTGATTGTGACAGCCCTTCGCGAAATTGCCGCCGGCAAAGTGAGACTCGATCCCACTTCCCTCCCTCAAAAAGTGGAATAAGCGTCTTAGTGTCCCGGCCCATTCAAATGGGAATTGAGCCACTGATCCAAGAACTGTCTCTGGATACGCCATTGGCCTCCCACCTTAAACGCCGGCAGACTTTTACTTTTAATCAGGCGATAGATGGTCATTTCATGAAGGTTAAGGCGCAGTGCCACATCTTTAATACTTAAAAACTCAACAGACGACGCTGCACTTTGTAGTTCGGTTATCTTTTCCATAATTAAAACCTCCTGGGGTTAATGAATTGATACAGATATAGAAAGCAATATCCGGGCCATCCTAATCCTAGTCGATTTTAAACAATTAAATATATAAATTTCAAATGGTTAGGGGGGATGCTTCTTTTAACATCCTTCCCAAAGGATGTATATTTCTACTCATTTGCTGACAGTTTTATGACGGTTTTTTGGAGGAAGCCACCCGCCGGAATCGAACCGGCGACCACCTGATTACGAATCAGGTGCTCTACCAACTGAGCTAGGATGGCAGGAAAAAACTTCTTGTAAAAAACTCTAGATCTTCCTTTATATAAAATCCATGCAAAGTTCCAAAGAAAAAACCTCTGCTTTATTCCTTCAGCTTTTAGAAACGATGGAAACCCTTCGGGGGCCCGAGGGATGTCCTTGGGATAAAGCTCAAACTCCACCGGATCTTAATACTCATCTTTTAGAAGAAACCTATGAAGTTTTGGAAGCTGTGGATTCTAAAAAACCGGATCGCCTTCAGGAAGAACTCGGGGACTTGCTCCTTCAAATTATTTTTCATTCACAAATGGCAAAAGAAAAAAATGAGTTTGATATCGCCGATGTTCTTCAAACCCTTACAGAAAAATTGATTCGAAGACATCCTCATGTTTTTCAAGGTCTTGAAGTAAAAGGGGTGCACGATGTCTTAAAAAACTGGGAAAAAATAAAAATGGAAGAAAAACAAGCCAAAGGACTTTCTTCTCTTTTATCAGATATCCCTTCACAACTTCCTGCCCTGCAAAAAGCCTATCGTTTGGGAGAAAAAGCTTCTCGAGTTGGTTTTGACTGGCCACACACAGAAGATGTTTTGAAAAAAGTGGAAGAAGAAATAAGAGAGCTCACCGTAGAGATGAAACAAAACAAAACAGAAAAAATTTCTGAAGAATTTGGCGATGTTCTTTTTTCTCTGGCGCAACTGGCGAGATTTTTAAAAATAAATCCCGAAGAATCCCTGCGACATGCTTGTCAAAAATTTATTCAGCGTTTTCAAAAAGTTGAAACAGAACTCTCTTTAAAAAAGAAAAGTGTTTCGGAAAGCAACTTTGAAGAATTAAATCTGTTATGGGAAGCAGCAAAGAAATCCACACAAATTGTTTGAAACCTGTGGATGACTCTGTGGAAAAAATTTTTTTATCAAAATTTAAAAGAAAAAATTTTCACTTTTAGCAAATTGCACAAATATTACTCATAGGGATGTCCCCTCTAAAAACTTTTTCAGAGACTGGGCAGCCACTTCGTGACCTGCAGGAGTAAAGTGCCCATCATAAGAATAAAAAAGCGGAAATTCTTTCGAGTTTAAAAAATCGGGGGTCATGTTCAGAAAAGGAATCCTTTCTGAACGGCAAAACTCTTCCAGATAATCAAACAGTTTTGTGGAGTAAATTTTTTCATCAAATCCCCTGAGCTTTCTTCCAATCGCCCACTCTTTTTCACTCACCAAAGTTCCATAGGGATAGGCGGTAATCACAAAGGAAATATTTTTAGATTTCAACAACTCCTGAATCATTTTTAAATAATGTGCCGAGTTTTCAAAATACTTTTTCCAGTCTCCTGCATTTTCCCGCATGGGAAGATCCCGATCATAGTCGATATTTCCCGCGATGATTTTGGCCTGTTCATAAAAAAGGGGGGCATCTCTTTTTCTTACAACTTGGTAATAACGTTCCATCACAAATTGGTAGAGGGCAGAATTTTGCAGGAAAGGAATCCGGGAGCGAAAACCTTTTTTGATTTCCTGAAAATAATATTGAACCTCGACAGGAGGCACCCGGATCGGATGACCTGTTGAATCAAACTCGGCAATTCCCGAATATTTGGTGTCATCCTGCACATCTGAAATATCGTAATTTAAAATGACCAGATCCGGATTCAAGGCAAGGCCTTTGCGGATCAAAAAAAGATATTCGAGTAAAGGAGAATAAGAAGAACATCCCCCATTGATCACTTCGAAGTGCAGGGATTTGTTTTGAGAATTAAGCTTTTTTTCCAAACGTTTGGAAAAAGTATCTTCCAAATTATTTCCAATTCCAAACGTATAAGAATCTCCCAACATTAAAATACGATACGTCGAAGGGGGTTTTTGGAGAGGATACTCATGATCCCGCAGACCATAAGAGTTGATTTCATAACTCACTTCAAACTCATGATTTGATCTTTTAATTTTCGCCTTGGGAAGAAGACTATGATGAAGAATGGAATCTTTTTGGGGATAATGGCCCATCCAATGGTTTAAATAACGCAGGCCCCCTTCGAGTATTCCCAAAACAAAAACGATCGAAAAGAAAAAGAGGATTAAATTTTTCAGAGAATCTCTCACAAGAGACTAGAACAAAGTGTAGATAAAAGGCGCCACGGCTGAACCTTGAGTGAGAACAATTAAAGAGCCCAAAAGAAGCAGCATAATAATAATCGGGGCCAACCAAAACTTTTTGCGCACCCTCATAAAGCCCCAAAGATCTTTTAAGAGTTCCAACATTAAAAAGGATCCTCCATTCGAGTGTGTTCTGAAGGCTTATTCCATATCCGATAACTGTCTTCTTGAACATCTTTTTTTCTCTCCAAAGGATCTTTTTTTAAAATCTTCATAAAGACCCCCATCGGAGTGACAACCAAAAAAAAGAAAAGGGAAAGGATGATGCGTGTGTTGATCCAAGCCAGGATATGCCCCACTTTCATCCATATTTTATAAAGAGGACTTAACAAAGAGGGATAAAAAATTGCAGGGAGAATCAAAAAAATCGCAAGAATCCACGGCCACAGCGGATAAGTTTTATGTTTTAAAAAAGGAAAGAGAAGGCCAAACAAAATCACAAAACCGAGTCCCGTGATTAAACCAAAGTCACGTAATTGTTTAGAATCTGTTTTCATTAATCCAACTCAAACTCTTTCATCCAAGTACTATCTTTAGGAAGATCGGATTGATCTTTTTTAGAAAGTAAAAAATTTTCAATCACCAAATAATCCATTTCGGTTCGCATAAAACAGCGATAAGCATCCTCGGGAGTACAAACAATGGGCTCTCCCCTTACATTAAAGGAAGTATTCACGAGTACCCCGCAACCTGTCTTTTCTTCGAAAGATTTAAGCAGGTGGTAAAACCTGGGATTTGTGTCGGGACTCACCGTCTGAATTCTGGCCGAATAATCCACATGAGTAATTGCAGGAAGTGTAGAGCGAGGGACATTGAGTTTTTCAATTCCAAAAAGTTTTTTTTGTTCTTCTGTCATGGGGATTCTTAAATTTTCATTTACCGGAGCTACGAGCAACATATAAGGACTTTTTCGATCGAGGCCAAAATAGTTGGAAACTTTTTCTTCCAAAACCGCCGGAGCAAAAGGCCGAAACGATTCCCGATATTTGATTTTCAAATTCATCACTGATTGCATTTTGGTGTTACGAGGATCTCCAATAATCGATCGGCCTCCCAAAGCACGAGGGCCAAACTCCATGCGCCCCTGAAACCAACCGAGCACATTTCCTTCTTCCAAAATTTGGGCGAGGCTTGAAAATAATTCCGGGTCTTCCAAACGTTGGTACTTGGCTTTTAAAAAATCCAGCGATTTTAGAATTTCATTTTCTTTTACTTGAGGCCCCAAATAAGAGCCTTTCATTCCATCCAAAAATCCCCCCTTGCCCCCCTTTTGTAAAGGGGGGTTGGGGGGATTTCTGGGTTCCTGATGCCGCTCATGCCAAGCCACCAAGGCTGCACCTAAAGCTCCGCCTGCATCTCCTGCCGCCGGTTGAATCCACAAATCTTTGAAAGGGCCTTCTCGCAGTAATCGGCCATTGGCCACACAATTCAGGGCAACCCCTCCTGCAAGGCAGAGGTAGTCGGCTTTTGTTTCTTGATGAAGAGTTTTGGCTAATTTTAAAACAATTTCCTCGGTGACTTCTTGAATCGAGCGAGCCATATCCATTTCTTTTTGTGTCACGATCGCTTCGGGTTTTCGGGGAGGGCCTCCAAACAAGGCATCAAACTTCTTGTTGGTCATGGTAAGGCCGGTCGCATAGCTAAAATAATCCATGTTGAGATGAAAGGTTCCATCCTCTTTCACATCGATCAAATTTTTATAAATAAGGCCTGCATATTTGGGCTCGCCGTAAGGAGCCAGCCCCATCAGTTTGTATTCTCCAGAATTGACTTTAAATCCGGTGTAATAAGTGAAGGCCGAATAAAGAAGGCCCAAAGAATGAGGAAAATCAATTTCCCAAAGAGGTTTCAAGTGATGCCCCTCTCCCCACCAGGCGGAAGTGGTGGCCCATTCGCCTACTCCATCCAGACAAAGCACGGCGGCCTTTTCAAAAGGAGAAGGATAAAAAGCGGAAGCTGCATGCGACTGATGGTGTTCTGCAAATAAAAGTGTGGGGAGTTCTGAAACTTTACAAGAAGCCAACTGTGAAAACTCTTTTTTTAAAAGATGCTTTAAGAAAAGTTTTTCCTTCAGCCAAAGGGGAATGGCAGCCAAAAAAGAAACAAGCCCGTGAGGAGCATAAGAAAGATAGGTCGAAAGCAGGCGTTCGAATTTGACGAGCGGCTTGTCGTAGAAAACAATCTCATCCACTTCTTTTAAAGAAATCCCGGCTTCTGCCAAACAATAACGAATCGCATGCCCGGGGAAACGCGCATCATGTTTTTTGCGCGAGAATCTTTCTTCTTGCGCAGCCGCAATAATTTCTCCACCCTTCACCAAACAAGCTGCCGAGTCATGGTAAAAACAGGAGATGCCGAGGATGTTCATAAAAAGAAAACTTTTCTTTTAAGATTTTAGCCACTACTTCATGACCATAAGAATTCCAATGCCCATCACAGGATAAAAAATATTTTTCCCCCGTTGGATCCTGAGCATACATTTCTGGGAGCAAGTCGATATATTCCAAACCGGTTTGATGCGCAAACACCTTCATCTCTTTTGAAAAAGGAGTTCCGATTTTTTCATCGAAACGGGAAAAGTCAGAAAGAGAAGGAATGGAAAAAATAACAACTCTGCGCCCACCTGCTTCTTCTTTGATCTTTTGAAGAGAATATTGCATGCGCTGCCACTGATCAGGAGTGTAATCGTAATAACCCGCATATGTTTTTTTATCAGGGGAAGCCCGGCGAAGAAGTAAAACATTTGTGGCTCTTTCAATCGCGTTATAAAGATAAGAATAACTTTTCAAAAAAGAAAAAAAAGATGCAGGGCTCCCGGCAGCCAAATATTTTTTCTGATAATAAATCAGCTGATAGTCGGGATTTTTTCCCACCCAATAAGGTCGATAACGAAAAGGATAGGCTTTTTTTCCAAATTCAAAATCATCATCTAAAAAGTCGTTAAAGGGAAGAATGCCGATGAGGAGGACCTCATGGGAAAAATTTTTGGCGAGTGTCTTATAAAGCAAATAATATTGAGTAGGGCCAAAACCACCCGCTGCGCCAAAATTGAGATGTTCTATCTTTGTTTTTTGCTCGAGCAAGTTTGAAAACCTTTCATTTTCGGATACTCCAAAACCCTCTACAAAAGAATCTCCCAACACGAGCACACGGGGCTCAGTCGAAATTTTCTCTCGTTCGATATCCCGCGCTCCATCAGAATTGGCGCGATAATCCACTTCAAAACAGGATTTTTTCTGATGAAATCTTGAAAAAGGCTCATGCCACATTCCAAAATCAGGATTCACGTCTGCCCAAAAACGGGGTTTGATTTTTCCCTGGGAGTAAAGAGGACGATCGATGTTGAGGAAGCCTTTTTGGGAAAGGGAGTAGAGGACGAACTCAGAGATAAAAATGAGAAGGAGAAGAGAAATAACGAAGAGAATAGAGTTTTTGAGCATGGATGCAAAAAAAATTACATGAGAAATTATTTAATTTTCGTAATCTGTGTTTTTGTCACGCTGATGTCCGCGTCCATGCCATCACCCCCGTTTGCACAGTCACTTCCGTAAGACCAGACTTGAATGACTCCATCAGTGATTTTAGCCATGATTTCGCAAAACCACATGTCTTTCAAAAGGTCTTCGCTTTTCAAATACGGTCCTTTCCAGCGTTCGTGGATTAAATCCGGCACCCTATCAATACTTACCAATACATTAAGTTCTATGTCACCCTCTGCATTTTTCATAGAGTAGCTTCCAACATCCATTGCGAATTTTTCTAAAGCTGAATGAATATCCGACAGACGAGCTTTTGTCAGCGCAACTTTAGCCAAATCATTCATTCTTAGAATCCTGGATTGATCAAAATAGATCCCGTATTCCCGAAGAACCCGTAATATTTCGTCATCCATCTCCACAGATAACTTCTGCGTCTTCTTGGGCTCCATCGACCACTCATAGAATCGCTGAGTGAAGTTTAAATCGCTCCACTGCTGACTAAAAAAGCTCTCTTTTCTTTTGAGAGTTTTTGCTGCATTGGCCATCGCTTCCTTTGGACGGGGCTTATGGTACATGGATTCAAACAAGTCTTTTCCAAGCATGAAAGACGCAACCCTCTCCATATATTTTTTTTCACCGTATTTACCAAGCCACTCTTGTAATTCACTATCGGAGATCTCGCGATTGGGTTCATGGGTGAGAAAACAAAAGCTTCCATCAGGGTGTTTTAATAGAGTGATGAAGTCTGGATTTTTCAGAATATTTTCAACAGGCGAAGCAAGCTCATGGGATTCTGTTTTAATTTCCCCAAGTTTTTTAATATTTTTAATGACCTTTTTGCATTTTTCATCCTGATCCGGACAACCATAGATGAAAGCCAGCGCGGCGGCGGAAAGCTTTTCCAGCCGTTTAATTTTACGATAGGGATTCACATACGAAACATATCCATAAACTGCAGCAATGATAAGCACCAGCAATCCCAAACAGATCGCTGTGATTTTAAAGGATTTTTTATTCAATCAACCTCCTGGTGAAATTGGAAGATTTACTCTTGAATCAGTGGCCCACTTCTTCAAGTTTTAAAAATTACCTCGGAGGAACTGAACCCGTCAAATTATTTACATAAATTCACTTCGCGGTAGTTTTATTTTTATTTCTTACACGAAAAATATTCGAGCTTTAATTCGGTTCCCGTACCAGATCCATCGAAGTTGAAGGTGCAAACTCCCGTATCAAAGGTGAAGATAAAGGCTGCAGTATCATTCACCTCTCCCCATTCTAAAGATTTGAAAACGGCTTCTTTTCCTGAAGGAAGTTTTTGGGTGGGAATTACCAGCTCATCGATGAGTTTGTTGGAAAATTTCCCTGTAGAAGAAATAATCTGCCGAATTTTCTGGAGTACCAAATTGAGGTTACGCTCCGGCTCAGCCCCCGCCCGCACCACTAAAGCTCTATAGGTGATGGATCGTCCATTTTGATTTGAGGAAACCATCTGAATGACCTGGCCCGAAGCGTAGGGGATGGAATCGACTGTTCTTTCTGCACTCCAGGCCCAAGTGACGCTCATCAAGATCGGAGTGAACAGCAAAATGCGAAATATTTTCATGGGAGCCTCGAAATAAATTTTGGACCGAAGGGACAAAATTTATGCCGGTGGTCGGAATCGAACCGACATGACCTTGCGATCACACGATTTTGAGTCGTGCGTGTCTACCAATTTCACCACACCGGCTTGGCACCGGTTTCGATAAAAATCCATCTGCGGCGTTGCCCTCCTTCCATGCTCCTTCAATGTACAACTCAGTACATCTCAGTCGCTGTCAGTCGGGCGCCTTGCATCTGGATCTTTCTCGAAACCTATTGAGGGGGTCTCTTGTTTCCGCCACCCATCTACCGAACTCGAAGAACGAACGCAACCTAAAGTGCATTTGTCTTGGCAGGATTTGTAAGAATAAAATTCTCGTTTGAGATCCTTGTAAGAATATTCCATGAGATCTTTTTGAAAGATTTCTCGTGTTTGAGAGCACCAGTTTACAACTCCATTTTCATCGATATAAAGATAACGACTGCCCGCCCGGCATTTGAAAGGAGAGCTTCCTTTCTCAATCAGATCCTGGTGATAATCCGTAAACTCGGGAAATTTTCTGGGAATCAACTTTTTAATTTTTTTAAAAACCTGAAGTTCTTCCGCATTCAATTGGACTTGTCCTTTTTCATCATGAATCACGAGGACACGCGGTTTAAAACCCATTTGCTTCGCAGATTGAATGACTTCAAAGGTTTCCTGGGGAGGGCAAGAGCCGATCACTCCCGAAACCACCACATTAAACTGGGCATACTCTTTTAAAAGTTCCAATTTTGAGCGCAAATGACTTAAAACTTTAATCGTAGAATCATTGGGCTCTACTCCATCCACTGAAATTTGCATGTCTTGAAGACCCGCCTCATTCAGTTTTTCGATCAGTTCTTTCTTAATCAAAAATCCATTGGTGATCATACTGGTTTTTAAAAATTTTAGTTCGTGACGACAATAATGGATGAGCTCTGCCAGCTGAGGATGCAAGGTAGGTTCACCTCCCGTCAGATTGATGGAAAAAGTTCCCAGCTCTTTTAATTTTTGGGCTCTTTTTTTGAGAAGATCCAAAGAAAGCGGCGCAGAGGTTTTGTCGAACTCATTACAATAACGACAACTCAAATTACATTTACGAAGGATAACCAGTTGAACAAACCAGGGAGAGTATAAAAATCGCTGGAACAAACCCATAGCCTTCATTTAATCCACCGAAGGAGTTTTTATCAAAAGAGCAGCGGGTTGAAATTTAAAGATTTCTCTTTTGTAGAAAAGAATGACCATCCAGGTGAGGTTGGCTCCCAAGGTGCTCAAATGTAAAATCCAGGGAAGTTGATTGAAAAGCGCAAGGCTCATAAACAACAAGGCAAAAAAATCCCTCTTCATCATGAATTGAATTTTGGTGAGCGCCGAAAAAAACGGATTTCTTTTTTTCAAAGTCTGGGGAGTAGAAAGATCTTTTTGCAAGGTCACAAAAGAACCCGACTGGGTGAAACGGATCAAATAACAAACAAACAAAGTAAGGGTGAAAGCAAGCCCCCCAAAAAGAAGCACAGATTCAAAAGCAAGATAAGGCAACTTTCCCTGACGAGAAATCCCGATTACTGTTCCGGCAAAGAAAAAAAGATAAGTGAGATTATCACTGCAAGTATCCAACCATTCTCCCAATTTTGAACTGCTCATTTTGAGTTTGGCCAGTTCTCCATCGCAGCCATCCAGAATAGAAGCCAAATTAAACAGCACGCCTCCCACAGCCACCTCAAAATATTTGCCAGTGGAAACAAAATAAGCCGATAAAATACCGATCAAAGTCACCAAACCCGTTACATGATTGGCGGAGAAATGGGTCTTAAGAAACAAACGTGTGATCAAAAAAGAAATGCGGCGATTGATATGTTGGGAAACCCAACCATCCATCGGTTTCTTCAAAGTGGTAAACAAATATTTTTCAGCATGATCCAAGGTTTCGGGAGTATCGACATCTTGCCAAAAATAAGAAGAAAGATCACAAAAACCGACTTTGTTTTGCAAAGCAAGTAATGAAATGCCCTCGCTGAGAGAGACATCCCCTTTTTTTTGAAACTCTTGTTCAAAAACTTCAAACACTTTTTCAGAACAAAGAAAAACTCCCATGTCGATCGCCTGATAATCGGAAAGAGTTTTTCCCAACTCTAAAACCTGATCTTCTTTTATTTTCACCTTGGTGGCATCGGCGAGATCAAAAACTTCGTCAATTTTTCGATCGATTCCCACCCTGACTTCTTCAGAATCCAGAGTTTGCTGCAAAATTTGTTCGAGCGCTTTGAAATCAAAAACATGATCCGCCATCATGAGCAAAAAAGGACCTTGCACACAAGATTTTGCCGACAAAAGAGAAAGCCCGTTCGATCGATGATAGTCGGGATTGACAACAAATTGAAGACGCACTCCCAAACTCAAATCTTCTGAAAGGGACCGGATGATGGATTCCGCCCGATACCCTACAACCACGACGAAATCAGTAATTCCCGCCTGTTTTGCCGAAAGAATGGCTCTTTTAATCAGGGTGAGGCCCCCCAACTTTCTTAAAGGTTTGGGAATATCTCCCTGAAATCTTTGAATCCGGCTTCCATTTCCTGCTGCCAAAATGACCGCTTGTCGAATCATTTGTATCGGGGTTGCAGTAAACCGCAACCCCGCTCCCCATTTTTGTTTCAGCCAGAGGCTGACCCGCTTTTGGCGGGCGTTAAGACCCCGCAATGCGGGGATCTTCACTCACACAATTTGTTTGCACATAAGTCGACACCATAAACTATCCGGCAATAAGGTCAATCTTTTAGCTTTATGGCAGATTCGGAAACTCTGTTTCTGGAACGGCATCAGATGAATCAAGTCCCTTACTGCTTTTAATATCCTTGATTCATCTGGCTTTCCAAATGGCGGCAGTGAAGCCATTTGGAAAAAAGTGGAAGAAATAGAGTTTCCGAATCTGCCCTTTATAAAGTTTTACAAAAAATTTTCCTTTTGCTAAAGCACTCAACTCCGATGACTTCTTCTTCTCATTTTATAAAAAAATCGATGGGGATGAGCTATGCCCTGCTCGCCTTGGGTTTTCTTTTTTTGGGATGGTTGATCTATCACCTGGGGCTGCAGGATATTCTGGAAAACTTCAGACGCCTGGGATTTAATTTTTTCACGGCGCTCATTCCCTCTCTGCTCACTTTTTTTCTGCTGAGTGAAGCCTGGAGACAATGTTTAACCCAGCACTTGTCTCAGGTTCCTTTTTCAAAAATTTTCATGATCAAGGTGATTGGAGAAGCCGTCAATATGATGACCCCATTAAGTTGGGGGGGAGGCGATCCTGTTCGAATTTATTTGCTCAAAAAATGGGTGCCTGTTGCGGAAGGAACCGCCAGCGTCGTGATTGATCGCACTTTAAATTCCATGGCCCTGGTCGTTTTTATGATTTTTGGGGTTTTTATTGCTTTTATCAAATTGAGCCTTCCTCCCCCTTTTAAAATAGGATTCATCCTTTCTCTGTTCTTCATGACGGGCATGACTTTCTATTGGTATCACCGCCAACACAAAGGTGTTTTTGAATTTTTAATTCGCTGTTTGACCCGCCTTCGAATCAAACGAAACTGGTCTGAAGAAACTTTAAGTCAGGTCAAAAAAATTGACCGATTCATTTCCCAATTCTACAGCCATCACCGCACTGCTTTTGCAGCGTCTTTTTTTCTGCAAGTCCTGGCCCGATTACTGGGGGTAATTGAAATTTACGTAGTCGCTTATTTTCTTCAAATCCCCATCGATTGGGTGGCCGCCTATCTTTTGGTTTCTCTCACCGCCATTATCAATATGATCTTCGCTTTTATTCCTGGATCTTTGGGAGTGCTTGAAGGAGCCTATGCGGGAGCCTTTTTACTCATCGGACAAGATCCGGCAGCAGGAACATCCATCCAGATTTTCAGAAGAATTCGGATGACTTTATGGGCAGCCTTGGGTTTTTATTACATTTATCATCTGGATCGCAAAACAAGACTGGAACTCACAGAAATTGCCCATCATCCCTCATTGGATAAGATAGACGATTAACATGAAAAGACTCTTGCTTGAAATTTTACGGCCCCTCTATTTTTTTCTGAAAAAAAGATACCCTTCCGCTTTTGAAAAATGGATCGGACAAGCAGGTTCTCTGGATGGTTCCGCCATGCTTTTGGAATTTAATCTTTTACACCGTCTCTTTTTCAGAAAACTGCTTTCCAGAATCCGCATCAGCCCCGAAGATATTCAAAAAATCAAAACAGCCACGGCGAGTGGAGAGCCCATCATTTATATGATGAGAAACTGGGGACAGATTGAATATAATTTTTTCAATCTTCTTTTGATCCGGCAAGGGCTGCCTCTGGCTCATCATGCCAATCTGATCCGGATGTATGCCTGGATACCCTTCCCTCTTCTCTGGCGTAAAATCATCGCGCGTCTGGATCGTTATTATATCCAAGAAATTTCAGGGGCCGAAAAACCTTCTCCTGTTCAAAGCGCTCTTCAGGCGGGAAAACCGCTTTTTCTTTTCCTGAATCTTCCAAGCATTTTTGATGAAAAAGAAGAACTACCTCATGACCCTATTCCGTCTTTGCTCAAAACAGTTCAAGCCCTTCAAAATCAGCCTGTACAGCTCATTCCACTCACCTTTGTCTATGATCGAAAACCGGGCAAAGAAGCAAAAACAATGGTCGATGTTTTATTTGGAGAAAAAGAAAATCCGGGTTTCTTAAGAAAAACAGTTCTTTTCTTCAGACATGCTTATAAAAGAGCCCTCACCCAGGTGGGAGATCCCCTCTCTTTAAAAGAATTCCTTGCGCCTTATGAAGCTCTTTCTGTTCCGGAACAAAGTGTCTTTTTAAGAAAAAAGTTGCATCAGATTTTCTTCAAGGAACAACAGGCGATTACAGGCCCCAAATTAAAATCCAGAAAAAAAATGATAGAGCTCATCATGAGCGCTCCTGAACTCCAGTCTTCTCTGAAGGAGATTGCCTCTTCTACCCGCAGACCTCTGGACAGAATTTATCTGGAATCAGAAAAAATTCTGGAAGAAATGGTCTCGGACCCCAATTACACCATTATTGATTTATGGTCGGTGGTTTTAAATGCTTTCTTCAAATATGTTTATGAAGAATTGGTGATCGACGAGGCAACTTTGAACCGGATCAAACAATGGGCGAGACAGGCTCCCTTGGTGCTGGTGCCCTCTCACCGTTCTCATGTCGATTATTTTTTAATTTCCTATATTTTCTACAAACAAAACATCTCGATGCCTCTGGTCGCCTCGGGAACCAATCTTTCTTTTTGGCCTGTCGGTTATCTTTTTCGAAAAGCGGGGGCTTATTTTATTCGCAGAAGTTTTGGAAACGACAAGCTCTATCCTCTTCTTTTTAAAAGTTACATTACCACCCTGACCCAAGAAGGATATTTTCAGGAATTTTTTATAGAAGGCACCCGCTCACGCACAGGAAAGCTTGAAAATCCGCGCACGGGGCTTCTTTCTCTTTTTTTGGATTCTCATCTCGAAGGAAAAATAGAAGAACTTTATTTTTTACCCATTTCCCTGGATTATGAAAAAGTGTTGGAGGCCACTTCTTATGCCGAAGAAGTGAGGGGAGCCACCAAGAAAAAAGAACGCCTGTGGGATCTCCTGCACCTGGGGAAATATCTGAAACATTCCTCCGGTCGTGTTTATTTAAGTGTGGCCGAACCCATTTCTCTTAAAAATTATGTCTCTCAAAATAATATCCGCCTGGAGGATTCCGAAGAAACCAAACGTCAACAAATCAAAATGCTCGCCTGCAAAATAGCCCGCGATATTGAGGAAGTCAGCGTGGTCACAGGATCAGCCCTCGTTGCCGCAGGGCTTCTGTCGACTCCCAAAAAAGGGCTGACGATTTCAGAGCTGATGAAAAATATTGAAATCCTCCGTCAAATTCTCGTTTTTAAAAAGGCGCCTTTTTCTGAACCGCTTCAAAATAATTTTTCCGAACTTATCCGTCAGTCTCTCAACCGGTACAAATTTCATCGTCTGATTTACGAGCACCATGATGGAGTGGAAACTTTTTACACCTTTGAAGAATCCCGGCGTATTCAACTCGACTATTACAAAAATTCCCTCCTGCACCACCTGGCTTCTCTCTGTTTACTGGCTTCTCTTCCGGAAGATCGCCCGGAATCTTATCAGGCGCTTGCCCAACTTTTTCGCCATGAGTTCATTCAACCTTTAAACCATGAAGAAGCTCAAACTGAGCTTGCTCAAATATTAAGCCAACCCGGAAGCCCCAAGAAACTCACCCTGCAAATTTGTAGCGAACTTTTTAAAAACTTTTTTGAGAGTTATGAACTGGTCGCTCTTTATTTGCAGAGAATTTTATTTGAAAAAATGGATGAAAAAACACTCATTCGAAAAATTTTACAATTTGGCCATCCGCTCTATTTAAAAGGCGACATTACCCGACTGGAATCGCTTTCTCGCTTCACTATAAAAAACGCCCTGCGCGCCTACCGCGATAAAGGGCTGATCAAAACCCATGAAAAAGAATTGGGGAAAAGTGGGCTCACTCTTTATTCGAATGCTTGCTTGAAAGAAGAAATTGCCGGGGTGATTCGACTACTGCATCTCGCAAAAGATAAGGCTTAGTGATCAATTTTATAATTCGCTAATGTATTATCCCCCCTCCCTCGATGGGAGGGGGTTAGGGGGCGGGTGAAACTCAAGTGTACTCGGAATCACCCTCTCCCCGGCCCTCTCCCATCAAGGGAGAGGGTGAACAACAGTCAAAAAAAAATAGGCCCCCGAAGGGGCCTACTGGTTGATGTCCAAGGAGAAGAAGAGTTCTCTCCCCTCCTGGAGGGTTGAACCTCTAAGCAAGGTATTTGTTCAAACTTTCCTTAAGTAAAGCCGCATCCAAAGGCTTTTGCAAAATTCCCGACAGCTCCAAACCTTCCGGCATTGCCTGGGCCAAGGTTTCGCTTAAATAACTTGCCAGAGCCACCATGCGCAGCTTGGGATGTTCTGCTTTCAATTTTTTAATGTGATAAATTCCTTCGGATCCGAGTAAAGTCAAATCAATGATGATGAGAGGAACCTCCGCTTTTCGGGTTTCTTTGAAAAGCTGATCCCAATCTCTCACCATTCGGAGTTCTATATCCCTCGGCAACATTTTTCGAACCGTATCAAAATTGGCGGGCTCTGTATCGGCAAGCAAAACCCTTTTATGGACTGTCTTTGAAAGTTTGGGGGTTTTTCTGACCTGTTTTTCCCAATCCAAGATATGTTTTTCCAATGCGTTCAAGCGCTCATCCAAATTTCGAAGGGATTTCAAAGGAGGAACTCCCATGGCCTTGAGTAAGGTTTGATGAAGGTTGGATAGAGGAATTCGGTCGAGCATGAAAATTCTCCTTTTTGACTAACAAGTCGGCAATTTATCTGACAGCCCGACGACCATCAAGGAAGTCCCCTTGCGGGAGCGGGTTATCCCTACCGACGGTTGTACTAGAGAGTCGCATTGTGTCAGTTTAATTGGCGACTCGTCAGTAAAACGGAGGGGAAAATAGCGCCGATTTTTAGGAAGTCAATGGGAAAAATTGAAAAAAATGGGGAGAAAACTTAGGCGGAGGGTGTCATTTTTACCGTTAAAGCTGCTCGAAATTTTGGGAAGTCCAAGTCAGGGCGATAACCTCTTAATATCCCTAAAAGGGTCACAAGAGTGGAACGTCTTTCTGGAGGATAATAATTTAAAAAACCATCGATAAACTCTGTTTGATCTGTGAGGGCTTCTGTCATTCTTAAAAGTTCTACTGAAACTTCCGATGCGATTTCGAAGTCCTTGAGATAAGGCGCTGTTTCAGGATTTCTCAAAACTCCACTCACCTCTTCCCAACTTGACCCAAAAGAGAGAATAAGATTACTCATCGATTTCACCCGATCTGCCACAACATGGGCTAATGTTTTTAGATTTTGGAGAGATTCATCGATGAAAGGTGCCGTGGGAAGTTCTTCATGTTGGGCCCCTGAAATCAAATGCTCTGTCAGAGCTTTTATCGTTGCCTCTGTAATTTGAACTCCTGTTTTTTCTTCAACTAATTTTTTGACTTGTGCACCGAAAATCAAAAGCCTTGAGGCACTGTAAATTTTTGGGAAGGAATATTTTTCTTTTACTACACCTTCTGTAACCCGTAAACCTGAATACCCTTCTACAACAGGGATAAAGGAGAGAAATCGAAGCAAGGGAGAAACTTGTTCTGGGCCGCGACTAGAGCCAAGCATTGTTCCTCTAAAAGCCATCACTTCCCAAAAACCTTGTTGCACTGCAGAATATTCTGCTCTGGCAGTGTAAACCTCGGCCACTCGACTTAAATCCACAGAAATTTGAAGAGATTCTCGAATGACTTTTTTCGTCTCTGCCACGTCACTTTCTTGTCTAAAAAAACTAGGAGCAACATGTAATAAATCTTGATCGGATTTATTTAAAACGGCCTCCAAGTCTTTCCAAGCCGGGAGACCACTCACAGATATTAAAGTTTGTATTTCGGGAATCAGTATGGCCATTCTGGTTTTTAATTCTTGGGCAATTAAATCCCCAAAAGCCTTGTGATCTTCAAAAATAGCGGTGGGAGGAATGGTTTTTGCGCCTTCTGCTTTCATATATTTGCCTTGGGCTTTTTGCCAAAGCACTTCTGCCAGGTCTGGAGTGATTTCAATTCCTGTTTCTGTCAAAATTTTAGCCTGAATTCTTTCTGCTCCTGAAAGTGGAGGATTCCCCCCGCCCCCTCCTCCTGCGGCATCCATGCCTCCATCCACTATTCTGAAATGAACTCCTGCAGGAATTGCTGTAAGAGGTCTGGGAATAAATTTTTCTAAAGTTTCTGAAATGGTTTTTCTTAAATTCTGTAGGGGCGATCCTTGCCTGCCCGCCAGTTGTGTGGAGGGTGATCGCCCTTTGTTTTGGGCGAATACAAGATTCGCCCCTACGTTATTCATATTTCTTGTTTTGAGACTGATTCTTTGCTCCACCGCACCCAGGACTCCCCCGCTCCAATATCCAAAAGCCCCGGATCCAAAATGACAGCGAAGACCTTGGAGAAGAGAATGCAGAAATGCCCCGTCTGCGGGGCCATTACCGGATTTTTCTTCACACAGCATCCCCCCGCTCAGCGACGCTAATCCTGTCAGAAGCTGCATCACCGCAAAGCCCTGACCCGCTCCCAGCAAACCCATCCCTCGCACAGAGCCTTGATCTAAAACCTGCTGCCAATAGGGAACGTCATTTTCCCCAGCCTCCCCGAAGATTT